>BNJU01000892.1_pt1 | contig 214846 bp, 272 predicted proteins | sample 8539281 | NCBI WGS metagenome assembly BNJU01 (sample SAMD00202456, study PRJDB9452) | human saliva metagenome | isolation source: human saliva | place: Japan
ATGGAAGTTACGTATTACAAACAATCTTTAAGACTGAAAATTTTACATCACGATTGATGTTGACGCACTTACACTGCAAGCCTCCAAAGGATACGCCGGGTCAATCATATTGATATCATTTAAATCTGCTGTGGCCGCTTCATAGGCTGCAGGTTTACCGGGTGCCGCAGCGAACATTCCAAATCGGAAGGTCTCAAACTTGGCATATCTCGCACTTTACATGGCGCTTATGTTTGCTGACAGCTTTCGAGAAAGACAAACGAAGCCATCTTTCCTGAACCCGGTCCTGGCAGTGCTGTTACCACAATTAAAGAGCGGGAGGTTTCGATATAATCATCCGGAAGCCCTCGTCACTGATACAATCAGGGGACATTGAGGGATAGGAAGGACGGAATAGTGACGGTAGACCTTAATTCCTAGGACCCAGCGCTTACGCTGATAAGCAATGGCGCTTTCGTCAACTGGCAAAACGGGTTAAAACCACGGAACTCATACATAAAGACCATAACGGAAAGGCGTCACTGAAACGTAGTCACGTCCATATCATTACAGGTAATGCCCAAATCGCCTCTGACCTTATTCTTCTCTATATCACCGGCATGGATAGCAAATCACGATTTCCGCATCATCCTAAGCCTCCCAGCATCCGAATCTTACTATCCGGATGAAACCTGCAACACTTGCTGGCATGATAATCGTCAAAGAGTTTTCCGCCGAATTCGTGATAAAGCTTTCCGCCGAACTTCGCAATTCTTTTCCTTTGATATGCTCTGACTGGCTTTTTAAATACTGCTCAATATCAAAACCGTATCTTGTCCATCTTTCCCTCCTATACTAACTGCCAAGATCAAAAAGCACTCTTCGGAAGATTCCTTTGCATGAAACCACTCCAAATCCCCCACAACAGCTATTATACTGCTGGAATTTTTGCATCTGTATTCTTTATCCCAGAAACAACCATATTCTTTTTGGTGTTCCACTTGAGAAAAGAAATACCGCTACCCTGAGAGGCTCTATCCTCCCCCATAGAAGAAAGTGCATGTTTTTCCTCTCTTTGGTCGTATACATTGCAAGAGCTGAGTTCCGGTATAAGCCATCCAAAAGAATACTCTTTTCCTTGGATAAGATGGAATAAAGGTAGAAATGGACTTTCTTTCTTTAGCCCTGTCATTAAGTAACGAGTGAAAGTATACTATCGGACAGAGCTCTTCCAAATATAGCTGTTTTCTCTCTGTCCATAAAGCTGCTTTGCATTTATTCTGCAAAATCCTTTTCCGCTCCCATGAAAAATGGTCAGAAAATCCCTTCCACGCTCCGCTCTCTCCTTGAATTTCTCATTCATTTTGCACATTTCTAAAGCTCTCCTCTGACGGTGACGTGAGTCCGTTTTCCAAGGCTCCAGTTTTCATCAATATGGAAAAGTTTGTATTTTACAAAACAAAAGCTCTTCTCCCTGTAAAAATACCGCTCCTGCCTCCCGCTCCGCAAAAATCGTGAATATCCTTGAGAAAGTCGGGTAAGGCCTCAAAGACCTGCATGAAAAGCCAAAAGAGAAACCAGGTTTCTCATCCTGTCTGCTATGCCCAGTGCCCGTTTTCCCGAACATCTTCCTTCGGAAAGCTCTTCATCCTCCAGCTCTTCCCGAATCAGTTCCCCTTCCCAGACACAGGAATACTAGCCTTTAGCTGCCTCTTCGCAGGATAAATGCAGGTCCAGCTGCATATAGGGATAGAAACCACGGACTATCTCTTCTCGATAAGCATCGCAGACCTTGGAAAGCCTCTCTCTTTCTCCCTCCTGCATCTCTGGATTTCACAGACCATCCTCCTGAAGAAATGGACACTACCTTCCTCCTCCACCTCAAAACATGAAATTTCGCGGTCCTTCTTATGGAAGCTCTCCTGCTTCCTTTCTCCTAAAGCGCCGCCATATTTTTGATACATTTTCCGCAGTACTCAAAATCAATGTCAATTAGCCAGTCTGCAACAGCTGCATGGCAAGCCTCGCTAATACAGGCAAAATCCGGACAGAGGATACTCTGTAGCATAGGCTTAATCCTCCCTTACCTGAAAATGGCTTTTCTGTCAAAAGGATATTTGGCCGCCTTGTATTCCGGGCACAACTTTTTAGCCTTCGAACCTCCTTTAAGCCCTTTCTCACTGCCCTGGTAGGACTTGGCATAAAATAGCTCCCAAAATTCTTTTGTACTTTATGCCAGTTTATATTTCTTTTCTCTCTCCTGGATTTCTTTGTCATCTTTCCACCAAACTGAGATGTCCAAACTCTCCTTCCTCCAATACCTTTCCGCTCCTCGAGCTCCTGGAAAAAGAGCCGACTGAGAGCGCCCTCGTCTGCACATTAATCCCTGTATCTCGGGGGAAACTTTTGCTTCTCTGTAGGAACAAAATATCCTCCTGTTTCCACATCTCCGTATATACAAGAAGCTTAGAGCATTTACAAACATTATTTTGAAAACAAGGTAAAATTCCACTCGGCCGGAATAATACTGCTTTTGGGTTCTGGATGAACGACGATTTCCGAAAAGGAAAATGACTGAATGCGGCAAAAAGCTCTTCCCATTCGCCTTCTGTGGTATTTAAACCTCATCCTTGTCTCTATGGAGCTCTCATATTTTGAATCCCTCAGTCATGAAAAGCCTCGAAAGAAGTCTTCCACCACCACCGGATTTCTAAGCATGCTGGAGCCTTTCCTTCTTAGCCACTCACTGGTCCCGGTGGGACAAGCCCAGATTTAAATTAGCACCTGATATCCCAAACCCTCCAGATATTCCATGTAGTCGGCTGGACAAACTCCGGACTTGATTTCCCATAATTTGGGAATCAGCACTAAGCGTTATTGTTCTCTCACTGCACTAATCCTCGTTCAATTCTTCCTGGGTATAGTGCTCCTTCTCCTCATTGGAAGAAAATAAAGGACTAAAATGTTTTCGTCCGTTTCCGGAAAAAAGCTTCTATGGGCATTCCTAAGAGGATAGCCTGTACGTGATTCCAATGGAGCAAAATACTCACGATTCTCTCCTAAAAATTACCGGTGAAAAATGCCAAAACAACAGAATAATCAGCATTTGCCCATGCACCATCAGATAACGCAAAGAAAAGCTTTTAGGGTTTACAAGCTGTTTCGCAAGAAAAACAATAGCCATAATACTGCTATAGTTTAACGCCAAGGATGAATCGTAGATAATATGGAAGCTCACAATCAGCTGTCTTCCTTGGTACTGAAGGAGGACAACAGTAATAGAGGCAGAAGTCTCTGAAAATTTCCGATAGGATAAAGCCTCTACACAGTCTCATGAGCAAGAACCATTCTCCAAACAAACGACTGCTACGTATTACAGATAGGTACTCTTCCTTTAACAACAAAATCAAAAAGAGAAAGAAATAGAAAGCTCATCCAGTTTTAAAAATATTCTTCTTTCGAAAAATAAGCGTATAAAAGATATGACTGAAAGTAAAAGAATCGGAATAATCAGACAGATAAGACAAGAATACAGGCGAAAACAGGAAAAATGAATCAGAGACATTGTATCCAGCTTGCTTTCCTGAAATTCCCCTGAAATACGGTCATTTTCTTTCCTTTAAAAATCAGAACATAGGAAGAAGTGATTCCTCCAAAAGGAAGAAGATAAAGCTAATCCGTAAGAAGGACAGGAAAGCTACAGCCATATTCCAAAAACAAATATAGAGAAGAGAGGCTGTGTAGGGAAAGAGAAAGCTCATCTTCTGCAGCAGCTGTAAAAACCAGAGTATGCACTCAAAAGATATTTACAGTTCTTTTCTTTTCCCAGGCTGTCCAATGTGATGGGAATCATCACAAACAAACTTAGAGTATCTCCAAAAAGCTGGAAAATAGAAAGCTGAAAGAATATCAGTCTACGGGATAAACCATTTTCTGTTTTATCAGTGGTTTAACTGCTTATACACCAAATGATGCGAAATATTGGCTTTCCATCAATCACACGGAAAGAAGTAAATGGAAAGTATGGAGAAATACTTCTACGGGAAAGCCCTTTAGAAAAGAGAACTGGATACTGAAAAAGGCAGGATAGAAAAGCACCAATCCTGCCATGATAAGCAATACAATATTTTTGGATTTACGAATGGTAATGCTTTAACTTCATTATGATCGATAAAACCCTCGCCATGTACTTTCCTGCACATCGGAAATGATAAAGAATGCTTTATCATCCATACTGTAAACCTGGTCCTCACTCTGGTCACCTCTTGACTCAGCACACAGTACAGCATGGCAATTCTGTCTGGTATACATTCCCTGCATCAATACTGCAACGCCTCGTTCCAGCTCTTTCATAACCATTGGGAAATCTCTCCCTTATTGGAAATAATAGTAACTGCCTCGACAAAGTGCATACCGTCAATAAAGGAATCACAAAGTTTTCGTGAAAAGTATATGGCGACAATGGCATAGCAGGCCTTTGGTTACCCCTAAAGAGCTGTAATCCCCAAAGCACTACAGCACCGTCGCAGAACTGTAAAGCTCGCAATGGATATATGCTTAAAGCGAGTTTGAATAATCGCCGCCATCAAACTGTTCCACCCGGTAAAAGCGGATGCCGCAAAGACCAAGCCGCAGCCAATTCATAAGAATGGCACCAAATCACAGAGTCTAAAATAAATCATCTGCAGAATCAGAGTGTAATCCGGAAGTACATACAAAAATAAAGGAACATAGTATGGTAGCAAAATATAGTTCTAGATAAATTTCCATCCCTTAGTGAGATATCCAAGACCAAAAAGGGGAATATTGATAACTGCATTATTTAACCACAAGGGCAAACCGAATAGGATGTCGAAGGATAATGGATATACCGAAACTCCCTCCGATAATTAATCCATGCGATCATAAATATTTTTGGAGGCAATGGAAATTAATAGGAGCCTATAATCATATAACAATAGTCCCTGAATCAAACGTTTTTCTTGTTATCCATTTCTCCTTCACATTATGGATTCCATTCCATAGTTCTCATACATTTTATAAAATGTCTTTAAAACGCTTTTAAAAACTTTTATGCTCTTTCAAAAACTTTTCACTACTTTTAAAGCTCTTTTAGGTGCTTCTCAATATTTTAATACTTTTCAGTTCATCCTCTCTGTAAGGTAATAATACTCAGCTTCTCCTTTAGTAAAGGAAGCAAGTCTTCCATCGCTTTGCTTTTTCAATGGTGATACAGCCGAGCTCTCCCAGGTATCCGGCGCTTGATATGTAAGAAAATAGCGGAGCCTCTACCAAATACCACGATTTTGATTAAACCGATGGCCAAAGCCTTTTTCATAGCAAATCTTATAGGAATACAATCTTTCCCGGCAATCTTTGTAGGACTTTTCCACCCAGGTATTGTAGGTATTTTTCTCCGGACCAATAGGAAGTTTTTGAATCTGCTTATAAGTGCTTGGTATTCACAGAACTTTGGAAAGCCGAAGGCAAAGGAAATCGATAAGCGCCTCAAAGGAGTGGTTCCATCTCCTTCCTTTCTTTCCGTTCCTTCTTTCAGACCGTTTCTGCCATATCCGCTATAGGTCTTCCATTGTAAACTAATACCGTCTCCTCCCTTGTTCCAAAGGCTCAATCTCATGGTCCAACATTACAAGATAGTCGACCTTTCTTTTTCCTCATCTCTGTTTGGAAAAGCTTTTTCCGATTCGAATTTCAGCATCGTTACGTGACGTAGTCTGGGATTCCAGTTTTTCTGGATAAAGCCCCGGTCCCGCAAAAGGCGAAAATATCATGACAGGCAGACTATGATTAGGATACCCGGTAAGCCCATCTAGTCTGCTGTTTCTTTGAGAGAATAAATATAGCTTTTTCCTTTTTCGCTCTGAAATATCTTGATACAATCCATATCATCATATCCAATCAGGAAAGCTTGTAAAGGAAAAATGAATCTCTTCCCTAGACTATTCAATTTTTATTCAGTCTAATTCCCCTGGGTTCTTGCTGATTCCGATTCTCTCTGAGTTCTGAGCGGACTGTTTGTCCCAGGTTCAGACTTACTCTGAGAAGAACTTCCTTGGAATTATTCCCGGGAAGATTTCTCCGAATTAGAATGGGGAGTTCGAATTCTTTGGGAATCCTTTTGAGATTGACTCATTGGAAGATTTGGAATTCTTTCTGTTTATTCTTCTTACTTCCTGTCCATCCGGTCTGTTTTCCTTTCCATGCCCTGACCATTATTCATGCTGCCCTGAGCTCTTATCGCTGGGCATCCTCCGGATTTCCATTCATGCCACTTTCTTGTTCTCGCCGCCGGGCATTCCCTGGTCACCGTTCATACCGCCTCGTTCCATGCCCTGACTGTTATTCATTGGAGGCATTCCACTATTGTCGCTGGGTGGATTTTCGCCGAAAGAGTCACATCCCCACTCGGGGAATCCGCCCATCTGCCGCGGGCATTCTCGACCTCTGTCTCCGGGCATTCTTGGTTGCCATTCTGATGACCTGCCCTCTGCCCCCTTGTCTTCCTTGGTCGCCGTTCATGCCACCTTGAATCCTCCATTTGAGGGCTGCCCCGTGACCTGCCACCATTCTGTCCTCCATTTTGTCCGCTGTCCAGCCTCCGTTTGAGCACCCTCCTGTGGGCTCGCCATGGCCCATTCCGCTGCCCATAGCATTACCGTTTCTAAGCTGTATTGGCACAGCGCTTACCGTAAATTCCTTCTGTATTTTCTCCCTGCGGAAAGCTTTATGGCTCTGATTACTGCTGTTTGGTGAGGAGAACAGTACTACGCTGTAGCTGTTTTGGTAAAATCGGAAACATTAAAGATATCTTTTTCCGTTGCTGTCTGTAATTTTAATTGTGCTTCCTGCATTTTGATTATTGCTGAGATAATCTACTACAGGCCTGCAGAGTTGCTTTCCGTCAAAGGTCCGGAACATTTCGTTGTTTCGGCTACCAAAACCGTGTACCGCCGGTAATGGTGCCTGTTCCGTCGTAATCTAAGGGTCCGCTGTGTCCGGCGCGATCTCACTATAAGAGTCTGCCGCTACTGCTAAGTCTCCGTTGGAATCCAGACCGTCACCTCCTCGCATTTAATTAGGGCACCGCCATTGATGTTGATATACCCCTTCCTGTGCCGCAAATCTGTTTCGGAACTGTTATCGCTGGTCGCATTTAAACCGTCGTCCTGAGACTTTTACGGTAATCACGCTGAATATCAATAGAAGCGCCCTCCAGTCCCTCATTGAGTTCTCGATATTTACGTTTCCTTCATTTACCACCAGCTTACCGTCTGCATGCATACCGTCGTCGGAAACGGAAAGAGTATAGCTTCCTTGGATACCGTCATATTCCATTGGTGCTAAAAGCCTATCCTGTCCGGCAGTTATCGTAAAGCTTCCGTCATTGATGGTCAGGGATTATATTTACGCGTTAATGCGTGCGTTTGTCGCTTCAACAGTATAGTTTCCGCCTTCAATCGTTAAGCTGTCCTTTCCATGGATACCGTCCCGTAATTTTTCACTTCAGACTGCCGCTTCCGCTAGAATCAAATCGGATTCATTGCAAATGTCGCATCGAATATCCTCCGTCTACTATTGGAAGGAATTGAACTATGTCTTCGTGTATTGGCTGCTCTAAGATCCCTAGTATGGAGTTCTTGGAATCTCGCCAGAGTTAGTGGAAATCTCGGAGGTCTTCACATAGATTGGAGCTGTTTCTCATTGCTGATGCTAAAGTTATCCAAAATCAAATTGACCTATGGGTATCTCCTGCCGCACAACGACCTGTCCATCCTCCAAATCTCGGAAAGTCTATGTTCCTGAGTGAAATGGTAATGGTTTTCCCACAGAAACGCCATTTCCGTTTGTTTTAATCTTCCATTTTTCCACTGCAATCTTCGTTTCACTTCCTGCAGACTTTTCCGCTGGCTTTTTGGCTTGTAGTCGTGTATTATTGCTCACTGTTTTATTCTGTGCCGCATTGGCTGTACTCCGCAGGCCACCATAACTGCTACTTTAATTCCAGACCCAGAAGCGCTGCAAGCTTATTGCAATTTCTACCTCATTTTCTCTTCATTTTTTCTTTTCCTTTCTGTACCTTTTTAGCTTAAACAATTTCTGTAAAATAATCCTTCTTTATTTTTCATAGCTTCCTTTTCATCCTTTTCTTGTTCCTAAGTGCAAACTAAAGCTTTTAGAATCCATTTAGTAAAACTGCCCGTCTGCTCATCCATACTGCGCGCCAGATAGAGCTCCAGATTACCGTTACGAACTCTCACAGGCATCTTAAGAAATCTTTTTCTTTTATCTGGATTTCAGCTGTACCTTATACTGTGCAGTTCAAATAAAGAACCCAGGTTACGGTTTTAACCTGCACAACCTGAAACACCGGTATATTCTTTGAAAAATGTCTTGAAAACCCTTCATAATCCAGGCTTCGGCATGGTAATCTTTAAGCTATCGGTCTTTCTTTCTCCCAGTTTTGGAAGATACTGTTTGGAACAGAATAGACAGTAAAACTTTAAGTTGATCTGCAAATGCTCCTAAGGTAATGTATCCTATACTGCAGGCCAGTCCTGACCGCCAGCTAGCTGAAGATAGCTGTACTCTTTGGCATTTCCTGCGTGCATCGGAATCTCACCAGAGAAAAATGCTCCTGCCACCGCAACTCCTGTTCCTACATTTGCTCACTAGTCATTATGACGGTTTGTACCATGGCTGGAGCAGCTAGGCCACAAATAGATTGGAGGAACTTTTATTTTAAAGTTGTGGCAAAAGGCTCATCACCAGGCCATAAACCATGGATGCCTCCAAACAAATCAGGAATACTCGACTTAAGTTTTCCTGTGAAAATGTCTCTAACATACTGCCTCCGATTCTGCCTAAAAGCTTTTTGGTGCAAGCTGCTTTCTTCCATATCTCCGAATCGAGAATCTTAGTGTATAAATCTCCTTTTTGTCCATTCCGAATCGCAAATTCGGGAAGATAACGCTTATAATAATTTTGTATGAAAAATTTTCATCAAAAATGGATTCTCGGACAGATTTGACTAAACCATAGGGAAGAACACCGCTGCTTTTTACTTCCATCAGAACCTCTCTGTTTTGTAGAAGCTTTGAAGCCCTCTCTTCTCTGTCTAAGTTTCCCTGTAAGGCGTAGCTAGAATGTTTGGGATCAAAAAGTGATCTCGAAATTCCGAGTCTTCCTTTCCATATAAGCATCCCGGTCGTAACGAATCATGACCTCGGCTCCAGCCCCTCCTTCTTTCTGCTGTAATCACTTCTCGAATATTTCGCTCTCCTCCTGGGATGAATCTACGAAGAGATAATCCTCCGCTTCCGATAAGAAAGAGAAAATTCTTTTACACACTACTCCTTGATATTTTTCTCAGTTCCAAAACAATCCTTATCTTGATTGGGTGTTATAGGACCGAAGTCTCAGCTTTTCTTTATACTTTGTTTTCTATGGATTTCTGACTCGAGGAGAGCTTATCGTTATCAAGTCAGACTGTAAATACTGTAGTGAGGATAGGTCTTCCAGTATTTTCCCTGAAGTTTTCTAAAAGTCTTTCATATTGATTTTTGTCAGTAACATCTCAAATCTTTGAATATGTTCTGCTTTTTCAATTCCAACATCTCCTTTCTTTTGAGATAGCCCCAGTATAGAAAGCTTTGCTGAAATGAAACTGGCACTTTCAGAGAAGTTTAACGAGATATCGCACACCGCCGCGCGATACTCTGTTAAGAATATGAAAAGAGACCGATAAACTCGGTATGAGCCGAATTTACCGATCTTTTGCTGATTTTTATCTATGAAAATTAAAGAAAAGAAAAATTATTTTGTGTATCTTCCGTATCCGTATGGCTTTGTAGAAAAACATCATGCTCCGGAACGAAGTCACTGTTCTGGGTACAGTGGATAATGATTCGTTTCCCCGGAATAAATTCTACATGATAAATGGATAGCTGGAGAGGAGCTGCAAAATACTAAATCACTGAGTTGTACTTCCGCGGAAATCTTCGCGCGGGAAAGCATACTGGGAACGAGAATCTTGGGAATGGAAATGCCAAACTCTAAATACCTCCTGGTAAATCCGGAAACAATCCGCACTGGTTGTAAGAGAAGTTCCTGCCACCTTATAAGGAAGCACCGCAACAAGGAACGGGCATAATCGATCAGGCCTGTAGCCCTGGACTTCTTCAAATCCTAGCACTGTTTCCAACATTTCGCTGAAAATTCTCAGCCTTGTTCTAACGGTCCTGACAGTGTTGCTGTCTCCTTCTACTTCAGGGCCGGAATAAGAGCTGAAAAGTCAAGAACATCCCTATCTCTTTCTTTTCTTCCTTTGCACTTGCCTTCTTGGAAGCGGAGCTTCTTCCACAGAAGGCTTGTGTCTCCGACTGAAACGGCTGCCCCTAAATCCAAACCGATCCCATTACATCAATAGTTCCGGAGCTGACTCACTTACCGTTGGTATAAACTCCCGCTTCTCCGATTGCCTCTCACCTGCACAACGCCATCCTCTAGCTCAGGCGGTAGTATCTACTTATAGCCTCCCAGTGGTGCAGGCTGGACTTTCAGCCATCCGTTGCATCAAACATAATAGCACTCTGCGATGCCGTCGCTGCTACCGTCAACCAAGCCCAGGTAGACTTAGGATAGGTTCCATCCCTGATGATTGTACCACCATTTATTGTTGTTCTTGCTGTTTCTTCTGCCAACGACCTGCATAAGCTGAATGGCGGAAAAGTGAACAGGCAAAATTGAATTCACTACTAAAATTTTCCAATTCTTCTATCATTTTCTTTTTCCTTTTTAATAAAACGATACTCTCTGCATGATAAAGCATAGCTTCTTTTTCGCAAGTTCGAAATGAGATTTGTAGCTAATCTCGGAAATGTTAGATTTTGTAATAATTTGAATAATTAATCCGTGGGTAGGCAAACAATGGGTAAGTCCTGATTTTCCTCACTGGATGGCAGGAGTATGTACACAGATTTGATTATTACAGTTGATTCCGCACAAAAGCACCTTTCCGTCCTTAATTTCTATAAAGTTCACCTCATGTTTTGCGGGATTCACCTCATCATCGGAAAAAGGGATGCCAGATTTTCCTTAAAGTCCACTTCTCTGGCTTCGTTATCCATAATCAAGATTTTGCTGTTTTCCGAGAGAGATCAATCAAAACAATGCCGTAAAATCTGTACTTTTCTTTCCATCCTTTTGCAAAGGCCTTTGGAAGAAAAGATAAAGCTGCCATCAGGAATACCTAAAAACAGGATGATAGCAACTCGCTTTTGTTCCTTTTCTTCTCTCCATCCCCAGGACTATTCCATACGAAAAATCCTGCCTTCCTTTTCCTCATTCTTCAGCCTCCATGCTTGATTTCTTCTTCCTTCCCTGCTCTTCCATATCCTTCAAACTCCCTATTCTATCTATCGACCGCTTTTTCCAAAATAGCATCCACTGAATAAAAAGCAGGGAAGCCAAGAGCACTTCCCTGTTGAAGAGAGGCTCAAACCAGACTTGAACTGGTGACCTTCTGATTACGAATCAGATGTGACTCACCGACTGTGCTATTGTGGCATCTCCCGCAGTATAGCACAGCTTTTTCTCCATGGCAAGAGTGAAATATAGCTTTATTCCGGTTCCAAGCTACAAAAACTGCAAGCTTATTTTTGCTTTGAAAGTTACAAAAATACTAAGCTTACTCCAACTCAAAAGGCTCCGTATAAAGCTGATAGTATTTTCCTCTTTGCGGCAATCAAATCCTTATGACTGCTCTTTCGCTCTATAATTCTTCCTCGTTCCAAAACCATGGATGACATCAGAGTTTTGTACTGGTAGAAAGTCTCAGAGCAATCACAAAAACGGTTCTTCCGGCCATCAGGCATCCATACCCTTCTGTACACTAGCCTCCGTTCTGGTATCACTGAGCTGGTGGTTTCATCCATGATAAGGACAGATGACCATTTACCGCAGCTCTGGCAATGGATAAAAGCTGTCTCTGTCCCTGGGACAAGTTGCCTGTTAGCACTCTCTAGCTCTGCATCATAGCCCCTTGGAAGTCTTGTAATGAAAATCATCCGCTCCCCGCAAGCTTTGCCGCAGCAACACATTCTTCATCTGTCGCATCCAGCTTCCGTAACGAATATTTTCCATTACCGTTCCGGTAAAGAGCAGCGGTATCCTGCAAATTACCGCAATGCATCTTCTTAAATCGAAAATGGCAACATCCCGAACATTGATTCCGTCGTATATAATCTCTCCCTTTGATATCATAGAAACGATTCAAAAGTTGTTGGTGATGGTGGTTTTTCCCGCACCGGTGGTCTTTACAAAGGCTGGCTTTTCTCCCGGTCTTGCAAAAACATCAATATCTCTTTAGAATCTCGACGCTTTCCATCACAGGAAAAATCCACTCCTTTAAGCTCCATATCCTCTTCAGTTCTTTCTAGGGAAATGCTTCCATCCGGTAAAATGCTCTTCCAGGCCCAGAGCTCTGCTCCTCTTGCTTTCTACCAGACGGTCTCGTGGGAACAGTTCACAAGGCAAACCTCTTCCTTCTGTCCTCTTCCAATCCTCTTCATCAATCATCTGATAAACTCTGCTCGCACCGGCAACACCCATAACCACGGCATTAACTTCCGAGGAAATCTGTCCCACCACACCCGCAAACCGCTTGTCATATTCAGGAAGCGTATCACGATAGCAATGCTTGCCTAATCCGGAAATGGAAATATTGGGGACATGGAAGGCCAAAAGTGCTCCTCCCAATGGCAACCAAAAACATAAAGGATGTTTCCGATATTGTTTAGATGGGCATAATCACATTGGAGTAACGGTTGGCTTCATTAGAAACCCGGAACACTCATCATTATAGCGGTCAAAAGTCCTGAATACCTTTCTTTCTTCATGATTAAAGACCTCACGACCTTCTGTCCGTTCATCATTTCCGGATAGTGCTTCGAACGTGCCAACCTCCTGTTGACGAACAAAAGTAACGGCTGACTTTTCTCCGATTACCTTTTTACAACCGAAGCATAAAGAATGATCCAAGCACAACCAAGAGGCTTAGCCAAAGGGAGTAATACAGCATAATGGAAACCACCGTAATCACTATAATCAGAGAAGAAATAGCCTGAGGAATGTAGATAGAAATAAACTGTCTCATGGCATCAATGTCATTGGTATAATGACCATGATATCCCCTGTTTTGTTTTTGGCCGAAAATGCAATGGGCGATCCTGCATATGGTTAAACAGTTTCAGACGATACTGTTTTAAGGAGCCCTGTAATGGTGGCCATATTCATATTGTAGCAATAGGCACAATCAGGGAAATGGTGTAAAACACCAGTAAAATCCCAACCAGTCTTTAAAATATCGGAGGATACCGCGTTCCAATTACCTTCCTTATAAACCGTTTCAATCAAACTGATAATCTTTGCTGAAAAATCGCCGGGATAGAGGTTGCCAACCGCATTAATTCACAATAAACAAAGAGTAATAGGCAGAAGTGTTGGATAAAAGAAAATAAGTCCTTATGATTCTGCCTCAAGGTCTTCATAAAATTTTTCTGGTCTTCCTCTTTGTCTCCATCCTCTCTACCTCCTTTCTGTTCTGGGACTCTATAGGTTTCTTCTGTAAATCGGAGAATTCTCTCCATCAGTTCCTCATGGGCACTTCTGGCAATACTCTCCCTTGTCCATAATCAGAATCTGGTCCGCATCCATTACAGAAGAAACTTTGGGCAATAATACATCTTTCGGTATCCGAATAAATTCTTAAAAGCCCTTCCGAATAAAGGCATCTGTTTTGGTATCCACCGCTGAAGTGGAATCGTCCAAAATTAAAATCTTGCGCTTTTTCAGCAAGGCTCTGGCAATACAAAGTCTTTTGCTTCTGTCCTCCGGAGAAATTAGCTTCCCCCTGTTCCACATGGCTTTCATAGCCTTCCTTCATCTGCTCAATAAATCTCTGCCGCCTGGGAAAGCCTTTGCAGGCTTCTTCCAGCTCTGCCTGGCTAGCATTGGATTTCCCCAGCGAAAGATTTTTCCGCCACTGTTCCCGAGAAGAGAATATTCTTCTGTAACACCACAGCCACTCGACTCCTCAATGCTTGAATATCGTATTTCGAACATCCTCACCACCAACCAAGACTTCTCCTCCGTCACATCATAAAGACGGGAAATCAACTGAGTCAGTGAAGACTTGGTTGAACCTGTTCCTCCCAAAAATCTCCCACGGTTTGTCCGGAGGAAAATATGAAGGAGATATCTGTTAAAACATTCTTTTTCGCATCCTCGAATATTTAAAGAATACATGATTAAAATCAATAGAGCCATCCTTCACTTTCCTTTAATCGCCATCTCGCAGGATTCTCCATGGTAGCTTTCTTCCGTTAAAACTCAAAGCTGATTCTTCGAGAGGAAGCTGCGGAAATCACCACCATCACGAAGCATGTCATGCCACCAGCATCAGGCTGAAAAGAATCTGATAGCTGCAGGTTAAGAGGGCGGAAAAGCTGTCCCACATCTAAAGCAGAAACCGCTTCGTACCAACCACTAAATAAGAACCGAAGCTTTAAGACAAAAAGCACAAACCACAAAAAGGCAGAACTGCATACAAGTACATACAGGAATATGTCTGTTGAAATAAAAGTCCAGAGCCAAAGACTCTGCCTTTTCCATTAAACTTTCTTCTCATAATCTTCCTGAACATAGGTTTTCACTACCCGCATGCCCTGAATATTTTCTTCCACAGACCTCATTTAAGGCATCATAGCGCTGTAGCATTCCTAAAAATGCCCATAGCCTTTTGGTGATACACTCAACCCAATAGCCAAAAACAGGAACAAAACAGAAACAATAGGCTATTCTACTCACCTAAGAAAAGGCTGCCGTACAAAGGAAAAATCATCAGAGGACCTCTGAATGCGGTACGAACCAGCATCACATAGCCATCTGTACTGCTGATATCCGTGGTCAGTCTTATACCAGGGAAGAGTTTAAACATCATCGATATTTTCTAAAGAAAAACCCTGAATTCTTTGGAACATATCTCTGAATATTCCGGGCAAGCTGGTGAAGCGAAGGCATAATTTCCGCCCAAAGTCCAAAAGAAAGATGGAGCAGGTGGCCACCACCACAAGAATCAATCCATAATGCAGAATCATCTGCTATGGAGGCATTTTCCTTCATTCTGTCTCACTAATTGCAGTAAAAAGGAATCATACATTCCAGAATGACTTCTCCGGTAACCAAAGTGACACAAAGAATGGAGTTCTTTTAAATTCTCAATGGATTTAGATTAACATTTTCACACCTGTAGTTTCGCTTTCCGGCATGACTCCTCTTTGGCACTATATCTCCTCCTTATCAGTGAGCCATCCTCGACGGAATCACATACTCGATTCAGTCATACGACCTTACATAATCCCTATCCTACAACGCACTCGTTCCGTTTATCTTATACCTCTAAACTTTGCACTAGCAAGAATCTCTAACAGTTTCTTGTCGCCGCCGGCAAAATCATCTCTTTCTTTCTGTTCTTTTCGCAAGATCTGCTCTCGTGCGAAATTGACTTTCTTTCTGAAAGATTCTCCATAGAAGCCCTTTAGTCGTTAAAAGCCCTCATGACTTTCCCTTTTCAATCACATTACCATCTTTCATCACCAAAAATGCAATCCGCATTCTGAATCGTAGTAGAAAGACGATGTACAGCCACGATAGTATGGCGGTTCTGCTCTTCATCATTCTCCCTGAAAAGCTGTTTTGCACTTTTCTTCCGTTCTGGTATCAATGGAGCTGGTATTCATCCAAAATCAAAACGGCTTTGACTCCCCAACATCACTTCTGGCGATACAAAGAAGCTGCTTCGTCCCTGGGGAAAGATTTCTCCGTCTTCGGAAGTAGGCGTGTCATAGCCCTTTTGAAGCTGCATAATAAAATGATGACAAATCCGGCACGTTTAGCGGCTTCACTGACCCTTCTATACTTTCTCCGGCTATCTCGTAAATCGAATGTTTTCCAAAATCGTATCGGACGTAGCCAGCTGTCTCTGAAGAACCACGCCATAGGCAGAATCAGAAGGCTATGGTCGGATAGCTTTTCATAGGAAATTCCGTCAATCGGAAATCCCTCCCTCGATTCGGCTCGCATATTACGCATCAAAAGATTGATTAAGGTTGTTTTTCCGCATCCTGTGGGACTGCAATAATAGCAATGTTCTGTCCGGCTTTGGCTACGGAAAGGCTCTCAATCCTGAATCAATCTCTTTGCTCCTTGGTATAGGAGAAAACGAATCCGAAAGCTCGTATCTGCCCACCGGCTTCTGAAGTTCCCTTTCCTCCGCTCTCTGGTTGCACTTTCCGCTTTCTTCCAGAAAGTCAAAGACACGAGATGCGGCAGCTAATGCATTTTTGAATTTGCATGCATGGAAGTAATGTCGTTAAAGGGCTTGACATATGCAGCATGCGGCGTCAAAGAGGATAACTGACCGATGCTTAAAGTTCCTCTCAGGCAAACAGAGCCCCGATTCACTGCTAGACAGCCTAGAGCATTTAAAAACGGTAAATGCTAACCAAAGAGCTGTAAAGTTTGCTTGCATTACTGCATCGGAAAGTCTCTCTCATTTTTCTCCTGATCAGGACCCTTGCTTTCCTGCATAAAAGCTTTGTGATGCTTCGTTACATACTCCGATAGCTCCTCTGCTAGCAGTTATGTGCTATCTCACCTCTACTCTTGGACTGGTGAAAACACAGGTAAGAGCGTTTGGAAAACTAAACTTTGGTACAGGACAAAGGCGTGAGAGCCAAAAGAATTAAAGCAATCCTCCATTCTGCAAAAGGAAGAGAAAAGGCAGCTCAGAATACCGAACACGGCTCTGTAAGAACTGATCTGTCAAAACAAACAATCCCTGTGAAATCTGTTCTATGTCTGTGGTCGAAACGATCTTCTAAAATCTCCCCGGTTCCTTGGAATCGATGGCGATAAGGGAACAGCCTGAAGATGGGACAGCCTTCTCTCGTAAATCTTCAATCACATGAAAGGTCAAATAGGTCTCACCCGTCTCATCAAACTCATTGATGCAGCACGCACAATATAAGAACCAGTAGATAGTCTTAAAATCTGTCCCAGTCGGAAAATCCACGTGCCTCTCTCCTGCACGTATCGATGGTCTTTCCTAAAAGAACTGCAGAGACATTACCATGGACAGAAAGTCTGGGAGACAATGGAGAGGGATGGAAGCAACGTATAAGGTTTCATAGCGAGGAGCTCCGAAAGGCTTTCTCCGCAGTTCTATTTTCCTTCTAGACATCTTACCTCCTCCTTTCCCTGCTTCCTGTGAAGCACAGATTGATATACCGGAAATGAGCCTCCAAAAGCTCCGATGACTCCTCACACCGATGAGCCTTCCTCGATCAGAAAACCACAGAACTCTTCGGTAAATGTCTGATGCTGGACACCTTTGAGAAATCACCAAAGACTTTTTCTTCCTTTGATATTCCTCCAGTAGTGCTTCGCAGCTTTTTCCGTCAGCATATCCAAAGCTGAGGAGGAATCATCCAAAATCATCAAAAGCCTGGAATCTCCCACCAGGGTTCTCGCCATAGAGAGCCTTTGTCTTTTGTCCTCCTGAAAAGTTCTTACCTTTCTATCTGACGGACACCAGCTCTTCCCCCTTTGCCTCTCACAAATTCTTTCCTGAGCAATTTCCAGGCCTTCCCAGAGCTTCCTTCATCCTCTTGCATCCTTCTCTTTCTCCGAAAGAAGATTTTCTCAAGCGTTCCTGGGAAAAGTCATCGCCTTTTGAGGTGACGGGCAGGCAATGCTTTCACGTAGCTCTTGTTCCTGAATACTCTTAAGTTTCTCCCCAGAGTGAAAACTTCCTCCTCATAACTCCGCTATAAATCCGCAGTACATCAGGGAAACCAGCGTGATTTTCCGATCGGTACCGCTGATACATTCCTAAGCTTTCTCTCTCTAGAGGAAAGCTGATATCGGAAAGAGCCTTCCTCCTCCGGCATCATAGGAAAAGACGAAAGACAATTCATAGGCACCCTGGCTTCTTTCGGCCTCAGCGGACTAGATTGGATTACTTCTTCATAAGGCTTAGCAAACAATTCTCTTTGGACCCAGTCTCGCCATCGCTCTTTTCGTTCCATTGAATTCTTTCTCAATTCTGCTGATGCTGGTACAGGCCTTGACCATCGTGGACAATCAGATTGGCAAGCTTTAGTAGCCCACCAAAATCTGGTCATATAGCTGGTCAGAGCCACCACATTTCCCTGAAAGAGCCTGCCGTCACTGACCACTCCTGGAGGAAAAGACATGAATGCCCACAAGCCTCCCAGCTGAACTGGAACAGCATACTCATGTTCAACAAAGTGAAATCTTCTCCACTGCAATCTGCACCTTGGTATAATTTGGTGTCTTTCTCCTGAATTCTTCTTCCTCTCTTCCTGACAAAAGGCCCGTACCACACGGATGGGTACCCATTATGTTTTCTCTGTATTTTCTGGTACGTTTTCCAAACCTCACTTTGAATCTTTTGTAAAATGGCATGGTAAGAGCTATAATCTGAAACCACCAGCGATAGAAGAATCAATACCAATAAAATTATTAAAAGCGATAGATAGGCTGTAATATCTTTGTAGGCCAGTGATGCAAGCTCACAACAATAAAGGGGAACGCACTATGCCTCAGCACCATATTCACCGCAGACTCAATCTGAAAGATATCCGGACCGATTCGGTAATCAGGACGATGCAGAAAGTCATTATAATCTTTGTAAGGTAAAGAGAGAATTTTAGAAACAAGTCTCTCATTTCGGTAGGATTTTCCCACCCACCTATTGCCACTCTCTGCCGCAAAATACTGGGCAACGACAGCGGTAAGGCAACCTACGTGCAGGCATACAAGACTAAGAGCAGGAAAAGGCTATGCCAAATCACTCCTTGCTATCTCCTTACGGATTCCCCGACGATCATTCCGGCAATGACTACAGGGAACAAAAGTAGTCAAACATACTTTCCAGACACTTCTTAAACAGGGGGCCAAACACTCTTTCCCCTTCACCTTTCCATATAGGACAGTATTCTTTCCTTCATCTCACTACTCCTCTAACTATTGACTTTAAATGACCTTCATTCTTATAACTGCTCTTTTCTTTCAGTAAAACAATTTAGAGCTATGGAAGGAATTACTCTTTTTATCCTTCTTACAGTGTGCAAAACATATCGATCCAATACCTTCTGCAATTGGCGCTGCGGTCTCTTCCGCCGGTTTCTCCTTTCCTTCCACAATAACGGATATCGCAAACTCGATCCTCCATGCAAAAGCCCAAACCAGGCATTGGTCTTTAAATCACTTCCCACCTTCACCTGGGCGTGAAACCGGTTTTTCCGGCAAACCTATAGGTGGCATCCGTCTGTAAAGCACTGGCGGTTCCTCCGTGACCACTCTTTCTCTATAAACTGCTTTGGCGCAATCACTTTCTCCCTGAGAAAGAAGGTTAAGTGACTCTCATAAGGGAAGTTCGTTGTGCCATTGGCATTCTGTAGGGTTGATAGCTGAGATTTTCAATTGGAATGAGTGAAGTTTGTGGTTTTGTAGAGGAGTACAGGGTGTTTCGTCCATGTGGTTGTTTGTTTGTTTTGTGTGTTGTGTTTGGGTGCAAACCAATATCTATTTTTTTGTTATAGTAGAAGCCTGCCACAAAGCCTTTTAATCGAATCTTGATCAATTTCGTTTGCTTGATTTGGAATATAGGAATCTGCAATGGTTGATTCCAACCACCTTCCGTGAACTCTCCGGTTATAATGGGGGTTTGGGTTTTTTTGGTTGTTTTGTGTGGGGTGTTGTTTGTGTTGGTGGTGGGTGTGTGTTGGTTTTTTGTTGTGTGGTGGTTGTTGTTTTGTTTTGGGGTGGTGTGTGTGTTTTTTGTTTGTTTTGTTTTTTTTGTTTTGTGGGTGGGGTTTGTTGTTTTTTTGTTTTTGTGTTTGTTTTGTGGTTGGGTCAGACAGTTCGCCATGGACCTAATTCCTCGGTTTTCCCTCACTGCTGCTGTAGCCGATAGGATGGGAAAAGGCAATTCCCTCCTGGATATACCCTTTCTCTCAGCCCTCCCTGCTTTTTCCGTTTTGCCCACTACCTTTCCATCTGAAGAAAGGATACTGCCTCTATGACGTCTTTGGAAGAAAGAGATAATCAATTCTGGCATTGTAGCTGGAACTGATTCGAGCCAAGACCAGCATAAAAATACCAAAATATACAATCTCTGCTGGAAAGAGAAAAGCAGGGACAAAGCAGCGGTAATTCCTTCATTTCTCTGTTGTTGGCTTTCTTCTGGAATTATTAGGCTTCTTTTCATAATTTCATCTTTCTTCCGGAATTTCTCAGCTTATCTCATAAATGGTTTTCCTCTCTCGGTGCGTGCTGCATGTTCTTCTTCCTTCTTCATCCATGGCATCTTCCTTTCCCTGGACAACAAAGAGAGCTTGAAGATGGCAAAAGAATACAACTGAAATCATACTGGAACCGCCATATGAAGGACAAGGCAGGGTCATCTCCGTGGAGTGGGAATAAATTTTATGGCTCCACCGATGGTTAAAAGACCTGCATCACATAAATCAATACTCTAGTCCGATACAGATGAGTTTATAAAGAGGCCAGTTATCCATTCTCATCAGTCAATCATTTGCGTTAAAGCAGGAAATGCAGACAAGAATTACTACCGCCGCTACCCTCGCATTTCTTCCAGAAAGATGCGGAAAATAAAGTCACCTTTCCACGTACGAACCGTGTGGCAGTCTGAAAAGTCCAAGTCCAAGACATCCCGCACCAATGATGGCAAAGAGACTGCATCTGATATCCCTTCCCTGCAATATCCTTCCAGGGGTCCATAAAGGCAAAACTGGTCCGTGCATGAGAATAAACGATCAGGTGCTAAAGCGCATGACGAAAGACTCAGTGCCCGTGCCAGATACAAAATTGGCAGCTGGAAACATAGAGCATCAAACAGCTATACAAAAGAATCCGTGGCGGAACTCCAAATCCTTACACAGCACCAGCACAATACTGTGGGAGCAGCAGCTCACTATTGCTGCCTTTAGTATATCTCTTTCGACGATCGTCCGATAAAATCCCGCCACGGAGAAAAGTCAACAAAGCTGATTTGGACAAATTCGGGAAGCCTGAAGGAAAAAGCCGAAGAAATTCAAGTCCATCTTTGGCACCAAGCCGCGGCCCACAACAAGGCCTACCAAGGAGCAGCAGGAAAATCCCCAGTACTGCAAAGTGCAATTTCTTCCCTTTGAAAATCCCAGACTATCGATGAAAAATAGGATAAGCAGGCTAAAAAGACTGGCTGCTACGTGAAATGGTAAACTCGCTTTCTATGGAAGCCTTATCCGTATTTAATCTTCTTCCAGCATTATCCACCTCAAGTTGCCAAAAGAAGAAGACACTAAGTTACAAGAGCATGTCTGCGTGGATAGGTAGGATACAGATTTTCTCCAAAGGAAGGGAGTAAATGCTACCAAGAAAATACAGCTCGCCCCATACATCATCAGATAAAAGAAGTCCTTTGTATGTAAAAGAACAACCCAGATTTCATGATGCCAGCCGGGCAACACATAAATCTCAGTAAAGAAACTGTGCAAGTCTCTCGTTTTCCATCCCCATAACTAGTGAAAGGTTACCTGGAAACAGACTGCAACAATACAGTAGCATCAATACCATGCATACACTCTTCGTAAATGTACTAAAAAGACCACCCATCTTTTCTCTTACTCTATTCCTTTATGAAAATGTCCTCTGGTAAACTGGCTAAAGGCCTTTCCTTGAAAAGCTCCAGGATTTCCTTCTTCCGATTCCACTGTAAAATCAGCTGAAAAGAAGAGGCCGAGCCTTTCCAGCCTTTTCCAGCCCGATTAGAGACAAAAACATCGCTACTGTAGATTTGGTTATAGCAGTATTTGCACAGAGGTCGAACTGGCATACCTCTTTATTCTGTCGATCCTGTAAAGACACCACATTGCTCTCCTCCGGTACAGCCATTTCTGGTCTATACAGTCACACTTGACCATCAGCAGAAGGTGCCCGTAGCAAAGAAGCTCCCGTGAGGCTCTCCTGCTTCTTGCCCATTCTGAAAAGGCCATATCCTCCTGAAAACGAAATTCAATGGGAGTTACATATTTTCGCTCCCGCGATTCCCATACCTCCATGGCAGCCTGGATTACACCATATAGAGGGCAGAAGTCAGCAGTGTGGAAAACTGCCTATCCTGAAAAATCTCCAGCATCGCTGTCACCTCGATCCAGTGGCAATGGTAAGAAGAAATGACGGAAACCTCTTCATTTTTCGCCTCTTCCATCCAATCCTCGGCTCTTCCCTCGGCTCTTCCTTTCTCTTTGAATCTCTCTTCTTCTGAAAACGAAGTCCCGCCCATCCGCTGTTCTCACCCTCCCGATATTTCAGGAGCCTCGTGAAAATGCGCCTCATCCAGATACACCCTCTAATAAAGGAAACTGAAGACCAGCCTGCTGGTTGCTCCTCTTCTATGGAAACCCCACTTCAAGTCTTGATTCGTCTGAGCCCGCCCAAGCATCGGCTGCCCTCTCATTTTCTCTACACCGTCTCTCCTGCACTGATCTAGGCAGCGTAGTGATAGAAATATCTCTCCTCCCAAGAATCGAAAATTTTTCCAGGGAAAATTCCGTATCTCCCATCTTCTTTCATTTGAGCTCGGTAATCTGTTCCGGAAAGCACCTTTTCCCTTGGCCTTTTCAATGGCTGTGCTCCTTCTCACGGAAACGGAAAGTCCCGCCTTTTCCCTCTAAGGTAAAACAACAGGGAACTTGCGTCATAGGACAAATGCAGCTTTCCTCTCAAATGAATCTTCTTCCTCTCTCTCTTCCATTTCTCGCTGCTTGAGTTTGGAAAGACGCCTTTTCCTTTCTTTCGGAGGCTTTTCTCCGAAGACAATCATGTCCTCCTCCGTTAGGTGTTGTTCCCAGTCAAGAGCGTAGCCTCTGTCATAAACCCTTTAAGAGGGCAACATTCCTCCCGAAACCTTATAGGCTGCGCCTCGAAGAGCGAAGTCCAGATATTATTTTCTGTAAATGGAAACCACTGTCCCTGTATACAGGTGCGGACTTCATTCTTGCCCCATCTTGTAAAGAATAACAGGCTCTCGTGCCTCCAGAAGCTCCTTACAAAGATCCATAGGCAAACATGGTCCTTCATACTCAGATAATCTCCTTTTCCCTTGCTGCTATAGCAAAGTCACAGGTTCCGGCGCATCTCCTGGTTTCCGATCGTCCGTAAGAGAAGACACAAAACAGGCCTGGAGAAGCAGTAGCATACATGGACGTGAATAAAGACTCTCTAATTCTTAAGTGATGTTTGGCAATGTTCGGAAATATCCTCCAAAGAGCATTCCCTTGGAGAGCAGCTAAACCCTTTCCATACCCAGCTTTTTCCTATTAAGCCCACAGCTTTCTTTGGTATGCACCGGTCACTCTGGCACTGGCATGCAGAGGAAGATCCGGATAGGGCCTTAGCTCACATGCCTTTCCAATCTCCCGATCCTGACAATTACCCTGTCCAGCCCTTCTGCCTACATTGTGCCAGGATCCATATAGCTGAAAAAGCTCTTTTCTTTCTCCTCTTTAAAAAGAGTATCTCATCGTCATAAAATCTTTCTCGTAAAGATGGTAAAAATGAATGGCTCGAAATGCCCAGTCCCTCCGATAAAGAAGACTTACGAAAGGCTTGCGCCTTGCGGAACATTTGTCGTCCCATATAGATAGCATCCGTTCTGCATAAAACAGCCACCTTGCATACTTCCAAGGAGGCTCGTCAGCCAAAAGCTCATGCTTCACAAGGCGTCTCTTTAAATTTTCTTTGTTTTGGATTGGCATCCTCATTTCACTCCATCCTATCCCTTTTCTTCGCTTCTCGCTCTGCCAGCCAGCTTCTTCTGGCACTCTCCAACTCCTGCAAAACCCCGTCCAGCTTTTAACTTGGTCTTTCACCAGTCAAAGTGCTATAGGAGTAGCTTACTTTTCCCGATCCAAAAGCTCCCAAGATCTCTCCTCCACCTCGCTCCTGGAAAAGCCTTTCATCGCAATGTTAATCTGAAGCTGTGCAGGGACTCGAACAGATTCTCCAGCTTTGTTATAATTCCACATCTCCTGCTTGGATGCTTTTCAATTTTATGATCAAATAATCTGCACACATCATGCAAATCAGACCTCGGAATTTCCCCCACTTAGGACAGCTGAGCAAATTTTTCCAGTCAATAATGACTCTGTATTGTCTTTTTATCTGCCATTTTCTCTCACCTTTTCCTACATGCTTCACTCAGCCCTCAAATGTTGATACGCATGTTTTGTTGCAATCCTTTCAAATGTGGGTCATCTGGGACCTTGTCAGACCCAAACAGTTCTATCATATCCTTCAGGTTCCCGATCCTTCCCAGACTGGTGGCTAAGCGCTTCCACCCCCACCGGCTCCTCCGGAAAACTTCTCGATTAGATTCCAAAGATACTGTGTGTGGTCATAGGTATCCAAGCCTACAGGTATCCACATCCAGTAAATCCAGAGCATCCCGCGCTTTCTTTATGCGAATAACACCATTATACTTGATTTCCGCAAAATCTGCACTCTCTTTAGCAAACGGTCGCGGAAGTTCAGTGTACCTGGGAGCGTAGGGCAAAATGCTGCCCGCCTTTATCAATAGAAATGGACAGCACCTTGGCGTCGAAGCGACACCCTCTCCAACTCCTCTTCCTTATAAAACCCAGCTTTCCCGATAATCCTGGAAACGAAGTCTCGAAGAGGGGCGGACAGAAGTCCCGCTCTGGTGGTAGCTCCCACCAAGGTGAATCGAGTGCAACCAGACGGATGAACGGCACTGGCTTTCCTTCCCAGCACATCACGGCAAATCCTCCATGGCAGGATAAAAGCACTTCCTCCACCTTGACGATCTGCAGTCTATGGATTTCATCCACAAGAGCACATCTCCTTCGGAAAGATTGTTCAAAATCGCCGCACTCTCCCTGGCTTTCACAGCCGGTCGAAGTAATCTCACAGTGCACCCCAGTTCATTGGCTAACAATGCTGGAAATCAGCTGTGCCCAAGCCGGAGGTCCGTAAAAGAGGCTGTATCCAAACTTTGCTTTCTTCTTTTCGCGGCTTTCTATAAAGATAGACAGTGGTTTCCTCCAGCTCCCTGCGCCTGGATATAATCCTTTTAAAAATTGAGGTCGAATCTTCTTGGGATCAAAGGACAAATCCTCCTCAGCTCCTCTGTTTGCATCAGCTTCTTCCATAAAATCCCTCACAACGCAAACTGCTTCTGACTAGCCGCAACAGCTCCCTCCGCGGTCTTCTCTTCATAATTCGGAATCGACGAATCCATCTTTTGCTTCTATTGCTGGAATATCCCAGGAGACCAAGGCTTCCACCGCTTTCCTCCACCGCTACGGTAGCCGTGTCGTCACAACAGCTTCTTCTCCGGAAAAATGTAATCTCTCCTCAGGCACCTTTGTCCTGCAATTCGCACAATCAATCTTTTCCGCAGACTTCTTCCCCAGTCCCGGAGCCTTTCTGAATCTTTCTCTGCTGTCATTGCTGATGATGGCATGTATCAGCTCCTCCCCGCTCATACAAGAGAATATCCAAGAGCGGTCTTTGGGACTCAATGCGTCGAAACGCAGCAGCTTTGATGATCATCCCTTTCCCTCCTCAAAAATCCGAAAAGCTCCTGACTCATCCTCCCGGAACCGAAAAATAGGTATGCAGTTAGAAGAACTCTCCTCCTGTCTTAGGTGCTTTTATCGAAAACAGAAGCAGGAATGCGAACCCCCATATCCCAGTCCTCCTGCTTCTATTACCAACATATCCTTCTTTTGCTCCTGCAAATGCCATGAATAAATCGAACTCACAATCTCCAATCCGCAATAGTTCAGCATAGATACCTGATTTTCCTCAATGAGGAAGAAATTGTTTGAGCTGTGAAGAAGAAAAGACCTTGAAACCGGGGACACTTTAAATACAATTTCAGGCCTCAACTTTGCTGAAAATCTAAACAAAACGTCTTATACAAACTTAAACTCAGTGAAATTCTTCTTTTTCCGGCTGCTGCCTTTCAAAATGATATTTTACCAAACCGGAATCAATCCTGGAATCCTGCCTCTTTATAAGTGAACTGCACCTCATTTCCTTTGCTCTTTATATATAGAAGGCGACCTGACGGTTATAGGCGGTAGGTGCTCATGTGCCATTACCTCACACCATCCTTAAACCAATCCGTGCACAGTTCCTTCATAGTTGCATACCCTCAAAATCTTCCTTAGTAGCGATGGGAGTACTGGGTCTCTTCCATAACCGATGGAAATGCACACTCATAAACAGGATGCTCAGGCTTTAATTTTAGCAACAGCCTCCTTATTGAAGCTGGCACCTACCCACCGCATTTAGCTTCTAGAGTTCATGGGCATAGAGCATAATGTCTGCACCTGGCATAACCAACACGCTCTTCCACGCCTTCCTCATCTCCTGCTACATACGATAGTTCTTGGCATGGTAACTGAATTTATCACTATTCCGCAAATGCAGCTCCATTCCTCAGCTGAGAAAATGCAAGCGAATACTTTGACTGCATTCCTGAATCCGGCTCCTCGAAAAGCTTCTTCATCACCACGTCCCGAGGAATTCACTCGTCCTTGTACTCAGCGAAACCATATGTCGTTTCCATTGCTTCTCTAAGGGTCATCATAACCCTCCTTTACCATAATCCGAAATTTCTCCGGAAAATAGGAATAACACTCATCTTTAGTATAGCTATTTTCTGCCTATTGTCCAGTTATTAATCAAGGAATGCACCGAGTCAAAATCGCCAAATGCACTGAATAAAACATCAGATGCTCTAACAGGCGATGAGACCAGTATCGAAAGGAGCATATCCATGATTCCTATAGGACTCTAGGGCCTCTAATTTCTTATTCACATCGAAGAGTCGCCAATATGACCTCCTCCCTTGGCGTCTTTATTGGCCGGACAGGATACCTCGAAGAAGATGATCTACCCACTGCGGAGAAAAGTACGCGGACCAGATAATTCCTTGGACGAATCACCATTGATAAACTGAAGGCGTGGTAGCTCTCAAGGACACCACAGTCCCATGGCCAGTAGCACTCCAATCACCCTCCCAGGGCGGACAACAGAGCAGTATCCGTCAAAACTGTCACTCAAAATATTCCGGTGCTATGCGCCCAAGCCTTTTCTGGATACCGATTTCTGTGGTTCCTTCCTGTCACAGACAATCAGCATATTATTCATAATACCGATACTGCCTACCAGAAGAGAAATGGCAGCGCACTGCCCAGTTGCCAGCAGAAATTTCTCTATTACCCCATCTCACTCTGTTTCATTTCATCCTGAATAGAGTGACATACCAGTCGCGATGCAGGCTGACGATTTTATTTTGATAGTGAAGCCCTTGACTTTCCGTATTCAGCTGCTTTCCATCTCCTGCTCGGACACCCTGTTTTTCCGTAGTATCGAATCATGGAAAATTCACTGACTCAGGTGAAACAAAGTCCAGAACAATGCCTCTCCATATCATTAGAACCCATTAGCAGCTTTTTGAATGGGCTGGATATCTTTCCGTACACTCCGGATAATGCTAAACTCCTCGATTTTCTCCCATACTATCGGAGCGGTATCATAGCTTTCCTCGTGACATTTACAGTTCCATAAAGCTGCATGGCCTTTCTGAAACTGCACATACCGCTCTTTCTTTCCTCTACATCATTAAGCGGAAATATATCTTCCGTTTAGTAAATCTTGCACAGGTTGAAGCTGATAGAGAATCCACCTCTAACATTGGTTTCTCAAGCGGTTTAGTCCATTTTTATATCGATAGAGCCGCTGACATATTATCCACATAGTCCAAGCTGACTGCCAAAAGACCCTCCTTCTCATCTTGTAAAGTTCGTCCATGGTGATCGCTGCCTCGAATTTCCTCCTCGATCCATGTAGGACTTTATCATACCTATGGCTGCAATACACCTACATTTTATAGAGGTCGGAGGAACATTTTCCTTACGGTATCTCCGATGGAAACAAAATAATGGAGATTACTTTTGCATCCGATTCCGATAATAATGCCCAGCATGGCAAGAATGGAACGGTGCTTATTGGCTCGAAGAGTAGCTTTAATGCCATTTTCATATTTTCAAGAAGCATGGTCCTCCTCTGCACATTCCTTCAAAGATTGCCAATCTTCTACCGGAGTAGGACTTCTCACTTTTAATATCTTGAAACTCAGTTTTCCGTCTGGAAAAGCGAAGCATCCTATCCGCATAGGCGGCAATATTCTCCTCGTGCGGTAACCACCGCCGGTAAGCCTCCTGCTCATGACAGTTAGCAGAGAACATTTCCACAATTTCAACGGAGCTGGCATAGTGCCTGTTTCTGTGGCTTCATCCGCCAAAATCAGTTGCGGTTCATCGCTAAGGCCTGGCAGCACTGCCACTCTTCTGCCTTTCTTTTGCCCTCCGGACATTTCATTGGCTGCTGACGATTCTGCCGGAAGACCTCATCTCTTTCCAAAAGCATGGCTGCTCTTTCCGACGGTGCTTATGAATCGAATATGAGCGTAAATCATGATTTCCACATTTTCTCAAAGCGCTCATACGACTCAATCAACATTATTAAAACTCTGAACACGTAGTGATTTTTGATTTCTTACCTTTATTTCAAAGTATTGGGCTCCATGGTCGCCACATCTTCTCCGTCCAGAAAGTAATTGGTCAAGACTTGCTTTATCCAAACAGCCTAAGATATTCATTAGAGTAGATTTTCCGGAGCCGGACGTCCCATAATGGCTACGAACTTCCTCTTTAATTTTTAAATTAATCTGATTTAATCTCATCATCTTCACCGCACCGGCATCATAGATTTTCACCAGATTGCGTAATTCAATTAAAGTATCTTTCCATTCTTCTCATCCTGTCTGTACTGCACACACCCCGGCTTTTCCGGACTAACGGACGTGAACCTGGCTTGGGATTCATTGTCATCTACCGGACTTCCTCTGTAAGATCTGGCATCAGGAGAAAGAATATAATTGCTTCCTTTAAATGCGGAACCTCTTCGCCAGGTTTCCACCTCCATGGAAACATCACTGCAACTCCGGTAGTTACCGGAACAAAATGGTCGGTTCCTGCTTTACAACAGCGCCATTTTATTGCTTCGTCTTCGCGGTCACTACCAGCAGAAATCGGTACTACATACACATCCTTAGCTTCTTGGATAAGAGTAACGCCTTTACGTAATGCCGGAAAGCAATCCCTTTATCTCCGGCAGGTAATCTGTAATTTTGAATGGAGCTAACTCTTTCTGCTGGTGTTACATTTTTCTCTTCTCCTGTGGGGGAAATGAAGAAACCACACCTTCTAAAAGATTCTTGCCCAAAATATCCGGCTGCACAGTGTCTGACCAAGATGTACCTTTTTCCGATACATTGTAGCGGAAAACCGCACTGCTGAGCTCCAGCTCTGATCCAGCAGATCTCTTCACGGTAGTCATATTTATTTTCTGTCGTACTGCAAATCTCCCACTTTAATATTCTCACTCTGGTAATGGTTCCATAGGTGGGGAGATTAAATCCGCATCAGAAAGTCTTTACTCACTGCCTTCCAGCTCCCTCTGTTCCGCTGCTGTTTCGATCTCGTAAATCATAGCTGTCCGGAACCTGTACCGTACCCTTTATCACCTTGTACCTGCCATAGGTGGCCTCGCATCCTAAAAGCGCTTTCCGTCGCTCACAGTCACTCTGGAGTGAATACTCTCCGTAGAGTAGAGACCGGATTTTCTCTGAAAATCCAATTCCGCATAAGATTGTTTGATCTCATACATTCCAAACGCAGCATCTGCCTCGGTTTTATTGGCCTTGCCACATCCAGCTGAGTCTTGGCAGCTTCGCAAAGCAGTATTCACATCTGTTTTGTTCCATGCGTGCTAAAACCTGCCCCTTTTCTAGCCCTTATCTCCTTCTTTCACTAGAATTTCCGTTACCTTGCGCATGCTGCAAGCCGGAGGGTGTGTTGAGTATCTGGTTACATCCGTAGTCGCCGGGACACAGGCCCGAGACCGATCCCGTGTGGCTCCCTGTTAGCTCGAACGTCAGGGACCATGGTCTCCATGGCTTTGCTGGAAAAGAAGTTGTTCTGCAGCCACAACAACAAGACTAAAACAAGGACCTGATTAGAATCCATTTCTCAACCTCCCTTTTTCTTCTCTGCTTTGCTTCCACAGCAGTTTATTAATTTCCCGAGGAAACATCCTCGTCCCTGTTGACTCTCTTCCATTTCTTTCCTTTAAATGAAATGCGGTAGCTCCTCCTTGGCTAAACCTACTTCTGCCTACGATTCTACTATTAAATCCTAAACATGAATGAAATGTGAAAATTCATCCTCTCTCTCTGTCTTTCGTATTTTATTATCCTTGTTTTTATTTTCTCTCCCTTGGAGTAAACTCCGTTAAGATATTATTGATTCTCACTGAGATCCTGCAAAAGTCCGAGAGAAATCTTTCGCTGAACAAGAATACTGTGTTTATCTGAGTCTCCCCATGGATATTATAAAAACTGCTTCCTTATCCCAAAGATCTTTTCCTGATAAAGAAGAGATTTTATTTTGATATTGTCCTACCACTCGACTTAGCCCGAAAAGCGCCCATCTCAGATAGGCAGCACTGGCTTTGCTCCTTTTTAAAACTTTCTGAAAATGGAGGTTGTCCAGTTTGTTTTGCCATCAGTCTTTCAGAAGAAGTTGATGTCTGCTAGGGCTTTTTGAACACTGTAAAGCACAAGACTCAACTCCATCAGCTTTTAACGGAAAGCTTTCTTGATACCCTTTTTAGAGAAGAGCTATCATCATCACGGTGCATAAATGCCCTTAGCAACAAAACTTCCTTAGCTTGGACCTAAAAATGATTCAAAGCAGAAGAAAATTCTATCAGCCACCCTCCTATAAGCTCAGAATGTGAAACGCTTGTGGGATTCAAAGAGGATATCTATACTGCAGTGGTGATCATCATCTATGTCTATTTAGGAATCATCTTGGAGCATCCTACAGAGGAAGCAAAGTCTCTTCTGGTTGCAACATAACTTTGAAAGATTTGCTTTGAATCTCCTTCCTCCTCGCCTGGCGAAGAGCTGTTCCAGATGAGGGAAGGCTATTGCCGTGAAACAAAAGTCAGAGCTGTGAGGCACAAGCTAAGGCTCTGTTCTTATCGTTTTGCTGTCGACCTCTTCCTTCCGAAACGGAAGAAAATACTTTAGGATGAAGCACAAGAATATTCTCACGCAAGTCGATATAGCAGAGAAAAACTACATTCTTTTCCCAAAGTACTTTCCCCATCACTTTGAGGGCTTTCAGCTGAAGCTCGCTGGAGCTGTTTTGGAAATCCTCATTTTCTGGGGAAGCAGTATCAAAACTTTAAAGACTATGAGACTATATTCCTGCCAAAGACATGCTGGCACTGCACAGAAGCTTTTCTGAGCTTTTATCCTAAAGAAGAAAAAGGCAAAGATAGGTTGCGCTGCCTATCAAAAAGACAGGGCTCTTCTCTCCTTGGTTCCTCTCCGGATAGCTTTCCAATCTTCTCCAAAAGTGAATATAAGGAAAAGCAAACCATATCTCCTTCACTCCGGAGCTTTTTAATGAACAACTCCTTAATGGAGGAATACTTTCTTAAGCTTTTTGCTGCTTTTTCTAGCTCAATCAGAGGCAATCAAGCTTTCCCTTATCAATCATCATCTCCTGCAAGAAGGAGGGGAACGCATGTATAGATTTCTCCGCCATGCTAGGTTATGAATCTTTCCTTCGGTAAAATCCACTCTCCCAGCCTCCTCTCTCCTTCCCTGAATCTCCTTCGCCGCCTCCGGAGCCTCCACGACAGCCGTCGATATTCAAGGTATTTCTAAAGAAAGTATCTTGGCAAAGCTTTCTCCGCAATGACACAGGAGATACCGGGAACTTTCTTTCCAAGATCTGAGGAGCATGCTCTGGAAGAGCCAAAAGCAGTTCTGTGTTTCCTTCGCAATCAAAAGGTCTCCCTTTTTAATTTTCTCTCATGAAAAATGCCGGTTCATATCCTCCACGGTACATGGGTGCCAGCTCCGCCTTTATCCTGAATGGGCTAGATATCTTGCGATAATCACGTCCGTATTCACATTATCCTCCATACTTGGCACAATGCACCTTTTAGCTCCATAACAGCCTCCCTATAGTCCAAATCCATTGATGCATTATGGTCCCAAAACTGCCGGATGCCATAGCCACCTCCTGGAGTAGTTGGGAAGGTGGTGATCTCGAGCTGGCATATCTCCCATTTTCCCACAAAGTTTCTTAAGTTGGTGGTGGAAATATTGGAATTGGCTGTGAGCCAAAATTCCACATAGCCTCCCAGACAGGGACCGCAGGTGGGTGCTCACTGCAGCTCCCTGCTCTCAATCAAATCCTTAATATATCCCTTCTCCATAATGTGCTCCCAGACAAATCTTCTGGTAAAGCAGGAATCGATGATACAACGAACATTTTCAGCACTCTTTTCTTCCTTGGCACAGCTAGCCACCCTTGGATATCGGAAAGTCTGCCGTTGCACAGGAACGACGACCGCCCCGATCATTAATAGTAATCTTATCAGTTACCGATTTGCATGGGTATTTTTCCGGCAAATGGGAAAAGCCATCTGTGACTTAAGGGTAGAAAAGGTCAAATCTCGACGATTCTGGTCACATTCCGCACTCTCATCTCGCCTCGTGCCGTGGTATTCTTATTGGAATGAGCCTTAATATATTCCAGTCTTTTTCATCCACAGGGAAAATGCCGCTCTTCCAGGTGCATCGGCTTCGATGGCTGCTACGCCAGATGGCAAGCCGACGTCCATATAGAAAGAGAAGCCACTCTTCCGCAGGTAAACCTCAATGGACTCCAGAGAGCTCCATCCACAATCAAACTGATCATGCCGATCAAATGCAGAATCAAATCCTACCGCTGACGTGCTTGTAATCTTACCTTTACCACTACCTTACTCGCAGTGGGCACCTTTAAACCAAAGCTCCTGGCAGCCACAGGCCGCCGCCATATCTGCAGAACCCACACCGGGTGGAAAAGGCTCCCAGCGCTCCATAGGGTACATGTATGGGAGTCTCGCACCGATGGACAGCTTCTCCTCATGTAATCAGGTTCCTGCTCCGGAATCAGGCATGCTCAATACCCATGTTTCTACATCATAGTAATGTTTCAGTCCATGCTCCTTAGCAGTCTTGCAAAATCTCGAGTACACTTACAGGAGGTACGTCCTTGTTAAGCACCAGCGATCCATAACAAAGACTACCTTTCCTTATCGAATACGCCCTTCCGTGAATCTTATCCAGCTCACGAATCGCCACCGGAGTGGTAATATCATTTCCGTGTACCAAATCTCACCTGGCTAAAATTAATCACGGTCCTGCCTGTGCCTCCTCTAATCCTGCATGCTTTGGCCAAAATTCCTGACTCATCGTCATTCCCATGGAAATCTTCCTTAATCTTTAGATAAACCGCCTGTTCTTATGTATATTTTATGCAAAAGCAGAATTGCATTCTCTTTCACAGTGTAACAAAGTTACTGCTATACTAAAATACATTTTTAGATACTTATTATTCCTTGTTATCTCAAAAAGAAAGGATAAACATGGAACAGAACCTCTATCCACTATCGGATATTTTATGAAGTGGCTAAAAAGTGAAACATTTCCAGCCGCAGAACAGCTCTATATTTGTGCCGGCGATTTCCAAAACCATCGTTCGTTTAGAGGATAGTTTGGGAAATCTGTTATTTAAAAAGAAATTCCTGCGTCAGCTTAACCGATGAGGGAAAGGTTTTGCCTCAGTATATTAATAAGGATGTGCCTTTGCCCATATTCAGGAGTGGTGGAAGAAACCTTCCAGAAAATGGAAGGACCTTTCATATCGGTCATTCTGGATATCGGTGCCAGCAGCACCCTTTTGCCGTATTCTTCTTTTCCTATTCAGGCTTTTTATGAAGGAGTACCCCAATACTCGTACTCGCTTTGAAGAATCGGATAGCGGAAAACTCCATCTGTTGGATGTGATCAGATCGATCTGGCTTTCAGCCGCCCTTCCGAAAGTAGCTTGGCATCAATCAGAGACTCTGATGGAGCGGAGTGTGGAGTGAGCATTCCTGCGGGTGCTCAATATTTCATGCATAATCTGAAAGCAAGATTCACGTAGTTTCTTCCTCTATTTCAGGATGCCACTGTAGTGCCGTTGGAGGAACAAAATTCTCCTGGCATCATATTGAGACTATCTCAGCGAAAATCGATTACTCGTCCCCAGATTATGGAATTAAAACACTCATGGATCTTCTCTGATTGACCCAGCTCAAAATCGTATCGGCATTGCCTGGGTGATCTTGAGACTCTGTGTGCGGATGCTCTAAAAATGGACAGCTGGTGGAAATCAAACTTCCCTCACCTCCATACAGAAGCGATGAATCTGCTTTTCTGCATAACAACAAAAACAACTCTCCTTCCTTAGAGAGCTTTGTGGCTTTCTCCTAAAGAAGGAAACCGTATAGAGAAAGGAAGACAGGATGACAGAACAAAATCTATCTTTCCTGTAACTCCAACTGTAGTTAGCTGTTCATCCGGCTGCCTCAGTAAAAAGCAAGTGGAATTCAGAAACTCCTTAGCCCCCGGCTCATCCGGTGGAAAGACATGTAATCGGTATCGTATCCGAAAAGGCGGGTGGGAAAATCCACCGTTTGCTCCTTATTGGCTTCCGCACGAATAAGGCAGGCTTACCAAGTGTAGGAATCTTAGATGCGGATATAACTGACCTTCCATTCTGTCTTGACTGGCTCACGACGGCGTGGCATTAAGCAGTGACGGAGTCCATGGTGCCGGAGAAAGTGCAGGATGAGGCGAAAATCATTTCACCAATCTGCTGGAAAATGAAACGTATCCTTGCACCTGGAGAGGTCGGCATGATCGCCAATGCGTAAAGCAGTTCCTGGCAGGGAGGTAGAATGGAAGCGATATTGATTATCTCTTCGTGGACATGCCTCCCGAAACTGGAGACGTTCCTTTAATCACGTTTTCCTGAATCCATGCCGGTATGGGAATCGTGATTGTGACCCTCCCCAGGACCTGGTTTCCGCGATTGTGCAGGAAGGCTGCGTGGATGAGCGAGAAAGATGCATATTCTATCCTGGGAACTGTGGAAAACATGTCTCAGCTCTTGCAAGAATCCTCATCTTTGGTGAGGAGAAAATTTGTGTTCCTGGAGAAAGCCATATTGAAGAGCTGGCTGAAAGAAGGACTAGGAGCTTGGCAAAGCTCCATCAACTGGCAATGCCGCCCACATGGATGCGCAGGCGCCGGGAAGTTATTGATACCAGTACGACATTGGCTCATGCGGTAGTTTTGGAGGATTTTAGAGTGATGGAGCTCATCATTGTAGCACTAGTGGAACGATGTTTTCACATCTCTTATGTGAATAGGTGGTTTGAGTCTCCGGGCCTTCTCTCCTCCAAGGCCGTTGAAAATGAACGCGTTTCCACCAGCGCCTCTTTCGTCGTCAGGACCATTACATTCTCACCACTACGGTACCGCCTCGTTTTACTCCGGCAGCCATCACGTTTAGCACGGACTCTCCTACACTCTTACGCTCTCCATAATGCAGTACAATAATTTCACTTCTTTATCGTACAGGTTTAGTCAGCACCGGCCGGACGTCAAATGTAATCCTGATTCATTGATGATTTGCCCTTGACCAAGCAAGACATATCCCTCCTATTTCGGTTAGCAGCTCGCTCCTTCTCCCTTATTTCTTCCGATGCTTTCCGCCTTGGAAACGCCCACATCCGCAATAGTCCTTGCTGATACACAGATTATAGTTCTTTGGACAATTCCTATGGAACGAGTTGGTATCGACTCTTTTTCTTAAAACTGAAGCGGCAGGTAGGCGATTCCGCACTTTCTCCATTGCGTCTCCTATCTCATTTAAGTCTGGCAGCATTTTAGAGATAGAGAGATGCTTTAAGCTGGCACATAAAATAATCAAAAGCCCTGATCCGACGTTTCTTATTCCATGCGGCCCCGTGTTGGGTGCAGTCTCTCTCACTCGAAGATTGAAACAGGCATCGCACTCTGCTCTCTCCTCTTTCAGGCTCCTTTTCCAAAACCCTGGCTATCTCCAGGAACCTCCTCATGGATATAGTTGGAAATCAATCATATCCATGGAGACCCATTTTCCTTCACCAGCTGCCTTTCATATTCCTCCGCCCTATGCTCAAACTCGGATTGGAATCCAAGCTCGTATATAAAAGAAGATGGTACTAGTAGGTCATTAAGCTCCAGCCCAGCACTGCCGCCGTGGAGCAGGGAGCACAGCAGACATGGAGTAGCACCCTCCGCTGTCGGAAGATGGCTTCCATCAGTCTGTTCATAATCTTCATAGCTTCCTCGTCATGTAAAAGTCTCTGGAATTCTCTTGGAACGGACAGGGTTTCTCAGCTTTCTTAAAGCTTCCTTGCCTCAATCTGTCGAATTTTCCTCTCTGGCAACATTAAATTTTTCCTACTCTCTTCCAGTGTTCTTGGACGTCCATCCTCTAATCCGAAACTGAAAGCGTCATAACCTGTTCCTCTCTTTCCTTAAATCCCTGGGAGAAGGTACTCATTATGTTTCTCACATTACGGATTCCACATTTCCTTCCGGAGAAAGAACATATTGGTATCCGCTGCATCTCCCACTGGAATCAATATCCTCTTCACCGATGGGGGTTTCCAGTGATAGCGGCCTCCTCTGGCAATCTGCATACTCCGCACCCTTCTCCCTCTGTCATATTCACATGCTCCGCCAGTTCCTTTACGTGGAAAGGCTCATAGCCAAGCTCTGCCGCGTCAGTTTCTGCATCTTGGGATACATCTTGTTGATGGTTTCCACCATATGCATGTGAACACGAATAGTTCTGGCCCGGGATCTCGCTGCGCTCTGGTTTACAGACTGACGAATCCACCAGGTAGCATAGGTAGAAAGCTTAAAGCTCCTTTCTCCGGGTCAAACTTTTCTCCACGCTCTTTAATCAACCTGAGATTTCCTTCCCGGCACCAAGTCCAGGAAGCTCATTCCACTGGCCGGTATATCTTTTAGCAATAGAAACAACCAAACGAAGGTTAGCTTCCAATCAACCTCTGTTTAGCATATGTCACCTCCCTCCGCTTTTCGCGGCAAGAGCATATTCTTCCTCGGCGGTAAGAAGGCACGGTACCGATTTCCTCTAGGTAGATCTCTCAACTTAACGGACTCCAGTTCCGATTCCTTCCAGAAGATCCACCGCATCCAGATCATCATCTTCCTCCTCCTCTTCCTCTTTACGAAGTTGCATCGTCATCTTTCTAACGGAAGGAGGCATCCGGCTCCACCTCATCTCCGTCCTCTCTAGTGGTTTTAAGGCTATCCTCATCCAGAATGGGATTAATCTCGACCCCTTGTTCTCCAGCCAAAAGCAAACCCGCTCCATCTGCTCTTCATTTAGGGAAAACCCTTTACTGCCCTCCTGCACTTCACCGATGTTGTTTTATTGCTTTTGCCTGGCAGCAGCAGCGTAGTCTCTAATTCTTCTTCCAAATGCCAAACATCCTTTCTTTTAGGGTTTATCTCACAGGCTCATGCCTGTGATGATGCTGAGTAAACAACAGCAATGACCGACAAAAGAGACAGAAGCCTCTTTTCCTCTTCTCTTCCCCAGGCTAATACAGATGCCACAATGAAGGATGGCCGTGCAAAAGAAAACGGCGGCAGAGAACCTTGATCTTCTCCGGTTTTGTTAGCGTTGAAAATCGCTATAATACTAATTGCTAAGACCTCATGCCAATATAGAGAAAAATCATGTCCTGCCTGGATTTCTCCTCAGCCGTGTCCTTTCCATTATACTCCTCCCGTTGAGGTAGAGAAGCGCTGCTTAATCAGGTATTCTGTTTTCCGCTTCTTCAAATGCAGAGAGCGCTCTCTCGGATTCAAAAACGCTGTCACTGACCTCCATTTCGCCTGAAATACCGAATTGCTTTATGTTCTGCCCGATTTCGTCTTCCAGCATCGTGAAAGGCAGGAAGGCAAATGAAAGGAAAATAGCGGATTCTCAGCACAAGAAAAGGTGGTGTCATTGACCTGATGAGGCGTAAATCCGCACCTTTCAAGGAAGAGGCCTCCGGCCTCCACATGGATCAAACCAAAACATCGGTACAACAATATCGACGCATCCTTACAGCTCCTTCTGCCACGGATTCCGCAAAACGAAGGGCTGCCCATTTTCCTCTCAGCAATCTGCTGACACCGGAAATCAAATCCTCCTCCGAAAATAACCTTTCCTTGTGCAGGCTGACACAGTGGCATGCCCATCTTGGCACGTTGCGCTTTCACCATATAGGAATGCATATTAAAAGGGCATCTTTCCGCATATAGCAAGTTAAGTCCCTTAAGCTTTCCGGAAACGCTCTCAATCGGTTAGCAACCGCCAAAAGCTGAGTAGGATGAAAACGGTCGCTTTAAAGTTTATCTTACTACCGGCACGGAGGAATATCTGGCAAACTCCTCCATCCCTCCCTGGGAACAGCCTCTATACGATACAATGCCATCATACATGGTAGAAAGTACTTGCTCGTATCTTCATTTACTTTCTCTTCTTCCCATCTGACTGGTGGACATATCCAGCATGGTGCTATGGACATTCGGCAGTCTCGCTGCCGCCACTCAAAGGCAGCATCTGCTCCTGGTGGACGCCTTTTTCGCAAATCAGGACAATGTTCTCGTGGCACAATTGTGCTTCTCCGTGAGTGATAGCGCTCACCGCCTTCTTTTTCTTCTCTTTCTTTCTTAGTCTCTTGCCAGTTATTCTGAATCTCCTTGAATTTCTGTAGAATAATCCAGCACTACATAAACTTCACGTCCTGCCAAAGTCATCCTTCCTCCTCCTATATATATCTTTCTTTGTCGACAGCTGCACATGAGTACCACATGCTGGCTGGAAGTAGCAACATTTTAGGACCCTCATCTTCCTTCCATGGGAATAACAAGGAGTTTTTCCAAGCACCCTGGCTGCGTTCCTGGTAAGACCACATTGCCCTCATTACTGAATAGGGTGGAAGATCCTTGAAAGGCAGCCTGAAAAATGTGTCCCGTCCAAGTCCGTTTTGCAAAGACCGAACCCCTGCACTTTTCTCAAGCTGCTAAAGAGACAGCAAATCCTCCTCAATGCTGGAAGGGCAAGGAAACAGGGAGCCCATGGTGGAGCGTGGTGAACCACTTTCGGACCAGCGGATCCACCGTATTCCTACTTAGGAAAATGTGATTTACCCCAGCAGCTTCCGCCGTACGGTGCAGGTTGCGCTCCCAGGATTCTCTGGATCCCATATGTCTCCGTAAATCAGAAACAAATCTCCCTATAGGTTTTTCTTTCGTGATCGAAGCAATCCCCAGAATTCCTGTCCATACTCCGTGGTGGCAAAATACTTTCCATAGCCTCTTCTTACTCAGAACACAAATCCGAGAATCCTTTCTTTCTCATCTCCTGGGTAATGCCCTCGTAGTCTTCCGCACATATGCTGAAGCTAAAGAGGACGAGGCAAATCCAGCAGAAGCTCCTTCCCTCCGCCACAAACAGTCTCTTTTCCCATCGTTTCCTTGGCTCGTCGTTGCTGATTTCTTTTAATCCTCATTATGAGGAGATTCATTCTATGCATGCAGCTCCTTTCGCTTTCTCAGCCCATTTATAGGCAAAACTCTCGATAAAATATTATAACAAAACAAGCGAAAAACGTTCATATGGACTTCTTCTAGCTCTGCCAGGTGACATTTAAGCTTCCAGCCTGTCGCAGCCCGAAAGTCAGACATCCTAGCAGGCAGCATCACTGGCTATCTCGTAAATCACTCTGGGAGAAAGGGCCACCTTCCCACCTCTTGGTCCATCCGGCAAAGCAAGAACGTTTGGATTATCGCCAAAGACGCTTTAGAAGATTTTAAGCTCTGCTTTTCTGTGATTTCGCCGTCGCAGAATTCCGGAATATTCCTGTTCATTTTCCCTTATCTGCAAAAGATTCTTCCCTAGAGAAGGCAAAAGCAAGCCACCATTCACAACATTTTCAGTGAAATCTGTAGCGCCAGGTGTGTATAGAAAGAAACCGGTAAAGATAGGGTCCCACCATCTCCTCCGTCCCTCTGATCATTAATCTCTCCCGAGTGCATCCGGCAAAAGCTCCGGGTCACGGGAGTGGCAACACTTCCTCCGCACCACTTTTCTCCACTCCTGATTACCGGATTTTCTTGCACCTCTCGAAGAAGCAGTGGTATCGCTCGTCTTGGGGAATATCTCCTGTTTACCCCGGTGCTATGGACATATGGTCTCCACGGTAGGTGGCAAGCCCAGAGCCAGTTCGCTGACAAATTCGGTTCCCACCAAAAGAGTCTCCTCCTTACGTGGCCAAACCATCAGAATTCAAGGTTCTTTTCTGGGCCTGAGCATTTTCTACACACAATATCCTTCTTCTCCCATCCTGCCCTGATATCGGATGCCGTGGTCACCGCCTTCTCAATGGAAATCTCCTGCAAAGAAAGCGCCCGCGCCCTTGGCAAGCTTTCTCCGCACCGTCATAGGTTTTCTTGTTGTCTGAAGGATGGCATAGTGATGCAAAGGATATCTTTCCTTATCATATCCCAAAGAGGCAAAGGTCTCCAAACATGACGTAGTGCTTTGGCAGTGAATCCAGGACCAAGCCGCTGAAACCTAAAATCAGCTTCTACAGCCCACATAAAGTCTGATACGCTTTTTCAAGCCTCTGACTGAATGGAAAGAATTTTCTGCCCTTCTCTCTCCTTCCTTCTTACCGCCTTTTGGCAGGAAGGGACAGGGACTCATAAAGCTGCTTGGAAGGCTGTAGTTCTTTCTCCTCTCGTGGAAAAAGTGCTGTATAGGCATGCTCTTCTCACGAACAGGGGTGCTTTGCTTCGCATCCTCTCCTCTTCCAAGAGTGCCAGATTCACATTCCGGCCCTGCAGTCCCTCCCTCATGGCTTGATTTCTCCTTAAGATTCTTCCATTTTCCGAAATCAAAATCAACATGGGCAGAGAATACCATATCCTGTAGACTCTGAGGGACCCGCACCTGGAATGAGATACAAGAGGCATGATAGTCTCGCCGTCATGCTCTAAAAGTCGTCTTTCGCTTCCCTGCTTCCCACCAGTTCATCAGAAGCGGGAACAGTTGCGTTAGCATGCGTTCCCACATTTGCTATTGGAGGAGTGAACTGGAAACCCAACAAATCTTCACAGATTTCATCGCCAGACGGAATGGTAGGATCCTTCTCCTGGACAAATGAAGGGATGCCCTAAAGTGATTTCCTTCATAGCCTTCACCCTTTAAAATTGCTTTGGGATGCTGCGCACTCTTCCTTTCCTTCCTGAAAAGGTTTCTTCTCACAAACTCCGCATGGTCGAATCAAACCGCTTCGGCACACACAGAATATCGCCATGGTGTCACCACCCGGTTATATTAACACTTCTTCCAGCAGCAGGTACAGCCAATCATGTGCGATCGCCCATATCCTTCAAGGTTTGTTTGCAAAAGAGTAACGCACTTTTTCTCCTGCTCTCCAAAAGACTGCGCTGATAAATCACATCCATGTGTCTGTGGAAGTCGACAAAGCTGGATATGGGCCCAGCTAAAGAAACCTCCTCCTCTGCTTTCTTTCTTGCCAAAACCAGCATTGTGCCCAGATTATACTTCCTGGATCCGCTACTCCTCTTTGGGCAGGCTGTAGGCCACCTGTCAAAGTCCTTCATACTTCCTCCTACTTTTTCCTCTCTGCCTGCAGTAGTTTCATTTCTTTTAACTTGTGCCGTCCTTCCGTCACGAAGAACCTGCGTCTGTTTCTGGAGGATAGGCAGTAGGTCTGCTTCTCCTGCCCAAGCTCTCATGAAGAACGGAACGCCTTTCCTCTTCCATCCTTCCCTCCCTCTCCGTATGAAAGGCGTAGCTCCAGAATTTCTTCCGAAATCTCTATCACGTGCTTTCTCCTCTTACGACTAATCTCGATCCACGGCAAAGCTCTGCCAAGATAAAGATACTCATGTCTCCTAATCATCCACGGAACTCACCAAACTAATAAGACAGAACGGGGAAAAGAATAATAAAGGGCAGTGCCATAAAATAGCAAAATACAAGAAAGTTTCAAATGGAAAGAAAACTGCGAAATATCTGTATTCTCATCTCAGTTTGCCTCTCTATCTTTCCTTTTCACCAAATGTCTCCACATAATTCTCCATCCTGCTCCTCCTCTGAGCTCAGTGAAAAGGAAATAAAGTCTGCCTAAGCTCAGCTTTATTTCTTCCACTGTAATCGATATTCTCTTCTTGCCTAGCGTTTTGAAGCGATTTCTCACATCATTCCTCCCATCTCCTCGCTATGTCTGTGGCAGCATAGGAGGAGTCGGCTCTTAACGTCTGCCACAACAGACTCCTGTAGTGAGTATGAGTGAAGCAACGGAAGCCGTATTCTGTGTGTAAAGCGTTTCATGCCACCTTTGGCAGGACCCAGTGCTGCCCACTTCCAATCATATTGACTATTCTTCATCGTAGCATCGAAACCGAAGTTTCTCTCTCTCCCTTATACCTTTTATTCACAACAACAGCACCCTCCAGTCCCGTATTGTAAGGCGCGATGGTATAAAGAGGAGCCTCAAGGCCTCGAAACAATCTGCTCCGGTTCTCCATCGCTTCTCTAACTGGTTAACCACTATCCACTGCCTTCTCGTGCGATGGATACATGCGATCCGCCACCCGTCATAAACACTCCACAGCGGCCTGGTCGCATGCAGCGGTCTCTCCATACGAAGCTTAGCTTCTCCATCTCAGTTTGCAGCAGTGCACCTCACGCGAATTACTCGCAACACCGCCGGAGCTGGCCAAATCGCTCCTTGATGCTTTTTCCTCATCAAAGTCGGAGGTAGTGGTCTCAATCTGTCTCTTTAATCTGGGCACTACGATCCTGAATCTCCTTTGTCACAAGACCCTTCCACACGGTAGTCTCTTCTCTGCTTACCTTAACGGACTTTCGCTTCTACCGCACCGGTCGAGTTGGCTCCATCCTTGTGATGTTCTAGCTCAGCTTTCGGAAACGCCTCCGCCGGGTTAAATAATAGCGATATCCTTCAGCATTTCCTTTCATGCATCCCATATCCGGGAGCCTTTTACCGCAACCACATTGAAGGTTCCTTCTTAACTTATTTTACGATAAGAGGGGTTAAAGCCTCACCCTCAATGTCCTCGGTCATGATTAAAAGTCTTGGCACCGCTACCACTCCGCTTCAAAGAGAGGAAGAATATCCCGAATGTTGGAAATCTTTCTTGGTCGGTAATAAATACATATACTGATCATCCAGATTAGCTCCATCTTCTCCATATCGGCAGTACTCATGTGTTAAGCTGACCGATAGCCGCGGTCAACCTGATTCCATTCTACCAAGTCAAGCTCTGTCAGCATAGTCTCGACTTTCTACGGTCACAATTCATCCTCGAAACCTTTCCATGCATCGGCAATCATATCTCCCACAGTGGAATCTCCTATGGGAAATGCCGGGCAACCCTGGCAACTGGACCTCCGCCCTTTACCTTGAGCCTGCTTCACGTCTCTCACCGCGCATCTCACAGCCTATGCGGATTCTCGCGTACACGATGCAGTTGGCACCCGTCCTCCAGGTTGTCTCTTCATACCTCCATCACGTCAGCCTGTGCCAAAACCGTTGCGGTGGTGGTTCCTGTCTCGGCACGTCATTGGTCTTTGAAGCCGGCTTTCAACCAAGCTGAGCGCCTGCATATTCTCACAGGCATCCTTTAACTCACTCCTCAGGCCGTGATACACCGTCGTTGGTAATCAAACGGAGATCCTGTAGGATCTCTATCCAATACTTTTACTTCCTTTAGGTCCAAGTAACCTTCACTGCAGGCCTAAGCACTGCATCACTACTCGGCTACAGGCCTTCTCTGCCTTGTACCCAAATTTAATCTCTCTTAGCCATATTTTACCTCCTGGAATTCCCTTTTCATTACTTCCACGATTACAGATCGTCTCCTGCTTTAACAACGGTATACTCTTCCATCCAGTCACCTCGAGCCTGCATAACGGGAGAACAGAACGTGCTGTCCCACCTTCACCTGCGTATTGGTAATCTCTCACTGTCCACAACTCCGCTGGGACCCACAGCGATAAACCACAGCCTGCCCTGGTCCCTTATCATCCTGTCCGGGTAAAACAATTCCGCTCTTGGTGGTTTCTTCCATCTTTTCTTTTTCCCAACACAACTTTATTTCAAACAATGGTACTCAACTTTGATAGCAATCTCCCATTCTTCACAGGTCTTTTCTTTTAACAACAGCAGTACTATAAGAGTGATTTATTAGCAGTAGTCAAGCACCGAGTGCTAAAAAGCCTGTGAAAGTTTTTGTGATATAAGAAACAATGGATTACGAAAATATTAACAATATCAGATAAAAGGAATTTTCTTTTATTGTTGTACATGTAACACAAGGTGGCATAATAATAAGTGTGCTTGAACATGGCTTGGAGGTCTATTTATGTAGTGCACGATTCTGCTTGCAGCTTTAATTGCTTGCACGCAACTTTCTGCATCTGCAATCCTGCACTTGCTTGGCAGAGGGCGCTGTTTCCAGCCATTACGAAGCGATCTACCACCACAGTAGCAGACTCAACGGACACTGGGTAGCAAAACTGAGATGGTTCTGGTCATGTCGTACAATGAGAATCTTTTGTGCACCAATCTATGGTTGGATTGGTGTTTCAGCACCAGTGGTACTACACTTGAGCCAACGGACGATGGAGGAAACTGGATGGCAGAAAACCCAACTTTGACACCTACTATTTCCTGCCCAGGCACTCGGCAGAGAACCAGCCTTGCGGGTCCTTACATGAATAAGCCGGCCCCGACGGATAGAGTGATTCCAACGGTGCTTGATCTCGATAAGTTTTAAAATTATTTGACCACTGTGCACAGGCTTCCTGCCCACTTTTGATTTCAACAAAAATAGAAACCGTAAATAACCCAAAATTATAAATAGATTTTATGTTCATGTGTCCAAATGAGGGGTGTCTAAACCGCTACCATCAAAAGTCAAGGAAGTGAAGACTGAAATTAATACTGAGAAAGTGACGATGCAGTGTGGGTCTATAATGGGGTAGTCTGAGCCCGTCGGTACTTTTGCAGGAAAAACAAGAGAAACGCAGTTTTCGCTTATCCGTTACGTGGCGAGGCTGAAGAGAGTGCCCCATTTATAGACCCACACTGCATCAGAGCGCTTACAACGAATGCAGTCCTTCACTGCGCATGGCGAAGTTAATCGATATATGTTCTATTTGTGCCCATATTATTAGAAACTATTTTGGATTTATTACAACTATTTGTCAAAATGAGGTCGAACGAGCTTCTGTTTTAAGATAAGACAAAATACTTTCTCTGCCAGATAAGGGATTCTCAAGCAATCACGGAAAGTCCCAAACCGTCCTGTACCAAGTCCTGTAGATTGGGGTGTAGATTTCTGTTCCTTCTCCAAATATTCAAAAGATACCATCACAACCACATCAGACTGAGGATAAAAGAGTAAACAGGGAATATGATAGGCATATTCCTTAGTTTTTATCCTGCAAAATGGAAACTCCATTCTGTTGCAAAACACTCCAAGCAATGATGCATTTCTCTCTCCTTCCTTCTGTAGTCACAGCACAAATTGCCGAGACTACGGTAATAAGAAGGGCCATGAACTCCACCGTGCTCATTTCCTGGTAACATGGCAAAGAATCTCCGCTATCTGCCCCACAAAAAGTGAAAGAAGGAACGATTTCTTCTATGCTAAAACAACTAAAACCAAAAGAATGGAACCGAAAACAAAAATTATTAAGAGATGGAAGCTGAAGATTCTGTTCTACTCTTCCGGAATGCTTTTAGGATAAATTCTTTCCTTCCGGGAAGTTCTCTATTTTCACTGAGAATAGTTTTTTCGCCATTCGTCAAAATTTTCCTGTTAACTTCTCCTTTAATAGCTTTTTATTCTGCTCTTCTTTTCTTTCCTTGCACAAGAATCTATTCAGCTGTTTTTACTAAAATGCCTTCACAATGTAGGTACTGCAACATGTCATAGCTTATCTCCTTCTTATTTTCTCTTTAAGCCTTATCTGGCCTTTTCACTTTTACAGGAATTTGTGCCAAAAGCCTTTCACTGGGTTAATTCGCACAATTTTGTAACAGTCCAGCCTAAAGCCTCTTCTTCTCATAATATCCGGCAACAATTCCTTTTCTCCCAGCTATCTTGGGATCCGTATCCACATACATCACAATTGAGAGTCTCTTGTAATTTTCCTTTAAGAATTAACATATTGAGCCGTGAATTTGGGTTTCTAAGCACAGTGATAGACCAGATTTCCATCAGTTCCAGTTTACATGTATCGATTCCCCTTTTCATTACCCAATTCGGAGAGGTAGCATAGCATCTCCTGAATCTTTCACCTTCTACGCCTGCGCAATGCTCGCAAAATATTCTGTGGAACGGTATTATCAATACATTCAACCACATGCCATAATGGTGGTAATCTGCAACTCAGAAATTTCTTTAAACCTCTCCGCAATGTCTTTGACCGAAATATTTAATAGCCTATTTTCATCAGAGGAAGGAAAATATCCATTGGTCAAAATCAGATATTATTTTCGAGTAAGGTATCGGCTACGTCAATAATACATTTTTCGTATAATAATTTTAGGATTGTTAAGACCAACCATATTCACAACAACGAATCTTTCCTTCCTTTTATGTTTCGCCATAGGTCTATGGAGCCAGCGCTTTATGCATCGCATTCTACGGAAAGCCCACTCCGCCTCCACTTCGTAGGAGGAACAAACCAATTCCCTGTCTGTCCTGAAGCCTTGATCTCGGAAGAACAATCTCCGCCGCGCTTGGTTTTCTCCGATATTGGAATGATGGGCGTATCATATTCATAATCGTTCCGTTCCCGGAAGTTCTTTGCAGAGTCGTTGGTGGTAATTACCGTAGTTTTAAAGCAATTTGCCACCTCCATGATTGCGGGGAACACTCTGTACATCAGCAATCCATAAATCCATGAGCGCGGTACGTACCAGCAATTCCGCTGAAACCGCACTGAACAAAGGAACACGTATGCTGTAACGATACGTGCGGAAAGTCGGAACAGCAGATTCCATAGAAGCGAATACCCTTGGCTCCGGCCTTCTTTGCCAGCTCCGCTGAAAAATGCTCTTCCTGTCCGAGCTTTCACGATTTCGCTGAGACCAGGGTCCGGAAGATGACCTCGTGCACCGCAATATTTGCATGCCCTTCTTCAGGGCTCCGATGTTTTCACGCTAGAGGTCACCCTGATCTCCCACGCCGAAAAGCCCGTCTGCAGGCAATGGCGGTGCTCACCTGCGGAGAAGGTGAAGGCCAGACCGCAACGAAGAAAAGTGCTGTGCATGACGCTCTTCCACCTCCATCTGTACCTACCGGTGTTTCAGGGTATGCTTCCAAAGACTTCTGCAGTAGGCACTGATGGCAGGACATCCAGCTTCTCCACAACTCCTGTCTTTCTCCTTTAGGCGCCATGGCCTCTGATAACCTCATGGTCGCTGGAACTGTGTGGCGCATCCTCCAGCAAAACATCTGCTAAGCTTCAGAAGCTTATTTACTGTAATGTTTCTTCTACTGGCCTTGATGCCGAAGGCTTTGCCACATCCCGGAGTCTTTTGCTGTCCTGCGGAAGATCTCGCTTTCCCTCTGCCGCCCACTTTAAGTGATAAGATGACTTCGCACCATAGCATTCCGGTGCTGAGCCACACCTGCCGCCGCAGAGCGAAGAGAGGTTTCTGGCACAATCAAATCTGCATCTGCTCCGCAACCTTTGGACTTTTTGGGTGATTTGGGGACCCATGTTACAGATTTACGGCAATGCTTGGCTACTGAGCTACGTTTGTTGCCTGTTGGTCAAACGATCAAGGTGGTATCAAAGCCAAGTTGCCCTGTCGTAAGATTAATTCTGCACTGCTTGATCCGGGGTTTGCTCCTTAATACATCCTGCTTGAGGGGAAGGCTGATAAGCGGAAACCGTATTCATAATCACAGATAAAGGATTTATCATCCCCATCCTCCCTCACGACGTAATTTTAAGGTACGGTAGGAATACCATGTTCATCAAAGTTTCAAGGTTTCTGTACAAGGATATGTAACAAAAGTCTTCTCTGTCCATGCTCTCATGACTAGTGCTCAGATTATGTTCATGGCTGTGTTCAAGGATCGTGTCATGACTGTGCTCATGACTCAAAGCTCAAGATTGGTGAACACACCATGGCTGTGTTCATGACTGTTTCATGATCATGCACATGACCGTGATTTTCCTGTTCTGGAAATTCCTCTTCTCCCGACCCATAGCACCCTTTCCTGCTCTACGTAAGATAAGGTGAATGACATTATTCTCTCTTAAAAACTCCGATATAAACATATCATTTCCATGTTTATGTTTGCTGGATTTAGAATATATGCCAGTTTCCCTTTTTCTTGTCAATAAAATTATAAAAATAAAATTAATCCATGTATTGTAGCTTTTTTATAGCTCTGTTAGAAAATAAAGAGCTGTATAAAAATCAAATAATAAGTGGATTCTATGCAACATAGGCTTGAAATAGGGGAATTCGAGCCTGAAACAGATTTTTTTATGAAAAACAGAAATACTTGCTTAGTATCCGTTCCTGTTAAGAGCTTTAGCGAGAAAGGTGCCTGCTTCAGACCCATTTGCATGGAACCTTTATATGATTTCTTTTCAACTTTTTAATTCTAAATGCTATGTAAAAATTATATTCTGTACTTTCTTTATTCTTCCATGGCTTCCAGTCTTTCCTTTGGTGAAAGCTGTCAAACGGAAGAAGCCCTCTCTCTGCATCCCCTTAAAATCTGCTCCCGAGTTCTCACAACCTGTCCTTTTCTCCAAAAGGAAATCAAAAGAACTCCCAAGAACTCATCCTTAGGCACTCCTTGGGTTGATATAAGGAGAATTCTTTTTCCACCGGCATAATAAATGAAAGAGCATCCAAGGTTTCCATAATCTTGGCATTTTCCTTATAGTAAGAGATGTTTCCCTGAACTCTCCTTCTCACCGGCTTCTGTAAATATTGCGCCCCTGGCGCTCTTTTGCACAATGTAGGAACCCATTAAACTTTGTAGCTCGTCTTCTTAACCACATCTTTTGGAGACTGACCGCTGCGAATCAAGGCCTTTAGAAAACAACGGTATAAAGCGCATCTTTTGTTCCGGTAAAGCCCGCCTTCTGGAGAAGGATAAACCAATGGTAATATCTTCTGCCCGGGAATTCTACATATATAGAGGAGGTACTTCTCTACAGTTAATCATCTCATAAGCTGCATCAAAGAAATTACCGCATCATTTTCCTTTGCATAGTTGGACCAGGCTTTTCAATCCTCATGGTCATACACCGCACCGCCGGTAGGACTAGAGAACAAGCACAACCGTTCACCTTTCTCCCTAAAGGGAAGGAATTGTCATCTGGAATGGGTAAAATCACCCGCTTCTGGCAAGACAATATTGGTATCCACATACACCCGGATACACAGGTCCGGAACCAAAGTTAAGCAGAACTGCGCAAACAAACTATAGATTTCTAAATCGGACTTTGCACCATCAGAAATAAAGATTTCTCCACCCAACCACGGTGGCCCTAGTACTTAAGATTTTTTCTCTAAGAAAATCATATCCCCTGCTCCAACATATCCGTGAAAGCTCTCGCTCCCCATCTCATGGATGCGGAATAAAGCATCCAATTACAGTCTTGGGAAGTGGCAAAGTCACGTCTCAATACCCATATGAATCAATCCTAACTCTTAATCTCCGGATTTCCCACAGGTTTCATCTCTTTGTATTTCAAAAAGATAGCTTTTCCTTACACCTCTGATAATGATGATTTATATTTGCTCCATATTACTCCTTTATATTTTTCCACACCCTATTCCGGCAATGGGTTGTCATAGAAATAGTTCTAAAACTTCCTCTCTAAATGGTTTCTCTACTCCAATTACCTCTAGCCACAGGAAGATTCATATTCCGAAATTCCCACCCTTCTCCGTCGCTCCCGGGAATCTCACCAAGAAACTGAATAAAGCAAAGCACTAAGAGAAATAACTGACATCTTCCAAATCTCCCTTTAAGAGAAGGTAGAAACCGGTTCTACAGCCCATAGCCAAAGCACAGTACCTGTTCTTCCAGCTCCTCCTCATCTGGAAGGTAAGTGGCTGCCGATGTTCAATGGTAGCATGCATTATGGCATTTTCCATGGCAGGCTCCACATTGGGACGTGGTAAACGGGGTCAAAGGTCGTCACCTCACCTCTACACCCATTAAGAATCCTTTTCTAAATATACCCGGACGTAAATGAATATGGTCAATGGTAAAACTTGTAATCTTTTCCATTTTGACACTTCTTCCTTACAGCAGCCCCTGATGCTCATCATCCTCATAATGATTCTCTGATGCCTTTCCCTGATCAGTAGCCTCGGCTGGTCTCGGTCTGTAAAATTCTACATCCACGTCCCTGTCCTTCACCGCCTTCATCAGAGGCAGCATAATTCTCCTTATCCCGCATTTCACCACCTATAGGCATCTTTCCCCGCATCCATCAAGCAACTCCTTCGTATCGATGCAGATCTCTTGCTTGCCAGCCCAAATCCTTTTGGCCGCCTTTAAGTCCCTTGGCAACGGAATCCTTGAGAATCCACAGGACCCTGGGCAGATGCTCATCTCCCAAGGAATCCATCACGTCCGTAAAGTCCTTATCTACTCCTCGAAAACTTCTGTATTTGGTACAAATAAGAAATCACCCGGCCACAGCTCCTGTTAAAGCCGTAAAAACACAAACCATCCAAACTTCTTTGCCACATCCTCCCACTTCACTTGGAAACTGGACTCAAGGAAACATGGCTAAATACGGGCTTATCCTCCCAGAATCCTTGCAACCACACGAAAATATCTGTTACGGACAAACTGAAGTTTCAAATGGCTTCAGTGTAGGCTCTAAGAAATAATGCTTCACGGTTATTAGAATTGGGGTTAAAGTTAAGACCTCCATTCATTTAACTTACCTCTCCTCATCAATCAGCTGCTCATATAAGCGAACCCTCTGCGGAAAAATGGTCTTCATCCACCCAGTGAATGGTCTCTCGATACGCTCACCAAACTCTGAGCCGGATTCTGGTAGCTGATCATAGCAATGCATCACGGTAATAAGTTCTCTTCATCCGTTCTATAGATACCGCCCTACAAAGCCCTCATCAGACGAATTTTCATTTTCCATGGTTAATCTTCATATTTCTTGGGACATCCGCATAAAATCCTCTCTCGATATAAAAGCTTCCGAGAAATGAATCCTCTCTCCCTAAAGCTTCATTTCAGATTATTGGGATGGAAAGTATTCTTCCCTTCAGAAGTTGTCATCAATTAGCCATCGGGATCCAAACCGCCATAAGCTCAGGGCCCTTCAACTTAAATCCTCACGAATACAATACTCCAAAAGAGAATAATCGCAGGAGGATCAGTTTGAATACTGAAAGCATAACTGTGCCAGGCTCTTTTGTATAACTTTCTTTTCCTCGTGCGGTAATGGCTTCGCAAGACGAGGGCTCATCCTCAACTGTCTACTACACCGTCTCTACCAGCTTCTACCGTAATCGCCACTGCGTCCACATTGCTTAAATACATAGCTTTGCAAAATTAATCTGTCTTGGAGGATAGGAAAATCACACCCTGTACTATCACTTGAAGTCATACAGAGGACGGCGATCCCCAACCCAAAGCATAAAGGGAATGGAGCGAATTCTCCACCGCGTCTTTCAATCGGATAAGCAAGTCGTACATGGGATAACAAACACTATCTCCGGCAGACAGATGGTTTCCGTGAGAGACACGGTAACAATATGATCACGCATGTTGATATTATGGGCTTGCCATATCAATTTTTAGCTCTTGAAAAGTTTCTCCGTCCTGACATTTTCTCACTATTTCCCAAAGAGGCGAAGGTTTTCCTCAATGGAACGATTACGATATGACTCTCTCACCTGGCAAAAGCCCACGACACTTCGATTTCCTCAGCCGTTAAATCGTTCACGAAGGCCTTTCCTCTGAATCAGATAAACTGCCTTTTCGCGCATAATAGGAAATAGTCGCGGCAAAACATTTGTTCTCAAAATCCGCTCCAAGCCATTCCATCGTCTTTTCGGATATTTTCACAAACTCCATCTTTTCCTTACTGTATTGGTATCACAAACGAAGACAAAGGCACTGTTGTACCTCGGCAATGCTGTAATTTACAAAATGACTTGGTTGTCCGATATGGAGGTAACTGTTGGGCTCCAGCGGAAAACGCTTCGACTTCTTTAACCTTTCCCTTCCGCAAATCTCATCGACTGAAATTTCTATGTAAAATTCCTGGACTCAAGCTCATTCCTCTTTTCCAAGCACTCTCTGGTCCCCATTTTTATCCTCCCACTTAATCATTATTTTAATTTCTGGTTTCAGTATAGCATAGGGACCAGGTGCAAGCTTAACAAGAAAGCTAAAGGGAGTACCTTACAACGATACTGCAAAGATCTCGGACACTATGTAGCACGGATATCGACACTACGCGAGCGATACACTGCTAATGAAAACGGTGCCGACCGAAACGAAGCTACAAGCTCCGATTCCAACTGCACATGAAATCAATCGATATTCTTATTGCATCTAGCTCATATAACTCGCTAAAGCGTATCCGGAAGATAGCCCTTCTGTCCATCTACATCTTATCACCATTCTGTTCTTCCGGCACAGTGACCGCGCTTTCCGCACTCAATGGTCACAGAGGGAATCTGATATTTTGCTCTGCAGTCCTTAAAGCTCCCGGCATGCTGAGGAGAATAGCAATCGTAATTGCAGGATGTTAAGCAGAGTCTATCATGATTTCCGCCAATCTTCTGGCTTTCGGAACATACTCTCCCCGCCCACAAGTACCAGTAAATGACTCTCTCCTGCATGGTAGCTGATGGTGGAAGTAAATTTCTTTCCTCGGAAGTAAATCCGCCAGCGTGCCTTGGATTCTCTATCTCTGACTCCGCAGAGCCCTCGTACTCGTCTCTTTGCCGGGTATCCCTTTTGTTCTACGGTAATAGACCAGCTATGGCGTGGAAGCTTTTTATTGAGGTTAACTCCTTGCATTACTTTTCCATAAACGGAAATAGCTCTTTAAATCGGCAGTGGATTTTCTTTTGCCACAATGCTTTTTGCACTCGCTTTGACTCTTCTGAGAACCCTGATACTGGCCAAAACCGTGTTTTTGTACCAAGGAAACACCGTCCGATCCACCATGGGAACAACAAAGTAGAACGGCACAGTTTTGTAAACTATCCTCATGCCTTACCGCCATAGCTTTTGATTGTTCTTTCCATTTCAAAGAGGTCTGCCAGCTGACGCACGCTACCTTTGGTCAACAGATTCTTCTGGCATGGATACTGGCATGAACGCAAATCTTTCTTCGCATTTGGACTCATAATACGCAATACAACTCTCCGTCAATGGTTTTGCCCAGAGAGTGATAACTGGCAATGCCGGATAGGCATCCTTCACTTACAATAAACTGGCGGGACATCTCATTGCAGCTATACACCATGCGCGGAAAAGTGCCGCAGTCACGTGCTAGCGCGAAACATTCTTCCGGAAAGCACACCGGAGTATACGCCCTGTCAACAGGGAATTCATGCTACGAAAACGGTATTTCACTCTTCCCAGCAGCTACGCGCACCGCTTGGCTCACCGTGTAGTATGGTCATCCAACTCCTGGACCGTCCGGTCAAAACTAAAGCCTGAATAGGCCAATAGGACTAGACTCAAAGCAAGTGGTATCAGTCTTTCTTCTTGCTCCTCCTAAAATTAATTTTCTCTGATTTTAGCAGCTTACGGAAAAAGGGTGATATTTTCTTTAATCCAGGCATGGAAGGCTTATTATCCCTTTAGCCTCAGCCAGCGCTTATTGACCAGGAACTAAAATTACCGTAAGAATTCTGGCAACAACGATAGCCAGAGAAGACATCGCCCTTCTACTTCTACTCAAGCTCCAAGGCTTTTAGCTGCACCGATGGCATGGCGCTGGTTCTCAAAGCAAAGACCTTTAAGTAATAAGATGAATGGGAGTAAATACGAAAGACAAGGTCTGCAAGAATACTTCCCAGAATACCTGTTAAACAATAGCGCTTTAAGTTGGGTTACATATCTCGGGTTTCTTCCGAATTTACCGATAGCTGTGGTATGGTTTTGGCTAGGTGGAAATATGTTCATTGGGTAAATGAAATAATATACCAAGCATTAAAATGTTGTGATGGAGCTCAGTCCTAAAATTCCCTAAATGAACTGATTGTTTTTGTAAGGACCATTTTATAAAGGGAATAGCTAAACAGACTGTAGCTGTGTTAAAATAGCTCAAAAGTCTGCACTGTTTATATGGCATAGGGGATTTCCGTAGGAGGATTCCTAAAATGATATTGAGACAAGCAAGTTTAAAAGTCCCTAAGCGAAGCTTGATTTTGATGGGTAAGTTTAAATATACTTGGGAAACTGAGTGTTCTGAACTTATTGGAATTTTTTCATTATTCCTCAATCCCTTTAAGTATGTTTTAATTTCCAACTGTATCTCTAATTTCTTCCTGGTTTTCTCTTTCTTTTCCAATGCAGACTCCATAGGCGCATTTCCTTGATTTTATCTTCTCTGTTCTCTGTTATTTTAAAATTCTCTGGCCTTACCGGGCGGTAACCGCCATAACAATAATCGTGGATAAGACAATATTAATTACAAGGTAAGGTACTCAAAACCGGCATCAGTAATTTTGTTACGTCTCATAATCCCTACTGCCGCCGGCAAAACGCATAATGCTCATGGTTTGCATGCATATTTCCTACCTGCTCCACCGCATCTAAGGGAATGATTCCCTGCATCAGGAAAAATCAGCATAAAAATCAAACCGCCATCCTGCCGGAACCGGCAAAGGCAAAAGTTTATTACACATTTCTCTAGAAAGTAAAAAGACGATCCATGTCACCTGCTCCGGATCAATTTCATCGAACCCTCCTCCCACAAAAACTACTGCAGTGTAGTCCCCTATTTCTTTTTGACAAGAAAAACCGTGCCCATCTTTTCTTCCTTTCTACAGATAAATAAATTTTGAAATGATTTTCTTTCCATACCTCTCTTAAAATCTCGCTGTTGAAAATGCAGGATTTTAGAGGAATTATCGCTTTCACAGCGGAACCGCATTTACTAGTGCTTTAGAACTTTTGCAGAGGAGAATATAGTGAGTTAGTGCCCGACACACAGGAGTTGGTGTCGAGACGAAAAGAGGCTCGGAATCGGTTCCAGCAGGTTTGTTTTCGCATCACGTCGCCAGGAAAGCAAGACAGCTTCTTTACAGCGCACGAAAGGAGCGGTCTCATGAATAAGAACGTGTTTAATGTCAAAAATCTTGTCACCTTTTCTATGCTGGTTGCCATTCAGATTATTCTGACCCGGATTTCTGTCGAGGTACAGGCATGGAATTTCCGTATCAGTTTCGGCTGTCCATTGTCTTTGCCTCCTATGTATCTGGGAATGGTTCCGGCTGTTTTAATTGCCTGTGTTTCGATATCTTGGGGTGCTTTTTATTTTCCTCTTCCCTTATATGCCAGGCTACACTCTATCTGTAGGATTAACTGCAGTGATATATAGCCTTTGTTTGGAGAAAAATCAAGCCAATCATCGTATTCTCCTTGCAGTCATCAGCCAGTAGCTTTGCAGCTTAGTCATCAACAGCTGCTTACTGACCCTCCAGCACCGAGAGCCCTTCTTCCTTTTGATGCAGTTCCGTGTTCTTCAAGTGCTGATTAACAGTATTCTTCAATACTTTGCTCATTAATGCAATCGTCTTTTCTGTTTGACGCAAAATTTTTCATGCTATAGCAAACTAAAACATTTATAATACAGATGTGAATGCAGTGCTGTTCATTGCTTTCCTTCTCTGTTTTTCTCGGAAGAAATTGTTCTTTATATATAGGAGTATTTTAAAATGACTTGGGAAAATGTATGGAGACTCTGGGGTAAACGATTGGTACGGTTGTAAAATGGGTCTTTCAACCGAACGCAAAATTTGTTAAAATATGTGGAAATCGGAAAATAAAGCTTCGGTTTATCCATATTGCCGGCTCCAACGGAAAAGGTTCCGTCACTGAAAAAGCCTGCAACAGATTTTTAGTTTTTCGGGTTATAAAACCGATGTATATTTCATATGAAAATCATGAATGAACGCTACACCATTGTGGAGAGAAATGATTTCGATGAGGATTTAAAAAGACTTTGTCTAGGATGAAAGGCTAAGCGAGCTTGGAGGAGAAACCCGAATTCTTCTGAAATGCTGACTGCCTGGCCTTTTGTTATTTTCGAGAAAAGGGTGTAGATTAGTGGTTCTGAGGTAGGTCTTGGGACGACTGGATGCCACCAATGTTATCATGAAAGGGTGCTCGTTATAGCCCATATCGGTTTGGAACACACCGCTATTTTGGAATACTCTGGAAGAAAATCGCCCGTGAGAGGGTGGTACTGTGCCGAAAGACACTCGGTAGTACTAATGCATCGAAGCCTGAGGTCATGGAAGAGATTCGAAGAATTTTGCAAAAGGAAAAATGTCAAAGCTACATTTACCAATCCCAAATATTTTCATTCCTATTCCTTCCATATTGATAACAGCTACCAATACTTTTCCTATCGTGAGAACAGTAGATATGCATTGTCCTTACTGGGGATTATCGAATTGGACATCTATAGTCATCTGTGACGCTATAGACTGTCCTGAAGAAAGAGCATTTTCATTCTGAGGACTGCGTAAAGCAAGAGCTTATGACGGTTACACATGGCCGGGACGATTTGAAATTCTAAAAACGTCTCTTTGATTATTCTTGATGGAGTCACAATCCCCAGGCGGTCAAACAGTTTGGTTCGCTCATGTAAATGCTTTTTCCGAACTACAAGAAGAGAGTCTTTTCGTTAGTAGCGGATAAGTTATATAATGTTGGAGCTGTTAAAGAACAAATCCCTAAAGCTTTAGTTTTTCAGGGTGGAGACCATCGAGGTAAAAGTCCTGAAATCTTAGGAATAGCAGTCACTTTGAGCGGAGAATGTTTGTCAAACAGCTTTGGAGGAAGGTCTGGAATGGAATCTGAATGCATAGAGACTCTCCTGCTTTTGTCTGGGTTCCTTGTACTCGTAGGTCAGATTCGAAACTTCTTTCAGAAACTATTCAGCTCCATTAGGGCATCCTATTCGGATTTAGCCAGGATAGTAAGTTCTAAGAAAAAGCACTCTAGGAATCTCTCTCCTCTTCCCATTCCTCCTCCTTCATCTACATAGATGGAGGGAAAATATCCCGCCTACAATACTCTTCCTTCTTCATTTTTCCAGGAGGAGGCTGCTTCGGGAAGTCTGTTGTATCCTTATCATAGTAGAGGCATAGCGTATCTCCGTCTAAGTCCATGGAGAATCTTCCTTGGAAAAAGCTTAAATTTCCCCAGGTGCTTAATTCACTGATCCTCACCGCCAAAAGAAGATCTTTGCTTTCGATCTTCGAAAATAGCACTTTCACCATAGCTTCCTACTGTATTTTCTCCGAAGCTCTTCCATATAAGCCAACTGCAGCTCCTGCTCGGAATCTCCTCGTCCCCCATCAAATGTTGCTCCGCATTTTTCATGTAAACCAAAATCTGAGAGAAATACTGATCCTTTTAATTGAATAAAATCCATCAGATTGGAAAACGCCGTTTCTCTTGTCACTGCATTTTTCTAGTATAATCTTCTTCTCTTTGATACCCTATGGGATGCTCCATGATCCATTTTCTTTTCCTTTCTGTACTCCAAAATAGAGCTTCTATTCCGGGAGAATTGCTTTTGAGAAAATTGCATAATTTCTTTTGCTTTTCTCCATTATCTTCTTTCCAACCCCTTTTCTCTACAATATGTTTTACTATCATACTATTCTTGAAACAAGTTCATTTTTGTTTTCCTAAATAAAAAGGAAAATCAGGGACTTTGAGAGGAGTAGAATCACAGGCTGAGTCAAGGATAAAATGGAGGATCAAATGAAGCTCACTGGAGAGAAAGAATCAAGGCGGATGGACAAGTCAGACTGGGCAAATATTTTAAGGTGGATAGCTTTTTGAACCATCAGTTGGACGTTTCTTTTTGAAGAACTGGGAAAGATTCTATGAGCGTTTTAAGGACAAAGGGATTACTCATTTTAACCATTGAAGCTTCAGAATCGCCTCTTGCCTGTTGTCAAAGCTAGTATTTTTCATGTTCCGGTTGTTTTTGCGAAAAAGCAAAAGAGTAAAAATCTGGACGGAGACGTCTTACACCACTGTACATTCCTTTTACCTACAATAAAGATTTTCACCGTACCCTTTCCAGAAATTCTTAAATTTGAGGACAAGGTTTTTGCTGATTGACTTCTGGCTGTAGGAAAAGGCTATGAGGAGGTCTGATCGATATCTGAAGGCAGGCCAGTGCGAAATTTCCGGCATCGATATGGCCATCGAAAAAGCTTCCAGTGCAGCGGTAGTGAAGCTTCGAGAAATGGGGCATGAAGTTTTATAGTTTGTGATCATTGATGAGATGACAGATGAGGGAAATGTTACTTTCAAGAGAGAACTCCATATGCTGCATAAGTGAAAGGGCTAAAGTAAATCAAAATCTCTCTTGATTTATCAGCGTACCCCTTCTTCTCGAAAAGAATTTCATTCATTTTTGCTTTTGCCACTCCTCTTACTTCTTAAAAGCTCTTCTTTCTAGATCTTTCTTACCGTCTTCTTTTTCTCTTTCTCTTTAATTATCTTTTCCAAGCGGGAGCCACATGATTTTATAGATCACCAGCTATGAAAACTACGATAAAGAGGAAAGAGAAGTAAAACGGAAGCGACTTGGCATTCAAAGCAAACGCCATTACTATGACTTCTATTCATTTAACTGCGCCTCTCCCAAAACAAAAGCAAAAGCTATAACAACACCGTCTTTATTCTGCTTAATATTTTGCATGGAGAAAGTCGGCGGGAAGGATACGGCGTCCTTTGCGGTAATGCCAGAGATTCTCATCCAAGTAACTCTGTATGGCCATCTTAGAAACCTTTGTTTCCGTCTCCTAAGCCACTTTACCGCTGGCTCTGCCGTTTTTCTTCTGATAGTCAATCTTTGCCGGGAAAAGATAGTAAAGAGACTGTTCTTTTCTCTGTTGCTTCCACTACGACGATACTGGTCCGGATAGCGGCATACACATGGCAGCTGAAGGCACGCCTTCCATCCTCATCACATCTTCTTGTATTTTTCCTGATTCCGAAGCGATTACGCCATCTTCCCCTACATAGTAAAGATTATCAGCGGGCATCGCTAATCATGTCCATCCCCGATCGAAGAAGTAGGTCTTCCAAGTCAGACGGCCGGTCTGCAGTGGTTTCATCGGCATTGAGACGTATGCGCTCTCCTCCGATATCTTGAAACCGCTTTTGCATAATACCATTTTCATCAAAATAATAGTACTTTCCGGCAATTTCCTTCCATCCGGTGACTCGATCTCCATTTTCATCGATGTAAGACGATCTCCTCTTCATCTACAAACTGGGACAGATGATACTTTCGGATCCAGACTAATGCTAAAGCTCTACCTGCTCTCATACTGCCGTCACTGGCTTGTGCATAGGCTGTCAAAAGCTATAATCACCGTTTGGCTCAGCTTTATCGGAGCACGATATTCTTTCTGAATATCGCTTTTCTCCGCTTATGCTGTAAATGATTTTTCTCTTCGCTGCTTTTCAGCTGATTTCCACAGGGATCCTGTAAAGCTGTCTCCCTGCAAATCCGATTCCACCCTAGGATCAGAGACAATGCTGTCTCGAACCTCTGCTATCCTCCGGATACAGTTTTTCGCTTCTTTAAGGTTTACCGTTTCCTGATGTCTTCCGGCCTTTCCATGAGCTCTGACAAAGAAGATAATATGTTGCTGTTCTTCGTAAGGTTTGAGGCATTCCTTAAAAGAGCATACGTCTCTCCTTTTCAGTCTGAACAAGCTGTTCCCTTCTTTCGAGTAAGTTGTCATATTGGGTAGCAGGAGCAAGTTTTCGATAACAAAGATAAGCTATCCCCAAAAGCAGGAATAATTGCTAACGGGCTGGCTTTCATTTCTGCGCTCCATCTCCACTACAGAGGTAGGAGGGATGGCTGCCTTATCCTGAAATCATCAGGATCATCGGAATTTCCCTCAAAAGCAACTTTTTCCTCCCATTTCCTTACGCGCTTTTTCTTATGAGGAAAAGGATTTTCTCCTCGGCTCTTCTTCCTCTTCCTGTACTTCTTCCCGGAAAAAGATCTCTTTCAATAACCGTAATGGGCTCATCCTACAAGGAAATTCTCTGAAGCACGGCAGAAAGCCTCCGGCTGAAGATTCTCTTTTAAAGAATCGTCTCTCCTCGAGCTCTTGCTCTTCCACCTGCTGAGAGTTTCCTGTTGAGAGTCTTCCGTGAATCTCATCCTCGTGAGCTGCTTCCTCTTTTAGGCTCTTTCCTTTAGACTTACTTCTGCCTCTTTAGACTCTTCCTTTTCAGGCTCTTTCCTCTTCAGAATCTTCTCTCTTGAGAATCTTCTGACCTTATTCTCGCCTCTACCGGATTCTCCGCAATGTCTTCTACTTTAGACTCATTCTGTTCCGGTTCCTGTTCTTTAGTATCCTTAGACAGAGCTTCCTCCGCATCAACAGCTTTCTTTTCTCGGGATGTCCTCGATGCATTCTCCTTCTCTCGGAAAAGCTTCAATAAAGCTATTGCTTCCTGTTCCTCGGAAGGGCATCAGTATTAATTTCTGCCCCTATTCTTCGGAAGGCATCGGTGTGATTTCTTCCGGGTCTTTCGGAAGAGCTATCTGTAGTTGATTTCTTCGTTTCTCCTGAAAAGAGCATCTGTATTGATTTCTTCCGGTTTCTCCTGAAAGAGAGCATCAGTGATTTCTTCGATTCCCTTCTGAAATAGTATCTGTATCTTTGCTTTTCTTCCAGATCTGACTCCGTTTTAGAGCCTCCGCTTGTATAGCTTTTCTCTTTTCAAGTTCTTCCTGCAAACACAGCTCTGCTCAAACATTTCCTGCTCAAATAGTCTTTTTCAAATTATCCTGGGACAGGCTCTTCCTCCAGCGCATATTCCAACTCTCCGGCTTCTTTTTGTTCTCCAGAAAGTTCATCAACATTTTTCTTCAAAGGAAGATTTTCTAAAGACTCTTCCTCGCTCTCCGCCTCTTCCTGTCGCCAGCATTTGTTTGTTTTAAAAATTCAGGATCCTCATCCTTTTCCGGCTCAGCTGAACTTCAATGTTTTGAAAGGGGAAAGAAAGATCCAGCAACAAGCCACAGGTAGGACAAAACCGTTGATTTTCTTTTCTACTTCCGTACCACTCAAACTTTACACTTCATGCCTCCTCTTTTTCGCTTTTAATACAGGACAATGTTCAGGTTTCATTTTCATATTCAATAAGAATACTTCGGAAACAGATTCTACCTTGCTCCTTTAGCTTCTCCAATATGTCATTCTTCTGTTTTGTCTATACTATCATGAGACTTGCATCTGACAGTACCGTCCGTAACCAGAGGATACCTTGGGTTTTCCTCTCCCTGACATAACCAAAATCAGTTGCCCGTTTTGCTCTAAAACAGCTCTTAACCTTTCTTAATGCTATAAATATTGGTTGCTACGCAGTTTTAAACATAATATCACGGCGGTCAGTCCTGCTTTTCTGCAAAGCCTCCGTATCCAACTTTCCTCTCTGAAATCAGCGGCTGCAAGTTCTCCGTCAATTGCCTTTTTAAAAAGTATTATTGGTTTTTAACCATCTTATACTAAGAACAAAGACAAAACCAAATCATCAGGATAATCATAAATTGTGAAATCCCGATATTTTCGTTATAAATCATACTGCCAATAATACCACGCAATACATAATTCTGTACCTGATCACTGGCAGAGGAGGCGCTAAATTTTCCCTTTTCCAGTAAAGTTGATAACCATGACAAGACAGAAGTCCCAAAGCCAGTTTTATAGCTATACTAATGTAAGATACAATCATTTACATTTTCTCCACAATTTCCAATTTCATTTTAAAGTTACTGATACTTCTCCGATACAATATTCTTAAAGGATTACTTTTTATTTTTCTAAACGCTAAAGCCTAATTTTCCCATACTACTACATTACAGCTTCTCTTTTTCTTACTTTTGTTCCACATCAACAATTTCTATCTGTGGATTATACAATTCCATTTTCTCGAAGAACATCGCTGTCTGCTGAAATGATACGATATACCGGTCATCTTTTTGTTTTAACAATTGCCCCCGTCCGGGCTGCCTGTGTATTGATATAGAGCTCGTCCTATCTACCCCTAAAAAGTTCTGAAACCTGCTCAACTACTCTTAAGGCAGTACTATATTGATCATCAATCCTCTTATGACTTTGATAGTTATTAATATGGACTCCGATAGCGATGATCACTAATAAAAGAGCAATTAATGATAGTTCTCTATACTTACTGGTCTTTTTGTCTCTGAAAGACATAAGCAGTGCAAACAACAATAGAAGTGCCGCAAATGGCTGCAAAACTAATTTGCAGCCAGTTGGTCACTTCTATCCTACTTAATAAATATTCATAGGAATAAAATTTCATATTAGATCTCCGCAATAGCCTCGATTTCACAAAGAACATTCTTTGGTAAGGTCTTTACTGCCACGCAGGAACGTGCCGGCTTGGAGTAAAGTACTTCTCATAAATGCTGTTAAAGGTAGCAAAATCAGCCATATCAGCAAAGGAAACAAAGTGGTCTTGAAAACCTTGAAATATCACTTCCGCCTGCCTCGATTACAGCCTTAACATTCTTGCAGCTCTGCTCAGCCTGTGCTGCGATGTCGATCATGCAACCTCTCCTGTAGCAGATCTACAGGAATCTGTCCGGAAGCAAATACTAAATTTCCTACAACATAGCCCTGAGAATAAGGTGGAAGTAGCTGCCGGTGCATTTGTTGTTGATACGTTTTTCATTGTACATCTCCTTTCTGTGGAAAAACAATTGAACATCTTTGATATTATCGCAAATCTTTTGTGAAAATACAAGAAATACTCTATAACTTCTTTATTTTTCTTCCTGTTTTTCTCCCTGTTCTATGGAAAAATTATTATTTTTCTTATAATCCAGATTTCTGCCTCTCTCTCCTCTTAGGCATTTTCCTTCCGACAGCTTTAACATGGCTAGGTTCCGGTTCTGGCACATTCAAAAATACTCACCGTCTTTAAAGTGTCGAGAAACATCTGGATTCTTTCGGAGTATCACACATTTCAATCACCATCTGGTTCTTACTAAGCTCCAGAATCTGGCCCCCAGAATCTGGCAATTTTCCATAATATCCTTTCAGTTCTCCCGATTATACGAGCTTAACCAAAAGCAATTCTCTGGTAATGCCCTGTGTTTCCGTAAAGGTACGAACCTTAATTATATCCAGCTTTTTATTCAGCTGCTTTTCCACCTGTTCCAGTGTCTTTTTCTCGCCGCTGGATACAATCACCATGTTGGAAACGGAATGATCCTCAGTTTCTCCTACAGTCAAGGAATCGATATTAAAGCATCTTCTCCAGAACAATCCTGCAACCTTTGCCAAAACACCGGACTGGTTTTCCACCAAAATAGAATATATTTTTTTCATCACACTACCTCATGACTGTCAATATACACTTCTAAAATTCCGCCTTCCTTCTTGCTAAGGAACGCAGTGATCTTAGAAGAAACTTCCTCATTTTTGAAATGGCATCATAGGAAGAGTCCGTGTATAGCCAAAATGGAAGGTCGGGATTTCCTGTAAGATCCTCATAGTGAATCGGTCATGATAGGTTTTTGTGCTGATATTGGTAGCGCCAAGCGAGTACTCCATTATGGAAGACAATCAACTAATGGGGATATTATATTGTTTCATGGTAGCCAATTCCATCATACTCATCTGGAAGGAACCGTCTCCATAACTGCCACCACCTGCTTCTTCCGGATCGGTAAGGTAGCACCGATAGCCGCCGAGCGTAGAATATCCCATCGTACCCTTACCGCCTGAAGTAAGGAGCGGCCCTCTTTCATTTTGATAATTGGCACAGGAATGACAGCTGATTCTGTCTACATCAGCCACGTAAACCGCGTCCTGATTCAACTGCTTATTCCAGCTCTTCCAGGAAATATTCGGGATGAACCAAATGATTTTTCAGCCATTCCTCTTCTTTCTTCTTCTGAAGAACTTTTGAATTTCTCCCTTAATATTCTCCAACTCGGAAATCCAGGAGGAATAATGAAATTCTCCCTCTTCCTCCAGGCAGGCATCCAACACGCTGGCAATATCTCCCACCAATGGAATCTCCGGTCCTGCCATTCTTTCCATTTCCACGGATCCACGTCGATGTGAATCAAAGGTCTTATTATCTGTAATTAAGTCCGGCTGACTAATGGAACGGTCTGCTACTCTGGCGCCCATCATAATGATAAGGTCTGCATGATTCTAGCCTTATTTCCGTAGGGTTTCCGTTATTTCCCACCATACCGAAGAAAAGGGATCATTTTTCCTCCATTAGCACAAGTCCCATCATGGTACAAACCACACGGAATATTGAATTTCTTGGAAAAAGCCCGAACCCTTTCCTAGCATCTGCCAGATGTACGCCACCGCCCACGCAAAGAGAATAGGACGCTTTGTAGCTGCCAATCTCTGGAACATCTTTTAATCTGCACCGGATTTCCCTGTACCGTGCGCTTGTAGGTTCTCATCTTAACCTCCTCCGGATACTGGAATTTCCGAGAGAAGCATTTTGTACATCAATAGGGGATATCAATCAGAACCAGTCTACTTTCTTCCGGTCATGGCAATATGAAAGGCTTCCTTGAAAATCTTTGAATTTCCTCTACATTTCGTACGGTATAGCTGTATTTTACAAAGGATTCCTGGCACCGCAAATATCCGCCTCCTGGAATACATCGGATCCCAGTAAAGCACTCTCCACCTGTCCTGTGAGTTACAACCAAAGGAATACTGTCTGCAAAAGGCAGTGGCGATTCCTGTGATAATGTTGGTAGCACCCGGTCGCAGGGTTACTGCACTGACCCCGGCTTTCCGCTGATTCTGGCATGCCGTTGGCTTCGTGAGCTGCATTCTGTTCCGTACGCACCAAAATGGAACGAGTTCGCTGTCTTCCAAGCTATCATAAAAAGGGACATATCGCTACCCCGGGATAGCCGAAAACAAAGTCCACCTTTTCCAACTCCAAACATTTTACAATAGCAGCTCCTGTCATCTCCCTCCTACTCTATTTTTCCAATCCTTGGATAAACTCTTTCAACGCTCTAAAGAATAGTAAATCCTCTTTGAATAAAGGCTTGCTAATTTGCTCAATATGGGCAAAGTCTCTGAGTATCAATCTGTAAGGGTCAGATGACATCCGTTAATGTCGGAATCCTCCACATTGTTATTGTGATCCACCTTGGTCACATTGGCTCCCTGCTCGGCAATAATCTTGGAAACTTCTTCCAGCTGTCCGAGGCTTGTCCAAAAGAGGAATGAGTAAGACTTGCTTTTCTTCCGGTTTTTAATAGACCACGGTTAATTACGACAGCCAGGATATTCACATCGATATTTCCGCCGGAAATAACCGCAACGACCTTTTTGCCTTTTACCGGAATCTTATTGAAAAGGACTGCCGCTACGAAACCGCTCCGCACCCTCGAAACAATTTTTTGTCTTTCCATAAGAGTTAAAATCGCTGCGGCAGTTTCATCGTCTGTAACCGTCACCAGCTCATCCACATATTTTTTTCTACCATGGCATAACCAGCTGCGCCGGAGATTTTACCGCAATACCATCCGCAAAGGTATATACTTCTTCCAGACTCTCCAGATGATGATCCTTCACCGCCTGCACCATGAGCCGCGCCCTGTGCCTGTACGCCGTACACCTACATTTTGGATTTAATTTCTTAATTACAAAGGAAATACCGGAAATGAGTCCGCCTCCGCCTACAGGAACGACTACCGCATCCGCATCCTCCAGCTGATCAAGATTTTCCATTCCGATAGTCCCTGTCCTGCCATAACATCCACATCATTAAAGGGATGAATAAAGACAGATCCATGCTCCTCCTGGAAATTTCACCGCCGCTTCATAGGGCATCGTCATGAGCACCGTCTATCATTTCACACACTACGCGTAGCTTCTGGTAGCCTCCACTTTGGAAATAGGGGCAATGGTAGGTAAAAAGATGGTGGACTTGGTGCCGCTGAGCTGAGCAGCCAAAGCCACTCCTTGGGCATGATTTCCTGCAGGCAGCTACAACTCCCTTTTTTCTCTCTTCCTCGGATAGGGTGGATATCTTAAAGTAAGCCCCTCAGATCTTAAAAGAACCGGTATTTTGTAAATTTTCCGTCTTTAGAGTATAAATCACAATCTGTTTGAATTCTTGTTGCATGTACCAAATCCGTCTTATGTATTACGGGCTTTAAAACATGGGCTGCTGATATACTCGATCCAATGTTAATTCCATCTTTCTGCTTCCTTTTTCTTTTTAAAAAGCGGCACAAAAATGTGCCGCTGGCCTAGACAATTATCTCTTGATCCAAATCCTGAACCTGCTTCCATCCCATCTTCTGACGTAAATCCTGACCTGTCTTGGAAGCCAGTTTCTGCATGTTTCCTCTCTCATTGCTAAGTGAGGTCTTCTGCCTGGTTCTCCAAAATCCAATCCTTCGCAAAGTTCCATCCTGAATATCGGAAGAATCTGCTTCATAGCCTTCTTTGCTTCCTCACCGATAATCTTTGAGTCATGCAGTGTAATCGCCGTACTCTGCTGTATCGGAAATGGAGTAACGCATTCCCTCAAATCCTGCATTAAAAATCAGGTCTACAATCAGCTTCATCTCATGTACACACTCGAAATATGCATTTTCCGGCTTATAACCTGCCTCAACAAGAGTATTGAAGCCTGCCCTCCATTAAAGCGCAAACACCACCGCAAAGTACAGCCTGCTCTCCGAAAAAGGTCTGTCTCTGTCTCTTCCTTAAAGGTTGTCTCTAGATTCCGCCTCTTGCACCGCCGATAGCAGCTGCATAAGCCTTAGCCACATCCATAGAGTTTCCGGAATAATCCCTGCTCACAAGCCACAAGGCAGGGAACACCCTTTCCGTCTACATACTGAGAACGAACAGTATGCCCCGGTCCCTGGGTGCAACCATGATGATATTTACATTCTTTGGAGGAACAATGGCATGATAATGAATGTTGAATCCGTGAGCAAAAGCAAGAGTCTACCTTCACTTAAGTTTGCCTGAATCTGATCTTTGTAAAGCTTAGCCTGCTTCTCGTCATTTTACCAAAATCATGATAATATCGGACTTCTTTACAGCCTCATCTGTATTGTATACGAGTAAAAGCCGTCTTCTCTTGCCTTATCAGCAGACTTGGAACCTTCATAGACCGATGACTACATCCACGCGCTGTCCCGTAAATTCAGGGCATGAGCATGACCCTGAGCCATAACCGATCACGGCAACCTTCTTACCGTTTAATAACTGCTAGTCACAATCCTTCTCATAGTACATAATAGCCATTGTTTTCTCTCCTTCTATACTTTTCCCATAAAGGGGATCCCTTGAACAAATGCAGGGACTTTCCTCAAAGCACTGTTCCGCCTCTCTATTGTAAAGCCGAATTCCGGCATTTCACGACTTTTATTCACCATCCATCTCCGAAAGAGCTCTACCTTCCGTACGTCATATAATTTCTCCAGCTGAGAAAGTACCTGCGTACGCATATAGTCATCCCCGGTGAAACGATTTCAATCTTGGTACAACCAGGGAATTTCTATAAGTACGGCTTGGATAGATTCAATATTGTAAGCTCTTTTACAGTAAAGTCCTGTAATCCGATTCAAAACGCCAGAGCAGTTGTTACAAAATCAGGTCAATGGTAAACTTCTTCATCTTTCCTCCCTCCTTATAAAAATAATATCATCCACGGATTTTCCGGGAGGAATCATCAGGCACTTTTTCATCGGATTAATGGAGCAATTAATCAAAAGTGGTCGTTATAATGCTCTCTTTCGCTTTAAAGCGTCTTCAACTCCTTGCAGTTTTTGCATTAAAGCCCTTTCGCCAGTAGCTTCCATCAGCTTTACAAAGTCCGTGCTTCTATCCAAAACCGTTTCGGAATAACGCTTTTCCGAAAAAGGCTGTCTGCCACTGTCTCACCATACCCAAAACTCGATTGTTCATCAGAATAATGGTAATCGGTAAATTTTCATGAACCGCTGTGCATAACTCGTTGCAGTTCATACCAAAAGATCCTCGAATAATTAAAACGGTATGGGTCATGCTTTCTTCCAAAACAAGCTCCGATGCTGCCCCCAATCCGTAGCCCATGGTTCCCAATCCGCCTGAACTTAGGAAGGTTCTGCCTTTTCACAAACGATAGTACTGTGCTGTCCACATCTGATGCTGTCCCACATCGGTAGCTTCTGCTGTATCATCTTCCGTATGCTTACGTAAAGTCTCCAAGATACGCTTGGGATGGAAATCTCCCTCCACTTTACTCTTGGTTTTTCGAAGCCATGGTTTCTTCCCACCATAGGATGCTTTTGCTCCTTCAGCTTTGGAAGAATTTCTTTAATCCACTTCTTCACATCTCCTTGTACGGAATAATCCGGACTTATGTTCTTCCGATTTCCGCCTTATCAATATCTACATGACTGACTTTACAATTTTGGGTATACCGGGCAATATTTCCGGTGGCACGATCGGAAAAACGAACTCCCAAAGCCAGCAAAACATCACATTCCGACTGGGTTTTTGCCGCCACATAGCTTCCGTGCATTCCTACTAAACCAAGACTTAAAGGATGAGAGTCGGGAAATGCTGTCCTTCCCATAATGCTGACGGTAACCGGAATATTCAGCTTCTCCGCCAAGGCAATCAGCTCTTTCTCCGCCTTCGCCGCCGTAATACCCCCGCCGGCATAAATTAATGGCTTCTTCGCCTGACTCAGTAAAGGCATAACCCCTTCCTGATCATAGGGGAGCTTGGGCTTATCCGGCATCTTGGGAAGAACGGCTACTCCGTATTCATTCACTAATCTGTACGTCCTTAGGGATATCAATGAGCACCGGACCTTTTCTTCCGGAATTGGCAATCTGAAATGCCTCTTTAATCGTCTGCTCCAGCTCCGTAACATCCTTTACCATAAAATTATGCTTCACCACAGGCTGGGTAATGGATACGATATCCACCTCCTGGAAGCTGTCTCTTCCCAGTGCTTCCGTGGCTACATTGCCGGTAATGGGCACCATAGGGAACGGAATCAAATAGGCATTGGCAATGCCGTTACCAGATTCATGCTCCCCGGATCGGAAGTCGCAAATAACCACGCCCACCTTTCCGCTGGCTCTGGCGACAGCCGTCTGCAGCGATGAGCGCTCCCCTGCTCATGGGCGGTAAGAACACGATGAATCCGATCCTTACACTTATACAGCTCATCATAAATCTAGTAAAACTGCACCTCCGGGATAGCCGAATACGGTATCCACCCTGATGAATCAACTCTTCAATTAATAGCCTTGCCCCTGATAATTTCATTTTCTCTCCCGTTTCATTGAAAAAGCCTTACAGCGTAACGCTGTAAAGGCTAAAAACTCAAATCATGTCTTTATCTTTCAAAAGTGGCGTTACGCAAACAAACATTATCGTGTAAGACAATAATGACTGCAAGAATCATAATAATTGCCAGCCAAATGTTCTGCATAACCCTTTCCTCCTTGAAAAAAATATGAAGGAATTATCCCATAAAGCTATTTCTCTGTCAGAAAACTTTCAGTATATCTGCTATAACTTTTTGCATTTTTTATGATTCTGTGGGGTTACGCTACCCATACTCCACTTTGATTTACATAATAATACCGTCCGGTGTTCTGGGTATTGCTAAGCATTGCTCCGTCTGCACCAAGATAGTACCAAATTCCGTTGGTCTGACACAGCCGGTCTTCATATAGCCGGACTTATTGAAATAATACCACTTTCATTAATCATCTTCCAAGTATTGGCAGGATAAGAACGATCCGGATTTAAGAACCACCAACCATGTGCATCTAAAATCAACGTCCATTCTCCGTACCGCCTTGAGAGAGCTTGCTCTCATCTCCAGTTCTTCGGAGCTTACCCAGTCTCCATAGCTTCCGTAAGCATAGGCTCGATCTTGTAGCTGTAGTTTCCGTTCTGGGTAATCGCAGAGCGAAAATCATAGCTGGTTCCGGTAGTTTCTCCACTGGTGATAAACTGGCTTCCTCTATAAAGCTTTACCAGATATTTTTCCGCATATCCACCCCAGACCATTCTGCCACACACCGTTTTCATCTCTCAGCTTACATCTCCTACTGTCAGTCACCGGGATTTGCCTTCAGCTTCTTGGTTTTGATAGTGAGGGTGATGGAATTTGCAGTACCTGTAGCCTTTACAATCCCTACCTCAGCTCCGCTAAATTTATAAAAATTCGCAGTCTTTAAATTGTTGGTATTGAACTTATGCTCAGAATCCGCCTTTAAAATCACCTTGAACTGAGAGTCGTGTTACTTTTCCAAACATTTCCCTGCATATTCAAAGCGGTTCCTTCATCATTTTGAATGGAAAAACCGTCATCACCGCTACTTACGGAAATCTTCTTTGCTAGCCGACCCGATTTCGATGCCGAACTGTCAATCTGTAAATTCACCGATCCGATTTCGCCTTGTTTCCTGCGGCAAAGGCGGAAAATGCGGAGACCGCCATAATACTCATAAACACTGCCATTCCTTTTAAAAAGTGAGTTTAGCTTTCATAGAAACCTCCTTTTGTCTATTTGCTATCAAAAGTATAGACAAAAGTCTTTCTTCATGTGTTACAAGTTTTTCTGCCATTTCATAAAAATTTTTCTTTACAGTTTTTCTTTTAAGTATTTAAAAACTGCGATTTTTAAGTTTTTTCATCATAAAGCTCTTCAATTTATAACGCGATAGTTCCGTAATCTTTCCATAGCAGTGGATTTTTCATGGCTGGCAAAAAGATTACCGGACGTTTTCTTTGATGGAAAAGCAGATACTCCTCATTATCTTTCCTGTTTCCTTATCCAAGCCGGTAAAGGGTTCGTCCAGAAACGGGAAGTCAAAGGAAACAGCACTGCCCTTAGAAAAGCTTAATCGCCTCTTCATTCCCCCGGAATATTTCTCTACTTTTTCTGAAAATCTTCTTCTTCGACAGTCATTTTCTGTCAGAATTTTCTTTTTAGACAGCATGGGTAAAGCTATCTGAAGATTTTCCAATGCGCTACATTTTTCCAGCAGTCGATTTTTCCTGAAAAAGCATGAGAACCTTAAAAGCTCCCCTCTCCTCTGGCTGCCTCCCCGAATAGAAACATAGCTCCCCGGTGCAGTTTTTCCAGAGAAGCCAAAATCCGCAGCAAGCTGGTCTTCCCTTTCCGGATTCACGGAAATTCTATAAAGAGAGAATGTTTGTGCAAATCCATTTGGCAGGAAAAATTGGAAAAAGGATCTTTTTCTCCAAAGCGCTTCTCTCCATTTTCAATTCGAATCTCCAGTACGCACATCCCTTCCTGCACAATGCCTTAATCAGCAGTATTACCAGGTTTCAGCACTTAGAGACAAAGCAATAATCACGATACTCAGGCAAGACATCCGCCATTTCAGGCTCACCTTGGCCTCCATCAACTGATATCCTATACTTTTTCCACTTGACCAATCAGCTCCGTCAGCAATTCCGCTCTTCCAGGAAAGTCCCATGGCTAATTTCGCTGCCCCAAGCAATAAGGGATATACTGCCGGAAGATGGATATACCGAGAGTCTTCGATATGAGGAAAAATGAAAGACTTCCGCCATTTCCAGTAATTTATAGTCTGTTTTATGAAAGCCCTCCAGAAGGTTAATGTAGAAAATCGGAAAGGACATAAAACCGCTTATAGTGAAAGAAGTTTGTCTCTTCCCAAAAAGAACAAAAAGGATAATGATAAAACTAGCTACCAGTAAACTTCGTAACACAAAAACTCCCTGGCTTTCAATCCTCCAACAAAAGAATTTCTATAGGGAAAGATAAGAAAAGGATTAAAGCCAGGAGAAAACTCAGAAAGATAGGTAAGAGAATTCCCCGAGAGCTTTTCCACAGAATTCCGTAGAATTCTTGCTTCTGCAATCAGTCGACTTAAGGCTTTGACACTTTCCATAGATTCAACAAAAGAAAGGGATTGTTCACCAATCCGGCAAACAGATTCCCATAGAAGCAACCAAAATATTATAATTCCTGCTTTACCCATTGTTTCATTCTTTCCTTCCTAATAACAGGAATGCATTTCGATTCTTTTTCTATATCCAAAGCTATAGCTTTCAAAAAGAACATCCTTCCTCTCTATTAAGGCTCTGCATAAAATCCCTCTTCCGGTGAGCTCCTCCCACTGACTTCGGATTGGACATAAAAAGAACTTGATAGTACTGCTCCAAAGCTTTCTTCATCTCTTCTCCGTCAATGAAATGAATATTACAGTTTGGAATAGCCTTGGCAATAAGACTTCCTTCTCCAGGATTCTCTGTTTCACCACAAGTTCTGCCGTCTTCTGAGACATCCTTTTCCACAGCGGCAATGCTCCTTTTCCTCATCCAAAAAGCCTTCACAATTTCAGGGTGTTCCTTGGCATAGGATTTTCTGACAATGGTTACCGCTGTGGGCAACTCTACCCGTCAAAGGACTTCTTCCACTCCTCTGTAATAGAGATTTTTCTTTTGTAAATTACTGTTTTTGTAAAAGAGTTGCGGTGGCAAAGGGCTCAGGAAGAATTGCCACGTCGTTGGGATTCACCTGTAAATGCGCTACTGCCTCAGCAGGTTCCGTTACAAAGTTAAGATTTCCCTCCAAATTGTTCTTGGAAAGCAGGGCACGAAGCACATACTCCGGTGTAGCTGTCACTGGCATATAAATATCCTTTCCGGCTAAATCCGCAATGCTGTTCACTTCCTCATTTCCGGTAATTACATACAGGATGCCCAGCGTATTGATATTCAGAACTTCACATCCTTATCCAGCTTTTTTGGTATAAAACTGCCGCCATATTAGTAGGAACTGTAACAATCTGTCCCTTTCCGGCTACAAAAATCCGAGTAAGGCATCCGGGCTTGCTTCCATTTGAAATTAGTAAAGGAAGTTTTTCCTCTTCTTTTCTCCATCAAATGCACAAGACCATATGGTGGTGGAGTCATAAGGCTTAAAATCGTCAGGCATTCTCCTGTCTCAGTCTTATTCTCTGCCTTGGATTCTTCCGCATTTTCAGAACTTTCTACTGAAGAGCTCTTCTCTTCTACAGCAGGAGTAGATTCCTTCTTTGCTTCCGTAGAGCTCTCTCCGCCCTTGGTACAGGCAAAAAGACCAAGGCAAAGAAGACAAAGTAACAGCCATTTCCAAAGATTTCTTTTCATAAACATCCTTTTCTTCTTGAACTGTAAATATAATTTTACCGCTATCCTGCCATAATTTTCCCTCTTCATTCAGCAGCGGGTACACCGAGTAAATTTACTTTTTAAAAAACAATCTTCAATAAATCCAAAGGCTTTTCAATGAAATAATTTGCCGTTTCGATTTCTTTCCGTTCTCCATAGCCGTAGAGCGCTGCCACAGAGTCGATTCCTGCATCCTTCGCCCCTTGAATATCATAAACTGTATCTCCTACCATAAGACAATCTTCTCTTTGAAAACAGCCCTTTTCTAGCTTGCTCCATCAAAAACTCTTGTCGGAATGTTGCTCCTTAAGCTCCGTGCCGATTTCAGGAAAAATAAGGGATAAACCAAAGTGGGCTATGATTTGTGTGGCAAAAACAGAGGCTTAGAGGTTAAAAGCACCAGCTTCTTCCCTCCTTCATGCATCTTCTTCATGCATTCCTCCATCCCGGGATATAAAAGGCATCATACATTTCCCTTCTCAGGATAATATTCCCGATAATAAGAAATGAGCTTCTTTAGCCTTTTTCTTCGGAAAAAAACCGTAGAATCGCATAAAAGAATCCTGCAAAGGAAGATCCTAAATCTTCTCAGCTTTTTCCTCCGGTTCATTAGGCAAGGAAAAATGATCCAAAGAGCATATTGCACCGACTTCATAATTCCGGAGCCGGAATCCATAATGGTTCCATCCAAATCCAAAAATATATTTTTGATACTGCTTTTTCATAAGTACTTCTTCTCCCTTTTCTCTACTGTTACTTTCTGCCCTTTAAGTCCTTTTTGCTTCAAACAGAAATATCATCCCCTACTCTTTTTCAATCCTTCGGTCTCATATAGAAATGCCCGGTAATATCCTGGGAACGAATGGTGTTCATAAGGACTCGGATCAATCTCGTTAATCTTCATTTTTCACCTTCTTGATATCCGCTGAAGAAATCACAGAATACACCATATAATGGTCTTTTCTTTCAAATGCTCCCATGGCGTGCATAATAGAGGCGCCGTGATGACGAGACCTCATGGATTCCGCTGCTATTTCATTGGGATAATCCGTAATCACAAAAAGCGTAAGCTTTTGATAATTTCTGTAAAGTGCGGAAACGGTTTGTGTAGACACATATTGGAAAATGATGGAGTATAACGCCTTCTCCCAACCGAAAAGATATCCGGCAACAGCCAAAAGGGCGGCGTTAAAATAGAAAAATCAAATTCAAGTGTCCACTCCCTTTTTCTGAGACAGATAAATCACAATAAAATCCGTTCCCCGAAGTGGCATCCATCCTGAGGCAAAGCGTAATGGCACAGGCATTTAGATTCCTCCGAAGATAGATATTAAAAGCATATCCGAGGTAATGGGCTGTAAATTCACTCTATCCGTAACAAAGCCTGTGAATAAAATCATAATCAAAGATAAGATTGTGAATTTCTTTTCCCATATCGAAAAGCCGATATAGACCGGAATGATATTGATAATGATATTCAGTACAGAATAGGAAGCGCTAAATTAAAATAGCGTAATGCCACTCTTTGCAAAGAGACCGTAAGTCCTAGCTCCTCCCGGAAAAAGTCCTCCCGCTGAAACGAGAGGTTTTTCAAGTTTAAAAAGCCAACAAAAGTGGCTCCCGCCAAAACGCCAAGCAGCCTTTTTATATCTCTTTTCGTATCAAATTTCACTAACACCCCTCAAGATTGGTCTTCTCATTCTAACATTCTCTTTCTCTTTTGCCTAGGGTTCAGAGGAATGTCTTTAGGGAATGTCTTTGGGAATGTCTTTTGGGAACATGTCTTTGTGAAAATCTTTGAAAATGTTCATTATCAAAAATTTTAACAGTGCTCTTTAAATTCAGCGAATGCAGCGCTATTTCTTAACAATTTCGATAGGAAGTCCTAATTGCATAGAAGTTATCTTGTAAGCAAAAGGAAGATTTGGTATACTTTCTTGCCGTAGTATCTAGAAAAAGCTGAGGGAGAAAAACATGTCCAACCAAAAAGATTATAGAAGTTCCAAAGGGTCACAGAAAAAGAAGTCCGGCTTTCCTTTCTATACTTCTTCATTATGTCCTGCCTTATCTGGTGATTAATTCCATTATTTTTGTTTTTTTGTTTTAGCGACTCCTAAGTTAAAAGGTGAATGAAGCCACGGAAACGGATGATCCTGCTATAGAACTCTTTTGGTTCATGTAGATTCCATTCTTCCTATTAAAGAGTTCACCGCAAAATTAGAAGGAAAAGAGCAAAAATTTCACAAAGGAAAATCAAAAAATTACATCATTTCTCTTACCGGAAAGTAAATCTTCGAATTTCCGCAAAATCCATCAACGGAATGATGCAAGTCAGCAATACCCAAATCAATAGTTTTGATGAAAATCCTCCCGTCATCGATGAGGATAATGTTGTTCTGGCTCCGGATATGTTGAGTTTACTGTAAGCGATGATCAGTCCGGAGTGGATTATGCTACAATTTACGGAATCGATAAGGATGGAGACAATCTTAAACCCACCAACATTGATGAAGCTACCGGCAAGGTAACATTTTCCATGAAAAGTAATGGACTTACCGTGTATGTTTCTGACAAATCGAGAAATCAGGTGACCGGTAACTTTACTTTAGAAGAATCTCCTTATCCGAAAAACCAAGGCGGATGAAGAAACTGCTAAGGACGAAGATAGCAAGAACGAAAACAGCAAAAGAAAACAGCAAAAACAAAAAGACAGTAAAGAGCAACACACATAACGGTAAGTCAGGAAATAAAGAGGAGGAAAACAGCTCTGAAAAACCGGCTCTTCCAAAAATCATACCGGTGATAATTCCGAAAAGAACAGCTCCGAAAAGAGCTCTTCCAAGAATACTTCGGAAAAAGAATTCCTCTCACGATAACAGCAAGAGCAGTTCCGGAAAAAGCAAGTCAAACTAGATAAACTATCCTCTAATAGAGAATAGAAAAATATCTGGTGAAAGTTTTTTATAGTAAATAAAGAATAGGAGTACAAGGGATGAATTTAGAAAGAATGGAAGAATTATTGTTTTACCGAAATCTTTTTAGAAACAGATTTCGTGCAGGATTTAAAGCGGATGCTCCTATGCCTCCTCTCCCGTCTCTTTCAAAACTATTCCAATATGCCAAAGGAAACAAACCTTTGGCATATTTTTCTTGCCGATTTTCTTTTGCAGGACGAAAATTCTCTAAGCTTATCTGCCGAAAAAAAGGGATGGGAGCATTTCTCTTATCCTGAATTTCATCCAAGAGAAATGGAAATTCTCTATTCTCTCTACCATTTAAATCTGTCTTTCTTCTTTCCAAAGGAACAAAAGGCTATCGACTCTGTATTTAAAGGAAAAGCTGCCAAAACAGAGCACTTTCCCTCCTATTCCTACGAAGCACAGCTTCTTTCCTTTAACAATAAGCTGGAAGCGACTAAGGATGCTTTAGAATTCTCCTCTATTTTTTAGAAATGGAGTATAAGGAACATGGCGTAGGACTTTTTCCGCTGTCATTCCGCCTTTAGCTTGGAAAACAGAAAATATTTTTGGTACAAGCTCTTCCGAATACTATTTGAAAAGGTCTTCCTTTGCAGAAGTATCCCGGATTCTCCACTCTTTTGGGCTATGAAAAGGAAATTTCCGCCTTGAAAGAAAATACAGAGGCCTTTTTAGCAGGCAAGAAGGCAAACCATGTCCTGCTCTACGGAGATGCGGGAACCGGAAAATCCAGCTGTATGAAAGCGCTTTTGGAAGAATATCAGTCAAAGGACTTCGCTTTGTCTCTCTTTTTCAAAAAGGATCTGGAAGAATTCCTTTCCTCTTACAGACCCTTAGAGAAAGACCCTTATTCCTTTATCCTCTATTTTGATGACCTTTCCTTTGAGAATTTTTGAAGTGGAATATAAACTGCTGAAGGCTGTCATGGAGGGCGGTTTAGAGGGAAGAGCAGACAATATCCTGCTTTACGCTACCTCCAACCGAAGACATCTGGTAAAAGAAAATCTTTCCGATAAAAATGATATCGAATACCAGGAGGACCTGCACCATTCCGATACCACAGAGGAAAAACTTTCCCTGGCAGATCGTTTTGGTCTTTCCATCCTCTTCAAAAAGCCGGCCTATACCCTTTATCAGAAAAATCGTGCTTTCTCTGGTCAATAAATACAAGCTTTCCATTTCCGAGGAAAAGCTTCTAACCATGGCTAATGCCTGGTCTATCCGAAGAGGAGCCGACACAGGACGAACAGCAGAGCAATTTATCCAGTCCTTACTGGTACAGAAAAAGGACTAGGATTTTCCTCCTCCAGCATCTCCTCATAACCCTTTAGGGCAGCAAATGGAGCAAATTGTGCCGCTCGACTTTCCTTGGACATCCTCTTCCGAAGAAGGGGGATGGGATACGTAGTATATAAAATGGATTGATAGGAGCTTTTCTCCTATCTTTTTCTTTTTCTATCTTTCATAATCCTCTTCTTCCACTATATTCTTCGCTATAGTTGCTTCCTCCTTTCTCCTGATAGAAGCCAAGTCTGAAACACCGCTGCTATGGCCTCCAATCTGTCGGTTCCGCTCCCTCCCTCTGGCTCCCTCCAGATACTGGTAGCCCTTCAGTAAGGCATTCTTTCCGAATTTCTCCATTACCGCTAAAGCTGCTCCTCTAGCCTTCTCCTCCTTTTCCAGAAACTGCCTCTTTTCTGTAAGCTCCTGCTCTTCCTCAGCCGAGGTCAAAAAATGCTGAAACAAATCCAGCTGCCCCTCCGGCAAGGCTTCACAGTCCCTTACATCCTCTGCGGAAATACTGAGCTTTCTAATTCTTAATCTTCTGTCCATAATCCTGTCATAGATATCCAAAACCGCCTCTCGAAAGGCTCTGCCCTGATTGCTTCTTTTCTGAAAATGATAGAGACCATGGACAGATTTCGGTACTCTTTTTCCATAATGATTCCGGACAAGATTCCCTCATAGCTTTCTCCCCCATTCTCTTCATCAAAGGAGAGATAGAGCTGCACAAAGGCGGAATCCTTCCCTTTCTTCAGTAAATCCAAAGCCAAATCCTCCGCCATCTCCTCTGCCACCATCCTTCCCTCGGAAAAAGCCGTAGGGAGACAGCAAACACTGCCCGCTATGCAGGCTATTGCTTTTTACTGTGAAAGGCCTTGATATCCTCTATCTTGCAAGTTTCATAGCCAAAGGCATGGTCAATCAAAAAGCTCTGCCTGTATTCCAAAAAAGCTTATACAGGAGTGCCTGATTTTTCTTTTCTTTACTGCCGGAAAAGAGCCGCCATGGGCAATATCTCCCCATAGTATAGATTCCATAGTAAGCCAGACGATTCTCAATTCCCTCGGTCAATCCACCAAAAAGTCATGGAGGGCTTATGCTTTCAAAAGACTTTCCCGATAAGATTGCTCCGTCAACATAGCCAAACGAATCCCTTCCTTAGAGGCTTGCATGTGTTTTGCTTCGATATCCATAGCCACCTTGGCGAGATAGAGATTCTCCCCTAAACCGACGGTGGCAATCATCCCTACCTCCTCATAAACTCTTCTGCAAATCTCCTCCGCCAAAGGCTCTACTGCTTTTTGATAAATTCTTTCATAGGGCTTAAGATCCACAAAAACCTCATCCACGGAATAGACATGAATATCCTCCTTGGAAACAAATTCCAAATACACCTCATAAACCCGCCTGCTGTAAGCCATGTATAAAGCCATCCTGGGAGGAGCCGTAATATAGTTTACCGCCAAAAAGGGATAGGCTTTACAATCTGAATCAAAGCAGGACTTTCCCACAAGAGGCTGTCCTCCGTAAAGCTTCGACCTTTGGTAATTGATCTTTCGTACCTTTTCTACCACCTCAAAAAGTCTGGCTCTTCCCGGAACACCGTAAGCCTTTAGGGCAGGACTTACTGCAAGGCAGATGGTTTTTTCCGTCCTTTCTCCATCTGCCACCACCAAATAAGCATCCATAGGATCCAAGCCTCTTTCTCTGCACTCGCAGGAAGCATAAAAAGACTTTAAATCAATGGCCATATAGTGACATTTTCTTTCCTTTTGCACTTCCCCATACACATCCATGGCTCTATCTCCATTCTTCTTCCTTTCTTCTCTTATTCTAAAACCAAACATTTGTTTTGTAAATAAAAAAAGCAAACATTTGTTCTAAAAATGTTTGTAATCTTCTTGATCTTTCTCTGGTCTTTTCTTGAGCTTTTGCCTTAATCTTTCTCTTGGTCTTTTCCTTGAGCTTTGCCTTGATCTTTCTCTTGGCCTTTTTCCTTGAGCTTTTTGCCTTAATCTTTCTCTTGGTCTTTTCCTTGATATTTTCCTTAATCCTTTGTATGAACTTTTAAACCTTCTCCCCGGCATCAATTCTTTTCTGAAGCTCCGTCAAATACTCAAAGCGCTCATATTTTTTTCCAAAAAGCTTTCCCTCCGCTTCTTCCTTCTGCTCCTGTAATTTCGCAAGATAGACATAGTCCCTGCCGTTTTACTTCGCTTTCCTTTTTCAATAAAAGCAAGCTCCTCCTCCAATTTGGCAATCTCTTCTTCGATATGCTCAAAGTCCTTCTTCTCCTGATAGCTCATCTTTAAAAGCCTTGCACCCTGCCAGGATTTCTTCTTATCCCCCTCGGACTTTTCTTCTCCTCTATCCTCTTTGGACTCTGCTTTACTACCTTTTTCTACATTTTCCGCCTCTTCCTTTTCCTTCAAAAGCTGTACCTGATAGTCGGTATAGCCTCCTCAAACTAGCGAATCTGTCCATTTTCCTGAAAAATAAAGAGACGATTCACCGTACGATCCAGAAAATATCGGTCATGGCTAATCACAAAAACAATGCCCGGAAAGCTGTCCAAAAAATCCTCCAGAACAATCAGACTGCTTAAATCCAAGTCATTGCTGGGCTCATCCAGAAACAGCACATTGGGGGCGGACATCAAAATGCGAAGTAGATACAGCCTTCTCTTTTCTCCGCCGGAAAGCTTCTCAATGGGGGCGTACTGCATTTCCGGAGAAAAAAGGAAACGCTCCGCCATTTGGGAGGCGGAAATCAAACCTTCCTTTGTGGGCAGATATTCCGCAATCTCCTTAATGCTGTCGATTACCCTTTCCTTTTCCGGCAAATCTTCATTTTCCTGACGAAAATAGGCAATCCGCACGGTTTGTCCGATTTCCACCTTTCCCTCATCCACCGGAATCTCTCCCAAAATAGCCTTCATCAGGGTAGACTTTCCTGCCCCGTTCTTCCCGATAATGCCGATACGGTCATTCCGTAAAAATTATAGCTGAAATCAGAGAATAAAAGCTTATCCCCATAGCGTTTTGTCAGGTTTTCACAGTTTATGGTACTCTTCCCCAGACGCACGAAAATGGAGGCTAGGCTCAGCTCTTCCTCCTCCGTTGGACCATGCATTTGAGAGAGCTTTTTCATAGCGTTGCAGTCGTCCCTTTTGTTTTAGTGGTTCTGACTTGGCTCCTCTTCGCACCCAAGCCAATTCCTTCCGAAGCAGACTTTGTCTGGCTCTTTCCTGAGCCTTTTCGATATTGAATCTCTGCCTTTCTTTCCAAATAAGAGGAGTAGGAGCATTCGTAGCGAGTAAAAGCCTTCTCTTTCCAGCTCCACAATTACATCACAAACTGTATCCAAAAAATAGCGGTCATGGCTCACCAGCAAAATCGCTCCCTTAAAGCGCTTTAATTTTTCCTCCAGCCACTCCGCCATTTCCTCGTCCAAGTGGTTGGTAGGCTCGTCCAAAAGCAGCAAATCCGGCTCTGTGTTTAGGGCCGCCAAAAGAGCCAGCTGTTTCTTCTGTCCTCCGGATAAAATCTTGCAGGGAGAATAGAAATCCTCCAAGCCAATCTCCTGCATAACCTTCTTTCCAAAGGCCTCTCTTTCCTGCTCTCCCATACGAAGGGCAAAGTTCTCCACCAGAGCCTCCAAAATACTCTTCTCCTCCGGAAAATGACTTTCCTGAGTAAGATAGCTGATTTTTCAAGCTCCTTCTTCGTACAATGTTTCCGCTATCCAGCTCCTCTTCTCCGGCAATAATCCGAAGCAGAGTAGACTTCCCTCCTCCATTTCTTCCGATTAATGCCACCTTCTCTCCTTCTTGAATCGAGAACTGGGCATCGGAAAACAAAACTTTATTTTGAAAGCTTTTGCTGCCTTTTTCTATATTTACAATACTTCCTGCCATAGAATCTTCCTCTTTCCTCTCCTTTTTTAAGAGATTTTTCCTTGCTATAATAGCAAAGATACAGCTAAAATAGCAATGCACTGAGATGGAACTGTAAGTTTTCTATCCTTTAAATTGCTTAGCGGAAAGAAAGGAGCAGCATGTCTATTCGTCAATTCATTTTCCCCAAAGAAAACCAAGAATCTTCGTTTCTATGATGTCATCATCATTAGCTTGATTTTATTCGGAGAATTTATTATTCGCTCCAACCAGCTATTTCTAGACAGCTTAAATGCTGTAAAAATCCGCTATGTTTTACGCTTTTCCCCTCTCCCCATCCTTCTTAGCCAAAATACGGAAAGCATTACGGAAACGGTAGCGGAAACTGTGGATACAGCCACCGAAGGGTAGCCTATTCCAGTAACCTGCAATTCCAGTTCTTTATGCTGCTTTTGGTTTTTCTCTATCTGATTGTTCGTAACTTTGATTTTAAGCAAATCCCCTTTCGCTTTAAGCTCTCTGTAATTCCCTGGTACTTTATTTTACTGGCTATCATGGGACTAAGTGCAGACGTTCTTTACCTTCTCTTTGATAACGGCTATAACTACTTCACCAAGGAAGTTCTCCTTTCCATGGATTTCTTTGAGTTATTTCGGAAAATAGCCGCCTTAAGCCCCATTGCCATTATCTATGCTTTATTAAATGCCTTCTACGAAGAATTCTTCTTTTTAGGCTTACTGGGCACCGTAGACCAAAAAGTACAAAATGGCAAACTCTGCTTTACTCCACGATGATTCGTATATCCTTCCATACCTATCAGGGCATGGCTTCCGCCCTTATTATCGGTGTGGTCTTCGGACTTATGTATTACTACTTCTATACCTATAGAATCAAAAATCTTCTTCCGGTAGTTCTGGTGCACTCCATGGCGGATATGTTCGGTTCGGGATTTGTGTATCTGTTTGCAAGGTTCTAGGAGAAAAATATGACTATGGGTGAAAAATTAAGGATAGAAAGAAAAGCGCGGTATGACGCAACAGGAACTTGCTGAAAAAAATGGGATTTAAGACACGTTCTCATATAAGTTTGATAGAACAGGAGAAAGAAATATTCCCGTTAACAAAATCAAAAAATTGGCAAAGATCCTAGATATTTCCCCCGAATACTTAGTGGGCTGGGCAAATGATATCTCGGATAAAACACTAGATCTAAATAATAATATCTCTAAACAATGTAGTAACAGTGATGATGTATGTATAGATGATAATTTTGTAGATCCACTAATGAATATTATCCAATCAACTAATTTATTATATGAAGAGAATGACATAGATATAGCTATTTCATGCCTTGAAAGAAGACGCCTTATTATAAAAACATAATTGATATTTTTCTTTATTCTGTTCCTTTTTCAATATTCGGGAAAGAACTATATTACAAATATCCCGAATTATAACAATACGGAGTAAACCAATATGCAAATAGGTAATATAATAAAACGAAGAGTTCAACGGTCTCTCTCAAACTGAACTAGCCAATAAAGCTGGGATTTAAGTCAAAAAGTCACTCTATTAGTAGAATTGAATTGGGCATCAAAGCCTCACAAAATAAAATTCTCGAAAATGGTAAAAGCTTTAGATGTATCTCTTGAATATTTAATGGGTTGGCGAAATACCTTGGAATCTTCGTCCGATAGTAAGGTAATAGTCAATAATAAAAGCCACGATATATTGGACACTACTATGGATACTTTCAGGATCATTATCAATGCTACGGATCTAATAACTCTATCAAACGACATAGATTTGGCTATTTCTTACCTACAAAGAAGAAAAACAGTTAACTAAGGAGGATAATATGAATCTTCCCAAATGGATTGTCACAGATGTAAGCTTCCAAAAACTATAGATTACATCTTTCTTTTGCCAATGGAAAAAGAATGCTTTTCAACTTTCTTTCAGAACTTCAAAAAACCTATATATCAACGATTAAAAGATTTGGATTTTTCTTACTGCTCATGTAGAGACGGTACTGTTGTCTGGAATGATGAGCTTGATATTGCCCCGGAATATCTTTTACGAAAATTCTGCACTTTAATTCCTTTCATCTGTAGTAAAATCTGCCATCTTTAAAGGTATAGGGAATGGTCTTAGCAGCCAGTACTAAGCTTACCGCTTGCATAGTAGCCAACTGCTCAAGCTTCCCTCCCGTGATGTATCCTTCTTTCAAGAGCATAGCCATAGGACTCTGACCATATCGGAAGGCTGAGTCCTAGATCCTACGGAGAAAGTAGCTTGCTGTCCCACTCTTCCAAGTCCATAGCCTTATGTAGGATGGAAAGAATTCTGTATATCTGTTTGAACTGATCCATAATCACTCCTTTTTAGGCAACAAAAATACCACCGAAGACCGGTGGTAAATTAGTTTTTAGTTTTATTCGCGTGATATACCGTCTCTTAGCAAAGACCAAATTCATATCTATCTCCTAAGTTTTGCTTCCAACTCTTCTTCGAGTTCTTTAGGGAACACAAAATTTTTGAACTCCTCAGCACTAGGCATCTTACTGTCGTCAATGACAAATGACCAAGCCCATTTCTACATGCTCAAAAGTTGCTTCTCTATCCATTTAATCTATCTCCTTGTGAACGCTATTAGGTGTTCTAATCTCGCCAATCTCAATGAAACCCACATTGAGGATTTCTCCTCGATTTGAGCTATCCAGTAAGCCAGCAAACTGTTCTCTTTGGCCGCATTATATACATCCTGAATAAGTCCGTCAATATTGTCCAAAAACTTTAACTTTTTCAAAGATCCGCGGATATAGTTGCGAATAAAATCTACTACTTGGCATGAAATAATCTGCATCTTGATTTAGCTTTATTGGAAAAAGCTATTTATCATCTACTTTTCCCCGGATTAAATATAACAACGTCCCCAGAAGTAATCACCTAATCAGCGATGAAACTAGAGAGTATCCATCCCTAAGTTTATGCGCATTGACACAGTGCGTATTGTAATATAAAATATATCTAAAAGAAACAGAAAGGGAAAAGTAATATGCGAAGAAGGCCAAGGAAATGGAAAGAATCATATTAAAAGATGGCTGGTACCTTGTAAGTCAAGAAGGCTCACACAGGCAATACAAGCACCCGATTAAAAAAGGCAAAGTAACAATCCCTTTCCACACTAAAGAGCTTACTAAGTTTACCGAATGTTCGATTTACAAACAAGCAGGAATAGAAAGGAGCTAAGCATGTTAAGTATATATCCGGCAATATTTTACAAAGAGGACGACGGAAGGTATTCTGTTTGCTTCCCTGATTTTAATGCCGCCACTTGTGGAAACGATTTAAACGACGCCATGAACATGGCTGTTGAGTGCCTGGCTGTTCAGCTCATAGGTTTGAAACGGGACGGTGAAGCTTTCCCTGTCTCCTCTCCTGTTGATACAGTAGATCCTGTTGCCTATGCAGAAGAATTGGGAGCAGGTAAACCGTCAGATTATTTTGTAAATCTTATCAGTGTTGATGCTGATGAATATGCAAAGCTATACCTCAATAAGTCTGTCCGGAAAAACCTCACTATACCTGAGTGGATGAATGAAAAAGCCTTAGCACAAGGCATAAACTTCTCCCAGGTACTGCAAGAGGCTCTACTGGAGAGATTACAGGCTTAGTATAGAACTTTCAAAGGCTGTGGTATTTTGCCACATCCTTTCTTTTAACTTGCTCAATTAGAGAAACTCGCTACTGAATCAACACCAATTGTGGGCGGTTTCGTGGGATACATGTAGCTGTAAAAACGTGTAAAAATCTTCTTTTTCGGTAAAAGTACATTACCGAAAAAGTAAGCAAAAACCCTAGGTTTCAAGCCACTTTAGGCTTAATTCCTAGGGTTTCTTAGTAGCAGGGGATGAGGGATTCGAACCCCCATCGGCGGTTTTGGAGACCGTTGCTCTACCATTGAACTAATCCCCTTTGCTTTAAAAAAGCAACGGTATGATTCTATGCTATTTTTTGAAGATTGTCAATGCCTCTCTTATATTTTTTACCGGAATCAGTTCAATATCTTTCTTTTTTCCCTGTGCCGGTGCATGATAGGCAGGTAAGAGAATCCTTTTAAAGCCCAGTCGAATAGCTTCTTCGATTCTGGCTTCACTATGGCTGACTCCGCGAATTTCACCGGACAATCCCACCTCTCCAAAAACCATGGTATCCTCCGGAATAGAAAGGTTTCTATAGCTGGAAACAAGAGCCAAAAGTACCGCCAAATCAATAGAAGGCTCCGAAATCTTTAAGCCTCCGGCAATATTGATATAGGCATCGAACTTAGAGCACTCAATGCCTAAGCGCCTTTCCATTACCGCAAGAAGCATATGCAAACGATTATAATCCATACCGTTTGGCGGTTCTTCTGGGAAGACCGAAGTTGGTAGGCACCAAAAGGGCCTGAATTTCCATAAGAATCGGTCTGGTGCCTTCCAGGCCGCAGGAAACTATGGAGCCTGAGCAGTCCAGAGCACGGCCTGCCAAAAGTAAGGCGGAAGGGTTTTCCACCTCGCAAAGCCCCTTCTCTTCCATCGTGAAAACGGCAATTTCATTGGTAGAACCAAAACGATTTTTTTGTCCGTGCAGAATACGCAGCTGGCTGTTCTGCTCTCCCTCAAAGTATAAAACCACATCCACCATGTGCTCTAAAATCTTCGGCTCAGCAACATTTCCATCCTTGGTCACATGACCTATCACCGCTATGGTAATGCCTCGCTCCTTGGCAAGACGAAGCAAGAAGGAGGTACATTCCGCACCTGACTGACGGAACCGGGAGGCTGTTACCTCTTCCAAGAACATGGTTTGGATGGAGTCAATCACCAGAAAATCAATCTCTCTTTCCTCCACCACCTCCAAGAGTTGATTCAAGTTACTTTCGGACAGAAAATAAAGCTCTCCCTCCACTTCTCCCATGCGATTGGCTCTAAGCTTAATCTGCTTTAACGATTCCTCACCGGAGACATAGAGAACTCTTTCCTCCCTTGGAAGCCAGGTGCAGGCTTACGGAGAGGAAAAATGGTGGATTTTCCGATTCCCGGATCTCCTCCTAATAAAACGAGGGAGCCGAGCCCAGGCTACCTCCCAATACTCTATCCAGCTCTCCGAAGCCGGTGGAAATACGATCTTCCTTGTCTAAAGGGATTTCCTCCAGCTTTTTCGCCTCTGCCTTCTTCAGGGGAAGCATAGTTCCTGCTCCCCCCGGTCTTTTTTTACTTTCTTTTGGAGCCTCCACCATGGAATTCCAGGCCTTACAGGAAGGACACTGTCCCAACCATTTGATGGTCTCATAACCCACATTCCTTACAGAAAAAGATTTAAACTTTTTGGCATTCTTCCTTCCTTTTTCTAATGCTGGTCTTTAATTTCTCTCCGGTTCTGTCCATTTTCACGGTAACCAAAGAGCCCTGAGGAATCTCTCCCTCTAAAATGGCTTCAGACAGTAAGTCCTCCACCTGAGTTTGGATGGTTCTCTTTAAGGTCTTGCACCAAACTTGGGATCATAGCCCTTTTTCCACCAGAAAGTCCTTTGCCCCTTATCTAAGCGTAAACCAAGATCCAGTTCTCCCTTTGCTCTCTTATACAGCTGAGACAGAAGGATATCCAAAATCTTTGGACATATCTTCCTTACTGATGGGTCTAAAGACAATGATTTCATCAATACGATTCAAAAACTCCGGTCTGAAAAGAGATTTTTCAGCTCTTCCAGCACCTTATTCTTCATATATTGATAGTCTTTATCCAGCTGTCCGGGAGTGGTTTCAAAGCCCTAACTTTTTCAGGGCTGATAATCTGCTCCGCCCCTGCATTGGAGGTCATGATAATGATGGTATTCTTAAAGAAACCTTTCGTCCCTGAGAATCGGTAATATGTCCGTCATCCAGCACCTGTAAAAGAATGTTCAGCACATCCGGATGGGCCTTCTCAATCTCATCAAAGAGAATGACAGAGTAGGGGATTTCTTCTTACCTTCTCGAAAGCTGTCCACCCTCATCATAACCCACATATCCGGGAGGGGAACCAATCATCTTGGAAACACTGTATTTCTCCATGTACTCCGACATATCTACACGAATAAGGTTTTGTTCCGAGCCGAAAATCACCTCCGCAATAGCTTTGGACAGCTCTGTCTTTCCCACTCCGGTGGGTCCCAGAAACATAAAGGAACCGATGGGTCGCTTGGGATCCTTTAAGCCTACACGTCCTCTCTTGATGGCTTGCGCAACAGCCTTCACCGCCTCATTCTGACCAATCACTCTTTCGTGAAGAAGATTTTCAAGATTCTTCAATCTTTCCGTCTCCGTTTCTTCCAGCTTCTTGGTAGGAATCTTCGTCCAATCTGAGACCACCTGAGCAATGTCCGACTCCCGAACGTGAAGACGATTCTCTTCCCTTTCCTTCTTCCAAAGCTCCAGTTCCTTGCTCAGGCGCTTTCTTTTCTGTTCCTGTTTTCTCTTAATCTGAGAAGCCCCTTCAAAATCTTCCCTACGAATGCAATCTTCCTTTTCTTCTTCAAATTCTGCAATCTGGGCTCTTAGTTTCTTGATGGCTGCAGGCTCTCCGCTATTTAAAATGCGAATTTTGGAAGCAGCCTCATCGATTAAATCAATGGCCTTATCCGGCAAATATCGATCGTTAATATAGCGGGCGCTAAGCTTTTACCGCCGCCAGAATAGCCTCTTCTTCAATCACTACCTGATGATGCTCTTCGTAGCGCTCTTTGATACCTTCCAGAATCTTGATGCTTTCCTCTTCCGTTGGTTCTTCAATCGTAATCGGCTGAAAACGTCTTTCCAGTGCCGCATCTTTTTCGATATGCTTTCTATACTCCTCCAAGGTGGTTGCACCGATAATCTGCAGCTCTCCTCTGGCTAAGGCAGGCTTTAAAATATTGGCAGCATCCAAGGCTCCCTCAGCACCTCCGGCATCCGATAATGGTATGTATCTCATCAATAAAAAGGAGCACCTCACCGTCTGTTCTTGCTTCTTGAATTACCTTTCTTAATTCTCTCCTCGAACTCTCCCACGGTATTTTGGAGCCTGCCACCATGGCAGATAAGTCCAAGGTTAATAAACGCTTTTTCAGAATACTGTCCGGAACATCCTTTGCCACAATTTTATTGGCCAGACCTTCCACCACAGCAGTCTTTCCTACCCCCGGTTCTCCCACAAGGCAGGGATTATTCTTGGTTCTTCTGGACAGAATCTGAATCATACGCATGATTTCCTGTCCGCGACCAACCACAGGATCCAGCTTTCCTTCCTTTGCCAAAGCGGTAAGATCTCTGGAGTACTGATCCAAAGTTGGGGTTTGCACGGATCGTACTTCCTTCTCTCTATTATTTCTCTCTTCCACCAGATTGTCTCTTCCAATGGCGGAATTCAGCTGGGTATAAATCTTTTGCATCGAAACACCCAAGGTGGAAATAATACGGGATGCTACACAGTTTCCATCCTTTAATATCGCCATTAATAAATGTTCGGTTCCCACAAGACGGGACTGTCCCTCTCTGGCTTCCTGCATCGCCTGCTCCAGAACTCTCTTGGCAGATGGGGTATAACCGCTGGGGATCTGCAAAGGGAAACACCGCTTTCTCCGCTAACCATAAACTTGGCAATCATATCCGCAATCTTTTCTTCCGTTACACCATTTGCCTTTAAAACCTTTCCGGCAACGGCTGTACCTTCCCGTACAAGTCCTAAGAGGATATGCTCTGTTCCAATATATTGATGATGACACTCTTCAGCCACCTCTATGGCAAGTTGTAAAGACCTTTGCGCCTGTATCGTAAACTGATTCATCTTCTCCACCCTTATCCTTTTCTATACAATACTGTTTCTGCTTTTATAGTCCCCTAAAAAGCAGTGTTGTCCAGTTAAAATTTTCTGATTGAATCTAAACATTTTTATCATGATAGCAAAGCTTTTTGAATAATCTGTGAAGGAGTCCTATAGAAATATTTTCATAGAAAAAAAATTCATGCAGTATAGCCTTAGGACAGATCTCCTGCTTTTTATGGCTATACTGCATGATAAACAGCTTCTACATCATGTTTTCTCTTAATTCTATAAGCCATTACAGCTTTTTAAATTCTTTTATGGCTCATAGAACTTACAGCTCTTCGATTTCAGCTCTACTTCTTTGGTATGCTCCAAAGAATCCTCTTTTTATGCTTCTCTTTATCCGCCAATCTCTTTTTATCTTCTGCAGATAAAGAAATCGCTCTGGTGGCTCCTAAATCGGCATCCTCGATATCGGAGCTGTTTCTCACCCTCATGATGCACATTTGGTCTACGACCAATCAGCTTAGTCCTTCCCTCTTCTTCCTCTTCCTCTTCCTCGGAGAAATCCTTTTCCTTCATGGGAAATTCCTCCTTTAAAGAGAAACGCTCTACATTGGGTCAGCTTTTCCTTTCGCTCTCGCTCCAAAGTTTCTTTCTGGAAAGCAATGACTTTCTTTCAATCTGCTACGTGTCTGCCACAGGAAGATGGATAGGGCGGCAAGGAGCAAAGCCACTAAAGGCAAAAAAACAATGCTTAAGATGGTCTGAACATTATATTTTCCTACCAAAGCATCATATTGAGTCAATAAAGTCGGATAGCTTTCCGCATTTTTCTTCTGCTCAGCCTCTAAGGGATCCTGAAAATACCGCTGAATGGTTTTTTCCTTTAAGTCATAACGATAAAAAAATGTAAATCTCCCGCATCATTCATTCCATAAACAATGATGTACTGATGCTCTGTATCGGCCTTCCATACCCATCCCTTTACCTGATGACCGTCTACATCAATGGTGCTTTCCCAAAAGCCATCCGGAATCTTTACATCGGAGCCGGGATTCATAATGGTAATACTCTTATCCTTTGCGGTAAGCTTAACCCCCTCGTTCTTGGTCTCCGCCTCTTCACTTTCTTCTGCAGAGGCCGAGGTTTCCGCCGCACTTTCACTGCTTGTTTCTTCCGCAGTAATATTTACGGCGCCCTTTCCCACATGGGTAAGGTTTAAAAGACTTTCATCCCCGCTGTATATTTCCTGTTTTTCTACCGTAATACTGGACTGTCCTGCGGAAGCTGCCTTGAATTTCAAAGCAAAGGCCAAAGTATTGGCTACGGAATTATCGCCGGTACCATGTACACGCAGTGTTCCTGCGCCTCCATCAGTGTTCGTTCCGCTGACAAACTGTAAAGCATTACTGTCATAGCGAAGGGTGATATCCACTCTGGCTAAGGGAGTATCACTTTTAATCTTCATATTTACCGTGATTTCTTCTCCCACCTTACCCGTCGGATCGGAAAAGCTCAGTTGTCCGTCTGCCGCAAACACAGCCATGGAAAACAGAAGGCTGAGCAGGCAAGTATATAGTATATATTGTAATGATTTCATTATTATTTCCTCAAATTCCTCATGATTCGAGTCTTTCCATCCTCTGACAGTACCCGAAGTTTTACTCGACATATTCCGTTATATTTTACTGAAAGATGAGAATTCTTTCAAGACTTTTTTTAACCAAGAGGACTCTTCCCAGATCTCCACTACTTCTACACCGCTCTCAGTCTTCCCTGCTGAGCTACTGCTACTGCTATTTCCATTGGCGCTTGTATTTCCGGCATTATTTGCTGCGCCGTTTCCGCTTCCCGAGGTATTTCCGGAACTGCTTCCACTGTCTTTTCTTGTGGGCTTCTCATCTCCGGTAGGAATCGGTTCCTTTCTGTCCCGGCATATCCTTATATACGGGGAATGGAGAAAACCAGCGCTTTATTTCTTTCATATCCTTTGCTGTAAGCGGAGGATAACTTTGCCCCTTCCTCTGCAGCGACTCCTGTACATTAGTCATGTACTGATGCTTAAACAGGTTGGAACCCTGTACATTCCATTTCTTCAGATACAAAGTATTCTGTCCCGTATTCATATAATTTTCCGCAAAGAACTGCGATCCGCCCACAATGGACTTTTCTCTGGTATTCCAGGGACGCATATAGCTGCCACTTTGCTTGGCATACCAGATACCTCTCTCGATGGCTCCCATCTTTTCCGTCCTGGTAAGCTCCGATATTAAAATAATTATAATGTCCGCTGCTTCCGGAAATAGAACCGCTGGTTCCTTTTCCCTGCTCCTGTAAAATCATGGAGGCCAAAACATAGGGATTCTGCTTAGACTGCTCTGCAGCCTTCATAATGATACTCACATAATCCACACCGCCTGCATTGGTTCCGCTGTTTGTATTGGAATTGTCTGTAGATGCCGCTGTGGTTTCGGAAGGAATAACCGTTCCCTCCGCATTGGATAAGTTTGTTCCCGGTCCTTCGTTGGAAATAACTACTGTTTCCGTTGAACACTGGGTGAGGAAGCATCTCCTCCGCTGTTTCCCCCATTTCCACCGGCTTGACTTCCGCTATCCATAAAGCTGCCCTTTAGCATAGCTACCAAACCGTCTCTGGTTTGCTCATCCGGATTATAGCTATGGAGTAAGAATTGGAAAATGTAGGACTCATCCAAAAAGTTTCTGGGATCCATATAGTACGCGGTTAATTGTCTGAGGCACCAACCCAGGTAGGATCGTCAAATCCCTACCCATGTTCCTGTATTCCAGTCATATTTTTCCCTGATCGGTGGACTTCCAGGATGAAATAGCATTCTTGTCCACAAGACTGCCTGTTCCTTCCATCTCACCGTCTAAAACTCTCTGCCAATCCAAATTGGTATGTAAAGCCTTAAACTGCCAGTTAGGGAAACTCTGCATGAAGAGCTCTTAGGCCGTCCTTATAGGCTTCCGGAAAGCCCTGTTGATTCAAGGCGTTCTCAAAGGCCTCATCCCTTTGATATTGAACAGGAAATTTCACAAAATCGGAACGAATATAGCCGTTCCCCCCCTGGAAGCTAACCGGATACCAGCTTTCTCCGGAGGAATTTTGTACCGGATCCCCTACTTTACGGCTGTATTGGAATAAAGGTTCGTCACCTTTTTACTGTTTTTATTGGCTTCAGCCCTTACATTGACCATACTGCCCTTTAATTACGGCATCCTTTTCTGCAGCAAAAGCTTGCGTAGCAAAAATACTGCTCAAGATTAATCCTAAACTTATAAAACGTCTCCAACTTGTTCTTCTCATTTTTCTCCCTGCCCTTTATGCCAAAGAAGGATGTTCTCTGAAGAAGCATCTCTTTGTGATCCATCAGGGAAAAATCCCTGTCTTCTATACATCTGCAATTCTATCGGAAATTATAAAGATTAAAAAAATAATTTTCAATGAAGATTTTCTTGCATCATTTTAATTTTTTTATTTCCTTCCGTCAATGCTTCTTGGAATTATTCAGACAAATGACAAAAGAAACGTAATGAACGAGGCTATGAAGAGATCATAGCTGGAATGAATTTATCCTCTACCGTATAGCTTTTTGGAACAGGGACACGCTCTCGCTAACCTCGCCATCGTAACGGCTCTAAGCTTTTACAAAACAAAAGCTTAGAGCCGACAGGGCTCAGATTATCCCTTATCAAAAGCTATCCTAGAAGGATAAAGTCTGATTCTCCTCTGCTTATAGACTCTAAAATAATGTAGAAGGAAGCAAAAAGGGCTACAAAAATCAAAAACTCGGAAGAAATTTTTCGACAATATAGGTCTGAATACGGGGTAGTCTGAGCCCACTGTACTTGCGAAAAAAACAAGTGGAACGAAGTTTTTTTCGCTTAGTATCCGCTGTGAGGCGAAGCTGGCGAGAGCGTGCCCTGTTTCAGACCTATATTGCTGAAAATTTCTTTATGAGCTTAATTTTTACAGTCTTTTTTGCTTCCTTCTGTATTGTTTCTTCTACCCTCGTATTTACACCGGGTAGGCTTTATTTTTCTTTATCCGCGTTCTTTAACGCGATGCCGGATTTCTGGGCATCTCTGTACTGGAAGAAGTCCTTGGCTACCTGAGGGAATAATGCGTAAGACAGTACGTCCTCCGGCTGCTGTGTCCACTCCTTACACTCTTCCTTAAACTGCTCAAGCTGTGGCGGAATGTGATCTGCGGGGCGATCTGTCATCTGCTTCTCTCCCTTTAAGACCTTCTTCAGCATTCCTTCATCCATAGGCTTTACGGTTCTTCCGAACTCTCCCGCAACAAGCTTGTAAGACTCCTTGGGAACCATCTTATAACGCTCTCCGGTAATAACATTCATCACCGCCTGCGTTCCTACAATCTGAGAAGAAGGAGTAACCAGTGGCGGCTCTCCGAAGTCCTTACGCACTCTTGGAACCTCCTCCAAAACCTCCTGTAGCTTCTCGTCCTTTCCTGCCTGATGAAGCTGGGAAATCAGGTTGGATAACATTCCTCCCGGAACCTGATACTTTAAGGCCTTAATGTCTACCCCCAAAACCTTTGTGGAAAGGAGGCCGGATTTGATACATTCCTCCCGGTAGGGCTGGAAATAATTGGAAATCTCGATGAGCTTGTCCAGATCAAGGCCTGTATCATACTCGGTGCCCTGCAAAGCCGCCACCATAACCTCTGTGGAGGGCTGGGAAGTTCCCATAGCCAGCGGAGTGGATGCGGTATCAATAATATCCGCTCCCGCTTCGATAGCCTTTAAATAGGTCATGGAAGCCATACCTGAGGTATAGTGGGTATGCATTTCGATAGGAAGTGAAGTTCCTCTCTTTAAAGCCCCAACAAGCTCTGTAGCCTCCTTCGGAAGAAGTAATCCCGCCATATCCTTAATGCAAAGGGAATCCGCACCGAGATTTTCCACATCTCTTGCCAGGTTCTCCCAGTATTCCAGGGTATAGGCATCTCCCAAGAGTATAGCAAAAGGGCGATCTGGGCATGTCCCCCTTCTTTTCTAGTGGCCTTAACGGCAGTTTCCAGATTTCGAATATCATTTAAACAGTCGAAAATACGAATCACATCAATACCGTTGGCGATGGATTTTTCTACAAAATACTCCACCACATCATCTGCATAGTGATTGTAACCTAAGATATTCTGTCCGCGGAACAACATTTGCAGCTTCGTATTCTTAAAATGTCTTTTCAACATCCGAAGTCTTTCCCAGGGATCTTCCTTTAGGAAACGCAGGCAGGCATCAAAGGTTGCTCCTCCCCAGCATTCCACCGCATGATATCCTACCTGATCCATCTTGTCCAAAATAAGCTCCATTAATTCACTGGGCATTCTTGTGGCAATCAAGGACTGATGTGCGTCTCTCAGCACGGTCTCCGTAATCTTAACTTTTGCCATATTTTCCCCTTTCTATTTCACTCCAAACACAGCCATAAAGATTCCTGCTGCAACTGCCGTTCCGATAACACCTGCCACATTCGGTCCCATGGCATGCATTAAAAGGAAGTTGGTCGGGTCTGATTCCGCTCCCACCTTTTGGGATACTCTTGCCGCCATAGGCACTGCGGAAACGCCTGCGGAACCGATTAACGGATTAATCTTCTTTCCGGAAGCATAGTACATCACTTTTCCGAGAAGTACACCTGCCGCTGTTCCGAAGGCAAAAGGCTACCAGTCCCAAGAAAACAATCTTTAAGGTATTTACATTTAAAAAGGCTTCTGCGGAGGTGGTTGCTCCTACAGAGGTTCCCAGTAAAATAACCACAATATACATCATGGCATTTGCCGCAGTGTCTGTTAACTGCTTTACAACACCGGACTCTTTAAAAAGATTTCCCAGCATCAGCATACCTACAAGGGGTGCTGTGGTGGGTAAAATCAAACAAACCACAATGGTTACCACAATGGGGAACAGAATTTTTTCCAGCTTGAAACCGGTCTTAACTGCTCCATCTTACACATCCGCTCTTCCTTGGTGGTTAAAGCCCGCATAATAGGCGGCTGGATGATAGGAACCAAAGACATATAGCTGTATGCCGCAACCGCAATAGGTCCCAGCAATGCCGTCTGTCCCAGCTTATTGCAAAGGAAGATGGAGGTTGGACCGTCCGCTCCTCCGATGATGGAAATTGCCGCAGCCGCCGCTCCGTTAAAACCAAGGAAAATGGCAATAAAGTAGGCTGCATAAATACCGAACTGTGCCGCCGCTCCCAGTAAGAAGCTGATGGGATTGGCAATCAACGGGGAGAAGTCCGTCTGGGCTCCCACTCCCAGGAAAATCAAAGACGGTAAAATGGTCCATTCATCTAGGCGGAAGAAATACCATAAAAGTCCCCCGGTTCCATTGATGGACTTTTCCGGGCTTAACATAATATCCGGATAGATATTTACCAAAAGCATTCCGAAAGCAATAGGTACCATCAATAAGGGCTCAAATCCCTTGGCAATTCCCAGATACAGGAAAACCAGGGCAACGAGAATCATCAGGTAATTTCCCGGAGTAAGATGAAAGAAGGCCGTTTGCTGTAGTAGATTGGATAAGGTCTCTACTATATTCATGAAAATATCCTCCTATCCTGACTTTAGGCGTTTAAGCTGGCCAATTTCGCACCGGATTCTACGCTGTCTCCCACCTTTACATTAATGCTGGCTACAACACCATCCTGGGGAGCTACAATATCGTTTTTCCATCTTCATGGCTTCCAAAACAAAAGTACATCTCCCGCCTTTACACTATCTCCTTCTTTCGCCTTTACCGCAGAATCTTTCCGGGCATAGGCGCGGATACTGCCACATTGCCTTCCTTGGCGCAGATGCTGCAGGTGCGGAAAGCTACAGGAGCAGAAGCTGCAGGCGTGGATTTCTCCACTGCCTTTGGGAGCGGAAACAACACCGCCGTTTTTCTCCTCTACTGTTACATCATAAGCTACACCGTTTACTGTAATTGTATACTGCTTCATAATCTCTCCTTATCTCCGTCTTCTAATCGAACGAACCACCAGACCGTTGTTTAATTCCTTGGCATCCTTAAAAGGATTTTCCACGACCTGCTCCGCTTCATAGGCCTCAATAGCCGCCATCATTACAATGCTTAATACATCCTCGGGGATACCTTCTTCTTTTTCTATAACAGGAACCACACGCTTGGGAACTTGCTTTTTCTACCGCCTTAGCTGTAGGAGCCGGCATCTTTCTCTTAGCCTTTTTCTCTTGGTGCTTTTCTTCCCAAATGTGAATGTACTTAAAAAGGCTGATAATCCAAGCAATGAAAATGAGTACCGCAAAAACCATTCCCATTCCCACCAATAGGTTCTGTCCGGCGGAAGCCATCTTCTCTTCCATACTGTACTCCGGAACAAAAGCTCATGGAGGTAAAGCCGCTGTAATCCTCTTTTAAGGATGCATCAAAGTCTAATTTTTTCTTTTTTTCGAACTGTGCCACAAGATGGAACTTGTATTCTCCATTCTTCTTTTGTGACAATGTTCTCCTTGACCTCCTGAAATTCTCCAAGCTCCTCTTTGTCATTCTTGAAATTATTTAAGGCATTATAGAGAACCTCTTCCTTAGCCTTGTAGGCCTCCTGAATCCCTGATTAAGACTACTCTCATCCTGGGTTACCATAGAGGTAAAATACTGCTCTATCGTTTGTTCAAGTTCAGCCGATGTGGAAGGATCCAAGGCTTCCGCTTCCACAGTCTGCTTTTCGCAGGAAAGTAAAAAGAAGGACAGGAGCAAAGCACATAGGAGGAATATTTTCTTTATCTTTCTTCATTTTCCCTCCTAGTTGCTTCCGAATTTTTATGAAAATCAAAAGTTAGCCTTTCCGTATAACATTTTCAAAGGCGGAAATAATTCTTTGACGGCTTTCCTCCGGTAAAATCAAATCATCCACATATCCTCTCTTTGCTGCAGCCAAAGCAGAGATTTCTCCACTAAAAATTTCTTACTTTCCTCTTCTCTCTGGAAGCAGATTTTTCAGGATACAAAATATCCGCTGCGTACTTGGCATCCATAATGAAATCTCAGACTCAGGGATATGCATAAACCAGGTCCCACCCCCAGACCCTTGCTGCCAATTGCCGCTCCTGCGGAACCGATAGCCTTCTTCACAAGGCTCACCATAGGCACGGAAGCATTTCCATAGATGGAAAGAAGACTTGCCATAGCCTTTGCCATGTGCTTTTCATTGCAAGAGCAGTTTTCAAAGCCCGGCACATCACACACTGTCAAAATAGGAATAGAGTAGCTGTTGCAGAAACGAAGGAATTGATCCATCTTTTCCACTGCCTTCCAATGTAGAGGCTCACCATTAGTAGCCACTGCACCCACAGTCTGTCCATTTAAGGAAATAAAGGCAGTAACCGCCCCCTCTCCAAAATGAGACTTTACTTCAAAGATTCTTCCTTCATCCGAAAGAGTTTCCAGTGCCTCTCTCGGTGCCAATGCAAAGAAGCCCTCCACACTGCGGTTTAAGCTGTCTTCCACATCCTCCTGATAAGCAGCATCTTCATTGTTGGCGGGTAAAAAGGCAAACGCCTTACGGATTTCTGTCAAAAGATTTCCTCTTCCGTCCCGTAAAAAGTCAAGATTTCCCTGCTTAGCCTGAGCTTCCGCTTTCGCAAAAGCCTCATCCTTATTGCCCTCCACCCCGTCAGGAGCGGTAAGAAATAATCTGGCCTCCTCTTTTTCCATAAAGGAAAAAGTCGGAAAGGAAGGAAGAATAGCAAGACCTCCTCCTACCTGTCCGAAAAATCACGGTATATTGGGGAATCAAGCCCTTTGCCTTTTGCCTTTTTCTCGTAAATGGTGGAAAGGGCAAAAATAGCATCTGTGGCTTCCGGAATACGAAGTCCGCTGGAATCCAGTAATTCCACCACAGGGCAGCCCATTTTCATGGCTGTATCATAGAGACCGGCAATCTTCTTTCCATGCATCTCTCCGATACTTCCGGAGAGTACTTCTCTGTCTTGTGCATAAATATATACCGGCTTACCCGGAAATACTGCCATATCCCACAAATGACTCCATCCGATGCTTCCTGTTTCTCTCCGAATTAAAATCCGTACTTCTGCTGCAAACATGGGCACCGATTTCCACAAAACTGGATTCATCCAGCAAGAGCCTCTATACGCTTCCTTGCCAAGAGTTACGCTGATCCATAATCTTCCTCCATTTCTATTTTGGGGGCAAATTGCCCTTTTAACATGGCTTATTGTAAACGATAGCAAAAATCTAATTCAAGCCAAAGAAATAACAAACTTTTAATATATGCTTCTATTTTTAAAGCGTATTCCCTTAGGGATAGAGGTTTCTAAGCCTTCCGTTTCAGTAATATCAAAGCCCAAAGGAAGTCCGTCGCAGGTACATAGAGCCAATCCTTTATCACTTTTCTTTGTCGCTTTTATCGCTTTCTATATTACTTTTTTATTGTTTCCGTTGCCTTTCCTATCAGCTATAAGAAAAATTCCAAGCTCTTCTTTCTCTACCGTAATTTCTTGTCCATTGAGATACGCCTCTACCCTTCTGTCTTCTTTGGCTAAGGAGAGTCTGTAAAGCAATTTAGTCTCCACCGATTTTTTCCGGAAGCTTTGTAGAGCCTCTCCCCATTTAGGGAAGGTCGATAGCATGGCTTAAGCTGTGGCTCCATTCCCATCCCTTCTTTCCCTCTTCCAGTACAGCAACGCCGATGCGAAGGAGCAGCAAGGACAAAAAGCATTTTTAAAGATGAGGATAATAAAAATATTTTTTGCCTTCTTTTTCCCCACAGCATGGAAAGCTTAAAGTGTCACATCCTCTCTCTAGGTCATTTCCTGCTTTACGAAATATGGCAAAAGTATTGTCCTTCTCCCACACTGTTATGAAAGTAAAGATGCCTCTCTCCTAAAAAGCTGAGCTCCGGATGCTTTTCTATAATCCATTCCACATTCCTTCATTTTTCCTCCTCGGAAAATGTACAGGTGGAATAAGCCAAAAGCCCACCCTCTCTAAGCATTCCTATGGCATGGTCCAGAATCTCTCTTTGTAAGACCGCACATTGGGAAACCTTCTCTAAGGACCAATCCGCTATAGCCTCCGGATTTTTCCGAAACATCCCCTCTCCGGAACAGGGCGCATCCACCAAAATTCTGGAAAAGAAGTCCGGAAATTGCTCTTCCAGCTCTTCTGCGGAGCAGGAGCTTACCGCCACATGGCTATAGCCCATACGTTCCACATTTTTGGAAAGATTTTTGGCTCTTTCCATAATGAATTCGTTGGAAAGGAGGATTCCGCCTTCCTCTGTCTTAAGTCGGTCTGCCATCTGTAAGCTCTTTCCCCCAGGACTGGCGCAAAGATCCAGACAGCGATCAAAAGGGCGAAGCTCCATATAAGGAACCACCGACATGGCGGATGGATCCTGAATATAATAAAGCCCTGCCTCATGGTAGGCATCGTGCCCGATTTGCACTCCTATACTTTGCAAATACTCTTCATCACAAAGATATTCTCTGGTAGATTCTTTTATTAACTCTTCCAGCTTCCAATTTTTCCTTCCATTTCTCTAAAGGAAAATCCGTATTAACCTCCGCCTTCTGTAAATTCAGCCGAAGCCCTCGCTTCGGAGGCAGAGAACAGGCTTCTAAAAAAGCCTCCCACTCCTGCCCCAGCCTGATTTTCATTCTTTCGCTAAACTCCTCAGGCAATGAAATATGATTTTTCTGACAGCTCTCCTTCATTTACACTTCCTCATCCTTTATTTACACCGGCATAGTCTAAAAGCATTTTGCCAAGGGTCTTTCCGGCAGAAAAAAATCCGGAAAACGCTCCATAATGATAAAAACGTACCAGCAGCATGCCAACAGGCAGGGCTAAAACCATTCCGGAAATCCGTAAAGCTTATATCCTAAAAACAGGAAAATCAGAGCCAGTAAAGGGGCAAGCCCACCGCATCCCCAATAATCTTCGGTTGCAAAATCTGTCGAATCATCTGGCTTAGAATGTAAATCAATAAGAGAGCTAAAAAGAATAAAAATTTTCCTTTTAATAAAATCAGAGCCATCCATGGCCACATAATAAAACCCACGCCAAAAACAGGGAGGGCATCCAAAAAAGCGGTTAAAAAAGCCAAAGGAATCGCAAGCTCCACTCTCAATAAGGAAAAACCGACGCTTAAGAGAATAAACACACAAAACATGATTTGGATTTGCGCCCAAACATAGCCCTTTTAAAAATCTTTTCCGTCCTCCTTAAGAAGCTGCATATATTTTCTGAACTGCTCCGGAATATTTCGATGCAGAATCGATAACAGCTTTGCCCCTTCCTGAGAAAAACAAAGAGCAGACAGTATAGTAATAATCAGGTAAAGAAACAACTCAGGCAAGCCGCTAACCACATGCAGAGAAAATTGCAAGGCCGGAGAAGTCCATTTATTCATCATGGTTCTTCCTATACTGTCCAAAGTACCGGGAAGATCCGACAGTAGATTTTGGATGAATGGAGGAAAGTAGGGTAAATTTTCCTCTATCATTTTTCTCCAGTTGACGCTTTAAATCCTGAATCTCCAAAGGCAAACGAAAATGCGCTGCTTAAGCATGGGAAGTCCCAACTGCATAAGACAAAAACAAAGATAAAAACAAAGCGAAAATAGTTAAGGTCAGCACCAGGATATTTGCTTTTTCTTTAAAAACAGGAAGCTCTTTTGCAAAAAGAAATCAAGGATTTAAGCAAAAAGGCAATTATCGCCCCCAGAGTAAAGGGAGAAAAAAAGAACAACAGCTTAGGGAGAAAATACAGAAAAGAAAACACATACTCCCAAAGGAAAAAAAGCATTTTATATAGATACAACAGAATTTTTTCATGAACAAAGCCCTTCCATAGAACTGCAAGTACGAGCGTCACAGCAAAAGTAAAAATGCTGAGGCATTGGAAAAACCAGGTTGTAAAAAAGGAAAATAGAAAATAAAAAGCAAATTGGATATATAATGCGCCTCAAAAGGTTTTTCTCTTTCCTTGAAAGCTCTTTAATCAGGAAGAAAGCAGACCCAAAATTAAAGAGAAAAGCATAACGCCCTAAAAAGGCTGAAATCATAGTAGGCATCATACAGAATCCCCAAGGTGAGACAGCTCCTCCTTGGTTAAATAGACCGGATAGACCAAGGAAAATCAAAAAAATTTCGCCCCGAAAGGGTTAAAAGGATAAGCTATACGAAAACCATGGGAATGTTCCTCTATGTTTTTGTCAGCAAATTGAAAATTCTCATAATTATTGGCAATGTACATATAGGGCTGTACCAAAAAGATGGGAAGCTTATCATTTTTCATTTCAAAGATTCCCATAAGATAGGAAACGGAATGGGCTCTTTCTATCGTAAGAAAAACATAGGCAGACAGCAAAAAAAGAAATAATAAAAGCAGATATCTTTTTCCGAATTCTTAAGCCCTGATACAAGGGCAGAAAAACACAAATAAAAACAGGGAAAACAGAAGCTGAAAACAGGAAACCAAAAAGGATTGGTAAAAGAAGAGCTAAAAATAAACTGATGCCTGAAAACAGCTTCAGGCTGCCCTCTTTTTGATATAAAAAAGGAAGAAGCATAGGAACCAGCACAAAAAGAGTGGTGAAATAATGGAGTCCCTTTAGATGAAAATAAGAATATGCGTGGGGGGTATGCTCCGTAAATAAAGGAATATAGCCAAGAGCCAATGCCTCTATCACAAAAGAAAAAAATAAGAAAGCAAAAGAAGTCCCAAAATGCAAAGCTTTAAAAATTGTCCTTCTGTAAAGTTCCACCGATATTCTTTCCCGGATAAATCCACCTTCTTTGCTTCTTCCGAGAAGATTTTTGTATTTTTCAGAGAGCAGGAAGCCGCAAATTCAGATAAATACGTTCTACCGTGATAGCCCAAAATAGAATAAAAGGTAAGCCAAATAAAAGCTTAGCCAGGTATGAATGGTCCAGGGAGAAGAAAGCTTACTAAGCTGTAAAGTAGCCACGCCCTCTCCAAAAAGTAATCCCAAAGCAAGAAGACCGGACAATGTTACACTACTTCCCTCTCTCTCTCTTTCTCGAAGAAAAAGATAAAGAGACAAAATCAGAAAGCAGAAAAAGGAAAGCACGGCATATCCCTTTTCCTTCAAAAGATATGCCATGCCATACAATACCGTATATAAGCAAAGGTCAAAAAACAGACTATTTCTACTGTGATTTTGCTTTCCGTTCAGCGCTGGGCCCTTTGTTTTCTGTAGATTCTCCACTATCCGCTCCGCTTCCTTTACTATCTCCATTACCGCTTCCCTTTGTTTCCGCCGAGTTTTCCTCCTCTGTGGTCTTCGTGCTTTCCGAGGATTTGCTGCTTTCTGTTGTGCCCTCTGTACTCTCTTCCGTAGTACTTGCCTTGGTATTCTGCTCCACTTCTTCCTTCGTGCTTTCCGGAAGCTTTTTGATAGTGGCATGAATATAGACTGTACTGTTGGGCTCTGCAAGAGACAAACCGCTGGGCAAATAATCCTTAAGCCGCAAGCTTACACTCACATCCTCCTTGGCATTGGATACATCCAGGGCAGGAAGAGTCAGCTGATTGATCCCATCCAAAACAGATTCACTGCCGGAAACACTGATGCTTTTTGGAGAAATCTGAAGCTCCTCCACCGTATAACCGTTTTTGTACATTTCCTTCTGTTGTTGCGGATAGAATAAGATCCTTCTTCTTGTGAATCACCACCGTATAATCCACCTGCTCCTGAGACAGGCTGACATTCGGCAGATTTTTGAATAATCTTTCCGTTAGCATCGTAAAAAAACAATCTTTCCGGTACCATCGGTATTTTTGATTCATGCCATCCACATTAACCACCAGCCCAGAGAAGAAATTCTTCCCACGGATGACTCCGGACCGTTTACATAAATGGTGGTAGGATCAACAGTAATGGACGAAACGGTATAGCCCTCAGCCACATTGCCCTGTTGATGCACCTGTAAATCAAATTTTTTTCTTTTGTAAATCTTCTATGCTGACATGAACAACGGAAGGTCTGGTCACGATATCCGAAATACTGGAAGCATTTTCCTGATTGACAAGCTCCACATAGACCGGTACGGAACCCGTAATAGAATAATCGCTGAAATCGATATAGTAGCCTAAAATCGGAAGCCTTTTACAGAGGAAGCCAGATTGCTTCGCACGGTATAACTGACGGTAACCGTACTCGATCCACCTCCCAGGTTTTTATTCTCCGCGGAAAAAGGTATCCTGATTCAAAATTTGTAATTCCACGGTTCTACTTTCCTTTTTGCTCCGGATTGGACACATTGAAAACAATCAGCCAAAAGCAGCAAAAGCCAGAACCACACTCACCAGCTTTAATATAAGATTCTCTTTAAAAAACTTCATTTATCTCTCCTCCTTTTTTTCTGGGAAGAATGCGGGAAAATAAAGTTTTTCTTCTGCTCTTCCTGCTCTTGCTTCGGAAGATAACGTATTAATTCTCCTGCCTCTTTGACATGTAAAAGCTTTCCCTGACAGGCTACGGAGATTCGTCCCGTCTCCTCGGATACTACCAAAGTGATGGCATCCGTACTTTCCGAAATTCCTAATGCCGCCCTGTGTCTGGTGCCATAGGCCTTGGATATTCCGGTATCGGACAGGGGAAGATAACAGGTGGCGGCAACCACTCTGTCTCCGGAAATCACAACCGCCCCGTCATGTAAGGGAGTATTTTTTTCAAAAATATTAATGAGTAAGGCCGCCGTTACTATACCATCCACATAAATACCGGTATCCTCCACCTCTTTAAGGCTTTTGGTTTTGCTCAATAACAATCAATGCACCGGTCTTATATCTTGACATTTCCTGACATGCTGAAATCAATTCTTCATTAACTCTGAAGCTGCCTTTTGCTATCTTCCCTTTGGAACTGCCCGAAAAGATTCTTAGAGCCTAATTGCTCCAAAAGCCTTTCGCAATTCCGGTTGAAAATGATAACAGCCGCAATAATAGCCGCTGTGGAAATTCTTTCAATTAACCAAACAATCGTATTCAAACGGAAGAAAACGGCAAATGCCGTAAACAAAAGAAGCACCAGAATTCCTTTCAGTAACTGCCAGGCTCTTGTGTTCTGAATCCAAAGAAGGACGACATAAATAATCCCTGCCAAAATTGCTATTTCCACAAGTCCTGACAGACTAAACGCAGGAAGTAAACTTACCCACCCTTAATCTTTGTAAAGAAATCCAATTCCGATACCCTTTCTCTCGTAGCAACAAACAGTCAAGTTCACAAAAATTCTCTTTTCTCTATGGAGAAAAGTCATTAATCCGAAGAAGGAAAAATGTTCTCCTTTTATTCTTCGGTACAGCCTTTACAAAATAGTAGTAATCATCATCTTCCATCTGCAAAAATTTTGGTTCCCCAGTAATCCACATCATGGAAGAAAAACAGGGTGAATACAGACAGCAGGGCGGAAATGATATAGGCAATAATGCTAATCAAGAAAGTTCATTTTCAAAGAAAGCAAAGGATACAATACCCAAAGCAATGCCTCCATGACCAGCCCCACCGTTACCGCAATGTGCCAGGAATACTGAAAAGCTTCCGTTTCTCAGCAGATAAACCGTCACTACCACAGCAGAAAAAAAGAACCAATACAAGAATCATTTCCTTGTCTTTAAAAAGGAAGAAGGGTTTTTCGTCAAGGATTTCAACTGTTCCGTAAGGTCTGCAGAAGACGAAAAAGCTTTTCGTTCTGCTGAATAAAGCTTAGGAAAAAAATATAAAAAAGCATCCCAAAGCCAGAGGCAGAAAGGCCGTAAAAGCCCATGGTGAGCCCTACAAAAATCGGCAAAAAAATAATGGATTTTTCAAAAGAAAGCAAAAAGGGCATCAAAGCGATGAGGGATGGCATATTTTTCCCCTGATACTGCTTTGCAATAAAACAAGAACAAAAAGATGCCCCCGGAAACGATTAAGAGCAAAGGGATTGCTGATAAAAATAGGACATCAAAATTACGCCCAAAAGCATCGGCAAAGTAGAAAAGGGAAGAAAAAGGAAATCAAACTAAAAATAAAGAAAAAAATCGGATGAGCCAGCTTTCCCACCATAGAAAAATGGCGAGTTAAGGAAAAAAAGATAAGAAAAGCCAGACAGGAACGAAAAATAGGAACCATCCAATAATCCTGCTGACCATATATCTTTTGACATTTTTCTTTGAAAAGTCGAAAACCGTTCATACTCCTACTCTCTCCCTATCTTACTCGTCCAACCAATCCGCCTCATCATCCAGCCACTCTTCTTCCTTTGCTTTGGAAGAAGAGTTTTTCTGAACTGCTTTGCCTACGTCCCTCAGCCTTCTAGCCTTAGCCAATCTTTCCGATCTTGTATAAAGCGGTGCTAAATCCAGTTTAGCTCCCTCTTTCTTCATTTGCAGTACCACTTCCTGAGCCTCTTCTCTGGCTTTTTGAACGATATTGTCTTTCTCCTCCTTTTTTCTAAGTTTTTCCGTTCTCTTTGCTGTAGATAAAAGAAGCAGATCCTCTAATCGTTCACGATAAAGCAAACTGTCTTCATAGGCTCTTTCATAGGAATAATAGGACACAATGGAAATAAGCACAATGGCACAAACCATGCCCAGGAAATAGAGAAGGGAAATTCGTTTTCCCAAATCCATCATATATTGAAAATCCAGCTTTTGGAGAATGTTTTCTATTTCCATAAAAAAATAGGCAAACAGAAGCAGGAAGAAAATTCCTGTATATTGAAGGATTCCCCGCAGTACCCGATTGGAAATATAATCTTCCCTATAGTACTTGGCCGTATCCAGGGCCTCCTGCCCTATTTCCTTTTCCAGCATGGCGACCTGCACCATGGCTATGATTTTCCTCTGATCCAACATCAATATCCCCTTGCCTGTCTGGCTCTTTCCGCATAAAGGCGAACTTGGGAATTCCCCTACCACCGAGTCAAAGTTCTGATTCGCCTCCGTGGTATTGCCCATGGTTTGCTGTATTCTTGCCAGCAGGAATAAATTCTCCCTTCTCTTCGAATCTTTACACTCCAGGTATAATCCTGTAAAGCTTCCTCCAGACGACCTGCATTCCATGCCGTGCTGCCCAATTCCTGCAAACGAAGGTGACACTTCCCTCCATCTGGGACTTAATGGAAGATAGCATGGAGACCAGACTTTCATCCGTATGGCGCTTTGATCCAAGGCAGTATACAGCTGAGCCGCCTGTGTCAAATCCCCTGTGGAAAGAGCATTGTTAATCCCTACAAGGCTCTGATATTGCGCCATAAAAGAAGCATTTTGATTCTCATAGCGATCCAGCTTCTCCTTCATTTCATCATACTCTTTTTGCAGACCGGCATTGTATGCAGACAAATCTCCCATCTTCTGATTCGCCGCATCCAGCTTTTTCCGTATAGGATATCATTTCCTGATTGTTTTTGCTATTGGCTCTTCTGATTCCTGCCGGAAGCATCAAAAGATAGAATACAAAAAGGGAAATCACCACACCCAAAAGGAGCAGGGCAGAAACCGCCCAGGGAGAAATCTGCTTAACCTCCTGAGGCATCATCATCATCATCCATCATTTTTCCTATGGGAAAAGACATTCCTAAGGCGACTCTGCTCCACCTCCGCTCTACCGGTCTTCTTCTTCACATAGTCCATAAGAACAAGAGCCTTGGGATTGTTTCTATCAATCTTCAGCACCAGATAAAGACTCTTTTCCCGCCTTTACCCACTCGCTTCGTCTCATATAGAGAAGAAAAGTAAAAATGTGGGCCTTCACATAGTTCGGGACTGTCTCCGATAACCTGATTCAACTGAAAAACCGCTAAGTCTTCGTTATTATGCTGGGCATAGTCCAGGCTTGATTGTGGCGCTTTACATTATCAGAGCAAATGCGCAAAATCGCCGGCTTTCTTTGAATCTGCTCCAAAAATAATCCGCAGGATTATCCTCCGGCAAAAGATTCATGCTGATGACCCATTGCACCAGGGCATCCGCCACTTCTCCCATCTCATAAGCCCCAACAGATTTCTTGCTTCCCTTTGGTACTTATCAAAATGCTAGGCCTTCTTCAACAGCTCTGCGGCACCGCTTAAGTCCCGAAGTCTGGCTCTTTTCCAGTCCCAGGTTATAATAACAGTTGGCTATCCGTTCCAGGGTAATATCATATTTCATGACGGATCGTTCCCCTTCTTTAAAGCCTCTTCCATAAGCTGTGTCATCAAATCATTCATATCGGTAGGTCCACCTTGAGAATGGCATCCTCTAACTGATCCACATCCAAGCTGGGTTTAAACCTTTTTATCTCATCCTCGAAAATTAATCATTGCACTCCTTTATTTTTAAAACTGCTCAAATTTATAAAAAGAACAGTTTGCACTTTACTTTGCAAATGTGCAGTTTTTGTGAAAAGCATTGACTCCCCTATACTTCTTTTATAGAATCCCAAACAGTTTCAATGGGAAAATGCCTTTGCATGAAATTCTAACATAAGTCAAAATGGCATTCAAGTTTAGAAAAAGGGAATTATGGAAAGTTTTATTACATTTTTTACAGCACATTTTGAAAAATTTCTTTCTCGGGAAATGATGGTCTTTTTTTTATCCATGATGCCCGTTATTGAACTGCGTGGCGGTTTGATTGCCGCCTCCTTACTAAAGGTAAATTATATACAGGGCTTGTTATATTGTTTAATCGAAATATCCTTCCCATCCCTTTGTCCTTTTTTTCTTTGCCAAGATTGTGGAGCTTATGGAGAGTCCTCTTCACAAGACCTTTGGCATCCTGGTTTAGAAAAAGGTAGATAAGCATAAGGATGCCATTGATAAGGTGGACTTCTGGGGTCTGGTTCTTTTGTGGAATTCCCTTCCCGGAACCGGAGCTTGGACAGGGAGCTATGGTAGCCAGTCTTTTTAAAGATGAATAGAAAAAGCATTCTTAGCCATCAGTATCGGAGTATGCCTGTGGCAGGGATTATGTCCCTACTCAGCTATGGATTGTTGGGCAAGCTGATTTTGAGAGAAATCTCACGAAAAACCAAGGATTTTCGATTTTATGATAAATTTTTCATGTATTCTTATAATAATTTTTCAGGAAGGTTTCAGGATATATTTTTAAGGATTGATATAAATTCACAATAGTTATATAACCTGTCTTTTGGAGTTGAGATTAAAAAATAGTGCTAAGCCACAGATTAGAACCTATGGCTTTAGCATTTTATTTATATCTTCATTATTAAGAAAATACAATGTCAATGGAAGTGTTTGTATTTATAGCTAAATACTCTTCCTACAAGCTTTTATACGTCATAAGTCACTTAGCTCTTCATTTTTCTTAACCTTTAAGAAAAATATTTCTTATCCTCTGGCTATAATGTATTTCTTATTCATAAAGAACTTCCATAATACAAGGTTAGCCAGTATCATCACCACTATACCTATTAGCTGTAACTCTAGGGTTTTAAGCCAAAATATATGCGTCCATCCAAATAAGGCAAGTACGAATAAATTCATAAATAACAACAGTAATCCCCGTCCTACATTTGCAGGATTGAATTCCGAAGAAAATGGAAGCTCCCAAGTACTTACTCTTATCATAAGACTTGTTACAAATATAAACGACAAGTAGGCAATGACTATGTCGGGTAAGATAGCAATTCCATAAACCGCAAAAAGCAGAGCTGACAGAGCCACAAAGATAGGCGTCAAATAGCGAAACAATACTACCTTTAACTCCTGCCCTTATACATTTACTTTAGATTCTCAATTGGAAGAATCTGATAGAACATTATGCTCTCTTTATTCTCAGTCTGAGTTATTATCCCATAAATGGCTGCGGAAGTAAGCCCTGTGAAATAAAGCAGAACTAACCCCCATCTTCCTTCTCTGAGATTTTCTATAAATCCTGTAAGTCCCTTTTCCCCTGTAATCTGTGGCAGAACCATTATTATAGGCAGAATAAATACATTGGCAAAGCTGTGGATAGAGCTTAGCTTCATATCCCTGTTTCTTGACACCTGTATCAGCACAAGCTTTCATAAAGGCATTTTCCTGCTCATCTTTTGAGAGAAGCATCACACATAAGCTTTTGAAAATGCTGAAAGCGTCTTATTTTCCCTTGGCTGTTTCTGTGTATATCAAGCTCTCCTTCAAACTCGGCATAGCCTTTTTCCTGTATATTACTTCAAGCAAGATGACGGCAGGCACTGTGATTCCTGCCAGTACATATATATACCATACTCCACCCGCACCAAATAAACTCTCCAGTATAGCCGCGAACCAAGCTGATGGCAGAAAAAAGTAAACCGGCGAAAATGTAAGCAGTCCCTTTGAGAAGCTACATGCTTATGGCTCTTGGCACAATCTGATATGAGAGTATTATCGCTATTGTCATAAATATCTGAAAGCCACTTAATATGTCCTTTAGCTTCTCTCCGGAAAATACCTTGAGTAGGAGGTAGTAAATGACTCCTGCCAGGTGAAGGCAAACAACAACAATTACAATCGATACCAGAGTAAATGCAAAGCCGTATAGGATTCCTTTAGAAATAAAGCCGACAACTACAGATGGCAGCATCATAGCAGCTGCTATAGTTCCTATATAATAGGCAATATGTATGTTTTTTGCAGTACTTATCTCGTTTTTTCCAATCGGCAGTGCTCCGTAAAATGACTTTTCTGTAGTGTCTAGGAGTACAGCTGAATACTCACTGATATAGACGGAAAATAACATGAATATAAGCATGGCAAAGCTGATTGTATTAGCTCCAAACATATTTGGCATAACCTGCATAGAAGGATAAAAATTCCTAAGCCCATATAAACCAGGCAGGTTAAAATCATAGATTTTTTCGGCTCTTTTCCTATCTTCTTCCCGTTATTTTGCAAAGCTTGTGAAACCCTTCTGCTATCCATAATTAGCTTTAGCCTAAGCATCTCCTAACCTGGCTATAGTTTATGTCCTTACTTAAAAATGGTTTTTACGCGTTTATCAACTACCTTAAGCACAAAGGGTTCGCTATTTTTCATCTTCACAGTCTCACCTCCGGTCAGTGTATCTACAAACTTGCTGCAAGGTCGTGTCCCTTTGTAAAGCCTGTAAGGTCATTGAAAATATCCTCCATACTGCTTCCTTTGTTACTCTTTTCAGCTCTTCAACTGTTGAGTCTGCAATCACAGTACCGTCCTTAAGAAGGATAACCCTGCTACTCATCTGCTCCACCACTTCCATAATATGAGAAGAATAAATATAGTCTTCCCTGCTTGGTAAGTGTCTTAGCACCTCCTGCAAACACAGCCACGCTATTAGTATCCATACCATTAAGCGGTTCATCAAGGAAGAGGATGTCAGGGTTATGTATAAGGCTTCCTATGATGGCTATTTTTGCTTCCATACCCTTTGAATAACCAGAGATACGAGTAGTGAGCGCATCATTTATCTGAAATATCTCCGCAAGCTCCTCCATCCCTACCTCTCCAGTTGCTTAGTTCATAGACAGAGGATAAGAAAGAGATATATTCTTCCCTGTAAGGCTCTCATAGAGGGATAGAATCTCTGGAACATAACCTATCTTCCTCTTGTAGCTACCAGATCTTCTTCTATATTCTTGCCAAAGACCTCAATTGTACCTGTGTATCCACCAAAGATTCTCAAGCATCAGCTAACAGTTGTGGACTTGCCACTTCCGTTTGTACCCTATGTAGCCGATAAGCTCTCCCTGTCTGCCTCAAAGCTCACATCATGGAGAACATGATGCTCTCCAGCTCTTATTCACATTAGTCAGTCTAATTACCGTATCCATACAATTCCTCCACTCTGATTATATTAAAATAATAATATCACTAAATATTGATCTCAAACCATTACATTCTACTCTTGTTTTTCTATTTGACATGTATATTACCTGTCTTTTGGAGTTGAGATTAGAAAAATAGTGCTAAGCACAGAATAGAACCTATGGCTTAGCATTTTTATTCATATCTTCATTATTAAGAAAATATAATGTCAGTGGAAAGTGTTGTATTTATAGCTAGTTTCTTTATAAAGTCTGAACTCTTTAGAAATCTGTCTGACCTTATTCTTTCTCTTGTTTTTGTACTCACTGTTTAATTTTTATTTCATCAGAATAGAAGGATATAGGGTCATCAATACCTTTTATCAATGAGTTCGTGGATATATCCGACTGGTTTGAAAGAACGATGTGCACCACATTTACGTTCGGGATCATAATAGCTTTTCATAAATCTGGAGGTATGTACTTATTTTTGGTTTTTCAAAAAATAAGATATAGAAATCATTTCAGGACTATGATAACACTATAAAAGTAAAGAGTTAAAAATATTTTTGTCAAATATTTAAAAATAAAAAACCAGTGTTTATACTGGTTAAAAGGCAGGTGCGTATAAAGTTATCCCTAAAGAAATATAGTGCTAAATCCTAAAGACGGGATTGTTGGGCAAGCTAATTTAGGGGAAAATCTCTACGAAAAACCAAGAATTTCCGGTTTTATGATAAATTTTCAGCTAGCCTTTATGATAAATTTTAAGGATTGACATAAATTCACAATAGTTATATAATGCAGAAGTTCTATTGCAGAGGTATCGAAGTGGTCATAACGAGGCGGTCTTGAAAACCGTTTGTCCGCAAGGGCACGTGGGTTCGAACCCCACCCTCTGCGTTAAAGATAAAGCCTAGTGTATAAGCCAAAACAGCTTAAAACACTAGGCTTTTTGCTTGTCTACAAGGCATTGAGCATGAAGCACCATTTCGCTTTCGAGCAGTACTATTTCCCTACAAGCCGACCACGAAACCGACCACGCTTAACAGACTATTTCTTTACGCACGTAATGCCATGTTCTCTCAGTTTTTCATCAAATCGTCCGTAACAAGCTCTATCTCTTCGTATGTACTGCTGAAAGCAAAATTTTTTACGATAGGCACTGGCATCGAACATACGCCCAAAACAAAGCTCCCTTTTTCCATATTCTCATTCTTCCCCATAACTTCCTCGACTTACTATCTTTGAAAATTCAACTCTTTCGATATCATTAAGGCAATATCTTACCGGTATTCCCGACAGAACCGTCAATTCATTATTCTTAATCATGAAAACATCATATTTCTGTTCTCTTTTCGCCCAATTCTTAAAGGTAATCATTGCAGATATCATAAGTATTAGCAATAGTGCAATCATATATAATATTGCCATAAGCTCAAAATTGAAATCTTCAGCATATTCCAAACTCCTTAAACAAAGTATTACTTTTTAACACAAATCTTTGATTCCTTCTTTCACAAGTAGACTTTGAATCAAGAAAAGACTTAGAACAAGGTATCCCCTTATTCCAAGTCTCTTCTTTCCTGCAGAAGATGGGAGTTGAACCCACATGAGTGTTACCTCACACTGATCTGAACCGTGCGCGTCTGCCATTCCGCCACTTCTGCAAACGAAAGTAGTATATCACCATCGTTTTTTTTCGTCAAGAAAAAGAATTTCAATCAAAGAATTTCAATCAAAAAATTTCAAAAGATTTAAGGCTTAGATAAAGTTTTTTCTTTAAAAGATACATCCAACACCATATCCATTCCTTCAGCCAATCTTTGTAATAGCTTTATAGAAGGATTTCTCGTTCCATTCTCCAACTTACTAATCTCCGATTGATTAATGCCGGTTTTATTAGATAAATCTTTTTGTGTCATATTCTTCGCTATTCGAGCATCAATAATAGCTCTAATGATATTCATTTCCGGCTGTACTTCTTCATAGGCTTTCGCAAATTCAGAATCTCGCATCTTATTCTGTTTGTACTCTTGAAGCTTCATTTCAATTTTCCCTTTTCGTGACAAGTAGTCAGCTCTCCTAAGTTTCGCAAGTTTTATTTTCTGTGCAGGGAGTTTTTGAGTTTTTCTTGACGAAACTATTCGTCAAAAATAATATTCGCACCTTCATAAAAGAAATACAGAATACGTGTACTTTGTAACAAACTTATATTTCCGGCTTACGCCATAATCTCCCTTCTTTTTCTCTCCAGTTACTGCATCCTTTGGCTTCTGCCAGGTCATATAGTCGCACTCCGGATAACGGGAGCAGGAATAGAAAAATTCGTCCCTTTTACTTCTCTTCTTTACGCACTCCGCACCGCAGGTCGGACAGAGAAAAACCGGCGTATTCCACATAAGGCTTGGTATTCTTACGGTCCGAAATCCGGGACAAGCCAGAAATTTCCCGTGAGTACATGTAGCCAATGACCATCTTTCTGCCACACTTGTCACAGACTACATCCGTTTCTTCCTCGTTGATTTTAACCTTCTCCACCTCTTCTTTAGCTTTTTCTACAGCCTGAGAAAGATCGGGATAGAAGTTTTTCTACAATGGTTTTTCCAAGAAGTCTGTCCCACACTGACAGAGTCCAATAAGGACTCAAGATTGGCTGTAAAGCCCTTGTCTACGATGGTAGGGAAGTTCTTGGACATCATTTCATTTACCGCATTTCCCAATTCAGTAACGAAGATGTTCTTCTTCTCTTTGGTAATGTAGCGCCGTAAGAGAAGGGTTCCAATGGTGGGAGCATAAGGAGAAGGTCTTCCGATGCCTCCCTCTTCAAGGGCACTTTCACCAAGGAAGCCTCGGTATAATGAGGCGGTGCCTGGGTAAAATGCTGTTCCTTATTCCATTTTTCCACCTTAAAGGAGTCACCCTCCTTCATCTCCGGAAGGGTTACATTTTTCTCCGCCTTGTCTTCCTCAGACATATATACGGCAAGGAATCCGTCAAAACGCAGATGGCTACCGCTTAAAGTAAAGATATAATCCTTAGCCTGAAACTTTTACGGTTTCTGTTTCATAAACTGCCGCTTCCATCCTTGATGCCTACAGCGCTTATAAATCAACTGATATAAACGATATTCATCCTTTCCAAGGCTTTCCTTTGCCTCGAAAGGGTAATCTCAGGTAGCTGGGACGGATAGCCTCGTGAGCATCCTGAATCTTCCCCTCCTTCTTATCTTCAGTCTGAGTCTTCTGACAGTACTCGGACCGTACTCTGTCCGATCTTTTTCCAATACCGCAGCATGGGCTTCTTCAGAAATTCTGGTGGAGTCCGTACGAAGGTGAGTAATTAAACCAACCACTCCTCTTCCCTTTACATTCACGCCCTCATACAAAGACTGGGCACGCGCATAGTCTTTTTGGGTGGGGAAGGAAGAAGCTTTGCCGCTTCCTGCTGTAAAAGTAGATGTGGTAAAGGAAGGGCGCCTTCTTTCTTCTTTCCCCTTCTTTTTTTCTCGATGAGCTTTAGCTTTTCTTTTTCCAATTTCGGAAATAACAGAAAGAACATCCTCTTCCTTTGACAAAGGAAGCTTCTTTTTCCCTTTTCCGTCAAAATACCGCCTCTACTTCCTTCTTGCCTACAGCAAGGCTAGCACTAAAGGCTCAATACTCTTCCGGCTCAAAAGCATTAATCTCTGCCTCTCTGTCGCAAATCATCTTCAGTGCCACGGACTGCACTCTTCCCTGCAGATAAGCCTTTTTCGAATCTTCTGCCAAAGCAATGGACTGATGGTATACCCCACCAAGCGATCCATGACTCTTCTACTTGCTGAGCATTGACCAAATCCATATCGATTTCTCTGGGATTCTTGATGGCATTCTGCACTGCATTCTTGGTGATTTCGTTAAAAGCTTATGCGGGAGATTTTCGCTACATTTTTCTCATCCTTATTCAGCTCTCTTTGCAAATGCCAGCTGATTGCCTCTCCTTCACAGTGGGTCAGTTGCCAGATAAATTTTATCCGCCTTTTTGGCTTCCTTTTTAATCTACTCAGCAGTTCCCCTTTTCCACGAATGGTAATGTACTTTGGCTCATAGTCATTTTCCACATCTACTCCAAAGGAACTTTTTGGGCATATCAATTAAATGTCCCATAGTTGCATCAATGGTATAGGACTTTCCTAAAAACTTACTGATGGTTTTTTTACCTTGTGGGTGACTCTACAATAATGAGATTATTGTATTCCCTTATCCTTTTTCCTGTTCCGGTATAACTTGCTGTAAAACGAAAGAACACTTCCTTTATCTATAGCATGAATAAGCGCCCTTGCCTTTCTATTTGAGTAAGACAAAGCACTCTTGCCTCATGTTTAAAAAGCTATTAAAGATAAAGTTTATTATTAAAAAAATAATGTAAAGCTGCTTTTCCTAAAAATTCGTGGACACTATAAACGAATCCTAAAAAGCAAGTCGGATTCCATGAAATTTAGCTATTTCAGAGCTTTATCGGTAGAATTTGATACTTTTTATAAGAAAAGCGCAAGAAATAATCAGAGATTTACTTTTGGCACTTCCTAGTATTTCGATGAAGCAGTGAACAAAGCAGAAACATAAATCATGATATTTTTATAGAAATTAAGTTTCTAGTTAAAGTAACTGTTCCGGTTTTTTTCTTCTATAATAGCAGCTTGTACACATTCACATAACCTTCCACTTCCAGCTCAATAAGATAACGATGCAGCATGTAATTCGGAAGCTTTAATTCCTCTTGAAGACTTTGAAAATGCTTACTTTCAAAGCCCAAAGCAAGATAAATCCTTTGTTTTTCCTTTGGAAAATCTTTAATCTCATCTTCTTTGTTTTCCTCCTTTTCCGCTTCTAAAGAAAAGTAGGATAATATGTCTACGGCAGAGGTACACACCGATGCACCGTCCCGAATTAATCTGTTACAGCCTTGAGATAAACGATCCACTATTCTTCCGGGAACGGCAAATACCTGCTTTCCCTGTTCCAAGGCACGATCTACGGTAATAAAGGTACCGGACTTTTCCTTCGCTTCCACCACCAGGAGCACATCTGAAAGCCCTGAAATCAGGCGGTTTCTTTCCACAAAATGATGGGGCAAAGGAGGGGAATGTAAAGGATACTCACTGAGAATTCCTCCATTCTTCTCAATACTTTCATACAGTCTAAAATTACAGCTTGGATAACAGATATTTACTCCGCAGCCTAAAACCGCATAGGGTTTTGCCCTTTCCTTCCAATGCCCCTTCATGCGCTGCGGAATCAATACCGTAAGCCATTCCGCTCACAATGCCTATCCCTTTTTTTGCCAGTGTTTTTGCGATAGATCTTGCAATATCCTTTCCATATTCCGTTCCATCTCTGGCTCCAATAATACCCACAGTAAGCTCTCCTTCTTTAGGAAGAAATCCCTTTAAATAAAGACATTCCGGACTATCCGGAATTTCCCTTAATCGTTTCGGAAAATCCTCTTGAAAAGGTAATAATTCTCTAATTGACAGTTCTATATTTTTCTTTTCCATACTTATCCCTCAAAAGAAAACAATACCTCCTCCAGGCCTCGGTAAGAAACTGCTTCCTGCCAGATGATTCATATTAATTTTCTCCTCTTCTTCCAAATCCGCAATGGTTCTGGCAAGCTTTAATATTTTATGATAGGTTCTCATGGAGAGATTTTTGAGCTTAAAAATGTTCTCCATGTATTCCGCTTCTTCTTTTCCCAGTTCACAGTATTTATTTACTGCCGTAACATTCATATCTCCATTCCATCGTATCTTCTCTTCTTGAAAGAAGCGTCTTTCCTGCATTTTCCTTGCCTTTTCCACCTGTTTTCTTAAAACCGCCGAAGAAATTCCTTTCTCCTTGGTCAATGCATCCTGCAAAGTAATCGACGGCAAAGATACGCATAAATCCATTCTTTCCAGAATCGGTTTGGAAATCCCCCGTTGATAAGCTCGAATCTGTCCCGGCGTACAATGACATCGATTTCGATCCGGAAAAATATCCGCAGGGACAGGGGTTCATCGCCGCCACAAAAGACAATCCACCGGATAGGAAAAGAATTGTTGCAGACGATGTAAGGTAACTCTTTTTTCCTCCATATACCTCTTAACGCTTCAATGCTTTCTTTTTTAAATAAAGGTAATTCATCCAGAAATAGCACGCCCTTCCCTGCCAATGCCAATTCTCCCGGAATCAATCTTCCGGAAGACATCCCGCCAAAGCAAGGTATTTTTGACTGACGGCAGAGTGGGGGGCACGAAAGGGTCGTTTCTCTATTAAGCCCTTTTTCAGAGAGGCAGGATGCAATAGAATAAATCTTTGTTAGCTCAAGTTTCTCTTGTTTACTCATCTTTGGTAAAATTCCGGGAATTCTCTTGGCAATCATCGTCTTTCCCGTTCCGGCAGGACCGGAAAAAAGAAGGGCATGATGTCCCGCTGCTGCAATCAATGCTGCTCTAACCCCATAGCTTTGTCCCAAAACATCTTGGAAATCTAAATTTTGATCTTCTTCATTACCGTTTGCATAGCTTTCATCATTTCTTCCTACAGAAGGTCCTGCTCCTATATTTTTCTCTCCTCCTTTTTCCGTAAGAATTTTACAGATATCCAAAAAGCTCCAGTGATATGAGAGCAGGAAATTACCTTTAATCTTTCACTGTTCCTAGCCTCCTGCTCATTGTCTTTCGAAACGAATACCCCTCCATTCCGTACCTCTTCCAAAGCCAGAACCATGGGAAGCACGCCGGCTACCGGTCGAATCTCTCCATCTAAACCTAGCTCCCCCAAAAATCCATAGTTTTTCATAGGGAAAATCGCAGCTTGGATAGAGCCAGTGAAAGGTTCCCATAAAAATGGGAAGATCAAAGGAACTGCCGTTTTTCGTAGATCCGCAGGTTGTAAATTGATGGTAATTTTTCTTCGGCGGAAGCTCCAAGCCTAAATTTTTTTAAGGCAATACTCACTCGTTCTATCGCCTCCTTCACGGAAGAGGAAACATTTCCCCAGAGTCATAGAGCGGGAAGCCCATTGCTTTCATCCACCTGAACGGAAACCACATAAGCATTTAATCCATGAATTGCAGCAGAATAGACTTTTTGATAACATTCGAATACCTCATACATTTTTAAAAAGAAATTTAAAGACGCCAAGAGCAAAAGAATGACAAGAAAAATAATAAAAAATAGAATGATAAGAATAGAATAGTAAAAATGAAATCCTGCAAAAAGAATAAAAGTGAAAAAGGAGAGCAGAATAAAAGCAAAGCAAAAAGAAAAAGCGACAAATTTAAAACAATAGAATTTATAACAATGAATTTAAAACAATAGAAGCCAAAAACAATAGAAGCTAAAAATCAATAGAAGCTAAAATCAATAGAAGCTAAAATCAATAGAATTTAAAACAACAGAAACTAAAAGGCAATAGAACGATGGATAAATAAATAAAGACTAAGACTATCTTTAAAAATAATCTTAGTCCTTCCCCTTAGTCTTGTCAATAAGATAAGCATCCAAATGAAAGCTTTTTAAAATCTCTAAATATTCTTTTGAAATGGAGCAAAAAGCATTTTTCTGAAAGAGAAAACAACACACTGCTTTCCGGAATTTTAGGAAAAAGCCAAAGAGTAGGCGTGAAAACAGCTGATAAGATAAGGGCAGAGTTTTTCTTAATCTCGCATTTTTTCTTGTATCTCCATACTTATCATCTCCCACAATAGGATGAGAAAGAAGGGATAGCTGGGTGCGAATTTGATGGGTTTTTCCGGTAAAAATCTGCACGGAAAGAAGGGATAGCTCCCACACTACTTTCTACACTAGCCAATTTTTCAAAAGCACTCTGAACCTTTTTCCCCTTTTCACTTTCTAAGGCCTTGTTATGCCCCCTATCTTTTTTCCAGAAAATGCTCCTGCAGTCCTGTTTTTTGAAAATCTCCATACACCAGTGCATAATATTTTTTTCTCTAAATCATGGCTTTGCAGAAGCTTGGCAAATGCCTGCAATCCCCCAAGCTTTTTCCAAAAATGATGATTCCCTGATGTATTTCTATCCAAGCGATTGGCAATCCCCGGACGAAAGCTTTTCTCCTGTTCCTTACTGAGCTCTCCCTTTGTTCGCATATAGGACAAGAGCAGGAATTTACAGAAAAGAAGAACTTCGTCATTTTTCAGAAAGAAGTCCTACCGGTTTATTGAATAAAATACAATGATTATCCTCATAAAGAATAGCGCTCTGCCACTTTTGCGTCCAAAGCTCTTTTCTGTACTCTCTCGCTTCTGAAGCAGCTTGCCCAAAACTCTCTTCACTGAAATAAAGCTGAACGGTATCTCCCAGCTGTAAAAATCTCCTTACCATCGGCTTTCCATTTAAAAGAATATTCTTCTTACGGAGCATCTTATACAGAAAAGGAATCTGCCTGTCCTTTAAAATATTTTTGTAAAGCTTTAAAAGCTTTTTGTTCCTTTTCATTTTGTGATATCAGAATTTCTCGCATACTTTACCTATAAAATTTACGAACCACAGGAATCAAAAGCATATCCGGACAAATCTGGCAAAGTAGATAAAATCCCTTCATCGGTAAACCGTAAATAGAAAGAGGTCTGTTTAGTACTGCATCCATCACTGCAAGCTTTTGCCACCTTCTTCAGGCTTTGCCATAAAAGTTGCTTGATTTTTGCATTCTTCCTCCACCTCCTGCTACCGTAAAGAAGGAGTATCCACAGGTCCGGACAAACCACGGTCAGTCCAACGCCTGTATTCGTAACTCTTCTCTTAAAGACAAAGAAAATGAGTATACATATGACTTTGTAGCCGCATAAACGGAAAAATTCAGTATAGGGTAAAAAGCTGCGGCAGAAGCCATTTGAATAATCCGGGAACTGGAACCCCATATACTCCAGAGATTTTCAAAGTAAATGCCGTTAAAGCCTTTACATTTAAATCCAGCATCTTCAGCTGTTCCTCAACGGGTATTTCTGTCACTCTCCCCAGCTTTCCGAAGCCGGCCGCATTGACCAGAAAAAGAATTTCCGGATTTTCCTTTCTCAGTAAGTCCTCATACTTTTGAAAACACTCTTCTTTTGTTAAATCCATGAAAAAGACGAACCGGTACTGAATAGTTGCTCCTCCACCTCTTGCAGACTTTCTTTTCCTTCTGGAAAAAGCCAGAAATTCCTGTATTGCCGGAATACGATCCTGCAATGCGAAACAAATCTCTTTTCCCTATTCCGAACTCGCCCCTGTAATTATTGCTATTTTCATCCCATCCATCCTAGATTCTATGAAATATGCTACACTTCCTTGGGCCTGTTATACTAGTAAAGCCTACGTAGAGGAAGCCCAAAGAAGATTTTAGTCACCGAACCAACGGCACTCTTCCTTGAATACTGAATTAAGTATAGCTTACTCAAAGTATAATCTCAATCTCTTTTCCGAATTGTCGGACTATACCCATAATTTCATGAACAGTTCGTAAAAGCAATTTCATGGGCAATTTCGTGGGATATTTCACGGGATACATTCACTGTAAAATGAGGAAAAATCCTGCTTTTTCTGTAAAAACAGATGCCAAAAGAGCAATAAAAACCCTAGGTTTCAAGCCAATTTGAGGCTTAATTCCCAGGTTTCTCAATTCCTGCAGGAGATGGGACTTGAACCCACACGTCCTATCGGACACAAGATCCTTAGTCTTGCCTGTCTGCCATTCCAGCACTCCCACGCAACAGAGGAAATTCTATCACAATTTCCTCTACTGTGCAAGTATTTTTTTCTTACGGAAGCAAAAAGTTTATGCCAAATTTATTCCGGCGAATAAATGATTAGCTTTTAGCTTTTTCTACTATCCGACTTATTGTCGGTAGCCTTTGTTTCTTCCTTTTTCTTTCTGCCTCTCGAACAGGGCTTTTCCACACTTGCAGTTTCTGTTTTTCTTTGTATCAGCCTTCACTTTTACAGATTTCTCAGAAGTCTTTTCATTTGAAGCCTTAGTACCGGTCTTTGGTTTTTGCTGCTTTTTCTTCCTTCGCTGTACTTGTCTTCTCTTCAGTCTTTGTCTTAGCGTTTTTTTCTGTGGTCTTGGTCCGAGTCGACTTACTTTCCGACTTTTCCTCTCCTGCCTTAGACTTCGTAGACTTTCTTACCGGCTTTGCCTTTGTAGCTTTGGAATCGTTTTTGCTTTCTGCAGCCTTCTCCGCGTCCTTGACCTTAGCATCCTTGACCTTAACGTCCTTGCCTTAGCTTTCTTTTCCTTTACTGCTTTTATCAGACTTTTCCATTTTTCTCTTCTGATTCCGCTTTTCCTTGCTTTTTCAGTCTTCTTTTCTTTTACAGACTTGGACTCCTCATTGGAAGCATCCTTTCCATGTTCCTTAGAACCATCCTTACTATGTTCTTTAGAACTGTCATTTGCTACTGTTTTAGCATTTTTCCTTTGCTGCTACTTTAGCACTGTCCTGCGACACCGCTTTAGTATTGTCCTGGCTCAGTTCCTGATTAGAAGCTTGTCCGGAAGCCTGTGTTCCGTTTTCCTTCTTTCCGTTAGAACGTCTTCTTCTACGATTATGATGTCTTTGCCGTTCCCTCTGCTCCACAGGACGATTTTTCTGTTACAGCGCTGGCATCCTCCTGTACAACCTCATCTTTTCCTGCATCGGAAGACTTTTTCTCTTCCGTTTTCTTAGACTCTTCCGCCGGGGTTTCGGAAATGCTGTCTTCAGCTACTTCCTCTACATCCACACGCTTCATTCTTTTTAAAACCGGATCATAAATATACTGGATTTGATTAGAAGGTCTTCCAGCATTTGCTTTCTTTTCCGTCTTAGGATAAATACGATTCACGGTTTCTATCGAACTCTTGGAAGAATCCTCATGCTTCGCTTCTTCCGGCTTGGTGTTATCTGCGGTTTTAGCTTCCTCTCGAGAATCCAAATCTTCTTTTTCTTTAGCAGCAACAGTTTCTTCTGTAGCTCCATCGGAAGATAGCTCTTTCTCGAAGCTTTCAGCATGATCCTCATCCGGGTAAAGCTTTTCTTCCTTGATACTTGCAGAATAATCCACGGAAAAATGCTCTCCGTCATTTTCCTCCTCCACCAAAGAAGCATAGCTTACATCCTCCTTTGCCAAAGGATTCGGTAAGAGCTCTACCGGCTCCAAATGACTGTTCACGTCCAGGAATTGATTTTTTCTTCTTCTGTAATTGTTTCTGTAGCTTAATGTCGGTCTGGTAGGAACATTGTTGGTAGTTTCAAAGGCATCAATAAGCTGTCACCTTTTGGTTTCTCTCCTGGCTCTTCTGATTCTTTCATCGTCATGTAGTCACAGAATGGAGAAAACACTCTTCAATGGTCTCTCCCAAAAGAATTTCCGCACCTCTTAAGCTATGCCAAAAGTCTCGAACCGCAGCATAGCCCTTGTCCTTGGAGACAATGCATATCTTTTCTCCCGTATCCAAAAACATTCCTGTTGTGGAAGCAATGTACATATCCAATGCATTGCTGTGCTGTTTTAAAAGCTTCACCATTCTTACATGGACAGCCTTTTCCTTTAAATCCTCTACTACGCCCTTCTGTAAAGCAGAATTTTCATCACTGTAGTACACTACCAAGGTATCCTGCTCTGTCAGATAATGATACCCTTCAAAGCCGCTGGCATGGGTATTTTCAAAATCCACTAAAAAAATCACAACTTATTCTCCTTTTTCACATAAAGTCATCGTTATGATTATCCTGGGATAAAAAGCCGAAGAATTCTCCTTCATCCAATTTTCGGAGAATAAGCTTAGCTTCCTCCAAAGGACAAGGCAGTGCTCCTCTTTACAATATAGAACTTCGAAATCATCACCACGGTTTCCGCATTTTCCTGCTTCAGACTGGGAACCAGCACAAAATCTCCCACGGAAATATTGTCCTCTAAGCTCCTAAAATAACTAGGCTTTCCATTCGGTTCGGATAAACAGCTTAGAAAAATATGTTCTCCTTCTTTCACACCATGTCGATACAGTCTTGGATCAAAAAGAGAACCGAATACACCGTAGTAGGACAGAGTCTTATGAAAGTCCTCCAATAAGTCTTCCCAGTCATCCGGAAGACCATAGCGATCATAGGACCTCTTTACCTGAAAATACCGACCATCCCGATATTGAATTGTAATCTCTAAAAGGGCCGGACTCTCTTCCCTATGCTTCCCTCACTCTGATCATAATGTTGAAAATAGCGTTCTATATTGCCCAAAAGATAATCCACGATTTTGGGTATAAAGTACTCATGCTTTACCGAAGGAAGCTTATTCATGTTCTGCAGGTAAACAAGGCTTTGACTTTCTCTGGAAAGAAGCAGGGTTTCTTCAAAAAAGACATCCTCTCTTTCTTCTTTCTGTGTCAAAGGATTCCAGCTTACATTCTCCCTTTCCTCTTCCACACGTAAGGAAAAACGCATAATCTGATGAGAATTCGCGCTGTTCACCTCAGCCGTCAGTCTGTTTAAAGAAGCAATAAAACGGTTCCAACTTCCCGGAACACTATTAATCCCTTGATACTCTTTCGCCTCTTGATTCTCTTCTTTATACAGTAAAAACCAACGGAAGGAAAATGCAGGAATACCTCCTTCCTGAAAATAGCTACGCTTCCACTTCGGTATGGCACACTCATCTAAAGAGTTTAAGAAGCTTTCCGAAGATTCTTTTGGGCACATTCAAGACAAGAGCCAGATCTCATCCTCTACAGGTGCATCATAGGCATACTTAATCCGACCATTCTTCATCCAAATGTTCAATGAGCTTTCCCCACACCCAGTCCGTCCAGCTTTTAAATTCAAGTACTCCAGCATGAAGCCTCTCCTTTCTCTTTTAGTTAGCTTCATTATAGCGTATCGTTTCAAAAATACAGCAAAGTTCTAAAAAATAATGCTTGATTTTCAAAAAAGCTAATGGTATACTGGCACAGTTGACTGAGACGAGGTGTGATAATGGTAGTCGGCTAGCCTGGAAAGTTGGTGCCCGTTCTGCGGGTTGTGGGTTCAAGTCCCATCCTCGTCGCTAAGATAAAAAGCTAGGATTTATGCGAAAAACGGCATAAAACCTAGCTTTTTTCTTGCTTTTTATTACTTTTTAGTAATCTCTATGCACCGAAAAAGGAAACCATTTTACCTGTTTTTCGGATAAATTTGGTCATGAATTGGTCACGGCCATCACTCTACAATCTCAACGCCTTCCATCCGACCGGTAAACAGGGATTTAAAAGGAGTCATAGGCACCATCTGCACCTACAAAATCATAGCCGTCACCTTTCGCTTTTTCTGACTTTTGGCATTGGTAGCCATCAAGCCAGACTTGGTCAAGTAGTACCACTTGCCTTTATCCTGCAGCCATTGAGAAGAAAGCATACCGCCATCCTCTCCAAGATAATACCAGCCTTCCTCAGACTTGAACCAGCCCTTTATCATGAAGCCACTGTTATCGAACACATACCAGCGACCGTTGATATACTCAAATTTGCCACATACAGGCGCGTTTTCCTTATAGTACAGCCATTTATCATTCTGCTGAATCCATCCCTCTTTCTGTGGCTCCTGCTGCACTGCGGAAGCTTTCCTTTCTTGGTGAAGCTTACAGGCTTGATAGAAGCACCAGCTCACTAATTCCCCACACCACGGCTCAGAGATAACCTTTCCATGGTTATACCAGACACCATACTTAGTATAGTTGTTATTTCCTCTGTTGGCATGCTTATCCTCTAAGCTTCGTGGTGTAGCCTTTTCTTCGTAACCGATTTCCCCTCTAACCACTTCCAGGAACTCCTCTACAGAGCAAGTCTCATCGTCAAAAATTGGGCGGCCAAAACCACAAGGCCAAGACCTATCGCCTACCTTGAAATTCCGATAGATTTTTCTCCTGCATTCTCCTCCGTTTCTATCCTTGTCTGCTCCGGATGTGTTTCCTTCAACTGCAGCTAAATCAGGCAAAGGCACTTCGTCTACTACTCCTGTGTGCCCGATTCTTCCTAGCGCTTCGCTGAAATAGAAGATAACATCCCCCTTCTGCGGTTGCTTATGCCAGCGCCCTGCTCTTTTAAATCGCCCTGCCCCATCGGGAGTAAATTTGAAATAGTCACCGCATAGGGCTCTCTGTCCTCTTTGATATGGATTCATAGTTTTTCCTTCCCATTTAATAAGATTTACGGTACAAAAAAAGGGGAGAACAATGTCTCCCCAAAAGCATTTACTTCTTAAGTCCTACTCCTGGACCTGTGTACTTATCCGGATTCGGTGTTACTCCGGGTCCATGCTCCACATCGTCCTCGCCTTTGCCTCTACCATAGCCTACAGGATGAGGGCTGTTATCCGCTTTGTTGTCCTTCACAGGCACATCCTGTCTCTTTGCGTCCTCATCAATTCCTTCGTAACGCTCAAATGGTACCATTCTTTCTCATGTTTCTTTCCTCTTTCTTAGATAAAAAAAGCTTAGCCACCCCTATGCGACTAAGCTGTAACCAAAAACTTTTTAAAATTGCTTTTAAAACTCCCTTATACGCCAATAGATGCAATGCCGGAAACTCCTCCGATGGCAATAGCTCTGATAATATCTTTTGCCGGAAAGCCTGGCATCGCAAACATGGCGATTGATCCTAAAAACCATTCCGATGAATCCACAAATGTATGGGATATAGTCTTTATCGGATTCTTTGATTACGCCTCTCCACTTAAGGACTTGCACAGCAATACAAATTGCTATTGCAATCTCCATAACCGGGGCAACTTCAAACTGTTGAAAAAGTGATAAATCCATTTTGTTTTCCTCTTCTTATTTGTAAAAATAAAAATAGCGCGGGGACATACCCCTACGCTATCTTGATACCCTTAGGAGCAATTCCTATAAGCCACAATATTCTTTTATGCCTCTCTGCAGCACAGCGGAGAAATTTACATTCCGCTCTTCCGCTATATCATTTAGCCACTTAGGGATGGTTAGGGTCTTCTTCACTGCTTGATTACTAACCTTATCCCTAATTAAGTCCGGCCAAGCTTCAATAAAATAAACATTCTTCGAAGAATCCTCCGGAACCGTGGCGCTGGGCAAGTCTTTCCCATGCTTTAAATAGGAAAACAGTAAAGCCCCTAGTAAATCTCTTGCATTTGTAATTGCTTCTTCCAGACTATCTCCATCGGTGAACCCTTCCGGAAAGTCGGTAAACTGTACCTGATAACCCTCTTCATCTTGCGAGATCTCACAAGGATAAAAAATTCTCTGCATACACAGCCTCCTTTTATAAGTAGCCGGGGCTAGAATTTCAGCCCCGTTATCCTTTCGATACTCGACAATGTTCCGTTCTTCATTACCTTCTTATCGCATTTGACAGGACACATCTTCCCATCTTTGTAATAGATTTCATGAGAACCGGTAGTATGGTCTAAAACCCAACCATTCTTTTTCAATGTCTTAGCTACTTCTCTGTAAGGTATATTCTTTGACATGTCATCCTCCTTACAGAGCCTATAATACGTGTCATTTAGACGTATGTCAAGGAATATTTTACTATATCGTAAAGGGTTATCAGATTAGTAAAAAGTATATTGCTACCTTGTAAAAGTGTTATTACGGAGCCGCTCTCTGTACTTCTCTTGAATGAAAGCGACCGTTTCCTCCGTAATGTGATTTTTAAAATTTTCGTGGCTTTTGCAGTACCGCTCGTAATTGTCAATGTCGAGCAATGCCTGGTCGAAAGTATCTTTGCTATGTGTTCTTCCTTCAAGCAGCTCATCTCCAAAACGGAGAATCCTTACCCTTGCCGCTATGGCTCTTGTTTCCTCAACGGATTCAGCAACAGCTTCAATCTTGTCGCTTAATACTTCAACCCGGTCAACTAAGGCCTTCTGAGATTCTGTAAATTCTCTGGTAAGGATTTTTCCCGATAAAGGTAAGGATTGCCGTCCACGGTTTCTTATCTTTCGGGGCGAACTTTTCTACCAGAGTGATTACCCCAAAGGAAAAGCCAACCTAGCGACTGAACGATAACTCCAAAATCCACTAAGCTAAAAAAAGCGTTAAAATCTATCATCCATTTTTCTGCCCCTTTTCTCTTCTGCCGCGATACGAAGAATTTCTTCCTCCTGCTCCTTGAAATCCATCCTTTCTTTACTGCTCTATCAAGCATCTTCTTGTTAAGCAGTCCTTCTTTTGCCAGTCCTAAAAGCGTTTCTATACATCCTACTCACCTCCTAAGCTATCAAGCACAAGGCTATTTACTGTCTGCCTAAGCTCCTCATTCTGCTGCTTAAGCTCTGCAATCTGCTCCGCCTGTGAGGATTCTTCTGCCTTTTTCCTCACCTACTGAACAAACTGCAGCTCTCCTTTTTCGTCTCGCATTTCCTTCATTTTGAGATTGAAAAAGCCCCCATCTTTTGTAGATGCAAGGCTCTTTTAAATCCCACATGGAGGACTCCATAGCATAGGCAGTCTTTCCATAAATGGCTCTTGCCCCCATGTCTGCCTCGGTAGGACTATCAAAAATGGTGATAGCCATTACCTCATGCTCTGCCGTGTCTGCGTTCGGCAGAATCAACGCAAAATCTCTCTTCATGCTTCTTCTCCTTCCTTTTAGGTAAATTAAAAAGGAATCAATTAGGAATCCCTTTTCATGCACATGTATTCAGTTAGTAGCTTTAGCTTCCGTCATTCATTAGACTGCTCCCATGCGATGTAGATACAGCCTGTACCGCCGTCTCCACCCATATAATTATCAGTATATTTATTATTTGCTCCATTACCGCCATTACCAAGCCCATTTGTTCCAGCTGTTCCAACACCAGAAGAAACCTTATTTCCGGCAATACCACCACTACAGTACAGAACGCCATTAAAGCCTGTAGTGCTTGTATGCTGTCCCTGCCCCGGTCGAATGGTCAAATAGTAAGCATCTCCATTTCTTCCTCCCCTATCTCTTACGGTAGTCTGTGCTCCTGCGCCATCATTTCCGTTTGTTCCCGGAGAACCACCAAACGCTGCACCGCCAGAGCCACCATCACCGCCACTTCCAAAGTGACTGCTTCTAGTCATTTGCATGGATAAAGGGTTCTTTCCGTGCTTCGCCACGATTCCGCCAAATGTAGTGTAAAGTCCTGGTAAGTCTGCTCCGCGCATAAGGTTTTGCCAAGCTGCAGTATTGGTCGGCGCAACTTGTCCTCTTACCGGAACAATCCAAGGTATTGCTTGCCCTGGAGTAACGTCCATATAGCCAGTAGTAAAGTAGCCTCCACCACCTCCGCCTCCGGGAACATAGTACCCATTGCCAGAACCGCCTTGCCCACCATGCCCAACAAGGATATAGCGGATTCTTCGCACTCCTTCCGGAACTGTCCAAGTGCCTGCTCCTGCTCCAAGTGTTACAGAGCCACTAATTCCAGTTACTTGGATAGTAGTATACACAGGCGTGCCGTCATAGTCGTACCACCGTCCTTGATTGGTCTCTACATAATTGTAGGCGCGGATATATAGCAATCCTTCATTTAGCGTCCGTGTCTCATAGTGAACGTCTGCCGTATCTACTGGCATAAATCCATCATAGATTCCATCTGGTATACTTCCATACTTGAATATGAAATGCACCCCACTCCACAAGCCCCTAGTAGGTTTAGCCCATGTAAGCCGGACTTGCTTATGCGCATACATGGTCGCACTAAAATTTGTGATAGAGGCTATTCCGAAGGCATCTATGACCATCTGTTTAAGTAAGCCCTTGGAGATGGTTACTTCGGAATTTTTCCCATCTCCATAGCCTGTCCTAGGATTGCTTACGGACTTCTATAGTTTCCTGCAGGTAATGGAAGACTCATTACAGCTCCCGCATTTGAAAAGGTGTGCTGTCTCCTAGGACTGCTGCCGTTCCTCTGTTCTTCCCTCCGGCTCCTCCAAGCGGTATAAATACTTCACTCATTACTTACTCACCCCCTTTAATTTAACCTTAAACTCCTTGTTAGGCTTCTCTGCTGCACAATAGAAGGTCACATACCCATCCGTAACCTCTGCGCTTGTGATTAGTCCTGCCATCTCGTCATAAGTCTCTATATCGGTAGGACTTGAAGTCTTAGTGTGCGCTTTTCCCATAGATACGGAATCTGTAGCCTTGACTGTTGGAACAGCTACCTTTTGGCTATACGGTGCGGAGTTACTCCACGCATTAGCCGGAATGGTTACAATCGTTTCCCCTTTCAGCCTATCAATCTGCGCCGAGAGATTTCCAACCGGCGTATCTGTGAGAGTTCGCTCAACCGTTTCAAACCATGATTGAAAATTTCCTTGTAAGGACTCCTTAATCTCGTCCATCTTCTCAGTATGCTCGCTATAGTTACGCTCTACCCTACGGGTAAAGTCTTGGTAAAAACCATTTAGCTGCGCATAGAATGTTTCTGTAGAGAGATGGTCTATAAGCTGCGTAACGAATCCACAGACCGAACTATCCCCGCGGGTATCAGTTATGGCGGACTGTGTAATCGCTGTCGCATTTGACTGAATGTAAATTGTAGCAAGAGAAAGCTCATAGTAGTCTCCTCGGGCCGGAGTAAGAAGAGCCGGAGCAACAGGATTTACTGCGGCGGTTCCTTCCTTTACAATAATTTCACAGCAGCGGTTTTTATAGTTCGCCCTTAACACAACTCTATCAATTCTCGCATACTGCTGCGGCGCTTTGCTTAAGGTATGCGTACTCTCTAAATCATCATAGGCAAATGCGCCCTGAATCAATCCAAAGCCCGGACGGACTTTAACAGTTAGGCCTTCCGACGCAAGAACCTGAAAGCAATCCCCCGGCTGGGCAAGGACACCATTACTGATAAGCTTTGCAAATAGTAATCGAAAGAGGTCGGATGTTTCTGCCCTGTCGAATATCGGCATTCCTTCCGGATCCGTACCGATAATCTCTGAATCGAAATAACCGTATCTTAGCATTTAGTTTGCCTCCCTTTTTATAATCTTCGTGATAGTTGTCGCCTCGTCTGTGCCAAAGGTAACATTCAAGGTCATTTTTGCCCCTTCGTATACCTCTTGGATTGCGGTTATCCTTTCGTCGCACTCGATTCCGACATCCATGTTTTGATATGTACAAAGGTCTCCTAAGTCGAAGTCCTTCATATATACGAGATTAGCGCCGGCATCAATATCTGAGTGAACCGTCTCAATCTTTTGAGTATTCCGAAAGCTTTTTTCCAGCCCTCTCTGCCTAAGAATGGCGCGATATTGAGCAGAATCGTAGGTGCGTTTTGCCCCACCGCGTCCTGATACTCGCTTTGCAAATCTCTGGCATCCACATATATTTCCCGTCGCTCTTCTGCCGAATCTGTGCGGATATCTACTTCGACAATAGTTCTTGCATTCCCTTCGCCTTCACCGGCAACATATGCGACATTTGCATAAGAACACTCGTCTCGACCATATATCGCTGACTTCACATTGTAAAAACGATTGGAGAATATCGCAGGGGAGTTTTCTTCCTGGTTCTCCGTGCGATTAAGCCCTTTCCAACACTCAAAGGTGAGTGTGTTCCTCTCATAGTCATATAGAATGCGGTGAGATAGCTCCTGTGTTTGCTCTGTCTCGTATAGCTTTTCTCCAAGCTTATCCCCCGTTGTCTGCAATGTAATTCTTGTTCCTAGCCCTTTACGATTACCAAGGACTAGCCGCGGAATAACTCGTCCGGAGTTTGCCGGATGAATAGCTGCTCCACCCACAAGAGCAAGGGCGATTTCTTCCGGAGTTCCGGATATATTAACCGGGGCATGAAGAACTCTATCGTCCAGTAGTTTCTCTGCAAAATAACCCTTGCAGTACGCTGAGCGTTCTCCCTTATCTGTCTGCGCATAATTGACTTCCCGGATTACTCCAAGTTCAGCGCGATCATTACGACATATATACTTTCCGGAGTTAAATAAGGGGAAGAAGCTTGAGGAGGTGTGAAACTCAAATACCCCCGGCTCGTAATAGCGGCGTGTCCATATCAGAGAATTAAAAACCTTTATGGCTCCAATAGTCTGAAAATCTTTATCGAGAATATATACCTGCATATCACACCCCCAAATACTCTAGGCGTATAGTAGATATTTACATCAAGATTGACATAGTTCGTATCCGCCGCATATTCAAGATAATTCTCCCCTACATCCAGCTGGAACGGCTCAGACCGTCTATCCACGCGCTGATAGCAATTTACTCCGTTAAGCTCAACAATCTGATGGCGTTCGTTAGTGTCGATTACAAGGACATCCCCTTTGCCATTTCCACCCTTACTCTCATAAATTGCCCCTGTTCCTATTCTTGTGATCTTAGGATTGCTTACTGGCCCCCTTGTGACCACGAATTTGATAATCACACCGGTAGGTACATCACCGTCATTGGAAAGCGCCACTTCTTTATGCAACGTTCTGTATCCTGCCGCACGCCCTCCCTAATGCAAGCCCGGAGTAAGGTCTTTTTCAGTCCCTGTAACCTTTTTAGCGGTGATTATCCAAGGAAAAGCAAACAAAGGTGTGTATGCTGCCATGTTTTTCCCGAAGTTATCAATATTCAACATGTACGGATCCGGACAGTATAAATCCACAACAATGGCTCAGTCTTGCATCGAGTGAAGCCTTTGCTTTAAATGTCCAGCCTTCAAGCCGATATTCAATATTTCTTGACACTCCCATATATTCAATGAGTGCTTTTCCTGTGTACTTTGGATTGAAGAACTTAATCAGATTTTGCCTGTTCTCTTTATTGTTCTTTAAATCCCGAAAAGAGGCCTCAATATGTATTGGTCTGCCCTTTATCTTCAGTCCATCTACGGTTTCACCGTCTACAAGGGCGTTATCACTTTTACTGATTTCGATATCCGAACTCTCTAGCCCGGTTATCTTCGTGATGTCGATATCACTATCCTTGCCAAAAGTAAGGGTCCTCCCGTTACACGAGAGAACCACTCTAATCTGATTTGCCATTATTTCACACCTCCGACGATATTACGAATCGCCTCACGCTGATTTTTTGCCACAACCGATGGAGCAGGAACTGCTTCATGGTGAGTTATTGTCTGTTCGATTCGGTTATCGTAATATACCGATGTTCCTCCGGCAGAAAAACGCCCTTCGGCTTTCTGACGCTCCGGCAGATAGCGCAATCTCTCCACTATAAGCTGAAACAGTGCCTTTCATTTCATTTAGGAGTGCTGTCGCACTTTCCCTCATGGTTTTTAAGGCGCTTGGCATAGACTTTTCTATACCTATCTCTGCTCCGGGAAGAATCCAGCGTCCAAACTCATCACGGAAAGCCCTTGAAGGTGAAGCAATGCCGAGGGCGTCCTTTGCACCTTCCAGAAGAGATTCCGCAAGGCTTTGAACCTTGCTAGTAAGCCAGTTCCATCCGGACGAGATTCCGTTCCAAATGCCTGAAACTATATCGTTACCGATAGACACCATCTTATCCGAAGCCCTTTAATTCCGTCAACTACAGCATTGAAGAGCCCTGTAGCCGCCTCGGTACCTTTGGAAACAAGGTCTTGCTTCCATTGATTCAGCTTATTCGCCGTATCTACTAACCATGTCCAAACTTTCCCCGGTAACTGCTGCATAAGGGTGATTATCGAGTTAATCATGGTCTGAATCGCGTAGAGGCCTTCTGTTGCATCTCTATGCCCCACTGCACGATTTTTCGTCACCGTATTTACAAGCCAAGTCCAAATCTTACGGGAAGCTCGGAGAAGAACTTCGTTATGCTCTCAATCCAGGTAGGTACATTTGTTGCAATCCATTTCACAACATTTTCTCCCCATTTTATGATTGAACCGATCGCATAGCCAAGGGCGTAAGCTATACGCTCAGGAAGCTGGCTGAACCATTCCCCGATACTCTCAATCCATGCCGGCACATTTGTGGCAATCCACTCTAAGATTGAGGCTCCCCATTCACCAAGTTTTGTAACCGCATCTGTAAGCCAAGTCCAAATCAATCCGGGAGTTGCGCAAACCACTCTCCGATGGATTGAATCCATCCCCCGACCGTAGGAGCCACCCACTCAAATAGCTGAATGGCAAGTTCTCCCAGTTTTTGTAATAATAGCCAGGATAATCTCGCCCATTGCCTGTACGATTAGCGGGATACCGGTTATAAGGGCATTGACAATGACCATGATAATCCTTGGCAAGCTTTCAATCAGTAAAGGAAGTGCCTCAATTATTCCCTTGACCAACGCAACTATAATTTCACGGCGCACTCTATGAGTACCGGTAGCTGCTCCAGAATCGTTTCCCTGATATAAATGACAAGTTCAACCAATGCCGGAATCAGCTCCGGGAGCATTATACTTATTCCCCTTGCGAGCCCAACAATGATGTTCTTTGCCGCCTCTATAAACTTCTTGAGCCCGCCACCGGATATGAAACTAGAAATACCATTTACGATAGTATCCGCAAGGCTTGCAAAAGTCAAAGGACGCTATGCCATCCGCAATCGTGTTCATAAGGTCGAGCCCTATAGATGCAGCAGTTGATAAAAGAGACGGCATAACAGCCACTAACGCGCCAATCACAGATATTGCTCCGGCAATAAGCGGAGGAACAAGACCTTTCATCAAATCCGGAAGTACCTTCACAAGCCCATTTATCAAGGTTACTGCTCCACTAATGAGGGAAGGTAATATCTGATTAAAAAGACCTGGAATCATATCTCCAAGCTTAGATACAAGGGCTGGTAATCCGGAGGCAAGCCTCGGAATAATTTCCGATAGATTATTTACGACATTACTTGCAAGCGTCGCTACAGATTCCGCAAGCTGGTCTACATCCCCCGTACCTGTGAGAAAATTGTCCCACGCTGCCTTTGCGGCATTCATAGAACCCTCTATAGTTGTTGAGGGCTTCTTGCCGTTGTGCCGGTGATTCCCAGTTCTGTTTGCACCTCATGAATCGCCGTATAAACATCGGAAAGATTGTTTATATCGTAATGGGTTATCTCTCCGGTTGTTTGCTGATGGATTTTCTCCGCGTCTGCAAGAAGGCGCTCCATCTCGCTTTTTGTGCCACCATAACCAAGCTTTAAGTTATCGAGCATCGTGTAGTTTTGCTTTGCGAATCCCTGATACGCATTTTGGATGCTCTCCATTGAAGTGCCCATTTTATTCGCATTATCACTCATATCTCGATTGCCTGATCGGCGACATTTGCCGCCCCCAACCTCATTCGAGGGTACTTTGCTTTAAGGCTGCCGCGAAGCTTGTTACGGTCTCCATGTACTGGTTTGCTGACATACCGGCTGTCCGGTGCGCATTATTCGCATTGTCCAGCACCGTAGTTTGAGCCTTTTCAAGAGTAGAAAACTCGCCCTCTACCTCAGACACGGATTTTCCCATGCTCGCAGCGTATTCTTCGATTGTTGCTCCGCTGGCGCCAAAAAGCGTCTCTACTCCGCCGACTAACTGCTCATAGCTTTGCGACATTATCAAGAGCACTCTTTGTCAGTGCGGCAAATGCCACTGTGCTGGCACCAACTGCAGCAGTCACTCCGGCAAATGCTTTTCCCGGCTATTCCACCAAGCTGTCCAACTGCTCCAGAAAACCCCGAGGAATCGACTTTGGTATCAAAATTTAGTGTTCCGTCTGCCATTTCTTACTGTCTCCTTCAATATTTAATAGCGCGGAAGGATTTCCGCCATTCATAAGGATTTCAGTAAGGTCACTTTACCTTCGTTTGCTCCATATCTTCCCGGAAGAGTACATACGCTTCATACGCTTATAATGCTCCTTTTGCTCTTTTGAGAGTTTAGGAGAGATTTTCATAGACCTGTAGCCTATGATCTTCATTATCTGCGTATCTTCCGGTAGTGAGCGAAAAAGACCGAAACTGCCACCAATGGAGTGTTTCTTTTGCAAGGTCTATCCGATAAGCGGACATAAACCCGGCGTAAATGTAATCGGCGTCGTACTCGTAGGAAAAAACTGTTTCACCGCTCTCATCACCGCCGGCTGTCTGCCGTGGTTCTGAACCACATCGGTAAAACCAAAAGATTTTTTCGATTGCCTCCCGAAATGTCGTTTCGTCAAAAACTATTCCGGGATAGTAAAGTTCGAGCATTGTTAGAAGCTTATCATCGTCCGTCAGCTCCGGATCGGACAACATTTCCTCGAAGATAATCCCTGTGCGGAAGGATGTGTCAATCTTTACCGAAGTGCTGGCAATCTCAACTACTTCCGGCAGGTACCGTCTAAAATGAGATTCAATGCTTTTAGCAGAAACGACCTGACTGAAAGACTTAGAGCGCTGAGTATACTTATTCGTAAGGTCGTTAATCTCTTTCTTTGCTCCTGCCGCACATTCTGTGAGCTCTGCGATAGCTTCCATGTGATTCCTTAGGTTCATTTTGTCCCCAAAGAGGCCTTTGGAAGTGCCTTCCCCGAAAATCCTGTCGAAGTATTCCTCGCCACCGCACACTGCTCACGGAAGGCGTCTGCTACCTTCTCATACTTACGATCGCGAGCGTCTGTCGCCTTGTTGTGCATATCTCTTGTAGCGGTCTCATATCGCTCCATAAAGTCAGCATCGAAAAATCTCCTCAAGTTCCTTCCTAAAATTACGATTTTCGCCATATTATTTTCTCCTTTGGTCGAGGTCATGAAAAAAGGAGAAACAATCCGCCTCGTTAGATTGCCTCTCCTCTGCCCAGCTTCTGCCGTATGGTCAGAATACTGTAATCAGTTCATTATGCGTCGTAGGCTCCCTTGAAGTCTCCGGCGGTGAATGTCTTTGTTACTGTATCAAACTTCCCCTGAATAGGATCCCCTACAGCATGCAAGGTACCGGATACAGATACCTTCTCTCCACCGTCTCCCCTATAGTCGGAAACCTCGTTTTGCATGATGAATTTACGGGCTTTGAAAAAGCGCTGCTGTTTCTGTAGGTTACCGATAGGATTATACAAATCAACACGAATATACTCGTAGCTGTGCGTCTCCTCCGGTGTTGTGATCACGCCCATCCTTCCATAGTGCGTGTACTACTGCCTGAGAAGGAATGTGGTCTGCTTCATAAGAGAACTCAGTCTCATATCCGATAATATCGGTAGAGCTTGAAGTCTCATTGATGTAAGTAGTTGAATCAGTCTGTGCGGAAGGGCTCTCATTTACACTCTTGAAGCCCGTTCCCATAAGTTCAAACTTGTCCCCAACCTTGATATAATCCGCACTTTACTACGGACTAATGCCTTTCTGTCTGCACTAGCCATATCTTATACCTCCTTAAAATACTGTAGTGTTAATTGAATCTGATACCTTGTTGTCGTCATAGTCGCATCGAACATATAGCCCGGTGCATCTACTACTCAGTTTTTCCGCTCACACTTCTCCGGCATTTCCGGTAGAACTCCTGCCTTACTTTGAGATTCTATCCAGTTACAGAGATTCTCATAAAATGTACTATTCTGGATATTCTCAAGCCCGTCCAGAGAGTAACACTCACGGGAGCCGAAGGTAAATTTGTATTGACGGATGCTTGAGCCGTCAAGGTACTCTTGAATAACCGGAGATACTACTCCGGTCTCTATGGTGTACTCCACTGCCTCATTTCCGAGAGCATCTACTCGGAATACACCGTCTTTTTAGCAAAGGGCATTTCATGAAATAATCGGTCAACCCCCGTATAGATTGAATCTATCATTTTCTAAACGCCCCTCCAGCAGCCTTTAATATTGAATCTCGGTAGGAAGCCTTCATGCTCTCAAACCACATCCCTCTTGCCTGCGGATGCGCCGGGGATCCTCCGGAATTGTTGTAATACTGCCTTCTCGCGTATGGCGCAAGGTAGTTTATCTCTCCGGATCCTATTACGGTGCCAAGCGTAGCACTCTTAATCATCATTCCTGTACGTATAGGAGTCAGCTTTGTCCATATACCGTAGGCACTCGCTATCAACTATTTCCTGCGCCTTGATGAAATCAGCGCGTTTCTGCTTTCCGAAATGCTCATTCCACTTAAGCCCAAATTTAAGATTCTTACCTTCTTGAACAAACGAAGCCGGAGTATTGACATCCGAGAAATTTCTCTTTGAGCCCATTATGCGCCTCCTATCCTCCAATGCCTTACAATATCGCTCCCCCGGACTGTATTATCAGCGTACTCAGTAACAGTAATCAGCTTAAGCCCCAGTTCTTCCGAAATCTTAGCAATTTCTTTTTGCCGTATAGGCTTCCTTTTTCGGTATCTAAGAGAGTAAGAAGGATAAAGTCTCCTTTCCGGATAGTCCAGTATCTCTCTGCACTTTCTGCTTTTCGATACTTTCTCTCCGGGAGATATTCCTTTCCAATCTCTGAGCCGATTAAAGGCACTCGTAACTTATATATGCTTTGATTCGTCCAAACTCCGTCATTTGCGCTGACACCCTCACTTTCATAGTAAGAGACCTTTAATCCTTGTCGGAACAAATACCTCGTCCCTGGTATTCGCATCATATCGTGCATTGAATAATGTAATGTCTGCCATACTGTTACACTCCAAAATCCATCAAGCCGGTTTGAGACAGGTAGGCATACGCTGCCTGATATAGACTTTTTTTCCGAAAAACGCCGCCATATCTGTCTCACTGGAGCCTCGAAGGATACAGAGTACCCATCATTGATCTCGCTTGATATCTCGCCCTTCATGGGCATTTTTCCTCTTTTCTTCCCAGAACAGAATCTCAGCCATAGAGCAGACAGCCAGCCGGACTGCAATTCCACAATCCGTCTGACTGATTCTCCCCATAGTGTAGTGATCCAGCTTAGCGCTGGCTCTTGTGCGAGCCGATTAAAGCGTACTTTCGTCCGTTATACGGTCACCGAGATACTCGCCCGGTAGAACGCATGCTCGGCGTATTGCATGAGCTCTCCTTACTGTGCTGTTGTGCGTAGATGCCGGGAAGCTTGTTGTCTCTTACCTCTGCAATTCCTGCAGTACGATAACCGAACTTCCAAGCGTCAGCATCCTGGTTCTGATCAGGAGTGATGATCTTGTTTACGGTGTGCTTCTGGAACTGGATAACTGCTCTTTTATCCACTGCAAGAAGTTGACTGCTCCTGCCCCCTTGAATCCTCCGGCTTCCTGTCCACTTGTAGTACCGTTGTTCAGGGTAATGGTCTTGAAGAATCGGGAAGAAGGCACTTCGATAATGCCAGCCCATCCGTCAAGAGCCGCACGGCTTGCTGTGGTTTCAAGCCCGTCAATTAAATCCTTAAGAGGGGACTTAATGAACAGGTAAACTGTATCCAAGCTTGCTTCTGCGTCCTTAATAGCACTCTTTGCCGTCATAACTGCGTCAATCACCGCCTTACCGTTTGCCAGCGCTCCCTGTAGCAGAACCAATTCCCGCCTTTTGAAGCGTAAGCGCCTAAACGATATGCGTCGAGCTCCGAACTACCTTTTAGTACGAACGAACTCCGCAGATAAAGAAGAGAATACCGTGTAGCCTCCATCTCATCCAAAGCATCTACGGTGAACATTCTTCCACGGTCATATCCAATTTTCTTAGTCTCATACTCGAAAGTCACGGAGCCGTTTACATACCCGCTGTTTCTTCCGTAGTTCGCAAGTCCATCCATGGACATCTTAGGAAATGAGCAGCCTGTTTGCATTGCTCCTTCTTTTACCAGAGTGTTGTTCCGTCGAGGACACTTGTTATGACGCAGTTTATAAACCCTCGTCCAGCGCCTCGGAATAGAACTTTCTTAACTGAATTACATTTGCCATTGTTTTTCCTCCATTGATTAATTTAATTTTTCTCTGCGGGGAGTCCCATGAGCGCTCTCATAGTGGAGAAATCCGCGGAATTACCGCTTTCCCCTCCTCCGGTTCTCCCAACCGCATTTTTGTGTGGCTCGTCTGAGCCGAACATGTGAAATCAGACTCCGAATAGCTTCAAGGGCTGTCTTAATGTCTGCGCTCTGGTCTTTGGACGCCTTGAGGGAATCAATATCGAGCATTGCCATGATGGCCTTCGCATTTTTACCGCCCGCAGCAGTAATCGCTCCGGACAGAGTATCATTGAATCGCACTGCTGCTTTGGCAGTATACTCATCATCCTTTTTCTTTAGATCGCTTTGCAAATCAGTGATTTGCTTCTTAAGCGCTTCAACATCCACACCGTCAAACTTCCCTAGGCTCTCTTTTGTGGTGTCCAGCTGGGACTCTGTAGTTATCCCTCTCCCCTTCAGCCTTTTGTCGTCTTAGCCTTCTCCAGCAATGTCCTTGCCGTTCTCAGCCATAATCTTGTCAATCTGTTCCTGTCTCGAGCCCAAGCTCCTTCAAAAATTCTGGTTTTCACTGTGCCTCCCTTTCACACATAGGTTGTTTTAGGGGCTTTTAACCAGCGCCCGTGAATAATCCGCCTTTAAGGTCTCTGATTCCAGACCAATAAAAGACACCCTCCCAAATGGGAAGGTGCCGATTTAATATGGTATAGAATGTTAAATATGTCTCGAGTTCTTCGGACATACAATCAAGAATAGCGTAGTCGCTTTCTCCCCTATCCTCCTTCAATCTTGCCTCTGTTATCTCACTCAACTACAAAGCATTGTCTTTCCCCTTGTCGGTTACATCACAATCACTCCCAGTAGATATTCTTCTTCTTTACTCTAACCTTTATCAAATAATTCTAAACATTACATTAGCCTCCCATCCCTATAAGCGGTTATAAATCTCGGCATGGCGCCACTCTTGCTCATTCTCCAAACAGTTCTAAACGTCCTCTACTGACTCCAAGCATCATTGGGATTGTATACTGCTGTCCTCCTTCTGGCAAGACTTTCCTGTAGTTTCTATTTTGCTTTCGATCATATTGCCCTAGAAGATTCTCCTTAGCCGCTTCTGGTCGCTTATACTGTTCGTATAGCCAACAGAAAAGAACTCATCTGCGTGTTTGGCTCCGGGCTTTTAAAACAAAAACTCGAAATTTTGCGGTTATCTATAGCGACTATATTTTTATTAACCTCCGCTATTTTTCCACTCTTTGTAGGTGGCTTGGCTGGGAGATATTCGCCCTCATTTAGATCATAGTATATTCTTTCCCTCTGTTCAAGAAATCCAAAGTAGTCGCAAAAATACCTTGTATTCATCAAGCTGGCCTGATATTTGCACCCGCTCGATTGTAATATCCTCGGAATCTGCTCTCCTCTTCTAGTAGTTGAACTTCTTCCCTCTGTGCCCGCATATTCGTTCCATACGGCGCTGTTTCTGCGTAGCTCATAGGCGTTATACTCCTTACCACGGAAGGCTTTCTTTCGCGCCTCTCGTGCGTTTTGTTCTGCAAGCGCACTTATCTGTATAGGTCTCGCTCAGAACCCTCAAAGAATGGATAGTACTCGTGCCGGCAATTCCAACCGAGCAATCCTCCCCCGCTTCCAAGACCGCAGATACTCTCGTTGCTTCCCTAGTGTAAACCTTCCCTTGCCACGCTGCGTGGTCAGGTCTTGCTCGGCATGCCAAGATACCTCAAACTCTCAACTCAAGGCTTTCGGTATTCATATCCATGATTTTACCGGATAACTGGGAGGCTCCTCTATTACCGCCCTGCGCGCTGCAACATCAACTCTGTATGCCAGCCGGAGGCATAGTCTACTGTTCTAAGCTCTGCTGTCTGTAAGTTCCTTACAAACCCTGCGAATCAAAGTATTGTAGTCATACATTCCTGAAGTAAGCCCAATCATTGCCTGGTCAAGGTAGCCGTTGTATATCTCAGAAAGAGGAGTATATATCGGTTTTCCTTTCCCAATCATGAATCCCTAAGGATCTAGTTATTCCGGAAAGTTCCTTCTCCGTCTGCGCCGTGATAGCTTTCACAGCCTGTTGAAGTTGGTAGTTTTTCCTTGTATGGGATAAAGTTGCTCGTGATTCTTTCGTATTGTGGCTTGTAGATTGTGTACTCATTGGCTATCACCTCCTCATAAAGCCTCTCTACCTCCTTGGCGTTGTACCCAACAGCCGAGGCTATTATCTTCTCTATGTCGCTAGTGCTTTTCCCGAGCATAAGCATTCGGTTTAATTGCCAGTCTGCCATGCTGGTTATCTTACCGGCTTCTTTTATCCTGCGAACTACATCCGCCATAATATCCTGCTCAAGCTTTCGGTATTTTAGCCTCTAATCCTACTGCAAGAGAGGAGCTGTAGCTTTCTCACGGCAATACAGTAGACGGCTGCTCAGGCAGATTGAGCAGCAGTTTCTTCGTCCCTCTTGGTACCATTTTCGCCCTATACTGGCAAGCCCCATAACGCCCTATAGCGACATCCTTGCGATCCCTGTTCGCGTCTGCTCTCTTCTGTCGGTAAGGATACTGTCATTGAATGCGCAGGAGAACTCATACTTAGTCGTATATAGTTCGCTGTAGAAAGCGAGAGCGTCTACAAAGTCAGAAAGACAATCTCGGAGGTTCTCTTGGATCGTGTCTCACTCGGTTATACTTCCGCCTAGAGGCTCTAATCTCTGTTGCTGTCTTATCCACCTCTGAGGCGTCTGACAAGTCCCCATAATGCAAGTCTAGCAATGAACTCAATGTTTCGGTAAGTCTTTTTCCAGCCCCCTCAATATAGGCTTCTGTCTCTCATAGCCGTGAGTATTCCTTGTAAAGTTCTCTCGATTTTGCTCAAGGTTGAGCCCTCGATATAGCCTTCTGCTTTCCTTCCGGAAGCTTTTACTCTTCCGTCCTATGGCGGGAGGGCTCTCTCATCTACATAGGGACTGCTCTTTCTCCGGAGCTGTACTCCCAATCAAGACGGCCGTACTGGATATCTGCCTTTCTAATTGCCGATACGGCAGCAGAATAGATAGAAACACCACACGAAGAGCCGTCTACCCTGTTCTTAAGCGGCACACGGAAGTATCCGTAATCATTCTTTGTCATTCCGGGAAAGACAATGAGTCCTGGTTCAATGTTTGTCCACTCATCTATGTCCGCAAGATTCCCAGGGCGATCCTATCATGCTTTTCTGAACTGGAACGATAGCACCGATTCTCAATAACAAGATTGTGGTTATGGTCAAAATAGTGCTGTTCCACTCTTGTAAACCAGCTGTTCTCTCCTACTTTCTTACGGGTAAAGAACATAATGTCTGAAGGCTTGCCCTCATCATCGAAGGCAATAGGCACAAATTTATCTGCTGATACGAATTCCGACCGCCCGTCTCCTAGTGGCTTAAGGATAAAAGAGCCTAGCGTAATACGTCTTGCAAATTCTCGTTGAGGTCTCGAATGGCGTTCTTGAGCATGGGATCCAAAACCGGATTATCGACACCGACTTCCATCTCTCCAAGAGCGATATCCGCAAATTCTCTACAGATGCACTCCTCCAGCTTAAGAGATGTAATTCCTTTATCTTCGTTAATCCAATCCGCTGCGCCGCATATCATATCCTTCCACAGATTGATAGCGTCAATCATAGGCTGGGACATCGTGATATCTCGCCCGGCTATGCCTTTCATGATATTGTAACCGAACATCTTTCCCTACTCCTTTCAGCCAGTTTGTTAGATTTTCAAACATATTATTCCCTCATCAGTTCCTTAATATCTCGTTCATAGGTGTACTCATGCAGCGTCCAGGCTGTCTATATCCGTGGAGCCGTCATCCAATCGTATATCAGCCTCCTTCGCTTTATCCCATACAGCGTCTGAAAGCGCCTTGCGTACAGTCTCAGCATCGTCAGTAATCCAAAACCGCCTAGCGCCCATAAGCCGAAGCATGCAGTTAATACGATCATTAATCCTATCCTTCTTTGCCGGACGAACTATGATAAACGGAAATTCCTTTTCTACCGCATTGCGAATAGATGTACCGAGAACGCTTTCTGCATTATCCCAGTACACACTCTCCAAGTTGTGATATCCGTCATAAGAGGTCGTTCCGTAGGTTTCTTCTACATACCGGACAAAATCAATAAACAGCGCGTCTAACTTATTGCTGTCTATCGCTTCCCCTGCGTCTGTCGCCTTAATCCTCTGGTAAGAATAATCATATCGTGGTATCCGTCTCACATACCCCTGGCTACAGTAAAGGCGTGACTTGACTTATTTTCCTCCAAAGTCCAGCCCATCTCGATGCCTCGTAATGTCCTCTCTGCGGAACTGCTTGCAGTTTGCACTAGGATCTATGGCGTCCACTATCTCGCATTTAAACATTGTCGGCTCATCAGCAAACTTCCTGTATATTGCTCCCTCGGCTCTCTTCCAGCGTCCAAGAGATTAGGCGGTCAGTAGATTGTTCTCGCTGCACTTTGCAGGATTGTCCACAAATTCGCTTTGGACAAGTGCGGATTATCGAATATCGTGTACCCTGTAAGTACATATCACGCCAGAATCTATGAATTCCTTCAGCCAGTGTGTAGGGTGCTCAGATTACATACCCATCAAAGCAGGAGTAGGGGCTTTATCCAATCTGGATTAGTAGCATCCGGAATATCTTTATTCCACTTGCTATCTCGTCGCCATAGGCATACTCTATCGAGGCACCCTGTATCTTTGCTACCTGAGATACCTTTTCCGCTCCGAGGCAGTACACATCCTCGCCAAATAGCCGTACTATATTCCGTGAGTTAATCGTTCCGACACGTTTTGCGGTGTATACCTCTCTGTAGGCTCAAGGACATTTCTTTTCGATTGTGTCTCTTGATACTCAAGGATAACTCACAGCTCTGGCTTTCCAACTCAGGTCTATAATCCGCATCGGTATCACAGCAGTCATGTCTACAAAGGACTTTCTCCGGAACGCACGGCTCTGGATTTAATGTTCCAACGCCGTGTCGCTTGGTTAAGATATTCAGTTTGTTTCGGACTTAAACTTATCACGGTTCTCATCCCCTCTATGAACTGCAGTACAGCTGTCAGTCGTTTCCACTTCATACTTATCACGCTGACAAGATACTGCTTGCCTAGCCATATCGCCATTGCTGCGTTTTTCTCTGCCAGTCTAAACTGCTGCCCTGGCGAGTAGATATTTTCCTGACTCCGCTTTTTGTTGTAAACTTCGAATAACCGTTGTAGGTTCTTTTTGCCCACGCGTCCAATGTCTTATCCGTGATGGAGAACCAGCTGCATATTTCTTTCTTTGCTGCATTGCGACTACACAGCTTTTCAAACTCTGCCTGATTTATTTCTTTCCTTGGTCTTGCCACACTCCACCTCCTTTCTTAGGCATACAAAAAGCCCGGGAATATACCCCGAGCTCTGACTTCAATTTCGCACTTTAGATATTATCACACTGAAACGGACAATACGGGACAAAACGGACAAAGTTTAACAATCGCCATCTTTGAGGTATCTCCTCCAGCTCTTTCCTTACGCTTTCCCCACCACCTGATAGTTTAGCGCCTACTTCCTCCCAAGTGTAATTATCAAAATACTTAAGATGCACCATGCGCCGAATACGCATAGGAGTCGAAGCCAACCACCCTCGACTTTCACTTTCAACTCATGGGCATCCGTCTTTTGGAGATATAGGAGATGCTCTTCCGGTTAATAGATCCATTTCCTCCTCCGGGAATCCTTCAATCTTGAAGCTTGTCTTGATCCACGGGAACTCTGGCTTGACCCTTCAACCTTGTCTACGAGAGTAGTCCCTACTCTCCTTCAACCTGATTATCCTCTCCTCGGTCTCCCTTTATGAGCTCCGCACGCGTCCAACACTGCTCGAGCATCTTCTTCTCCATATCATTCCACCTTTCCAAGCCTTGCCTTTAAGGCTCTAAGTACATCCTCTTGATTCTGCCCCTTTTCAGAGAGGGACTTTTTAATATCATGGTTCACTGTATCCATACACAGCAGCTCATGCACAATCACAGGCTTTTCTTGTCCTTGCCTAAATAATCTTGCGTTCGCCTGGGCGTACAGCTCATAGCTCCACGGCAGCGAGAACCATATAATATGCCGTCCGCCGTATTGGAGATTGATTCCGTAAGCCGTACTTGCAGGATGGGCAAGTAAAATATCTATCTTCCCCTTGTTCCAGTCTTCTCCTCATCCTAGGGCTCTTAAATTCTCTAACCTCTAAGCGGACTTCTCCAAAGCTTTCAGGATCCTATCCTTGTCATGCTTGAAGTTATAAAAGACCAATGCAGACTCACCATTCAGCTCTTCTACTAGCTCTGTAAAACGCTCCAGCTTGCAGTCATGGATATGATTCACTGCTTTATCCTCATCGTAGATCGCGCCATTCTGCACACTGGGATAGCTTGTTTGTAAGCACTCCGGCAGATACTGCGGTAATCTCTGAATCATCAAGGGATAGAACCATGTTCTTTTTCTAGGTCTTGGTAGGCTTTAAGGGCTTTCTTATCCAAGTCAACGGGTATCTCGTTATAGACGATGAGGGAAGCTCCAAATAATCTTTAGCCTTAAGGCTTATACAGATGTCGGATATCTTATTTGTGATAGCCTGCTCTGCACCTTTCTTAGGGCTTATAGTCAAAACCCATATAATCAGAGTCAAAAATACCTTGTCCGGTAATGTGATAAATTTGCCAGTCTTTCTCCCTGGTCAAGTAAATATATCTGGCTCCATAGGTCTAATAAGTTCTTAGGACTAGGAGTACCGGTAAGGCAGATTACCCTTGATATCTTAGGCAAGGTTTTCTTCAAGGCCTTAAATCTTTGAGACTGTGGATTTTTAAAGCTTGAACTCTCATCTACCACAACCATATCAAAGAACCAGTCATTTCCTAAGGTCTGATAAAGCCACATAACATTATCCCGGTTAATTACATAGATATCTGCATTAGTCTGCAAAGCCCGTAGACGCTCCTTTTGTGTGCCCATAACCTTAGAGATTTTAAAGTCTGCCGTGTGATCCCATTTCTTAGATTCGTTTGTCCAGGTCGATTCCGCCACCTTCTTAGGGGCGATAATGAGAACCTTAGACACTTCCAGCCTGTCCTTTAATTCCTCGATGGCTGACAATGTAATAATTGTTTTGCCTAATCCCATGTCCAAGAAAAGACCGACAGAGTTTTGATGCACGACTTTGTCTATACACATCGCCTGGTAATTATGCGGAACAAATTTCAAAGGGTGTCACCTCCAATCATCAATATTATTTACAAATTCTTCTACTTCCTGAAGACCATAAAGCACAAAAGTCTGCTGCCTGAAATCCCGAAGTTTTTTAAGTTGTATTCTTTGCAGTTTAGAAAGAACTCCTTTTTCTGTCTTAAGTTCAACGAATAGAATTTTACCGGTAGTCGTAATAACTGATTCTATCCGGAACGCCTCGACAGTTCGAGGGATGCGAATTTGTATACTAAACAGCCCTTCGCTTTCCCAGCGTGCTTTTAAACTTCTTTTCTATCTCCTTTTCCAGCATAAACATCCCTTCCGTTTTTGGTGCGTGGGACTAAGGATAAAAATCCCTCACGCGCGTATACGCCCACAGCGCACAACATGCATCGCAGTTAATTATTAAATAACGCCCATATATACACGTATTTAATAGTTTTACTATGTACTACTATCTGCGCCAGTAATCTTTTATTTTTATAAAAAGATAGTCCCTCTAGTCCCTAATCATACCTACAACCGCATAAATGCTTGCTTTTTCTTGGGACTAACTTTTAAAAATGAGGGACTAGAGGGACTATCTTTTTGATTAAAATATTTTAATTTACTACGAAAATTTTAGAGGTAGTCCCTCTAGTCCCTAAAATCGCGATATTTTTACCGAGCTAGTCCTCGTTTTTCATCCCTTTGATATTAGGATTTTAATACAACGTAGCATCTCATCTGACCGTAGTTTTTATCTTTTAGCTTTTGTCTTCCGTGTATTTTTTAATACTTTAATGCACCTGATATATCTATACGAGTCAGCTTTCTTCAAGCTTCCCAGAGGCATCTTCAAAAGCTCGCAATGGATATTCTGCGGAGACAAATACGGCAGATTCATAAGTTCCCCATCATAGACCATGTTTCCCTCTAAGAAGGTGATTCTCTGCGTATATCCATATCCAGCCATTTTAACCGGTACTTGCGTAGCGAGCAAACTTCTCAACCATAGACTGAATAGGATCCTGCTCCATAAATTCCTCATGCAGCTCTGCCAGAATCTTATTGCTTTCCTCGCTAAGAACTTGATACCGCAATGCGTCGTAATCCCCTAAACAGGCATCAACCTTAAAGGCTATCTCTGCCCATATCTGGTCTATTCCGAGCTTGTTAGGTCTTTCCAGATGTTCTTCTTATGCTTCTTCCACCTACCGGTAAAGGATAAAATCTTCGGTTCCCTGTTTCATCCCGGAGGAACTCATCCTTATTACTGGTTCCAAAGAACACGCATTTTCGTTTATGCTCTATGCTGCGCCGTCCATAAGCTTCTCTGTGATAGGAGCTCTTCATAGATAGGAACTGCTTGATGTCTTCAGATTCCTGTTTATTAAGTGCCGCAAGCTCTCCCATCTCTACAATCCACTTTCCGGCTATGGCTTCCTCGGCTTCCTTTCCAACGGTTCTTGCCTTAAAGTCTGCAAACCAATCCTTTCCAAGTTTCTCCAATATCGTACTTTTACCTATGCCCTGTTCCCCGGTAAGGATAAGCATGTTGTCGTACTTAGCACCAAACTTGTAAGCCCTTATGGCACAAGCCTGTAAAGTCTTTAAAGTTACCTCCCTTGTATAGCAGTTATCCTCTGCCCCTAAGTAGTCGATAAAAAGCGTCTCTGCACGCTCAACACCGTCCCAGGATAAGGAGTTAAGATAATCCGCTACGGAGTTAATCCGATTATTCGAAGAACATTGGTTAAGGCGGTATAGCATTTATCCTTGTGATAGACTGCATAGGCCGTCTCAATGTATCCGATCAGTCCGCAATCATCTTCATCCGTCCATTCGTGATACCCTGTCTTGTCCCACGGCACCGCACCTCCGCAGTAGTTCCGTCCGGTAAATGCATCAGAATATATCTTTCCTTTGATATGAAGGTCGTTCTGCATGATAGTATCAAGGTTATTGATGGTGGGAAGCACTCTCCGTCCTCATTTCTCTTAGGTCCAGACATCCAAGCAACATCTTCCTTGGATATGCTCTCTACTTTCCCTGCCGTCTTCCGGAGAATCTTCTCCGTCTACCATTTCAAAAGTGACCTTCATGCGCTCAAGGTCTGAGGTGCTTCTTGCTGTAGGGTCATTATTTACGAAACTGCACATGGTACCAAATGACGGCTTATTTTCTTCCTTCGTGCTGGCGCTTGCCTTCTCGTCAAAGGTCTCCAAACTTATGAGTCATGCAAGGTCAAAGGCATTTACCAGTATTCCGCTTATCGGATCCGTAGCATGATGAGAATACATGAAAGGTGTCATTGTCATATAAAACTGCACCGCCTGTCGTACTTCCGTCTGCGTAAGTCATCTGTCCAGTCTATCTGTTGGAACATAAATACCGGATAGAAGTGCTCTATAGCTGAGGGATATCGTAGGCATTACAGAAGGCTCCAATAAGTCCGGACTTCTCAGAGATTTCCCTGCTTCGTGATTTCCCTTCTAATGAGGGAGGTTCTCGTCTGGCACTTTAGTACTCTGCAATGTTCTTCCAGTCATGATATAGTCCAAGTATCTTCTCGCATTTCTTCTTCACCATCAAAGACTTTGTAAACATGAGTCGGCTCCCTTACAGATAGAAGAGTATAGGCAGGGAAGCTTCGAAGGTAGTAGGGTCGCAAAGGTCAATCCCTGATTCTGGCTGCTCAATATTCTTGCTATCAGCTCGTATTCCTCTTTTGTGCATTCCTTTTCTAAAGGAACACGATCTAAGTCTTGACTTTATGGCTTTGGTGCTTTCTGGTGCATGTACAAAGCCCTATAGCCTAACAAGTCTATAGACCGGTAAACGTCCTCAGTGTCTTCCCCCTTCATGTTATCAAGGTCTAAAGTGATAAGACTTCGGCTAAGTACATTCTGCGCTTTCCGGACGCCGTCCTTTAAAGTACCGCCTACAAAGCCTCCCAGACGTCCTTAAGGGCGTCCTGCCTGTCCTCAGGAAAAGCAAGATACTCTTCCATGGTTTCCCTGCCTACCTTAGGAGTTTTAAAGAGCGAGGAACTTCTCCCAAGTGACGCTTTTTTCTTTCCAATCTTTACTTTTTCGGCTTTTAGTAGTACTAATCCTTTTGATAGAAGTATCCATCGAATCCCGCTCCTTTAAGTATCAATCCCTTAGCCCAGGTATCGTCAGAGCGAAAATATCGCATAATTTCTCTACCGAAAGGCTATCATCTGCTTCCACGATTATTTCATCGTGTACATGGAAAACAGGCTGTAAACTCTGTTCCGCTATCCTATCTAAAAGTCACGCATAAACAATCCCTGCAATGCCACTGCACAATGTTCTCCACAAGCTTCCCTCCGAAGGTCTGCTCTTCTCCCCATTTCTTCGTAGTTTGGTTCTGGGAAAAGAAAGTTAGCACTTCACCAAACCGCCCTGCCCCTGGCAAAGGGCTTACAATAGAAAAGTTTTCGCTTACTCGGTAATCTCGATTGCTGAGGAATCGAAAGTGGTTGTTCAAAATCTCTTCCAGCCCTAAAGATTAAGCCGTTGTAGGTTCTCGCCCTTCCGTCCTTCGTAGTAGCCAGAGCGCACTCTCCGACCTTGTACCAAAGATGCACAATGTTCTTGTTAGCAGCTCTCCATCTGTCCACAATTTCCGAGGCTCTTCTTCCGATAGACCCTACTTAGAGCCCCCATGGAAATAAGAGCGTTCGTTCCTCCTTGATAGCCTAAGGCAAGAGTCGCAACCTTACCTTTTTGCCGGAGAGCGTATTCGGATTCCCTTTTACAATCTTTTTCAATAGGTACATGGAACATCTGACTGGCTGTCGCCTCATATATCTTTCCGTGCGTTGCAAATACCTGATTTACCCATTCTTCCCTGCATGCCAGGCAATAACTCTCGCCTCAATAGCGGAGAAGTCTGCAACGACATACTTTTTCCGTTCTTAGGGACAAAAGGCAGTACGGATAAGCTGTGAAAGCGTGTCTGCAATGCTTGGATAGATTGAGATCCAGCGTTTCATAGTCCCTTGCCTTCACAATCTCCCGAACATCGACTAATGGCTCTAAGTAGTTCCTAGGTAGATTCTGCATCTGCACAAGGCGACCACTAAAGCGACCTGTCCTTGCTCCGTAGAACTGGGAAATGCCTCGAACTCTTTCGTCTTTACATACACAAGCTAGAATCGCATCGTACTTCTTAACCGAGGTCTTCCCTAGCTGCTGCCGAATCTCTAAAGCCCTGCGTACATTGGGAGGAGATCTCCGGATAAAGCGTCCTGCACGTCCTTCTTCTGAATGCTCTTAAGCTCTATGCCCTGTGCATTTACCCATTCCAGAAGCTGGCTGAGGGCTGTTTGGATTCTCTAAGCCGGTTAAGGCTATAGCTTCATCTCGTAAGACGCTGCACACTCTCCTCTTGAATCGCTAGTGCTCCTGTAACAAGCTCTGGGTCTACTCCCTACGCCCTTATAGTTCATAGGTAACATCCTCGCCATCTCTCCCATTCAAGCTCCGGAACAGGGAAGGAAGAAAGCTTTCTTTCAATCGACCTCTCCGCTCTACGTCCTTCATGTTGTAATCTTTAAAGAGATTCCATTTATCTGCATCAGGCTTATAAGCACCAAGACAGAAGTATTTAATTAACTGCCTACCTACTACAAGCTTCTTCTTGTCTTCCGGAAGTCCTACAGCTTCTCCGGTAGCTTCGAGTCCCGCAGGAAAACCTAAGTACATGGCGTGAATCATGGTACATTGCCATTGCGCTATGGGCGTTTCATATCCCATTCTATTTAAGCACAGCCACTCGAATGTAGCGTTATATGCGTGCTTTATTACCTCTTTATCCTGTAAAGCCTGTAAAAGAAAAAGGGGTATTTCCTCCCCCTTTTCTAAGTCGATAACTTCCACAGGCTCATCATCAAAGGCATAGGCTAGGAGCATAATGCGGAACGCTTCTGACTCAGCATATTTAAAGGCTCCACATTTTCTAATGTCCACATCCGAAGATGTTTCAATGTCGATACTTAAGTGCTTCATAGCCCCTCCTTCTGATTAAAGAATATCGTCTACACTGTCGTCCTCTGCGAACTCGAAGCCGTCTCCGAATGCGCTTTCTGCTGTTACCTGTACGCCGCCTAATGGCTCTCCATCACGGACAAACTGAATGCCGTTAAGTCCGCAGGCAATACCCTTGTTGCCGTTGGTATTGTAAGCGTAGAAGTTGATGTTTGCTCTTACATAGCATCCACTGTATACGGCAGTCTGGTCTAAGATACGCTGTAAGTTCTTATCTACTACTAATGGCGGACGGTTCTCATTCGCTTTCGCAGTAATAATGTAGTGATCGTGGCACTCCTTGCCATAAGGCTCACCGTCTGTAGGGCGAACGCCATCGCCGTCTACGAAAGAGATAGTAAGCTTCGGAGGAATCTTCCCTTGGAACTTATTATCCTTTCCTAGCTGCTTAGCTTCCTCGATGGCATTTTCTACCAGTTTAATGGTATATGTATCGGACTTTGGAACCAGTAAAGTAGCCTGGTACTTAATGTTTCCGGATAAGTCTGCTGCCGGCTCAAAGATGTGTGCGTAAGATAATCTAACAATTCCTGTAGTAATTGCTGTTCCCATAATTAATTTTCTCCTTCTTCTGTAAACATGGACTTAACGTCCTGAATTGATGGTCTTATATCACTAGAAAGCGTAAGTGTTGGCTTTCCTTGCGATTTTGTTACATACTCCCTCAACTAAGAGGCAAACTTCTTTTTACCCAGTAGCTCTCAATCTTTGCTAAGGATAAAGGTGTGGTCTCATAAAGGTCTTTCTCCTCTGTTCACGTCCTCTATGATCGTTTCAAAAGGCTTTCTTTCTCATCACTCCATACTCTGCTGGACCTTCCTTCTACCGCCTTGTAGCCTTTGATTTCTTTTTCCGGCAAGAAGCTGTTCTAAAGGCATAATCCTCTAAGTCTTTTTATCCATTTTGGAAAATCCCGATACCATTGCAAGGATTTCTCCGATTTCATCGTTGGATAAAGTGTGAGGATCCCTTTTCCTGAAGGAACATAGTAGCTAGGTTCTTGTCTGCCCTTGCTCTGCAGGTGTACGTAGCCTTGCAGAATAGACAGGTGTGCTCAGATGACGCAAACTCCCCGCCGCCTTTAAGGCGAGGAGTGCCGCAACAGGCTTTAATCTTTCCCCGAAGTCTAATAGATCCCGAATACTGCACTCCCAAGTCTTAGGGCTCTGCCGATAGTCTCTGGCTGAACTATTGTTAGCTTCACAGTTTCAAAGTCATAGATTGGGCATACAAATCATACGCACCTAACGTGTAGATCATTAACTGGCTGTTTTTCTACCGAGATACATCTACGCCTCACGCATACTTAAAATCTATGATGTGAAGGGTTTTTCTCGCTTACGATCACACAGTCCACAGTACCGAAGCCTTCAGGGATATAGCTTGATAAGTCAAGTTCTACTTCTATAAGTGGCAGTCCGTTCTCTTCTTTAGCTGTATCTATGCAGTAGTCGGCATAGATGTTCGTGCATGCATCCATTTCTTTAGTAAAAGGGATTCTCCTTAAGGGCTTCATACTCGGACATACTCACATCTTCGCTAAGTTGAACTTTTTACTTTGAGTTCGCAAAAGTTCGTGTGCTACCGTCCCCTCTTTAGCTGCATCGGATTCTTTTACTCTGACAGCCTCCTCCAGCCTTGCAGAGGGCGGACAAGCCATCCATCTATGCGAGCCACTGGCTGATAGTAGGGCGTGCGCCCTGTTCTCATGTTCCGGCATTAGATTTCTACCCCCACCTTACGGATACCCTCTACAAACTCAGGAAGCTTGTCATTAGGCAGCAGGGAAAGCCTTTCCACTCCTAAGGACTGCAATATAGGCTTTAGCTTCTTTGCTCCGTCCTTATCTTTCAGGGTGTAATCCTTTTACAGCTTTGATTACCTGCTCAAGGCTTCGGCCGGATTCTTCCTTCTTAGCTTCAACTGGCTCTCCTTAACTTCCTTCTTAGCTTCAACAGCTTCCGTCTTTACTTCCTAACTGTCTCTTCCTTAATCTTCTCCGGAACGCATCCTTTAATGCTTTCTGCTACCTTCTTAGCGATAATCTCCGCTAAGGTGTTAAATTCATCGTTACCAAGTGTTAATGTCATGGTTCTTCCTTTCCTATTGCTATAAATAAACCAACTGTCACTACAAACTGCAAAAATCCACCCGCCAAACTGGCTAACCCTAACTGCTCTCCCACGGGATCCAATGCAAACGGATTTACCGATGCAGTAGCCTGTAATGAATAAAAGCAGTATCGAAAATCCCAACGCTCCAATTTCAAGTTTTCTCATGATGTTAGCCCTCCTGGCTGCGCTTATTTCCCTTTAAATGCCGCTATGGCGAGCCTAATGGCAGTTATTGCGGCGTACTCCTTCACTGCTTCCATCAGTTCCGGCTTACCTAGGCTATAAAGTTCAGCCCTATCTTCTCTTCAAGCTCCTTTTCTTCTTTTAGAGCGGATTCGTAAGTGTAGCCGCTCAATTCTATTATTCTCACGCTGTCTCCTTTCTTTTCCTTTTTAAGTGTTCTAGGATGTGCATAGCACTACCCTCGACTACAACACTCGCCAGCATACAAACAGTGAATACATCTGCTCCTATCGTCTCTGTATCAAGGGCGGAGACTACGGCCATAAGGAACACAAGATTAATAACTGACAGCACCTTTTACTATTTTGATTTTTCATTGATAGCTCCTCACCATCAGGACGATGTCCTCGTCTGTCGCCTTGAAGTACTTGCAAAGCTGGGCAAAGTCCGGAAGACTCCATTCTCCATCAGACTTTCTAAGGCTTACTGTTTTCTCCGATACTCCCAGATACCTAGCTACAGCACTCTGCTTCACTCCCAGCTTAGCTTTACCAATATCTAAGAAGGTTTTAACTCCTTCACCCCTAGGGCGGTTAATTCTATGTTTTGGCATTTTTGCTTTCCTCCCTCAATATCTTTCTACTTAGGTTGTATCTTTTCGCATCGAAGTCAGCGAAGAAGTAGTCCATGGTCTCTTCTAAGCTAAACCCCACGTACTTCGATACCGCTAAAATCTGCCTAATGGTTAGTCTGTCTTTTTTAAGCCTATGCCGGTATTCTTCGATGGAGATATGCAGGAGCTCGGCAAGCTCGTCTACATTTATCTGGAAACCTTTAACCTTCATTAGTCGTCTCGTTCAGCGAAGTCGTCTTCCTCAGCGTCCTCTTCTCTCCACTTCGCTAACTCGGCTCTGTGGTGGACTGCTTCCACTTCGTTATTGATTAGTGTTTCCACTGGACATCCCATGTCCTCTGCCAGGTCTTTAAAGTAGTTGTAAGCAGAATCAGCTATATCAATCGTTATTTTCATAGTGTTTGCCTTTCTATGACTGTCCGTGCTATAATTTGCACGAACTAAATTATTTGGTTTAGGTTTGAGGGTTACTGATCTTGCACATCAGTAACTCCATTTTCTTTAGATTTCACCTTCATAGTGTTCCCGTACTGCTGCAGCGATAATATCTTCTAAGCTCATGTCGTCATAGTCAGCTGCTATAGCCAAATAAAAACTCATAAACTTCGTCGTCAATCTTGATAGTTACTTCTCTCATGCTATTTCCTCCTTAAATCCTCCACAGTAGCGGGTTTACAAAAATAGATTTGTCCTTTACCGGTAACCTTCGTGGTCTTGCTTACTCTGATAGATCCGTCCGGGTTAGTAATCACCGTTTCCTTGATTTCAAACAGTCCCCAGCTCCATAGCTTTCTGCGCTGGCATGTTGTAATCTGAACCTTTACGCTTGATAAAGGAATCCGTCTTGCGGAGAGTCTCAAACAGTCTCTTCTGTCCAGTCTCAAAGCCGTTGGTAGCTTTTAGAATCTTTGCCAGTTCTCCTATTAGAATCGTGCTGTGGGAGCTTGCTACAGAGTCGGCGAAGATTTCTTTGGGTTTCATACGCTCCACATCAAGCTTTTAGGTGCTTAGTTCCTTCTCTGCAATCCTGAGTGCTCTAGCCATAATCTTTTTCGGGCTGTTGTAGTCCTTTTCTACTTGGATGAAATACTGCCTAGCTTGCTTCCCTACCTCTGTCCGCTGTATCATGCAGATTTCTTTTGCCATGTCGATTGTGAGAAGGTGGTCTGTGCTAGGCCTTCCGCCAGTTTCAGATGTTTTACTCAAAAATGAGTAAAAGTCCTTTCCTTCAATAAAGCCGTATCTCGACCATTCTTGGAAACCAGTCATTGTATCTTGTCGTAACTCCTAAGAACTCATGCAGCTCTCTTCCCAGTACCGTAGGTTCTCCTACTTCGTTCGTTGTAATTTTGATTAGTTCGTTCAATTCTCTTTCCTCCTTATTAGCCTCCTACAGTAGGGCAAATGCATTCCCAGTTATAATCTTTCAAATTTGATTGTGAGGTTATTGATTATCTCCCCGTCAACTATCAAGATGTCTTGATTGAACTCCATACCTTTCTCAAAAGCGTAAAGCTTCATATCTACGCTGTACTTCTTGCATAAGGTTAAAAAGCTCCTCTGCATCAACCCCATAGGCGAACCTTGTATCAAAGTAGTGCCGTGAAAGTTTCGTCATCTTCGACAAATGAAAAAAATCTACGCATAAGTTTTTCTACGAAGCCCCTGTCTGTCCCTTCAATCCAGCAAACATTTTCCCGTCTCTTACTCACCCAATCTCGATAGTTCCAGTTTGGGTAGATCGTTGCCAAAAGAAATCAATGGGCTGCAGACCTTCCAAAACGAACTTCTTTTACATTGAGCTGCCTTTCCTCGAACCTTCAAACATCCTTCACTCCAATTAGGCATTCTCTTCCTCCTTCTCCATTCTTCTAAGCTCTTTTCTGCATAGCTGTGTCAATGTTAATAGGATGAAATACTCTGTTTAAGAGTTAGTATTTGTTTGGTTCAGCCCTTCTCCTCGTCCTCGAAGAGCGCCAAATCTGCTGTAGCGCTACGACCCTATTTCACCGTTTGTCTTTATAAAGTCCAAGTGCATTTCGGTATTCTGTTTTAGCTATCATGTGCGCTAGCATCAATTCCATATCCATTTAGCTTTTCCTCCTCCATTCTTTCAATTTCCGCTTTCATTGCACTAGCTAATGCTTCGATTACGGAATACTCTGTCCTAAGTGCCTTAAGTGTTCCTAGTAGGTCTGGCCCCACCACACACCCTTTTTCATACGCCACCAAGGATTCTATAGCACTTATCCCCTTCTCTCCTCGTGATTTGATGAAATCAATGTGCCTCTAGCAATATCGCCTATAATTACTTGCGTCAGATCCATCCTCCTTTTCCTCCTTTTTAGTAGTCTTCCATCTGCACTTCTATCTTTTTAAATTTGCAAGATGATAAAAATTTAAGTCTTGAAAGTGCGGCGCTGATTCGGCTTTCTGCTTCTTCCCAAGCGCTCGATGTTTTGTCTGAGCGGATAGCATCGTACTCGACTTCTATCGTCGCTTTAACTTTGTAGTGAGTCATTTAGGTTTCCTCCTTTCTTTTTACATAGTGGAAAGTAATTCCGTTAGTTGCTAAAAAGTATGTTCGCTAGTTGCTAAAACCATCCTCAAAAAGTTGCATAAAGTGCAAAAAGTGTTCCGTTTTATTGTCCGTTTAAGGCAAAAATTTGTTCTCTTTCTTGAGTGTTCAAATTAAGAATATCACTTAAGGCGATGATTTCACGCTGGTTAAAAGGGTACTTACCTTTTAGCTTGTTTCTGAATCCACTACGGCTAAGCTGACAATAACTAGCTATATAGCCGATTTTTAATAGCGAGTTCTTTACTTTTTCTGTTAACATCACGGTGTCGGTCATACGTTTCACCTCCTTCCTCATCAACCACTTTACAATCCCGCAAGGCACAGAGTAACACCCTCCCGACAAAAGTAAATAGATTTTAGACAAAATTTTAGTACACAATTGTCAATATATGGTTTCTATAGTACAATATTTTTTTGAAAAGGAGAAAAACTATATGGGAATAGGTGATAGAATTAAAGAAAGACGTATCCATAACAAAATGTCTCAAGATGAGCTCGCCAAGAAAATGGAATACCATTCAAAATCATCAATCAGTAGAATTGAACTAAACAAGCAAAATTTATCGCAGAATAAAATAGCAGAGTTTGCACGCGTGCTGGGAACAACCCCATCCTACCTAATGGGGTGGACTGATTCTCCAGACCCCGACGCGGACCCGCTAAAAAAATATGATTACTGCCACCCCTTCAAATTTGAACACGCCAGAAGACTCAGACCTGAATGATTTAAGCCCTAATTTTGTGGAGGCAGTTAAAGGCCATATCAATTTTAGACGTGGCAGAATTAAAGACAGCTAATTACACTTGCAAGGTGGATTGGTGTCACTAAAATCAATAACTCAAAAACTTTTAACAAGACCTGAGGAGCTTTAAAGCCAATCAGGGTCAGTTTATTTTTGAAACAACTGTGATTGCCCCCCTTCCATTTTACATGCTATAATATAGGTGCAGGTAGCAATACGCTGTTTACTCATGTAATCGAATTAACGTTTAAGCGAACTGTAAGCTCGCCGACCACAGATACATATATCGCCCCTAGAAGTAATCACCTGATCGAGTGATGAAACTAGGGGTATTTTTAAATTTCATCCACAGCATATAATGCGTATTGATTCTATGTGTATTATATGCTATACTTGTTCTATCACTTAAAGGAGACAGGAACAATGCCTAAAAAGCCTAAAGAAATGGAAAGAATAATATTAAAGGACTGGATGGTACGTAGTAAGTCAAGACGGCTCCCATAGACAATACAAACACACCAACTAAAAAGGCAAAAGTAACAATCCCTTTCCATACTAAAGATTTATCAAAGTTCACTGAATTATCTATCTATAAACAAGCAGGAATAGAAAAGGAAATAAAATATGTTAGTATTTACCCAGCAATTTTCTATAAAGAAGAAGATGGAAGATACCCGTAGCTTCCCTGACTTTTAATGCCGCCACCTGCGGAGACGATTTAAACGACGCAATGAAAATGGTAGTTGAGTGCCTGGCAGTGCAAATCATGGGGTGCAAGCAAGATGGAGAGGAACTACTCCTCTTCTATTGAATCTATAGATCCAGTTGCCTACTCTAAAGAGCTGAGGGCAGAATCCCCAGCGACGGAATAGTGAACCTCGTTAGTGTTGATGCAGAAGATTACGCTAAAAAGCATTTCCAATAAGTCCGTGAAAAGAACTTAACTATCCCTGAGTGGCTGAATAGAAGGCTCTGGCGCAAGGCATAAAACTTCTCCCAGGTACCACAGGAAGCTTTACTGGAGAAAGTAGAGGATAAGTTCTACCATAGCAAAGATAGGAGGCAGATATGAATAAACTCCCTAAAGGCGTAGATCAGCTTCCTTCCGGGAAGTATCGAATCAGAAAAATGATAAATGGAAAACGGCAAAGCTTATTAGTTGACGAACCGCCCACACAGAGGGACGTTCTGCTAGCCACAAATGAATTACTAAACGAAGTTCCCGGAGCGACTCTGAAGGGAACTTTTTTAGACTACGCAGAGAAGTACATTAGAGCAAAGGAGAATATCCTCCGCTTCTACCATCAGAGGCTACAGAGCAACGCTAAAAATCAATTCCTCAGCCACTTTACCTCTCACCCTAAAAAGATATCACCCAATACACTTTAACGGCTCTGGTGAACGATATGGTGCGTTCTGAGCGTCCTGTAAGCCCTAAGCGTCCTGATAGCCCTAAGCGTCCTGTAAGCCCTAAGACGATATACAATAGGCATGGCTTGATTGTTTCGGTAATGCATGAGTTTAGTCCGGAGTTTGTAATTAGGACGAAACTGCCTAGAAAGATTCAAAAGGATATCTATACGCCAGGCGATGAGGAAGTGAGTAAACTATTCTCCTATCTGGAGAACTCCCTACCTTAAAAGAAAATACTGGGTACCGCTCTATCTTGCCTCCCTTGGACTTCGTAGATCAGAGATAGGAGCCCTAACGATAAAAGACCTGTCTGAGGACAACATCCTTACAGTGAATAAGGCCAAGGTACAAGGTAGCGACAATAAGTGGGTGATTCAGAACTTCACGAAGACTGAGCGGAGTAATAGAAAAATTCTGCTGCCGAAGGAGCTTGCAGACAGGATAAAGAGAGCAGGGCTGTATCTATGAAGGATTCCTGGGGAAAATGTACGATAATATGCGAATAGTAGAAAAACGGATAGGTTTGCCCCACTTTGGAATTCACCGCTTAAGGTCTTTCTTTGCCAGCAAAGCTCATTCCCTAGACTCCATGATTCTATTATTCTAAAAGCTTGGAGGCTGGAAAAAGTGACTATATTATGAAGGAATTTACAGGAAGTAGCTAGCAAGACCTTCAGGAAGAATCCAAAAGTATTTTTAGATCACATGACAAAACAAGTGATAAATAAGGACTGATTTAGATAAATTTGGTCATGTTTTGGTCACGACAAATTAAAGAATATAGAATTTATGCGGTTCTACAGCATTTTTCGAATGGGTTCAAAGTCCCATCCTCGTCGCTATGATAAAAAGCCTTGATTTATGTAAGAAACGACATAAATCAAGGCTTTTTCTTCCTTAATTCATCAAAGAAGGAGCTGTAAAAATTAGAAAATTTATTCTAATTTTTACAGCTCCTTTTAATCGAACTTTCGGAATACTTGTCAATCTTTCCTTCATCCGCATCCTTAAAGATTTCATCCATGGTTCTCCAACCAAGTACGGCGCACTTTACTCTAGCTAGGCATGTGAGAAATATCCTCCAGGATTCCGGCTTCTTCCAGCTCTTCCTTTCTCCTCTTCCGTAATCTTTCCCCGAATCATGCGCAGGAAGATTTCAGAAAGTCGAAAGGGCTTCGTCCTTTGTTTTTCCTATGATTAAATCGCACATAATATCTGACTGTACTGAGAAATGGCACACATCCCGTCTCCATCAAAGCTGGCTTCGGAAATAACATTATCCTTGTCCAACTTTAAATACAAGACGATATCGTCTCCACAGCTGGGAGTTCACGCCCTCTAAAGAAAAACTGGCATCCTCCATCTTATATTTATTGTTTTGGACGAATATTATGCTCTGTTAAAATCTCATTATAATATGTGTTACTCCCATATCCCATCACTCCTCGAATAGTTTTTAGTGTAGCCAAAAAGGCATCCACATCTTCCTTAGTATTGTACAGTCAAGACTGACTCTGGTGGTACTTGGTGTTCCCATGAACTTCATCAAAGGCTGGGCACAATGGTGTCCCGCCCTTACACAAACCTGATTGGAATTAAAAATTGCTGCAATATCATGGGGTGTACCCCGTCAATAGTAAAGGTAACAATACCATGATGTCTTTTTCGGATCTTTGGAACCTAAGATGTGCACATGAGGAACCCTTTTCATTCCCTCTATGAGATAAGCACAAAGCTCCGCCTCTCTTTCCTCAATAAAGGAAAATCCGACTTTGTCCAGATAAGAAATTGCCGCTGTAAGACCAACTGCACCGCTCTACATTTACCTGTACCTGCCCTCAAACTTATGAGGAAGCTCTGCCCAGGTAGCACCTTCCTTGGTCACATACTCTATCATTTCTCCGCCGAAAAGGAAGGAGGCATCTTTCCAAAAGCTCCTTCTTTCCATATACGGCTCCGATTCCCATGGGGCATAGAGCTTATGTCCGAAAATGCCAAAAGTCCACATCCAAATCCTGCACATCCACCTTGGTATGGGGAACGGACTGGGCTCCGTCACAAACAAATACAGCTCCAATTTCATGAGTGAGCTTTTGCAAAAAGCTTAATGTCCTGAATATTTCAAGAACATTGGAAACTTGAGCCATTGTCACCAGCTTTACCTTGGGATTTAATACTGCTCGGAAGCTTTCTTCCGTAATAATACCCTCTTCATTTGGCTCCAGAAAATGAAGCTTTAAGCCCTTCCTTCGCCAGCTGCTGCCAGGGAATGAAGTTACTGTGATGCTCGAAACCGGAAGCATGATTTCATCTCCCTCCTGCAAAAAGGCTCTGCCATAGGTATAGGCAATAAGATTCAATCCCTCGGTAGCGTTTCTTACAAAGATGATTTCTGCACTTTCTTCGCATTTAGAAACTTCGCACAGCTTTCTTGCCTCTTCATAGGCTTCCGTAGCCTTTAAAGAAAGCTCTGTAGAGCCCACGGAGAGGTTGGCATTTTTCCGCATGATAATAATGCTCCATAGCTTCCAAAACCTGCTTTTGGCTTCTGTGTAGTTGCCGCATTATCCAAGTAGGCAAAAGCTTCCTGTTTTGAAAAATAGAAAATCTTCTTTTATGCCAATTCCTCTCTTGCCAATTCCATTATTCCTCTTCCTTACCCTTTCCTCTGATAGTCTCCTCAATATATGCCTGAATACTCTTATCGGAAATGCTGTGAATAACATTTTCCATTCTGGCTTCTGCCATCAGCTCATAGGTGCTTTCCAAATCCATACCCCTACTCTGCATGTAGAAGACACTATCCTCGTCCAAACGACCGATGGTAGCGCCGTGGTTTCCTTCCACATCATCCTCATCACAAAGAATAACCGGAATGGTCTGGTTTACCACATTGTCATCCATCAAAAGCACATTTTCCTGCTCATTACCGCAGGCACCCTTTGCCCCATGCTTTAGGTCAATAGTGCCGCGGAAAATTTTGAAGGCTTCTCCTCTCAGAACGCCGTTACAGTAAATATGAGACTCGCTCTTCTTTCCGAAATGATTTACCAAAAGGTTGTAGTCCGCCTCTCCTGCTTCTCTAAGAAGTAGCCAAGATGCATCTCCGCCTCACTGCGGTTTCCTAAAAAGATCAGCCCGATAGCCTATATGGGCACTCTTTTCCACAAAGATGAATTGTGCTAAGCTTTTACCTTCGAAGATTCCTGAAGCTGCAAAGATAAATCATCATAGCTTTGGAATGCATCACCGAACTTACTCACCAAAATCAGATTCAGCTCTGCATTTTCTAAAATAAACTTTTCCTGTAAATAAGCGGATCCTGTCGCCTTCTCTCTGATTCTCTATGTAAGAAGAGCGTCAGTTTTGCCCCCTCCTCCAGATAGAATTGAAAGGAGGAATGCTGATTCTCTTTACTCATAAAGAAAATGCATAATCATGGGAGCCTTTGGCTTCATCCTTTTTAATGCGATAGCTGATGCTTTTCACAGCCGTCTTCCTTAGCAAGACCGGCTAATTCTTCTCCCAAACCGCTGACTACTTTAGAGAAGTCTTCCTCTCCTCTAGTGGCCTCTTCTTCCATTTCCGGTATAAAGGACTGAAATGCTCCGTTAATCTTAATTCTACTTTCATTCATTTTCAGCCAGCGAAATGTCGGAACCGGCATCTTATTGATAATTAATTCTTCTGTACGCACAATTCCTCCTTACTAGCCAATGGCTCCCACCATCTCCAAACGAATCAGGTTATTCATCTCCACCGCATATTCCAAAGGTAACTCCTTGGAAACGGAGTCCGCAAATCCGCTGACAATCAGAGACTTAGCCTCCTCCTCGGGAATGCCTCGGGACATCAGATAAAAGACCGCTTCATCGGAGATTCTTCCATCTTTGCCTCATGTCCCACATCCGCCTGGTTAGTACGAACATCAATGGCAGGAAGCGTATCGGAACGGGACTGATCATCCAGCATCAAAGATTGACAGGATACCGCAGACTTTGCATTTTTCGCCTGATTTTGAATTACCACCGCAGAACGATAGGTGGAAATACCGCCGCTCTTGGAAATAGAACGGGTATTGATATAGGAGCTGGTATCCTTTCCGATATGCACCATCTTGGCACCGGTATCCAGATTCTGTCCTGCTCCTGCAAAGGTTACGCCGGTGAACTCCACCCTGGCATTGTCTCCCTTTAAAATGGTCATAGGATACAGATAGGAAATATGGGAACCGAAGGAACCGGAAACCCACTCCATAATACCGTTTTCTTCCACTCTGGCTCTTTTGGTGTTTAAGTTATACATATTCTTGGACCAGTTCTCAATGGTGGAATAACGAAGCTTGGCATTTTTCCCAACGAAAAGCTCTACACATCCCGCATGGAGGTTTGCCACATTGTACTTCGGTGCGGAACAGCCTTCGATAAAGTGTAACTCTGCTCCCTCATCCACAATGATTAAGGTATGTTCAAACTGTCCTGCTCCCGGTGCATTCAAGCGGAAATAGGACTGGAGGGGAATTTCAACATTTACCCCCTTGGGAACATAAACGAAGGAGCCTCCGGACCATACTGCCCCGTGAAGAGCCGCAAACTTGTGATCCGTTGGGGGAACCAGCTTCATAAAATGCTTCTCAATCATTTCCCCGTAAGGACCGTGAAGGGCAGACTCGATATCGGAATAAACCACACCCTTTGCTGCTACCTCTTCCTGCAAGTTATGGTATACAAGCTCGGAGTCATACTGAGCTCCCACTCCTGCCAGACTCTTTCTTTCCGCCTCAGGGATACCAAGCTTTTCAAAGGTATTCTTAATATCCTCGGGAACCTCTTCCCAGTCTGCGGACATCTTGGTTTTCGGCTTAACATAGGTCACAATATTATCCATGTTTAAGTCGGAGATATCCGATCCCTCAATTGGGGATATCTGTTTTATGATAAACTTCCAGGGCCTGAGGCGAAAAATCCCTCATCCACTGAGGATCATTTTTTTCTTATCCGAAATCTCCTCTACGATTTCCGGTGTTAAGCCCTCTTTGATTTTATAGAAGTCGCTGTCCTTTTTCTTTATATCGAAAATCATATAAAGAACGATCAATATCTTGAACTTCTGTTCTTTCCTTTTGCCATACTATCCTCTAACTTTCCAAATAGAAGGATTTATTCCTTCTCCAAAAAGATTCAAAACCTTCGTTGTTGATTTTATCTACCAGACTTCCGTCTCCCTCAGCCTTCATCACACCGTTAATCACCACATGCGTCTTATCTACTGTCAGGGACTCTAAAATTCTTGTAGAGTGGGTGATAATTAAAAGGGAGCCTTCCATATTCTTCTGATACTCCTTGATCCCTTCGGAAACGGTTCTTACCGCATCCACATCCAGTCCGGAATCTGTCTCATCAAGAATGGCAAGACCGGGTTTTAACATCAGAAGCTGTAAAATCTCCGCCTTCTTTTTCTCTCCACCGGAGAATCCTACATTTTAAATCACGCTCCACATAACTATAATCCATCCCCAGGATATCCATGGACTTCTTAAGCTCCTTACGAAAATCCCAAAGGCGGATTCTCTTTCCGAAACGCTGTTCCATAGCGGAACGAATAAAATTCCCAAGACTTACTCCCGGAACCTCCAAGGGGCTTTGGAAGGAAAGGAAAATTCCTCTCTAGCTCTCTTATCCACCGCTTCATGGGTAATATCTTCCCTGTCAAAAAGAATCTGTCCATTGGTAATGCTGTACCGGGGATTTCCCATAAGAGCATTTCCCAAGGTGGACTTTCCTGTTCCGTTATACTCCCATCAGTACATGGGTTTCACCCTTATTGATGGACAGGTTCACATTCTTTAAAAATTCCTTTTCTTCTACTGAAACGGATAAATCTTTTATCTTTAGTAATTCCGCCATATTCCTCCAAATATATAAAGACCTTTCTGTCTTATCATTAAGATGCTTAAACTTGCCACCATAAACCAATCTGTACAAACGATACGGTTCAATTCTCTGATTCTTTAATTCTGAACCAATAACAGCAATTCATAACATCTTCTTGACTATGTTTCGGATTATAAACGAGGCAAAATCATATGACAATACTTATTCCTAGTAATTTTATAGGATTATAAGAAAAACAAAAAGAAGAGGAAAAAGCCTGTAATAGCAAGCCTTTGCCTCTTCTTTTGGTTATACAACACTAACTATGTTCCAGGAATCTATTCTCTTCAATAATTCCAGATTAATATTAACGTATACTTTTCAAGGCTATCAAGCGAACTCCCGGTTTGACAGAAGTCATTTATCAAAACATCGCCTATTCGGATAGGAATAGGCACTCGGAATCCCTTACAAAATGCCTCCGCCTCTGAAAATTTCTCCTTGGGAATGGCTTTTTCCGTCTTTACCGGAAGAAATTCTTGGAACCTATTAAGCGAATCTCCGAGAGAAAGCTAGCCTTAGTCTCGAAATCTCTTTCGGCAAAAAGCCTTTCCCCTTCCACATCCATTGCCTGTGACGGAAATCAATCGGTTTCCTTCATAGCTCACTTCCAAGGTACAGCCTCTTCTACAGTTCATACAAGTCATTTTTGTTTCCAATTTGTTCCCTCTTTCCATAAGTGAAAATCTATTGTCAAAATGCGCTTCTTACTTTAATCCTCTTTACCGAAACCGAAGCTTGCTTCCAATGCTTTTTCCAGCCCCGGACTTTTTCTTTCTTTTCTCCCGGGTCATCTTGGGAAGAACTCCATTTCCACATGATGTCCTCCTCCAGACTGTCCATGGATTCATAGAGTCCAACAGAAAGTCCCGCCAGATAGGCTGCTCCCAAGGCGGTTGTTTCAATAGAACGGGGACGAATCACGGAGGCCTGCATTAAATCCGCTTGAAACTGCATGAGAAAATTATTACGGAGGCTCCCCATCCACCCTGAAGACTTCTAAGGCGTTGTCCCATATCCTGCTCCATAGCAAGAAGCTAGAGTCCCTACTTTGAAAGGCAATGGACTCCAGGGCAGCTCGGATAATGTGATTTTTGTTTACCCCTCTGGTCAGTCCGGTAATACTTCCTCTGGCAAAGGGATCCCAGTAGGGTGCTCCAAGTCCTGTAAATGCCGGCACGATATAGCAACCGTTGCTGTCCTCCACCTTAGATGCAAAATACTCCGAATCCTCCGCCTTATCCAGCATGTGCAGTTCATCTCTTAGCCACTGAATTACTGCTCCTCCTACATACACAGATCCCTCCAAAGCATACTGCACCTTTTCCGTCAATGCCCCAGGCAATGGTACTCAGCAAGCCGTGTTTTCGAAAAGAATGGCCCTGATTTCCTGTATTCATCAGCATAAAAGCAGCCGGTGCCGTAGGTATTTTTCCACATCCCCCTTTTGGAAGCAACATTGTCCGAAAAAGAGCTGCCTGTTGATCTCCCGCCACTCCGCAGATAGGAACAGGTCTTCCCAAAAACTCCGGATCCACCTCTCCGAAGAAACCGGAGGAAGGATTTACCTTGGGCAGCATAGCCCTGGGAATTCTAAAAGGACAAAAAGCTCCTCATCCCATTCCAAACTATGAATGTTAAACAGCAACGTTCTTGATGCATTGGTATAATCCGTAACAAAACAGTTTCCCTTTACTCAACTTATACATCAACCAGGTGTCCACGGTACCGAAGCAAAGTTCTCCCGCCTCCGCCCTTTCCTGAGCCCCCTCCACATGGTCTAAAATCCAACGAATCTTCGTGGCGGAAAAATAAGGGTCAAAAACCAGACCGGTTTTTCCCGAATCTTTTCTGAAATCTCCGGATGAGACTTTTGCGCTTCCTTTTATCCATTCCGTGGTTCTTCTGCACTGCCAAACAATAGCGGGATAAATGGCCTGTCCCGTCTTTCTATCCCATACAATGGTACTTTCCCTTTGATTGGTAATACCGATGGCTAATAAAGATGCAGAGGGAATCCCCGATTTTTCCAGACATTCTCTTGCTACCGCTAACTGGCTTTGCCAGATTTCATTGGGATGATGCTCCACATAACCGGGCTTCGGATAATACTGGGGAAACTCTTTTTGAGCCTTATAAACAGACTCTCCTCTTCGTCAAAAAGGATGGCTCTGGTACTGGTGGTACCCGCATCTAAAGCTATGATGTATTTTTTTCATTTTGCTTCCCTTTCTACAAGCTATTTTCAACTGTTTTATGGACGAATTCTTTCTTCCAGTAAATTCCGGAATAAAAGCTTTCTTTGGCACTTTTCTTCCTCTTGCATATAGGCGTTTTGAATTCCCAGCTCTTCAGCATAACGAATCCATTTTTTCGTATTCTTTTCCGTAGACTCGACGGTCAATCTCCGGGTAAGCCTCAAGATTTCCATAAGAATATATTGCCGGAGTAAACTATATAAAATATTTTCTCCGTACTCTTCATAAGCATATTTCAGAACTTTTTTTCGCCTGATACACCTGATTGGGCAGGGAGCAAATGTCGAAGAATCACACCTTTTTGTAAAAGCCCTCCCTATACTCAAGTTCGGGACACTGTCGTACACACTCCGTCAGAGCTTCCTTTGCCCTGATTGGGTAGTCCTTTGCCTTGGAATAGCGTAAGCCGTGTCTTCCATGATATATTTAAAATCAAAAAGGTAAATATCAATAAGCCCTTTACAACTTGCCAATACCTCACTGCTTTGATAGCCGGAGCAGTTCCATACAAAAGGGCAGGCTAAAAGTCTCTTTTCTTAGCCAAAGCTGATAGCTTCTAAAATCCCCGGAAGATAATGCCTCCCGTCACCAGATTGATATTGTGACAGCCCAGCTTTTCCAAGCTTAGAAAATGTTGATAAAGTTCTTCTACAGAAACTGCCTCTCCGATTTCTCCCCGAGAAAGCCTTTGGTTTTGGCAAAAGACACAGGACAGGCTACAGTAAGAAAAGAAAATGGTTCCACTTCCCTTGCTTCCGGAAAGACAGGGCTCCTCCCAAAAATGAGGAGCTGCTCTTCCGATATGCATGATACTTCCCGCATGACAAAATCCCCGTTCACCCTTAAGGCGGTTTACCTTACATTCCCTGGGGCAAAGTCTACAGGAAACATAGGAAAGAATACTTTGTTTCTCTTCTCCCTGAACCGTATTAGATTTTTCTTTCTGGACTATCTTAGGTTTTTCTTCCTGGACTATCTTGGATTTCTCTTCCTGTATTTCATCTATTTCCTGTATTTGCGACATTTCCTATATTTTATCCTCGTTTTTCGCGGTTTTCTATTTCAATCCCCGCTTATTCTATTTAAGTCCGGCTTGTAAGCCCTCTAAAAAGCTGATACAATTCCTTTGATTTCACAATAATTTATTAGAATAAAGGAGTGTATTATGGCAAATCCTATTGTACGCATTACGATGGACAGTGGCAAGGTGATTCGTTTGGAACTGTATCCTGAAACTGCCCCCATTACCGTAGAGAACTTTTTAGACCTGGTAAAGAAGGGCTTTTATAACGGACTGACCTTCCACCGTATTATTTCCGGCTTTTATGATCCAGGAGGAGACCCGGATGGAAACGGTATGGGCACCCTGGTTATAGCATTAAGGGAGAGTTTAAAAGTAACGGTGTAGACAACCCTTAAAGCATGAAAAGGGTGTTATTTCTATGGCTCGTTCCATGGATCCCAACTCTGCCGGCTCCCAGTTCTTTATTATGCATGAAGCAGCTCCTCATTTAGATGGACAGTATGCTGCATTCGGAAAGGTCATCGAAGGCTTGGATGTAGTAGATGAAATTGCTTCCGTAGAAACCGGTTTTCAGGATGCTCCTGTAGAAAAGGTAATCATGGAAAAGGTAGAGGTAGAGGAATAATTTATCCCTTGCTCTATACTCAGGGAAGTTCCATACGATTTTCCTCAGACTATAGTAGAAAAATCCCCCTCTCCTGAGAGAGGGGGAACTATGGCTATGCCGGGTTATGTTAAAATGGTCATCTATCTAGGACTTATGTCGCCATAAGCCTCAAGCAGTTTACCTGAGGGCAGGTCGAGCCACCTTATGCCCTCTGTTTTAACCTTTGCTTCGGATGGGGTTTACATAGCATTTCCTGTTACCAGGAAACCGGTGGTCTCTTACACCCCCTTTTCACCCTTACCGGAAACCGGCGGTTCTTTTCTGTTGCACTTTCCCTGTGAGTCACCTCAACCTGACGTTATCAGGCATCCTGCTCTATGAAGCCCGGACTTTCCTCTCCCTACACTTGGCAGCAGCGACCATTCGCCTTAGTTCCGTTAAAGTCTAGCTTATGAAATTCTTTTTGTCAAGAAAATCCATTTTCCTAATACATTTTCCTCAATACAAATGTTGCAAGTATTCCCCGGTTTCCCGGTTATACAGCATTTCTTCTTTCATGTTTCTATATTGCAAAGGACTTACTCCAATTTTCTGCCGAAAAATCTTGGAAAAGCTTAAGGGGTCATGATAGCCCACCATATAAGCAATTTCCGCTATGGACTTTCCGGTTCTCCGAAGCATGGCTTTGGCATTTTGCATCCGGATATAAAAGTAGATATTCCTTGGGAGAATAACCCTGTATCCTTTTTAAAACTGTTAAAAGATGGGCTCTATGAATTCCCATTTCCTTGGCTAAAGCAGTAATGGAGATATCTTCATGATAATGCTCATCCAGATAAGCTCTCACTCTGGCACTGTGACTGCCTAAATCCTTTAAAGGACCTCCCCAATGCATTTCTTCCTGCTTTCCCCTGAGAAGGTGGGCAAAAAACAAATGCATATAGGCGCTTCTGGATAATTGCTCTTCAATGAGTATAATCCTGTTTTTTGCAGAAATTTTATTAATATACAATAATAGAATATCCATCTGATGCACGATCCCCACCGGTTTTTCCTTGCTAAAGCCGCCTTCGGTAAAAAAACTGTCCGCATCCACTCCCCTCACACCAATCCAAAAGTACGACCAGGGATCCGTTAAATCCGCCTCATACCAAGCTTCCACGTGGGGATATAGAAGAAAAGCATTTCCTTTTAGATAAATGATAATATTCTCCATTGACGAATAATGTCCCCTACACCGGAATAGACCACATGCAAGAGGTATAAATTTCTTTATTTTGATCCCATAACGATGTCCCTGAACACAACGTTCTTTTCCCGCAATACATCAGCTGTAGGTCGGAAGCCTTATTTTCTGCATCCTGGAAATTGTAATAGCGTTGCTCTTCTCCCAAAAAACAGCCAAAGGGATCTTTCACAAAATCTATCGTTTGTTTTTCCATCTCAGTAAAAAGAGAGGGAGACCGGAATTAAGAAAAGAAAAGGGCTCTTCTCTTTGCTATTCTCCATAGACTCTCCTCTCTCACCTCCTATATTAATTTTTCTTTCTACCTAAGACTTGGCATCAATCTTGAAAAGGATGGACGCAAAGTCTCCTCCCTTTCTGCTTAAGTCATCTCTGGAAATAGGAATTCCCACTTCCATAAGCTCGCTGCCATAAGCCTGATAATCCAAGCTCTTCTTTTTCCAAATTAAAGGAAGCATGTAAAACAGGATTTTCCAATCTTTCCAAACAGGGGCTTAAATCTGCCGAAACCCTGTAAAGGCGATCCGCCTCAAGCCCTTTTAGCTTAAAAAGCGAATCCAGGAAGCATTTACATGATTTTAAGGTCTGAAATACATACTAAGACCTTTGATCCTTCTGGGAGATACCACCATAAATGCAGTTTCATTTCCTTGAAAGGAGAACGGAGGCGATAAAAGTCTCCCGTCGATCTGAATCAGCTTCCGATACTCCTTCATAAACTGAATCTGCTTCTTTCACCTCTTCAATTTCTTTTCTCGGGAAGAAGATTTAAATCCAGCCTCATAACCGAAGGTTCCGAAGTAAGCTCATATTGGCTCTGGTTTCCAATGGGGTATTTCTATAAAGCTGCTGATTAGGCACCTGCGATACATGGGAACCGATACTGACAATGGGGTAGGCAATGGAGGTTCCGTACTGAATCTTTGCTCTCTCCGCCGCATCGGAGTCATCACTGCACCAGGTCTGGGGAGCATAATACATCAGTCCCGCATCATATCTGGCTCCGCCGCTGGCACAGGATTCAAAAAGCACATCCGGGAACTCCGTAGTCAGAGCGATGATACAAATCATAGACTCCAAGAATATACCTATGCATCATCTCTCCCTGTCTTTCCGCATCCAGTGCAGCAGAATAGGGCTCGGACATATAACGATTCATATCCCACTTAATATAGGAAATGGAGGATTCTCTAAGAATCTTTGCCATCTTTCCGTAAATATAGTCCACAACCTCTTTTCTGGAATAGTCCAGTACATGCTGGTGTCTGGCATGGCTTGAAAACGTCCATGAGTAGCAATCATCCAATCCGGATGAGCCCGATACAGGTCGGAATCCATGTTGACTATTTTCACTTCAAACCAAAGACCGAACTTTCAGTCCCAGAGCCTCTACCTTCTTGGACAGACCTGCAATCCCCTGAGGGAAGTTTTTCCAAGTTGGCATCCCAGTCCCTAGGGCACCTCTGTAATCATCATTTCTCTTTCCAAACCAGCCGTCATCCAATACGAAAAGCTCTGCTCCCACTTCCTTTGCCTTTCTTGGCAATGTGAAGAATCTTCTCCTCATTAAAAGTCAAAGAAGGTAGCCTCCCAGTTATTTAAAAAGAATCGGCGTTCCTGATTCTTGTATTTTCTGCTATAAGGCGGTTTCTAAAGAAGCGGTGATAAACCTGACTTAAACTGTTCAAAGCCATCCTCGGAATAGGCCATCACAACCTCAGGGCTTTTGGAAGGACTCTCCTCTGAAAGGCAGTAGGAGAAGTTCTGAGGATTAATTCCCAGCATTACTCCCTTGTCATATCAAAGGTGGATACCTCTACCTGAGACAGGAAGTTCTCACTGTAAACCAGGTTAAAGCCGTAAACCTTTCCCTGATCCTCGTTGGCATCCGGACGAAGCAGAGCAATAAAGGGGTTATGCTCCGCACCGGAACAGGTACCGTTTAAGCTCTGAATCCCTTTGAATCCCCATTTCCAGTTTTTCTTGTCTTTACATAGCGCTCTCTTCCCCAAGCACCTGCCAAATGAAGCATGGTGAAATCTTTATCCAAGAATTCCACACTCATACTGAGGCCGCTTCTAAGTGGATTTTTTTCCGCTCCCATTTGGGTAAAAGCAAACATTTCGGCAAAGCACCGGATAGTCTCTATAAAGGGTATATTCCAAACGAAGCTCTGTCTCACTGACAGCATCTACCAGGAAAAATATCCAGGGTCAAAGCTTCATCATCCGCCTTCCACATAGGACATGGGTAAGGGCAGGTAGCTTGGCTTTTCCCTTCTTGATTTCATAGCCCTGATAGCGAAGTCGGATACCCCTGCTGCCGTTTTTCCTGCAAGATGGAAAAGGCAGGACTACGATAATCTCCCGTTCCGTAGGGAAGGATATTCCTGGGGTGGCATATTGCATAGAAAGTGCGCCCTGGCTCCGGAATGCAGACACTCATCTGAGAACGCTGAGCCTCTTCATGAAGGAAGAAAAAGCCTTCTCTGTCATGGATTCGCTTGCCATAATACAGATGCTCCAGCTGATCATTTTCCATTACCCGCATAAGGTAGGAAATCTTCTCGTTATATAAGTGAAAAACTCTTTCTTTTTCGTGAAAAACAATATCAAAAGCCATTCTACTCCTCCAATCCTAGAGCTTACCGCCACTGGTGGCAATTCCTTCAATAAATTGCTTTGGAACAAAAATATATAAAACGATCATCGAACACAGGCAATTAGGATGCCGCCATCAGTTCCGGGAATTTTATCACATACTGCCCCTGCATCTTTAGCCAAAGCAGAGGATAAAACCAACATATCCTTATCCGTATTTACAATCATGGGCTACATCAAATCCTTATAGGCAAAGAGGGCTGTAAAAATTCCCAGTGCCACCATGGAAGAACGCATCAAAGGCATCATAACGAAAAGGAAGGTTTGTCCGATATTACAGCCATCCAGTCTGGCAGCCTCCTCCAAATCCTTGGGAAGTCCCATAAAGCCCTGTCTTAAAAAGGAAGGTTCCAAAGGCGGTAACCAGTCCCGGAAATACTAAAGCAAAAATCGTATTTAACATTCCCCATCTTGGAAACCATCAAATACTGGGGATCAAAAAGACCTGATTAGGCACCATCATTTTGAATAAATACCAGGGAAAATGCCAGGTCTCTTCCCGGAAAAACGGAGTCTGGCAAAGGCATAGCCTGCCATTGTTGCCGTTACCACTGCACAAAGCACTCTAAAGAAAAATCAAAAGCAGGGTATTTCTATAGAGCAGAAAGGAAAATCTATATTGGCAATAACTGCCTTAAAGGCATCTGTTCGCCAAACCTTCGGGAAAATAATAAAAGGATTCACGGAGGTTGCCTCTGTAGTACTCTTAAAGGCTGTCAGTACCATCCAGAAAAAGGGAACCAACATGGTAATGAAATCAATACCAGGGTAAGATGCACGACAAAACTACTGATTTTTCTATTTCTCTCTAAGCTATCCATAGGTACCCTTTTCTTAATTATAGTAAACCCACTTCTTCCGCCCGATCATCTGTAACACAGTAACCAGTAAGGTCAGAAGGAGGAGCACCACCACAATGGTTGAACCATAACCGATATTTTTGTTTACAAAAGGAATACTTATAGAAAAGATATACCAAAGACTGGGTTTTTCCCAGTGCCGGGTTAGTGTTATCAATTACCATATAAATCAAGTCAAATACCTGTAAACTGGCAATGACTCTGGTTACCAAAACGAAGAAAATTGTGGGCGAAAGTAAAGGCAGGGTAATGTTAAAGAAGCTGGAAATACCGGTTGCTCCGTCAATCTCCGCCGCCTCGTAATAATCTCCAGGAATTTCCTGTAATCCCAGCCAGGAAAAGCACCATGTTATAGCCTAAGATAGACAAATACTGATTACCGCAACGCTGTAAACGGCAATACTTGGGTTACTTACCCAGTTAATTTTGCTATGAAAAATATGGTTTAACAAGCCGAAGTCGGAATTGTATAACCAACGCCAAACCATGGCAATAGCAGCAGGTGCCGCCACCATAGGCAGGAAGATAATGGTTCTATATACCGATCTTCCCTTGATTTTCTTATTTAACAGCACTGCCAAAACCAGGGAAATAGCTATGGAGAAGGGGACTTCCACAATCGCATAACGCACCGTATTGATCTAGAGCCTGCGCCAGATTTCCCTTATCCGCAAAAACCTTCTGAGTAATTTTTGCAAGCCAACAAAATGTTCTCTACCAAAGTCTCCCGTCTTAAAGAAGCTTTGATAAATGGTGTTGATAATCGGTATAATATTTAAAACCACCAAACCGATTATTGTTGGCAGGATAAATAACCAGCCCCAGATAAATTCGTGTTTTTCTCTACTGGTAAACGAAAAGCCTTTCTTTTCTCTTCCGCCATAGCTACTCCTTTTTCTACTAAATACCGGACTTTAATCTTTTTTGCAAGTTTTATTTCCTTGTTTTATTTAGCGTTTTGAAAGCTTTCAAAAGCGCCGTGGTTAATGCCGTTAAAAATGCTGTCGTAAATGCTATTAAGAATGCTTTTTGAAAAAGTTTTGATAAATAATGTTTTAAATGCTGTTTGCCTCATTTTTATATTTACTTCCTGTGCTCCTCTGCATGAGCTTCTCATTCATCTGTGCCGCCATCTTTTTACAAGCTTCCTCCATCGTCAGCTCTCCGGTATATACCTTAGTAACTAACTCTGTATTGGCATCCTCCCAGGTTACTGTGCTTCTGGAGAAGGGAAGAATCTCCATATCTTCCATCATGTTGAGATATGCCTGTAAATTAAAGGGCGCGCTCTTTGCCCATTCCTGAGAAGTACCCTTGTAAGCCGACATGGTAATGCCAAGCTCTGCCTGCTTTCTCTGTGCCTTTTCGGAACCCATGTATTCGATCAGCTTTCCAAGCCTCTTCCTTATGCTTTGTGTAGCTGCAGCAGCCCATCCCTAAACCATTGTAGATAGACACTCTTCTTCCTGTTACCTTATCCTTTCGGAGCTCTACGCAATCCGCATTGTGCTAAGCTGAGTCATTCTTCTTATGTGCCGCAATCATCCAGGAGCCCTGGGTAATCATTGCTACCTTGCCGGACTGGAACAAAAACATCTTCTGAATTTTCAGACATAGTCTCTGCAGAAGGAATCAAATCCTCCTTAATCCAGGTCTCCAAAATCTGCATAGCTTCAATACTCTTCGGATCGTCATAGCCGGATTTTGTCTTATCATCATTTAGAATGTATCCGCCCTCTGTCCAAAATCATATTGTAATAGCCTGCCTGATCGTTGTTGGGCTTTAAGCAAAAACCATACTGAGAACCATCCGGCTTCTTTTAGCTTTTCTGGCAGCTTCCGTTAAGTCATCCCAGGTCCAATCGGCAGTTGGATAAGCTAGCCTCGCCTCATCAAACATTTTCTTATTGTACCAAAGAGCAATCGTATCGATATCTCTTAGGTACTGCATAATCCTTGCCCTCATAGCCGTAAAGACCCAGATATCATGTGGATAATTCTCCTTCTGAATTACTTCGGAATTCTTAATGTAATCCGTCAGATCCAGAAGCATCCCGTTACTCATGTACCGCTCTGATTCGTTAGAGTGCATCCAGAACACATCCGGCAAAGAACTGCCCCTGTCAGCAGCTTCCATAGCAGTCCAGTAATCCGCCCAACGCACAACGGTAATCTTGGTTTTTAATCCCTGTTTCCTTTGTGAAATCCGCCATGATTTCTTCCAGTCCGGGCTCCTGGTTGGTATCCCAGATGGACACGGAGAGGGTTACATCCGAACTCTTTTTCTCCCTCTGCTTTCTCTGTTTCCTTAGCGCTCTCCCGGGCTGTTGTTCCGGCGCTCTCGAAGAATTTCCCCGGAATTTTCCTGTCTTCTGTCCACAGGCCATCAGCTTCTAACAGGCTTAAGCCAAGTGCCAATGCGTACTTCCTTAACATACTTGCCTCCTTTTTAAAAAAGAAAGTGTAAAGCAAACAGGTATTCCCAAGGAAACATCCCTGGAGATTTTAGAAAAGAGGCTGTAAAAAGAATTCTTCTCTCATCCCTTCTTTTTCACAACCCTCTTCTATACGCAATCGACCCTGGTACTTTTTAACGAGATATCGCACACTACGCGTGCGATATCTCGTTAAGAATCAAATTACTTCTGCTCTTCTGCAAGCTTTTTCATTCATTTGCTTTCAGCCATCTGCTTACATGCTTCTTCCATGGTAAGCTCTCCGGTATAAACCCTTGGTAATGATTTCATTATCTGCATTTTCCCAGCTTACAGTACTCTGGAATAAGGACGAATTACCATGTCATCCATCATGTTCAGATAAGCCTGCAGGTTAAAAGTTTGCACTCTTTACCCATGCATCGGAGGTCTCCTTGTAAGCGGACATGGTTACTCCAAGTTCAGCCTGCTTCTTCTGTGCCGGCTCAGAACCCAAATACTCAATCAGCTTCCATGCCTCTTCTGTGTGCTTACTGTCTCTTGCGGCAGCCCATCCCAAACCGTTGTATAAAGAAACTCTCTTACCTGTTTTAGCATCCTTGGGAAGCTCTACAATATCGGCATTCTGCGCTGTGTACTCATTAGCCTTGTAGCTGGCAATCATCCAAGAGCCCTGAGGAACCATAGCCACCCTTTCCGGACTGGAACAATACTTCCTCTCCGTTCTCGGACATTGTCTCAGCGGATGGCATCAAGCCTTCCTTAATCCAAGTATCTAAAATATTCATTCCTTCGATGGTCTTTGGATCATCCCATCCGGACTTCTTCTTATCATCACTGATAACATATCCGCCCTTATCATAAATCAGGTTATAATATCCTGCCTGATTGTTATCCATCTTTCACTGCCAAAGCCGTACTGAGAGCCGTCAGACTTTGTCAGCTTTCTTGCGGTTTCCGTTAAATCATCCCAAGTCCAGTCGGATGTAGGATAAGGAACTCCCGCCTCATCGAAAAGCTTTTTTATTGTACCAAATTGCAATGGTATCAATGTCCTTAGGAACTGCATAGTACTGATCCTTGTAGGTATAAAGTCCCCAGATATCCTCCCGGATAGTTCTCCACTTTAATCTTATCGGAAGCCTTAATCTTATCCGTCAAATCCAAGAGCATATCATTACTCATATAACGCTCTGATTCATTAGAGTGCATCCAGAAAACATCCGGTAAAAGATCCGTCCTGAGCTCCTGCCTCCATGCATAGTCCAGTACTCATTCCACTTTACAACGGAAATCTTAGTCTTGATTCCGGTCTCCTTAGTGAAATCATCTAAAATCTCCTTAAGTCCCGGGTTCCTGGTTGGTATCCCAGATTGCTACGGAAAGCTCTGTCAGAGGAAGCTCCCTGCTCACCGCTTCCGCTTGCTGTACTCTCGGAAGAAGCACTCTTGCTTCCGCCGCAAGCAACCAATCCCAGGGCCATAAGTCCCCATCACCACTGATACTGCTAAACTTCTTTTTCATCTTTTCCTCCTAAAGCACAAGAGCTCTCCGCACAAAAACCTTCCTGGGAATCAGCTTCAAAAATATCCTGACTCGGTTTCGGAAAAATCTTTCTCTCCGGCTTCGCTCTTGAAAAACAATATTCTACCCCATATTATACTTCCGGCAAGAAAATATAATATGGAAAAATGTTGTGATAATACAGAAAAATGTTATGGAATTCTGTCGAGTTCTTTCCTGCTGTCACAACTAAGAATTTTTCTTCTTTATCGGCAAGATGGCAGGGTCCGTTCATGGACAATTTATCCACTCCCAGATGGAGAAAAGAATGCCGTAAAAATCCGGGTCAGCCGCAAATTCTGCCGCAGACTCCCACCGATATTCCCCTGCCTGTTTTCCCTTTTTCCACCACTCTTTGATAGCTCTCAGAATGGCGGGATGTTTTTATGATAAAAACTGTGTACTATGGCATTTTGTCTGTCTATTGCCAAAAGATACTGGGATAAGTCATTGGTACCGATAGAGAAAAATCAACTTCTTTAGCCAAATCCTCCGCTATAAATATCTGCTGCCGGGGTTTCTATCATCACCCCTAAGGGAATCTCTTTCCGCCATGAGGAAACCCTTTGTTTTTCAAGCTCAGTCCTGCATTTGTGGAATAAGGCTTTGCTTTCTCTGACTTCTTCCAAACTGCTGATCATCGGAAGCATCACTGAAAGCTCACTGTAGGCGGAAGCCCGCAATAGAGTTCTATTTGTGTACAGAACATTTCCTTTTTCCATAAGGCAAAAGCGAATGCCCCGAAGACCTAGAGCAGGATTTTTCCTCCTTTATACCGGCATGATAGGAAAGCACCTTATCTGCTCCCCAAATCACAGGTTCGGATAATAACCTCTCTCCCTTTCATTTCCTCAAAGATCTCCCTGATAGCTTTGAAACTGTTTTTCCTCGGACGGAAGCTTTCCTTCTCATCTGTACGATACAGACCGATTCCTTCAGCACCGGATTTTAGCAGCTTCTTGGCATCTATCGGAGACGACATATTGCCATATAATTTTCATGCGTTTTCCGTCCAAACTGATACATTCCTCATCTCTCAGTTTTCAAGCTCTTGCCGTTCTTCTTCTTCTTTTTCCATAAGCTCCCGGTAATAAGCCAGCACTTCCTCCGTAGGAGAAAATAAGCCACCCTTTTTCACCGTCAATAATACAGTATTCTCCGTCTTCTATGCCCTTCAGTCCCTTACATTGTACCAAAGCCGGGATTCCCAAGGATGCCGCCAGAATAGCTGTGTGACTTTGTAAGGATCCATTCTCCGTAATAAATCCCAACAGCTTATCTTTAGGAAAACGAATGGTGTCCGAAGGCCCCAGATCCTCTGCCAGTAAAACACAAGGGCTCTTCCTTGGTAGCGACATCTTTTCCGCTTAGAAATAGAAAAGCATCAAGTTCAGAATATCCTGCATATCCTCCGCACGTTCCCTGAAAATATGGATCCTCCATACGACGAAAAAGCCTTTTCTTGTTTGCTAAAGGCTTTTTCACTGCATATTCCATGGTATGACCCTTTTGTACCAGACTGAATACGCTGTTTTGAAGAATTTCATCGGAAAGCATCAACGCATGAACCGAAAATATCTTTGCATCCTCATTCTGCATTTCCAAAGAGCCCTTTTGATAATATTCTTCTTCCTTCGCTATCGACTTTAAAAAGGCTTCTTTTCCCCTCCTTTTTTCCTCCTCTATGCCTTCTTCGGATTTTTCAGGTAGGAAAATTGAAGCTTCCTTTTAAAATGTACCGGTCCCCATGGCAATGCTCTGAAAAGGCGGAAAGTCCTTCCAGTATCTTCATAAACTTTCCTCTTTAGACAAAGGAGGTTTTCAACCACAAAAATCCATGGGCAGGAAGAACAAGGTCTCTTGCTTTACAGGACTTTCCGGAAAGTAGATCCACGTAATCCTCCACTTCGGACACATAGGCCACCTGCTCGGATCTGGCAAAGTTGTAGAAGCAAAGAATCTTTTCTCCCTCATAATATCTTCCAAAGGCAAGGACATGGATATTCTTTGTATCAATAATCCAAGTATCCGCCATGGTGGAAAATGCTTTATGCTTTCTTCTTAAATCCTCCAGCTCCTTCAAACCGGTGAAAATCTTTTCTTCTATACTGCCCTTTTTCTTTCTCTTCTCCGCCTTTTCCCATGGGAAATTTCCACGATGAAGATAACGGGAATCCACCTTCTTGATGTCATCCTCATGATAGCTGTAGTCATTTTCCTGTCCAATCTCATCTCCGAATAAAGCACCGGTATACCGGACTGACTCAGCAAAAAGGCATGGAGCATTAAAGTCAGCTGCAAAGCCTCTTTGATTTTGTGCTCATCCTTTTCATAGGCAGCCGCTTCCAATCCGCAAAGAGATGCGGTGGTACCGCAGAGTCTGGCGTCTCCCCGTACCGGATCATCATTGTACAGCTCTCCTCTTGCATCGGAATCCTCCGTAAAGCCTCTGAAATAAGCATTTAAAAAGGCTTTATGCGGAATCTCCGTAATGGAAAACTGCTCCAGGAAAGCGTAATCCAGTCCCCAACCGATATCATCATGACAACGAAGGTAATTCAGGAAATACCATGTCCTTCGGAAGGGCAAAGACCTGTCTCAGCTGATGCTGCATCAAACGGGTATCCTGGGTAGCCAAACGGTATGCCAGGTAGATGCCATAGTGGTAACATTATACAGCATGTGACACTGGGGCTTCCAGACTTCCGAGTAAGGAACTACCTTTGAGGCTCCATTACCACTTCTCCCAAAAGCACATACCGCGGGAGCCACTATTTCCATCGCCATACGGAAGATGCGAACTAATGTATGTACTCTCCGGAAGGTTTCGACAGTTTGTACCCAGCTTTTTCCAAATATAAGGAACCGCATCCAGGCGGAAAAACATCCGCTCCCTGATTACACAGGAAGAGCATATTTTCCAACATATCATTTAAAACCGTAGGATTCCCATAGTTCAAATCCCACTGATACGGATAAAAGGTAGTCATAACAACCTTTTTCGCTTCTTCCAATAGGTGAAATTACCGGGAGCGGACTCTGAAAAACCTGAGGAACTGTACGTTCAAATTCATTGGGAAGCCCCAGTCATTAAAACATAAAAAGAAACGATCCTGAAATTCTTGTTCGCCGTTCTTGGCACGTTTTACCCACTCATGTTCCTCGGAGCAATGGTTCATGACAAAAATCAAACAAACACTGATTCCTTCTTCATGGCAGACAGAACATAAACTCTTAAGATCATCCATAGTTCCCAATTCCGGTTGAACCTTGTGGGAAATTGGATACCGCATACCCCCTGTCAGACTTTTCCTTGGACTTCCAGAATAGGCATCAAATGCATATAATTAAAGCCACATTCCTTAAGGTAAGGAATCCTTTTTCCACGCCCTTTAAGTCTTTTTCCGAAGCAATTGGTATATAAAGAACTCCCGATAAGGTTGTTTCCTTTAAACCACTGGGGCTTTCTATTCTTTCTTGGTCTAATGCTCTAAGCTCAGGAGACCGTTCTCTGGCATATTTATCCAAAAGAGAAAGAAAATATTGAAAGGATTGTTCATTGCTTCTATACAGCTCATAATATAGCCATTTCAACTCATCCATATGGGTAGCCAGACGGTTCTGATAAGCCGTAATATAGTCATCCTGAACTTCCTCTACCGTATTCGTTACCTTTCGTTTTTCACTGCATTGGGCTCCAATGCTCTCAGCCTCTTTTCGGTGCATTCTTCTATCTTCATCTTATCTGTTTTATGCTCTTTGCTACCCGTTTCCTTTTTCTTCCCCATACTGATATCCCTTTCTATTATAGCTTTTCTAGAAGGTAAAGACTTGACCTCTCCAAGCGCTCATCTTCCAAGATGCCTGAAAAACTAACTCTTTTCTTCTTTTGGAACATTTTCCTCATTATACCCTAAAGCAAAATAAGCAACAAGGAAAAAGTGAAACAGAGGATACACTTTGTTTCTATTTAATAAAAATAAAATATTCAACTTATACAAAAAGCATGGATAATCAAAAGAAAAAGGGAATAGACATTGCATTTTTGTCAAGCATTCTATACACTGAAGGAAAAAGAAACTGTAGAGTTTTCTGCATTCCATCATAAGCAAGGAAGCCGAAAATTATATTCGGGTTTCTTGTTCAGAATTAAAGGAGGTAAATATATGTATTACGGATCCCTAGAAGCCGGTGGAACTAAGATGATTTGTGCCGTTTGCGAGGAGAACGGAAAGATTATTGAGCAGGTTTCCATTCCCACCTTAAGCCCGGAGGAGACCATTCCTAAAATTATCGATTATTTTAAGGATAAAAGACATTGTCGCCCTGGGTGTAGCCTGCTTTCGGTCCCATCGATTTGCATAAAGATTCCAAAACCTATGGCTATATTACCAGTACCCCAAAGCTCAAGTGGCAGAACTATCCTCTGATTCTACTTTACAAAAGGCTTTATCCATTCCCATGGGCTTTGATACGGATGTAAACGGTTCTCTTCTGGGAGAGATTTCCTTCGGTTTCCAGTAAGGGCTGGAAAAATGCCATTTACATTACCATCGGTACCGGAATCGGCGGCGGCGTTATCAGTAACGGAAAATTACTGCACGGTATGTTACACCCGGAGCTCGGACATATGCTCTGGTTCCCCATCCGAAGGATTCCTTTGCGGGAAACTGCCCTTCCACAAGAATTGTTTTTGAAGGTATAGCCTCAGGCCCTGCTCTTGAAAAAGATACGGAAAGAAAGGCATTGAACTGGTAAATCAAAAAGAAGTATGGGAAATTGAGGCATACTACATCGGTCAGGCTCTATGTAATCTGATCTTAACCCTCAGTCCGGAGAGAATTATTCTGGGAGGCGGCGTAATGCATCAGGAACAGCTCTTTCCTTTAATTCGTAAAAGAGTAGCCTCAGTTAAATGACTATCTGAAAAACCAAAGAATTAGCAGATTTAGACCATTATATCGTCCCTGCCAGCTTAAACGACAATCAGGGTATACTGGGTTGTTTACAGCTTGCCATCGATGCAAAGAAAGAAAGTAGCTTTGAATTTAAAATAACAACATAGGGAAGTTTAGAACAATGAATGCATAAATGAAGCAATACCGGAAAGCAAAAACAACAGCAGGAAAGAGAAAAATCAAAGCAGATTAGCAAAAGCTTGAAAAAGCAAAGGAGACCTATAAAAACGGTTTAAAATGGATTCTGCTGGGTATTCTTACCGGTGCTGTTGTAGGCTATTTCCGCCTTCTTTGCCCATGGTATCGTACTGGCTTCCGCATTCCGGGTAAAGCACCCTCCCAGCTTCTTTTTGCCCTCCCCTTTGCCGGACTTCTTTTGGTCTTCGCATACAGCATTCTGTCTGACAAAAACAAAAAGGGTACCAATCTGGTGATTGAGTCGGTGCGAAGAGGAGAAAAGTTGCCGGTGGAAATGGCTCTCTGATTATTTTCAGCACTGTGCTTTCCCATCTCTTCGGCGCTTCCGTAGGACGAGAAGGTGCCGCTTTACAGGTAGGGGCTCTCTGGGCTCCAGTATCGGCAGAATTTTTACATCTTTCTGAAAAAGAGCAAAAGAAGAATTATGATGTGCGGAATGAGTGCAGCTTTTTCCGGGCTCTTCGGTACCCCGATAGCGGCCGCTATCTTTGCCATAGAGCTATGCACCGTAGGCAGTATTTACTATACCGCCTTACTCCCCTGTACCGTTTCCGCCTTAACAGCCCATTTTTGCGGAAAAAGTCATTCATGCTGAGGAACCGAATCTTGCCCTTTCTCTAATGGCGGAAATGGATTGGTCCTCCGCCCTATACTACTTCTGCTGGCTATTGCCGCCGCTTTGGTAAGTATAGTATTTGTCTCTGCGCCCATAAAGCAAAGGATTTATTTAGCAAAATACTTTCCAAATCCTTATCTACGTATTTTTTGTAAGCGGAGCAATGGTTCTCCTTGCCACTTTGGCGCTAAACACCAATATCTATAACGGAACCGGTATTCAGCTGATTACGCAAACGATTCATGAACCCGGAACAAAGATTTTTCTCTTTGCCTTTTTCTTGAAAATCCTCTTTACTCTGTTTCTCTTGGGGAGCGGATTTCAGGGTGGAGAGATTGTTCCTTCCTTGTTTATAGGAGCAACGCTGGGCAATGCATTAAGCCGATTTTTGCCATTGGACCCTTCTCTATGTGCGGCACTGGGAATGACTGCCTCTTCTGCTGGCGTCACCAACTGTCCTCTGACCGCCTTACTCATCAGCTTTTGAGCTATTCGGCTTCAGTGCCTCTTCCTACTTCCTTTTAGCCATCGCCATCAGTTATCTATTCTCAGGGAATTACGGACTTTACCACAGCCAAAAATACTCTTTTCCAAAACAGAGGAAGAAGATAAATGAGCATACCCATTAGGTATGCTCATTTATTTTCTTAACGAGTTTCCCTCGAAGTGCGCGAGGTATCTCATTTAGCCCTTTTTAAAACGGTTCGCTAAGCCCTTATCCTCCGGCTTAACCCGCAGATTAGTAACTTTCTCTTCTTCCCCGGTCTTTGAATCTTTAATTCCAGAATGGTTCCTTCCGGTAAAGCCTTGCCAAATTCTATTTGTAGGAACTTAGCTACCTTGGGGTGGTTTTGCCTGAAAAATCATCCAAAGTCTCTACTAAACTGCATTAACTCCATGGGATCATGTCATTTCTCCTTTCTTTGATAATTCAAATTACTTTCTCCACTACTGATAAGCATCCCAACATGATAGCACTCTTCTTTGCATAATGCTTTCAGATGCTATCATTACTTTATGCTGTTTTGATTTTTCGTTAGCCTAGGCTAATATTTTCTAAAAAGAGCATAGCCTAAGTTCCTTTTTCTGACAAGTATTATTTTTGCCTCTTTAGCTTTATTGCCCCCTTGATCGTCTTTCTTCCTTCCCTTTCCGACTATTCTATACCTAGGCTATATCTTCACAATATGCTTTATTTTTGCTTCCATAGTCTCTTTTATGCTATACTGCTTCGGTGTATTTTAAAAAGAATACTGTGATTATTTTAAAAGAATGCTTGATTATTTTTTGAGAAGGACTGAAACATGAGTAAAATCAAAGAAATCTCCCGGAAGCCTGGGAGAAGGAAGAATATAAACACTATACCCCATTGACCTAAGGGAAGCAGAGGAATATGAAATCGGACATGGACAAGGCCCTCTCCTATCCCTATAGAGACTTTACTGGGAGGAAATTCCCTGTCCATAGAAGGACAGTATCTCCTTTACTGCAACATACGGAACCCTTTCCAGAGAGCTGGGAGAACGACTTTTCCGACAGGGGCTATCAGGTGAGCAAACCTGGAGGGGGATATAGAAATATGTTTTTACAGCAAATAAAAAAAGCTGCAAAACAGGAGGAACGACAGAAGGAAATTGAATTAAGCCTTAGAAAAAAATTCAAAAAGTCTATCTTTACCCCCTTTGCCAAGGCCATCAATGATTATGAGTTGATTCAAAGAGGGCGATTCCATCTGCGTCTGCATTTCCGGCGGTAAGGATTCCATGATTATGGCAAAGCTTTTTCCAAGAGTTAAAACGACACAACAAATTCCCTTTACCCCTGCATTTTTTCTTTGTATGGATCCGGGCTATAACGCCTACAATCGACAGATTATTGAGGAAAATGCCGCTCTTCTGGGGATTCCCTTGGAGTTTTTCCAAAGCGATATTTTTGAATCGGTTTTCACCATCGACTCCTCCCCCTGCTATGTTTGCGCAAGAATGCGAAGGGGACACCTGTATTCCAAGGCAAAGGAGCTGGGCTGCAATAAAATTGCTCTTGGGCACCACTTTGATGATGTGATTGAAACCGTCTTAATGGGAATGCTTTACAGTGGACAATTCCAGGCCATGATGCCCAAGCTTCATTCCACAAACTTTGAAGGAATGGAGTTGATTCGTCCCCTCTACTATGTTCGGGAGGAAGACATTATCCATTGGCGAAATTATAACCAGTTAAACTTTTATCCAGTGTGCCTGCAAGTTTACCGAAACCTCGCAGCACCTGCCATGTGGATTTGCACCACCAGTTCCAAGCGCTTGGAGATAAAGAAATTGATTGCTTCCCTAAAAGAAGTTAATCCCTTTATCGAGAAAAATATCTTCCGCTCCACAGAAAATATGTCCATCAATACCATCTTGGGTCTAAAAACCGATGGAGAGAAGCACTCCTTCTTAGAATGGTATGATAAGGGCTTTGAATTTTCGAATCCCGATAAAGGGATGTAAAAACTAAATCCAATCTATTTTTAAAAGCAACTTAGACCTGAAAAAGGGTAATGTACCTCATTTCAGGTCTATCAACCACTAAATACAGCTCCTCTTTTTATGAGAAGATTTTATCCTTTTGTATTCAAGGATAGTCTGTACCAAAACATCCACTCTATCACCAAAATAATCTTTTTATAAAAATTTTCGTACTGTTATCGTACTTTTTCCTGCCTAAGCTTATATGCATTTTTAGCAAAATCCTTTGGTTTTACTGTGGATTTATTCTTCTCAAACTCAGCGACTTTATCTTCTGCAATTAGAAACAATATTTCCAATTCCGGTTTTAGTACAATACTTCTCAATTCCTATAATCTTGCCTTTGTAGTCTTCCGGTATCTTTTAGCCTTTCCTTTTTGTGCATCTCCTATCCGCATAATTAATACATCATTGCCGGGATAAATGTTTAGTTCTGTCCGAACCTGCCCATTACCGGTAATTTGTCTTGCATGATAGGGAGTCAAGCCCAATAATTCATCCTCTCCAAAGATTAATCGATTATTTGCCAAGAGGATACGAACAATTTCAGTTCATTTGCCCTTCGCACATGATTAATCTTTTTCATTCCTTTAGCTTCCTCTTTAGGCTCATCAGCTCTTCATAATTTACAGCAGTTTGAAAAGCATTGTTATAATACTGCTTGCTTTTCAGAAGTTCAGTCCTGATTTGATAGTCTTCATACATGTTAGAGAGGGATACATGCTTTCCTGACTTACAAATCCATATGTTATCCTGCCGTCCCATCTGATCCAAAAACCTCACAATAGTGAGTAGTAAAGATTAAAGAAGCATTCTTCTTATTGACCGATTTATCCTTATACAAACTAATCATATTTTCCACAAGAGTTTTATGAAAATGATTTTCTACCTCATCAACCAAAAGATCAAAACCTTCTTTTAAAGAAGCAACCATTAAGGTATACAGTAGTAATCCCTTTGTTGTACCGCTAGACAAGATATAAATCAACTGGCTATCAGAAAGATACTTCTCTTCCCCGTTAAAAACCAATCTGTAATTATGTTCGTCCAAGCTTTGTAAATGTTCAATATTGTCATCAAAAATACGCATAATGTTTTCCAAAACCAAAGTATCTATGCTGTAATTTTTTAAGGCTTTGAAAATCATACGATAAGTCTCTGCTCCATTTCCAAAACTTTCGAAATAAATAGCTCTTTGTACTCTCTCTAAGACAAAAATACTTTGGATATATCCTCCGGCAATGTTCCATACTCATCCATTTTCTCGAAAGAACTATCTTCATACAGTTCATGAATACGACTTTTATAATATTTTTCTATACAGCTTTTTCCTCTTTAAAAATTGCCTGATTACTGAGAGATATGTCCGTAGACAATAAACACTCATACTTATAAATAAAGCCTGCATGATAAAAGACTATCTCCAATTCAACACCGTCATAGTCATAGTGTTTATCTTCTAAGCGAAAGTCTCCCAAAATAGAATAGCAAGCATCCAAAAGCTCCAATGCAGAGGTTTTTTTCCGAAGCATTTTTCCAATAAATGCCATCGTATTATAAACATATAAATCAGGCGCAATCTCCTGCAGTTCATACTCTTTATCTTCTGCAGTCTTCCTCGATTTAGCCACCAAATCAATAGTATATCCTTCTATACAGTTTTTAAAAATTTTTGGCTTTTTACATAAAGTAATTTCATTCTGCACACCTCCTTTTTCCTGCTTTTTATAGTATATCAGTGAAACGTGATTTAAACAATATTTTTTTGTTTTTAATCTTTATTTATTCTGCAAAAATTCATGATTTGTACTAATATGTTGATAATTATATGATTTTTTTCTATATTTTAGTTCTTTAATAAAAAAACTTTAGCTAATTTCGGTTTGAAAAATCAGCTAAAGTTTTTCTGAAATTTTCTTTATGCTATAGATTTCAATTTTAAATCTACATTCCAATCAAGGCTTTACCCCACATGCAAGCAGGAACCGCCAATAAACTCACGAATAATGGAGTTCTTCGGAATGGACTCCGGGCTTACAGGGAAGCACATAGTCCAGGAACTTTAAGAGGCGCTTTGCCTCCTGGTAGGCAGGACTGTCATTTTTCAATCTGGAACAGTAGAGGCTGGGCAAAAATCTTCAAAACTGCAAGCTCATAAATCAGCGCAGAGTTGACCATCACATCCGCCCTCTCCTGGAAGGGGAAAATGTAATTGTCCTCGCCCCTGTCTTACATTTTTCCAGATGGAAATGGTATCCTCCGCAGAATAACCTCTGGTTCTGTTATCTCTTACCATTCTACGAAGCAGGCGCACATCTGTTGTAGGAATACGGTTATGCTCATCAATGTTCAGGGGTGTTAAAGCGGAAATGTAAATGCGGAACTTACTTTCCTCCGGCAGGGAGGTGGACATTAAATCATTTAAGCAGTGGATACCCTCGATAACCAAGACATCCTCCGCCTCCATTTTTCAGATAATCTCCCTTATACTCTCTTTCTCCCTGTGAAGAAATTGTAACGGGGAAGCTCCACCCTTTCTCCGGAAAGAAGAGAAAGCATATCCTTGTTAAACAACTCCAAATCCACGCACTGAATGGACTCAAAGTCGTAATTTCCTTCCTCATCTTTGGGTGCCTCCACTCTGGCTCTGAAATAATTATCCACAGAAATAGCATGGGGCTTTTAGTCCAAGTGCGGAAAGCTGAATGCTTAAACGCTTGAAAAGCTGGTTTTTCCTGAGGAAGAAGGTCCTGCAATCAGTACCACCGCTTCTTCTCCTTAAAGATAGACATGGCAATATTTCCGATTTGCTTCTCAAAATAAGCTTCCTGCATCAGAATAAGAGAATCCGTATCCCCTTGAACAATCTGCTTATTCAATGCACCGATATCTCCGATTCCCACCTTTCTGGCCCAAAGGGAGGATTCCTTTTGCACCTGATAAAGCTTATCCATTGGACAGAACTCCGGAAGCTCATTGGGCTTCTCCGGAGTAGGCAAAAGCAGGATAAAACCGTCTCCATAGGGAAGCAGGTCAAATAAAGTCACATAGGAAGTATTTTGCAACATATAGCCATAGAAATAGTCCTGGAAATTCCCTAAAGAATAGATATTAACACGGCTGGTCATACGATAACGGAACAGCTCCTCCTTGGAATGCATCCCCACCTCACGGAAGATTGCTCTGGCATCCTCGGTGGAAACGGAGCGCTTCATAATCGGCATCTTCTTTTCCGCATACTCCAACATGGAAGCTTTCACCTTCTCCAAGAGCTCCTTTGTAATCTTCACATCTCCGGAAAGGTAGCCGTAAAAACCGCCTCCCAAAGTATAATCCATATTTACCCGAAATCCCGGTACATCCTTACAATGATGGTAAAAAGCCTTTAAAAGCATAAAAACGGCAGAGCGGTGATAACTCTTCATACCGATACTATCCTTCAAGGTTAAAAAGTCGCATTCTGATCCACATTGGGGATTCTCTTATGCAACTCATAAATACGCTTTCCAAAGCGCACCAAAACAATGGGATACTCCTCCATATCCTGAAACAAGGGAACTAAGTCTTGAAACTTACTTCCTCCTCTAACTCTACCACTCTTTCCTTTTTGCTGTAATTTTTCATGGACATCCCTGACCTTTCTATTTTGTTTTACAGAATTTTTCCTAAGAAAACTTCCTCTTCCTCCACACAATCTATCTTAGGAAAATGTCGGCGAATCTGCTCCCCATATAAGGCACGAAGAAGCGCTCCAAGCCGTAGTGCCCTGCATTAGGAGGCTAAGCCCCTCTCCCAAGGCATCCACCGCATCGTGGTGTCCCAGATCCCCTGTGATATAAGCGTCTGCACCTAAAGCAATCACATCCTTAATAAAGCTCTTTCCTGAACCGGGACAAACCGCAATTTTCCGGATAGGCTTTCCGCTGTCAAAGTACTCAATATAGGGAAGCTTGGCCTTTTCTTTCACATAGGCCGCCAGTTCCTCGCAGGAAAATGCCTTATCCACCCTGGTGTAAAATCCCTATCCCCTGAGACATACCCTCAGAAGAAGGAGCAACTTCCTGAAGTACCCCCTCCTTTTTCCAAGAAAGTTTAGAGCAAATCAAATCTCCCATCCCTTCCTTCACGCTGTCGAAGTTGGTATGCATGCTAAAGACGGAAATCTTATGTTCCGCCAAAGTAAGAAGTAATCTTCCCTGCTCGTTATCTCCGGTAACAGATTTCATCCCCTGAAAGATAAAAGGGTGGTGGCTCAAAATGAAATTACAGGACCGGGCAATCGCCTCTTCCACAGACCTTCTCTGCACATCCAGACAAATGTAGACCTTGCTAAGCTCTTCTTCCTTCTTTCCCAACAAAAAACCCACATTATCCCAGTGCTCCGCATATTGCTTCGGCGCAAATTCCTCCAAAAAGGAAATCAGCTCTTGTTTTTCATATTATTTCTCCTATTTATTTCTCCTATCCAAAGTACCCAAGCCCCTCTTTCACCCGTTCCAACTTCTCTGCTATCACTTTCTGAGGATTTTTCAAGCATTTCTTCCAAATGCCTTTCCTCATCCTCTAAAAAGCTCCTTTAAAACAGGATCCTTTTTGCCAGAGGAAGCCAACCATACTCCCATTCCACTTTTGGAAATAGAGGAAGAATCAAGTTATTCTCTCCGGCATCCGAATTTGTCGACTTAAAGCTCCGGGACTTTCGCCCTCGATATCCGAAGTATTTTTTTCCCTATCTGAATTTCTACGCTTTTTCGCCAGCAGGATACGATAGAACTTATTTTTTCTCCTTCACATAGCAGTCTTCCATAAGCTCCATATAGGGATATAAAAAACGCCGAACCTTCTCATAGTCGGACTGGGGAGAAAGCAAAATCGTTTCGAACTCCTCTATCCGCTTTTCCAAAATCTGAATCATCAGCATCCCCCCCATACCGGAGAGAAGAAGGTGCTTACATTCTCCCTTTTTCCAAGGCTTCCAGACCATTTCCCAAGACGACAGCTGATTTTATCCTCCAGCCCCCTGAAACGCACATTTTTCTTCGCCATTTCCAAGGGCTCTTTTCCGATATCACAGGCAAAAAGCTTCTCCGCCTTTCCCGCCTCAAATAAGGCAATGGCGGTATAGCCATGGTCGCAGCCAATATCCGCAATACTGTCCACCACCGGATACAAGTCCACCATGGTCTGTATTCTTGCCCCAAGTCCCTTCATCTACACACTCCTTTTAGGGGAAAAAAATTCTCCGAAACTCTTTTTCGCCTCTATACACTCGTAAAGACTATATTTCGTAAAAATCCAATCTCTATATCCAAACTGGAATCTCTGACGAAGCCAAATATAGCTTATTTTAAGCTCTTTTAGCCGGAAAAATCCCGGAGAAATGCTCCCACTTATCTTTCTCCCGGAACAGTCGGGAAAGCTCTTCTCCGTCCATAGCCTCTGCAATGGCCTTTTCAATTCCCCGCAGTTTCATCTGGCGGATAAAGTCCAGAGCATTCTTTCCTCCTCCTGTCTTTTCCAGATCCAAATGATACAGATCTCCATGATAGAGCGCCATACACTTTTTGATATTTTTCTTCCTCTCCCCGGAAACCATCCATGATTTCCTGTACGGACTTTCCCACTCTGCAGGGATAGGAAATACCTGTCGGCAAAGCTCCTCCCTAAGGTCCTCTGCCTTGATATACTGAGAAACAGGGTCCAATCCATTCCTCCTTTTTGCAGGAGGAGGGAAAAGAAACTGTTCCTCCAAATTGTCCGTTAAAGCCTTTTTCCCGCTTATTTTCCTCCCGTCTTCCTTGCTTGGAAAGAGCGAAGGAAAGCTGGGATTTTTCCTCTCCCTTTTGTACCAGGTACAAGAGATTCTCCGCGGATAAAAGCTGCTCTCTGGCCACTGCCTTGCAATACTTTTCCAGCTCCACAGGGTCGGAGAAGCAATCCCTAAGCAAGGCGGCAATCGCTTCCATATAGCCCTGCATCTCTCCCGGATCTTGCAGGTTAAAGCCGGACTTTAATTCCTCCACCTCCCACAAGAAGGCATTTTTGGCATTATGAATCCGCTCCAGAAGAGCATCCTTCCCCTCCAGCCTTTAAAAACTCATCCGGATCCTTATAGGGCTTTTTAGGGAAATGACCTTTGCCTGAATTTCCTTTTTCCCTGTAAGATAGGAATGGCCCTCTTACAAGCCTTTCTTCCTGCATTGTCACTGTCAAAGCAAAGAAGCACCGTAGAGGTAAAACGCTTTAAAAGAGCCGCCTGTTGCTCCGTAAAGGCGGTTCCCAATGCCGCCACCGCCTCAATACAGCCCTGCCTGGTGCATGGAAATCACATCCATATAGCCTTCTGCAAAGAATCAGATAGGATTCTCTGCTTCTTCTGGCAAAAGTTCAAGGCAAAAAGATTTCTGGATTTGTCAAAAAGCTTTGGTTTTCGGAGAGTTTAGGTACTTGGGCTCCCCGTCCCCATGACTCTTCCCCAAAACCGATTACCCGATGATGAAGGTCCATAATGGGGAAAAATCACTCGATTAAAAAAATTTATCTCGAACACCGTTTTCTTTAAAGGTAAATAAGCCGGACTCCTGCAAAATAGCATCCTCATAGCCTAAAGCTTTACAATGCTGATACAAAGCATCCTTTTCCTGTACCGCATAGCCAAGACCGAAGTGGGTAATGCTTTTCCCCGCTTAGAGCTCTTTTAGCCAAATACTGTAAGCCCAGCTTTCCTTTGGGACTACGTAGCTGCTTTTACGAAAAAAACAAAGCGGCATTTTTGTTGATTTCCAGTAGCTTATACCGAAGGTCCTCTTCCCCCTTATTGACTCCACTGCTCTTTTCGGGAAGGGTAACATTTGCCCGCTCTGCCAGCTGCTCTATTGCCTCCACAAAGCTAAGATTCTCGTACTCCATCATAAAGCGGATACTGTCCCCTGCCTTACCGCAACCAAAGTCAATAAAAATCTGCTTCCCGGGGAAACAGAAAAGAGGAGTTTTTCTCCCCATGAAAAGGACAGAGCCCAAAGTAGCTGGAGCCCTTCTTTTTCAAATGTACATATTGTCCTATTAAATCCACAATATCCGTTCTTTGCCGATTTCCTCTACGATATCTTCTCCATAGTACATATCAGTCCTTCTCCCAGGCCTTCGGAACAAAATACTCCATGAACTTGTGGCTTCAATACTCATCCGTCATGCCGGAAATGTAATCCGCAACAATACGGTCTAAAAGGAGCTTGGGGTCTTCCTTTCCTTCCTCTTCTCCCTTTTTAGCAGAAAACGATATTCCTCCGCCATTTCCAGAGGGTGCTCCTGATAAAAAGGAAAATAAGAGCTTCAGCATGCCGTCTACCTTCCACTCCTCTTCCTTAGCTTTACTGCTGGTGTAAACATTTTGAAACATCCACTTCCTTAAGCCCTGCATATTTTCTTCCATCATAGGCTCCATGGAAAGCTTATCCTTCCCCCTGGAGGTAAAGATGACGGAGCGAATCAAAGTGTTTAGTCTCTCTCTTGCGGTAAAGCCCAGCACCTTCCGAAATTCCGCCGGAAGCTCTTCCTCCCGGAAAAGTCCGGCACGGATGCCGTCATCCACATCATGATTCAGATAGGCAATCTTATCTGCAAAACGAACCGCCTGCCCCTCTAAAGTCTTGGGTTTTCCTGAGCTTCTATGATTTTGTATTCCATCCCGAACCTCTTTGCTCAGGTTCAGTCCTTTACCGTTTTTCTCTAAAATCTCCACAATCCGGATACTTTGATCTACATGGGAAAAACCTCCGGAGCAAAGCTTGTTTAAGGCCCTTTCTCCGGCATGGCCAAAGGGAGTATGACCCTAAATCATGGCCTCAAAGGCAATCGCCTCGGTAAGGTCTTCATTTAAGCTGAAGAGCCTTGGCAATGCTTCTGGCAATCTGACTCACTTCCAAGGTATGGGTTAATCTTGTACGATAATGGTCCCCTCCGGCTGAATAAAGACCTGAGTCTTATGCTTTTAGCCGGCGAAAGGCCTGGAATGTAAAAATCCTGTCTCTATCTCTTTGGAAAAATGGTTCGGATATCATCCTCTTCCTCAGGAAGATCTCTTCCCAAAGAGTCCACGCTACAACAAGCAAAGGAGAGAGAATCTCCTTTTCCATTTTCTCCATTTCTTCTCGAATATTCATCCTGCTCCTTCCTCCCGGATCAAAGCAAAACAACAGTTCCTTTTTATAATAAGCCCTGGAACAGGAGAAGTAAAATGAAAATTGGCAAAACAAAACGGAAATAGTTTAGGAGGAAGGCCGGCATTTTCACGCCCTCTCCCTTATTACATTCCTCCAAATATCTAGGGGAAACCCATGCCCCACTTGCTTACACAGAACAGAAGGTAAACCAGAGAGCCGATGGGAAGAATTAAGTTACTGACAATAAAGTCCTCGGAGTCCAATACATCTCTGCCGCCAATCAGCTTTAAATCCTTCCAAAGGTTATAGCCAAGAATACAGGGAATACTCAAAAGCAGAATCAGAATGCAGTTTACAATAACCGCCTTCTTTCTATCCCAGTGGAAAGTTATCAATACTGGTGGAAATGAGATTTTCAAACACCGCAATAACGGTGGAAAAAGCTGGCAAAGGTCATAAAACAAAGAAGAGGCTTCCCCAGATTCTTCCTCCCGCCATGTGCATAAATACTCTGGGCAGAGTAAAGAAAATGAGGGAGGACCTGCATTTGCTCCACATGAAAGCTAAAGCAGGCAGGAAAGATAATCAAACCGAAAGAATCGCCACAAAGGTGTCCAAAGCACAGATTCTGATTCCTCTCCTGTTAAAGGAATAGTCCTCAGACATATAGGAGCCGAAAATCTCCATGGCCGCAACCCCTAAAGAAAGGGTGAAAAAGGCCTGATTCATGGCCTGAGAAATCACATGAAAAGGCCAATTTCCTTTACCTTTTCCGGATTCGGGAAGAGGTAGAACTTCGCTCCCTCCAGAGCCCCCGCAGCATCAGACTATGTACCGCCAAGACAATAATTAACAGTAAAAGACAGGCCATCATAATGGTAGTAATTTTTTTCCAGACCCTTTTTGCAGTCCTAAAGAGCAAACCAAAAATCCCCCGATAACCGTAATCGCCATACATAGAGTCATTTCCTCCGGACGACTGAGCATGGTTCCAAAAACATTTTCCACCTGAGAGGGATCAATTTTAGAAAAGGTTCCGAAGGCAAATTTAAAGAAATAAGAAAGCATCCAACCGGAAACGGTGGTGTAGTACATCATCAAAAGATAACAGCCCAGAATACAAACCCAGCCGTGCAAATGCCACTTGGTACCCTTGGGCTCCAAAACCTCATAGGCCTTTACCACGGACTTCTTACTGGCTCTCCCCACCGCAAGCTCCATGGTAAGAATGGGAAGACCGATTAAAAGCAAGAAACAGAGGTAGAATAGAACAAAGATTCCTCCGCCGTTTTGTCCTACCAGATAGGGAAACTTCCAAACGTTACCGATTCCGATGGCACAACCCGCGCTCACCAAAATAAAGCCGATTCGTGACTTAAAACTTTCTCTTTTCATTTTTACCCTTCCTACATAAGAACAGGAGATGCCTAGGCATCTCCCACTCGTTGCTTACAGTCGATGCGACTGGATTCTGAACCAGCGACCTCTGCGTCCCGAACGCAGCGCTCTACCAAGCTGAGCCACGCATCGCTCTAAATATATAGAACAAAGGAGATTATAAAGCTTTTCTCCTTTGTTCTGTCAATTATTTTCTGTCTATAAAGCTAAAAATTTCTGTCATGAAAAGCCAAAATTTGCAAATTCTAATTATAATTAGAGTGAGATCGGAAGTTAACTCTTTAATATCATTCAAGACTTGATGCAAGTATAAACTTTCTGGATTTTTCCATCTTAACATATATTATGAGTATTTACGTACATCTCGAATCGAGTTTAATTCTATATTTTTTTCTTCATAGCCAGTCTTTTCTCCATTGTGAAATACTGCATAATACGAATCTATGATAGTTGAAACCATCAGCTTCCAAACAGTTGACCTTAACTATGTAATAATCATCAAATTTAGTTACTTGGATATCAATTTTTGCCATCAACACTAAGTTCCATATTTGCTCAGTTAAAATATCTGTATCATAAAAACCATCGTTAAACTCAGATATTTCATACTCCCAATCCGAAGGATCTTTCGATCTGGCGTTAACCTCAAAGTTGTAATATTTTTCCCATACAAAGCTATAATGATTGTCTTCAGCAAATATTAAATTATTATACCTTATTTCCGAGATTTTTACACCATCATCATCAATTGCAAAATATGTAGTATCAAACGCCAGTATACCGCCAGACCCGCATTTTCTAATAAGTATTTAGGTGGATGTTTATAATCACCATACATGTTTAGCAGTATGGAAAAACTATTAATTAATGAAATAATAAAAAAATAGCAAAAACAAAAATACAATCCTTCGAATTAATCTCATGCAGATACATCCTCCTCACTGACTTTATCATGCTTGTTCCAGCATAAAAAAATGCACCGGCTATATCCTTGCCGTGATACGCCTATACATCCACCAGAAACAACAAAGTATTCCCATACATTTTTAAGAGGAAATCTTTCATACTGCTACTTCTTTTTGTACCACTCCATTCACCACCCATCTTCCTTCCGAATCCACAGCATAGCCATCAGGGAGTTGTGGTGTTTCTATATAGAGCACCTTCATTCTGTCCTTGTAAATCTAAGTAGTAGCAGTTACCGTCAATCCACTGCCAACCGGTGAGCATTCTACCCTTCCAGCCGTCAGAGTTTGGGAAAAAGATAATATTTACTACCATTTACATCCACCCAGCCTGTAGCCATATAGCCGGAATCCAGGAAATAATACCAGTAGGACTTTCCGTTATAGGCTTCATAGCCCCAGCTGTTCTTCGGATAGCTTCCGTCCGGTCTTTTGTACCACCAGCCCTTTTTCATCCTGTATCCACTGTCCTCCGGATAAGGAACGATCTACACCAAGTACCTGTCCGCCTCAAGCTACTGCTGACCTTAAAAGCTTCCGGAGCCACCACCGGAGCTTCCCCTGAGCCGCCGGAACCGGAAGAGCGCCCCTGAACTGCCGGAATTTCCACGCGAAGAGCTTCCGGAACTATTCTGGATGGATTTTTCTACTTTTTTTAGCATCAAATAAAGGAGAATATAAGAATGCAGTAGGTGTTAAATCGGTTTCCAGGTACAACCGGTATCTCGTAGTATATAACTCATTGTTGACAAAGAATTCTGTCCCATTCCCATAGTTATCATCCGTTCCTTTAACTAAAAAGCGATACTTGTCTATTTTGTGATTCTGTTGTAGCAAATATGCTATTTGATAACGCCCCAGTGTAAACGCCTTAGTCTCTTTTATATTAGACACATCCCCTTTATAGCCATCTTCTGTTTTTGAAAAGCTTTTTAGCAGAAGATTCCATTGATCTAAGCGATCTCTATAAGTTTTTATACGCATTCACGAAAAAAATAGTTCACCATTATCCGGCTTTTTATTTCGGTACCATCTGTCAATACTACTTTTTCAGTAGATAAGGTAGCTCTCTTCATCAAGTCCCCTACATGAACATTGTGAATATCAAAGCTGGACTTTAGATAGACCTTGCTGATGGTCTTTTGTGCTTCTACTGTGAATTCTCCACTTTCTAAAAGATATTTTCTACCTTTTGCACTATCCTTTTCCAATGCAACTACATTCTGCATATCATTAGATGCATTTTCTATGCCATAAAGATAAGGTCCTTTTATATAAGCTATTGCAACTTTCTTGATACCGTTATACTCCTCCCCTGCTGCAACGTATAGTGTAGAGCCTTTTTGTATATCTAAAATATACTTATATCGATACACACCGGGAGTAAAATAATCCAATGTATATTCTGTCCATTGGCCATTAATCTTCTTCTCTACTGTTCTATTCGGTCTTATACTTAATTGCTCTACCTTATGAGGAGCTCCGGCTATGTCCACCACATAAGCCTTTACGGTAATCGGTTTCTCTCTAACCACCTTCATGTGATCTCTTGCCACAATATCCAATGTATCAAATTCTAGCATCATTCCTGTTATTCTATTTCTTCTATCCTCCTTTTCTTCCTCCTCACTAGCATAGTAAGAAGTATCTGCCAAGGCTCTTCTGCTTCTGCTTAATGGAGTGAGAGTTTCTTCTGCCGCTCTGTCCGTGCCGCCTAAAACTTCTGTAGAAAAAGAGGATTCCTCTTCTGCCTCTTCCTTTTCCTTATCAGAGGCTTCCCTTTCCTCTACAGCTGAAGAATCTGCCGCTGTGTCTTTCTCTGCGTCTTCCTCCGCAACAGTCGCTGTATTGGAAGCTGTTTCTTCTGCAATTTCCCCTTCTGAAGTACCTTTCTGAAGGCTTTCTTCCTGTTCTAAAGGAAGAGCATAGGCGAGGGTGCTACTCGCACCCACTCCCAGTACTAAAAGCTAATTCCTAACGCCAGCATGTTTTTTTCTTCTCATCTCTATCGTCCTTTCTTATTTTTTTGCCATTTCACGATATAAAAATTATACTATATTTTTAGATTTTTTTCTAATTATTTTCCTCAAATTAAAATAATTTTTAAGCTCCCATACCTTATCTATTTTTCCTATTCTAAATTTTTGCGCATAATGCCTAAGTGCTTTTTCCTTCAAGCATTACATAAAAAAATCCCCCTCTCCAAAGGAGAAGGGGAACTTTCTATAAATCTTCTTATTCGTTTTTAAACTATTTTTAGCCCTGCTTCTGCTCCGGAATGGCCTTAGCAAGAGCAAAACGGTTGGACTGCACGATGGAACGGGAATCCTGTAAGGAGGACTTTAATCCGCTCAGATGCTCCTCTGCGGTGTCCAGAGAACGGGTAATAATGGTTTCCAGGCTTGCCAGCATCTCATCCGTATAACGAATAGCATTGCTGCGAATCTGGTCTGCATCCGCCACTGCATTGTTTACGATACCGTCTGCCTGCTTCTGGGCATCCTGTAAAAGTGCATTTGGCCTTCTCATAAGCCTTCTGCATGATTTCATTGTCGGAAACCATCTCCTCGGTCTGGGTTCTGGCGTCATTTAACATCATATCCGCCTGAGCCTTCGCATCAGCCAGGATGGCATCCTGCTGGGAAATAATCTTCTGATATTTCTTAATCTCCTCAGGAACCCGAAGGCGAAGCTCCACTAAAAGCTCCTCCATCTCTTCCTTGTTCACTAAAATCTTCGTATTGGACAAAGGCTGATACTTACAACTATCAATGTATTCCTCAATTTCTCCAATCAACTGCTCAATTCTGCTCATATCCCCCTCCGTCTCTCTTGTTCATCAAATTTTTTCTTCATAGCCTCTTCCACATCTTTTGGAACAAAGGCTGATATATCCCCATGAAAGGATGCAATCTCCTTAACAGTACTGGAACTTAAATACGAATATTTCAAACTGGTGGCAAGGAAAATGGTATCCACTTCCTCCGCAATCACCTTATTGGTCTGGGCCAGCTGCAACTCAAACTCGAAGTCCGTTACCGCCCGCAGACCTCGAACAATCATATTGGCATGGACTTTTTTCGCATAATCCACTGTTAAACCGGTGAAGCTATGCACCTCCACATTGTCCCATTTCTTCGTATGTTCAGAAATCATTCTAACACGTTCTTCCATGGAAAACAACGGCGTCTTCTGCCTGTTTTGCAGCACACCCACAATTAATTTATCCACCATTTTCCGGCTTCGTTCAATCACATCCAAATGCCCGAAGGTCACGGGATCAAAGGAGCCGGGATACAATCCTATCTTCATACAGCCTCCTGTAAACGAAGAAAGATATGCTTATTGGTCTTGTACAGCTTCTCCCGAAGAATTCTATAGCCTTCCTCTTCCAGTTCGGAAAAATCCTCTTCCAAGGCTGTTTCCACCACAAAAACCGTATCCTTCCCTACCATGGAGGACTTTACCAGTCTCCGAAGGGCTTCCTTTTGCCAAATCCTCGCCGTAGGGGGGATCCAAAAAGACGATACCGAAGTGGTAATCCTTTCCCTCCAGACTTCTTAAAGCGCTATGGAAATCTCCTCCATATACCAAAGCCTGTTCCTGAAAATGACAACGGGCAATATTTTGCTCTATACAAGCCAAAGCCTTCTTTCCGCTGTCGCAAAAAACCGCTCTTTTTCGCCCCTCTGGACAGGGCTTCAATTCCCAGAGCACCGCTTCCCGCAAAAAGATCCAGAACGTCCTGGTCCACTAAGTCAAATTGTAAAATATTAAATAAGGTCTCCTTGATTCGATCCGTGGTGGGGCGAGTATCCTTCCCCTCCGGCACCGAAAGCAAAAAGTCTCCTGGCTGAACCTGCAATAACTCTCATACTACTCTCCTTTTCCCTCATATTAAAGCGAAAATGCCGGTCGTTGTAAAGGGATAAAGATTAATTTTTTCTAACTCCTATTTTTTTATAGCAAGCTTTTCCATGAGTATACGCCAGGATTTTTCGCCAAATTTTGTATCCCCGGTATTCTCTACCTAGCTGTTCTTTAGAACTATCCTCTATCCGAATATTCTTACTTTAAGCACTTTCTGTAAGGAGGCTTTGGAAAATGTCTTTCATTCCCTGATGCTCCGGTTTTTCTAAGAGGGCATCCTCCTCCAATATGTTTTTTTGCCGCTCTCTTGCCTTGAAAAAAATAACTCTTCATCCCTTAGAGGATCTGCAAAACGAAATTGCAGGGGGCCGGACTGCCTTTCTCCAAAGAACAAATCCCCCGGTCCTCGCAGAGCCAGATCTTCCTTGGCAATGGCAAAGCCGTCATTACTGTCCCGAATAATGGAAAGTCTTTTTTGGGATTTCTCATCTTCCTTATGATCCATAAAGATGCAATAGCTTTGCAGTTCCGATCTTCCCACCCTGCCTCGTAGCTGGTGGAGCTGGGCCAGACCAAAACGCTCCGCATTTTCAATCAGCATCACCGTGGCATTGGCCACATCCACTCCCACCTCCACAACGGTGGTGGACAGAAGTATCCTTGTCTTTCCGGAAGAGAAGTCCTGCATCACCTGCTCCTTCTCCCCTGCCTTCATTTTCCCATGCAAAACCGCGAAGGAATAGTCCTTCCCAAAGTACTGCTTTAAGATTTTTTGGTAGGCGGTAACACTTTCCACGGAAAGATTCTCATTTTCCTCCACCAAGGGACAGATAATATAGGCCTGCCGCCCTTTATCCAGCTCCTTTTTGATAAAGGAAAAGGCCTTCTCCCGATCCGCAGGGGAAAGCAGGGCATTCTTAATCGGCAGACGATTGGCCGGTTTTTCCGAAAGCAGGAGGTAGGGCACCGCACCATAGAGGAGCTTTACCAAAGAACGGGGAATGGGGGTTGCGGAAAGGTAGATACAGTGGGGATTTTCCCCCTTCTTTTCCAAACGGTTTCTTTCCTGAATCCCGAATCGGTGCTGTTCATCAATCACCAACATTTTCAGATGAGAAAAAGCTAAGCCTTCCTGAATCAAAGCCTGGGTACCGATTACCCCTAAAATACTGCCCTCTTTTTAGTCCCTGATAAATTCTTTCCTTCTCCTTCTTACTGCTGCTGCCAATCAGAAGGGCAATGGGAATCTCCCATTGATTCTCTTCCAACAGTTTTTGCAGTTTTTGAAAATGCTGTTGCGCCAAAATTTCCGTAGGCACCATAATGGCAGTCTGAAATCCCTGGGAAGCCATAAGAAACAAAGCATAAAAGGCCAAAATGGTTTTTCCCGATCCCACGTCTCCCTGCACAAAGCGAAGAAGTCTCTCTCCTTGGGAAAATACCCTATCCATCTCCTCTAAAGCCTCTGATTGGGCTTTCGTCAAAGAAAAGGGCAGTCCCTTTTGAAACTCTTCCCTCTTTCCCTGAATTTTTTCCTCATTACCCAGAGAGAGAAAATTCCTCTCCTCCTTTTTCCAGAAACAGGCTGTAGTAAAACAATTCTTCAAAGGCCAGACGCTTTAATCCCTCCTGCCTCTCCTCTTCCCTCTTCGGCAAATGCAGATACTCCATAGCCTGTCTTTTATTACACAGCCCTTCTTTTTCCAAAAAATCCTGAGGAAAACTTTCTAAAATCTTGGGCTCTTCCTTAAAAATCTCCTGAATACATTTTCTTCTTAAGGCATTGCCAAGCCCCTTTCGAAGAGAATAGATAGGCTCTAAGCTCTTTCTTTTTCTCCTCGTACTCCTCCAAAGAAAAAAATCTTAGGCTGTTGCAGGATAAGATGGCCCTCGAAAAGCTTTTTGACCCTGCCCGAAAAACACCAGTTTTCTTCCCTTTTTTAAAGTTTTTAAAAGGTAAGTTGCATGAAAGTATTGAATCAGTAGCTTTCCGCTCTCATCCCCGGCGGAGCACTGCAGCATGGAAAGCTTGGTATTTCGTAAAACCCTGGCATCCTCTAAAAGTACAAGAGAAAAAGCCATCCACTCCTTCTCCCTGGCTTCCGAGATAAGACAAAGCTTGGGATATTGCAGATAGGAAATAGGAAAATCCTCTAAAAGATCTTCCTTGGTGTAAATATTCATCTTATGAAAAAGAGCGGCGGTTTTTCTCCCACCCCTTAATCCTTTCCACAGCATCCTGAAGCATACATCTCCTTTTAAACTCACAAAAACAAGCTTATCAATTCCTCCGGGTAGCTTTTAGCTTTCTGCGTTATAGCTTTGAAACGGTGGGCAATCTGAGCCCGCCAGTACTTGCTGAAAGCGAGCGAAGCGACGCTTGAAGCTTAGTACTGCTGCGTGGCGAGGTTAGCGAAAGCGTGCCCCCGATGCAAAGCTATAACGCAGAAAGCTTGGTTGCCCTGAATTAATAAGCTTGTTTTAAATAGCGACTACATTTTCTGTAAAAACGACTCTTACTCTAGGGAAAGAAGATAATAGTACACTGCCTGTCCGCCGGCATGAACCTCAACCTCCAGATTCGGCATATACTCCAAAATCTCCTTCTCCAAGGCCTTAGCCTCTTCTTCCGTAACACCCTCTCCATAGTAAAGACTCAGGATTTCTCCCTCTCCCATCTTCTCCAAGCCTTCCTTCATAGCCAAGGAAATGCTTTTTTTCAGCGGAAAGTAATCCCTGATCGCCTAAGAAAAGGATATCTCCCTTATGGATTTCTCTTCCGTCAATACTGGTGTCTCGAACCGCATAGGTAATTTCTCCGGAAGAAACCATGGATAGGCTGTCTTCCATACCCTCCTGATTCTCCTCCACCGTTCCTCCGGCTGGAAGGAAATCATTGCGGAAATTCCTGGGGAATGGTCTTACTGGGCACTACGGATACGGAACGATCCTCCAGGATATCCTTTACCTGCTGGGCAGCCAGTAAAATGTTCTTGTTATTGGGTAAAATAAAGACATGCTTGGCATGAATCTTCTCTACCGCAGCACACAAATCTTCGGTGGAGGGGTTCATGCTCTGTCCTCCGGAAACCACCTGGTCTACCCCAAGGTCTAAGAAAATATCCCTGAAGTCCGTCACCGGAACATACGGCCACAAATCGAAGTCCTTTTCCTCCACCGGCTCAGACTCTTTAGGAGCTTCTGCACCCTTAGGCTGTTCTTCCAGCTTTTCCATAGCCGCAATGCGGGAAGCATCCTCAATCAATACCTCATGGTGCTCAAGGCGCATATTATCTACCTTCATTTTGGAAAGGAAGCCCAGGGTAAGCCCCTTCTCAAAGGCATCTCCCGGATGATTGGTATGTACATGAACCTTGATCAAATCCTCATCGGAGAAGCAAACAATGGAATCTCCAATACCGGAAAGATAATCTCTAAGCTTTTCTACCTCTTCGTCAGAGAAAGGATGATCACCATTTACCATGAATTCCGTACAATAACCGAAACGAATGTCCGCAGTAGAAATCTCTCCACGGCTCTTTCTCTCTCCGGTTAATGCGGAAACGCCGGAATCTTCCTTAAATTCCAAATCCAGTTCAATCTTCTCTCCCTTTAAGGAACGTAAAGCTCCTTCCAGAACGCACATTAAACCGGCTCCACCGGAATCCACCACTCCGCTTCTTTCAAAACAGGGAAGCATTTCCGGAGTTTTTCTTTAATACCTCATCGCCGTAGGCTACTACCTTCTCCAAAAGAGGCAAAATCTCCTCTTCCGTTAAGGACAACTCCATAATCTTATCCGCCATCCCCTTGGCTACGGTTAAGATAGTTCCTTCCTTAGGCTTCATTACCGCCTTATAGGCTGTTTCCACAGCTCTTTGGAAGGCCTTTGCCAGAACAATGCTGTCAGCTTCCTTTACTTCCAATAATTCCTTCGTAAAGCCACGAATCAGCTGAGAAAGGATAACACCGGAGTTTCCTCTGGCTCCGCGAAGAGATCCGCCGGACATCGCCTTACAAATCTCTTTCAAGCTTCCTCCCTCAATCTTTGCCACTTCCTTTGCTGCGGAAAGGATTGTCATGGTCATATTGGTTCCCGTATCTCCGTCCGGAACCGGGAAGACATTTAACTCATTAATCAAATCCTTTTTTGCATTCAGCTGATTTGCCCCGGCTAAGAAAGCCTTCTGCAAATCCCTTGCACTTAGTACTTTACCCACAGGTAAATTCCTCCTATTTCTTTGAAACTTAATCGATTACCCGAACCCCTTCTACATACACATTGATTCGTTTAACTTTCATTCCTGTAAACTGTGAAATTCTGTATCTTACACTTTCCATAAGGTTCTCAGCCACAGCCTGAATGCTTACACCATAAGCTACAATCACATGAAAGTCCAAACTGATTTCATTGCCCTGGATTTCCACGGAAATACCCTTGTGATAGCTTTCCTGCTTCAAAAGCTTTGCCAGTCCCTTTCCGGAAATGGGAACCGCAGCCATTCCAACAATACCAAAGCAAGAAACTGCTGCATTTTCCTGCGTAGCTTGCAACGACTTCTTCGGAGATTTGTACCTCACCGTAATGAGAGGAGATTTTTTTCCTTTCATTGTCTTTCCTCCAATTCCTATCTTCTGTCCATTCTTAGTCATTATGTTTTTTTCCCGTAAGCAAATGCTCCTATGCCCTAAGGGCAGAACCTGCTATGATGAGAATTTCGTATAGTATACCCCATTTTCCCTGTTCTGAAAAAGGAAATCTATTGTTGTTCAGGATGAATGAACTGTCTCTTTTCTTTTTTGATCCACTTAAAAGAATCTTCCCTCTTCGCCTTTTTAAAAATTTCTTTGCTTCTCTAAAAGATAGGATGAAAGTGCAAAAGAAGCCGACAGATAATACTACAATCATTCCATAAAAAAATCGGATCTTTGTACTCCCAGGATATGTTAGCGGCCAGCTCCGGCAAGGCACTGAACAAATATAAAAAGAGGCAAAAGAAAGCAATTATGCTGACTACTAAGGCTAATGCCTTTCCTTTAAATATGCTGGCCTGTACCGTCACACAAAGAATCGCCATGGTGGAAAGGAAAATCCAGAAAGCCGCCGCAGTGGCAAGAAAACGAATCATATATAAACTAAGTGTCCCAAAGCCTTTTTCCGCTCATCACAAGATTCCAAAACATTTCCAAAAAGATCTTTATATGCCTCTGTATCAATAGCAAAGTAGCTGATATTAAAAAGAAAATCAGGACAATCACCAGGCCTGCCAAAAAGGTACTTACTAAGCTTTCAACAATCTTTGCCAATAAGAAATAGGCACTGTGTTTCAGCAGCATAAAGAGCATATAGCCCTGGGTTGTATTTAAATCCTTGCTTAGACTGGCCATACTGGATAATCCCAGAATAAAAATCACCAGAAAACTGAAGAAAACCAGTAAACCTGCACCAAGACCGGCTACCACATAATTATCCGTTGCTGTTCCCAGCATCACAAAGGCCTGGGAAATAAAAAGGGCAAAGCCGCAGAGAATCTTCATAAAGGCGGTTTTTCATTTCATATTGTAGTAATGTCAGCATTTAGCCCTCCTTCTTTTTTTCCCAAAAAGACTTCTGTAACGTTCTGTAAGATTCTGCCCCTTATTTTTCCTGCATCCTCTCAAGCTGTTCCACGGAAAGTACCTTTTCCCTGATGGAAGAAAAATAGCGAAACTGAACATAATCCTCCACCTCTTCCACCAAATGGCTGGAAAGAAGGATGGTACTGTTCTCTTGTTTCTTTTCCAAGATCATTTTTTTCGATTTCTTCTCTGGCCAGAAGGTCCACTCCGTTAAAGGGCTCATCCAAAAAGCACCAGCTTTGCATTTTCGGGCAAGGGTTGCCGCAATTCTTGCCTTCTTGTCCATACCGGTGGATAAGGCCTTGAAGGAAGCTTTAGAGAAATATCCATCTCTTCCAGCATTCTCTTGTACTCTTCCTCCTGAAATTCCGGAAAGAAGCTTTTATGATACTTTCCATAATCTCCCACTGTCATAAAGGGATAGGCCTGACTTTCTGTGGGCAGATAGGCAATATCTTTTCTACTTTTGAATGCTTAAGGGCTTTCCCTCAAATAATACTTCTCCACTGCTCTGCTTGGTTAAGTCTCCGAGAATCTTCATGAAAGTGGTTTTTCCGGAACCGTTTGGTCCCAAAAAAGAGCATAGATATTTCCCGGATAAATATGTAAGGTGGCATCCCTAAGAGCCACCTTGGATCCGTATTTTTGTTAAATTTTTGCATTGAACCATAGCTTTCTCCTTTAAAAGTATTTCGATTCTCTTTCTTTTTACCCTAGAAATACTAGGGATTCTTAGGGATAAATCATAATTCTTTCTTAAGTATTTAAAAATATTGAGCTTTAAGGAAAGCTATCAAAAGCTAATGCTACTTTTCCTTTACAATATTCCATAGCATTAGCCCCCTTATGAAATAGGACTCCTTATACTCTTTAGGCAAAAAAAAAGATATTGCTCACACAATATCTTTTCTAAAATCTTATTCAGCTACACCGGATACGGCACGTTCTACTTTTCCGGAACGTAGGCAGGAAGTACATACGTACATCTTCTTTGTACCGCCATCTACCTTAACTCTAACCGATTTCACATTTGCTTTCCACATCTTATTAGATCTTCTATGTGAATGGCTTACCTGATTGCCGAAATGCACTGCCTTCTCACAAATAGCACACTTAGCCATGATTGCACCTCCCTCTTTTAAAAGTTCCACCGCAAAACAGCGACTAAAATATAATAGCAAAAAGAATAGTTTCTTGCAAGGGCTTTCTTGCTTTTTTCCTAAAACTCCTTATTTCCGGTTTTTCTTCCTATACATTCCCGGAAATAAACAAAATCCCACAGGAATACCGATCCTTAGTCTGTTAAATCAATATCCACTAAGTCGATTTCCTCGATGGCTTCCTCCTCCGGCAGATCAATCACCGGAGCGACGTATTCTTCTTCAACTTTATCCTTTTTCTTCGTATTGCTCTTCTGCTTTAAGCTTTCCAGGTTCTCTTCCGCCAAATCTTCTGCAGACTTTGTTACCCGACTTCCCCTGTAATCTTGTCAATGGCTTCTGGAATCATATCAATAATCTTGGAAAAAGCATCTTCATTCTTCACACGAATGAGCTTTGTTCTTCCCTCCTGGATAATCAGCATGGCAGCAGGAGTGATTTTGGAACTCATGGCTCCCGCTCCTCCATCCCCCTTTTTCTGATTCTCCTTCATAAAGGCTCCACTGGCCATTCCACAGCTTACTTCCATCAGAGGAATCAGAGTGGTATTTCCCACAACAATGGGCTCTCCCACCACGGTTTTCGACTGGACAAAACCATCTAAGCCTTGAAACAGGGCGTTCAGTAATTCTTGTGTATTATGATTTGCCATCATTTCCTCCCTTAAAAAGCAATTCTCGGAACTTCCTGTTCCGAAGAAGACGAACAGCCACGATAACGATATGGATCAAACGAAACTTTCCCTTTGCCTTAATCTCTCCATAGTAATAGGAGTCATCAAATTCGGATAAACATGCAGGGAATCTCCGAGGAATGGGGATAAAAGTGCTATTCCCTGCAAAACCTGTCCCAAAGTGTAGGGATCCTCCATGGAAAGATAAAGCTCCCCTTCCAGTTCCTGACCCTGGAATGATGAGAAGATAGAGAATCTGGCGAAAAACAAGGACAAGCATCTCCTTTGTTTCTTCTTGGGTAAGCATCCGGATTTTCTTTTTTATTTCCTTCCCTTTCCGTATGGTCTTCTTAGGGATGGAAAGGATTTTTCTCCATAGCCTTCATCAATTTTCTTCCTCTTCGAGTTCTGCTTCTTGTCCCGAATCTTTTTACATTTCGAGAAGCGTCTTCGTTCTTTTCAGAATTCTCTTCCTTGTCGCTCTCAAAAAGAGTAAAAACAAAAACTTTTCCCTTATATTCTAATTTTTCCCTCTTGAAAGCTTCCGGAAATTTTTAAACCGGGATAAGTAATTTTCCCTCTTCCCCTTGGTAATTTCTCCTCTCTCTCCTTCTCCCCGAAGATTTCATAATGAAAGGGAAGAAGCAAGAGCAGAAGAAGCAAGAAAAGAAGGAGCAAAAATAGGATAAGAATAATCAGCAATATCCATTTTAGAATCCCTAAGACAAGGAGCATTTCCTTTCTTCCTCCAATGCTTGCCGGGTCATCCCGGACACCAGCAACAGGGCATCTTTATAGCCATAAGCCACCCCAAGGATTTCTTCCTCTTTCCTGGGAAATGTGGGTAAAGACCAATGGGGAGCCCCATAAAATTCATATAGGTTATTTCCCAAGCCGGAGTAGATTAAATAACACATGGGGACCGTATGTCCCTCTCTTAAATTCTCCATCAAATAGGGAATGTAGTTCTTGGCCCTTTCGCCAAACTGTAAAAATTTTGAAAAACGCATACTAAGTCATTTTTTCCAAAAGATAGTTTCTTACCATCACCAATGCGGTGTTACAGCATTGTTCCCGGATTTCTTTTCGAGTTCCCGTAAAATGATACTCTTCTACCTTTGTCTTTCCTCCGGCGCAAACCGCAATGTAAACCAGACCGATTTCTTTATCTTCCAAGGCAGTAGGACCTGCATTACCGGTTACGGCAACCGCCAAATCCGCTTCGGATTCCATCATGGCTCCAATAGCCATTTCCTTTGCCACAGAGGAGGAAACTGCTCCTTCCTTTCGTAATAACTCCTTCTTAACGGAAAGCAACTTCCTTTTTGCTTTGTTGGAATAACTGACATAACCCACCTTAAAACATTCGGAAGCTCCTTCCACAGAAGTAATAGCGGCAGAAATCATGCCGCCTGTTATACTTTCGGCGGTAGTAATGGTTTTCTTTAAACCTTTCAGTAAAGAAACCACCTGTTCTTCAATGGGTGCCTCACTATTATACACCAAAACCTTCTTTTCTTTTTTATCTCCCATTAGAAGCCTCCCTCTGAAATCACCCTGTGATTTTTTATATACATAGTCCACCAAAAGAAAGAATGGTGAGTACTAAAGATAAAACAATAAAAAAATCTGATTTCACAAAAGCCAAAGCGGGAATCTGTAAAAGAAGCAAAATAATCATAAGCATTTGACTGGCTGTTTTTCGCTTTTTCCAAAAGATTGATGCGGCAATAACGATATTATGATCTGCCGCAACCAATCGAAATCCGGAAATCACAAACTCTCTTCCGATTAAAATGACCACATACCAAGCCGGCAGCTCCCCCAAGGGAATCAAGCATATTAATGCAGAGCATACCAGAAGCTTGTCCGCCAAAGGATCCATGAATTTTCCGAAATTGGTCACCAAATGATTCTTTCTGGCCAGATAGCCATCTAAAAAAATCCGTAAAAGGAGGCAAAGCAGAAAAATTCCCAAACCGATATAGCGGTAAAGAAGATTGTTTCCACCCTCTAAAAGGATAAAAAAACACAAAAGAAAGGAACAAGAATTCCTCGTAACAGCGTTAATTTATTCGGCAGATTCACACCATTCTCCTATCAAATCATAGCCTTCCGTATCTATTACCTTAGCATATAGGAAGCTACCCACTTCCTTTTTCTCTCCGAAAACATAGAGATAGCTGTCCACATCCGGAGCATCCATATAGGAACGGCAAAGCACTCTCTGTTCCTCCTCGTCATAGCCGCAAACCAAAACCTTCAGCTTTCTTCCTATCTGCTCCTCCGCCTTTCGGAAAGCAATATTTTGCTGTAGCTCCATAATCTGAGAAAGTCTTTGATTTTTCAGCTTTTCGGGAATCTGATCTTCCATCTCCGCAGCCTTGGTTCCCTCTTCCTGAGAATAGGGAAAGGCTCCCAGACGATCAAAGCGCATTTCCGAAATAAAGTCCAAAACCTCTTGGAAATCCTCTTCCGTCTCTCCCGGGAAGCCGGTAATAATCGTGGTGCGCAAGGCAATATCCGGCATTTCCTTTCTTAAAAGAGCAATCTTTTCCTTCAGCTCTTCCTTTCTGGTTCTCCGATTCATCCTCTTTAAAATCCTGTCGGAGGCATGCTGTATAGGAAGATCCAGATAGTGACATACCTTCGGATTCCTCTTCATTTCCCGAATCAGCTCCGGTTCTATTTCCTCCGGGTAGCAATACAAAATCCGAATCCACTGAAGATTCGGAATCTCGGAAAGCTCTGCCAAAAGCTCTGCCAAAGCCTTCTTTTTATAAAGATCCGTACCGTAAAGAGTGGTTTCCTGGGCAACCAAAATCAGCTCCCCGGCCCCTTCCGAAACCAAAGCTCTTGCTTCTTCCAAGACCAGCTCTTTGGGAATGGAACGATAATGGCCGCGAAGCCTTGGAATAATGCAGTAGCTGCAATATTTATCGCAGCCCTCTGCAATCTTTAAGTAGCGACTGTACTTCTCTCCGCTTTCTACCCTGGCCATCTGATGGTCCAGTCTCTTCACATAATCCTTTACGGAAGTAATTTCATCAATCTCGGAAGCTCTTTCCGAATCTCATCCTGTAGCGCTCCACGAGACAACCTGCCACAATAAGCTTCTCCAGCTTTCCCGTTTCCTTGTATTGCGCCAAATCCAGAATACACTGAATACTTTCTTCCTTGGCGGGACCAATAAAAGAGCAGGTATTCACAATGGCAATCTCCGCTTCACTTGGCTCATCGGTAACGGAGGAACCGGGATATTTCTGTAAAAGCTCGAAAAGCGGCTTCTCGCGTCTACTCTATTTTTATCACAGCCTAAGCTCTCCAGATAAAAGCTTCATTAGGCCTCACTATCAGACTGATAATCGTCTTCTCCGAAGTCTTCCTCTTCCTCATCCCTTTCGGAAAAAGTCTTCCTCTTCGTCCTTTTCTTCCGAATCTTCTTCTACATCCTCGTCCTCATCCAAATCTTCATCAATGGCATAACGAGAATACTCTTCTTTCTCCGGAAGGATAATAGGCTCATCCTCATAATCCAAGCCCTTTTTCTACGTTGACAAGGTTGCGGAAATCTCTTCAATCGCCATGGAAAGAGGCTTCTTTCCCTCTTCTCCCTTAATCAAAGGTTCCTCTCCGTCAATCAGCTGTCTGGCTCTCTTAGCACTGTCAATTACTACGGAATAGCGAGACTGTACTTCCAATTCCCCTCTTCTCTATTGCGGTTCATAGATTCTATTAAATCATTATATGTTGGACGTAGCATCTTCTATCCTCCTTAAGTCCTTTCTGATTTCTTCAATCAGATCCAAATGTACCTCTGCCCGATCATGAGAGGCACGGATTAAATTATGCAGTTTTTTCCGTGCATGTGTCAATATCTGCATTGACAAGAATATAGTCATAGGCCTCCACACCTTCCGCCTCTACAATGGCACGACTTAAGCGTTTATTAACTGTCGCTTCATCCTCGGTGTTTCTGCCGATCAGTCTGGCTCTGAGCTCCTCAGCGGAGGGTGGTGCCATAAAAATCAAAAGGCTGTCGGGGAATTTTTTCTTGATTTTCAAGGCACCCTGAATCTCTATCTCCAGAATGACATCCTTTCCTTCAGCAAGGCAATCCTCCACGAACTTTCAGGGCGTTCCGTAATAATTGTCCACATACTTGGCGTACTCCACCAGCTCATCCCGGTCAATCATCTCTTCAAAGCGATCCTTGCTGACGAAGAAATAGGACTTTTCCTTCCTCCTCTCCCGGTCTTGCTGCTCTTGTTGTTGCGGAAATGGACAGGGGCATAGTTATCATATTTTTGGGTCAGATTCTTCATGATCGTTCCCTTCCTCCCCGGAAAAACCCGGACACCACCACCAAAAATTCCCTTTTCTTTATGCTTTTTCCATTCTTCTTTCCTGCTTCCCTTATTCTATATTCTGTACCTGCTCTCGAATCTTTTTCGATATGATTTTTCAATTTTAAAGCCTTCTCGGATACAGATAAATCATTAGCCTTAGATAATATGGTATTGCTTTCCCGATTCATTTCCTGCAAAAGAAAATCCAAATCTCTTCCTATAGGAATCTCTTCCTCTAAAAAGCTTTGCCATTCTTTGGATATGGCTTTGCAACCTTGTGATTTCCTCATCCGTACTCACCTTATCAGCAAAAATTGCCACTTCCTGCAGAATTCTGCCTTCCTCCACCTCTCTTCCGGAGAGCATCTCCTCCATCTTTTTCCGAAGACGCTCAGCATAAGCCCTTTTGAATATCTCCTTCTTTTCCTTTAATGAAATCAATGCCTTCCTGCATTTCCGAAAGTTTTTAAAAGAATATCTCTTTTTAAATTGCTTCCTTCCTTCTCTCTGGCCTTTTTGAAATTCTGTCATAGCCAGCTCCATAGCCAAGAAAAGAGCTTCCTCCCGATCTTCTTCCTCCCTTCCACAATCTGAGCCACCTCTGGAAAAAACACTAGCTCCTTGGCATCCAGATTATAGGGAAGAGAATATTTTTCGGCTACTTTTTTAATGCTTTCCACATAGGCATCCAGTAAATCCTCCCGAAGTAGAAGTTTCTTCTTTTTTTCCGTGCTGTCCTCCAGAGAAACAAAAGATTTCCACCTTTCCTGGAAATTCTTTTCCTTCACCCATTCTCTACACTTCATTTCCAGATGCTTGCATAGTCCGGGGCAGGCGTATAGACAGGTCTAAAAAAACGGGAATTAACCGACTTGATTTCCACCGTGATACCGGAGCAATCCCTCTCTCCCACACAGCGGCCGAATCCTGTCATACTTTTGATACTCATAAAGCCCCCTCTCTTGCATTTTTCATGCCTTTACTTTATCCTCTTTGTAGCTTTTCCTACGAAAATACAGGAAAAGTCATAGCCGGAAAGGATAAAGAACTTTCCTGTTGGCAATTTCATTTACGTATAAACCACCAAACTTACAGGCCGGTATTCCAGTATGATAGCAAGGTGGATTTACTATTTCAAGTGGAAAAGGACGGTTTTCATGGCATTTGACGGATTGTATCTTGCAGCGTGCATCGCGGAATTTCAAGAACGAATTTTAGGCGGAAAGATTTTCAAAAATCATCCAAAGTGAAAAGGATGAATTACAACTTTTTATAAAGAAGGAAAAAAACACGGAGATTCTCCACCTCTCCGCTAATCCCTCCTTCCCTCTTCTATATTTGGCAAATGAAGGGAAAACCGCCCCCATTACCGCCCCCAGCTTTTGTATGTCCCTTCGAAAGCATATCGAAACGGCATTATTCAAAGCATTCAGCAGGCTTCTAAAAGCTTACGGAGGCAGGACTGGAGCAGGTGCTCTTTTTGGATATATCCCATAGAGATGAGCTGGGGGATGTAGGTATCAAGCATTTGGCTGTGGAGATTATGGGTAAAGTATTCCAACATCATTTTACTGAAAGAGGATTATACGATTTTAGACGCCATAAAGAGAATTTTCCCTGAGCCAGTCCTCCGTAAGAGAGGTGCTTCCCGGGAGGGAATATTTCATTCGGATGCCTTCCATAAGGAAAATATTTTTATCCTTCCCTATGGATAAGCTGGATGCTCTCTTGGAGAAATATTCCCTCCCCTTATGGGAATCTCTCTTCCAAAGCTTTTCCGGACTAAGCCCCTTGCTGGCCAGAGAACTTTGCCTTAGCGCTTCTCTCCCCATCGATAAACTCTCCAATACCTTATCTTTCGGAGGAAGGGATGAGGGGTGCAGGAAGCCATTTTGGCCTTTTCGGAGAACGATTCAAGAAAGAGATTTTCATCCGGTCATTTTGTATGAGGGTGAAAAAGCCTTTGACTTTTTCTGCACTCTCCGTCCAACAATACAAGGGCAATCCGGCATTTTCCGAAGAATACATTGCTTCCCCCTCCGCCCTCCTCCTTCAATACTATGGAAATAAGGAGAGGGACGACAGAGTACGGCAAAAATCCACCGACTTAAAGAAGCAGTGCCATACCCTTCTGGAGCGTTGTAATAAAAAGCTGGCATTGCAGGAAAAAGCAGTTAAAGGATACGGAGAAAAAAAGATAAATTCAGAATCTACGGAGAACTCTTAACCACCTATGGCTACAGCCTTTCCGGAGGAGAGAAAGAACTGGTATGCGAAAATTACTATACAGGAAAAGAAGAAAAAAATCCCTTTGGATCCTACCCTTTCTCCTATGGATAACGCCAAGAAATATTTTGAAAAATATGATAAGGCCAAGAGGACGGAACAAAACCTTTTTAGAGCAGGTAGCAGAAAGCAAAAACGCTCTACCACCTCAATCCAT
>BNJU01002651.1_pt1 | contig 214768 bp, 334 predicted proteins | sample 8539281 | NCBI WGS metagenome assembly BNJU01 (sample SAMD00202456, study PRJDB9452) | human saliva metagenome | isolation source: human saliva | place: Japan
ACTAATAGACGAAAGATTGTGAAAATGATTTTTAAATGATACTGTGGAACGGAACAGTAGCCCTAGTATTGACTACTGTCGTTTCTATTCATATTGGCTATTCTAGGACTGAGATGAAAAAATCTATAAATGCTCAGAATAAAATTGAACCCGCAAATCTCCCCAAAACAATGGTGAGTCATGTACTTGTATTATTCGAAAAAAATACACCTCTGGTGCAGTGAGACAAATTGGTGTATCTTATAGTGGCTTCGTAGATGAAAGCTATACTCTACTATCACTCTTTGATGATGTAGAACAAATTGAAAAAGATAATAGACTTCAGACAGCTATTGATGTTGTCAGAGAACAGTTTGGTTTTTTAGCCATACAAAAAGGAACCGTCCTAACTGAAGGTTCCAGAAATATTGAACGCAGTAAACTTATCGGTGGTCATTCCGCGGGTGGATTGGAGGGATTAAAATGAAACAAGAAAAAAATACAGTACAATTTTCAGAAATCATAGCAAAGGATGTAATGATATTGAAATGCTTGAAAAGATTTTTACATGGAATCGTTGAAACAGCAACTTCAAAACTTCGTCAGAGAAAACTCAAAACAACTGAAATATCGATACGACTAGTACATGCTAAATCTGAAAACCGATTACCATTGGAATTTACATTTAGCATTAAGCCAACAAGCTCATCTGTGATAATCTATACTGAGGTAATCAATCGCTTTAAAGAATGTTACACAGGTGGGGGAATTCAAGGTTTTACGATTCAATTTGATAAAAATACCCTTGCCTCTGCATAGAAAAGGATTTGATATGATTGACCGTTCATATTTACCATTTCAATCAGCAAGAGGTACCAGGATACAAAGATGCAAAAAAATGGATGGGCTTTTCCTATCTGAACATGCATCAGCACTCTCTGATGATACAAACAAAAGTAACGTACATGTCTGACTTATCACTAGAGAGAAATTGTACTCCTCAGTCAAGTATACGCCGGGCAGCTACGCACACGCATTCAAGTGATTGAAAAACAAGCGTGTTTCCTACACTGGAACAATACCAAGTCTGACCAAAGATTTCATTTTTGATAAAAACTACAACAGGTCACATCAATTTGAAATTAAAAGACATTATTAGTATTGAACTTGTCGAGAGGTGCTCTATGAGATCAGCAGGTTTCAGCGTAATCACCTACAAATGGACTATTATAGCAGAGCTACCAAGATTTTTGAACGTGACTACCGCTACTCTAACATGAATATTCCATTGACCTTCCTAACTGATGATATCCACAAAAACAATGGCGACTTCACGTAGAAATTACTTTGTCCTCAATAAGGAAAAGTCCAGAGATAACCGCGATCACTTCTTCATATTTGAAGTAAGTACCGTAGATGAGAATCCGCTAATCTATCATTATACATATAAAGAAAACTACAATATATTTAGCAGAAAAAAATAGGAGCAGTTCAATTGACTGTTCCTATTTTTTTAATATTCATAAAAATCTAAAGTCTTTATACTCTTTAACAATGGGTCGCCAACCAGAACAGACTATGCTGACCAGCGACTACCTTAAATTTAATGTTTCAGATTTATTTTCTTATCTCTAATTTCATAAACTACATCTGCTACATTTTCGAGTAATCGTTTATCGTGGGTGATAAACACGATAGTTCCGGTGTACTCCTTCATTAGTATTTCCAAAGCCTCTAAACTTGGTATGTCAAGGAAGTTACTGGGTTCATCCATTATTAGGATGTTATATCTACCCATGAGCATTTTAGCAAGCAACAATTTTATAATTTCTCCACCGCTTAAAACAGATAAACTTTTTCCAATATCGTTCTGTTTGAACCCCATAGATGCTAGCACTGAACGAATTTCTGATATATTGTAGTCACAATCCTTCTGCATAAACTCCATAACATTCTGATTACTGTTGTACTTGTAACCATTCTGTGCAAAGTAACCTATTTTTGCCTTAGGCGAAATAGAAATTCCTTCTTCATGGTTTAAGATCATTTGGATTAAAGTTGTTTTTCCGATTCCATTACCACCAGTTAACGCCACTTTTGCTCCTAACGGAATTTGAAAAGATGCATTTTCAAACAGAGCCTTATCCCCAAATACTTTATTAATTTCTGCACCGACTATAGGGTATGGATTATGGAGCTCCAATGCTTTACTTTGCCTGAAACGAATTCTGCGAATGCCTTCCGGAGCTTCTACTTTTCCTAAGGCCGCAATCCTGTGCTCTAGGGTTTTAGCAGCATTATACATCTTTTTTTCCTTACTTCCTATTGATTTTTGATGAGCTAAACGCCCTCCGTCTTCAGTACTTTTTTTCTTTGAAGAACCTTTTGCCTTCTGTTCTATTTTACGAGCCTGTTTTCGCTTTTCCTCCGCAGCCCTTTCCAATCGGGCACGTTCCGCAATAAATTGTTCGTATTCTGCAGCTAGCTCTTACGTTCTTCCTCTTTCTGACGAAGATAATCAGAATAGTTTCCCCAATACTCAGTGATTTTGCCATCTTTCAGTTCCCATATTTTATCTACTATTTCATCAAGAAAATAGCGGTCATGGCTAATAACTAACAGTGCACCTGTAAAATATTTTAGCTGTCCTATTGAAAAATCAATTTCCTTCACGGTCTAAATGGCTCGTAGGTTCATCCGCTAAAAATACCATGAACCTGTGCCGATAAGGCCTGTGCTATTTTAAGCCTTGTTTCTTCACCACCGCTCATAGTCTGTATATTTAATTGCTCAACACCTAGCTTGCCTACAAGTGCAAAATCTTTTTCCTCCTGCAGAGTTACTTCGTCCAACTGGGGAATATAGGCAAGTTCACCCAGACGATTCATTTTACATCCTGGGGAGTTAATTCTCCTAAAAAGTACCTGAGTAAAGTGCTTTTTCCAGCACCATTTGCTCCTACTAAACCAATACGGTCATAATCATATACTTCTAATTCATTTATATCTAAACATCGCGTCCTTTGAATTCCCACACGAATGTCTTTTGCTTTTTAATATTAATTCCATAACATTTCCTCCTGTCTATAATCGCATGCTTTCATTTGCTTGTATGCAGGGAAAACCCTGCGATTTTAGCAGGAAGAGTTACATGAAAATAAGATACATAAATATTCCTCCAATATTGTTTATTTTAAATCTAATTTTCTAACCTCAGTTATCATTTGGCAAACTATAGCAATGCCAATAATTAAAATACCTGATAGTAAAAACCAATGATTTACACCGATTTTATCAGCAAAGAATCCAGAAAGAATTAACCCAATTGGCATAGCAAGTGACATGATACTTCCGATCAAAAGAAATACACGTCCTAAATATTCAGGGCTTAATTTTTCTCCCTGAAAAAGAGCTGTTTGCACACCGCTATCAAAATGGCACCGAAAGCCCCATTATTGCACAGCAAACTACGAATATTACAAATCCATTTGGAGGAAGTATTCCCGAAACGGCTAAACTGGTCCCCATTATAAAAAATGAACTTGTTATTAGTAATACATGCTTTTCGAAGCCCCCTAATCTTCCTAATAATAAGCCTCCTGCTAGCATTCCAAATGCAAAGGAAATTTCCGTAATAGAAATATGCACAGGCGTTCCATTAAAGTGTTCCATGCTTATTAAAGGAAATAGTGCATTGATTGGCATATAAACAAAAGTATATAGTGTTCCTAAGGTAATAAGGCAAACAATCCTTTGTTTTGTCTCAGAACCACAACTCCTTCTTTCATCTCCCTTATGAAATTTGGTTCTAAACTTTGCACTTGATTACCCAGCTTAGGTATACGTACAATTGCTACCGTAATAGATGCAATCACAGCACCCAATACGTCGATGTAATAATAGCATTTAAATCCCAAACGGAGTATAAAGAGTGCTGCAACTGCCGGACTAACAATATAGCTTATAGACTGCAAAGACTGACTATAGCCTGCGCATTTCGTTAGCTGTTCTTCTGGTACTAAAAGTGGTGTAACCGCATTGAGTGCTGGGGTATGAAAAGCTGTTCCAATGCTACGGATAAACAATACTATCATAATCATCCAGACAGGTAGCTCCATACAGAATGCAACAATAGCAAGCACTGCACCAGCTGCTGCGATAATTAAATCGGCGCAATCATTTATCTTCTTCCCTATCGCGACGATCCACTAGCACACCAATGGCAGGGTCCCAAAAATCGCATAGGGTAAAAACCTACTAATGAAGCCATAGACAAGACCATCGCAGATCCTGTTTTTTCTGTAAGGTAAAAAATAATCGCCATTTGCAGGATGGCACTAGTGATTAATGATACTGCTTGCCCTGCCCATATTGCATAAAATTTTCGTTTCCAATTGTTGTATTTTTCCATTTATATTATCTCCTGCATATTATTTTGCTTGAATTTCTATTTTGAATAGCATTCTAGGCAATAAAAAATGCAGGCCAAACCCCACAATGTGGCTTTTTGGTCTGCATACATACAATTTGAAACATTCATATTAAAGACATAGTTAAATAAAGGTATAGTTAAATAACCAATATCCTCACCGTAACTAATGAATGCTCAATATCATATAAATAAGCACAACAAAAAGCCTATCATCAGGGTATAGATTCTGCTTTTTATTGCCAGCTTATCTTAAAACGCATTGAGGCTGTCATAGTTTCAGTTCCTCCTACATCTTTGTTTATATCAATTTATAGTATAACACAACAAGATGATATGTTCAATATAAAAAGTTATGGAATGAGACTCATACTTCCAATTCGATGCCAGATTTAAAGGATATGACGAAGTTTTTCTTCATAGACTGTAACGCTCTGGATTATCTTCCTTAGTAGCAAGCGATTAGCTTTCACAAAATCTTCTGTTTGTAGTTTTAAAAATTCATCAAGTTTTTCTAACTCAACCTCAAAATATTTCATTTACATTCCCTCATTTCATTTATTGATAAATTGAGTTTGCAAAAGAGTGGACAATTTTTGTCTACTCTTAACCTTTAAAATAGTTTTTAATCGATTTGAAGTTGCCTAAATTATTACTTATTCGGTAAAATGAAGTATTGCTTTCAACAGATTTCCTTCAACTACACTTCACTTGATTCAAACAAAGGTGGGTACATTTCTATTCCCACAAACTCCTTGTCAATGGAAACAAACACGTACCCACAGGGTAAATGGAAATAAAAGCTGATAATTTCTAGCTATCACTTCTACTCATTCCAAGAATTTTCTCACTCTGATACTTACCCACCATAAAGCAAAAAGCCTTGCAATCAAGGCTTTTCATTATCACCTTTCGTTCAAAGGTTTCTAAGCTTTTACGAGCAGAGCGACACACTCAGCAGTTCACATCTCCGATTCTGTCTGCGTGCTAGCACTTGTCAATCACGGACAGCTATCGCATGGGCGGAAGTAAATGCTAATCTTCGTCGTTTTACTCCTTGACTAGCAAACTTACCGCCTCAACATGATGCGTTTGCGGAAACAGATCCACCGGCTGGACTTTCTTCAATTCGTAGCCCAACTCTTGATAGAGTTTGATATCACGCGCCATGGTAGCGACGTTACAGGAGATATAGGCGATGCGGTCAGCTCCTGTTTGGGCGCTTGCTTTGATAAAGCTTTCGGTCAAGCCCTTGCGTGGTGGGTCGACCAGGATGGCAGTTGGTTGGATGCCTTCCTTGAGCCAATTTTTCATAGCATTTTCAGCTGTGTCACAGACATAGTGGGCATTGGTGATACAGTTCAATTCTGCATTCTTCTGGCTATTTTCTACTGCTTCGGGGATGACTTCGACACCATAGACTTCCTTGACATGTAGCGACTGATAAGCCAATGGTCCCGATTCCTGAGTAGGCATCGATCACCACATCATCTTCTCTTAACTCCGCAAAAGTCAATGGCTGTCTGATAAAGCTTCTCTGCCATTTCTGTATTGACCTGGTAAAAAGGCTGGTCCAGAGATTTGGAAGCTATTGCCCCTAACATTTGGTCCATAATGTAATCTTGACCATAGAGAACCGCCATTCTTTTCCCAAAATGGCATTGCTATTCTGGTCATAATATTCTGCATAACAGACACAATCTCTAGGAACTGGCTTTAGATGACTTGTTCAATCAACTGTTCAACTCGGAAAATTTTTAGGGACGAGTTGTGACCAAAATGACCATAATTTGTCTGAATGATGGCCACGACGTACAACAAGGTTACAGATCAAGCCAGACTGTTCCTTCTCATCATGGGTTTTCAAGTCATAGCGACGGAGTAAATCACGTAAAGCCAGATAACTTGGTCTATGACTGGATCTTGGATATAAAAATCTTCTAGTAGCATCAGATCATGAGAATTCTTACGGAAGAAACCAGTCTCTAGGACACCATTAACGCGACGAACAGGAACCTGAGCCTTGTTACGATAGTCGACAGGATTTTTCCATGCCAAAAGAGTATCTGAAACCTCTACATCCATAGATTCCAACAATCTTATAAAGACTGTCTTTTACTTGCTTGGTTTTAAACTTGAGTTGCTCTGGATACAGCTAGATGCCCCCAAGTCGGCAATACCTGAACGCAGGTAAGCCAAATCTAAGTCTTGATTACGATGTGGAGATGTGTAGTGATTCCTCGACTTTACCAAAGCCAATCTTCTTGTTGACTTTAAGGACTCGCATAAAGTTTTTCGGTCAGCATTCTCTGCAAAAGACAGCCATCTACCTTGGCAACACCTGCTCACCAAAAAGACGCACTACCTTAGCAAATACCTGCCCTTCAGGGTCAAATCGACAATCTCAACTTCACAATATCATTTTTCTTTAACATAATTTTTCACTTTCTATAAGCAGACAAAAAAGACAGGTAACAATCCTGTTACCATCTATTATACCATGAATTGATCTAAGCACCAAAACTCTTGAAGAAATCAAGGATAGCTTGCCAAATTGAGCTAAGATGTTTCCACCGTCTTCGAATAGCTTTTATTGGCATCAAAGTTTAGATCGATATTGCTGAAACTATCATCCTGCTTGTGCAACGATACTTTGTTTCAAGTCTTTTAGCGTCTTAGTGAAAAGTCTCGTTGTTAAGAATATCGCTCTTGAAAGATTAAAGGCAAAAAGTTGATGATGACATTGACTCTGGTTCCTGTTATAACAACTGATCAGTTTGTAGTTTTTAATGTATCTTCGACAATCTTACGAACATCTATCTTCTGTAGAGCTCTGCCTTTAGACTCTTTTAGCCTTTAGCATATAGCAGCCTTGATATCAGCAAGAACTACGTTCAGTTTATTGGCAGTCATAGCCTGATTTGTCCTTGTTTTCATCATTAATATCTGAAAGGCCTTGAGCTCCTCCTGAGCCAAGTTTTACTTTTCCTGAGGTAACTGTACACCATTTAGACTCAAGAGAATAGTAAACTACCTGCTAGGGCACTTTCACCAGTAACTGGAATTGGCGCCGCAACGGTGACGCGCGTGCTCCACACCCAAGGTAACAGCCGCATTACGGTACATATCTTGCGTCACTTTAGTGATATTTTTCAGGTGTCTCAATCTTGACCCTCAGGGAGATTTTTCTCTAATTTTTGAATTTTTTGCTGATGAATAAGTTGAAGACTTGAATCATTTGCTACATTCATAATCTTTTGAGTAGACATCCGGTGTCATAGTTTTCAACTGTTTTGTATCTTTTGAGGCATCGTAGCCAAGTTTTTTAAGTGTTTGATTTTTTTGATCTTCCGTTAATGAAGAACCCAAGACATACTCAGGTTGAACATAGGTTTCATCAATGACTTTTGAACATTAGTTGCTGCTTGAACGCTTTGCAGTGCTGCAACTCGCCAAAAGATACAGCACTACGTCAGAAAGAATTTCTTTCGCATGAGACGTTCCTCCTTTTCTTCTCTAGCATATTAAACTATTCCTTAAAGAAAACTTATAAAAGCACCTAGAAATTCTAGGTGCTTAAAAATAGATTAAAAATTTTTCATAATATAGAGATTTAGCTGAACCTGTCTAGAGTAATAATAGTTTCCCCGTCCACAAAAGTTCTCCACCCTGAAAAATAGAAATGGGATTGATGTAACGATAGGGTTTTTCCTGTTGTATTTTCCTAATATAGGGTGCGACTGTATCTCTGGAGTATTGTTTAGCTAGTACAAGATATTCTTTTTTCCCATTCTGGGCGATAAAATCGATATAAGCAGGGTCCAAAGTTATAAGCTTGAATGGCTGTCCAGACATCCACTCCTTTTCTTGAGCTAGATAGAGATTTTTCTGTCAAGGTTTGAACCCCTTGCCGAATACTACTTTCATTATCGTTTATGGTATCAGTAGAGCCACTAGCAGATTCACTTGACTGCATCACGTCTCCTTCTTTACCCTTTAGTTTCTGTATAAATCATAGCGAGCTCAAGCTCTTCGTTTGCTGGTATCTCCTTCATTCAAGATTTCGCGAACCATGGGTTGGTAGGTCATGACTTGTTTGACATCCTGACGAATCAGATAAAGCTTTATATCCAGCGAAAAGAAGACTGCTAGTACCAGCATTCTTCGTATAAAGTTTAAACATTATTTACTTTTGTATATCCTCGATATTTTTGATTAAGATAGAGTATGTTCCATTGTCGTTTTTGAATAAATTCAACCGACTCAGCATCTTGATAAATACTATTTGGCACAATTAATTCAATCCCATTTGATAGAAAGTTTTTGGTTTTCAAAGCGTTTTTGACTGACGACTAGCATCTATTTCATCAAATTGCACAGGTTCCGGTACTGATTCTTTCACTTGATCAACAAAACTTAAACGAGCCGTCAGATTGTTATCAAATAGGTCATTAGCTAGTTTTTCAGGAGAAAGTTCATTATTTTCTTCTAGATGATTGAAAATTGCTGACTTGACCTTAGATTGAAATTGGAAAATCATCTGAGTTAAAAAGTTTCGGCAATCTTTTGAGCTGTTTTTCTAGTTCCTTGATAGATTTCTTTGGAGAAATTTTAGGATTTACAGCGAGGAGATTTTCTGAAAAATAATTGAGAAAGGCTCCGTTGTACTTGATGCGCTTTTCAATGAGGTGGTATTTACGAGTCTGTAGATTAACGACTAAAGCCTCATCAGCACCTGTTCCAAAACCAGGTAAGTTATTCTGAGTCAGCCTGATTGGATTATCGACCTCTCCACCAAGGTGAGTTAAAGTCTCACGCAAGCAATACGTAAAAAGCAAAATGCTCTACGCCATCTTTTGGAGAACTGGACGAAAATTAAATCATTAGTCTTGAGATTCTCAGAAATGCTGAACTCTTCTTTCCAGAGATTGGCTAGCGTTACTGAAGTTCCATCAAAATCGTCTGTGATGATGATTGAAGAAGGTTTTCTTCTTCAAAAATCCCAGTCTTAGCTTCATCTGAATACACGATCAACTTTTTGCGTGGTATTCTTCGATTTTTGGAGTAATATTGAGAAACTTATCCGCAGAAACAACTCCGTGTCATCAGGGCTGAACGATGGATAATTGCTTTCTTAATATAAATGTCCATAAAGTATTAGTCCTCGTATAATGGAAGGCGTCTGTCAAGGCTTTGACTGCGCTTCTTACTTCTTCTAAAACAGCTTCATTATCTGCATTCTTAAGAGCTTTAATGATGAGCTCAGCCACTTTACGACTTTCTTCTTCACCAAAACCCACGTGCAGTTATTGCTGCTGCTCCAGATGAATACCACTTGTCTTGAATGGAGACAAAGGTTTCGTGAGGGATAGAGTTTTTATTTAGCGTGATATTTGACTTCATCCAACAAGTTTTGAGCAACTTTTCCATTCTCTACAACCTTGGTTACATCAACTAAGAAGATGGTTTTCAGTACCACCAGAGATAATACGGAAATCAGAATCTTGCAGAAAGCAGCTACCATAGCCTTGCTGTTCTTGATGACATTAGCAGCATATTCTTTTTAAAAGCAGGATCCAATACTTCTTTGAATGAAACAGCTTTTTGCTGCGATAACATGCTCTAATGGTCCACCTTGAATACCAGGGAAAATAGCTGAGTTAATTTTTCTTAGCAAGCTCTTCATCGTTAGTCAAAATCAAACCACCACGTGGTCCCACGAAGTGTTTTGTGAGTCGTTGTCGTTGTGATAGATGTGCGTATGGAACTGGACTTGGATGAAGACCTGCAGCAACCAAACCAGCAATATGAGCCATATCTATCATGAGTTTTTGCACCGACAGCATCAGCGATTTCACGGAATTTTTGAGAAGTCGATAATTTGCGAATAAGCTGAAGCTCCAGCAACAATTAGTTTTGGTTTAACTTCCTGGGCTTGTTTCAGGATGGCATCAAAGTCCAAGACTTCTGTCTCAGGATCGACACTGTAAGAGACAAAGTTGTAGGTTTGACCTGAGAAGCTGACAGGAGCTCCGTGAGTCAAGTGCCCACCTGCTGCCAAATCCATCCCCATGACAGTGTCACCTGGCTCAATCAAAGCCATATAGGCAGCACAGTTTGCTTGGCTTCCTGAGTGGGGTTTACGTTGGCAAAACTTAGCACCAAAAATTTCTTTTTTGCACGTTCAATAGCTAAAATTTTCGATAACATCTACTACATCAGTACCACCATAATAACGACGTCCTGGGATATCCTTCAGCATATTTATTAGTTAAAATAGACCCTTGCGCAGCCATTACAGCCCTTAGTTACAACGTTCTCGGAAGCAATCAACTCAATATTGTTTTTGTTGACGTTTCCTCTTCTTTCGCAATGGCATTCCAAAAGATCAGCGTCATAAGCTTTAAAATCATCTTTTGTCAAAAATCGTAGGTCTTCTCCTTTTTAGTAATTTAATAAATCGTTTCTGCACTTTATCACAAGTATAACCAATCTCTCATAAAATGCATGAGCACCAAGACGATGGTCTGCAGAGTTTAATCGAATAAACTCATACCCCGTCTTTTTGCTTTCTTTCTCCAACCCTTCAAGTAAACTCTCCCATACCTCTACCCTTGGCTTTGTGGCAAACACTGCCAAGCTAGGGATATTGAAAATCCTGCTTTGGAATAGAGAGACTCATAAACCTCAGCGTGAATATAACCAACTAGTTCATGACTAGTGTCATCCTCATAACCAAGTAGGAAGTGATGGGAGTTTTGAGACAACTTATCCAGTTGACTAGCTGTTTCCTCTGGCCTAAAAAGTATAACCTAAAGCTTCTTTGTTAATGACACAAATCGCTTCAACATCTGCTGCTTTTAAATCACGTAGCATATCATGCCTCCTCAAAAAGATTTCGGGAATCTTGGTAAGAATGTCTTCTTGGGTAATCGAACCTTGGCGTAAAATTTTTACCTTCTTACCAGTTAGTCTAAAATAGTAGAATCATGACCTGTTAAAAAACTATCGTCTTCTAGCCCCAAGATTTCTTGGTCAAAATCTTCTAGAATTTGCTTAAAGTTAACTCCGCTCTTACAACCTGAAATATTGGCAGAAGGTCCGATTAAAGGGCCAAACTCACGAATCAACTCCAGAGTTACAGGATGACTGGGGAATCGAAATCCAACTGTCGTCAAGTCTGAATTTACCCAGTAGGGAACTCTGTCATTAGCTTCTAAAATAATGGTCAAAGGGCCTGGCAAAAAACTTTCAAGCAATTGTTGTAAATAAGTTGGCTGATTCTTAGAAAAGTTCAAGATATCGTCTAAACTAGCAACATTTAGATTGAGCGCCTTATCTCTAGGACGACCTTTGAGCTGATAGACATGATCAACAGCCTTCTCATCTAATGCTTTTGCAAAAAGACCATAAACTGTTTCTGTCGGTAAGACTACTGCACCACCATTTTTTAACTCATGCTTTATTCTATCTATCATCAATGACAACCATCCTATCTTGGCCAAATTGGTCTTTGAGCGTTCGAACTCGTTTCTCTGGAAGATTTTCCCTAAAGAGTAGGAACACTAAAACCTTGTTTGTAACAATTTCAAGATAAATCTTTACCACCATCAGTTAAATAATCTTTGGCTCCCTCCGCAATTTTTGCGGTAGATAGCAAGACCATCCTCGTCAGCAAAAGTGCCAAATGTGGTTCTGAATGTAGAACATTCAAACCAACCTCTGACTCATCACTACGAGAAATATAGGGTGGATTGGATACAATTATATCATATTTTGATGAGATTTCGGAGAAACAATCAGATTTTGATAAAAATTAAATCTGCAGAATTCTCTTTAGCATTTTTCTTCTGCTATATCTAATGCATCCTGAGAAATATCGGCAGCTGTGACCGACCAATCTGGTCTATTTTTAGCTAAAAGCAAAGGGCAATAGCTCCACTTCCTGTTCCGATATCTAGTACTTTGAAGATCTCAGGATTCTCAGTCAAAATGAGTTCAACTAACTCTTCTGTCTCTGAGCGGGGAATCAAAAACTCGCTCATCTACTTTTAACTTCATCCCAAAAAGAATTCAGCATGACCGATGATGTACTGGGCAGGGTATATGTGCGCTAATTTCTTGTAAATTTCCTCCACAAACTCTTTTCTTCCTCTGTTACTTCTGCTGGATGGCAAAGATGAAGTCTGTAAAAAGATAGATTTTTTAGGCTACGATAGACAAAGGAGGCTTTTCTGCTTCTCTCCTTTTGCTATCAACTTTTCCTCAAAATCTTTAAATATTTGAGCTAGTTTCATTATTTGTTCAATTCTTCCAATTTTTGTGTTTTGATCATAAAGAACCAAGGCGTCTACAACTTCATCTAGTTTACCAGACAAGATAGTATCAAGTTTTTGAAGAGTCAAGCCAATACGATGGTCTGTAACACGGTTTTGTGGGAAGTTATGAGTACGGATACGTTCTGAACGATCACCAGTACCGATTGTAGACTTACGCTCAGCATCTTGCTCATCTTGGGCAATCTGTGCAAAGTGGTCAGCCACACGCGCACGAATGATTTTCATAGCTTTCTCACGGTTTTTCTGCTGGGTACGTTCTTCCTGCATCTCCACCTTTGATATTTGTCGGTAAGTGAACGATACGAACGGCTGTCGCAACCTTATTGACGTTCTGTCCACCAGCACCAGATGCGTGGTAGATATCGACACGTAGGTCTTTCGGATCAATATCGTACTCTACTTCTTCTACCTCAGGCATGACAAGAACTGTTGCTGTCGAGGTATGAACACGGCCTTGACTTTCTGTCACAGGGACACGTTGCACACGGTGAGCACCAGACTCATACTTGAGTTTAGAATAAACGGACTGACCAGAAACCATGGCAACCACTTCTTTGAAACCACCGACACCATTCATAGAAGCTTCCGTAACTTCAAAGCGCCAGCCTTGAGCTTCAGCATGCGCGTGATACATGGTTAGAAGGTCTCCAGCAAAAGTGCTGCTTCGTCTCCACCAGCAGCTCCACGGATTTCAAGGATGATGTTCTTGTCATCGTTTGGATCCTTTGGAAGGAGCAAGATTTTCAGTTTTTCTTCGTACTCTTCTTTTTCTGCCTTAGCATCCTTGAGTTCTTGTTTGGCCATTTCTTCCAAGTCAGCATCTCCGCCTGATTCTTTTAATCATTTCTTCAGCATCAACGATGTTTTGAAGGACTTGTTTGTATTCACGGTAGGCTGTTACGGTATCACGAGTTGAAAGCTTCTTCTTTGAGCTCCATAGAAACAGCTTGGTGTCTGAAACGACATCAGGGTCACTGAGCAATTCTCCTAATTCTTCATAACGGTCTTCTACAGCTTGTAGTTGATCATGAGATGTTCATTTTTTTCTCCTTATTCTTCAATTGTTAAATCGTATATTGCTACTACTTCGTTCTCAAAGTATTTCAGTTTCTTTTAAATCCATAACTGAGGTAACAAGATTTTGCATGTTCATTTTCTGGTTCATAAGACAACTAAAGTTTATTGGCTAAATCTCTGCTGGCGCTGTCCGAACATAGTCTAGCACCTTATCCATAATTGGTTTAAAATATCCTTGATTTTGAAAAATCCTTATCAATCATGAAACGAAATAGTAAATAATTTCCATTACTAATTCTTGACTATCATCAGCTAACATTACAAAAACCTACGATTGCATTATTATCGTGAAACTGCCAATGGAGCTGCACAAAATCTCCATTTTTGTGTAGACATATGCTTCAGCTAAACTAATTGCGTTAGTAGCACAAATTGTTTTTGATATTCATAACATCCAAATTAGAACATCAAAATAATTTTTCCATTGTAACATCTCTTAGTTCAATCATGAGTCTTGTTCCTTTTTGGATGTTTATCGGTGGCGCAAAAATAATGTTACGGCAAACTGAGATATGAGGTTTCATTCCCACCTATCTGGATTTGTTCACCATCATAAACAGGCAGTCCGTCCTGCGTACGCAACACCATGATCGCTTTTTCTTAATACCTGACAAATGGTTTTTGATCTCATCAATTTTATCTGCTAATAACAATAGATGTTTTAGATCCTTCGAACAGCTCATTGCGAAAGTCGTTCTTTAAACCAAAGGCCATAACAGGTATGTCTAACTCATCGACAACACGCGCTAGGTCGTAAACATGATGACGCTTCAGAAACTGGGCTTCATCGACCAAAACACAGTAGGGTTTAACTTCCAGATCTCGAATCAAACCATAAATATCTGTATCATTTTCGATAGCAATGGCTGGTCTTTTCATCCCAATTCGACTTGAAACATAGCCTATACCGTCTCTTGTATCAGAGCCGAAGTCATGATGACAACACTCTTTTGCCTTGCTCCTCATAGTTATAGGCTACCTTGAGAATCTCAATGGTCTTTCCTGAATTCATAGTCCCATAACGATAATACAACTGTGCCATGCTTCTATTTCACGTCCATTTCTAATTTTTGATACATTCTAGTATACCATATTTTCTCAAAAGCTTTAAATGGCAAAATATGGTAAAATAAAAGAAATCATTTAGTGAGTGGAGAAGCTATTATGCCATTTGTACGCATCGATTTATTTGAAGGACGCACGTTAGAGCAAAAAGAAAGCCTTAGCTAAAGGAAGCAACGAAGCTGTGGTTCGTAACACTGGTGCACCACAATCTGCTGTTCATATCATCATCAAGATATGCCTGAAGGAACTTACTTCCCGCAAGGAAATGCGCACTAAGTAAAGCTTAAGCAATCTGCTTAGCTTTTCTTTATAAGTGGCATTCGTTGAATAAAAACTTTATTTTGTTACAATTTTTAAAAGATATTTAGTAAATAAAAAGCTTAAATTTTTAAAAAGGAATTAACATGATTACACGTGAATTTGATACCATTGCAGCAATCTCGACACCGCTTGGTGAAGGAGCCATTGGTATTGTCCGCTTGAGCGGAACAGACAGTTTTACCATTGTGCAAAAAATTTTTAAAGGCAAAGACTTGAGTAAAGTTGCCAGCCACACACTGAACTACGGCCACATTGTTGACCCTTTGACTGGTAAGGTTATGGACGAGGTCATGGTTGGGGCTATGAAGTCTCGAAGACCTTTACTCGTGAGGATATTATCGAGATTAATACCCACGGTGGGATTGCTGTGACCAATGAAATCCTGCAATTGGCTATTCGTGAAGGGGCTCGCATGGCAGAACCTGGAGAATTTACCAAGCGTGCCTTCCTTAATGGTCGTGTAGACTTGACTCAGGCTGAGGCTAGTGATGGATATCATCCTGTGCTAAGACTGACAAGGCTATGAATATGCAGATCAAACAACTTGATGGATCCCTGTCTGACCTCATTAACAATACTCGTCAGAAATTCTCAATACCTTGGCTCAGGTTGAGGTTAATATCGATTACCCTGAGGTATGACGATGTGGAAGAAGCCACTACTGCTGTTGTCCGTGAAAAAACTATGGAGTTTGAACAACTCTGACCAATCTCCTAAAAACTGCACGTCGTGGGAAGATCCTCCGTGAAGGATTTCAACAGCCATCATCGGTCGCTCCCAACGTTGGGAAGTCAAGTCTGCTCATAACCTTCTACGGAAGATAAAGGCATTGTAACTGATATTGCGGGGTACTACTCGAGATGTCGTCGAAGAATACGTCAACATCAACGGTGTGCCACTGAAATTGATTGATACTGCTGGTATCCGTGAAACAGATGATATCGTCGAGCAGATCGGGGTTGAGCGCTCAAAAAGCCCTCAAGGAAGCTGACTTGGTACTACTTGTCTTAAACGCCAGTGAACCTCTAACTGCCCAGGACCGACAACTTCTCGAAATTAGTCAAGATACCAACCGTATTATTCTTCTCAACAAGACTGATTTACCGAGCGATTGAAACTGCTGAGCTTCCAGATGATGTCATCCGCATTTCAGTCCTCAAAAATCAGAATATAGATAAAATCGAGGAACGCATCAACAACCTCTTCTTTGAAAATGCTGGCTTGGTCGAACAAGATGCTACTTGTCATCAAATGCCGTCATATTTCATTAATTGAAAAGTCAGTTGAAAGTCTGCAAGCAGTTAATGAAGGTCTTGAACTCGGTATGCCAGTTGATTTACTTCCAGTTGATTTGACACGTACTTGGGAAATTCTTGGGGAAATCACCGGTGATGCAGCGCCAGATGAACTCATTACACAGTTGTTCAGCCAGTTTTGTTTTGGGTAAATAAGAAAAACTAGGTCAATGCTAATCACCTAAAAAGAGGTTGGGACAAAAGATCCCGACCTCACTTTTTAATATCAATCATAATTTGACGCGGTAGCTGATTGAACTTTTTGTTCGTCTTTTAGACTCCAAAAAGCTCCTGATCATCCTCGCGGGGCTGGGACTACGAAATCAAGACTTTGTCTATCGATTTTCTGTCCCACCGCCTTTTCTTCACCTTCTAAGCTATATCCTGCCTAGCAGATATTTGAAACAAACCTTACCTGTTCTTTACTATTTTTACTTAGTCTTTTGGTAATTTGCCAGCTTTTCAAGCATTTTTGATTAAATAAGGCATCTTGACATTTTCACGACCTTTTTCTCAATTAATTTTTGACAAATTCTGGCATTTGTAAGTCTTGTGATTCATCTAAAAATATTCTTAGTTTTCATCCGAAGGACTAATTCATCAAAGGTCTCTTCTTCTGGGAGGAATTCTCTAAATTCTTTATGTTCGTTAGCTCGGACAATATTGACCAAGGCATCAATCAAACGAGAATCAGTATTTGGCATTGGTGGACGATGGTAGTTCACCCAATTCCTGACACAAGTCATGACATTCCACATCGTTGTCAAACAAAACTTCAATGTGTTCACTAATAAAACTAATAGGTACAAAAATATAATGCTCTGGATGTTCTTCCTGTTCTCTAAGATATTCCAAGACATCTGGTTTTATCCAAGGAATACCAATATCACTTTCACTCTGCCAAGTGTTGGTATATTGCTCTGGTTTCAAGGCTAATTTCTCAGCAATTAACTTGCTGTTCGAAAAATCTGGTCGATATAGGGATCACCAAAAATCCAAGGCAAAAATGGGCACACTGTGGGCAGAAAAGATGACTTTTAAATCTATCCTGTTTCACCTTTTCTTTTAAAATCTTAGCAATTTCAGCTGCCCAATAGTTTAAGAGGGCTTCTTCTTGATACCAGTCCTTAATAACTAAAAACTGAATTTGTTTGCTTTCCAGAAACTTTTCGTACCCCATGACAGAGTAAAAGGAATAGTGTGGTTCCAAAATCAAGCAAAATACACTTTTTCAATTCCATCTGCTTCCATTTGCTGAATCACATCTGGAATAAAGGGTTTTGAAAATTTATTAGCAAAATAGACACTATATTCATTTCCCAATCTAGCTTCTACTAAGGAAACTTCTTCACGGGTAATTTTTGAAGTGGAGTTCCTCCAATTCGAAATATAATTATCATAAAGTGTTTGAATCTCGTGATCTTGAGGTCGAACTCCACGACGAATGTTGGTAAAAAGTCGGCTACTCCTTCAAGGTAATCTCTTCTGGGGAACCAAATGTCATCATTAAAAATCGCTTTTTCATCTCTACATCCCTTGTGATATTTTTATCTTTTTATTGTATCACTAAAGTTGCCATCAAGTAAACGCTAACATAAGGATGTTATCTCCCTTCTGACTTTTGTTTTTCTCATCTTTCTATGATACAATGGTTTTTAAAAAGAAGGAAAAAGGAGTTACGATGAAATATCCAACATTGTTGGAGCGTTTTTGACTTATGTCAAAGTCTATACACGTTCTGATGAACATTCAACCACTACACCAAGTACCCAAAGTCAAGTAGACTTCGCAAACTAATGTCTCATCCCTGAGATGAAACGTGTTGGTTTGCAAAAGTGTTTACTACCTACCAAACGGTTTTGCTATCGGAACCTTACCAGCTAACGACCCAAGTTTGACTCGTAAGATTGGTTTTATCTCCCACATGGATACAGCTGATTTTAATGCTGAAGGCGTCAATCCTCAGGTTATTGAAAACTACGACGGTGGGTTATCGAACTTGGGAATTCAGATTTCAAACTTGATCCAGCTGATTTAAGAGCTAGAAATATCCTGGCAAACTTTGATTACAACGGACGGAACTACATTGCTCGGTGCCGATGACAAATCTGGTATCGCTGAAATCGATGACAGCTATCGAATACTCTGACTGCTCACCCTGAGATTAAACACTGTGAAATCCGTGTTGGCTTTTGGCCCTGATGAAGAAATCGAGTTGGTGTCAATAAATTTGATGCAGAGGACTTCAATGTTGACCTTGCTTATACAGTCGACGGTGGCCTCTTGGGGAATTGCAATACGAAACGTCTCTGCTGCAGGTGCAGAACTTCACTTCAAGGTCGTAATGTTCATCCAGGAACTGCTAAAAGGGCAAATGGTCAATGCTCTCCAATTAGCCATCGAGTTCCACAACCAACTCCAGCTGGTGACCGACCAGGAATTGACTGAGGGTTATCAAGGTTTCTACCATCTCATGGATGTAACAGGTACTGTTGAGGAAGCGCGTGCTAGCTACATCATTCGTGACTTTGAAAAAGAAAAGCTTTGAAGCGCGTAAAGTTGCCATGCAAGCTATTGCTGATCAAGATGAACCAAGAACTTGGTAGTGATCGTGTAACCTTGACTTTGACAGACCAGTACTACAACATGAAAGAAGTCATTGAAAGGATATGACTCAATCACCATCGCTAAAGCAGTCATGGAAAGTCTTGATATTACGCAATTATCGAGCCTATCCGCGGTGGAACAGACGGTTCTAAAAATTTCCTTTATGGGAATTCCTACACCAAATATCTTCGCCGGTGGTGAAAATATGCATGGTCGTTTTGAATACGTTAGTCTACAAACAATGGAGCGTGCAGTTGATACCATCATTGGTATCGTATCTTCAAAGACTAAGACGGTAGCTCAGCTACTCGTCTTTTTAATCTGCGACTTTTTCGCTGTTGTTTGAAGTATTCTCTGTTGTTGTCTGCACTGATCTAGCTTCTACTTGCTCATCAGTGCTTGCTTGACCTAGTGTTTCTTGTTTTGCTTCAACAGGTGTTTCTTGGCTGGCGTTGCTTAGATCTAGCTCTTGATTTAAACAAGACTATTTCTTGGGCAACTGCTAGAAGAGCCTGCTTATCCTTACTTTGCTGCTAGTTTATCAAATAGAGCATCTACTTTTCTCAAAGTCCGCATCAGAACCATTATTCATTTTCCAAATAAGTATGGAGCAGCATGACACCGTTATAGAGTTTTTGGTAAAGAACTAAAACCTCTGGGTCTTGTTTCGAATTATCACGTTCATTTTGGATTGTTAGTGAAATACGTTTCAAGAGATCTTGAACCTGTGTATTTAATTCATCAAGGTCTGCGTCTTCTTTATCCAAAGCAGCCTTAAGATTTTTCACTTCGTCGAGAGGTGAAGCTTTAACCCTTCCTCATTGACTTGATTCACTAATTCTTCAGCTTTTTCGTTAGTAACTCTTCTACTTGCCCTTTTTAAGACATGGTTACTTTGTTCCTCAGGTTTGAGATCATCATACAAACCTTTTCAAGAACTCATAGACTGCAGTTTTAGCACTATGTCCATCCACTTTTTCTGTATCTAAGATTGTTTCAGAAGCCTTGCTTGCAACTGGCTCATTTTCAGTCTTCCTCTACTTCCAGTTTTTGTTTGATAGATTTCTGGGAAGAGTTTGTTCAAGTCAGTTGCCTTAAGGAAGGATTGTGACTGATAAAAAAGTGTCCACGTTAGGTTGGCAACTTTATCTCGTAACTTGTCATTCAAGCGACCGTCGAGATAGATGTTGGTGAAATACTTGATGTATTCTACTGTTGTAACTCCAGTACGGTCATTAAAAATCTTGCAAAGCTTGTAACTTAAGCTTCAACTGCATCTAAACCTGCTTCATCTTGGGCTAGCTTATTTTTCTTGAGCTGAGTCAATAAATCCTTCTAGGAAGTCCATAAAGCATCTGTGTCTAAGGTATTAATCTTATCTACTAAAGCTTGATATTTCTTGTCTAAAGGACTGATTTCTGTTGGTCTGACACTTGAGTCAATGTGAATATACTGCTTTATCAAACAAATCCAAAGCTGCAAATATCCCTGCGGTAGAGTTAGTTGAGTTTTTCATATTTTCAGAGAATTGACCCAAGGCAAGCTCAATTTGTCTTTTGAAGTGGTTTATCTTTATAGACTTCGACTCTCTGCCAAGAGTTGATCAATCTTATACTGGACTGCTTTTTCATCAAAAAGCACCTGGTTGGTGGATTGCAAAACGGCAGGAATCTTATGTTTCAAAGCCACTTCATAGCCTTTAGTTTGTACTTTGATGTAGTGATTACTGATCACCGTGAGGAATGACAAACAGCCACCATTTTCCACCTGCAAACTATATGGAGAGACACCATGCACGATTAGCAGTGCATGTATAGAGTTCGTTTAGGAAATCAGCTCTGCATCTCCTGTTTGAAGCAGAATACGAACGTGTTCCTTACGAACAGCGTAAAGGTGAATATGAGTTGGGTCATAGTCTTGATCAGGATTACGAAATACAAAGAATCCATTTGAGATACAGAATGAGCTGGCATGTACACCGTGAGTCTCTAGCAATGTACTCCATTTTCTTTATCACTGGCATCTCTAGAAAATGCTTCTACATCTTTTGCAAGTGGTTTAACAGGTTCTACCTGATGATGTTCCTTCAAGTGCTCTTGAGCAGCCTTAATCTGCTCTGCTGATAAATCCTTTTTAAAAGAAATAATGATTGTGATCCCCGTGAGAAACGACAAAACCTTGCTCATCTTCACTTATACACGATCAGCATCAATCCAGTCTATGTGGTCTTCACCATGGTGGTGATCGTGGCCGGCTTCGTCATGGTCATCATCTGATGGTTGGTGACCTTCGGTTTTACCTTTCAAGTGTTCTTGAGCTGCTCTGATTTTGTTGAGCTGTCAAGTCTTTTCTTGTAGAAATAATGAGTTGTGATCCCCATGTGAAACGACAAAGCCTTGTTCATCTTCACTAACAACTCGATCAGCATTAAATCCGTGTTCGTGGTCATCCTTGTCTTTATGATTGTCATGATTGTGGTCATGGCCTTGTCCTTCGCCTTCGTGACCATGATGATGACCCGGCTCTTCCTGTTCGTTGCCTTGGTGTTCATGATTTCCATCTTCATGGTCTTGTGAAGGCTTGCTTGGATGTTCATGAGGTAACTCCGGTTTTACAATAGGAGAAAGTGGGATCATGCGAGCAATTTTTTGCTCCAAGGCTGACAAACTGCTAAAAGGGATAAAGTGATAGTGATTTCCGTGAGGAATAGCTACTCCGCTAGTTGTACGACTAGCAATTTTCGCTGGATCAAAGATTAGGCCATCAGATTCATGGTATCGTTGACTTTCTGGCAAGGCATATAATTGAGCTAATAGACTTTGGAGATCTTCTTCTTGACCTGGCTTAACACTGGTTCCAGGAACTTCAACCTGAGGTCTTGAATCATTACTCTGACCTACTTGGTTGTTTGTCAGACTTGGTTGGGTTCTTCTACCTGACAAATAAGCTTGAGCTGCTGCAAGTTCACTAGCTGATAGAGAACTCTTAGGAACGTAATGATAGTGGCCACCATGGGGGACAATATAAGCATCCCCAGTATCCTCAATGATATCCGCTGGATTAAATACATAGCCATCGTCAGTTGTATAACGACCTTGAGCCCTAGCTTGAGTAACTTCCTTGTTTTTACTAGATTTATCTGATGTGTGACTATGCTTTTTGGTTTTCAATTTGTTCCTAGTACGGATATTTAGCTAGCATGGTTTTGCATCCTTTAAGTAAACATAATATCGACCGTCTCAGCTTAATAATATAGCCACCTTTGATTTCGTTAACGATATCTTGATCCCGTAACTGATAATTTGGATCCTTCATAAGCAAGTCTTCGCTAAGATTGCATCAAAAGGTACTACTGTTATAAAAGTGGAAATGATCACCGTGCGAAGTTACATAACCTTGATCAGTAATCTTTGTGGACAATTTGCTCGGCTTCAATGTCTTCCTCTTTGATTCACCTGGTCAGGGTTAGATTTTTCATTTTTCTTATTTTTCTGAACTTTTATCATCAACATAAAGAGACACGATTATCAGCCTTCTTTTCAGGAGTTTGATGCTGATTTTAAAACATATGCACAAACACTAGTGCAAGAACTACGGCTGATCCTGCAATATATTTTTTAGTATTTTTCATTTCTTTCCTCATTTCAATTCTTTAGCTAAAATAGCAATATTTTCTTCTAAATTTTCCAAGAAGATTTATCATTTGTGTGGTCTGCTTCTAAAGGGATTGAGTGTTTTCAGCTGAACCCTGTTGACTTGACTAGTGTTTCCAGCTACCTTAGATGAAAATATTACTTTCCGTAAAAATTGTTTTTAACCTGGTATGTTTTGACAAATTCTTGGATTTTCAGTTAGTTGTCTAGGGACTCGGTTCTTGTTCAGGTGATATACCAGCAATTCCAAGTTGCTTTAGACCGAAACGTTTTGACAAATAGAAAATGCTGTATGTTGAGTCACAAAGTTTTTGACTAGCTTTTCAAAGTCTGGCTTGGTATTTCTCAGTTAATTTATGAGCTCTAGTAAATAAAATCCTTAGCATTTTTGATAGGTTTCTTTATTACTAGTATCAAGCTCGAAAAGCTTATCTGCAATAATCTGGGCTTCCTCAGCAACTTTTTCTGGATCTAGCCAAGTATGGGGGTCATATAGTGTTTTTTCATCCATACCTTCTCCTACTTCCATATCCTCAAGTCCAGGTACGCGATCTAAGGACATTCCTTCAGATGCTTCTAGGACCTTAACTTTTGAATTTTTAGATTAGGATCCAGACTCACCTGCCCAAGACTCTAGGGGCATGAGAATGATAAATGAAAAACATCAGCATCATAAAATTGCTACAATGTCATTTGCAGATGGTTCATATGAATGTATTCCACTACTAGACTGGATCATTCGAACATCATTTAAGTCGCCAGATATTTCTTTGACCATGGCGTAAACTGGATAAAAACTGGTTACAATTCTCATTCCCTTACCTTCTTGGTTTCCCTGACTATTCTTTTGACCACAAGCTCCTAATATCATGCTCAGTCAGAGCTAGCATCAAACAAATAATACTCCTTCTTTTCATATAAACTCCTTAACTAGTATTTAACCATTTAATTAACTAGTAAACATTTTTACTCTTAAAAATTTAAGATGTCAAGTGATAGATTTAATTTTTATATTTTTCTAAAACAAAAAGCATCGATAAACGATGCTTTTATCTTAAACTCAATGGATATCTGGAATTTCTCGATGATGAGGTTCAAAAGTTCTTCCAATTGTTCTTGAACTGTCTTAGTAGTTTTAATTGTCAAGTTATGTTTCTTAGTGCTATCCTCGAGAATGTAGCACAATTGATAAACTTTGTTTGTGAAAGCGTAACGGTGATAACTTGTTTCGATTAGATCAAATCTGTTGAACATTATTTAGATTGATCGCCTGGGTACCTTTGAAATAGGTAATAAGGTGATTTTTATAAAGAATAACCTTTAAATCTTTGATCATAGAAAATCCGCTTGGTCAGCAATTCCTTCAAGATTTCCTTGTAACTCAGTGGGTATGTTTGATAAAGTTCTTCATAAGAGCGATTGATTTTTACATGTAGTAGAAAGGCTCCAAAGAGTGTAAATAAAGCAAGGCCACAAAATAGCAATCCTGATGACATAGTACCAACCTTCACGTGAATGTTCTGTCAAGCTCAAATAGACACTAGAGTTCATGTTGAGATAGACAGTGGACGTTGGGTCCAAAATAGACTTAAGGAACCCTGATAAATCAACGATTCGATTGTTACGCGATTTATTAACATTTGTACTAAGTGGTTGTAATTGAGTCCCAACAAGAGTAGCAGGATTTTCTGCTAAGGTACCAGCTGTAGCTTGGTCGATGAGTTTTTAATAGATTCATCATTTCTTTTAGCCCTCAACAACTGCAATTCCCATCGCCATCCTGACTATATTGGACAAGGTAAACTAACACTTCCACCATCTGCTCTCCAACAACTTCAGGATAAATATCATAGACAGTCAGTGTTACTTCTTTGCCTGAACTAGTATCATCTGCAAATGGATCCGTCGGGTGTTGGTGAAGATTCCACATGAATCCCATACCACCAGCTACAAGGAATAATACAAAGAGAAAGTATGGGTCCGGAAATAAATCCCTTATTTCTATTTTCTTTAAACATAAAAAGTCTCCTTTAGTTTTGATAGTTAAATTATATCAAAAATACAAAGATTTTCAAATAAATTCTTGATTAGAAAATCATGTAGAAATTTTTATTAAAGATATTTTAACAAAAAGTTTGAGAAAGATCCTCAAACTTATCATTTAAACTAAGTTATCCTCTAGCAATTTTTCATCATGCTCAAGCTGATGAGACCAATTCGTCAACAGACTCAAATTCTAACCATATCTCGAATACGATCAAGCCAATAAACAGTAACTCTTTCGCCATAAATGTCTTCATCAAAATCAAAGATATTCACTTCAAAACGCCTTCCTCTCCATCAAAAGTAACGTTCTTCCCAACACTAGCCATACCTCTGTAGATTTTTTCTTTGAATTTCAATATCTACGTATAAACTCCATCGCTGGCATATAGGTTCTGTCCAAGAGTACGAGATTTGCTGTAGGGAGCCAATAGTACGACCTCTGGCATTTCCATGGACAACAACTCCTCTAGATGGTAGAGGTGCTCCAAGTAGTTGACCAGCTTCTTTAACATCACCTTCAATGATCGATTGACGAATACGAGTTGAACTGATTTTACCTTTTTCGTCCTCAACTGCAGGTACAGTACTACTTCACCATCAAAAATCTCCTTAGGTCTTCAGCTGATTTTCTATCCGAGCGCAAACTATAATCAAAACCAACAACAATTGTTTCTGCTTTAGCTTCTTTGACAAAAGTGTCAACAAATTCTTGAGCTGTCATATTTGACACACGGCTGGTAAAGTCCATCAGATAAAGGGCTTCAACTCCCGCACGCTTTAACTTACGTTCGCGCTCATCAGGATTCAGAATATGCAATAACTGCTCTGGTGAATATTGGTGCAGGTTAACTTTGGAGATTCGTTGAAAGTTACTAAGCTACGCTCAGATTCTTTTCAATCGCAATCTTTCCTGCAATCTCAAATAGTTTTTGATGACCCAAATGAATGCCATCGAAATAGCCTAATACAAGGACGGTTGGTCCTGGGGTTGCAATATCTTTTTCTGTTTTAATGGGTATTGTTACAATCATATTACATTATACCAAAAGAAACTGCCTTTCAAAATAATAAAGATTTTAATCATCAATTTTTATGATTTGAACTGGTCTCTAACTTCTTTCCTAAGATCTTCTAAATTACTAATCCATATTTATCCATAACACTAGGTAGATTTTCTATGATATCAGGCAAGCATATGGATTGGTAAGTTTGCTGTCCCAACACCAATAGCTGAGGCACCTGCCAACTCATTTCTAGCGCTGCCTCAGCCGAGTCAACTCCTCCCATTCCAATAATCGGAAGATTAGTTGTTTGAGCTACTTGTCGAATGAGTTTTTAGAGCTACAGGAAATACTGCAGGTCCAGACATTCCTCCTGTCCATTTGCAATGATTGGTTTTCTAGTTTTGAGATCAAAGCGCATACCAACAAGAGTATTAATCATGGTTAGCCCACTAGCTCCTGCGTCTTCTGCAGCTTTTGCAACGGAGTTATATCGGTCACACTTGGTGTTAGTTTAACGTAAACAGGAACTGATGAAGCCTCTACGGCTGCTTTTACCACATCATAAGCCAAATCTGGATCTTGACCAATTAGTAATCCGTGATTACCGTGGTCGACGTTCGGACAAGAAATATTGAGTTCTATTGCCTTTACATTGCTCGCTTTAGAAATACCATGAGAAACTGTTGCATACTCATATTTGGAAAAGCCAGCTACGTTTGCAATGATTGGAAGATTTGGATACTCTTTTTCTAGCCAAGGTAATTTTTCAGAGAGAACGGCATCTAGTCCTGGATTTTGTAGACCAATTGCATTCAGCATACCAGCAGGTGTTTCTGCTACTCGTGGAGTAGGATTACCAAAACGTGGTTCAAGGGTTGTAGCTTTAATCATGATAGATCCTAAAGGTCCAAATCATAGTATTTGGCATACTCTTGTCCGAAACCAAAACAGCCTGAAGCAGGAATGATAGGATTCTTTAACTCTAAGCCTGGTAGAGAAACTTGTAATCGATTTGTTGTCATGACACACTCCTTATAAAACCACTGTTCCTGTTTTAAATACAGGACCATCTTCGCAGACGCGTTGACTAACAGTTTCACTATCTGGTACTTTTCAATACGCAAGCGTAGCAAGCCCCATGCCACAGGCCATGTCGGGATTCTAGTGATAGATAAAACTCTTGGATGGTCATGAAGGTTTGATTGATATATTTCATCATACAGGTGCACCGCAAGAGTAGATGGCATCGAATTCAGTGTCAAATCTCGTTAATCACTACAGAAACATTCCCTTTAATACCATGGGAGCCATCATCTGTTGTCACATATACTTGACCATATTTGGCTAATTCATCATCTAAAAATGACAGCGTCTTTGGTAGCAAATCTAGAACAGTTGTAATTTCACACCACCTTATGTAGTTGTTCAGCTACTTGAGTAAGGGTGGTACTCGATTCCACACACCGACTAGAGAACTCTGACTCTGCTTGTCTAAAATCAGATAAACCAAAGCCATCTCTTTGAGGTCCCATAACATCTAAGCTAATCACCAGTTTTTGAGGTTGAGAAGATTGCTGTACCAGAACCTTCATACGATAAATCAGATGGCATTGATTATTAGTCTTATCTATAGATGAGATTGAAATTGGACGACGCAAGAGGTGAGCATCATCAGGTACACGCAAATGAAGAAATTGTCCAGCTTTCATAGCTTCAACCATTTCTCCTTCGAGAACTAGTTCAAAAGATTGCTGACGCGATTTCCTTCTGAAACTACTCTCATCACTTCCAAGCGAATAGCTCTCATGCGCTTCTTACAAGTTTGGATTCATAACCTTTCCTCCTTAAATTTTAAGGATCAGATAAAGAAAACCTTGCAATTGCAAGGTTTCAGTTAAGATATTTACACAAAAGTAGCAAATAAGCACTTGCTTTACTTGCTTCAATTGTAGTTTCTTTTCTCTGACACCTTGTGAGTCTCTCAGGACTTCCCTTAAAGGTTAAATTTTCACTAGTATACTGTATCAAACATAAAAGTCAGAGTAAAATAGGTAAGGTATCAGTTCATAAAAGTTGCTTTATTTTTGTGATGAAAGAATCTTCTCAATTTTTGATAATCTTTAACACTGTCGATTTCATAGATAGAGTTTTCTTTCAACTCTTCTACATATACATCTAGTTCTTTGATATTATCTCTAACCATGTTGTCCCCAATAGAGGTCAACAAACTCGCCACTTGCATAGGCTTTCCATCGATAAACCCAACAATTTTCTCAGCTGTTGGAGCATCCCGAATGACACACCACTCAAGATGCGTCCATTTTTGCTATCGACAGTAATATCTTGAACTTTGTAATCATCTCCGTAAACTAGGGAACCACTCATTATCACAATCTTTCACGATAAACACTGAGTAGGTTGAACGTTCGATATCATTACGGAACATATTCTTGAAAAGATAGTTATCCGCATCGATAACATAGCTGTTGGCTAATTCTTCTTTTACCAAAGTAAAGAGAGTAAAAAGTTATTGTAATCAGCATACTTAGTCGTTGAAGACCAAACGAGACCCCGTACTTTTTCTTTAAGATAGTCGAATTGTTCTTTTAAATAACCGACAACGATGATAATGTCATCAATTCCACGTTCTTTTTAAAAATCTCAATTTGATATTCGACTCAAAGGTTTTCATTAACCTTGACCAAGGCTTTGGGAGTATTTTCTGTCATGGGTCTCAAACGAGTTCCCAATCCCGCTGCTAAGATAATCGCTTTCACGCGTTTTCTCCTTTTATTCTTTATATAATATAAACACCAGCCATTACGATAAGGGTAGGTAATGATGGTCAGCAAATTAAGAGGTGAACTCAAGAAAATTGCTGCAAATAAAACAGTCCATACTACATAACTCACATTTAATCCAGTAGCTTTTGCCGGCTGATCGATTGATCGCAATGGCAGTGCACAGGTAAGAAATCATGTTACATGCTGCAAAGATAATCAAAAGTCCCAATAATTGTCCATTTGCCACTTCTGCAAATGAATGATGCGAGAAGAGAACAATGACAAGGTAGGACAAGAAAGATGTGACTTGTCTTATCAAGGTGCCTCGAGTTCACTGGGTTCACTTTTCCATAGCAAAGGAGCTCAGAACACTTTCACTTCCCAAAGCAAAAGCACAAATCAAAGCACATAGAATACCTATGTAGAAAGAATTAACCTGCTCTGGCTTTATGGGTCTGAGCAGTAGTCCCAGCAATGATTAGAAAGATGCAAAAATGTATTTTTGGAAATCTTGTGCTTCAAAAAGAAGAAGGCAAGCAAGACTGAGACTGCCGGATAAATAGCTGAGACTGACGAAGCTAATGAACTTCCAATATACTTAACCGCATAGAGATTGGCCTGCATGCCTGTGGGCCCCAGCTAATAGTGCTCCGATAATAACACTGACATTTCATGAATGTTCAAGAAGATTGAAAAACGTACTGCCTTTCCTTCTTTGACTAAAAAGATATCCTAGCAAAGATAAAAAATGCTAAGAAAAGTCGCGTGCATGCTGCTACTAAAGGTGACAAGTCAGTAAATATAGAGAATATATAAGCACTAATGGTTAGCCCTAATCCCCAAAAAATACCTGATATAAGTCCAAAAGGAAACTCCATTTTTAGTCTTCATCAATACCTCCCCTGAGACTGCATTCTTTACAGCTCTATTATAACGTGTGATTCCATAATCTCCAAAAATCTGCACCATTTTTCCTCTTTGTAAATGGTACCATAGGCTCCAAATAATGTCTTGTAAAAATCTTATATATACGAATTTTCTCTCTCGAAACAGGAGTCTTATCACCCTCGTAATGTGCTAGAAAGTCTGCCTCTTCTTCGGTGTAACTCAGATTCTAAAAAGAGTGCTGCAAGGTCCCACATAGGGTCGTTCATGGAAGAATATTCCCAATCAATCAGATAAAGATGTCCATCTGGTCCTTCAATAAAGTTTTCTGGAACCAAATCAATATGACATGATTTCTTCTCAATACCAATTTTTCAAGCTCATTTTTTAAAAGAAAGAACACTGATTTTCTGACAGCCTCATAGTTTGGATAGTAAATCTCTCCTTGAATCAAGGATTCATATTTTTGATTTCCTCAAAAAGGAGCAAACTCTCCTTTTAATTCTTTACCAGAAGCTATGGATCGTTTGTAGAATTGGAGCAATCAATTTGGTTTTTATGGTAGCTGAATCAAAGTGTCTCAGCATTTTCAATGTGATTGATTAACCTTAATTCCTGCTTCAATATCGAAAAAGATAATTTTCTACATCTAATTTTTAAATCTTTCAACAATTCAATATTGAACTTTTCACTCTTGCGGTCGATTAATTTATCCGTACCTTTACCGAAAAACTTAACGATGTACTGGTTTGAGGTTGTCTTAACCAAATAGTTTTGATTGGTCATCCCCCAATTGTTCAACGATCTGAATTTCTTCGTCAGCTGACAATGAAGGAAGCAATCTTTGCTTTAACGATTTCCTTCACAATCATCCTCCATTATAATTCTCACTTAAAGACTGTCTTAAATGCGTATTTAAGTCAGTTGCAAAAACTCGGTGAATATCTTTAATTTCTCTGACTGGTTCTTCTAGATAAATGATATTCTTCAAACGATCTGCAAATTTTTAATTTCCATCATTTGGATAGCATTTTCAAAGTCAATTCTTCCTGAACGTGAAGAGCCGACTAGCAATGCATCCTTTTTCCATGAATCCCTGAGGTGTTGATGTTGACCTTATCTACCAACTACTTTTCCATCATCAAAATGGTCCTTGTGGTTTGATGTAACAATCAAGTCGTTGATAGCAGGTCCGCATCCATCACCACCACAGCATTCGGAAACCATGGTCAAAACTTAAATCTTTCTGGAATACTATCAGTAATGTGAAAGCTCTTTTGCAAATGAAGAGTTCTAATTTCTCCCAATGACGTCCGATAACAATAATCTCAGCTTCAGGCAGTATAGTTAATAATATTAGCCATGACAAAAAGCTAAACTTCCATCACCAATGACAGCAATTCGTTGACGTCTGCTGTGAGATACCGTCATGAAACGATTCATAGCATGCATGCCAACACTGACAAACTCTGTAATGGCAGCAACTGTATCTTCGATATCTTCGTATGATACCACACGATCCTTAGGCAGAGATACAAATTCTCGCATAAATCCATCATGGCCACTGATAGGAAATACGTTCCAGTCATGTAGTTTTCGTAAATCCTCATCGCTTTGCATAGGTGGTTGATTTGGAATCATGACAACCTTCTGACCAACTTTGTAGGTACCTGTTGGGTCAGAAATGACAGTCCCACTAGACTCATGAATCATAGCCATTGGAAGTTTCTTTGATAAGATTTTTGGATCACGTTTTCCTTGATAATAGCGCTGATCCGCATGACAAACAGCCATATAGTTTGGTCGGATGAGGATATGATTTTCTGATCAATTTCTTCTTCCTGATATTTAATATTAATAAACTTTGGTTTTGTCAGTTGATAAATTTGATTAATCATGTCTCTAGTCTTTTCTCAATCATGCTTTTTAGCAATCTTCAAGTCTGTAACTGTTGTAATTTTAAGGTTTGAGTATTCACCTTTAGCTAAGGCTACATCTTTACCCTTGATGACAAAGATCTTACATGCATCTGTTAAAATTTCTTTTTCTTCTGCTGATAGAGAACCATACAAGTCAATAAAGTCTTTACAACGGAAAGTTTGTGGAGTTTGTCCTTGGTATAGATGAGCACGATTTGGAATATCTGTAATGAACTGACCATTTGTACTTTCAACAATAGTATCCACCGCTTCAACCACAGTATCAACAGCATCATGTTTTTGAGCAAGAGCGATATTGTCTTGAATCATGCGAAGTTTGATAAAGGGACGAACTGAGTCATGCGTCACTACGATATCATCTTCTGTTAGTGGACGATAAGCATCAATTGCTTCAATAATCTTTTCAATACTAGAATTACGGTCCGCCCCACCTTTTGTGATGATGATACGGTCCTTGTGAAGTGGAAGGAATTTTTCAACTAGATCTTCTGCATGTGTAACCCAGTCACCATGAACTCCAACAACAATTTTTTCAATACTTGGTTCTAGGACAAATTTTTCAATTGTATGGATTAGAATTGACGGTCTCCCAACTCAAGAAATTGTTTAGGTAAATTACTGATACCCATTCGCGTGCCGGTTCCACCTGCTAAAATTCCAGCGTAAATCATATTGATTCTCCTTTGATTTGTTTCAAAAACTCATTCTTTTCTATTATATCATAATCTAGCACTATCTTGAAATAAATACTAGTTCTCTCTAGTTAGAAACCGATGATGAGAGCATTTCATGCATTGAACATTTAAAACTAATCCTTGCATTATTGGCTCTCGGTTAATATAGAGTTCTTCAGAATAATATAGAAAGCTTAAGAAACCTTAAACCATTGGTTGATATATATATAGCAATCCTGAAATTTTAATTAGACTTTTCCAATTAAAATTGTTAAAAATAAAATGGAAAAATAAAAAAGAAAAAGGAAGCTAACTACCGCCATGATGAATATAGCAAAACATGATGCGTCAAGCTCAAAAACTTCAAAACAAATGGAGCAAAAGCCAAGCTGAATTGGCTGCTACAGAATTTGTTGGGACTTCTGCTCAAAACCTTGTAACCGCTACCTTAACAGGTGATAAAAAAAGTCGTTAAGATCGATTTTGATCCAGCAGTCGTGAGATCCTGGAAGATATTGAGACACTATCTGATATGACTGTCCAAGCACTCAATGCTGCTCTCGAACAAATTGACGAAAACTACCAAAAAGAAACTTGAGTGCATTCTGCAGATAAATTCACCTTTTTAATATCGACAAAAAGAGGCTGGTTATAGCCTCTTTTTGATTAGAATGCAGAAATTCAGTTGCCTTTTTAAAAAGCAAGTCTGTATACTCAGGATCTTCCTGAGCTGTTTCTAGTTCATCTTTAATCATTTCCAAGTTATCCGTTATCATGCCGTTGACACCCTAAGCGGAAGACTTATCAAATGACTCAGAACTATTGATTGTCCATACAGAGTTTCTGCTCTGTATTCCAAAGCTTGGTTACAAAAGTATTCATCCAATGTAGAGTACTCCATAGTATAACCCGTTGCATTCGTTCTAGGGAAAACAGAATTGTAAGGAAGAATAAAGTAGATTGGAATATCCTTATCATACTCTCTTACTTTTTCAATAACCTTATAATCCAAGGATTGCATTTGATGACCATAAACCTTAATTTTTGCACCGTATTTTTTTCTAGAAAATGTTCCATCATCTGCGGGCTATCTTTGTGGCTGGTCTTAATTTCAATGAGTAGTTTCTGATGCAGTTCATTTGCGCGAGTTAGATAATCATCGAAACTTGAAATCTTTGTATCATAACCATTCTCATGAATGTCAATCTGCTTTAACTCTTCTAAGGTCAAATCTTGTGGTGTTTTATTGATACCAGCTAATCCTCTAAGATTAGCATCATGCATCATGACAAATTGTCCATCCTTTGTTTCTGGATATCCATCTCGATTAAATCTGGTTTTTAATTGAGATGTTTTTCTAGGGATTGAATGAGTATTTTGTACACCATTGCCATTTTGATACACCACGGTGTGAAATCACAAGTGGTGGATTGACTAGGAGCTTCTAGATAATTATAGCCTTCAATCGCAAAGAAGATACATGCACACCATGACACCCCACCTCATGATATGGTCCTTCTCGCGTCTTGGCATAATATCAAGTTCTTCTCCTGTTAAGAAGGACGTAAAATTTCACAAGAAATAGAGTTAATGCCATATAGTGGAAATTCTTGATAAGAACAAAAATTAAAATAGCTAGGACCGAGACTCTCTGAGTGAGGCTATCCTATATACTGAGTAGATAATATTGGGATGAGAGGAAGATAGAAGAATAGATTGGTTTTTACAATAATTGAGAATAAATGCCAGGCATAAAACCAAAAATAATCTCTAGTTTTATCCAAACTATAAATGATCGCTTCCTTGACCGTCATCTTTTTCATAAAAGACCTTGGGCAGAGTGAATATCAAGCGAACTGAAACATAAAAAGAATAAGAGTGATAAGATAATAATGGCCACCCACCACATCCAGTACTTATCTTCCGTGTAGTTTGAATAAACTCTGGAATTACGATTTTATTGAAATAATAAATCTTAAATATCTTTCTGATAAAAAGGAAATAGCATTGCTACAAATATAAAGATGAACAAAGCTTTTTGAAATAGTCAATTTCTTCATAAAAACAGAGCTTTCACGAAATACTTTTTCGACTGTATTCTATAAGAGTTCTCGTGATATAGGAGGTGGCGAGCTCCAGTAAAGAGAATACTAGTTGAAAATGAGGCTACCAGCAGATTGATGGCTATTAAGATTACAGCCAAGACTGACTATAGGTGCGTTTTTTATAATCTCAAAAATATTGTTGTAGGAAATAAACAAATATCCAGTCTGACTTAGTAAAAATCCAGCTATGACTGAGTTTAATGGCAACCAAATATAGTCAACCAGCATAAAGATTAGAAAGAATAGAAATAAGATTTTATCTAGATTAAGGTAAATCTTTTTAAAACCCAATTTTTCGGTTTTTCAGGTTTCATAAAACTCCTAATCAAAAAGCTTTTTGATAAATCCAAAGCACCAAATGGATTCGAATTGAGACTGCTTTTGAGAATTGAGTAACAGTCTACTCTCATCTGACTCCAGAAAAGCTTCATACACTCGAGCAGTCATACGAGCATCCTCTAGACTATTATGAGATTGCCCTTTAAAACCTAGAAAAATTAGCACAGTTTGTAATTTTAGATTGGCGATTCCGTGGAGATCTGAACTACGTCGCTCCAGTGCTTCGTTATAGACATCAACTAGATATTGATGACTATAGTCAAATCCATGCTCTAGTAAAATTGGTAAATCACTTTTTGCTGCATTATAACCAATGAGAGGCAAATTACCAACAAAAACTTGAAATTTTTGCAGGACTTCTTCTACCTTTGGTGCGCCTTTCAATGTCTCTGAAGTAATCCCCGTCAAACCATTAATAAAACTCTTCAAAGGAACATCAGTGTAGACATAAGAGTCAAATACTCCTACTTCTTCACCTTCTTTAAAATGCACTGCTGATACTTGAATCAAATGAGTCTTATCCTGGTGTTTATTGATTCTAAATCAAATGAGATATATTCTCTAATGTTTCCATCTTATCAATCCTTATTGATTTGTAAAAGAAACCACCTGGTCTAGATCATAGAAACCAAGCAGTTTTTCTTATTTGCCAAATAAGCGAGCAAAGAGCCTTTCTTCGATGCTTGAACTTCTTGTAGCTTGATCCAACTCAACTGAAGTGTTTCTTGATCCTTCATAGCTTGAAGAGTTAACTGTTGTTGTTGGTCCAATTGCTTATCTTTTTCAGCGATTTGTGCGGTCTTTGACACGCATCTGTTCATCTTTTTCAGCCAGTTGCTTATCTTTAGCTTTCAATTGCTCATAAGACGAATAATTTCAGCGTTCTTTTTCATCAACAAGAATTTCCATGAGTTCTCGTTGCTTAACTTCATCACTAACTGGTTCATCTTCAAAGATAGTCTTTTTGTAGATTTCTTCAAGTTTGATCAATCCACTGCAGTGACAACAGTAACACCCTTTGTCGTTTTTGTAATATCTTCTTCAGGTAATTCTTTGACACGATTATTGATTGCTTGTCGGGATAGTCCCAAGACCTCAGCAATCTCACTGACAGATCATTTCAATACTCATAATATCCTCTATTTTTCTCTAGCTTTTCTTCAAATTAAATCTTATCATAAGTAAACAAAACTGTCAAAAATAACACTGTATTTTCAATGGTTTTTAGGACACAAAAATTTTAAAAACTATTTAATTGCAATATTTTAAAAGATGTGAAAATCCCATCTTTGAACTAGTAGATAAAAATCATCGGTTGGCCAAATGCTTAATAGAAAACCTTTCTCGGTTTGTAAAGATGTTCTCGTTTCTCTAAAATTGCTAGTAATTTATCACCTTCAAAGCCAGCCAATTCCTTCTCAGTTTGTTCCAATTCAATAAAGCGACCAAAACGCACTTCTTCAGCCTGTTCTGGAGTCAAATAAACTTTGACTAAGTCACCTGTCCCAATCTCCAATGGATGAAGAAAATCGAACTCACCAGCTTGAACCTTTTCCTCAATTTCATTCAAGGTCAAGGAATCTTCTAACTGTAAACCAGCTGCACTAGTCCGTGTAAGATGAGACATATGAGCTGCATAACCAAGCTTCTCTCCCAAGTCAACCGATAAGGTACGGATATAGGTTCCCTTACTACATTTTACTCTGAAAGTAAAACGCACAAGTTTATCCTCGTAGGAAATGGGACTGGTTCTTTCAAAACTATAAATGGTCACCTGACGTTCTGGACGCTCGACTTCCTGACCAGCACGCGCATACTCATAAAGTTTACGACCATTTACCTCGACAGCTGAGTACATTGGTGGAATCTGGGTGATAGGTCCTGTCAGACTAGCAATGGTTTCATCAACAAGCTTTTCATCCAGTTGAGACAAAACAGGAGTCTCTGCGACCACTTCCCCACTAGCATCCTCGGTCGTTGTAGAATGTCCCAGAGTGATTTCCCCTCGTAGACCTTTGCCCCTCATCCTGCATAAACTCTACCATGCGAGTCGCCTGCCAACCGCAATCGGCAAAACACCCACAACATCAGGATCTAAGGTTCCACCATGACCGATTTTTTTAGTTCCTAAAATCTTACGCAGTTTAAAGACTGCATCATGGGAGGTCATCCCCGTTTCTAAGTTGATAATACCGTTCATTTATTAACTTTCTAAAAATACTAAAACTCTCTTTTGAAAAATCCTTATTCTGTTCATAGAGTGCATGCCCACACTCTGGCAAAATGGTGAGCTGGCTATCTTTGATATACTGATGCAATCTAAGCGAACCATCTACGCCAAGAACATCATCTTTTTCTGCTCCAATGATTAACGTAGGACAGTTGATTTTTTCCAAAAAATCTGAGACTATCATGTTTCAAACAAGATACAGACTGAATATCAATACGTTGTTTATCTTTAATATGACCAAAAGATTCATGACATTATAAAAGCAACCGCCACTTTTTGATAGCTCTTGCGTGTAGGAGTGCTTTGCAATATCCAGCATGAGATGCTTAAAATTTCCAGATTGACTGAGTTTTTGCCAATACTCAATTCGTTCTCTAGCAAGTTGACTAGGCTTCGCTGTTGTCACAGTTAGGATGAGTCTTTGAACCCTTTCTGGAAAATCCACAACTAACCATTGAGCAATCATTCCACCTTGTGAAATCCCCATGACATAGGCGGTATCTAGGTTTAGTGTCTCCATTGCTTCTGCTACATCTGCTGCCATATCCCGTGTCGTATATCCCTGCCTCAACTCATTGATTCGAGAAAAAAACATAAATTTTTATAACGTTTGGCAAGTATACGGTATGTGATTAAAAAGGCATAGCCATACCTTTTAACCGTCTGTAGTCCATCACCTAATCCTGGTATAATCACCATTGGGTCCTTTCCTTTTCCAAATGTTACATAGTCCATGCTCTTTTCATTAAAATATAAGGTTTTCCCTTTTGTTGAAGACATTACCTCATTCCCTCCACTTTTTCATGATTTATTTATGTTGAGTTTTTAAATGCAAGGCAAAGCCGAGAGTAACTTTTTCAAATCCAACCGCCTGATAAAACTGATGTGCAGCATTTCGTTCAGCGGTTAAACCACTATTTAGAGCCAGTGCCTTTAACTCCTTCTTTTACCGCTTGTTTTCAATTCATCAATTAGCACTACTAGCAACTCCTTGTCGTCTTGTTTTCTTTTTGCAACTGACAAAGCAAAATACGATAGTAAGATCCATCTGTTTCAGAAGAGCTTTGCGTAACCTAAGAAACCTAAAAATTTCTCCGTTTCTTTCAGCTAAAAGACAGCCATAATGCGGCTGAGAAAGAATCATTTCTAAACGTCGAGACAGCTTAGAAGCGGTCGTTGGATAGCTCAAGTCTTCATATAGAGACAATAGTGCTTCAGCATCTTTTATGGTTGCTTTTCGTATCTGCATAGGAGCCTCCTAGTCTTCCTTCAAAGCTGGTCTGTAGAGGAGTTTTGAGACAATGATCATTAGAAAAACCAAAAATCAGGCACAAACCCACTGAACACCTGAACTTTTGTTATTTCTCTTACAAGAACAAAAAGAATAAGTGCTGCTCCTGTCAAGAAAGCGACAGGAGACACTTTAAACTTCGTTTTAGAATGACCTAAGAACATCTTGCCTCTTTTCTTATCAAAAAAACTGTTTCCCCTTCAAAATTACCAATTCCTACAAATTCAACGTCTTTTAACTTTATAATTTTATTTTCGTCCAAGAGAATCTCCTATCACTGAAATACAGATCCAATACCACTAAAAAGTCAGATACTGCATTACCAACACCATCTATAACTCTTTACCTGCTTTTACTACATCATTTGTTATTTTTGAGACTTCCTTCTTTTAGTCCTCTACCAACTTTTTAATCTCTTTTTAGCTCATATTCCTACCATGATATCTGTATATAAAATATCATTTATCTTACTTGAAATATAAAATACGGGTGTAGATTCTTCTAAGTCATTGTCGATCAATAAATTGGTTAAGCCGTATATAGCCTTATCAAAGTTGACTGCTTCCTCCCCAGTAACTCTAGTTCCTACCATTTGAGGAACTAAAAAATAACTGTTATAGGCTGTCCCTTCAAGCAATTCATTCTCTCCTAGATAATCCTCATGAACGGGAAGATAAACTGTGATGTTGTATGTCCCATCATCCAACTCTCCGATATGAGGACATGAGTAAAATGGATTGCCTTTTGGCGTATATCCAGCTGCTACGGCTGTTTTGAACCATATCTTGAAAGGCTACTGCAATTTCATCACCAGTAATGTTGTAATCGACACTTAAGACATTACTCATCATTAATGATTGATTCATACCATATGTAATTTCTGCCATTTTACTTCTCCACTGGGATAATCAAATCTACAAACAAATCATCATAAACTGGAATCAAGACCAGATACAACTTATCTTGCAACTTCCAACCGTGGTCTCTGATGTAATCCTTCATCTCGTAGATGGACTGGTCCAAGCCATCCTCAAATGGCACACGTTTGCTGATACCCTCAATACTTAAACTAGCTTGGTATCTTAGTTGGCTCGTTGAGTTTGTTTCTGAAATGACAGGTATATAAAGGGTAACGTCCTGTTCTTCTTCATCAAATTGAGTTGGAGTCATCTCAAAAATGGTAGGGCCATCTTTATAAATACCATCAGTATAGGGTAAGAGTTCTGTATGGACAAACAACTCCAATAGTTCGTCCACTTGAATCTGGACCTGGTCTGTCATCAAATGTTCCATATGAATCTGGATTTCTTTAATCATCTTTAGTTACCTTTCTAAATCTATTTTTATCAAATTCTTTATTTTGAATCAAATCCGAAGACACTTCTATATGCTTGATTGGTCTTGTTTCCTCAACATCATGACGGTGTTGGTATGCATAGATAATTATAAACCATGTTTGGTATAAAAGCAGAGCCAAAAATCATTAACAATAAGGATACTCCCCACCCCATTAAAAAAAATCATATCCAATGATAGCTAGAAAAATAAAGCAAAGAGATAAAAGTATTATCGGTCCCACTACAAAAATTAAGCATAATTTTTCCAGCCTTCTCGAGACAAATTTCTTCAGAGTCAAGTCAACAAAACAGCTCATGACGATAATAATGTACAATAGCATAGATAAGGGGAGAGATAACTTTTAGAACAATAAAAGTTATGGTCCCCACTCAAACTACTAAATCCAATAATGGTATAAACATGACCAGTCAAATACATGAGATAGGTTCCCAAAACTGGTTAAAATCCCTCGCTCTAAGATCTAGTAAAAATACTAGATTTAAAACCCAAACAACAATCCCTGTAATAAGCAATGTTTGATATAAGACGGGATTTTTGAGAACCTCTAATCCTCCTGCAAGAAAAACAAAAATGCCATAGGATATAAAATAAAAATCCCATTTAATACGCCCCAAAGTGGAACTGGTCCCTTTATTCTACTTCTTTGAAACTCAAAATATTTTTTTGATTCTTTCAATAATCATTTTAAACCATCCTCTCATGCCTTTTGATTAGGCTATTGACACCTTTTTAATATTTCTTTTAATGCAGTATCAATAATAAATCAATAGGTAAATACCCTACTATTCACCTCTGTCTCTCCAATTCTTTATGATAGTATAAATATAATGTATCAGTATTGCTACTAAAAATGCGAACAAAGGCGTAATGATACCAAACTGATACCCACAACAAAGAAGGCTGATAAAAATAAATGATAAACGCCTCTAACTTAGATGGTCTCTCTCCTCTGGAAGCATATCTAAATGTTCCTTCGTTAGAAACTGAGCGATTATGAATTGATAAAAGAAACGATATCTTGCAGATAAAGAATCAATATCTAAAAAGTCATATCCCCTAATATAATCAATTACGTAAAACATCAGTAAATTGTCAATTTCGTCAATATTTTCAGTATAGAGAGAAAAATTTCTCTTTCCAGCAATTGCAATATTACTGCAGCATAAACGGCAATCGGAATGCCATCTTTTTGTGACAGGTGAAATATCTCCTTTACTACCTGAACCTCACACGTCATTTCATAGTTATTTAAATTGAATTGAAAACTCCATGCCAGTATGCTTTGTTCCCATAAATGTTCAAATCTTTCTTCTTCAAAAATAAATCAAACTTATTTAACCCTCTTGCGACTATTCTTTTCTCTTTTAGAAATATATTCTGATACTTTCAAGACTAGAATTTCTACATCTTTTGCATATAGACGATAACCTGCCTCTTCTTGAACGATTTCAATTCTTTCAGTCCAATGTTCATCATCAGGTATTTTGACCTCAAGGATAAACTCTTCCTGAGTTTCCACGTAATTGTATGTATTTCCATGTTTTTACCACCCTATTGATAAGCCCAGTCCAAATGGCCCTAGTTTCATTTTTGATTCTCCTTTTTAGTAACTGGACAATGATTGAGGCTCCACACCTTCTCTCACTCGAACAACACCTCCAATCAGTAAAGCGGTACGTTCTGACATCAGTTTTCTCCTTCTAAATATTTCTTCGCTTCCTGAACATAAAAAGAGTTCTGGATTTTCATGAGCGATACTTTCAAACAAAACTATGGGCATGAGCTTCATCTCCTTTTAATTGGGCATTAAGAGCTCTCGTAATAAGAGAACATGATTCGAGCTAACTTACTTTCGGTTCAGTGTCGAAGTAGTCGTTTGATATTTTATTTAAAAACAAGATCCTCTATAGCTTGTATTGTGTTTGTTAGCTTTCGTCTGCCTAGTGACCTGAGAATTTGTTCGAACTTTTAATGTAGCTAACATATCGATTTGGTTCGAAATTTCTTCTGTTTTATCAGCATGGATTAGAGAAAGAATCTTAAAGTGAGCTGTGACAATTGGATCTCAAATTTCTTATTAAAAATTTTTATCCTCAAAATTTATTCGTTCCAAATTATCAAGTGTTTTCTTCAAACTTTCCTTGGTAGTATGACGCTGGGCAATAGCTAGTAACAATTTGCATTATTAAACAGTTGTTGAGACTTGACTGAGTGTTCAGCCACATAACGATAATAACTTATGTGCTTGTCGAGTAATATCCGTCAAAGGATATTATCTACAGCTAATTTAACTAGTTTATTGTTTTAATGAAGGGAGTGTCTCAAACCCAAAACATACTACTAGTATAAGTATGTAATTTCATAAAATTCATTTCCCCACCTATTTAACATAATTCAACAACCATCCTATAAATGCTAGACGAAACTATAGGAAATAAGCAAATGTATACTATTTTTGTCAAATTATATAATTTTGGAATTTCAAGTCCAGATATTTTCAACGAATAGTTATTTAATATTTCTTTCATCATTATCCTCCACTGTAGAACTTAAATATAAGAAAGGCTCGCTATTACTGGAGCCGCTATCGAGACTCAAATCCAAATGTTGATGCATTAACTGCTACCCCATAAATTATCACATCTATAACAAAAACTGTAGCAACAACCACTCTACATGTACTCATAATTTCTCTTTATGACATCTACCCTTCTCATCCCTGTTTCAGTGGTCGTGTTAACTGTTGCGTAGTCTTTTTTGACCTGGTTACTCCTTTACTTAATTTAGGAAAGGTACTAGACAACATTATTGCTTCCAAAATATTTCTTCGCTTCCTGAACATAAAAGAGTTCTGGATTTTTCATGGGCGATGCTTTCAAACAAACTACGAGCACGAGACTTCATCTCCTTTTTAATTTGGAGCATTGAGAGCCCGTAATAGAAAACATGATTCGAGCTAACTTATTTTCTGGTTCTGTGGTATCGAAGTAGTCGTTCACTTCTTTCATTGAACACAATGTCTTTTTATGGCTTCGAGTTTGGGCAGACTAGTTTAGCTTTGCCTCCTTTAAAATCTGGCGCCTTGGACAATTGTTCCTCAAAGAAAGCAATATCTTGTGCATCTTGAAGATGAATGCAAACTTTTAATAGCTCATAGGTTGATATTAAAAATGTATGGTTCCTGAATCTCTTCCAAATTTTCTTCAAATCATATTTGGACATATTTTTCCTTGGCAGCTTGAAAATCTCCTTTTAGATAAGCCACTTGACCTTGGATAAATTGGCAATACTCACGATATGTTGCCCTAAAAGGGCTTAATAGACTTTTCTGATTGAACCCTGAACATGTCCGCATAGAGCTTAAGATTAATAGCATCGTTTAACACTAGATAAATAACTTTATTTAGGACAAAACGTAGGTATAAAACCAGACTAGCAAACTAGTACTACCACTACTAATAATATTACTCCCCACTTTTTGGTATCACTTTTGGAAAATTAAAAATACAGCCAACACATCTATAAACAAGTCCAATAATTGAGCTAATTTGACCATTAGTCTCAATTTTGTAGAAGAAATATTCTCTGTCGCCCTACTTACTATTTTTCAATTAATTTCATATGTTACTTGTTGCTCTGCTCCTATATATTTCTGTGCTTCCTGAACATAAAAGAGTTCTGGATTTTTCGAGGCTATGCTTTCAAACAAACTGCGAGTATGAGCTTCATCTCCTTTAATTGGGCATTTAGAGCTCCGTAATAAGAGAACATGATTCGAGCTAACTTATTTTCTGGTTCCGCAGTGTCGAAGTAGTCGTTTGATATTTTATTACAATAGATGTCAACTAATAGCTTTTTAAACTCAAAAATATCTCCTGATGTTTTTAGAATTTGAGATTGAACATTACTTTGATTAGTCCTTCAATTTCATCATCAAGAATTTCATTTTCTAAACAATCATTCAAATGAACTAAGTTTAGGATGCTATAATACTTGATATAAAAATACATAGTACAGATTTTTGGATTTTTGATTACTATTTTTAATCTTATTTAGCACTTTAAACTATTCTTGAAAGTTTCCTCTATAAAGGATACTCTTGCATTTGCTCAAATATTTTGGAAGAACTTGAACATTTCTATTTAAAGAATTTGCATCAGCTCTAGCAACTATATCCTGATACTTTTGTTAAATTGATATCTTCAAATAAAATATCAATTAAAGTCTTATCTAGTAATATTTTAGATAGAAAAATAAACAGCATAAGAAGGACAAGAAATATTGTTAATACCTTTTGTGTAAGTGGTCGATGAATGGTTAAAATATAGACATAAACAATTACTGTTGAAAACACTAATAAACACAGCAAGTATTTAAATATAATTTTAAGAAATACTAATTCTATTTTATCAGCTGACCATGTTCTAATAATTTCATAACTCTTTTCATATAAATTCCTGGTTCTATGGAAAATTTACTCCCCTTCAAGGCATCAAACTTAGCTTTCATAGTTGGATTTTTACGGGTTAATTTTTAACGGAAACATCGTCCAATTTATTATTAGCTAGGCGGAGTTGATTTTTCTGATGTGGTTAAGAACTTCTTGACCTCTTCCATGCGTTTTTATGGCCTTGTCGATTTCATCGATGGCCCTTGCCAAAGTTGACTGAGGCTGAATTGTAGTTCTTAGCAAAGGCAATCTTGAAGGCGTCTCAGGTCTTCTTCAAAGTGGGTAGTGTCAATATTTTGCTCACGGATAAGTGCTAATTCTTGCTTGTATTTTAGGAATTGAGGGCAGCATTGCGCAAGAGCCCGATTAGTTGGATAAAGAACTGAGGGCGTACGACATACATCTTTTCATACTCATGGCTGACATCGACTATCCCTGTGTTGAAGTAGTCATTATCGGATTCTAACATCGATACCAACACAGCATACTCACAGTTCTTCTCACGACGATCCTTGTCCAACTCCCTTGTAGAAATCGGCATTCTTATGCTTCTTCTCAGTACCGTCAGCTTCATTTTTCATCTCAAACATGATGGAAATGAATTCTAGCCCATTTTCATCAAAAGTCACGGAAAAATAAAATCGCCCTTAGAACCACGAGCGGAGACCTTGTTGTCCTTTTTTCAAAGTAAGCATTTGGAAAGGCAAAACTATGAACCTTGTTAAACTCGCTCTCCGCATACTGTTCTGAGACTCACCAGTAGCTTTTTGTAGATTGTTGTGCCTTAAAAATTCTTGTAAAACTCAACTTGCTCACTAGCTGCCTTAGCTGGGCTTCATAGTTTTGTTTCACCGAAGCAAGAGAAAGTTCGTTTTCTTTTTCTTGTAAAAGATTGACTTTTTGACCTGATCGCGTTCTTTTTCAAGATCAGAAAAGAGTTTTTGTAGTTGATTTTCATGCCCAAGCGCAAGGTAGCTAGTTGATTTTCAGTGCTTGACTTCTTTTCTCTTCGCCAACAAGCTTTGACTAGCACTTTGCTCGACTTCTTTCTTTGCCAACTCTTTTTCCGTATCAAAGTTCTGAATTTGGCTTTGGAGTTGAGCTATTTCTTGGTTTTTTTGAGCCAGTTTGGTCTGTTGCTCATTCATGGCTTTTTGCTCAGCCAAAGCCAACTCTTGCTTCATACGATTATGCAATTCTTTATCGAACTCACCGTTCTGACCTGAGATAATAGCTCAGCATACTGACTTTCATTGACTGTAAAGACTTCCCCGACAATTTAGCATTTAATTTCGTTCATGAGTTACCTCTGTGTACTTGTTTACTCCATTCATTATAGCATGGATAATCAAAAAGAAAAAGTTGGAATCAATCCAACTTTTAATCTACATATGTATCTTCATTTTTGTTTAAGAAGGCGTATGGTAAACCAATCAAAAAGCCCACCACCGATAAGGTTACCGATAAGGTCACACCCAGTGACGAAGGATATTACCGATACCAAAAGTTAGCAATTGTGTCTGCTACGACACTGAATTTTTACGATAGTGAAGGAAGCAAAGTTAGCTGCAATGTGTTCGTTTGTCAAAAAAACAAACATATAGATAGCAGATAAGACAATCCAGAGTTTCACAGCACTGTCTTTAATCAAGACAAAGGAAAGAATGGCAATATTTACGAAGACATTTGCCAAAATAGCTTCAAGCAAGACTAAATCATTACCACGACCCAGCTTCATCTCAACAACACCTGAAAACAAAGCTTTCGTGACAATTTTGTGAAAGCTGCTCGAGTGAGCGAACCCTCATCCTGCTATGAGGGCACCAACCAAGTTGAATAAAGTACAGTAAAGGAAGATCTCTGCTGTTTTCTTCCAGTTAATCTTCTTCAAGAATGTACCTGCAGTCAAGAACATCATATTTGATGTTACCAATTCTGCATTTAAGAAAACGATATAGACAAGTCCCCAAGCGAAAAACAAATGGGAAAAGGAAACGGCCTGTTCCTGGGACAATTTTATTGATCAGTCATCACCAACTCGCACCCTGCAGTACTGAAGGTCAAAAGGCACCTGCAAAACATCGAACGAATAGCGTACTTGAACTTGATGCTGATTGTATAGACTTTCCTTTTTGTGACAAGCAAATTCAATCTTTTGAAATAAATTCTGAAGAAACCATATAAACTCCTAAAACATTTTATTTGTAGAATATTATAACATAAAATCAATTTTATGGGAAGCTTCTAAATCAATCACTAATATTTTTTAAAAATATCGGTATCGTTTACACCTTTGTAGTATTCAGTTTTTACACTTCAAATATCTCTGAAAACTATTCCTGAACTTCTAGAGATATTTATATATTTAATATACTTTTTAACTAAAATAAAAAGAGAGAAACCTAGCATTTCTCCCACTCAATTGATATATTTTTAGTCTCACATAAGTCTCTTCATTTTTATTAAGATAAGCGTATGGTAAGCTTTATCAAGAATCCTCCACCAATCGTTAGCAATGAAGGTGCAACACTCAATGACGTAGGATATTAGGAATATCAAAGTTAGCAATTTGATCAGCTACAATACTAAATTTAATAATGCTAAAGGATGAAAAGTTAGCTGCAATGTGCTCGTTTGACAAGAAAAACAAAACACATAGAAAATAGCTGACAAGATAATCTCAGCTTAGCACCGCTATCCTTAACCAAAAATAGATGATAGAATGCGAAATGCTTTACAAACATATTTGCCAGAATCCTCCAACAAGACCAAATCACTAGGTCTTGACTAACTTCTTAGCTACAATTTTGGTAGGTAACTGTCGTGTGTTAGATGAAAAAGCAGATGAATTAGTAGCACCAACCTGCGTAAGATAGCTCCAACTAAGTTGAAAAAGCACAATAGAGTAAGATAATAAAAGCTTTTTCCAATCGATCTTCTTCAAGAATGTTCCAGCTGTCATGGTACATCATGTTTGATGTGACCAATTCAGCAGTTAAAATACAATGCAAACCAGTCCTCAAAGCAAACACAAAGGGAAAAAGAAAATAGCCAGCACTAGGAATGATGCTATTTAGTAGATCAGCACCATAGCACCAGTGCTGTACTAAAGGTTAAGAAAGCACCTTATGAACATGAACGAATGGCATATTTGAACTTTACTTTTTGTCAAATAGATTTTCTTTCTTATGACAATAATAATCAATCTTTGAAATAAATTCTAAGAACTCCATACAAAACCCTCAAAATTTTTCTGTTGCTATTATAACATACTTTAAGAGAATAAAGAATTTTTCAGACCTCATTTTTCCATCATCTTTTTAGAAATCCTTATCCAAGCTACTAGCCGAAAAATCATTACCATCTAGCTATTAGTTGCCAAAAGTTCATACTTTCTTCCCTCACTCATTCCAATAAGCTTGAAACCCACAAGCCCACAATATCTGACAAACAGAATCGCAGACATATTCATTCTCACCATGACCATATTTACATAGTGAATAGAGGTTCTTATGACTGATTGATAAAAATGGAAGGCTAACTTTGCAGTTTTCTCGGCTGAAATTCGAGTCCCAACCTTTGTGTAAAGTCCAGCTCTCATTTTATCCCACTTTCGCCTTTTTGACTGGTAGTTTTTCTCGTGCTTTATTGAGAAATCCTTGACAAAAATTCTCAACAAACCTTTGTTTCGATAGAGCAAACGACAGGAAAAAGTCTGAAATAGAACCAGCATGAAGTAAGAGTAAGCATGTCGTCAAGATCTCTGATACCCGACCAACTAGCCTTCACTCCCTATAAAAGCCGATACTCTGATCCTCAGAATTACATATTCTCCCCTGCTGCAATCTTTAGCAAAGGCCCCTGGGCGAAAGAGAATAAACTTCATTGTTCTGATAAAATTCAACATCTTTCAACTGGTCATAAAATAGAATATCGCATTCTTGCATCAATAAAATCTTAGTTGTTTATCTTCTCTTATTACTTGTAGTTGATTCATATTAGCTACCTCTCTAGCTGGACAACTGTCACAAGTGACAACAATCCAATTTTAGCAATCGACTCTTAATAATGATGGACTTTTAATATGGCACCTCTTGGCCACATTGGCAAGGGTTTTTCAATAACCTCGTTTCTTTTGCTTTTTCCCAAAAATAAAAAGTAAAAGATTTTCCATCTTTCCTTGTGCAGTACAGATGATACCTGTCCTCATCTCATTCTTCTCCCTCGAAGGTAAGCAATATCAATCTGTCTAATTTCAGCTAGAGGAACAATCCTTTTTCTAAAAAGAATAATCGTGTAATGTAATCTTCCTTTTGAAATATGAAAAGGATCCAACATACTCACCACTTTTTAAGGATGTCTTAACTCTTGAAAAAGATAGAAAACAGAATAGTGCTATTAACAAAATCTAATAATCTGGTATTCCCAAATGATTTCAAAAACTGAAAAATATAACTATACATACTAGAAAATCCTTATATTTTTTCTTTTATTATACCACTTTATCTACTAAAGAACCTCAAATAGAGAAGAAAAAGCTGTTGAATCTGGTTCAACTGCTTAATTGTTTAAAATTATCTAGTCAAACTCAATTCGTTGACCAATTCTTCCAATGATAATAGCTCCGATGATTACAGGAAGCAAATTCTCCGATACCTGTAGTGAACCATGTCAAGAAAAATGGAGCTTCAGCAACAAGATACACCACGCAATTGTTACCATAGATATTGAGAATAGAATTGAAAAGAAGAAATGATCTTTTTCGAATCAATCCATTAAATAGATAGTCTTTGCTGTATTTAGCTAAACAAGACTGACCCAAGACTTAGGAATACTAAAGTCGATCCACCTCAACGGCAACGTCGATAATACCAAAGCTAAAGAAATTGGCAATCATATCATCCAATCGTAACACCAATGATGTACTTAGGATTGTAGAAAGCTAAGAAATTCATCATCTCAGAAATACGGAACTGATAGGCACCATAACTGATAGCATTTAGCGGTGGAGTAATGGTCAAGACCACATAGATAGCGGCGACAATGGCAATATCTCGCCATATCACGAACAGTAAGTTTTCATATTTTCTCCTTTAGCGGTTTACCCTGTTTAATATGCTTGTGAAAGAAGCTAAGCACCAGGGTTGATGAAAAGTCAACTTTACAAGTATAGCACAATTATTTCTTGTGTTATATTAATTTTATGGAAAATATTTATTTTTGATAACGAAATATTTTCCTATTTATTTTTGGAGTAGACCTCACCTCTTGTCTCTGTTGAACTCGCATGATCATTTTTATCTAACACGCGAAGAGCTTTTGCCACAGCTTGTTGAAATATAACTGGAATTCTCTTTGCCTTTATTTACAAATGATACCATTGTTTTTAAGCAAAAACGGAAAAATTGGTTTAATCGTTTAATCAAAAATTCTCAGCAGCTAGATTCTTTACTTTTGTACTGTAGATTCTTCTTCAACTTTTGTGTAACGACCTTCCCACAAATTATTGACAATGTTTAGAGTCAGCAACATAGATGCTATTAATACTATTGAAATTTTTATAGCTCAGGTTTCCATTGTTATATTAAATTACCTTTTTAGTAAGCTTTTTGTATTTTAAAACATAGTTAAATCCCTTGATTTTCCTATAAAACTGCGATATAATGTAGTCTGAAAATATGAAAGGAAAAAGATTATGTTAGGATCTCAAAAATTTTCTTACTCCGTGGCAACGTTGTTGACCTTTGCTGTCGGTGTGATCATTGCCTCTGCTTTTTGGTGCTATCGTTACTCATTTGTTAATGATATCATCACTCAATTCTATTGAATCCAGCCTTTGGAAGCTGCGAAAGTACAAAACATTGCTGAGCTTGCATGGAATGGTGTTACATGGTAAATTCGAGTGCTATTATCAACTTCTAGTTGTAGGTACTGTTCTTTTTCTTCGTTATTAAAGCTATTGAAAAAGCACAAAACCTTCGTAAGAAAGATGAACCTGTTGAAGAAACTCGCAGGACCGACTGAATTGGAAGTTCTTCAAGAAATTAAAGTACTTTCTTGATAAACATTTAAGAGGATTTAGTTTTTGCTAAATCCTTTTTAGTATACTCCATATAGTGCATATACATTAGTCTTGAGTTACAATCATATTTTTGATATAATGGTGAAAGTTTCCACCTAGTGTAATGATCACTACAAGATTCGGTTCCTGAGATGGGGTCTCGACTCCTCAGGGTGATGATTTTAAACAAAAACAGCCAAACCGCTGTTTTTATTAATCTTGTCTTGAATATAAACTCACTGATACCAACGAGCAAAATAAACTCCGAGTCCGATGATTAAAAAGGAAACTAATTGTAATACTTTGGTAGAAAGGTCATCAAACCTTTGCACCGGCATAAAAGAGAAATTGCCAGTGTAAAAATGGTACTCAATATCCTCCCAGATAGTCTCCATCAACCTTGGTCTGCACCTGAGAGTGAAAAAGTGAATATTACAGATTGTCACAAAAGAGTTCACAAATTAGGGTTTCCTGAAAAAGTAAGAAGATTTGGCAGTGGTAAACCCATCATGAAAACTCCTACTCCTGTTAAAAAAATCAATAAGAATAAAAGCATTCATACTAGATTTAAATTTATTGGCTATCAGTGCTCCGATGATTGAGCCAATCGCACCCATGGTTAAGATAGTCGCATAGGCTCCGTCTACACCATAAAGTTTATTTGAAAAAGGAAGCAAAAATTCAAAGGCAGCAAAAAAGAAATTAACACTGGAAGCCACTAACAGAGAAAGAAGATCTCTTGTTGACGCCAGATATAGTTCAAGCCATCTTTGATATCCGCAAAAATATCTTTCCCAGTAAAAGGTTTCTTATCTTGAACTTTGGTTCTTTCGAAGTAAGGCTACTAAAACAAAGGCAATGAAAAAAGTCAAAGCATCTAGTAAGAGCGCCATATGAAGACTTGCAAATTGTAAAACAAGGAAAGAAAACACGGGAGAACTGACACCCACCACCTGCAAAACTAGCTCCAAATGAGAGTTATAGGTCACTATCTCGTCTTTCTCTACAATCTCTGTTATAATAGCTTTATTAGCAGTGAGAAAAAGAAAGCAATCGCCTGAACAATATTTTGCATTAGAGCCACAATCATCCAGCTATCATTTTCTGATAAAAGAAATAGCAAACGAGAATACCACAAATCAAGTCTGTCATCATCAAAATTCATGGACGTGAAAAACGATCTGAAACAACCCCACCAAAAGAATTGACTAGAATGGATGTTACGAGTTCAGAGATCTGATAAATCCCTAAAACGGTCTGTCCTATCGTTCCCATTGATGCCAACCAAACACTGTTTCCATAATCATGAGCATATTTCCTATCTTGTTTATAGCTCACTGACTAATTAACTGTACTGCATATCGATTCATAAAAACTCCTCTCACTTTTGAAACTATTATCAAAACCTGAGGAGTTTTTATTTTTCCTCGTATTTGGGAAATTTAACTTTGATAAATTTTTCGTAGTGTTCCTGATAGTAGGCTACTTGCTCTGGAAGACCTAGCACGTCAAAAATATGCAAGGCTTCATGCATCTGTCGACATCCTTCTTCTTTTTTTCCCTTTTGATAAAGGGAAAAGCCTTTAGATAATGGAAAATACTACGCTCATACAGTTTGATACCATTACCGATAAACTCTTCTACGTAAGCTTCCAAAATAACTAGCATTTTCTTTAAAAGCAAAATTTTCCAAGCAATGCTGGTAACAATTAAGAGCTAAAATCAAGACCAGTTTTCGATGACGACCAATCTCTTGATAAAATTCTTCGTGCTCCATCACTTCTCTACCAAGTCGAGCAACATAGTCAACATCATAGAAGCTATAGAGATTACCAAATAGAATCAACTCATCATGGTCCATTCATCCGATTGAAAAGATAATCCGCTACCTTGTCCAAATCACTTTGTTTCATACTGTAACTAGTACTCTTTGACATATTAGACCTTTAATAAAAATCCAGTTCAGCCTCAAAATAGAGGGATTAGTTGAACTCTTAGCCTTTCAAGTTGTTCTCTTTGAAGCTTTTGAAAACCCGCAAATATCATTTGAGTAGTAAAGTGACAATCTGAGCCATCAAGCTGACATGCTCATGATGTTGAAAATTTCTGGCCTTATCCATAAAATTTCTTCAAGCGTCACGGATATTGTCTAATATCTCAAAGAAGCGAGACGCAGCCAGATCCGGACTCCCCCAATTCAAAACGGATAACTGGGAGGTCGAGTAGCTCTCCTGCAGCTTCTTTTTAGAGTAGTACTTTACTGATTCGAAATTCACGAAAAACTTTTCCAAAGATTTTTTCCATCTTACACCCGCTCGATAATTCTTTTCCCACTCTAGCATTGCTTCTTCTGACGATGGCTGATTTTATCCAGTTCTGCTTGTAATTGTATGAGTTCATCCGCATCATTAATAGTATGCATTTGTTCAGAGATAGCTTGGGCTTGAGTTTCCAGTTCTTCGATTTCTGTCTCAAGACTTTCAATTTGTCTCATTAACTTACGAAAGTTCTTTTTGACTCTCTTTTGGGCTTGATAGTCATTAACTGGAGAAAACTCTTTTTCTTGTCTAACAGCTGCCGCTTCTTCTTGACTAGCTGCCAACTCGCTTTTTCAACATAATAGTCATAATCACCCAAATAGACGGTCGAACCATTTTCGACAATTCCCAACACATGAGTAGCTACTCGGTTGATGAAATAACGGTCGTGACTGACAAAAGAAGAGTTCCATCAAAGTCAATCAAGGCATTTTCCAGAACTTCCTTACTATCGATATCCAAATGGTTGGTAGGCTCGTCAAGAATCAGGGAAGTTATTATTTTCCATTGATAGTTTAGTCAGCAATGCGAGCTTTCTCTCCACCTGAAAGCATGCTAACTGATTTCTTAACATCATCACCTGAAAAAGGAAGGCGCCTAAACGATTTCGGATTTCCACTGGTGTCAATCTAAAATCATTCCAAAGTTCATCTAAAACTGTATTGCTTGGTGTCAACTTACTTTGAGTTTGATCATAGTAGCCAACTTCTACATTTGCACCGAACACGCTTTCACCCTTTATAAAAAGGAATCTGATCAACAATAGACTTGATAAAGGTTGTCTTTCCAATCCCATTCGGACCTACAACTGCTACGGCATTCATCTTACGAAGGTCGAGGTTGATAGGCTCTGATAATATTTCTCCATCATATCCAATAGCAGCATTCTCAACTGTCAGCACAATATTACCAGATGTTTTATCAGAGTGAAAGGTCATATTGGCTGATTTATTCCCAGCTTCAGGCTTATCTAAACGCTCCATCTTTTCCAGTTGTTTACGTCTAGATTGAGCACGCTTGGTTGTCGATGCTCGAACGAGATTTCGGTTAACAAAGTCTTCTAAAGCAGCAATTTCCTTCTGTTGCTTTTCGTAATTTTTAGCTCAGTTGCTAATTTTGTTCTTTTTGCTCAACAAAAGAAGAGTAATTTCCCACATATCTATCTAGAGAATGCTTAGTTAAGTCCAAAGTAATGGTAGCGACCTTATCTAGGAAATACCGGTCGTGGCTGACAATAATAAGGGCACCGCTATAATCTACTGAAGTAATTTCTAGCCAGGCTATAGTTTCAATATCTAGGTGGTTAGTTGGCTCGTCCAAGACCAAGAGATTGGGCTTTTCAAGGAGCATTTTTGGCAAGGCACAAACGGTGAGTTTTTGACCACCGAAAGCTCAGCGATTCGCATCTGCCATGGACCTCGTCAAACTTGAATCCATTTAAGATAGAGCGAATATCGGCTTCATAGGTAAATCCTCCAGCCTGACGGAAATTTCTTCTGATAGGCGATCGTAGTCAGACATAAGTTTGTCTAATTCTGCACCAGTCTTTTTCCCCATCTCCAACTCCATCTGTCGAAGTTGTCTTTCAGTCCGACGCAAATCATCAAATACATGTAGCATTTCATCGTAAATAGTATTTTCAGACTCAAAGCGACTCATCCTGTGCTAGATAAGAGAGGAAATATCTTTTTCTTATTGATTTCACCAGTGGTTGGCTCCTCTTCTCCAACCAATATCTTGAGTAATGTAGACTTTCCTGCACCATTTTTCCCAACGAGGCAATGTATGCCCTCATCTACTTGTAGGTTTATACTATCAAAAGAGAACCTCTCCAGCAAAAAGAACGTTCAATTTATTAGCTTGTAAAATAATCATACAGTTAGTATAGCATGTTTCGGTAAGCCGTTCAAGACTTGTGGTTTAGGTACATTTCATAACTTTTTCAGAAACTCATGCTAACGTTTTACTAAAACTCAAATCGTGGTATAATTTAAGCGATTAGATTATATATTAAAGGAGATTTCATATTAACAAGAAAACTACCAAAATTGAGGTTGATTTCGCAGAACTTCAGACTATCTTCGTCATGATTTGGAAAATATGGACGAAAACTAAGGAAGACGCATTCTATACAAATCTTGAGTTTATACTGCAGGTATGCGTGGATTGATTGGTGCTGGAACTAATCGCATTAATATTCACGTTGTTCGTCAAGCAACTGAAGGTTTGGCTCGTTTGATTGAGTCAAAAGGTGGAAATGAAAAAGAACGTGGTGTAGCTATCGCTTATGATAGCTGTCACTTTTTCTCCAGAATTTGCTTTGAATCTGCAGCAGTTCTTGCTAAACACGGTATTAAATCGTATAGTTTTTGAAAGTCTCCGTCCAACTCCAGAGCTTTCATTTGCAGTTCGTCACCTCAACTGCTTTGCAGGTATCATGATTACTGCCAGCCACAACCCAGCTCCATTTAATGGTTGCAAGGTTTATGGTGAAGATGGTGGCCAAATGCCTCCACACGATGCTGACGCTTGACAACTTATATCCGTGCTATCGACAATCCTTTTCGCTGTAGTAGTTGCGGATGTGGAAGCTGAAAAAGCTTCTGGGTTTGATTGAAGTTATCGGCGAAGCTGTCGATGTTGAATACCTCAAAGAGGTGAAGGACGTTAATATCAACCCAGCCTTGATTGAAGAGTTCGGTAAAGACATGAAGATTGCTCACACTCCACTTCATGGTACTGGTGAAATGTTAGCTCGTCGTGCTCTTGCTCAAGCAGGATTTTGATCCTGCTCAAGTCGTTGAAGCTCAAGCAACCCGGACCCAGACTTCTCAACTGTTAAAATCTCCAAACCCAGAGAGCCAAGCAGCCTTTGCACTTGCAGAAGAACTTGGTCGTCAAGTTAGTGCAGATGTTCTTGTGGCAACTGACCCTGACGCTGACCGTGTTGGTGTTGAAGTTCTTCAAAAGATGGTAGCTACCTCAACCTTTCAGGTAACCAAATCGGTGCCATCATGGCTAAGTACATCTTGAAGCTCATAAAAATGCTGGAACTCTTCCTGAAAAATGCAGCCCTATGTAAATCAATCGTATCTACTGACTTGGTAACGAAGATTGCTGAAAAGCTACGGCGCAACTATGTTCAACGTCTTGACTGGTTTCAAATTTATCGCTGAAAAATTCAAGAATTCGAAGAAAAACACAATCATACCTACATGATGGGGTTTGAAAGAAAGCTTCAGTTACTTGATTGATCATTCGTACGTGATAAAGATGCCATCCAGCTGTTCTTGTCGTTGCTGAACTTGCTGCCTACTACCGTTCTCGTGGTTTGACTTTAGCTGACGGTATCGAAGAAATCTACAAAGAGTACGGCTACTATGCTGAAAAGACAACTCTCTATTACTCTTTCTGGTGTTGACGGTGCTGAGCAAATCAAAGCAATTATGGCTAAATTCCGTGAAAAACGGGCCTAAAGAATGGAACGCAACAGCAGTTTCAATCACTGAAGACTTCAAAACACAAACATCTACTGCAGCTGATGGCACTGTAACAACTCTTTGACAACTCCTCCAAGTGATGTATTGAAATACACTCTTTGCAGATGGTTCATGGATTGCAGTTCGCCCTTCTGGTACTGAACCAAAAATCAAGTCTCTACATTGCAGTTAGCAGAAAGCAACGAAGATTCACAAGCTAAGATTGCTAACATCGAAGCTGAAATCAATGCCTTGTAAAATAAGCAAGTATATAAAGGTCGGGAAAAATCCTGACCTTTATTTTTGATGACAATGTAAAGCTGACTATAATTTATATCATCTATTTTTGATGATGAAGTAAAAGATGACTGTAATTTATATCTTCTTCTTGTTCTTTTGAGCAGAACTTCAGTTTCTATATCTTTAAAGAAACACGGACATTGGACTAGAAAATCAGACTTAGTCTACTGATTTCTTCCCCACCACCTATTCGCGTATCAAACTGAGCAATTTTAGCATTTTATGGCATACTAGTTTTATCAAACAAACGAGGTATTCTCATGGAACAATTTTTAGAAAACATCAAAGATCTTGAAGTGACTACAGTTAGGCGTGCTCAAGAAGCTCTGAGAAACTGCTACTTTTCTTTCATCGCTAAAACATGTCCCTACTGCCGTAATTTGCTGGCACATTGGCTGGTGTAGTGGCTGAAACCAAAGCACATCTACTTCATTAATAGTGAAGAACCAAGCCAACTTGAAGCTTTACAAGACTTCCGCTCACGCTACTGAAATTCCAACTGTACCAGGATTCGTTCATGTTAAAAATGGACAAATCAGGTTCGTTGTGATCTCATCTATGACAGAAGAAGAAATTAAAGAATTTGCAGGATTATAAAAACCACTGATTGAGTGTATGTGTTTTCTATATTATACTTGTTGGCAATTCTTGCTACCATTTATGAAGTTCTTCAATTCTTTCAGCCTGCTTCTCAACCAAACGCCTTTGCATAACCAATTCATTCTCAGAAGTTTGTTCTAATTTGATTCTTCATTAGAATTCTTTCTTTAACATATGCAGTTAAGGCACTTGTCAGCATCCCACCATCGTTCCTACTACCCACTAGCATTAAGATTATTGTTAACTATTTTCCAAATATCGAATTTGGGACTATATCACTGAACCAACTAAGTTGTATACTGAACAATAGCTCACCAAGACCATCCGAAAAAGCTTCTCCTCAACAACTGACAAGATTGAGCTTCCAACAAATACACTAAACAAATTGACATATAAGATATAAAAGTGTTTATTCGTTCGCAGTAATCTACTAGCTTTTTCTTTTCTAATTTTCCACTCTAAAACCAATTATTCTTAATAACCTTGTAAGTTTAACTATTTTGTTAATTTTGCTAAACGAAAAATACGTCCCAAAACGAAAAACTGTAAAAATAGAAATATGTAAAGGAAGAATCGCTAATAAATCAAAAACATTATCAATAATGAAACGAAATTTTTCTTTACTAGAAAAGAAACGCCACAGATAATCCACTAAACACTATCCAAATCATTAAATCAATAATAGTGTAAGTGGATTATCCAAATCTATAACATCCATAAAACCAAAAACAACTAACACCACAGATATCAATGCTAATAATAATATGGTTTGTATCATAATAATCTGCAAATGTCCAAGTCTTTTCAATTTATATTTTCATTATAATCGCTTATGAAATCATTATATCACAAATTAAAAACTAAGATTCATTAAAAAGGAACACCATGGTGTTCCTTTCATATATCCGTTAAAGGTGTTGGAGTATCTGGTGAAGTGTCATAAACTTGAAAGTTCATCCTACTCCTAGATCTGCCTGGAGCCAACTGATTGACCATCGTCATATGAGCCAGCTCCTTGACATTATTCTCTTTAGATAGATGTCCCAGGTAAATCTTCTTAGTACGATTTCAAGCGTACGAATCATGGCATCTGCACTCATCTTCATTTGATAGGTGGCCAAGGTCAGACAGGATGCGTTGTTTGAGTCGCTAAGCATAAGATCCAGCTCGCAGGATTTCAACATCATGATTTGACTCGATTAGATAGCCATCTGCATTCTCGACAATACCAGCCATTCGATCACTGACATAGCCTGTATCAGTCAATAGGACAAAACTCTTATCATCCTTCATAAAGCGATAAAATTGAGGAGCAACTGCATCATGGCTAACACCAAAACTTTCAATGTCAATATCACCAAAAGTTTTAGTCTTGCCCATTTCAAAGATATGTTTTTGTGATGAGTCAACCTTTCCAAGATATTTGCTATTCTCCATAGCCTGCCAAGTTTCATTAGCATAAAGGTCCATGCCATACTTGCGCGCAAGAACCCCTACTCCATGGATGTGATCCGCATGCTCATGCGTAATCAAAATAGCATCCAAATCTTCTGGCTTACGATTGATTTCACCCAATAAGCTTGTAATTTTTTTACCAGATAAACCGGCATCCACTAAAATCTTTTTCTTTGGGGTTTCTAGATAGAAGGAATTTCCACTAGAACCCGATGCTAAAATACTATATTTAAAGCCTGTTTCACTCATTCTAGTCTTCTACTTCATCCTCCCATACTTCTTCTTTTACAGCATCCTTATCATAAGGAAGCACAATAGTAAAGGTTGAGCCTTTACCATATTCACTTTTGGCCCAGATAAATCCATTATGTTGCTTGATGATTTCCTTAGCAATGGCTAATCCTAGACCTGTTCCACCTTGAGCACGGCTTCTAGCACGATCCATTACATGATAGAAACGGTTTGCAAAGATTTTAGTGCAAAATCTTGTTTTGGAATTCCAATCCTTGATCGGAAATAGATAGAATCATCTGATCGTCAGTTGTTTTCATAGAAACAGTGATTTTCCCACCATCTGGTGAATATTTGATAGCATTGTTTAAAATATTATCAATCACCTGAGTCATCTTATCTGTATCGATCTCAATCCATACGGAAGTAATTGGATAATCTCTAATCAATTCATACTTCAGATTCTCATCCTGACTTTTTGATTTTATCAAAACGATTGAGGATAAAGGTAATGAATGCAGTACAAATTAATTCAACATCTAGTTGTATGTAGCATTATAATACGCGATAGATGTGAAGAGATCTGTTACCATTCGCATCATTCGATTGGTCTCATCTAATGATACTTTTAATAAAATCAGGCAACCGGTTCTGACAAAGCACCTCATCCAAGGCCTCTAGATAAGATTTCAGCTAGTCAAAGGAGTTCGCAGTTCATGGCTATTAACACTGAAATACGCTGTTTCTCCCGTTCTTCCTTCTCTTGTTCAGTTGTATCGTGCATGCCAGCAACAAGACCTGAAATAAAGCCAGATTCTCTACGAACAAGAGCAGAAACGCACTACTGAATACTATGTATTCTCCATTCACATCCTGAGAATCTATCATCAATCCGGACTTTGAGTAATCAAATCTCAGCAGCTCATACTCATCTTCAATATGGAGTAATTCTAAAATATTTTGGTTGAGTGCTTCATCTTTTTACAATCCCTAATTGTTTTCTTGGCCATATCATTGATCATGATCACTTTGCCCACGGCGATTGGTGCAAGCACTCCATCAGTCATATAAGAAAGAATAGAATTTAATCTTTTACTCTTGCTCAAGATTTTCATGGGTCAGATGATAACTTCTTGACAGGTCATTGAGATTATTTGCTATGATAGTAATCTCGGTAGAACCTTGAAGGTCTAGAACGTGAGAATAATCACCAGCAATCAAATCCTTTACTTTTTGTTTAATTGTCTCAGTCTCAATGCTATCTCGACGATTTTTCGCAATAGAAAACTGAGCAGTAGAATAAAACCAATTAAAATGAGGCCAAAGACGAAATCTCTTGTGAAAATTGTTTGTCTAATTACTTCAATCATTATTTCTCATATAATATCCTACTCCACGACGAGTTAGGATGTATTCTGGTCTACTTGGTGTGTCTTCGATTTTCTCGCGGAGACGTCTAATGGTCACATCAACGGTACGAACATCTCCGAAATAATCGTATCCCCAAACAGTCTCTAAGAGGTGTTCACGAGTAATCACTTGGCCGATATGTGACGCTAGGTGATACAAAAGCTCAAACTCACGGTGAGTCAACTCTAGCTCCTCACCATATTTTTTGGCTACATAGGCATCTGGGAGAATTTCCAAATCACCATCGTGCAGACTTTGTGAAAATCTAGTGTCTGATTCTTGATTATCAGTAGCAAGTACAACCGAACGACGTAGCAAGGCTTTAACACGCGCCTGCAATTCTCGATTTGAGAAGGGCTTGGTCACATAATCATCAGCTCCAAGTTCTAGTCCGATAACCTTGTCACCTCGTTGTCTGGCAGAAAGCATAATAATAGGAACACTACTTGTCTTACGAATTGTTTTTAGCAACTTTCAAGCCCATCAATCTTCTGGCAACATTAAGTCCAAAATAATAATATCAGGTTGTTCGGACTCAAATAACTCAATTGCTTCACGACCATTAAAGGCTGTCACAACATCATAGCCTTCCTTAGTCATATTAAACTTAATAATATCTGAGATGGGTTTTTCATCATCTACAATAAGAATCATATAGTCACCTTTTTCCTTTACTCATTATACCACATAAAGAAGACATAAAACACTGACTTTATAGACCCCTTTTTAAATAGGTTTGCCAGATTTTCTGTTGAGGTTTTTGCTAGTGGATACAGACTAAATTTTCCGGAGTCAGCCAAAGGACTTCTCTATCAGTATAATCCTTTTTTTCAGATACCTGACCGGCAATAAGTTGAATATGCCACTTACGATGGCTAAAAACATGCTTGACTTCCTCAAAGCTAACATCAAGCCAATTTACATCAAGGTCATAGTCTTGTTCAAAGCTAGCTTGGGAGACGGACCCATTTCTAGAATTGGTTCAGCAACTTGACTAAAAAGGTCCAAGTCATGAGTTTGCTCTGAGAATTCATTAACTTCAATCAAGGGAAAATGCCAAAATCCAGCTAATAGTTTTTCGCTCTCGTTCTTTTCCAATAAGAATTGCCCTTTTTCATTTGATACCACTAATGCATTTAGATATTGAATTGGTTTTTTCTTTGGCGCTTTAATAGGATAGCGATCCATGGTCCCGTGTAGAAAGGCTGCTCAAAGTCCTTAACTGGACTATCTTGAGGTCTCAGGATTGACAGGCGCTTCAATATCAGAAACTCTAAATCCATCAAAGCTCGGTTTAAAATCACCTGGACGATCCGGATCAATTAAGATTTTCCATCATAGCTTGAAAAATTTTACGATTGCTGGATTGCCAATATCATGATTTACCTCAAATGCACGGAGCCAAGACTCTCATAACGTTCCCATCAACTGCAGGTTGTGGAAGATTAAAAGGCACACCCTGAAATAGCACCAGCCGTATAGGACCAATCCCTTCAACACTTCGCAATACTTCGTAAGTTGAAGGAAATTCTCCATTAAATTCATTCATAATCTGTTGAGCAGCTACTCGCATAGTGCGAACACGTTATCAATATCAAGACCTTCCCATGCCTTTAATAAGCGTTCTTCAGATGCATTTGCTAAAGCTACAACACTTGGGAACCAATCCAGAAAACGTTTATAATAGGGAATAACTGTATCAACTCTGGTCTGCTGCAACATGATTTCAGAAACCCAGATATGGTATGGATTTTTTGCTTTCCTCCAGGGTAAATCACGCTTATTTTCATCATACCAAGCTAAAAGTTTTTGACGGAAAGAGAGAATTTTTTCCTCTTCCCACATGGTCACACCATATTTCTCTAAATCTAACATATGTCTAGTATAGCATATCCTTAAAGGATACTCAAAAGCTAGTTAACAGAGTAGTCTATTCGTTTAGTTTTTGATATAATAATTTTAACCTCATTCTCAAAGGAGACTCTTATGCGCTATAATCAATTTAGTTATTATCCCGTATCCAAGGAAGAAGCTTTGATTCAATTAGCTGAACTTGGATTTAAACTGGATCCTTCGGCTTCTGAAAAAGAGCAGTTTGAGTCATTTGTTAGAAACTGTTTTTTTAATTACAAAAATACGATTATCCTTTCTACTTTAGCAGTTGATAAGGAAACAGACCTTCTAGCTTTCTTTTACATCTGAACGCGAATTGACAGCAGAAATTTTCACACTGTTGCCTTTCAATTGCTTGGATTTAGCTATCTAACAGACTTCGAAGACGCTCTTGCTTTCCATAAAGAAACAGCTTTTCCTATCGTCTATGGAGACCTGATTGATAATATCTATCAGCTTCTAAATACACGCACTAAAAAAGGAAATACCTTGATTGATCAGCTGGTTAGTGATGGATTTATTCCTGAAGACAATCATTACCACTACTTCAATGGCAAGAGTTTGGCAACCTTTTCTACAAACAATGTCATCGTGAAGTTGTTTATGTTGAGACTGAATAGATTCTGATAAAGATGGTCTACCTGACCTCATCAAGGTAAATATCATTCGTCCATCATGCTAATGGAAAGATTCCAGCTGTCATGACAGCAAGTCCATACCATCAAGGAACCAATGACAAAGCAAGTGATAAGGCCCTCTACAAAATGGAGGAGGAATTAGCAGTTAAAGAACCTCACAAGATTAGCTTGGAGGAGCCTACATTGGATTTGGTTGATCCTGTCGGCCAAGCTCAACTTGTTTCTGAAGCTGAAGAAAAACTCACTCATATCAATAGTAGCTACACTTTAAACGACTACTTTCTTCCTAGAGGATTTGCCAATATCTACGTATCAGGTCTTGGTACCAGGATTCTCAAGGTCAGATGACCAATGGTGACTACCGACAAGTTGAAGCCTACAAGAATGTTATCGATTGGCTAAATGGTCGTTGTCGTCTTTTACGGATCATAGTCGTAAACGTCAAGCAAAAGCTGATTGGTCAAATGGTAAAGTGGCAACTACTGGTCTTTCTTACCTAGGAACAATGTCTAACGGCCTTGCTACTACAGGAGTTGATGGTTTAGAAGTCATTATTGCTGAAGCAGGTATCTCATCATGGTACAACTATTACCGTGAAAAATGGTCTCGTGACAAGCTCCAGGCGGCTATCCTGAGAGGACTTCGATCTCATTAGATGAATTAATCTATTCTCGTAATCTCTAGCTGGTGACTTTATTCGTGAAACGAGGCTCATAAAGCTCCATAGAAGAACTCAAGAAAAATCTAGACCGTAAACGCAAGGATTATAACCACTTTGGCATGACAGAAACTACCTTCTTAATGCTAAAAAGGCTAAGGCTGAAGTTGTCTTCTCACGTTTGTCTTCACAAGACTGGAATGCAAAACCACTTCATGTCTCATCAAATGTTCAATGCTCTTCCAAGCAATATTAAGAAACATCCTTTTACCATAATCGGCGCCCATGTATACATCAACAACTGGTAGTCTATAGACTTCTGTGAATCCATGAATGCCCTTTTGACACAAAGATTATTAGGACAGAAAACTCAATATCAACTACCTGCAGTAATTTGGCAAGACACATACTGCCGAGCAAACTTGGTTGACTTTCTAAAGATTTTGGAAATCAAACTGACCATAAACATTTCTTTTCTTTAGGTACACGTGAAGCTGTCATTGAAAACCATTAGCAAGATTCTGACTTTGAACGTTTTTGGAAAGACCTACTCAAACCTTTAATAATGAACTCTATCAAGGAAAAGTCAATCAGGTAACTATTGACCTGCCAGTGACTGAAGATCTTCATATCAATGGTCGTGTTAAACTAAACCTTTCGGCTCAAGTCATACCAATAAAGGTCTTCTCTCTGCTCAACTTCTGAACTTGGTCAAAAGAAATACCTTCAACCTTATCCTGGAATCTTATCAGTTCGTACCCTTGATAATGGTCGCACTACTATGCTGGAAAACCTTTGCGAACTACCATTTAGTCCAAATGCTCAACGTGTTATCACCAAAGGCTATCTCAATCTTCAAAATCGTCATGATTTATTAAAATTGAAGAAGTTAAACCAGATGAATGGATGGAATTCCAATTTGAACTCCAACCAACCATCTATAAACTTCAACAAGGTGATACTCTACGCTTAGTACTTTATACAACTGACTTTGAAATTACTATCCGTGACAATACAGATTATCAATTAACTGTAGATCTTGCGCAATCTAGTCTAGAAATTCCGCTGCAGTGTATTTTAAACTAAAATAATCAATTTTTAGATTGTATCTTGATTTGAACAAGAATCCTCTGTAATTTTGTGTTACAGGATTTTGATTAGTATAAGTAAAATTAGATTATGAGAATAATGTGTAAACACCACTTTCAGGTTTCACAACCCTAAGTAATCATAGAAAAAGACACCTATGTTTAAGATTAACAATTAGTCATCATCTTTTTACGACGGCTAAGTGTTGCAGGCAGACCAGCAAGACCTGTAACTACTCCCATTAGACCGTAGTTGCTGCGAATCAGCTGCCCCAGTATTTGGAAGTTGTTGGGGACTTGGAGTTTGTTCAGAAGGTTTACCTGGAGTTGGTTCAACTGGAGTTGAATCTTTCACAAGTTTGTATACATAAGTTACATTCTTATCGCCTTCAACCACTTTACCTGTTGTAGGATCTGTTGTTGTCAAGTGACCTTGTTCGTCAACTTGACCTACTGTGTAGTTACCTGCTGGTACCAATTCATAAGTCTTACCTTCGAATTCAATAGTTCGTGGACGATTATCTACTACTGTATCGTAGTCTTTATCAACAGGTTGTTCAAATTCATCTGTTACAGATGCTTTGATTGTGTTACCTTCAGTATCCTTATAGTGAACGTAAACATTACCTACTTCTTGATAAACATAAGTGATGACTGATTTTGGTTTATCAACTTTTACCCCTAATTGGATCAGATGACTCAAGGTGTCCATCACCATCAACTTTACCTACTGGGTAGTCACCCTTAGGTACGATCTTATATGTCTTACCATCAGATGTCTTGATTGTGTTAGGTTTTTCACCTTCTTCAGTTGTGTTGTACGGTGTGTCGTATGGTGAATTAGGAGTATCTTGACGAGGATCCTAATCACTTTACCTTTTGTATTTACATAAGTAATGATAACTTCACCTCAGGTTGAGTTGGTTCTTCTTTAAGTTTGTAAACGTATGTTACATTCTTACTGCCTTCGATGACTTTACCGGTTGTAGCGATCATCTCCTGTCCAGTGACCTTGTTTCGTCAACTTGACCTACTCTGTAGTTACCTGCTGGTACCAATTCATAAGTCTTACCTTCAAACTCGATTGTTTGTGGGCGGTTGCCTACTACTGTGTCGTAGTCTTTACCTCACTGGCTGTGCAAGTTCGTCTGTTACTGTTGGCTGGATAACTTTACCTTCAGTATCTACGTAGTGAACATAAACGTTACCAGTTGGTGTTGACGGATTTTCTTTGATTTCTTTATAAACATAAGTAATCTTAGAAAGTGGTTTTTCTACTTTACCTTTGATTGGATCTGAAGATTCAAGATGTCCTTCGTTATCAACTTTACCTACTGGGTAATTGCCAGCTGGAACACGCTCATATTTTTTACCTTCGAACTCAATGTACTTAGGTTGTTCATCGTTTTCAGTAGTATCATAAGGTGTGTTGTAACTCGAGACTCTAGGAGTGTCTCTGAGTGTTGGACCCTTTAATTTTCACCATCATTCTCACGGATGTAAGTAATGATAACTTCACCTTGAGGTTTTTCACCTCAGAATTTGATGATGAGTTAGATGATGACTCAGAAACCGAAGTTGAAAGTGATTCTGATGTTGACACTGACTCAGAAGTTGATACTGACTCTGACGTACTTACTGATTCTGATTTAGAAACTGATTCTGATTCTGATGTTGAAACAGATTCTGGATGTACTCTACTGATTCTGACTCAGAGGTTGAAACAGACTCCTGATGTGCTTACTGATTCTGATTCTGAGGCTGATACTGACCCGATGTGCTTATCGATTCTGACTCAGAGGCTGAAACAGATTCTGAGGTGCTTACTGATTCTGACTCAGAGGTTGAAACAGATTCTGGAGGTGCTATTGATTCTGACTCAGAGGTTGAAACAGACTTCTGACCTGAGGTTGAAACTGACTCTGAGAGTTTACTGATTCTGATCTCAGAAGTTGACACTGACCAGATGTGCTTACTGATTCTGATTCAGAAGTTGACACTGACTCTGATGTGCTTACTGATTCTGTCTCAGAAGTTGATACTGACTCTGAGGTGCTTACTGATTCTGATCTGTGAAGTTGACACTGACTCTGAGGTGCTTACTGATTCTGGACTCTGAGAGTTGAAACTGACTCTGAGGTGCTTACTGATTCTGATTCTGACTTTAGATTCTGATTCTGAGGTGCTTACTGATTCTGATTCTGATTTAGATTCGACTTTAGATTCTGATTAGACTCTGATTCTGAGGTGCTACTGATTCTGATTCTGATTTAGATTCTGATTTAGATTCTGACTCTGAGGTGCTTACTGATTCTGACCTCGTAGTTGATACTGACTCTGAGGTGCTTTACTGATTCTGATTCAGTAGTTGATACTGACCCAGATGTGCTTACTGATTCTGATTCTGATCTTGAAACCGACTCTGAGGTGCTTACTGATTCTGATTCTGAGGTTGAAACAGATTCTGAGGCGCTTATCGATTCCTGACTCAGAAGTTGATACTGACTCTGAGGTGCTTACTGATTCTGATTCGAAGTTGATACTCGACTCTGATGTGCTTACTGATTCTGATTCAGAAGTTGAAACAGATTCTGAGGTGCTTACTGATTCTGACCTCAGAAGTTGACACTGACTCTGAGGTGCTTACTGGTTCTGACTCTGAGGTTGAAACTGACTCTGAGGTGCTTACTGATTCTGATTCTGAAGTTGATACTGACTCTGATGTGCTTACTGATTCTGACTCTGAGGTTGAAACAGATTCTGAGGTGCTTACTGATTCTGACTCAGAAGTTGATACTGACTCTGAGGTGCTTACTGATTCTGATTCTGATGTTGAAACAGATTCTGATGTGCTTACTGATTCTGATTCTGATATTGATACAGACTCAGACGTTGATACTGATTCTGATGTTGATACAGACTCAGACGTTGATACTGACTCTGATTCTGATATTGATACAGACCCCTGAGTACTTACTGATTCTGATCTTGAAACTGATTCTGAAGTGCTTACTGATTCTGATTCTGAGGTTGATACTGACTCAGATGTGCTTACTGATTCTGAGGTTGAAACAGATTCTGATGTGCTACCGATTCTGATTCTGATGTTGATACAGACTCAGATGTTGAAACTGACTCTGATGTACTTACTGATTCTGATTCTGATGCTGAAAACAGATTCTGATGTACTTACTGATTCTGACTTAGATACAGATTCTAATTTAGATTCTGATTCTGACTTAGATACTGATTCTGATTTAGATTCTGATTCTGACTTAGATACTGATTCTGATTTAGATTCTGATTCTGACTTAGATACTGATTCTGAGTTTAGATACTGATTCTGATTTAGATACTGATTCTGATTTAGATTCTGATTCTGACTTAGATTCTGATTCTGATTTAGATACTGATTCTGATTTAGATTCTGATTCTGACTTAGATTCTGATTCTGACTTAGATACTGATTCTGACTCAGATACAGATTCTGACTTTAGATATCGATTCTGATTTAGATACTGATTCTGATTTAGAAACTGATTCTGATTTAGATACTACTTCGACTCTGACTGTGATATTGATGCAGAGTTAGACTGTGATTGTGATTGTGACTCAGAATCTGTCATCCCTACGGTAGTAGTGTACTGTATCACCAGATGGTTTTTCATTGGCTGATGGGATAGAGAGTGGTTACCGAATCCACCAGTAGTTTTCACTGGTTTACCAGAATCATCTGTCCTAATTGTCTTACCATCAGCTAGCAAGGCATACTTCGTACGTCCACCGATAACGTTCTGCGTGTTACCTCCAGTTGCTGAGTTCTCAGTCCTTTTGGTTCATCAATGAACATGTAATCTACTTCACCATGGTGCCCCTTTGCATACCAGCCTGTGATGTAGGTAAGTCCTTCATCAGGCTTATCAGGATTGTGCCATGGAGACACAGCTAACTCATAATCACCATTCTTGCTTGATACTAAAGTCTTAGCATCATCCATATTTGTTGCCGATGGAATATATTTTTCACCTGGTTTAACTACTGGAGTTGTGTAAACAAGTGTGTAACTATTCGTATCTCGTATTGTTAGCCATCGTTGACTCATTGAACGTAGATACAGCTGAAGGATCCAATACATAGATTTTAGTTACTGTTGAACCATCATTGGCAACAACTTCACGAATACGTTTTACGTAATAATGAGCACGAGTTCCCTTAAGTTCCGCATACTTGGTTCCTACAGAGTTTCCAAGTTCACCTGATGTAGTTGAGGCATCTGCTTCTTGGTACAAGACATAGCCATCAAATGAACGTGGATTTGATGCAGTGTAATTTTGACCTTGGATACCTGTTTGAGTATATGAAGCAAGTTCTGTTTCATTACCAGTTGGTTTGTAGCTTTGAGTTGAGGTATCTCCAGTCGAACGGTTTGCATCATAAGTTGAAGATGCTGTATCAACTACTTTATAGTGAGTTGTTTGATCCATCTTAGTGGATGGTACACCTGTTTGGATATTTGGTTTAGTTTCGCCTTGGTTGGCTGGTGCTAAGTAGTCATAGATTTGTTCTGTCTTTTTAGCGAATGCTACATCTTCGTTATTCTTGATAATAACATCTACAGTTGCAGAACCTCCATCGTTTGACTTGTTATAAATAAGGTATGGATAGTATTTATTAGTTGAAAGATTACCAAGGTTAACTTCTTTACCAGAAAGTGCAGAATTCAACGTTGTGTTGGCAACTTCATTACCTGTATTCTTATCTACCAAACGTACATAAACATCAGGATTATTTGAACTATTTGTCTTTATCAACTGACAATGTCACATAATAGTTTGTATTGTACTCTTGGTTGTATGATTTAAGATTCCAAATACCAAATGTCATACGGTTAATTCCTGGATCTGCCATGTAACCTGCTGGAATGCTTTGTAGCTTTGTCTGTAAGTGTCGCTCCATTTGCATCATCCATACCTGGAGTTACACTGACACCTGCTGAAAGTGTTTTTGAAGTTGTAATTGCATCCAACTGAGCTGAAATTGCTGGAGCGCCATTAACTGTTGTGTTGCCAGTAAAGCCTGCCGCAGTCAAAGTTGCCATCATGTCATCCACTGACTTGCTTAAGTGTTCGCGTTGGTCAGCGTATGCTTGAGCAGACGCGTTTGCATTAATCAAGTTATTACTTGCTGTTAATTCTGTTTTGTACTTTAGTAATTGCAGCATTGATAGCTAATTTTAATTCTGCGTTTGTAAGATTTGAAACATAGTTACCTGCAATATGGTTTAACAAAGCTGCTTCTGATTCATTTTGTTCCGAGACAACTTTGTTATTTGATGAACTTACTTTCTTCTCTTGCGATCCACTACAGTTTCAGATGAAACTGTAACATCCGCTGTTGATTCACTTTGAACTTCTGAAAGTGTTACTGCTCTCTCGCTCAATAAAGTTGACTCGCTTTCAGATACTGATTCACTTAATGAAGCTGTTTCGCTTGCAAAAAGTGGATTCACTCAATGATACTGAAGATGACGTAGAAAGACTTGCTGATTCTGTCGTTGATTCAACTGCTTTCTCTGAAACAGAGGCTGAATCTAATGTTGATACAGAACCTAGTACTAAACTGTCTGTTTCAGCAAGAGTTTCTTCTTTCACCTCTGATGCTGTTGCAACTTCGTTTCCAGCTTCTGCTGCATACGCTGTGTTGGCAATAGATGTAGCTCAAGAAGAGCTCCAGCTGCTACCATCCCTTTTCAACAAGCCTCGACTTGTCATCTCTTTGGTCGATACTGAGTCTTCTCGTATCTCTGCAACAACAGTCTCTTCGACTTGACCACGAATCACTTTGAGTAAGCCAAAGCTTGAAGTAGATGCACGCAAACCAGTTCTTACCCGACTTGATCAATTTGAACCGAGTCACTCGATCCGTTTCACGGAATTCTCCTTTCGAACGTTTAAAAACATTTGTTCTCCTCTATATATTTTTCACTTTAATGGCACATTATTTCTAACCTAAATTCAAACAATTATGTGCTGAGTATATAAAATTTTTAAATATATACTTTCATTAACCATAATTGAAAAATTACAATATTTTTGCTTATTTATAAAGGGTTTATTTGTACTAAAAAGAGTTGCTTCTCTGTTCTAAATTAATATCAACTTTAACAAGATAAATAAAAATATGAAATATAGTAATTTTTAATGATTACTTTTCTTGAGAAAAATATAAATATTTATATGAATTAATTTATTTAAAAACAAATTTTCAATTGTAATTTATTATGTTGACTCAAACTTTTATTAATGATTAGATAAAAAGCAAACATTAAAAAGTTTGCTATCCAAAAATATAAATAACGTTTAAAATATACTAATCAAAGATCATTCATCTTTTGAATACGATTAACTAATGTAGCAACGCAATAAGGCAGAGATGCCCGCAATAAACAGACCAGATGTAGCTCTTGTTCCAGTTTTAGGTAGTCCTACTTGAGATTTTTGAGAACTTAGTGAAGAAATTTCTCTGATTCTGACATTGATATCGACTCTGACGTTGAAATAGATGCTGAAGATGACACTAATTCTGATGTAGATTCAGATTCTGATGTAGAAACTAACTCTGATGTGCTTACTGATTCTGACGTTGACACAGTCTCAGATGTTGATACGGATTCTGAAATAGATACAGAATCTGAGGTTGAGACGGATTCTGTAGTTGATATTGATTCGGAGTTAGATACTGATGCTGAGCTGCTTACCGACTCTGACGTTGAGATTGACTCTGATTTTGATACATATTCTGAAATAGTTATAGACTCAGATTCAGATGCTGATACTGATTCTGAAGTAGATATAGACCCTGCTGATGATTCAGATTTTGAAGTTGACATTGATTCTGATGTAGATTCAGACTCTGATGTTGAAACTGATTCAAACTTAGATAATGATTCCGAAGTTGAAACTAATTCCGAGATCGAAACAGATTCAGATACTGACTCTAATATTGAGACTGAGACTAATTCTGACTCGGATTTAGAATCTGAATCTGAGGTTGAAACAGATTCTGAGGTACTTACTGATTCTGATTTAGAAACAGATTCTGACTTAGATACAAATTCTGATTCTGATGTTGATACTGACTCAGATGTGCTTACTGATTCTGACTCAGAGGTTGAAACAGATTCTGAGGTGCTTACTGATTCTGACTCGGAGGTTGAAACAGATTCTGAGGTGCTTACTGATTCTGACTCGGAGGTTGAAACAGATTCTGAGGTGCTTACTGATTCTGACTCAGAGGTTGAAACAGACTCTGAGATGCTTACTGATTCTGACTCAGAGGTTGAAACAGATTCTGAGGTGCTTACTGATTCTGACTCGGAGGTTGAAACAGATTCTGATGTGCTTACCGATTCTGATTCTGAGGTTGAAACAGACTCTGAGGTGCTTACTAATTCTGATTCTGAGGTTGAAACAGACTCTGAGGTACTCATCAGATTCAGATTCTGATGTTGAAACAGATTCTGAGGTGCTTACTGATTCTGACTCTGAGGTACTTACTGATTCTGATTTAGAAACAGATTCTGACTTAGATACAAATTCTGATTCTGATGTTGATACTGACTCAGATGTGCTTACTGATTCTGACTCAGAGGTTGAAAACAGATTCTGAGATGCTTACTGATTCTGATCTTGAAACCGACTCTCGAGGTGCTTACTGATTCTGACTCGGAGGTTGAAACAGATTCTTGAGGTGCTTACTGATTCTGACTATATAATGATTCCGAAATTGAAACTCAATTCCGAGATCGAGACTGATTCTGATACTGACTCTAATATTGAGACTGATTCTGACTCGATTTAGAATCTGAATCTGAGGTTGAGACTGACTCAGATGTTGAAATAGATTCTGATGTTGATACTGATTCTGAGGTAGATACTGACTCTAATGCTGATAATGATTCTGATGTAGCTATAGCTATAGATATAGATTCAGATTCAAATGCTGAGACTGATTCTGATGTTGATTCAGACTCTGACGTTGACACTGACTCGGATGTTGATGCGGATTCTGAGATAGATACAGACTCAGATTCAGACTCAGATTCAGATGTCGATACTGATTCTGATGTAGATTCAGATTCTGACGTTGATACAGACCAGATGTTGATACGGATTCTGAAGTAGATATTGAATCAGATGTTGATACAGATTCAGATTCTGAGGTTGAGACGGATACTGATGTAGATACAGACTCATATTCAAATGCCGAGACTGATTCTGAAGTTGACACTGACTCAGACATTAATACTGATTCTGATTCGGATGTTGATGCGGATTCTGAGATAGATACAGACTCATATTCTGACGTTGAAACTGATTCAGACTTAGATACTGATTCCGAAGTTGAAACTAATTCCGAGATCGAAACTGATTCAGATACTGACTCTAATATTGAGACTGAGACTAATTCTGACAAGGATTTAGAATCTGACTCAGAGGTTGAAACAGATTCTGAGGTGCTTACTGATTCTGACTCTGACGTTGACACTGACTCGGATGTTGATGCGGATTCTGAGATAGATACAGACTCAGATTCAGACTCAGATTCAGATGTCGATACTGATTCTGATGTAGATTCAGATTCTGACGTTGATACAGACTCAGATGTTGATACGGATTCTGGAAGTAGATATTGACTCAGATGTTGATACGGATTCTGAAGTAGATATTGACTCAGATGTTGATACGGATTCTGAAGTAGATATTGACTCAGATGTTGATACAGATTCAGATTCTGAGGTTGAGACGGATACTGATGTAGATTCATATTCTGAGATTGAGACTAACTCTGATGTGCTTACTGATTCGGACGTTGACACAGACCAGACGTTAAAACTGATTCGGACTTAAATACTGAATCTGAGGTTGAAACTAACTCTGATGTGCTTACTGATACCAAGGTAGATTCTGAAACCGATGAACTGACTAACTCAGATTCAAGTACAGAAATACTTTCAATCTCTGACAAACTAAGCGAAATGCTTATTGAAAGCGACTGTCTTCTAGGATCCTCTGTTAAAGGAACGGTCACTGTATTCGAAGTATTGTCTTTGAAGATAACCGTTACTTCACCTGTAGACGATATTGAGTAAGTCTTGAAATCCTTGGATGAAATCAAACGAGGATTTGCATCTTTGAACTTCTGCCATACTTGTTCTTTTTCCGGGTCCGTCAAATTTAAAAGATCAGATACTTGTGTATTAGACTTGACTTCCATAATCGGGTTTCGAATCCCATCATTCTGTGGTAAGACTTTAATGCGAAAGGAACGATCAAGAAATTGATTTCGTTCATTAGTAAAACGAACCGTAATCGTATAGATTTTGCCTGGTTCAACAACTTCATTATCTCCAACCTTACCTTCAATAAGCATAGGCGCAAATGGTGTTTTTAATGTGGCATTCGGAACTAATACACCGTCAACACGATCACTGTTAGGAGAATACCCCATATATGTCAAAATGACCCCACCAGATTGTTCTCTAACAATATATTGCAGTCGAACGGGGTCTGAATTATAGGCTGTAATCAGATGATTATTGGCAGGTCCACTCATAACAAAACGGTGTTCGCTAAACTCTGTTCTCTTCCAATCACCGATATTACGGAGTCACGATTTGCAGTTACACGATATGGCAGCATTAACCAGTCGATTGCGAACGATTTTCGCTTGACTAACTACTCCTATTCTATCAGAGGATGGATTTGAGAGTTCCTTACGTAGTGACTCTAATGTTTCCTCTCCTAAAAGAGCTAGTTCATTCCCACCTTCTAAAGTTTTCACTTGGTCAATGTAAGTATATATATCTCGTGCAATGATTTTTATTTGGTCTTCTGAATTTCATATAATCTAGGAGATATTGATTCAGCTCGCTGAATCTCTGAAGCCAAGATAGTAGCCGATTCACTTGCCTTGATCCCTGAAACTCAGCCAACGAATAAACTACTGAAGTAGAGTCTTCAGGTGAAAAAGATTTGCTCTCTCATATCAGTTGAATCTAAACTATTGAACTAACGATTGATTTTTCATCAACAGCTAACACCAGGCTGTCTTTTTCCAATTACTCCCACTTCCGAATCCCACTCAGAAGCTATTTCATTACTGCTTTCTTCGTCGTACTATGGTAGGATGGGAAAGGCTTGATGCTCCCTAAAATTGTACCTGCTGTAATTACTCTCTCTTCAAGAAAAATGATGGTTTGGTACGAATCATGAAACCCTTTCTCCATTTTTCCTTGAAATAACGAAATACTGTAGAAGATGGTACTCGAATCCAACTTTTCCCTGATTTGACTAATTTAAAGCGTGTAATTTGTCTCTCTCACCCAGGATCTTCGTACTCAATAGTTTAAATCTCCTGTACTCTAAATAATATTCTCTATTGATTATACACGATTATCATCCATTTTTCAATAAATTTATCTTAAGTTTCAAAGGTAATTTTTCATATATAGAAAGCAAACCTCCTAGAGATTTGCTTTTCATCATTTTTTCAGAACTTACCAATATAGTAATTCCTCCAAGAGGGCCATAAACCCAGCTTATAAAGCCCTATGAAATAATTATTTCAGTTTCTGATAGTTACCACATAAGATCGGTGAAAACTTTGTGAAGAATTTTCTGATTCTTAGATTGATACTGACGGTTACTAGTCGAGAGATTGTAGACATCAACTCTAAACATTTTTTCAAATATACTAAATAGTAAGATTTAAAAATATATCCTATTTGATTTGTGTCATTATCATATGTAAAAACAAAACTAAAAGAAATAGGATACTCAAGAATAGGGTCGTAAGTTTAAGCCCTCGATGAGAGCGCCAATAGTTTGGTTTCCCCAAATTACTAGTTGCATCAGTCGATAAAGATTGCTTTTGGCGAGGTTGGAGGATGATTAAAATTACTAATCCAAGAGATATTGTAATGATGCCAGCTACAAATATCAAATCCATCTTATGATCCCCCTAAAACTCTAAATAGGGTGAATAAAACTCCGAATAAAATTACGAGACCTATAACCACATTAAAAATAACATTGATTCTTTCCGAACGCGTAGTTTTTTCCTTTTCTGGAGGACGTCTCTTAAGTGCTTCCATCCGGCCTTCGACTTCTTTGTAAAATAAATCTTTCCTATGATCAGACATTTCCATCTCCTAGTCCTTCTTGAAATCTTGTGCGAAACTCATTCATTTCAACCGCACTTGATTGTTCAATTTGAAGCGCAACAGCTCCTTTATAATGATCTACCGACTTGTAAATTTCATTAATCCGGTTTACAAGAGGCACTTCCTGCCCTTGCTCGAATATATGCTCTTTGGCTATATAGCGTTTATCATGAACAGTATGAGCGAAGCCAAGAATCACTTGTTTATGTTCAAAGGCCTTATGAACAATCCTTGTACCTCCATAATGAGTTGATATCTAGATAGATACTTGAAACTCTCAGTAACTCTTCGATTCTTTTTTGACTAATATTTTGGTATAGAACGACATTGGGATAGCGAACCATACCTAATAGCATAGGCGACATTTCTGTCAAGGCTGCAACTCGAAAAGTCACATTAGGAGCTTGCTCAACTATATAGGACAAGGCTTCAATTTGGTCTGAATTTGTCAGGACAAAAGCATCCTTTCGAATATCCTCTTTTTCAGTAAATTCATAAATATAACCTAGAGGACCAAAGAAACTATGCTGCTCTTTTGAGCTAGCAATGCGATGGTAGGTATCGGTTTGAGGAATTAAAATCTTTTTAGTACGAACAGGCTGACTATTTAAAATGAGCTGCATATTCCCAGGTATACTATCATAAAGACGTTCTTGCCAAACTAAGATGTCCTGCCCTAGAATCCCCTTACTTCCTAACTGAAGACTAACACTAAAGGATGTAGCCAAGGTATTATAGATTAGTCTGTCTAAGTCAAATCTTCTGTATTCTAGATAAAATACATAGAAATCTAAACGATTCTTGAAAATCCGGATCGGTTGGTTTTTCAAGGTTAAGATCAGGTCGCCTGTTTGGTGATTCTCTGTCAAACGCTCTAAACCTTCTTCAAAATAAGTGGTCACTAGTTGTTTACCATCTGTATCACAGGTTGTGGTAGCAATGTGTCGGCCGTATTGATCATAGCGTTCAATTAGAACAATTTGCCCCTTATTATCTATCCATTCCACTCGTTCTACAATTCGTTTATAAGAAGGTGCGTAGTAATAAATCTTGGCTTTTACCTGACCGTAATAGTTAACTTGAGCCATGGTATTAACACCTGCAATCTCCCAGAAATCAGGGACTCTGACCTCGTTAAAGAAACGGCTCCCTCTTCTCAACTTTTGTTGACCTAAAAGTAAATAAAAGGAGATTCCACACCATCTGGTAGAAAGCCATTTGGCTCCAACACAACTGTCGGATGCTCATAACCTGCCTCTTTGAGAGAATGGAGCAAATCCTGACTTTCACGGGAATAAGTATCAAACAAATTCAGCATGGGTCACCTCTTCTATCAACTGAGTCCAAGCCTCTTCAACTCGACTGGTTAAAAATCTTCAGCACGCGCATAGGGACGCTTGACGCATAGAATCAAGTTCTTTATTTTGGTACAACTTAACAATCTTTTCAGCAAAAGAAGCAGTTATACGTTCTACAACTGATCTGCAGAAATTTTTCAAAGCAAGTAACCATTTTCCCCTTGGCTAACAAAAGTTTGGTTACCATAAGGTACATCAAATCCAATAATTGGTAATCCAGAACCAATTGCCTCCATCAAGGTTAAGCCAAAACCTTCACTGGTTGACGCAGATAGATAAACCTCATAGTTCTTGTGAGACCTCAGCTAAATCTGCATGTCCTTTAAGTTGGATATAATCAGAAGCACCAAGTCATCAATCAGAGAAAGAAGTTTCCCTTCTTCCTCCTCCCTTTCCATAGATATCAAAAAGAAAGTTCTGGAATTTCACGTTTTGCACGCACAACAGAACGAACCAGCCAGTCGATGTGTTTTTCAGTAGCCAAGCAGAGCTGTTATCATTGAGAAAGGCTTACGTTGATCAGACATGACAGCTCGCTAAGCTACCAACAGGGATTGAATAGATAGATGGGACATGATCCGTATACTTTACAAACTGCTTGCTAAAACTTCCTTTTGACGGTCCGTTGCTACGATAAAAGAAATCAACCTTGTCTCGCATTGGTAAATTGATAATCGTAGTAATTATTCCATAAGATATATCTGGTCATCTGTACTATTAGCACTATAATGCTCCGCATGAACCACGACACCCAGGCGAGGCTTTTGAGCTTCCTCAAAAATAGGTTGGCCAATATTGGTTCTGCGGTTCAAAAATAACAAGGTCTTGTTGGTCAAATTAAGAGTCTGCATAAAATAGCGGATTAATTCCTGACGCCTACTAAAAACGATCTCGGAAAAACGGAAAACTTCTCGCCCATCTGCCATCTGCATACTATAGGCTACACTTCCATTTTCATTATAAAAACGACGCTCAATTAAAGTAGCTTGATTGTTTTTAGGGATAAAGAACTCTGTACAATATCTAGTATAAGAGAAATAGTCTTACGGACCAAAAATTCCTCTAGAAACATATTCACAACGCTCAACAAAAGGACTATTCTCGTTCCGCAAATAACAAGTCAAAAACTGTCCTGTTCCTCATAGAAAAAACGTCTAATTTTCCCTTCTGTTTCTTCCCTACTTGGATTGCCATCAAAACCAGCTAGTACTTGAGAAACTCTATAAGTGGTTGGTGCAATCTTAAGATCTGTGAAATGAGTATAGAGCCATATAATCTCATCATCTTTGAAACCGATATTGTCGGTTAGATGTTGAATATTGTTTGCCAAAATCATGTCCATAAAAATAAATTTAGCAGGTTCCTTGATATTTCTTAATAATTTTGCTCGGTAGGCTTGGGCATACTCTACACCACTACTTGCCCAACCTATCCCTAAATTGATATTGTATATAGTCATAAGGTCCTCATCTTTAAGGGAGATATGAAAACAATTTCCTTTTTATTGATTTCTACTCTACTAAGTAAGAGATTTTCGAATCATCTATTCTTTTGATAAAAATTTCATTCTCTCAAAAGATTGATAAGCTTCTTGGAAAAATTCGACCAAAGGATTCTTTTTGATTGGTATATTGACCCGTTAAAGCTGTTCTCAATTGTTGCAAATAATCGATCTGCTCACCCAATTCTCATCAATGGCCTTTAAAATAGCCATCCGTTGAAATTGTGCAACTACTTCATCTGTTCCTAAAATCTTATATTTGCTTTCTAACTCATCCTGTACGATCTCCAGAGAAAAATTCTCCTTCATTTTTATTAGATCTGGAATGATTGATGGTTTTTAGTAGGTCAACTTGGTAACTGACATTATCAAGGATATAACGATAAAAAGCAATCGGCTCTTCATAATCCTTATTTTTAGACACTTGGGCAAAGACATCACGCACAACTTGCTCCACAATATCATCTAAGCGTCCCTCTTTTTTGATTAAACAATCGCGTTCCTTATAAACCAAATCACGTTGAATATTCATGCTCTCCGCAAACTCTAAGGTCATTCTCCGACTCGCTTGACCCGAACTTTCACTAGCATTTTGGGCTCTTTTCGACCAGGTTTCTATATTTACGTTTGGTTAGTGCCTTTGTAGCATCAATTCTTCTGTCTACGTCATAATCATGATAGGTCTCTTGAATCCAATCAGGCCCCCAGTTTTTCATCAGATCATCTTCAAGCGAAACAAAGAATTTAGTGCGACCTGGATCTCCTTGTCTTCCTGACCGTCCACGGATTTGCAAGTCAATTCGTTGGTTCATCATTCTTTCAGTACCAACTACAACAAGACCGCCTAACTCGGCGACTCCAGGTCCTAATTTAATATCTGTGCCTCGCCCAGCCATAGAAGTTGCTACTGTCACAGCACCATTTTGCCCAGATTCTGAAATAATTTGAGCCTCACGAGGAGCATTGTTGGCATTCAAAAGATTATGAGCAATCCTTCCCGCAAGAGAAGATTGAATAGAGAGTTGACATCTCAACTGAACCGACTGAAGACTAGAACAGGGGTTTCCCTCGCATGAACTTCTTTTTATATACTCTTAAAGATACAAAATCTTTTCTGGTAAAGTTAAATAAATTTGATCCGGTAAATCCTGCCTAATTTTTCGGTTGGTAGGTATTTTAATGACAGACATAGCATAGGTATCTGAGAAATTCAGCTTCTGCAACCTACCAGTCCCTGTCATCCCGCCAAGTTTTCTAAACATTTTTGAAGAGATTTTGCAGGTGATAGAAGCCACTAGCCTGTGTTTCCTGTGTTAACTCTAGCCCCTCCTCGCCTCAATAGCCTGGTGAAGCCCTCCTTGAAGGCGAGTCATCTCCATCAAACGACCAGTCGCTTGGTCCATAGTACCAACTTCTTTTACTCCTCGTTTATTGGGATGAATTACATAATCTTTATCCCTTATAAAGTTCTTATTAGCTTGGAGAGCTAAGCTGATATGGCGAACTAAGTCACGATGTTCAGGATCATAAAGATTTTTGATTCCTAAAAAAGATTCAGCTGACTGAGCTCCTTTTTTAGTTAACCAAACATCGTTTTTATCCTCATCAACTTTGAAATCTTTCCCTTCTTTAAAAGTTTTGATCAAAGTATCAATGATTCCATAAAGATTAGATTGAACACGAGGAGAGCCTGAAATAATCAAGGGTGTTTGTGCACTATCCAATAAAACAGAGTCAATTTCATCCACAATCGCATAATTGAAGTCTGCTAAAAACTGTCCATCCACAGATGCGGTTAAGTTTTCTGTCAAGTAATCAAAGCCTAAACTAGTATTTGTTGTATAAACAACATCTGGACTTGTAGATTTCTCGTTTAACTTCTGGAAGTATTTCTTCATCTTCAGAAACCTTCAAAGGAACACCAATTGTCAGTCCAAGGAAACGATAGACCTGTCCCATCTCTTCGGCATCTCGAGTAGCCAAGTAGTTATTGGTTGTAGTGACCATAACTCCCTTACCTTCTAATGCATTTAAATAGACTGGCATATTGTGGCGGTCAATGTTTTTTCCTTCACCCGTATTCATCTCTGCAACATTTCCTTGGTGAAGAACAATCCACCCATAACTTGAACATCATAGGAAACACACCCAAAACCCGTTTATCTGCTTCACGAGCCACAGCAAAAAGCTTCCGGTAAGATATCATCAAGAGTCGCTCCCTGCGCTAAAAGTGTTCACGAAACTCTCCTGTTTTATCCTGTAATTTCTTTTTGGTCTGTTAATTGGGAAATACGATCTTTCCAACTATTGACTTTCTTTAAGATCTTATTAATTTTTCTCAATTTTATAGTAATCCAATGATTTCCTCTTTTACTAGCATTATAATCATCTAATTAAGAACATCATCCTTTTTAGACGAGCTGGGTGTAATTGTAAAATAGTGGAAGGTAAATTCTTGCATACCTGCACTTAGTAAGCGTACTTGGTAGCTATACGCGTATTCTGGGTAAACAAAGGACAATGTTCTGTCTGTTGTCACTTGACGTTTAACTGTAACCCCAAAACGGTCCTGAAACACGATCTCCACCATAACATTATGAGAAGGATCAGAAGACATGCATATATCCAAGCTGTAAGAATCTCCTCTCTTCAAAAGAGGAAGACTAGGCGCCATTCGATCTTTACCATAATTGGTGATTGACTGCCATTTTTTTATAAGCTGACCTGAAGGCATTAAGGGATTTTTGAATCGTACCTTATCTTTTGCAAGTCCTTGAATCTCCGATCCCCATAAGTAATCTACTGAGGAAATTGGACCCCAATACAATCGATTGATTTTGTTTTGTCTAATTTCTATCATTCAATCCTTCCAAAATCTCTTTCCATGATTTCCATAAACTGTGTTACAAACCACTCAATAATAGGTGCAGTTGCATCATTATGTCGACCAGGACGACTTGAACTAATAATCCGAACAGGATAGTCATAAAGTGCTTCTAAGAGGTGTGAATAAGCTTTCTGATCATAGTCATCATCCCTCATATAAGCTAAGGCCAAAATAGTTCTTGATAAATTTTCCTGGTTGAAATGATCCCAAAAGCGTTGGTTTAATAGATTTATTCCTTCCCAAGACACTTGTCCAATAATCAGTTGCATCATATCCAAGGATGTAGCAAAATCATCTGGACGTTTAAATTTAAGATTAGCCGCAACATCACCAATATTGATAAGAGGCTTACCAACTAAGATGGCATGAGGAGAGTATGGAGCGCCATAATAGAGTGCTCCAAAGCTCCCCATGGAAAGCCCAGAAAAATTCATTTCTTTTGAACTAAAGCCTAACCAGTGAAGTTGCTGATCAATGTAAGAACCAATCTTATTTTCCAGCTCATGAGTTCCAGGTAGAAAGAACCGCCCTCTAGACGTGATCTGAGAAAAGAATGAAGGACTACCCATAGCTTTCATCCATAAATCCTCAAATCCTTCAGCAGGTCGATAACCAGAGAAATAGACATGTTTAGTGGTGGCTTCAAATCACCTGGATGAAAATAAGCAAAAATTTCCTGACGCTTACTGTCTCTTAATGTGACAGCCCCAGGACTCATTTTCTCCAAAAGGTCCATGCGAAAATCGCTTATGTAGGGTTTCAGTCTTAATGCGCTCCCTGTCCCTTTGCATCGATAGAAAAGGCGATATAGTAGCGCTCTTCTTCATCTATCAAAATAGGATTCACCATTTGCGCTTCTGAATAGACAACTTCTTTTATCAAGTTACCCAGACTACCATTTTGGAAAAATTGTAGTCTTAACTGAAGCTGACAGGTTGGTACTTTTTCGTATTTCTAGCCAAAATTGATAGGACCAGAACCCTTCATAGTCATTGAATTGAAAATCCATTGAGCTGAGGCAAAAGCTTTCACTACAGGAACCATCCGTAGCTGCAAGAGAATGCTTTCTAATCACCGTTTGAACACCCGGAAAAATCATAGGTCGAATTCCGACATCACTCAGCTCCAAAGGCATCTCCGTAGCTGTTTATCGCCGAGGCAACGATCTCACAAGATATACAAAACTCTGCCTTATCCGGAAAAATCCCAAGCTTGCACTTGTTTTTAAGCGAAGCAAACTACTACTGGGTCAAAATATCCCTCCGAGAGTACTGCTAGTAAAAGATGGTGTATGGTTGAAAAACTGAATATCATCTTTCAGGATAGCAAGTCTTCCGGCATTCTATTGACAAAGCCCTGAATTTAGAAATTTCTTGCTCTTTCCATATATTCTTGCAGAGATGGTAGCTCAAAGTTTGAAAAATAATGCCAGCCAAGTCCTTGGGGAAGATTGATTAGTTCCTGCCAATTTTCAGTACCAATTTGAAGAATATACTAGTTTTAGATTGTCATTCATACTAACCTCATCCATCCTTCCCACATATCTACCAAACGATGACCAGTGTAATAGCTGAATCCGAGTAGACCAAGGATTCATTCCTAAGGTTTTAGGCAGATAAAAATAGTCCACACCTCTTACTAATTCTTTTTCTCCATTAGATAAAATATACCCATTCTTCAAGTGATCAACATATTCGGTCTTAGTACGATTGATTTGTGGAATACCAGCTGAAATTCCAGCACTTGTGTGTATAGGTCTGGTTCCTCCATTTAAATCGATAATCAAACGTGTTTGTTCTAATTCTTTTTAATAATATCGTTTTCGATTAAAGAAATTTTAACCTTTAACGATACTCAGACTCTTCTATAACAAGTTCATCATCCTGAATTTGATTCTTCCGAGCTTTTGAGAAATAGTTTGAGCTCGAACCGTTTCATGGGCTAATTCTTCTAGCTAAATTGATTGCTTGATTCTTAACGTTAGTACAAAGTCTTCTGATTCATTATAAAATACGAATACTAACTCAAACAAAAGGATTTTTAACTCAAAAAGCATCCAACAGAATCTTAAGAATATGGACAATGACTGTTCTTTGACCAACGTAATAATAAATTTTTGATTCTTTTTCGCTCTTGACTAGTCCCTAGTCGCAAGCGAGAATCAAAAGAAGTAACTCGATGAATTTTGGGACTCTAAAACAGGAGAAAATCGGATTGAAATCTTGGTTTTTCAGAATCTGTAATAATAATTTCGCTTCCTCTAGGCAGGATGTAAGGATAACTCGATGATAGAATTTGTCGTTTCATAAAAAGAAAAAGCACTTTTTGTCCCTCCACCTACTAAAAAGGTAAGTTAGCAGGATGCTGTAAAGGCAATTTGATCCTTGACTAGGAGCAAATTTCTAGCAGAGAGGACATTTTTCAGTAATGACTTCATCAATACCGTCATAAACTTCGTGTTTGAAACTATGATTTGAAATCCTTATTAACAATGACCAGGCTTCCTCGCTAAAATAGTTCTCTTAAAACCCATGTTCCAGAAGTATTTAGATACTCTTGAAAATACGGCTTATTTTCCTTGTAAAGAAAATAGCACTGAGATAAAAACCTCTGATCATCAAGATAATCTATATAGCTAATATTCCTTTTCTTAGATGAGTTATTGATAGTGATACTCATCCACCTCTCGTGTCAATTTTAGCAATCTGCTGACTCTCCAAAAAGCTAAAACCTGAAAAGGGAGTATAAGTAAAAGTGGTCTGACTTGGCCAATCTAAATCTTCAAATTGAAGAGGTAACATTTGTCTATCAGGTGAAACACCTGTATATCATCAAAATTGATAGATAGCCTGTCTCCAGTAAATCTTGACGATGTAGAAAATAACGCAATTGTGAGCATAGTGAGGGATTACTAATTTTCTGCCAATTCCTACTTCCTGAAAAATACGAACTTGGTTAATGGTATCATCAAATTCAACAGAATCTTCGGTCCAATACCAAGGTGTAATAGTGCTGTGCCAGATACGTTCTTTTCCGTACCAAGCTGGTATAAGTAATACATGGTAACTCCTAGAATAATCTCGCATATCTCTGGTTCACTTGAAGAGCACGAACTTCTTCACGAATGTTAGATATCATCCCGATAAACATTAGAAAAGTTCCGGAATCGCTGTCAAACGTAATAAATCTTTATCCCAAAGCTAAAACTAGGGTAAAGCTGTAAAAAGATGATGATGCAGAGTTCCAAAAACTGTTAAACGAAATACTAATCCCATTGATATATTTCTCAGTTTCCTTCCCAGGATAAACTGGAATCGATGTACCTTGAATTTCTCATCATCTGTATCCGCTATTTTTCTCCATTCATGTTAATGAAAGAGAAAGCAAACGATAAAGAGCAATCATAAAAGGTGTTAGAGAAGGAATCCAAATTGGCTCACTAATACCAGTTCCTGGCTGTTGGGCAATGCCCATTTAGCATTAGAATTCATATATGGAATCGTACAATAAAATATCATATTGAGGGATGTGAAATCAGCATGGCATGCTGCAAAGCGCATCCTCGTGCTGCAGCTTTAGCTTACTCTAAATAAGCGTAAGGACTTCAAATTATTATGAATTCCAAGTTTATTAACTGGAATACGGTGAAGGAGAATACTTCGACGATAACAGCCGTATAGACAAAGACTCAAAAATCAGAGCAAGTCCGACAGTAAATACCAACTACTAGGTATATCAATTTTAGAAAGAATCTGAGCGATATTCGCAGGTACAAAAACCATACCCGGCACACACACTGGGACAGAGCCCAGTCCCAGTGCAGCATTCAAATCCGATACAACCAGACCTGCGAGAAAGTTCCTGCAAACCATAATCAGGGTATTGAGACTGATAACTAGGAAGCGAATCCAAATTAGCATCTAGAAAGGTAACAAATAGAAACTGCTAAAGCTCAGCCACGATTGCCAAAGCAAGAGTTACATACATTTTCTACGCTCTACTATATCTGCTTGTCTTTTCTAAATGAAAATCGCTTAGATACTGTAAAACTATCCTCCATAAAATCACAGAAGACATCCAAGGAGGTATTAAACCAAGTTGAGTATATTGACATCTCCTCTTAGATTTCCGTCCCAGGATCGGCGCTAGTCAATCGTAATCCTGTAGCAGTATTTTCTTTCATTCAAATTGAGAGCTTTTTGATAAATCAACAAAAGGGAGTGAAATTTTTACCAATAAATAGATTAAGACAGCAATCAATCCAACATAACTGCTTCAAACTTCTAACATTTTACTAAATCTATTTCTTTCTCTTGTTTAGTTTGACCTTATCCAAGACTCATTTGTTGCGCTTTCTCATAAAGCAAACAAGAACACTGGCTTCTCCTTTATTCTAAATATTATTTCTTAAAGATTTCTAACAATTACCCAATTATTAGCTTAGTTAGCTTTTTTGTATTTTTCATCTACACAATCCCATCAGAAGATAAAAAGTTCTTCGTTATGTCGGAAGAACTTATCGCCTATTAACACTATTTCGAGAGATAATTCCAGAACAAACAACCAGAAGTTGTAACTGTTAACCGCGTTTAAGACCAAAAATAAATTCTGTTATAACCTATCAAGTCATCTAACTATCAGCATACTAGATAATCCGTTCCAGCTGATACACTATAAATAGAACAACTCCGCCTGAGATGTGTAAACTAAGCCGAAGCGCCCATCATCTTTTTTTCTGGACGTGCTAAACGAAGTACTGATTAGGATTATATGGTTAAAAAGTTCTTCTAGTTTTCTATTCCAGACATCTGCCGTAGAAACAAAATTTCCGTCAAAGCATCTCGGAAAGATATTGTCATCACCATAGTCATTCCTAGTTCACAAATTCAAACTCAAATTTTCCAATACGGACCAAATTCCATCTTAGCACTGCGAGGTTTGAGGCCGTATCAACACCTCCATCTCGGCACCACGAGCAATTTCATAACAGACTCATCACGGTCAAATTATCATGTTAAGAGTTTCATGTTATCACTGAAAGAACCCAAGTTGCATCATCATCACGACTGTTTTGTTATTTTTCTTCCTCATCAGCTATAATAAAATTCTTCTCCATTTCTGACTCATCATAAAGAAGAAACGGTGTCTCTGTCAAGCACTGCTGTGCGATCAAGCAATGCCATAAACCTTGCTTAGTTAGACCTGCAATTGGGAAATAGCTGGCAAGTCCTCAAACTCATCATAGTTGGTTGCCAATTTTTCTTGAACCGGCAAGGTTTTCCTGACTATCTGGGTGTCCATCTTATTGGCAATAACAATCTGTGACGCCCATCAGACGAAGGTTGTGATTCTAACTCTTTATTGATGGCTACAACAACTCGTAGCGATCACGTCCACTGGCTGACAGTATCAATGATGACATACAACGCGAAAAGCGCCCATTACGTATGAAGGAACTGAGTTCCCATCCCACACCTGACTGGCACCTTCGAATCTCATCCCAAAGCCGGCCACGGCAAAGGATTCACCCACTGAGTATTGACCATTCCCATGATTTGCAGCCTGATTGTTTTAAAGTGTAGGGTTCATTTTGTTTAGCAGAGGTAATTCACACTAAGTGGAGTGTAGATTACCTACAGATGGGAATCCAACCAAACCAACATCCGCAAGGATTTTAAGTTCTAACTGTAATTCACGTTCTTTGACTTTGTGTTCTCCGTTTTCTGAGATTTCTGGCGCAGGATTTTTAGGTGCTGCAAAACGAATATTTCGCGACCACTACGACCACACTGTGAGCCACGACGAACCCTTGTCCGCCTCTATCAAATCAGTGAGAACTTTCCAGTCTCCGCATCACGTACAGTTGTACCTTGGTGACGCGACAACAAATCAGCCCCACGGCCATGCATTCTCGCTATCATCCTTTCACCCGACTGGGCCTGAAATACTTAAGCAGTAACGGAAATCCATCAGAGTGCAAGCCCTCATCTACGACGAAAACGACATTACCACCACGACCACCGTCACACCCCATGGTCCACCATTAGACATATTTCATGAAAGGCAACCATGCCATCGCCACCATTTCCAGCCTCCTAACCTAATCTTTGGCTGCATTCAAAACATACTCATAATCTTTTCTCACTTTAAAAGGGCTGGGAAAATCCCAGACACCGAAAATATTCTATTGCAAGAGTTCTAATTGCTTAGAATCTGCTTTCTTAATACCCAATAGCAGTAGCAAAATGCCTGCTAGGTTACGGAAACAACATGATCATAACGATGAAAGTGTTAATTTTTCAAAGATTTTTACGCCACCCATTCCAATGCCACAATTTTTTCCTCCTATGTAATTTTAAATCTTAAAATTCTTCTGAAACTGGAGTTGATTGCTCACAAAATTAAATAAGCTAAAACACCCACCCATAACCGAAAGCCATTACCCTTAAATAATGAACAAGTGTTGGATCATTATTAAAAATAATACAACACCTGCAATATACACCACCAATTTTATTCTGCTACTTCATAAATTTTTATTCATTTTTTAACACTCATTTTAGTCCAACCACAGTCTCTAAAACTATTTAACTGCTTTCTAGAAGCTTTACTGCTTCGAACCTTTAACACGAGGCATAAGTAACAGCCTGTTGAGGTAACAAATACAGTCTTTAAAGAAACGTTTGCTTACTGACATCACCAGTTAATTCTTTCAAAATTATTTGAAATAATCGCGTCTAAGTAGAACCTTGAACATGCTTGGCAAAATTTCAGCAGAAACTTAAGGCATTTTTTCTCTGCCAATAACTTTGATCCATCCGGAGTAAGTAATTTAAGGTCAAACTGTTCCCAAGATCCTTTCCTGGTAATACAAGGTGTGGGTTCCAAACATTTTGCCTGTACAAGATTGTCTAGATAAGGATTTCCATGAGCACAACTGGTGTCTTTACTTCATGACTCTCCAAATAAGTTAGGCCCCGTCTCACTCTGTCGAAGCAGATATAAAGAAATCACAGCCTTATAATAAAGAGTTGTTCTCACTTAGCAATCTGCTTCGTAAAATAATCAGTCCTGAATGTTGTTGCAAAGCTGTTCTTGAGATTAATTCCTAGATAAGGACCATCCCCAGCAACAAACTTAATTTAACTTTCAGTTCTTCCTTTAGTATCTTTTAAAAGCTGCTATAGAACAGCTTGGATATTCTTTTCGTAAAGAAACACGAGCACTCCAAGAGCATTTCTTTCTCGTCTCCTTTGATACCTAGTTTTCACGGTGTCTCAGTTGTTCAGGTCCAACTTGTGTCTTTGAACTTAGCTAGATCAATCCCCTGTTGGTATCACTCTTTTTTCAACCTTGACCTTATAAATTGACACAGAAGATCGCCGAAATACCTTACTTGGACAAATGACACTATCTACATCATGCAAGAAGCTCTCTGACTCAACATTTGACCATGCTTGGTCGCATAATGCTCAGCACATATAGCATAGTCTTCGTACTGTACAGTATGAATAGAATTTTAACTCACGAGCTATCCATACAACTCAATAAAACTTGTTGAAAACTCAGTTTGCGTATGGATGATATCCAACTGGTATTGTTTGAGACTTCCAGCCTCAGGAAACCATTTGTAAGCGAAACGAGATTTGGTCTTCTAAAGAAAGGAACACTAGAATAATGAATAACTGCCAGTCTCATAATGATTGACATCCTATCGCTGTCGTGGAAGATAAAGACTGCATGCCCTTGTTTTCAAGCCTGCTTTCAAGCGTCTGAATACACCATCTGAACTGTGGAACAAGTATCTGTAACAATCCAACTGCATATACTACCTCATTTTTCCTAAAGCTGCTTGTTCCTGGATAATTTTTAGCCATATTCTGCTGAGATGCTCCTGAGTAACTTTGAAATAGCCTTGGCCTTTTCTTTAACTCCTTCAAAGCTTCTTGATGCCCAGTGGTTCATAATAGCTTGTTTCATCTCTTCCATATCGGTGGTTGGTCTGCACTGCCTTCTAGAATCACCTTACAAGATCTAAGTCCCGAAGCATACGGGAGCTTCACAACTCGCAGCTTCTGAATAGTCATCGGAAATAGCTCATTATAGCTAGGAAGTAAGAACAAATCTGGCCAAAGCATACAGTTCTCTCATCCGTCTCTACTCAATAACTCTAGGGAAAAATCAGATTTTCTGAGGATTATCCATGATTTTTTATAGCGTTCATAACCACCATCTGTGTAATCCCACCAAAATGGAGTAGCTCTCCAGCCTAAACAAGGTGGATATCCGGTAGTTCTCACAAGAGTGATGAAATCATCGACTTTACGCTTCTGAACCTGCCCAGCCCTTTCTACTACTACAAATTGATTTTCACTCAACCCCATATCTGTCGTGAAGCGATTTACTTTTTCTGTAAGAAAGTGGGTGCCATTTTCTTTGTTAACAAAGTTAGGAATATAGGTCACTCTTTCAATGAGAGGAACAATTAGTTACAAACCAAATCTTCGATAAAAGTAGGATTAACCACAACCATGTTCCATACGGTCATAGTACATGTAGTGTTTAATCCCTTTAAGAAGAACGTGAATTTCAAATCATTTTCTAAGGTGTCAGGTGTTGAAGTGGACAACCAATCTCACGACCTGAACGCTTCTTTGAAAAGCTGATAGATAATAAGGAATGATTAGATGAAAATGAGTAACATCAGTTTACAGGAAGATTCTCCGTTACAATTAGTTGGTCTTCGCATCACGTTTCGTGCGTTGCACAAGTTCACGGTAAGCTCCAGAAACACCTTGTCTCATACCTTTCACTCGAACCTAGGCATGTTGATGCGTAATTCTCTTTCCATACTCATCCATTACATCATTTTATTGAAAGAAAATCAGCAAATTAAAAAAAGCAGGAGGTACAAAAGCTAGGGAATTTCCTCAACACCTATACTATTTCTTTTATATCATCTCATTTAATACCTAATGCGATATTTACATAACGATCAGTTTTTCAACAGTCCAAGCTGGATCAGGACTAATTTCACTTCAGCATTGGTTGGCTTCAACTTCGGTCATTAAATATAACTAATGTTAAGAGATTCACAGGACATCCCATGGTTAAAAGGCTATAACACCCCTCCAGTATCACCGTCGAAACGAATTGCAACTGCCAAGATTGATAATGTCGATACCTCCAACTCTGGGTCAATTACTTTCAAGTGCAGACAAAATTGGTTTTAATTGTTTCAATTTTGTTCTTCAGTATAAGCCATAATCAACTTCGTACCACCTTCAATAAAATCACGAAGTGGTTTATGACTACGTTGACGGAGTTTTCTTTAAAGCCTTTGTTTCAACGACGGATACGTCATGAGTGACATTAAAGACCCTACCAACATCTTCAAAGTGCGTTTTCCATCATAAGACCAAAACGTAGGCGTGAAGGTTTTCCTCATCGATCTGTGAAAGTATCCAAGACTTCATCCAACTGCTCACGCAAGACGATACGAGTGATGTAGTCCAGCTGGATTTTCAATCACTTCGTCCTCGATAAAAGTCACCAGATGACTATCGTCCTCTTCTCGATTGGTGTTTCAGAGAAACTGGTTCTTGAGCAATCTTTGAAGATTTCACGAACCTTATCAGGTGTATCATATCCATACGTTCGCAATTTGTTCAGTGTTGGATCTTTGTCCCAAATTCTTGAAGGAGGTTACGTTGCTCACGCACAAGCTTGTTAATAGTTTCCAACCATGTGAACGAGGGATACAGGATGGTACGAGCTTGGTCAGCAATAGCACGTGTAATAGCCTGGCGAGATCCACCAATTGCTGTATAAGTAGAGAACTTAAAGCCTTTAGAGTGAGTCCAAACTTATCAACGGCTTCTTCATCAAGCCCATATTTCCTTCTTGAATCAAATCAAGGAACTCGCATGCGACGTCCAACGCAACGCGCTTTGGCAATCGACACTACCAAACGAAGGTTAGCTTCCATGCCAAACGTTGTTTAAGCCTTCAACGTCTCCAGCTTCAACAGCAAAAGAGCGTACTCTTTTTCCTCTTCATTGGTTAAAAGAGGGACAACCCCAATCTCTTTAGATACATACGGGACAGGGTCATTAACCTTGGCAAGAAGTCGAGACAATCAAACTCCTCATCCTTATTTAAAGCTCTGGCTTCTTCTGCTACTTAGGACACGAGCGCTTTGCTTGGATTACCTTCTTGTTATCTGCGATTGAAATTTCAGCATCTTGAATGCGTTGGTACAAAAGATTTCTCTAACCCTTCATGCATCCAGACTAAAAGGAACGACACAGTGACATTAATCTCATCATCAGTAGCTGCTCCAGTTTTTATGATTACGAATAAATTCCGCATAACTTGGACATCAAAGGTTGTTACTTCATTTTGTTTTGTTGCCATTCTTACTCCATTCTTCTTTTTGGGCACTAAGCGTCTATAAGCTCTTCTAAGGCGTATCTCATGTGTCACCTGCGTGGCTGGCTTCCTGAACTTTCTTTTTGATTTGCAAACCTTTTGTTGGATTTAGACTGCACGATCTCAAGTGACTGTCAATCCTCTACTGGCTCCTGAGGAGACATCTCTGTTGGTGGAAATCCACACAGCACTGTGATACCAAGCACTCTCAACCTCTGGGTTGCTGAGACAAATCTTCAGAAGAAATGCTGTTTGGTCAACCAAGAGTCCACTTCAAGGTTTGACCCAGGTGTCTCAAAGACAAATCATCTCCTCAAGCTGATAATCATTAAGCATAAGCGGATGCTCCATCATGCGATAGAGAATATAGTGCTTCGGCCCGCATAACTCGCAGTTAGTTGTTTGAAACCGACGGTGGTTGGCGTTGTTGAGACCTGCATGGACTTTCTCCTGTCTGAGACACGACTCTCATTGATAATATGCTCAACCTGCTGGTAATCAAGTAGAAGGCGAGTGATTCATGTCAACAGACGACGTAGGTGTTCTGAGCTGTGATAGAAGGTGTCTTTGACAATGAGTGGTGCAATCTCAATAAAATCAATCTGAGCTTGCAAATTATCACTATTAGTTGGCTTGGGAAATGATGAATGTAGAACCTCAATCGGACTGAATTCGGGTATTGGCTAAGAGATACAAGTCCCGTCTCAGTGAGAAATTCCTTTGCAGAGTACTCATCCAGTGGTCCATAGCATCAGGATCTGAAACAAATCTGAACAGGCATATCCCAAGTTCATCCAAAGCTTTAGCCATTGCCGCAGCCCGGATACTGCCCATCACCATCTTAAGTGATGATCCACCTTTTGCAAATCGTTTCAGGTGATTGACATGCTCGCCAGTTAAGGCAGGCATGGAAGCTACTGCATTTTCAATACCAGCTCGATAGGTAGTATGTGTCCATACAGAGCAACCCGCATGCGGTGAGATTTCTCAGAGGCCTTGCTCCGAACCTTTTGTACACTCTCCAAAGTGATTTCTAATTCGTAACTCTTGTTAAAAATTGCCCAGTCAGCTCGACCTATATATACTTGGCCGATGAGTCAGTTTTCTGCCAGACTCGACCAGAAAAGACCAGTGACCTTGCCTGTGATCATTTGAAAGCGGAAATATGATCCGATTATAAGAGAAAGTATCAAAGAGGTGGGTTATTCTCGATAGCAGAATAATACCTGAACTCAACAAGTCTTTCTACCATAATCCTTTTCCAAAGCGTTGATAAAGGTAAGAGCGTTCTGCAGGAGCTTGTACGACCATAAAATGTTTAATGACATCATCAGTCAAAGCCACTGCTTTATAGGAGATAGTTTCTCGCCTCCTCACCCACATTTTAGTCGTCAGGAGAATAGCATGGCAAAACCTCGCAGCTTTTCATGCATGTCGTAGAATTTTGACGTGACCTTGGCTGTACCAGAACTTGAACTGGCGCGCCATCTGAATTCCAAGTCTTTCCGCTAAAATCCTGACAGCATCTGTAAAGGAGACTTGTCGATATTCTTCGATAAACTTAAAACATCCCCAGAACGTCCACACAGCCAAAAGCAGTGGTAAAACTGCTTTATCTTTCGACTACGTTAAAGCGAGCGTCTTTTCACCATGAAAAGGACAGAGCCCCAAAAGTTCCGTCCAGATTTTGTAAAGAAATCACTTCTCCTATGATTTCGACGAATATTGGTATTGTTTTTGATCTCTTCGATGAGTCTCTTGTCAGCCATAGACAATGCCTCCATTTTACCACACGTTTACTATATATAGTATAGCTGTTCTGAGTAAAACCATTTCCTTACCTTTGCATGCTTCATTTCATATATCTCCACCTATCGTAGCAAAGTGGATCTCTCTGAGATTCTAATGACTGTTAAAGTGAGCTAGTCATAGCTGCACGTTCTGACTGAGGAAGAATCCGTGTCCTCACCTGGGTAACACCTCCTCCTGATCAAAGAAAGTACCTCTGATTATCAAAATATCTTGCTCGTAAATGAGTAATATCCATATTTCTTAATCAATACATTCTAAGTTTTACAAAAACAGGCTAGCTTCATTGAGCTAACTCTATTTTGAAACTATCTTATGAGCTTCTATAATTCAAATTTGAATGAAACTAGCATTATTTCACTTGCTTTAGTCACGTCACTTCTATTTTAAACTCAATCCTTGTATCCGATACATTCTTAATTCTAATCTTGAAATCTTTCTTTGAAGCAAACGAAAAGTGCATTTTGAGGTGGATCCATGATAATACCTTCGCGATCGACACCAATGCCATTATGAGGATTCTCTAACATCGTTACATCCCAGCTGTGTTTTTCATTGTAACGATATAGTTTCAATCCGAGAATCTTAATATTATATCCAATTCCTTTTTCAGGTTCAAACCAATCATCGCCTCATAGCTTTATCTTTCCATCTGTAGTAACGGGAATTACCCTCGCATGAATGATAGAATCCAAACTCTTGGAGTGTCCTCTGACTGTTACACTTGTTTTCTTCTTTGGGAGTAAAATAATCGTATCTCTTTTTAAAGACACTTCTCAGACTAATATAACTGGTAGTGTTAATAGCAAAATGATTAAAATCATTAAAATTTGATTTTTCATTTTATCTTCCTCGCTTCATAACTTTGTAATCATCGATCTATCTTGTATCATGTCAGACCCCAGAATTATCAAGGTATGATCTATTTGGGATATCTTTAATGATTGACCACGCTCCTACTTCTTTATTATTTAGATCAGACCATACCTGCGCTAGTCCAGCAGCCGATTTCAAATAGATTATCCAATCTATTGTTTTAGTTAACTTTTAATAAATGATAAAACTTAATACTCTTCACAGATAACTCAATGTCTCTTTTCTGAAATAGTTCGATTAGATTTTTAGGATAAAATTTTTTAATACTATTTATATCCTCATCTGTCAGATATTCACTGCGAAATTCAATGATAAAATCAACGATATCGTTATTTCCTGAAATAATAATCATCGCATCTTCAACAACTCTTCCTACAAATATTTGCCTCACATGCAAATATCCAGTAGCTGGACTCGAAAAATACTGCTCCCACTTTATAGCACTTGAATAGCTTAGTTCCTGGTTCTTATAATAAAAGTGAGAAGTAATAATCTGCTGACTTACATCTAATAAATTCAATAAGCTATCTATCATGGTTACGTCTGCTACCGCTATTCTCAATTCAACACTTAACATCATTTCATTCCTATTTATCAAGACTCGGTAATAAATTACACGTCCCGTGCTTCGATCAGTTATTATAACCGTTTAGCTACACTTTACTCATTTCTACAGTTTCATTATCCTGCCAAAAAGAAACTGAGCATCCTTTAACTCAAGATGTTCTATCTGAATATCACGACAACAATTGTTATATCCATAATACCTAGAATCAATTCTGCACTCAACAAAAATTTTTTATTTTGAACATACTGAAGCAACGATGAAATTTTGTGCGGAATAACCAAGTCGTGTCTTTTTCAAACTTTTGACATTATAATCTCGCCAATTCTTCCATAGAGCATCTGTTGTATACTCTACTTTACCACATAAAAGGAAGGTTGCGCGCCAATATTTTTCTTGATCATCCTCATACTCAATAATAGTTTCATCTCCAAAATAGGACACATAAAAATTGTAAAATAGGTGCATCCCAATAATTTGTTGAATCTAATTCTTTTTGTTTTTGTTCAATATTCATATATCTATTTAATAATATTCATTCATACTTATCCCATGGAATATGGGCATCTGGACTGCTTTTGCTAACCATACAAACTGAGTGGCAAACCTCTACATCTCAAGATTGTCAATTGATTGGCGTTGACTACCATTTTTAAACCAGCGCTCTAGAACGATATCATAGAGCATGGAGTGAGATTTTTCGTTAATCTATTTCTGTTTTCCTAATCATCTTTTACATTCCCCAATTATTCTTTTTGAGAAATGGCTGGGGATAGACTAAAAACCAGTCTGGAATAATCTTATTTCGTAAACAATTCTTCACTTTTAGTAAAGTATGGTGAAAGATTAATTTTTCTCCTGTGCATACTCTATAATTTGATTGGGTTCTGTCAACCATTTTTATCAATAACGCTTAGTGACTGAACCAATTCAATCAGATTTGTGATTATACTTATAATATATATCTATAATCACTCCACTACTATGCCTGAATCGAAAGTTTATAGACATTTCTCCACCATCTAGTTTACCATCTGGATAATGAAAACTGTACGAAATCCCTCAACTCCTGTAGGTAAAATTTCTGATGATACTTTTCTATAGTTGAACCGTAGTAGACCTCCTGTTCTATTTACTTCCATATCAGGTATTCTATTTAAAGTAGAATTCGTACGTAAAAAGAAGTTGTAGCATGATGGTACTCGTCATGATAAATTTCTTCAAAAACATTACTATATCGTGGCTAGAAAAATGAAAGCGAGCGTAGTAGCATGATTAAAAACGCTTCTATAGATAAGCTATAAAACATATTCATTTAGCGACCTCTTTCTTGTTAATCAATATAATCGTGCAAAATCATTTTTTCTCATCTTCTAAATTTCGAATAAAAATTATAAGAATCTGGATAGTTTTTCTTCAAGTATTCATAGATTCTGCATCCGTTCGTCTACTTTTAGGATTGGATATTTGGCCCTAAATCTATCGTTTTACTAGGAACTAAACTGTATATACTGCTTTTTAACATAATCTAGACTAACATTTTCTCTTTAAAGCATTTGCTTTTGAAATCACGTTAATCATGACTTATCTATGCTAATATCAATTAATGTATCTCATACTGATATCCTCAAGTTTATCTTGCTTCCTTTTCGACTTGTATAGCTACTATTTAAACTCAGGTCGTAACCAAAAAGACTGTTTCTCCTGCTTATCAATCTCAGCAATTGTATCTTTTAAAAATCTCTACAGAATCAAGATTCTCGTATTCCGTCTTGAAGCTATCTTTTATCCAGCCCGTTTTGTCATCATAGTATGTTTCCCAATCATTTTGCAGACTTTACTGAGAAAACTGTCTCCACCTTTAATGTCTGTGTTGATAAGTAAAATACTACCTCATCTGCCTTAGGAGGAATCAAGTTTCTCTTAATCCAGGTGACAGTCGTGATGATACCTCTATAACTGAGTAGATTCTATATCTTCAGAATTAAAACCAAGAAACAAATAAATAAAACTAAAGGTTATATCACTATTTTTAATTGGTACTGCAATTAATTCTTTTGTGTTGGTACATATATTAGCTGTTCATATAGATTTCGTTCTTTTTTTATAATTTTAAACATGTATTCTCCTATCTCACATCATTAAAGTGAACAATTTGATTCTGTATCCAAATCAACAACCAACTCTGATATTCTTCTACGTGATTATACATGAATTTTATAATCACGTAGAAAAGGCTCAGCAACTGAAGGGCGCTAGACCTTCAATTTTCCCAAAAATATGTCCAAAATGTTGACAGTATTCCAAAAATTCTAAAAAGCTCCAGTGAATTTGAGTTTCATGGATTTTTCAAATCTACTTTATTTGTTTAAAAGTTTTATAATGCTCATATACGTAGCAAACACTTTCGTCACTTCCTTATTATTCTGAAACGACTATTGAAAAATAAAAATATTTTCCATTGCTATCTACATACTGGTTGATATAATTTTTGGCCACAGAAATCGACTCCAGTGAATCATTATCTTTATTTTTAGGAGAATAGTACCAGTTATCATAAGTTATATCAAACATATCGCCTTGTCTTGAATACACATCCGCCAAGAATAACAAGCTTTTTGATTCTATCCAGTCAATATAGGCCAACATATCTTGATATATATATGCATAATTTGCGACACCCAATTCTGCTAAAAAGAGCTACCTTTATTTTTCAAAATTAAATTTACCTAGTTCCATATGATTGGACTCCTATTTTTCATTTTAAAAAGATAAAAAAACATTCAATTTCATATTTTTCTTCTTCCACGATAACCTCTACTTCACCAATTTCCTTATCAAGCCATGTAATAGCTTTTACTATCATACATCCTATTTATAAATTATTCTGAGATTAGGAGTCAATCCTAACAAATCTGTCATAGATTTTTAAATAGAGAGCAGGAATTGATTGAGCATTCTATTATAAGATAAACTTTTTGAATAATTCTGGAATTCCACTCTTGTGTAAATAAAAGTCTTTACAGCAAAATCATTATCGCAAAAACGACTTCTTGGAAGTCATTATCAATTCTCCACTCGATTTCCGTATAAGAAATATTATCATTTTCCTACATTAACAATTTTAAACCAACCTATTTTCACTCCATAAAAATAATATCTTCTAATATCTGAGTTGAATATCCTTTATTTTTAATAAAAATGAAAAATAAGGTCGAAATAATCGCATCCTCCCTCAGCTATCAGAGTAAGAGTTCTCTTAAATCCTCAAAAGTCATTTTATTTACCTCAAGTTAATAGAATTAAGGTCTCAAAAAAGTTCTGTCTCTGACTAAAACCTTAGAGACTTGAATTTCTTGGCACAAAATCTTAATTAACATACTTGATAAAAGTGATTGTAGCTTGTATCATATCATTTTCTCTCTCTCGATAAGCCCTAATGTCATGTACAGTGTGAGACATGAGATTTTCAAAGGAATATCTTTCATATTGAAATTTCTTGTACCAGTCTCACTTTTCCAACATGTCCAAACCAGCATCCGTCTCATAGTCAACCTTAAAACAACGATAGAAAAACTATCTCCCAACAATACTGATCCGTTTTACCATTTTCAATCTCGATATAGAGTTTACATTCATCCCCGAAAAATGAAGCTCTAAAGTCTAATGCGTAGGAATCCCAGTACTTCGTACTGTCAATCTGTTCCTGTAGTTTTAAAATATTCATTTTCCCTCTCCTTTGTTTTATGAAAAGGCATAGGTTCTAGTAGCGGATTCATTATTTTGTCATCCGATACATTTTTATTTCATATAACTACTATATCTACTATCAGTTCAGCTACTCTATTCAGAAAAACTTAGTGGCACAATCTCTACATCCCCAAGATTCTCAACTGAGTAGCGTTGACTACCATTTTTGAACCAGCGTTCTAGAACGACATCATAGAGCATAAAGTGGGATTTTTCTTTAATCCAAGCTTCATCAATCCCATAAGGCTTTAAATACTCTAGTACTTCGTTTGGATTAGTTAGGTAAAAATTAGGGTATCGAATCCCCTGTTTTCGACTGACGTGATAATTCTTTATACGCCTCCAAATCTAGTTTTCCCTCATCCTTATTTCTTATATTATATCCAGCTAAGTCATACGCTACCGACCATTTAGAATCTGAGATTTCGACTGATTGGTTGAGTTTCTCATCATTGTAGTCATATTTTATATAAAGATATCTCCCGTCAGATAATAGTTGCTGGTATTCAATAATAAAAGTTTCTTCAAAACCTACAATCACTTCTAAACTTTCATTTTCAGACAAGCCTGCATCAAGTCCTATAGGAATTATCCAGTCTGGATCTCTAAACGATTGACTCCCGTCAACGGCTTTACTAAAATCAGCAAGTCCAGGTAAAACACCACTATTTATCTCTGCATAGTTCATTTCTAAAAAGACATTACTTAAAGATTCATACACTCCCTTATAATAATTCTTTTGATAGACACGATATAGACCAAACAAAGTTAGAAAAACTAATAAAATTATGAGTACGATTTTTAAAAATTTTTTCATCTACCTTTTTCCTTACTTAAATCTTGGATAAACTGATAAGCAACATTGTTCTTCTCTTTTAACATCTCCATTGCTTGGGTATCATCCTATTCAGAAAAACTTAGTGGTACAATCTCTACATCCCCAAGATTATCAACTGAGTAGCGTTGACTACCATTTTTGAACCAGCGTTCTAGAACAACATCATAGAGCATGAAGTGGAATTTTTCTTTAATCCAAGCTTCATCAATTCCATAAGGCTTTAAATACTCTAGTACTTCGTTGGGATCTGTTAGCTGAAAAACTTGGTAAACCTTTAGTCGAACTAAAAACCATAGGAAATTTTTCAAATATGATGCTAAATCAAGTTCTCCTCTAGTCTTTATTTCTATACGATAACCGGTCAATCCGTATGCTAATGATTGATCAGATTCTGAAACCTCAATAGTTTGTTTGAGTATTTTATCGCTATAATCATAGTCAATAAAAAGATATCTACCGTCAGGTAACGTCCGCCTATACTCAATTAGAAATGTTTCTTCAATACCTACATACACTAATATAGTTTCACCTTCAGATAAGCCTGATTCAAGACTCATACCAACTGTAATGTCCTTATCGCGATATGATTGGCCTCCGTCAACTGCTTTACTAAAATCAGCAAGTCCAGGTAAAATACCACTATGGGTTTTCTGCATAGTTCATCTCTAAAAAAGACATTACTTAAAGATTCATACACTCCTTTATAATAATTCTTTTGATAGACACGATATAGATCAAACAAAGTTAGAAAAACTAATAAAATTATGAGTACAATTTTTAAAAATCATTGACATTTTTTCCTTACCTAGAACTTATATATACTCTTTGCTGTCAAAATATATTTTTAACGTCTTATTTTAAAGGCGAGATAACATTCAGACGATACAATTTTTAGAAATTTTATTTCTCTAGGTACCATTTCCTTAGAATCATTATACTATAAAATCTTAGACGGTGACAATAAGACTAGTTTTTGACAAACTCCCTTTAACGCACTAGAAGTAGAAATCCTACTTCTAAGTTTATAAAGATACATGTTTTTAAAAATTATCTATTCAAACAACTGATAGTAATCTGAAATCTGCATCTTGGCTTTTTCATCCTTGTTTAGATCTTGGATGATTCGTCCTTCCTTCATAACAATGAGACGATTTCCATACTTGAGAGCATCTTCCATATGGTGGGTAATCATCAATGCTGTTAGATGGTCCTTGCTGACAAAGTCATCTGTCAATTCCATCAAAGCCACACTTGTTTTAGGGTCAAGGGCTGCCGTATGTTCATCCAACAAAAGGAGTTCAGGACGTTTCAAGGTTGCCATCAAGAGGCTCAAAGCCTGTCTTTGTCCACCTGACAAGAATTCAATGGGGGTATCCAAGTGCTTCTCTAAACCATTTCCGACTTTCTCAATAGTTGCTTGAAATTCTTCCTTGTAAGCTGAGAGTCTTCTCGGAAAAAGTCCACGTTTTTCACCACGAAACTTAGCAATCAAGAGATTTTCTGCAACCGTCATACGAGGGGCAGTTCCCATCTTAGGATCCTGAAAGACACGAGAAAGGTACTTAGCACGTTTTTCAGGGCTGAAATGAGTCACATCCTCTCCCATAATACGGATAGTCCCACTAGTTAAAGGTAGAGTTCCTGCAATGCTATTAAAGAGCGTTGACTTTCCTGCTCCATTTCCACCCAAGATTGTGATGAAGTCATGTTCATAAATATCAAGCGAAACATCGTTTAGAATAATCTTTTCTTCATCAAATCCATTTTTCACAATTTTTGTGGCATTTTTCAATTCTACAATCGCTGTCATTTACTTAACTTGACTCCTTTCAAGTATTTATCCTTAAGGGTTGGAATAACTAGACAAGTTGCTAAGATAAGAGCACTGTATAGACGGAGGTAGCTAGTATTAAAGCCAAGAGCAATGACTCCCCATACCAAGAATTGGTAACTAATAGAACCAACAACAATAGTAACCAGACGTTCTGCCAATGTAAGACTCTTAAAGAGTACTTCACCGATAATTAAGCTTGCAAGACCAACTACGATAACCCCGATACCACGAGAAACATCCGCATAACCTTCTTGTTGGGCAATTAAGGCACCAGCAAGGGCAATAACACCATTTGACAAGACCAAGCCCATAAGTTCCATACGTCCCGTATTGATACCAAAACTACGAGCCATATCCGGATTATCTCCTGTTGCGATATAAGCTTGCCCCAATTTAGTATCTAGGAAGAAAAGCATGAGTAAAATAACCAAAGTCACAAAAATTAAACCTGTAAACAATTGATTAACTTCAGATGAAAATGGAAGAACATCTTGGATCTGCTCAGTCCCTAAAAGTCCAAGATTGGCACGTCCCATGATCATGAGCATAATGGAATGACAGGAAGTCATGACCAAAATTCCAGATAAGAGTGTTGGAATCTTTCCTTTTGTATAGAGAAGTCCTGTTGCTAAACCTGCAAGACAACCTGCACCCAACGGCCACTAATGCTAGCAAGAAAAGGGTTAACTCCTTGTGTAATAAGCTGTTACTGCTACAGCTCCTCCTAGTGGGAAGGAACCTTCTGTTGTCATATCCGGGAAATTTAGGATTCTAAAAGTCATAAAGATTCCCAAGCCTAATATAGCCCAGACGAATCCTTGAGAGATAATCGATACTATCATGTTTCATTCATTTCCTTCTTTTTAAAAAGTTGGAGGAGATGTCTCCAACTCCTCCTTTATTCTTATTCGATTATGACCAGCTTCTTTAGAACTGATTCTGGAATCGTGATTCCAAGTTCTTGAGCAACTTTCTTGTTGATAACTGATTTACCAGTTGAGAAGACATTAACTGGTGTATCTGCAGGTTTTTCACCCTTCAAGACTTTGGCAATCATTTTACCAGTAGCAACACCAAAGATCATGTTGGTCCACAACGACTGATGCCAAAACCTCCAGCTTCTACCATGGCAGTCGCACTTGGGTAGATTGGTTTTTAGCTGTTTGGTTGCTTGATACTACAGTTGAAAAATGCAGATGCGATTGTGTTATCAATTGAACCCAGATTGCATCAACTTTACCAGTCATAACGTTCACTGTTGAAGCAATTTCGTTCGTTGAAGGTACTGCAAAAGTTTCTACCTTCAAACCAGCTTTTTCAGCGTAAGCCTTGAACTCTTCAACTTGTGATTTAGAGTTATCTTCGCCTACTTGAGATAGGGACGCAATTGTTTTAACATCCGGAGTTAATGCTTTAATTAATGCTACTTGTTGTTCAGCTGGGTTATGGTCAGACACCCCTGTGATGTTTCCACCTGGTTTTTCCAAGTTTTGTACAAGGTTAGCTCCAACTGGGTCTGTAATAGCTGCCATGATAACAGGAAGGTCTTTTTGTTGCACTTGCAAGCCTCTTGAGCTGCTGGAGTTGCAATACCGACAACAACATCGTTTCCGTTTGACACCAATTGTTTACTCATTGTGGCAACCTTACTTTGGTCACCTTCCGAGTTCATAAAGTCAATTTTAACTTGATCGCCCTTATAGCCTTCTTCAGCAAGCCCATCTTGAATCTCTTAGTAAATCAAGTCAAGTGATGGGTGACTGACGAACTGTAGAACACCAACTTTAGCTGTTTTATTAGCCATTTCAGTTTTTAGTTTCTTGTTTCGTTAGGGTTAGAGTAGACCAAGCTTCCTCCAACTACAAGTGCTAGTGCTGCGATAATACCAATTAAACGTTTATTCATATTTATTTCTCCTTATTTCACTTAAACTTCGTAATGTTCATTTCACTTTTAATATAATCTTTCAAGCGTCGCCATCGTTTGAATTCCATCTATACCTCCTAAACAAGAGAAAAAGTCCTCACACAAAAACCGTGTGAGGACGTCGATACGCAGTGCCACCCTCAATTATAGGGAATCCTCCCTATCTCTCAATCTCGCTTCACGAGTTGCACTGTAAAGGTCGTGCACCGAATTCTTATGATTTCAAATTCTTTATAACATTCAGCCCAATTTTCATCATCTCCATCTATCTGTTTCCACCAACCACAGACTCTCTAAAAATTTTAATGATTACTTTCTGAATGGTTAAATTATATCATTTTTAAAATACTTGTCAAGTTATTTTATGAATTATTTTTAAAAATGAAAATCAAATAAAATAAGTTTATCATAGGACTGTAGAAATCGGCTTTACAACGTATCATTACAAAGATTCACATAATTTTGTAAATTATTTTAACAAATAAGGAAACATATCTTCATCAACAATTTTCTCAAAAATAATAGTACTTTGATTTATATCATATGCAATCAATTTATTCCAGCTAAAACTAATAAGATATATCTTCGATCGCTTGATATCTTTTATGTAGTCTGTTTCAGCTGAAAAATCCAAATTGAGATAAATTGATAAAGCTTTGATTTATGGCTAGTTACGTCAGATAGACTGAAAGCAATTTTTCCTGAATCATTATTCTCATGTTCAATTGCTACAAGTTTTTCCTAATTCAATAATATTAACTGGCCCAATTTCATCTAAATCAAAAATTCCCTTAAGTCCTGATTCCATATCATAGTGAAAAGCTTTCCCCAAAGTACTTTTTCCTTGGTCGAGTTAATTCGATATCCACCGGAAATTGAATAGAGTTGCTTACCTCTCACAATGCTATTGTCATAGGTTAATTCTGGATCTTCATAGAGAATTTCTTTATTTTCAAACTGTAATTTTGATTTTTAGTGAAAAATGATGTAAGTAGGTTGGATAATTATCATTACTATTAACCTCTACTCCCAAAAAGTAGATATCATCACCATCGTTTGAAAAATCTGAAGCAAAACTGAATTTTTGAAAATATATTTATTTACTTCCTTTAGATTTGTATCAAAAACTGCAATAAAACTATCATCTGTATTTGCTTCAGATGTGAAATAATAGTCTGGATTTACGCCAGCTGATGAAAAAGCATAATCGGAGGTCTTATTATAGTGAATTTTCCAGTTTCAAAAGTCAACTGATATTATTCTACCCACTACACCCTAAGGGTGGACCTTCTTCAGAAAATAGCAAATAACGATTGGAAATTTCTGCACGCTTAACAACTTGATTAATCTGTCCCCTAACTATCTCTATTTTTTCATCAGAAACTTTCTCGAATGAACTATCTTTAAAAATTATACCCCTCCACACTGTAGTATCCCAATAAATAAAAATCTACATCTGACTGTATAGAAAAATTGTTTTGATGATACTGAAGAATGTCTTTGGATAAAAATAACACCCCTGTTAAAATAATAATGGCTACAAACAATACCATGACCAAGTTTTTGTTTATTATTCATACTCATTTTATTCCTATTCATAACTCAAGTCATCAGCCTAATAGTTATTACTCCATCCTCAATAACTATTCTCCTAATATAGGCAGATTCATCTTTATACTTGCAATTGTAAGCCTTTTTCCTATATATAGAATAGCATTATATTTAGGTCTTGTAAACGAATTTAATGCTCTATTTCGTTTTATATATTTAGTTGACTAAAAGCCAAGAAAAATTTTTCGAACATCAATAATTTAAGCTAGAGAATGGTCATTAGGAAATAGATAAAGTTCTAGTTATAAGATAAAAACAAAAACTGTTTGCCCTCTCTTGGCTGATCGAAAGAGTAGACATTAAATTATCCCTATACCTCTTGGGAAAGGGGAACTAATGATAATCACAACTGGCTGATTCGTATAGGATTCCCCTAAAAGAAAAAGAAAACGACCCCTAAAAGAAGTCGCCTTCATTGATAATTGGATGAATAACTATCCTAAAATACACTTGAGCTATAAGTCACGTTAAAAATTACTATTTGCTATCCAACTTGAACTTGAAACTTAGCAGATTCCTACGGTTTTGAAAAATGTAGCTTGTATCAGCCCGAATTACGCAATCCTGTAGCGATTCCGTTAATGGTCGTATGAATCAATCTTTCTTCATCTGAAGATAACTCACCACGACGTTGACGCTTAATCAATTCCAACCGGATATAGTTGAGAATGTTAAAGTAAGGCATACGATAGTTTAGACTAGCCTTCAAATATGGGTTTTCAGCCAAGAGATCTTCTTGCCCTTCGATTGCTAAAATGACATCCTGGTCAACTGCCACTCATCCAAGATGGTATAGTAGATTGCTTGTACTTCTTCGCTTTCACATAGCTTAGCGTACTCAAAGGCAATATTCATATTTGATTTTGATAAGACCATGTCTACGTTAGAAAGTAGTGACTGGAAGAATGGCCAGTTTTGATACATATCTCGAAGATATTCGATATTTTGTGGATCTTGGTCAATAAATTCCTTTTAAAACTAGAACCCTACGCCATACCAACCTGGAAACATAACACGACTTTGTGACCAAGAGAATACCCATGGAATAGCACGAAGTCCACCAATTTCAGTGATGGTTTACGAGCAGCTGGACGAGAGTCAATATTAAAGCTTGAAATATTCTTGATTGGACTTGACTCAAAGAAATAGTCATAGAAATGTTCATTTCCAAATACCAAGTCACGGTAAATATCATAAGAACGATTAACTACCTGGTCCATAATGGCTTCATAATGATTTGAAGTATTGGTGTCACTCTTCTTCTGTGTAATCATCCGGTTGATGGCTGCAGATACTAACATTTCTAAGTTATAGTAGGCTGCGTCTTTATTACCATATTTATTGCCAATGACTTCACCTTGCTCGGTCAAACGGATACGATCTTTGATAGACTTGAGCGGTTGAGAAGCAATGGCATCGTATGTTGGTCCACCACCACGGCCAACAGTCCCCCCACGTCCATGGAAGAAGGTAACTTTAACACCAAATTCATCACCTATTGCTGTTAGTTGTTGTTGAGCCTTATAAAGGGTCCAACATGAAGATAGGTAGCCACCATCTTTGTTACTGTCAGAGTAGCCAAGCATGATTTCTTGGTAATTATTCTTGGAAGCAATCCATTTTTTAGCTAATGGGAGTGAGAAATATTTTCTCATGGTTTCTTCAGAATGGTCCAAGTCTTCAATAGTCTCAAACAGAGGAACAATTTGAACACGCGCTTTTTCTGCATCCACAAGGCCAACTTCTTTTGAGCATAATGGCAAGTTCTAACATATCAGACACACTAGTTGCGTGAGAGATAATGGTTTGACGAATGACATCTTCCCCTAAGCGGTCTTTTAATTCACGAGCAGTTTGGAAGATAGCCAACTCTTTTTCGAGTAGTTCAGATTTTTGCGCATGAGTTGCAGACAAAATGCGAGGATCCTCTAGCAGCTCATGTAAAAGCAAGTCACATTTTTCATCTTCAGATAAGTCGCTATAGTGGTCATTGATACCAGCGGATGCAAGCAATTCAGCTACACAGGCTTCATGAACACTGGAATCTTGACGCATATCGATAGAAGCCAAGTAGAAACCAAAGACTTCTACTGCTTCTAAAAGTTCAGCAAATTCACCCGTAATTAAAGCTTCTGCCTTATTCTCAATCAAGGAATCATGAATGGTATTTAAATCATCTTTAAATTCTTCTACAGTTTGGTAATAAGGAGCACGATCGTCTGCTAATTCCTGTATAGCACCTGAGATACGACTACCGATGTAATCTGAAATCACTCCTTGTTGATGACTATTTCCCCCAATAAAACCTGCAACAGGACGACGCTCTTCTACCGTAGAACCAACTAGAGACCATTGTTTTAAGTTGAGCAAGGTCTGGATTAGTTTAGATTGAATCAAGTGGAAAGCACGGCGATAAGGTTCTTTTTCTCGAAAGACTGAATTGTCACCTGAACGTTCAGCCATCTCTTCTACTGCTTTACTTGTTTTTGAAAGATTGGTTGAGAGAGAAAAGTTAAGGTAAAGACTAGAAATCTTACTGATATAGTAGTTTAAAATAACTTCACTTTGAATAGTAGCTGAGCGTTTGATGTCTCAGCTGTCACAAATGGATTTCCGTCTCGGTCCCCACCAATCCACATACCCATGGTAATTGGTTTAGGCTGGTTCAAATCAATGCCTTGCTTCTAGCCAGACGTTTGTACTCTAGCATTAAGTTCGGAACAGCTTGAAGGAAGGAACTATTGTAGTATTCCATAACGTTAGTGATTTCATTGGTCACTTTTAGTTTCTTCTCACGAATCATGTCCGTCTGCATGATGATTTGAATATAACGGCGGAGATCATTGTGCCATTTATCCTTGTTAATCAAGCCCATCTTCACATCACGGTATTTACGCAAGAGATTGTGGATATGATTGGTCAAGTCCAGCATACTTTTACGTTGCACTTGGGTTGGGTGGGCCGTTAAAACAGGTACCACATTTTAACTGCTCAAGAATCTCTCTAGCATTTTTTCTCTGCAACTATTTTAATGGTTGTTGAAAGTTTCATCAAGATAATCTTGGTCCACGTTATTCAGTGGTTGATTTCGTAGGCCAAGTCAACATCTTCTGAAATATTGATCAAAAGTGGCAAAATTGAAAAGTAACGAGAAATATAGACCATCTCATCATTTGTAAGATTAGTTACAATTTCATTAAGACCTTGATAGTCTTCGTTAGTTGACAATTCTTTCAATTGCATAATCTTGTCAAAAAGTCTCAGGAGACAACATATTTTTAGTGATGTCTTCCAACAACTCTGTCAAAATTTGAACTTCTTCTTTTACAACTGATTTATTACTATAATTCTCTAATTTTTGAAGAGACATTTTTCTCCTTTTAAGCTGTCTTTAGATACGGTAACCCATTTCACTGTATAGTTTTGCACGGTTTTCACTGGCATCAATATTGAGAACAAAGGCAATAGCTACGGATAAAACTAAAGACTATTTCCCCTTGTGACAGGAAGGGAAGGTTACTCCGTCGAAGGGATCAGCTCTGAAATTCCACCGATATTAACAAAGACCTGAACTAAAATCATCACCACCAATACCAATAGCCATCATTGAGTTGAAAGGATCCTTGGGTCCCTAATACCAACCAAAATAATACGTAAAATCAAGAAGAAAAACAAGGGACTAAAATAAGACTAGCTCCAACAAAAACCAAATTCTTCAATCACAATAGAAAAGACAAAATCCGTGTGGGCTTCTGGAAGGTAGCCACGTTTTTCAATCGAATTCCCCAAACCTAGACCAAAACCAACCACCATTAACCATGGCATATATAGGAATTGGCCAATTGGTGCCCAGCTCCAGCGACATCATCAAAGGGATTGAAAAAGGCGCTAAAACGTTTTGCTACATAACCAAATACAGGGATTTTAGAAAAATTCTCAACACCAATAAACTTAATAGCCGTCAATGATAGGGTAGACGCTCCTATTAGCAAACCTATGATAGTTCCAAACCAGCGATGGGCAATACCACTAATTGTATACATTATTATAGATACCAATAGTAAAATGGTTGCATTTCCCAGGTCTGGGAAAATAGCCAAACTACCAATCATTACCAAAAGAACAAAACGCCAATCGTTAAAAGCTCTCGGAAACCACTGATTTTGTGTCAAAACTTGGAAATCATATACGCCAATTTCTTCTTGTTGTTTAGAAAAACGTTGAGCAAGATACCAAATAATAATAATCTTTAGGTACTCAGCAGGCTGAATCGTAACCGGTCCAACCTTAATCCAACCATAAGCTCCATTGATTGGAATCCCAACTAAACGAGCCAAAGCTAGTAAGATTAACTCAGCAAACATGACTATAAAAATCAAGCGTTCATTTCGTAAAAAACCTAATCTTAATTTATAAATTAAGGCTATAAGGAACAAACTGACTAGCCAAAATAGTCCTTTGGTTTCGAACTAATTGAAAGGCACTTTTACCTTCTTCAATCAATGTTGCACTTGTCGTCGAATAAACTACTATCAAAGCCTAAAATAGACAAGAGTAGATATGGCACTAAAATGGAATAATTCAGCAGGTGCCTTTTTACTAATTTTTCATACTTCACCATCTATCTATAGAAAATCTTGTTTTCTTTCATCATTTCTAGTTTTACTAGCTATTATACCATTTTTAGACTAGAAAAACTCTTTATACATGAAAGGAAGGAATTTCTACATATAATAAACTGAGTCAAAAAGTAGTCCTAACATTTAATTTGACTTAGACTCCATGTTTTCTGTACTTCAATCTTCATAAAAACTCTACCTCAAAGGTAGAGTTAAAAGTTTCAGTTTGAGAGTAGTTGTTTCGCTTGCAGTTGTTGTCTCATCTGCAGTCGTTGTTGTTGTCTCTGGTTATTAATATACTGAGTGAAAATACTTTTGGAAGGTTTGGTCCTTAACCTTAATATTTGCTTCTTGCAATTCTTTACCAATGATACCTGAACAAAAAGTAGTATCATTTTTGTTTTTGAGTCAAGATTATAGTTTTTAATTTTTCTTTATAATCTTCCCAGTTAGCTGATTTTTTCAGATTTCTTGATTAGTTTAACAATATGAAATTACTAGTGTAAGCTTGTTTCCTGGGCAGTAATAACATCAGATACACCATCAACATCTAAAGCGAAGGCAGCTTTCTTTACAACATCTGGCAATTCTGTCGATGCAGAGTCAAATGTGATTTCACCACCATTTTCTTTTAGCTTTTCATCTACTGAATTGTCTTTAGCTAACTGTGCAAAATCAGCTCCTGATTCTTTAGCTTTAGCCAGAACTTCTTTAGCTTTTTCTTCACTATCAAGACGAATAACCCGTGCAGTTACTTCTGGAGTGTACTCATCATATGCTTTTTTGTAGTTTTCATCAGTCAATTCAGCTTCTGCAGCTTTTTTAACAGCGTATTCTACTAATTTACTTGTTCGAATTTGTGCCTTTACGACTTTCAGGTGTCATGCCTGCACGAGCCAATACAGTTTGGTAGCTATCACCGTATTTCTTTTGTTCTTCTGCAACAGCTTCTTCTACTTCTTTGTCACTGACTTCAGAACCGTATTGTTTTTCAAATACTTTTTGAATAGTCATATTGAGCAAAAACTTGCTAGCAACTGAATTATTTTTAACTTCTCGAAAAATTGATGCTCAGTAATGACATCACCCTTCATAGTGATTAAGTCTGCTCCTTCAGAGCTCTTTGAACATGCAGCTAAAGTAGCTACTGACAATAATGTGATGGCTCCTGCCATTAATTTTTTCTTCATGTTTACTCCTTTTCCTAAAAACGGTCGAAAATTTCTCTAGACCGACTCAATTATTATACCATATTTTAAAGCAGATAACTTAAATAAGACTAAAAATACTAGCTTTTAAATTTTTTACGATTCCAGTTTTTCTTATTCCAAAAAGAGAGGCTGGGACAAAAGTCCTAGCCTCTTCTTGTCTTTGGATTGTCGAGCAAGACGCAGTGGTTGAGTGGGCTCTACTAGGCTGATTTCATCAGCTTTACAGCCCCTACTCAACTGTGCGGAGGTGGGACGACGAAATCGAATTTCAACGAATTACCGATTTCGTCCCACTCTCTTGTTTATCGTGTGTTAATTTTTAGTGACGTCCTTTGTAAGTTAGACCTGCTAAGCCAAGACTTGCAAAGAGGAAGCCTGCAAATCCAAGAATTGAATTTTGTTCTCCAGTATTTGGTAGGACTTTCGACCCACCTTCAGTCTTGGTATTTAGCGGTGTAGCTTGCGCTTTTGTGGTATCTGCTCCATTGCTATTTTGACCTGTGGTTGTTGTATTTTCACCACCTACAACAGCAATAGGCATTTGTATGCTACTGTCATTGCGATTTGCAGCGATATTTTTGAATGTCATTGCATAGATACTAAAGTGGTTGGTTTCAAAAGTCACCTTATCTGCATCTTGCTTGAAATCAAGTGCTTGCAAAAGCGCCATCTGGGGCAACATAGTAGACATTTTCAACTGGTTTGTCGGCAGAAAAGGGTCACTAAAAACCATGCCATTTGGCTGGATAGCCTTGCCGTTTGCGTCATATAAATGAATGTCATAAGCCTTGTAGCTTTTCGTCTCAAGTGATTTAGCCTGGTTTCTTCTACCTTGATGTAGCTAACATTTTTTTGAGCGTTGACTCTGAGCCACGAACTTGAACGCTTCCAGCTTCGTTCGAAAGGACTCGGCTTGTGCTTGGAGTAACTGGTTTCTCTGGCTTAGCAGGTTGTGGTTGATCTGGAACAGCTGGTGTAACTGGTTTCGGTGTGTCTGATGGTTTAGTTTCCGGCTTAACTTCTGGTTTCGGAGTTTCAGATGGTTTCGTTTCCGGTTTTACTTCAGGTTTTGGTGTCTCTGAGGCTTAGGTTCCGGCTTTACTTCTGGTCTTGGAGTCTCTGAGGTTTAGTTTCTGGCTTTACTTCTGGTCTTTGAAGCATCAGAAGGTTTTAGCTTTCCGGTTTTTCTTCTGGTTTCGGAGTCTCTGATGGTTTAGTTTCCGGCTTAACTTCTGGCTTTTGGTGTTTCTGAAGGTTTAGTTTCCGGTTTTACTTCTGGCTTTTGGAGTATCAGAAGGTTTAGTTTCCAGTTTTTACTTCTGGTTTTGGTGTCTCTGAAGGCTTGGCATCCGCATTTACCTTCTTATAACGTAGAAACATGTAACGTTCATTCGGATAACCAAAATATCTATTCATTATCCGGTAGTCCACTTTATAACCTGGTATCCAGCTATAATACGAAACCACCTCATAGCCATCAATATTTTTATGGATATTAATAGTTTCTCCAGGGTTTAAAACTCCATATTCTCGAGATATCTCCCTCCCGTATCTGCATCTAAATAATCGATACGGTATTTGAGCAGCTCCTGCTTTTTCTTCATCTTTTTGGCGCTGGTTTTGGTTTTTGAAGGTTTGGCATCCGCATTTACCTTCTTATAATCTAGAAACATGTAACGTTCATACGTTTTATCACCAAAATATCTACTCATTATCCTGTAGTCCACAATATATCCAGGCATCCAGCTATCATTCGAAACTACCTCATAGCCATCAATATTTTTATGGATATTAACAGTTTCACCAGGATTTAATACTCCATATTCTCGAGATATCTCCTCTCCCGTATCTGCATCGAAATAATCGATACGGTATTTGAGCGGCTCCTGCTTTTCTTCATCTTTTGGCGCTGGTTCTGGTTTAACTTCTGGTTTTGGTGTCTCTGAAGGCTTAGTTTCCGGTTTTAATTCTGGTTTCGGAGTCTCTGAAGGCTTAGCATCCGCATTTACCTTCTTATACTCTAGAAACATGTATCGATATCCAGACGAAGACCCAAAATATCTATCCATTAACCGGTAGTCCACATTATAACCAGACATCCAACGACGATTCGTAACTACCTCATAGCCATCAATATTTTTATGGATATTGATAGTTTCACCAGGGTTTAAAACTCCAATTTCTCGAGATAGCCTCTCTCCCGTATCTGCATCGAAATAATCGATACGATATTTGATGGGCTCTTGATTTTTCGTCAGCTTTTGGTGCTGGTTTCTCCGTAGGTTTAGATGGTTTTTCATATCAATATAGCCCCGCTGGTCGATAATAAGAATAATTAACTGAAATATGATCGCTTTCTACACCGTCAACAACAGCAGGATAAAAGTTGAATTTCTCGTAAGGTACAGTTTCTTCAGGTTTATAATGATTACCAGTAGTTGCTCCAAATCTTCCCTCTTCGTGTCTAGAATCCGTTATATCTTCCAAAATATAGCCATCTATATCACCCTTAGGTAAAGTAAAACTCTCACCTGGCTTAATAGTGACTGTTATATTTCGTTTTCCATCATCAATGGAATGAGCCTTGCGATGAAGTGGGAGTGTACCATCGGGCCAAAGTTTAGGAGTTCCAGTATAGCTAAAGCTAATATGAAGAGTCCGTTCGCTCCTATTGGGCTTTTTCCATGGGAAGTGTCTCATATTGAAGCCGATAATGTGCCACGATTGTATCGCCCTCTTTGGTGAGAGTAAACGACGTATATTTCAATGGAGAATGTACGTGACTAGATTCAGATCCAGCTTTTTCCCCATAATAATTTAGTATATCATAACTATATTCAGAATTTTGGAGTAACCTCTTTCAAGCCTATAGCCTTCAAATGTTGGAGCATCAATTGTTAAATCTTCACCAAAGTTAACAGTTCCTGTCAATGTTTTAGTAGGTTCTACTTTCTCCCCAGTCCTTATATCATTAAAATCTAGTTCGATTACATATCGGATAGGAAGATGTTTTTCTTCTTTTAAGGTTGCATCTTCCCTTGGGGCATCAGATGGTTGAGACTCTGTTGCGTTTGCTGTTGACTTAGCTTCAGGTTTCACTTCTTCAGCCGGTTTAACCTCTGGTTTTTCTGAATCACTTGGTTTGCCATTTTCTACTGATTTTGAAGCTGTATTTGGCTGTTCTGCCACATGTGTGTCTGCCTGAGCTGTAAAAGCTGGCACTACACCCAACACCGCAACCGCAAAGGTTGCGATACCGAGTTTAACAAGTTTATTTGTTTTCATAATTTCCTCCTTAGGAATGTAGATTACTTTTGAAGGTGTGTAAATACTACAAAAACCTAATTTTTTTGATATTAGTGCTTTCGAACAATTCACCTCAAGCTCCTGAGCGACAAGGGTTTTGGTGTATCGTCTAAGGACCGTTAAACGATACACTTAGAAAAACAAAAATACAAATCCAACACAGGCTCAAAATCCTTGTTAAATTCGTATTTTCTGAAATATTCACATTGTTATTTTGAATGTTTTCGCCAAACGGTCGTTAATCGAAACATATTTACGACCTCATTGTAGCATTTTATCTTGTTTTTTTAGCAAGAAATTTTGCGAAAACATTTTTACGATTGATGGCCACCTTGTTTCGTTCCAACACTTTATAGATGGTCGAGGTCGAAATTCGTTCTGTTTCTGCTATTGTTCTGATGCTTGATTCCCCTGCTAAATACTGCTCAATAATTCTCTCTTCCTTATCTCTTGACATTCGCTTGGCACCTAGTTTGACACCTTTTTCTTTGGCTTTACGAAGTCCTTCACGGGTACGAAATCGTAAATTCTCCAGTTCACTTTCTGCTACAAATCCTAAAATGACACAAAGTAACCTACCAATGAGCGAGTCGGTTTCCAGTTTTTCATGCAAACTGACTAGCTGAATATCCGAAGCATTAAATTGTTCAATCAGTTCTAGCAATTTAAACATGGAGCGAGTCAGGCGATCTAACTTATAGATAGTAAAGGTGACCTGTTTGCCTACCTTTGAAAGCTCACAAGCCAATTTTAAGGCTTTTTCGAGTTCTGGGCGTGTATTGTTTGAACCAGATTCACGTTCGATAAAGAGCTGGTCACAGTGCTTAAGAGCCTCGATTTGCACCTCCAAGCCCAAATCTTGCTTTTGGGTAGAAACGCGAGCATAGCCTATATTGATGGTGGTTTGAAACATAAAAATCCTCCTGTTTTTGATACAGAAGGATTATACGATTTTTAAAAATTATTCCATTTCAGGTAAACTTACATTTTTCACATTTTTTCTCAGCATGAGAATTCCGTCTCCGAGTGGAACTAATGTAGCGGTTAATCCTGGATTGTCCAAAGTCGCATCAAAGAGTCGTTGCAAGCCACGATAGATTGTCCTCTGGCCTCTCCGGACTTCCATGATATCCTTGGCCACATCACCACCCTGAAAAATATCATCCAAGACTACCACTCCTCCAACTTCCAAACGTTTGAGGATTTCTGGTAGAAAGACGATATACTTAGACTTGGCTGAGTCCATAAAGACAAAATCATAGGATTCTGTTAAGGTCGATAAAACGTCTACAGCATCGCCCTCAAGCAGAGTAATTTGTTTGCGAGTGTCAAAACGGGCTAAATTTTCCTTGGCAAAACCAATCATTTCTGGATTACGATTCATAGTCGTGATTTTAGCTTCGGGCGCGTGTTCAGCCATCAAGAGGGCTGAAAAACCAATCGCCGTCCCAATCTCTAAAAATATTTTTGGTTGCATAGTCTCCATGAGAAAACGGAAATAAGCAACCGTTTCATGGGGAATAATGGGAATATTTTCCTTACGAGCAAAAATTTTCAGCTCTTTTAAGGAACCTGTCACCTGCTTTTTGACGCTGGCGCATAAAGTCTACGATTTCTGCTTGACAACTGATCGACGCATGTTATGGTTGGCATTTTTACTATAAGATTCTACCATCTTATGCCAATCCTAATTTTTCAACGAGGGCTTCAAACTCATTCAATCGACGCTCAAAGACAGCAAATGCATCGTTGAGGTAATCTTCCTTCTCCATGTCAACGCCTGCTTTTCTCATGACATTAAGTGGATAGTCTGACTTCCCTGCTTTGAGGTAATCGATATAGCGATCACGATCTTCTTGGCTACCATGAACAATCTTTTCAGCCAAGGCTGAAGCTGCTGCAAAAGCCTGTTGAATACTGATACACATAGTAGTTGTAGTAGAAATGAGGAATGCGTGCCCATTCGTATTGAATTTGAGGATTGTCTTCCTTGTTAAGTCCATAGTACTCTTGGTTCAAGTCAGCATAGAGATTGTTTAAGAATTCGCTTGTCAAGACTTCACCATTTTTGATCGGCTTGGTGAATAGCATGTTCAAATTCAGCAAATTGAGTTTGGCGGAACACTGTTCCACGGAAACCATCCAAGAAGTTGTTTAGAATAGCAAAGCGTGTTGCGTCATCTTGAACTTCTTCCAATAATTTTTCAGTTAAGATATTTTCATTGGTTGTTGAAGCAATCTCTGCCAAGAAGATTGAGTAATCTCCGTATACATAAGGCTGTGTTTCACGTGTATAGCTTGAGTGCATACTGTGCCCAGTCTCGTGTACAAGAGTAAAGAGATTATCGAGATTATCCTGCCAGTTAAGGAGCATGAAAGCATTGGTGTCGTAAGAACCACCTGAATAGGCACCTGAACGCTTGCCTTGGTTTTCATAAACATCGATCCAACGCTCACTAAAGGCACGTTTAACACGACGCAAGTAATCGTCACCAAGTACTGCCAAGGCTTCTTCTGCCTTCTTCAAGGCTTCCTCATAAGTAAAGCTGTATTCTACTGAAGACAATGGTGTATAGACATCGTACATTTTTAAGGTCTGGAATACCCAAGATTTTTGAACGTATATCCAGATAACGATGCAATAATGGCAAATGCTTACGAACAGCAGATACTAAGTTGTCATAGACACTTTCTGGAACAAAGTTGGCCGCAAGAGCTGCTTCACGCGCACTCTTGTAGTTACGGACTTTAGCACGATAGTTTTGCACCTTGACATTTGTTTGCAAAGTCTTAGCATATGTATGCTGGAATTGCTCGTAAGTCGCATATAGAGCTTCATAAGCACCACGGCGAACTTCACGATTTTTTGACTCCATCAAACGAATGTATGTCCCGTGAGAGAGTTGTACTTCATTTCCTTCATCATCCAAAACATGAGGGAATGTGATATCCGCATTGTCCAAGATAGCAAAGGTTTCACTGGCTGCACCAAAAATTTCTCCAGCTCCGGCTAATAATTCCTCTTCACGTTGTGAAAGTACATGATTCTTATTTTGCAAGAGTTTGTCAAAAAGTGTTTGTAGACTTGAAGTTTTGGCTCAGCTTCTAAAAAAATGCATGATACTGATCCTCAGTAATCTCCATAAACTCAGGCTCATAGAAAGAAAATACTTGGTCTAGTTGGCTAGACAAAGTCATAGCTTTTGCGTAATATTCTTGATACTTAGCTTCGCGCGTATCTTGGTCATTCTTCATATGAGCATAAACATAAAGTTTTTCTAGACGACGATTCAAATCTAGATAAAGCTCAGTAACTTCAAGTAAGCTCGTAGCACTATCTAATAGATGGCCTTCAGAACTAGCTACTTCTTTGGTAGCCTGGCTTAAAAGTTCAAGTTCTTTTTCCCAAGCTAGGTCAGTTTCATAGATCGTTGATAGATCCCATGTATCTTTTTCATTAATTTCATTTCTTTGTAATACCATAAGATACCTCCATCCTTTCTATTTTTACCATATTTTTGAGAAATATTGGTGATAAAATGCTGGCGGGTAAAGGTTTTGTTTATTATTTTGAGGATGTTTTGTGATAAAAGGCCAAAAACTCTTTATAATAGGCACTCAAATTCTGATCAATCTGACAAAAATCTGCTTTTTTCGATAGGTCTAATCTGCGGGTACCAATCCTTTAATTCATAGTTGAGGATGTTTTGGCCTTGCTGATAGGCCTGAGCCTGTTTGTTCATCCAATAGGAATTTTTGATAGTAGAGTTGTTGGCGAATGTAGTGACAAATACTTGGATCTTGCTTGACCGTAAAAAGTGGTTAATCCTTGTTTTTTTGGTAAGGACTTCGTAATATGTCCAAAAGTTTGCCCTTTTCCAAAAGGAAATTCCTTGACTTGATAATGTAATCTTGCTCGTAAATCTTGATGAAGGAGATACTTAAGTCTTAAAACTTGTTTTTCTGATCTCATTTCCCAGACATAAAATCCTAGATTTTGGCTAAAATAGAGAAAAAATCTCTTTGTAGATTTGTCAGCCTATCTTTTAACCAAAGTTTTTGTTCCTAGTAGCCAGAGAACTTGATATCCTGAGACTTCTGTATCCCTGACTTCTAGCTCTTAACATTTTTCTGAGGTAAGGGACTACATTGAACTTCAAGTGCTAGCTTTTCATTTACCAAAATATCTGCTATCTGTTGAATCTCTGCTATAGGGAAACTCTAGGGCAACCGTACTATCCTTCTTAGCCCAATGATAGAGGTCTTCTTTATTGCCAAGGTGTTCTGGACTTTCATTTTTCGAAATAATGAACAGTCTTTTAAGGATTTGTGAGCAAAATGAGTCCGTACAACCTTTCCTTTACGCAAACGAAGTCCACCTCCGCATGCGAGACAGGTATAAGTCTGCCTATTCAATCCATCCTCTAGGGCGTTTACTAAGTGGCCTTTGGCATCTCTCGCTACAAACATAGTCTCCTCCTTTTCTACTTTATTCGAAATAGAAAGAAAAAAGACCGGCAATACCGGTCTTTCTTTGTAGAATTATTTACTTTTTTTGTTTTTTGTATATTTTTGTCAACATAGGGATGATATTAGGTATTTGTTCACTTCGAATCACCAAAATTCCATACTCCTGACAACGATTTGCATAAACAGGATTGACCTTTTCCTGTACAAACAATGAGTTTATGACAAGTTTCTCCTGCGAAGTGATTAGCATAAACCTCCAGTTCATTAATCTGCCTCTACTGCTAAGTCGGTCATTTTACAGGAAATAAAAATGATGGACCGGCCCTTACGCAAGATAACATCAATCTCATTTTGAACATTGTCAGCTTCTGGGAAAAATACCATTCCAATCTATTTCTCCACCAACCATACATTCATCAAACAATTGAAATTCAAGTGCCAAGAGATAGAGATACAACTCTAAAACATGACCCTTGCTTCGGCAGAAAATCTGAGCCTCTTGATTAGGAAATGTATAGACAACTTTCTTTTTATTCTCCAACTTCACTTGAAGCATTCCTGCCTCTTGCAGCAAGGGAATTAGTGTCTTTGGGTAGACGTAAGATTTACCATTGTTTGCTAGTGTTTTTTCTGTTTCTGCATGTAGGTCATTTGTTTTTGCTAAGGAGAAAAATTGAGTAACTTGGTACCAGTGACTAGGGTCAGCAATAGCAAGTTTCGCTAATTTTTTTATAGCTACAACCTGTTGCTGGCTAAAAATTGGTCTTTTTGATTTGAGCAACTTGCCACCACGAAGGGCTATTAACTCTTGGATTGTCAGAGTAGGAATATCTAAATCTTCCTTTAATAATCTACCGGCTTGCCACTTGTACTGCTTACCATTCTCAATATCCATAGCGACTATTGGTAGATTTCGACTTAAGCCATATTGGTAAAGTGATATTGCTAATAGAGAGTCTCCACCAAAAACATCAAGAAGAACCTGGTCATAGTTAGGCAAACTAAAATCTAACTGAGCCTCCAGTTGCTCTAAGGAAACCTGACGAAAAGTTACTCTCTTGACATGAGCTACTTGATCCAAAATAAATTGCCGAAGGGAGAATTTCTCATCATCATCTATCTTGTCCAGAGATAGGAAAAGGAGCTCTTCACTATTACTGATATAGGCTTGATAGACATTCTTTTCTAAAACATGTCTATCGTAAAGTTCTACCAAAAGACTAGTCATAGCATACCTCCGTCTATAGAAAATCCCTTGCTTATCAATGCATACACCCAAATTTTTACCTACTAGTTTAAGTAATCTTATCCACTCCTAGTATAGCATAAATAGGATTATAAGACCTCAAACTTTACATAAAGAAAGTGAGTAGATAATAGATATTATCTACTCACTTACTGTTTATTTTACTTTTTAGCCAACATGGTTGCAAAACGTAGTTGGACACGATTGCCATTTTCATCGCGACGGTGGAGATGGCCAGGATTTTCATTGTACTTGATCAATTCCCAATCCTGGTAGTAATTTGCCAATTCTCCTTCTTTAAAGGTAAATGGGAAGTTCACTGAGCAAGGATAATCCTCCGTGTCCATGGCACATACTATCAAATTGTAACCTCCAATTGAGGTTTGTTCCTGCATGTTTTTGATAATAGCCGGAATGCGTTCTGCTTGTAAAAACATGAGAACAACAGTCGATACGATAAAATCATAAGTTTGTCCAATGCTAGCTGAATTGATATCGTAGATACCGACAGGCATTTCTAAATCTTCTTGCTCCACAATGCTTTGCAAGATTTCAAGAGATAGCTCATTTTGATCTACAGCTGTGACATCAAAGCCATGTTGAGCTAGAAAGAGTGCATTTCTTCCTTGACCACATCCCTAGGTCTAGTGCCTACATGGTTTTACTGTATTCATAGTTTCTAAAACTTCCGAATGAACTGGATTGCTATTGTATTTCTTAGGGAAATAATCCTCAGGTTTACAATAAAATTCCAAGTACCATTCCACATCTTCTGTGGCAGCTTCTACTCTGTGCCAGGCTTGAGGTTGAGCCATAGGATTATCAGCACCTGCTTCAAAAAAGTGCTCGGCTAAAACTTCCCCGTCTTCAGTCAACTCAATAAATTTAAGGGTTCCTTTTAATACAGTGATTTTTGCCCCAGGTTCCGACCTTAGTATTGTGTTTTCTTTGAACAACCTCTGGCATGGTGTCTTTATTCCAGACAGGCATGCGTTTGTAGGCAACTAGTTTTTCCATATTCTTCACTCTTTCTATCGATGGTTAACAGCTTTCATGACACGCGCAATATCACGATCTTGCTCACGTCGTTTGATAGACTCACGTTTATCGTAATCATGTTTCCCTTTTGCAAGTCCTAAAAGTAACTTGGCATAGCCATCTTTGATATAAACTTTAAGAGGAACCAAGGTCATCCCTGTCCCTTTGGTTTCTTGCTCCAATTTCTGGATTTGTTTTTTATGAAGGAGAAGTTTACGACGACGTTCTGGCTCCTGGTTCCATATATTTCCTTCTTCATAGGGTGCAATATGCACATTGCTCAGCCAAACTTCCCCATTTTTCACTTGGGCAAATCCATCCTTCAGATTGATGCGAGCAGCTCGAACACTCTTGATCTCAGTTCCTGTCAGGACCATTCCTGCTTCTAGCGTATCTACGATTGTATAGTCGTGGTGCGCCTTTTTATTTTGCGCGACGACCTTTCCCTCGCCCTTTGCCATGCTTGGCTCCTTTCTTTGCTACTTCTTTGTAAAAAGGTTTCTTGCTCTTTTTCTTCTTGTCTTTTGGAAAATGCTTGCGCTTATCACCTAAGCGACCAGCTTTTCTCTTGTCTTCTTTTTATCTGAACGAAGCCCTCATCCTTACGGCCAGAACCTTTCAAACCTTTTTCAATGACATCAAATTCACTTGGAATAAAGGAGAAATCGATCTCACCAGTCATCTTATCGGCTCTTTCGACACGAATACGAATCTGTTGTCCCACTCGGAAGGTAATACCTGATTTCTCCCCACGGAGGGTTAAATCGCGTTCATTAAAATGGTAAAATTCAGGTAGATTGGTAATGTGAATCAAGCCTTCGACTGTATTTGGCAATTCAACAAAAAGACCAAATTTAACGATACTTGAAACAACTGCATCATACTCTTCACCAACATACTCTTCCATGTACTCAGCTTTTTTCATAGCTTCGACTTCACGCTCTGCCTCGATAGCACAGCGCTCACGATTAGAAGACTGGGTAGCAATCTCAGGAATAACCTGTTCAAAATGCTCCGCTACTTCCTTGGAACGTCCATAGTCACGAATCATCCGGTGAACAAGAAGGTCAGGATAACGACGAATCGGACTGGTAAAGTGGGTGTAATAATCTGCAGCTAATCCATAGTGACCGTGATTATGCTCAGAATAACGAGCCTGCTGCATGGAACGCAGAAGCATCATGGATAATACATCCGCATATGGCTCACCTTCAACAGCACGCATGATGTCTTGAAGTGCTTCTTGACTAATCTCACTGGCAGTTCCATAGATTCGTAATCCAAAACTTGAAGCGTAATCAATAAACTTCTGAACTTTCTCAGCTTTAGGTTCCTCATGGATACGATAGATAAAAGGTAGATCCAGCTTGCTAAAGTGCTCGGCAACTGTTTCGTTAGCAATCAACATAAAGGACTCAATCATACGTTCAGCAACACCACGATGACGAAGGACAATATCAACTGGCTTGCCTTTTTTATCAACCAAAATTTTAGCTTCATTGGTATCAAAATTTAAAGCTCCACGCTTGATTCGCATACTTTCCAAAGTCTCATGGAGCTTGGCCATAAGTTCGATACTAGGTACAATTTTCTTATAGTCTTGTCTCTTCTCCTCGTCACCAGCTAAAATGTCATTGACATCACTATAAGTCATACGGTAACTTGTCTTGATAACAGTCTGAGTAATCGTATAATTACGAACACGACCATTTTTATCAATTTCCATAATAGCAGACTGGGTCAAGCGGTCCACTTGAGGGTTAAGGGAACAGATACCGTTTGAGAGGCGCTCTGGCAGCATTGGAACCACTCGGTCTGTTACATAAACAGAGGTCGCACGATTGAGAGCTTCCTTATCAAGGGCAGATCCCTCTGTTACGTAGTAAGAAACATCTGCGATGTGAACACCTAGTTCAATATTGCCATTCTTCAGTGGTTTGATATGACAGCATCATCCAAGTCCTTGGCATCAGCTCCATCAATGGTAAAAGTAATTTCATCTATCAGGTCCAGACGGCCTTCCATATCCTTCTCTGATGGAGCATCTGGCACATTTTCTGCTTCTTTGAGAACAGCCTCTGGAAACTCAGATACAATGTCCATAGACTCAAGAACTTCAAGGACATCAATCCCTGCATCCGTTGAATGTCCGACAACATCTAAGACACTAGCCACAAAGAAATCGTGTTTCTTACTTTGGGTACTTATCAATAAAGACCTTGAGAACTTCTGTACCTTCCAATTGAATAGCTGGCTTTTTAACGTAAATTGGTTGACTAATTTTTTGATTTTTTGAACGGATATAGCCTGCATACTTGGGTTTTTCCTCATCAAGAATGATTTGACCAACAACTGTCGTCAAACTGTGGTCTAAGATATCAATTATCTTAGCTTCAGCTGCTGTTCCTTTTTGACGATCCGCAACCTTTTTGATTACAATCTCAACAGTATCGCCATCAATGGCATAGTTAACATCATTTTTCCCTACAAAAGATCGTCTTCCTCGCCTTCAAGACTAACAAAGCCGAAGCCATTTTTATGGGCATGAAAAACTCCTTGAGGGTAATCTCATGCTTTTTTTCTTCTGGTCTAGGGTTAGACTACCATCTTCTTCAAAGCGAAGCTGGTGCTTACGTTCCATCAAGGAAAGGGTTTTGATTAACTCACGGAAGTCTTTAGAACCATCCTTTTCCGAGAGCTTGAGCTAGGTCATTTACAGTCACTCGCCCCTTTTCTTGTATATATTCTTTTTATTCTATCTTTCATGTTTTTCCTTCTAGATTGTTAAATTTTGGTGTAAAACCTTATGTCTTTAAAAACAAAAATAGGCAAAGACCCTAGTCCCGCCCATTATTTTCTTATCTACTTGATAATATCGTCAATGCTAAGGCAATGGCTAGCCAGAAAAAGACTAAAATTCCTGTCAAACGTTGCATCACAGCTTCAAAAACCGCGCGCTTTGCTACGTTCAAACAAATCACCTGCACTGGCATCAAATACATTGCTAGATTGGTTTTTAGTTGGTTGCATAAAAATCGCAATTACAATCACAACAGATAATACTAATAAAATGGTTAATAATAGGTTATACATATCAAACTCCTTAAAAATCCTTTATCATTTTACCATAAAAGCTATTTAGATTCAAGATGTAAAGTAACTTTTTCTTTTCCTTTTGGACAATATTTTAAGACTTCTATCTTGTCTGGATGAGTTTTTGAGTTTTTACTTGTTAGATAATTGATGCTACCACAAGAAGAGCACTTAAGATTAATTTTTACGCGCACTAGATTTCCTTCACTTTTAATAATGTTCTAAATTGGATAAGGTTAAAAATACAACTCAAAGCAACACAGGCTGCTGTTGCGTAAAAAACAGACTTATAACCAAATTGATTTGCGACTAAAGAACCTGCTAGAGGACCAATCACACCTCCTAGGTAAAAATACTTGATTGAAAGCAAATACTCTCGAAATAGCAGCTTTTGGAGCCATTTTACTTAGAATAGCATTGATACCGGGAACTAAGGCCCCTGTTCCTAGACCGAATAGAAAGCGGTAAACTCCCAGTTCAAATGGACTTGTAGCATTGGCACAAAGTACGTATATTACAGCTGAATAGACTTGAGCTAAGATCAGAAGTCGATGATTGCCAACTTTATCTCCCAATCGTCCCATAATACCTGCACTCATCATACTCGATAAACCCATGCTAGAAACTATTACACCAGAGACAAAGAGAAGACTCTCCTTCTGCCCTAGTTCTCGAACACAGAGAGCGAGAATAGGTCCGATAGATTGAGCTGCAAATTGAATGACAAAACTTGTTGCAAATAAGTTAAATAAAAGGTATGGATACTTCAGACTAGCATATAAATATTTTGTAGGAATTGCAGTTTCTTTGGTTACAGGCTGAAAATCTTCCTTGATAAAGAATATAGTCAAGATAGCAGCTAAAGATACCAGAGCCCCAACCATTAAAAAGGCATTTCGAATCCCAAATACTTCTGCAATCAAACCTCCAACAAAAGGGCCTGAAAGTGTTCCTGCTAAAACTCCAGACGTTATTGTTCCCAGAGCATAACCCGACTTATCCTTTGGCACTTGACTCGCTATTAAGGCAGTTGCATTTGGTACGTATCCAGTAAATACTCCATTCAAAAAACGTAAAACTAAAAGCCAAAAGATATTTGGTACAAAGGTTAAGCCTCCCATAGTAATAGTCATAGCAATCCCTGCTCTAATCATCATAGGTTTATAGCCATATTTGTTCGCTAAAATCCCTCAAATAGGTGATATAAAAGCAGCCGAAACAGCAGAGATTGAAATAGCTATCCCTGAATAGAAAAGTTACCTGACTTGGTTCAACTCCTAATTCTTCAACAAAAATTGGCATAAAAGGTAGAACCAAGGATACACAAGCCCTGTCAAGAAACATCCAATCCAAGCAATACGAAGATCCCAACTAATCTCTTGCATCAAGCTCACCTCTTCTAGTAGAGAAATGATTTGACTCAATAGTTGATCAAGACTTCCACTATTATCAATATGTGAGTCGCAAGTTTTTCTTTTATCTAAGGGCCACTGAGATGCAAGTCTTACTTCAGCAGCTTCTATTGTTAAACTGTCGCGCTTCATTAAACGTTCAATCTGTATACCTCTATCAACATAGACCAACCAAGTCTCATCAAACCAAGACTCATAACCCTGTTCAAATAAGAGAGGAATATCCATAAAGAAAAGCTTCTCTGTCTTGGCTAATCGGTTTCTCAAAGAAGCTAATTCCTCAAGAATAACTTGGCCTTGAGTTTCTTTAGACCATTCTTGTTCTTCAGGATTAGAAAAAATCAGACTAGCTAGTAGAGGGCGGTTTAGTTGTCCATTTTTTAAAAGAACCTGGTTGCCAAAATGCTCCACTAAAATATTATAGAGTCGACCACCTGGAGCTTGAAGCTGATGTACAAGTGCATCAGCATCGACTACTTGAAAGCCTCTTTGACGTAAAAAATTTGTCACTGTTGATTTTCCAGAAGAAATGCCTCCTGTGATACCTATAATTTTTCCCATCAACTTCTCCTTTGACACCTTGGGCAAAAATGCGTTCCACGTCCACCTAGTTGAATTTTTTCTATAATAGTTCCACATCGTGAACAAGCTAAGCCGGCCTTATCATAAACTTGGTGTAATTCTTGCATAGTACCATTCTCACCAAAGGCATTGGTATAACTTCTAATGGTAGAGCCACCCATGTCAACAGCTTGCTCCAAAACGCTTATGGTTTGTTCGTGAATAGCTCTTGCTTCTTTTTTTGTTATGGTTTGTGAAGATTTAGCCGGATGAACTTTAGCTCTCCAAAGAACCTCGTCCACATAAATATTTCCCAAACCTACGACTAAAGTTTGATCTCAACAAGTGAGTTTTTAATTGGCCTTTTAGATTTCTTAAGAGCTTTTTCAAAAGTTAGTAAATCAAAATCCTTCTCTGTCGGTTCCGGACCAAGTTTTTGAAATAAAGTAAGAACTCAAGAGTTCAGGGTGCTAACAGTTCCAAGGTACCAAATTTACGGACATCCTCATAGACTAAAAGTTCCGCCATCCTCAAAATGAATCAAAACATGGGCGTGTTTACGTTCTGGAACTTGGTCTGGGTAATAAAATACTTTTCCTTCCATTCTCAAATGAGAGATTAGAACTTTGTCGGATAAATAGAAAAGCAGATATTTACCACGACGTCCCATTGTTTGAATGACTCTGACCAGGCATTTCCTTCAGAAATTCATCCAAATCAGTTTTAATCATCTTGGGGTAACGAATATCAATGTTTGAAATCTTCTTCCCCAGAATTAATTTTTCCAGACCACGTCGGACAGTCTCAACTTCTGGTAATTCAGGCATATATCCTCCTTCTCTAAAAACAAGAAGCAGGCATGAGCCCACCTCTACTTAATATTCTTTCTCATTATAGCCAAAGTCAGCAAGATCTCAGCTTTTTATCACGCCAGTTTTTTCTTGACCTTGACCCAAGTTTCTAAGAAGACTTTATCCCCTAGCATGAGCTCAATATCTTTACGAGCCATAGTACCAATTTTCTTGAGCATGGCGCCACCTTTTTCCAATAACGATACCTTTTTGGCTGTCACGTTCAACCATGATGGTTGCTCGAATATGAACCTTGTCCGTCTCCTCATCACGCTTCATAGAGTCCACCACAACTGCGACAGAATGCGGGATTTCCTCACGAGTTAATTGAAGAACTTTCTCACGAATCATTTCTGAAACCAAGAAGCGCTCTGGGTGGTCTGTAATTTGATCAGCTGGGAAATATTGAAAACCTTCTTCTAAATTCTCACTTAAGATATCTACTAAATGTGATACATTATTCCCTGAAGAGCTGAGATTGGAACAATCTCTTTGAAGTCCATTTGATTGCGGAAATCATCGATTTGAGCCAAAAGTTGATCCGGATGAACCTTATCAATTTTATTAACTACTAGAATTACGGGAACTTTTGCAGCTTTAAGACGTTCGATAATCATATCGTCACCCTTACCACGTGGCTCATCTGCAGGAACCATAAAAAGCACGGTATCCACTTCACGAAGGGTGCTATATGCTGACTCTACCATAAAATCTCCGAGGGCAGTTTTAGGCTTTATGAATCCTCGAGGTATCGATAAAGACAATTTGTTCCTTATCAGTCGTATAAATTCCCATAATTTTATTACGCGTTGTTTGCGCCTTTATCACTCATAATGGCAATTTTTGCCCCATGACGTGATTCAAAAAGTTGACTTCCCAACATTGGGACGTCCTAAAATGGCTACAAAGCCTGATTTAAATGTCATAATTTCTCTTACTGTTAAAATAATAAATCCCAAATCCGTGGGAGAAAGATAAGCGCACCTGTCAAAGCGGCAAAAAAGTGAGACTACAAGCACGGCACCAGCCGCCATGTCTTAGCCTTCTTTGCCAGCATATCGAAGTGATAATGGCTAGCCAAATCCACAACATTTTCGATAGCTGAGTTAAGAATCTCAAAATGCTACCACTAAGAAAATGCTTAGAAGTAGAAAAAGCCATTCGATTCGAGACACCTGAAAAACAAAACCTGCAAGGATAACCGCCAAAGCCGTCACTGCATGTTTTCTCATATTGCGTTCTTCCTGAATCGCTGTCAAAATCCCTGTAAAAGCGAATTCCAAACTTGTGATTAGGTCACGGTTTTTCCATTTTCTTTTATTGTCTTGTGAGTCCATAGGCAGTCAAAATTTCTTCCTGTAAACCGAACATCTCCGCTTCTTCTTCCGGAGTGTAGTGATCATAACCGTTAATATGTAAAAAGCCGTGAACTGCTAAGAAGCCCATCTCACGTTCAAAACTATGACCGTATTCTTCAGCTTGCTCATGCGCTTTATCAATAGAGATGAATAGTTCACCGATATAGGCATCAAATTCTGACAGCATATCTGCCAAGTCAGGATCCTCTGCTAAATCTTCCTCATCAAAAGGTAATTTCTAGCTCGGGCTTGTATTCAAGACTGATGACATCCGTTGGACGATCTGTATCTCTATACTCAAATTGAGTTCATGGCTACGTTCATTCGTCACAAAAGTAACTGCCATCTCCTTGTCTTCTTTTCCTAACTTTTTGGCAGCAAACTCTAAAAATTTCTTGAGTCTGTTGTAGAATTTCGTTTTGAAACTTTTCCAGTTTCATCGACTATTTCAATAAACATGTGTTTCTCGATTCTCTTTACTTGGCTTTATTATACCATATTTCTATGATTTTTATTCTACCTTTTTGATATAATACTATGTAATACAATCACGAGGAGAGAACCATGTCATTTTGACGGATTTTTACACCACATGGTTGAGGAATTACGAACAGAATTAGTAAATGGTCGTATCCAGAAAATTAATCAACCCTTTGAGCAAGAATTAGTCTTGCAAATTCGAAGCAATCGTAAAAAGTCATCGTTTGCTCCTTTCTGTCCATCCAGTTTTTGGTCGTATTCAATTAACTGAATCAACTTTTGAAAACCCTGCACAGCCATCAACCTTTATTATGGTTTTAAGGAAGTATCTTCAAGGTGCTGTCATTGAATCTATCCAACAAATTGATAATGATCGTATCGTGGAAATCACAGTTTCTAACAAAAATGAAATTGGAGATCATATCCAGGCGACTCTTATCATTGAGATCATGGGAAAACATAGTAATATTCTCTTGGTAGACAAAACTGAGCAAAAAATCCTAGAAGTGATCAAACATATTGGTTTTTCTCAAAAATAGCTATCGGACCTTATTACGGGAGCTACTTACATCGCTCCTCCAAGCACTGATGCCTTTAATCCCTTTACTATCAAGAATGAAAAACTATTTGAAATTCTCCAAACTCAAGAATTAACTACAAAGAATCTTCAACATCTTTTCCAAGGATTGGGACGTGATACAGCTATGGAATTGGAGAAAATACTCCTTGATGATAAACTCAAATACCTTCCGTAACTTTTTCTCTCAAGAAACAAACCCTTATCTCACGGAAACATCATTTAGCTCTGTACCTTTTCTCAAATCGTGTGGGTGAATCTTTCAATAGCCTTTCAGAGCTCTTGGATAGCTACTATAAGGACAAGGCTGAACGCGACCGTGTCAAACAACAGGCTAGCGAACTCATTCGCCGAGTTGAAAATGAACTGCAAAAATCGTCAAAAGCTTAAGAAACAAGAAAAAGAATTGCTTGCTACCGAAAATGCTGAGAATTCCGACAAAAAGGCGAGTTACTAACGACTTTTCTTCATCAAGTTCCAAATGACCAAGATCAGGTGGTTTTGGATAATTATTACACTAATCAACCAGTTACAATCGCGCTTGATAAGGCCTTGACTCCTAAACCAGAATGCCCAACGCTACTTCAAACGTTATCAGAAGTTAAAAGAGGCTGTTAAATACCTGACTGATTTAATTGAAGAAACCAAGTCAACCATTCTCTATCTGGAAAGTGTTGAGACAGTTCTTAATCAAGCTGGATTGGATGAAATCGCTGAGATTCGTGAGGAGTTGATTGAAACAGGCTTCATCAGAAGACGCCAACGTGAGAAAACTTCATAAGCGGAAAAAAACCTGAAAAATATCTTGCTAGTGATGGCAAGACTATCATCTATGTTGGTCGAAAATAACCTCCAGAATGATGAATTAACCTTTAAAATGGCCCGAAAAAGACGAGCTTTGGTTCCACGCTAAAGACATTCCCTGGAAGTCATGTCGTAATCTCAGGAAATCTCGACCCATCTGACGAGGTCAAGACAGATGCTGCTGAACTTGCAGCCTACTACTCAAAAGGTCGCTTATCTAATTTAGTACAAGTTGATATGATTCAGGTAAAAAAACTAAATAAGCCAACTGGTGGAAAACCTGGTTTCGTTACTTATACAGGACAAAAAACTCTCCGAGTAACGCCAAATCCAGATAAAATCCAATCCATGAAATTTAGCTAAGCTTCCATGCTACAATTTTTAGTATTACAGAAAGGAGGTCTTTCTCTGAATGTATAACCATATTAAGTCCATCTTGACTATCATACTAGGTGCTGCTATATTTGCCTTCGGACTTACATATTTTGTAGTCCCACATCATTTATTTGAAGGTGGAGCCACAGGGATTACCTTAATTACCTACTATCTCTTTAATATCCCTATCTCATTGATGAACATCATCATTAACATCCCGCTCTTTATTCTCGCTTGGAAAATTTTTGGAGCAAAGACTCTATATTCGAGTCTCCTGGGAACCATCTCAGTATCCGTCTGGCTGGCTATCTTTGAGAAGATTCCTCTTCAGTTTAATCTTGAAGGTGATTTAGTTATCGTAGCCTTAGTCTCAGGAGTACTCCTAGGGGTTGGATTAGGAATTATTTTCAACGCTGGTGGAACTACAGGTGGAACTGACATCGTTGCTCGAATCCTTAATAAATATACCAATATTTCAGTCGGAAAATTACTATTTGGCTTAGACTTCTTCATTCTTATGCTAATTTTAATTATCTTCCAAGATCTCCGTCTAGTAACCTATACTCTCTTATTCGACTTTATCGTATCTCGAGTAATCGATTTGATTGGAGAAGGTGGTTATGCTGGTAAAGGCTTCATGATCATCACTCAAAAACCAATGGAACTAGCTGATAAAATTAATGACGAGCTGGGACGTGGTGTTACTTTTTATTTCAGGTCAAGGCTACTACAGTAAAAACGATTTAAAGATTGTCTATTGTATCGTAGCTAGAAATGAGATGGTTAAGATGAAAGAGATGATTCACAGCATTGATCCTATGGCCTTTATTACTATCACTGAAGCCCACGAAATCCTAGGGAAGGTTTTACATTTGATCCTAGGTAAACTAGCATTTGAACTGAAAAGCAATCCCATTACAGGATTGCTTTTTTTATTTCAATATAAAAAAAACAGAAGAGCATGCTCTTCTGTTTTAATAGATATTATTTTTCAGCTGACAATGCTGCCATTGTGATGTAGTTGTATGGTTTATTGAAGTGTGGCAAGAAGAATAGGTCAGTCAATGCCAATTTATCAATTGTAACATGTTCTTGGATAGCAAGTGAGAACATGTGGATAGCCATACCGATTGCTGAATCGCGAGATACCATTTGAGCACCAAGGATTTCACGGCTGTCTTTATCAAAGACAATCTTGATAGCAACTTCATGGTTATCATGCTTCATGAATTCTGGTTTTTGAAGGTCGTTAAATCCAGTTTCAGTAGCATTGTAACCAGCAGCTTTAGCTTTTTCAAGTGTCAAACCAGTTGAAACCATGTGGAGACCATAGATTGAGATACCATTTGATCCTTGAACACCGATTCCTTCAAGTTCATGTCCACAAGCGTTGTAAGCACCAACGATACCAGTACGAACAGCGTTTGAAGCAAGTGCGATGTAGCTAGTGTCTTTACGAGCGTTGTCATAAACAGTCGCACAGTCACCAACAGCGTATACACCTGGGATAGATGTTTCTTGTTTCTTGTCAACAAGGAAAGCACCGTTACGGAAGAGTTCGATCTTACCGTCAGCAAGAGCAGTGTTTGGACGGAAACCAACTGCAAGAACAACCATATCAACGTCAAATGTTTCTTTGTCAGTTACCAAGCGTTCAACTTTACCATCACCTTCGATAGCTTTTACAGTTTGACCAAGTGCCAAGCGGATGTTGTGGTCTTCCAAGTTTTTAGCCATCATTTGTGTGAAGTCTTTGTCATAATATCCGTTCAATACAGTATCAACGATATCAACAAGTACAACTTCTTTTCCAAGACGTTCAAAGGCTTCAGCAAGTTCAACACCGATGTAACCACCACCAACAACAGCGATACGCTCAAGGTGTTGGCTCTTATCAGCAAGTTTGTTGATAACTTCTTCAGCATTTTGGTACAATTTAACGAATTGAACATTTTTCAAGAGTTGTCTTGAATTCACGGTTTCCTTTAACAATTTCAACACCTTCGATTGGTGGCAAGATTGGTGTAGAACCAGTAGCGAAAGATCAACTTATCGTATGATTCTTTGTGTTCTTTTTCCTTCAACTTCTGCAGTAACAACTTTGTTGTCATAGTCAATTGAAAGAACTGGTGAGTTCATGTAAACTTTAGCACCTTTTGCTTCCAATTTTTCTTTATCAGAGTAGAACAATCCTTCAGCACCATCGATTTGCTCACCGATCCAAAGAGCCATTCCGCATCCAAGGAATGAAATATTTGAGTTTTGGTCAAATACAACGATTTCGTTTTCGTTTCCAAAAGTTGTCCAACATTGTGTTGATACATGCAGTTCCAGCGTGGTTAGCACCCACAACTACGATTTTACTCATAAGATAATTCCTACCTTTTATTTAAAAATTTTTACTGTACTAGTATATCATTTTCTGTTAGCGTTTTACAAGTTTTTGTTTGTTTGAAATTACTTAATTTTTGACTAAAAATTAAAATTAATTTATTATAAAAACTTATCAAAGATATTATTTTTATAATTATGCTTTTGAGCATTTTTCTTGACTTTTTTAAAAACAAATTGTGAAAAACGCTGACTTTATGATATGCTATTTATACGGGAAATAAAATATAAATCTCAAAGTTACTTTTCATGACATGATTTGCAACTATTTCCAATTGACTTGAAAGGAGTTAGTTTTTGCCTTTCTGTTCATCTTCTGAACGACTAATGGGAACTACGATTACCATTTCCTTAGTACATGATAGGGCTGATTGTCTTCTCAGACGAGCTTTTGATTTGCTCAAAGAGCTTGAATTTCGCTTCAATGCCAATAGTGCTGAATCTGAATTGATGGAAATCAACTATCTTGCTAGCATTGCTCCTGTTAAAGTTCATCCCTGATTTGTTTGAACTGATTTCATTAGGTCTAGAACACAGTCTAGCACCCTAAAAGTCATCTCAATATTAGTATAGGCCTTTGGTTCAAACCTGGCGCATCGGTTTTTCCGATGCAAAAGTTGCAAGCTCTGAAGAAATTGCTTCATCCTTAGCACTAATAGACCCTCATTTTATTAAACTCGATTCAGTCAATTTCTACGGTTTTCCTAGAAAAAGGGAATGAAAAATTGACTTAGGGTGTTTAGCAAAGGGCTATAGCGCAGATAAGGTTGCCACATTCTTGAAAGAGAATGGAGTCACTTCTGCTCTTATCAATCTTGGAGGAAACATCCTCACAATTGGTAATAACCAGGCAAAAAGCGGTCAACCTTGGCAAATCGGCATTCAAGATCCAACTCATCCACGTGGTGATCATCTGATGAACCTATCTATTACTGGAAAATCAGTTGTTACTTCTGGGATTTATGAACGGCACCTTGACAATTGACGGAAAAGGACTATCACCATATTTTTGATAGTGAGACAGGATTCCTGTCGAAACAGAACTCAGCTAGTCTAACGATTATCTCTGATAAATCCGTTGATGGTGAGATTTGGACAACACGCCTATTCGGTGAACGTAGCGCTTCTATTATGTGGCAAGTCGAAAATATTGATGGCATCGAAGCCATCCTCATTGACAAAGATGGACGCATCGCTTGTTCATCTGGTATCCAACGATAATTAATTAATAATGCAAAAGAGAAAGGAAAGCCCATGCTTAAACTTATTGCTATTGTGGAACTAACTCAAAACGTTCCACAAACCGCCAACTGCTTCAATATATGCAGAAACACTTTGCTGATAAAGCAGAAATCGAATTGGTAGAAATTAAAGACTTACCAGTCTTCAACAAACCTGCAGATAAACTTATTCCCGCTGAAGCCTTAGAAATCGTTGCAAAAATCTGATGCAGCTGATGGTGTGATTATCGGCACTCCTGAATATGATCACTCAATTCCAGCTGTTCTTATGAGCGCCCTAGCTTGGATTTCTTATGGAGTATTCCCACTTTTGAACAAACCAGTCATGATTACTGGTGCTTCATATGGTACTCTTGGTTCTTCACGTGCTCAATTGCAACTTCGTCAAATTTTTGAATGCTCCTGAAATTAAAAGCAACAGTTCTTCCTGATGAATTCTTGCTTTCTCATTCTCTTCAAGCATTTGATAAGAATGGTGACTTGGTAGATCTTGATGTTATCAAGAAATTGGATGCCATCTTTGACGACTTCCGTATCTTTGTCAAGAGTTACTGAAAAATTGCGTAGCGCACAAGACTTTGCTTCGCAAAAGATGCAGAAGAATTTTGATTGGGAAAAATTTGTAAGATAGGAGATCGAAAATAGAATGAAATTTGTTGGACTTGTTGGATCAAACTACGATCAATCATATAACCGCAAACTCTTGGAATTCATCCGACGTAACTTCAAACTTTAAATTTGAACTAGAAGTTCTGAAATCGATGAAGTTCCAATGTTTAATCAAGACGAAAAAAATGGGATGAGAGGCTTCCAATTACGCCTTCTTTATAACAGAAATTACACGTGCTGATGGTGTCATTATTGCCACTCCTGAGCACAACCACACAATTTCTGCTTCACTTAAATCAGTCCTTGAATGGCTTTCATACGAAGTTCATCCATTTGAAAACAAACCAGTTATGATTGTAGGAGCTTCATACTATGATCAAGGAACTTCTCGTGCTCAAGTTCACCTTCGTAAAGATTCTTGATGCACCCAGGAGTAAATGCCTACACATTACCAGGTAATGAATTCCTTCTTGGAAAAAGCTAAAAGAAGCTTTTGATAATAACGGAAACATTATCAACGAAGGAACTGTTAAATTCCTTGAGACTTGCTTAGATAACTTTGTCAAATACGTAGGAGTCGTTTCGAAATTTGAAAAAAACCAAAACCAATTGATCCAGAAGACTTAGATTGTGGAAAACCAATCGCTACAACTATTACAGAAGTTGACCCTGATGATCCAGAATGGGTAGAAAAAGTTGCAGAAATTACAGGCGCTGTATCTGGTGATACATACGTTAAACTTGACCATGGTATCCTTACAGTTAACCAAATTGATATGTTCTTGAAAGCTATGCCTTTTGAATTGACATATGCTGACGATAACAACCAATTCCTCTACTACAACAATGCTCACCAAGATCCAGATACTATGTTTGCTAAACGTGTACCTTCTCAATCGGGAGGCCGTATGTCAACTATTCACGGTTCCCTTCCACCTGCACGTATGAAGAACGTAGAGTGGGTCATCGGTACGCTTCGTAATGGCAACCAAGAATACGTACGTACCATTGTTCCTAGGTTCACCTGCAGGTGTTATCAATACTCACAACTACCAAGCTATGTACTATCCTGATGGATCATATGCTGGTATCAATGAAATTGTCTTTAACTTCCAACCATGGCTTGACTGGTACTTGAAAGAAACTGGTCAACGTTTGGTAGGCGGTAGCGGACCTTTTGCTCCTGCTGCTGGAGGTCACGGAGATGCCGATGCTACTTCTGGTGCATCTGACGCTGGAGGACATGGTGATGGTGGCCACGGATGCTGATGCACTTCTGGTGCTAGTAACTAATAACTAACAAAAAGGAACCATTCTTGGTTCCTTTTTTGATAATAGAAATCTCGGTTCGCACACACAAACCGAGAATTTTTTTATTTATGAATTCGGATCATCAAGACTACGGCCGTGTAAACCTTTTTCTCGTTGCACTTGACGAAGTTTTTCAGGAGTCACATCATTACCATCTTCATCGACGATTTTGATTCCTTCAACGTGGTGACGTACTGAACGACGATAGCCTTCGATATATTCCTCACGAAGTTTGGCTTGTTCTACTTTTTTCTTCCGCAGTCAAGCCTTCTGTTTTTCTTTTTAGCAAGTTCATTAATACGAGCGATTTTTTCTGGTGTCATATTTGGATCTCCAATCTACTTTTTCAATTACTATTTTGTATTAAGAAGGTTAAAAGCAGCCACTGTTTTTGCTTTATTGACAAGTTCAGCTAGAATAGCCAAACGATTATTCTTAACATCAATATCCTCTGCCATAACCATGGTATTGTCAAAGAATGCATCAATAACTGGACTAAGAGCAAATAGTTGTCTTAATTTATCATTAGCTGAACCTTTCAATTCTAAGCTTTTCTACAGCTTGAGCTAGTTCTTTTTCCTGCTCATTTTCAAAGAGACTTGCATCAACTTTGACTGAACCTTCTGCCTTTTCTGCTAGGTTAAAGGCACGAGATAATGACTCAACTGATGATTTGTAATCTTCAGTTTTCGCAGCTTCTGAAAGAGCTTCTGCAGCATCAATCATATCAGAAACAACAAAGTTTGAACTTGCTAGAACAGCTTCTTTAATATCTTTTTGCTGTAGAACCCATCATCTTATCAACACGAGCTTTGATGAAGTTAAGCACTTCTTCTTGGTTATCGTAAGTTAAACTATCAAACGATAAAGCATAAAGACTCGCAATCAACTCGTCCATTGGAATATTCCAACCAAAGTCTTCTAAGATTCGAACAATCCCTTGTGTTGCACGACGAAGGGCATAAGGGATCGTTTGAACCAGATGGAATCAAACCAACAGAGAAGAAAGATAAGAAGTATCTAATTTGTCAGCTAGTGCAAGTATTGCTCCAACTTTAGATTCAGGAAGAGCTCCGTCTGCTGAGTCTGGAAGGTAGTGTTCACGAATAGCTTGCGCCACTGCAGCATTTTTCACCTGCAAGAAGCGCATACTTCTCACCCATGATTCCTTGAAGCTCATCAAACTCACCAACCATACCAGTTAAGAGGTCAAACTTATAAATGGCTGCAGCACGAGCAAGATCAATAGATTCATCAACTGATAGACCAGCTTTTTCTGCTAGCAGGATAGCAATTTGTCCTGTACGAATCATGTGTTCACGAAGTGAACCAATCTTTTCATGGAAGGTTACGTGAGAAAGTTTAGCTACTAAGATCTTCAATCTTTAAATTTTTGGTCTTCACGCCAGAAGAATTCTCCATCTTCCAAACGAGCAACCAAAACTTTCTCATTTCCTCGAATGACATTTTCCAAGTGTTCAGCATTTCCGTTACGAACTGAAATGAAGTTTGGTTTTAGATTTCCTTCAAGATCACGGACAACAAAATAACGTTGATGAGTTTCCATTGAAGTAACCAAAACTTCTTCTGGAACTTCTAGGTATTTAGGATCAAAATTACCCATAAAAGCAGTTGGATATTCGACCAAGTTTAAGACTTCGTTTAAAAGTCCTTCATCAATCTGTACTTGAACGCCTTGTTCTGCTTCAATTTCCTTGATTTGTTCACGAATCATATTTTCACGTTCAATACTATCAGCAATGACATAGACTTTGCGTAAGTCTTCTTCGTAACTATCAGCATGACGGATTTCAACTTCATGTCCAAGGAAGCGATGTCCTCGACTCACTCTGCCTGAATGAATATCTAAGAAATCTAGTTCAAGAGCTTCATCATCCAAAAGCACTGTCAAAGTGTGGACTGGACGGATATATTCAAAAGTATTGTTTGCCCAACGCATGCTAACAGGGAAACTTAAGCTAGCCAAGACTTCTGGAATTCCAGTCAGAACTTCTTCCGCTGGTTTTCCAGCTTCATGCTTAGTTACATAGACGTATTCTTCACCTTTGATTTCACGGAATTCAATGTCATCTACAGTCAAGCCTTTTCCACGGACAAATCCTTGGGCAGCTTTAGAGAAATTTCCTTCTGCATCCAAAGCAATTTTCTTAGAAGGTCCTTTAAAATCTTCAGTCAAATCTGTTTGTTGGTCTGCTAAACCAAGTACACGAACAGCTAAACGACGTGGAGTTGAAAATGTTTGAATCCCTTCATATGAAAGGCGGTTGTCATCCAAGAAGGCTGCCATTTTTTCGCCGAGTTGTTTTTCACTTGGTGTGACAACGTAGGCTGGTAACTCTTCGAGTCCTAGTTCTACTAATAAGTTTTTTGTCATGTTTTTTCCTTTACACAATTAATGTTCTTCAACAAGACCTTTAGTAGTGGGGGACGCAAGCAAACCTTCGGTTTCATTGCTAACTGTCAAGCCTTAAGTCTCGTCAGTTCCCCAGTCGGATAAGAAACTTCTTATCCGACTTTCACTACAGCGGTCTTGTTTTATTTAACGACCTACGGTCGACTTTCAGTCATTTATTCCTGTAATTATGCCTATTCTTCCTCTTCTGCTAGGAGTTTGGCGCGTGTGGCTTTCGTCTAGAAGTGGGTAACCGAGTTTCTTACGTTCTGCAACGAAAGTTTTAGCTACTACACGGGCTAAGTTACGGATGCGGGCAATGTAACCGGCACGTTCTGTAACTGATACCGCTCCACGAGCATCAAGCAAGTTGAAGGTATGTGAACATTTCAAAACGTAGTCATAGGCTGGGTGTACAAGGCCTAATTCCAAAGCACGTCCAGCTTCTTTTTCAAACTTTTCAAAGTTTTCAAGAAGCATATCTTGGTCAGAAACTTCAAAGCTGTATTTTGAATGCTCATATTCTGGTTGAAGGAAGATTTCTCCGTATTTAACACCTGGAGCCCACTCAATATCATAAACAGAGTCTACTTCTTGGATATAAGAAGCTAAACGTTCCAAGCCATAAGTGACCTCAGCAGTAACAGGACCTGTTGCCAATCCACCAACTTGTTGGAAGTAGGTGAACTGAGTGATTTCCATACCGTCAAGCCAAACTTCCCAACCAAGACCAGCTGAACCAGTTGATGGGTTTTCCCAGTTGTCTTCAACGAAACGAATATCGTGTTCCAATGGGTTGATACCCAATTTTTCCAAAGACTCAAGGTAGAGCTCTTGGATATTTGATGGAGATGGCTTCATAACCACTTGGAATTGGTGGTGTTGGTAGAGACGATTTGGGTTTTCTCCGTAACGACCGTCTGCTGGACGACGAGATGGTTCTACATAAGCCGCATTCCATGGCTCAGGACCAATGGCACGAAGGAAAGTATAAGGACTCATGGTTCCCGCACCTTTTTCGTTATCATAAGCCTGCATGAGCATACAACCCTGGTCATTCCAGTATTGTTGCAAAGTAAGGATGATTTCCTGGAAAGTCAATTTTTTAGACATTGTTTTCTCCTTTTTTCTATAATTTCTTGCGACACGAGTCTGCCTCGTCGATCATACGAGGCAAGACGAGTTAGTACTGCATCTAGCTCTGGCAACTTAGTGCTAAGCGTGGGGCAGTCCGACTGTAAGGAGGTATCTGCCACTGACGCAGTGAAATGTTAATTTCTTAGACATTGAATACTCCTTAATTTAAATGTTTGTCTTGCGACTCAGAAACACAAAAAAACCGTGCCTTTGCTCCTAAGTCAAGTGACCTAGGGGCGTCAAAAACGCGGTTCCACCCTAATTTATTACTTCATTATCTTTATTAAAAATACCAAAAGCGCCACACTTATCTCTCAATCACCTGACTCTCACTATCTCAGGCTCGCTTAGGATTTACCGATAAGATATTCTTTCTTGCGTCTATTATAACAAAATGCAAATTAAAAAAAGTAAAATTTTTTCATAAGGAATCTCTAAATAATTCACCTAAAATAGACATACTAATCTAACAGTCATCCCTTTTCATGCCCTTTTATCGAACAAAAGAAAAACCGCTACTCCTAAGAATAGCGGTTTAATCATGTTTTTAAGCTACAAATGTAGTCGCTCTATTATTTAAGAGTAACTGAAGCTCCAGCTTCTTCCAATTTAGCTTTGAGTTTCTTCAGCTTCTGCAGTTGCAACGCCTTCTTTAACAAGTGCTGGTGCACCATCAACAAGTTCTTTAGCTTCTTTAAGTCCAAGACCAGTGATTTCACGTACAACTTTGATAACGCCAACTTTTTTTGTCGCCAGCAGCTGTCAATTCAACGTCAAATGAGTCTTTAGCAGCACCAGCGTCAGCAGCACCAGCTGCAGCAACAGCTACAGGAGCAGCTGCAGTTACATCAAATTCTTCTTCGATAGCTTTTTACAAGGTCGTTCAATTCAAGGATTGAAGCTTCTTTAATTTCAGCAATAATGTTTTCAATGTTCAATGCCATTGTTATTTCCTCCAAAATAAGTTTTTAAAATTTAATTTTTATATTTTTTTGTAGCTAGAGCTACGATGCGTAGCTTATGATTAAGCTGCGTCTTCTTTGTTGTCTGCAACCGCTTTGACTGCAAGAGCAACGTTGCGCACTGGCGCTTGAAGTACAGAAAGGAGCATAGAAAGAAGTCCTTCGCGATTTGGAAGAGTTGCAAGAGCAACGATCTCTTCTTTTGATGCGACAGCGCCTTCGATTGCACCACCTTTGATTTCAAGTGCGTCAGCGTTTTAGCAAAAGTCGTTCAAGATTTTCGCTGGTGCGATAACATCTTCGTTAGAAAATGCTACTGCAGATGGTCCAACAAAAACAGATGCAAGATCTTCAAGACCAGCTTTTTCAGCTGCACGACGTAAGATTGAGTTTTTAATAACTTTATACTCAACTTCGCTTCCACGAAGCTCACGACGAAGAACTGTATCTTGTTCAACTGTCAAACCACGAGCGTCTACAACGACGATTGATGCAGCAGCTTTCATTTTCTCAGCTACTACGTCAACTAGTTCCGCTTTCTTAGCAATAATTGCTTCACTCATTAGTGTGTTCACCTCCGTAATTATTTTGCTTGGGGAATTTTTCCAAAAGAAAAACGCGCCCAAACCTAGACACGAAAGTACAATACGCTTCTTTTTACATGATACGTTTTGTCCTCGGTAGGATATTTATGAGTCTTGCTCCCCTACTGTCTTAGGCAGTTTTTTCAAACCGCTCTATTAGTTTAACATACTTGAGAATATAAAGCAAGAGTTTTTCTCCTATTTTTTAAAAAATTTTCTTTTTTTATTTTTAGATTGAAAGGTGACATGTGACAAGAGTTTTTATACTTGACAAGTATGTTTATTTATTGTACCATACAAGTGTATATACACTTAAAAAGGAGTTATTATGAATACACAGAAAGAAAACCCAATTTCATGACTTTAACAGCATTGCTAACTGCTATCGCTATCTTTGATTCCCCTTGGTAATGCCCTTCAAGATTGTTATTCCACCCGCTTCTTACACTCTAGGAAGCCACGTTGCAATCTTTATTGCTATGTTCCTTTCTCCTTGGATGGCAATCTTTGTCATTATAGCTTCTAGCCTAGGATTCCTCATGGCTGGTTATCCAATTGTCATTGTACTTCGAGCTTTCTCCCATATCTTTTTTGGCACTTTGGGCGCCTTCTATCTGCAAAAACATCCTCAAACCTTAGATAATCCAAAATCTTCTTTGATTTTTAACTTTATACTAGGTTTGGTTCATGCCATCGCAGAAGTTTTTGCTTGTATTATCTTTTATGCAGGAACTGGAACTAATGTAGAAAATATGTTTTATGTCTTATTTGTACTGGTTGGTATTGGTACAATTATTCATAGTATGGTAGACTATTACTTAGCATTAGCTGTTTATAAAGCATTGAAAAAACGCCGTTAAGCGTTAAGAAAGAAGAATATGACAAAAATCGAAAAGAAGCACTTCTACAACTCTTAAAAGAAGCTCAAAAACCTCAAAACGGAAAAAGCTTAGCAGAACATTTTCATGTCACTCGCCAGATTATCGTTCAGGACATTGCAGTTCTTCGTGCAGACGGTGCTCCTATCTTATCAACCAATCGTGGCTATATTTATAAAGAAAGCAAAACCAATCCGTATGTTCACAAACTGTTTAAAGTAAAGCACGAGATGGAAGAAATCGGTCAAGAACTTCTAGCTATCGTCGATAATGGGGGACGTGTTCACAATACCTTGATTGATCATCCTGTCTACGGAGAAATTGAAACCTTGCTTAAACTCTCTTGTCGCCGTGACGTTCAGCATTTTTTAGAGCAAGTCGAACGGTCTGACTTTAGACCACTTTCTGAATTAACAGATGGCGTCCATTATCACCTAGTCGAAGCTGAAAACGAACAAGACCTCCTCTATATCGAGAAGGCCTTGGACAAGTTAGGTTATTTAGTAAAGGATTAGAATATTTTCTTTTCCCATCCATCTTCTGTACGATGACGATAGAAAAATTCTGACTTATCTGGAGCTTCCATCATCTCCATCAAAGGTAACATATCATAGGCCAGATTCAAATTTGGAATCTGGTCTTTTTGTACCCAGGAAACTTCTCCTTCGTCTGAAGAACGAAGGGTACCAGAGAACTCAGTAGTCTTATAACAAAAGACAATATAACGCTCACCTGTATCTAGAGGCCAATTTTTAATGCCGACCAGTTGAGGATTTTTGATAGTTAGACCTGTTTCTTCATAGATTTCACGAATAACAGACTCTACAAAAGCCTCTCCATCTTCAACATGACCTCCTGGAAAAGCATAACCAGACCAGTGGTTGGTTTCGGGCGAACGATACTGCATAACCACGCGCTTCTTTTCAAGATCTTCGATTAGACAAATATTGGTTAAAATGGTTAATTGTGCTCGAGACATAAAGACTCACTTTCTAATCTTTAATTTTTCTATCATATACTTTAACTTTTAGACTTTCATAATCAAAGGATTAACTCAGTCATGATATTCATGAATATCATCGAGTAAAGATCCTCTATTAATTCTTATCTCATTATTTTCTCTATTAACATGATAGTCTATACTGATAGGGCATCGATGAGTCTGGAATAAATAGAGAAAAAGAAAATATCACTAAACCAGATTAAAGAGAGCAAAAAGCCACTGAGAGCTCTGAAAAAAATCAGATGATGCCATTGAAAGATTCTAGTTTTATAGAAGATAGTCCATGGATGAATAAATAAAGTAAGGCAAAGACTAAATAACCAGATGTTCCACACAATAGGTGTAAAAAGCAAAACCGAACAAACCTAAAGATAAAATGAATCAGGGACGAAATACGAAGAACAGAAGGTAAAAGTACCCTAAATATAGTTAGATGTTTCATCATGATTGACTCCTTTTTTTCAATATATTTCATAAACAAAACCATTAAAGCAGGTATGGTAAAAAGACTAGATAGGTTGCTATAGGAAACCAAATATAGCGATGATCTAGGGGATGAGAGAAGGCAAAAATCCCTTTACTGTTTTTCCGCTAATTCCAATAAAGAGATGGACTATTAACCCGATACTATTAAGATAGATAAATAAATCTGCAAAATCTTTTTATTGTCATCCTTGCACCAGACAAGTCTAGGAACCAATAGTCAAATAATCGATACACCAGACAAAAAGATTTATATATAATGGAAAACTATAATTGATATCTCTATAGGGGCGACGGAATAGGGAGACTTTCAAAAATTAGATTCAAACTTAGTCCTATTGCTAGGATAAGACTGAGGATCAAGAAGAATCCTAAAAATTTATGAGAATCTAGCCAGAGCTGAAAAACTTTCTCTCCTTGAGGGATTCTTTTTGTATTTGAATTACTTTTTATTTGAATGTATTTTTCCCCATTATTTTTCTTCCTCCTTTTTCTTTTTCAATATGTTTGGAAATTATAATTGTCACAATAGGCACTAGAAAGAAAATGAAATAAGTAGCGAGGGGAAACCAGATATAGCGATAGTCTAATGCCCATATCGGAAGTAATCATCTTCCTGTTTTTAGAGGTCATCCCAATCGTTAACTGTAATACACAAGCAATTCCATTAGGATATAAAAACACTTCTGCAAAATTTCGTCAAGGAAATCCAGTCTTTCCTAAAGGTACGAAGAAAGTATGATAATATGCATTCACCAAAAGAACGATATTTAAATAAAGTGGAAAAACTATAATGCAGTTTCCGATAGGGTACTTTGGAATAAAGGGTTGTTCCCGTACAATAGACATAATATTCCTAGAGCTGAAAACAACAGAACGCTTGCATCAAGTAGAAAAGCAACTTTTTGTATGCTTTATCAGTAAAAGATTCATGCAATTTAGCATTCCTATCTTTTGCTTTGATTTCTGGTGTTTTTTAATGTTTTCTGTCTCTTACTTTTTTTGTTTCATGGTAGTTTTTTAACTTCTTCTGCTACTTTTTGGAGATGCTCTTCACGCATACTTGCTGTATTCACATCCCTGGCCGACTTCTCCTAAGATGCAGACGCGCTTAGTTTTAATTCCACAGTGATTCAAGACCGCATTCTTTAAGACGGATATTCCATAGCTATCTGGAATGTTGAGAGGGCCCGAAAAGATTTTGTACCACCAAGTGGGCGCCATGGAAGTTGCGTAAATACTGGCTGTTTTCCCTTTTAATAACTTTTTAAACTGCTTGCCTCTAAGGTAATTCCAGATAAAACTTCCCTGATCATTAGCAGAGTAGCAATTCCAGGTGTGAAGACACGATCAATCCAGCCTTTCATGAGGCTAGGCATACTACTCCACCAGATGGGATAAACAAAGATCAGATGATCTGCCCACTTTATTAATTCCTGAGAACGAAGGATAAAAGAATCTTCTTCCATACGTTTTCGATAGCCATAACGTAAAACAGGATCAAAGTCCTCTTCATTAAGGTTGATGACTTCAAGTTCATGGCGACCTGAGTCAATGTTTTCTATAATGGTTTGAAAAATAGCCTGACAGTAACTTTCCTTATCAGGGTGCCCATTAATGACTAAAATTTTCATTCGTTCTCACCTTCATCTCTTTGTTTCATTCTATCTCTTTTCACTCTTTTACACTTGATTAATTGATAATAGTTCAAATATTGATAGATACGTCTTTAGGAATCTTTTATTTGAAGAACACACCATCCGCAATTCCTTAACAGGTTTTCCAAGTTCAAGTATTTTTTTCTTGGGCCATCAACAATAAAAACCCATTTTTTTGATAGAAAGCAATGGCTCGCTTATTCTCTTTCAATACCCATAAGAATATTTCAGAGAAATGTTCAAGAGTACCAAATGCTATCATTAACTGTCTGAGCAATGCCCTTTTCCATAATAGTCTTTTTAAAACATATAAGGCAATGATTTCACCAGCTTGAATGGTTTCATCACGGAAACTTTCCATAGCTGATAAATCCAACGACCTGCTTTCCATCCATCGCAATCAAGGTATTTTCTGGATATTTTTGACTAAAGAATCGACATCTTTCTAATGTCATCGTCTCCTGAAAATTCTGCAGGTAAAAGATCGTCATAAGCCTCTCTCCACGTTTGCCAGTGAACGAGGGACTTGCCTTCTATCTCTTCAGGAGTTTCCATCTGTTTGACAGTGATGACCATTTGCTTCCTCCCATTCTTCTCTCAAAATGCCATATTTAATACTATCAAAATATTTGCCTTGATAATAACGAACTTTTTGGAATATGAGCTTCTTTTTTCATTCTTAATTTCTCAGCCAATTTCATCATACCAAAATTTCCTGACCAAGTTGTCAAACCAAGATGCTCCAACTCCAAGTAATCCTGAAATGTCCGATCTATCCACTGTAGCATAGCAGCTTTTCCAATTCCAGAGTTCCAAAATTTGTTATCATAAATACAAATTCCCAATTCCATCCATCTTGTTTGTTTACATACCCAGTAGCGCGAAACAGTCCCAACTAATTTATCATCAACAAAAATACCAAGGCGATTTGAGTTGTTTAGAGTAGATTCTGATTTTTGTAGTTTAAATTCTTGAAAATTAGGAAAATGCTGATAATCGTCATAATAGGGAGCATCATACTGCTTCCAAATTGGATTAGATTGTGAATAAGCAATTTCCCACAAAGACACCAAATCTTCTTCAATTAGTTTTCTTAAATCGATCATATTTATTCCTCAATCCAACGCCTTGACTTCCAGCATCATATCACGAATTTGGGCTGCTAGTTCAAAGTCAAGCACTTCTACGGCTTCTTGCATTTGTTTTTCTAGTTTCTTAACAAGTTCTTTGCGTTCTTGTTTGTTAAGGCTATTGATATCGACTTCCTTGTCCTCTTCCTTGGCAACTACCTTGGTTACAGAGATCAGGTCACGGATTTCCTTCTTAATAGTTTGTGGAATAATACCGTGTTCTTCATTATAAGCCATCTGGATTTTACGACGGCGAGCCGTTTCATCGATGGCTTTTTGCATAGACTGAGTCATAGTATCAGCATACATGATGACATGCCCCTCACTATTACGGGCAGCACGACCGATGGTCTGAATGAGTCCACGCTCATTACGAAGGAAACCTTCCTTGTCGGCATCGAGAATAGCAACTAGACTAACTTCTGGCACGTCAATCCCTTCACGAAGGAGGTTAATCCCTACCAAGACATCAAAAACACCCAAACGCAGGTCACGGATAATCTCTGTTCGCTCTAAAGTCTTGATATCCGAGTGCATGTATTTGACCTTGATGCCCCATTTCTTTGAAGTAATCAGTCAAGTCTTCAGCCATTTTCTTGGTCAAGGTTGTAATAAAGGTACGTTCGTTCTTTTCAACACGGGCATTGATTTCACCTAAGAGGTCATCAATCTGTCCCATAGTTGGACGGACTTCCACTTCTGGATCCAAAAGACCAGTCGGACGAATGATTTGTTCAATCACGGTATCAGTCTGCTCGTGTTCATAATCACCAGGTGTCGCTGACACATAGACAATTTGGTGAACATGACTTTCAAACTCTTCACGACGAAGAGGACGATTATCCAAGGCAGATGGCAAACGGAAACCGTAATTAACCAACATTTCCTTACGTGAACGGTCTCCATTATACATGCCCTTGATCTGTCCCCATGGTCATGTGGCTCTCATCAATCATAATCAAAAAATCATCTGGGAAGAAATCAAGAAGGGTGTACGGTGGCTCTCCTTCGCTTCGTCCATCCATGTGGCGTGAGTAGTTTTCAACCCCGTTTGTATAACCCATCTCACGAAGCATCTCGATATCGTATTCTGTTCGTTGTTTCAAGCGTTGCGCTTCGAGGAGCTTACCTTCCTTCTCAAAGATAGCTAACTGCTCCTCCAACTCAGCCTCAATCTTAGCAATAGCTACTTCCATGTGGTCGTCATTGGTCACAAAGTGAGTGGCTGGGAAAATCGCCAAATGATCCACTTCGCCCAGAACTTGACCAGTTAGAGCTTCGACTTCACGGATACGATCAATTTCATCTCCGAAGAACTCAACACGAAAGGCATGCTCATCACGAGAGGCTGGGAAAATCTCCACCACATCCCCACGTACACGAAATCTTCCACGTTGGAAGTCAATGTCATTGCGTTCAAACTGAATATCCACCAAATCATTGAGCAGTTTATCTCGAGAAATCTCAAGACCCGGACGCAAACTTACCACGCTATCAGCGTATTCTTTAGGAGAACCCAAACCATAGATACAAGAAACAGATGCTACAATGATAACATCATTACGCTCCAAGAGAGCTGATGTTGCTGAGTGACGAAGTTTATCAATCTCATCATTGACAGAGCTGTCCTTCTCAATATGAGTATCGCTTGAAGGAACATAAGCTTCTGGCTGGTAATAATCATAGTAAGATACGAAGTACTCAACAGCATTTTCAGGGAAAAATTCTTTGAACTCCCCATAGAGCTGCCCTGCTAGGGTTTTATTGTGGGCAATGACTAGAGTTGGTTTATTGACTTGGGCAATGACCTGACTCATAGTGTAGGTCTTTCCCTGTACCAGTCGCCCCCATCAAGATTTGAGCCTTTTCTCCACCCTCAATATTATCCACTAACTGTTCAATGGCCTGCGGTTGATCCCTCAGACGGTTGGTATTTGGATACTAGTTTAAATTTGTTGTCTGTAATTCGATTTATCATAATAGCCTCATACACATTTTTCTATCCTTCTATTTTTACCATAAAAAGGAAAGAGTTTCTGTTTCTCAACAGACTACCTTACTTTTGTTCTATGTTATATCTTCTGACATCAAAATATAAAATATTTGCCGTTCTTTCAACTTTTTTGATATAATTTGAAAATACCCTGAAAGGAGACATCACATGAAGAAAAATTCTAGCATGTTTGCTTTATTTTATTTCCTATTCTTTTCATTAGGACTAGTAAAAGCTGACACAGAAAAAACCAAGTATGTTATCGCCAGTGACTCATCTTTTGCGCCATTTGTTTTCCAGGAATCAAGCAATCAATACACTGGTATCGATATGGATCTAATCAAGGCAATCGCTGAAGACCAAGGTTTTGAAATCGAGATTACCAATCCAGGTTTTGATGCTGCTATTAACGCAGTCCAATCTGGACAAGCAGACGGTATCATTGCAGGTATGTCAGTGACTGATGCTCGTAAAGAAACGTTTGATTTCTCTGATTCTTACTATACAGCAAATACTATTCTTGGTGTTAAAGAATCAAGTACCATTTCTTCTTATGAAGATTTGAACGGTAAGACTGTAGGTGTGAAAAATGGTACTGCTTCACAAACCTTCCTAACAGAGAAATCAAAGCAAGTACGGTTACAAGATCAAAACTTTTTCAGATGCTGCATCTATGTATGATAGCTTAAACACTGGTTCAATTGATGCCGTTATGGACGACGAACCTGTTATTAAATACTCTATTAGTCAAGGACAAAAGTTAAAAACACCAATCGCAGGTACCCAATTGGTGAAACTGCTTTTGCTAGTAAAAAGGAAGCAATCCAGAATTGCTAGAGAAATTCAACAAAGGGCTTGCAAACCTTAAGGCAAATGGAGAATTCCAAAAAATCCTTGATAAGTATCTAGCTAGCGATTCTACTACTACAAGTTCAACTGCTGATGAAACAACTATCTGGGGATTGTTGAAAAACAACTACAAACAACTTCTCAGCGGACTTGGAATTACCCTCTCATTAGCACTTATTTCATTTGTAATTGCGATTTTCATTGGAATTATCTTCGGTATTTTTAGTGTCAGCCCTTATAAATCACTCCGTTTGATTTCAGAGATTTTCGTTGACGTTATCCGTGGTATTCCACTCATGATTCTCGCAGCCTTCATTTTCTGGGGAATTCCTAACTTTATCGAATCCCTCACAGGTCAACAAAGTCCAATCAACGACTTTGTCGCTGGTACAATTGCCCTCTCCCTAAACTCAGCTGCCTACATTGCTGAAATTGTTCGTGGTGGTATCAAGGCCGTGCCTGTTGGACAAATGGAAGCCAGTCGAAGCCTTGGTATTTCATATGGAAAAAAACCATGCGTAAGATTGTCTTGCCACAAGCAACCAAGCTCATGCTTCCAAACTTCGTCAACCAATTTGTTATCGCTTTGAAAGATACAACGATCGTATCTGCAATCGGTCTGGTAGAACTCTTCCAGACTGGTAAGATTATCATTGCTCGTAACTACCAAAGTTTCAAAATGTATGCAATTCTCGCAGTCTTCTACCTTGTGATTATCACTCTTCTAACTAGATTAGCGAAACGCTTAGAAAAGAGGATTCAATAATGGCAAAAATTAAAAATTGACGTTCATAACTTACATAAACAATATGGTAAAAACAAAGTCCTTAAAGGAATTTCAGCGAAATTCTACGAAGGAGATGTTGTTTGTATCATTGGACCTTCTGGTTCAGGTAAGTCAACTTTCTTGCGTAGCTTAAATCTCCTCGAAGAAGGAACAAAAGGAAGCATCACAGTTAACGGCTATGATTTGACGGATAAATCTACCAACGTAGACCATGTTCGTGAAAATATCGGAATGGTGTTCCAGCACTTCAATCTCTTTCCACATATGACCGTATTGGAAAATATCACTTTCGCTCCTGTAGAACATAAGTTAATGACTAAGGCTGAAGCTGAAAAATTGGGTATGGAACTCCTTGAAAAAGTTGGGCTTGCTGACAAGGCCAATGCCAATCCTGAAAGTCTATCCGGTGGTCAAAAACAACGTGTGGCTATCGCTCGTGGTTTAGCCATGAACCCTGATATCATGCTCTTTGACGAACCAACTTCTGCCCTTGACCCTGAGATGGTCGGCGACGTTCTTAACGTTATGAAGGAATTGGCTGAACAAGGCATGACCATGATCATCGTAACCCACGAAATGGGATTTGCTCGTAAGGTTGCCAATCGTGTTATCTTTACCGCAGACGGTGAATTCCTAGAAGATGGTACACCTGATCAAATCTTTGACAACCCACAACACCCTCGTCTAAAAGAATTTTTGGACAAGGTCCTCAACGCTTAAAAAACTGCAAGGTAAACCTTGCAGTTTTTCTTTCACTTATATTGGGATTTTTGGATTTTTAGAAAATTATGATAAAATAGAAGGGTATCAAAATGAGGGTTTCCTCATGCCCTAGTATATCTAGGAAAGTAAATAGAAATTAGGTAGCTGGATGTCATCTAAAAGTTATTGTTACAATTTTTGGTGCTAGTGGAGACTTTGGCACATCGCAAGCTCTACCCTTCACTTTTTAGACTCTATAAATCAGGTAATCTTTCTGATCACTTTGCTGTTATTGGAACTGCTCGTAGACCTTGGAGTAAGGAATATTTCGAATCTGTTGTTGTCGAATCTATTTTAGACTTGGCAGATAGCGCAGAAGAGGCTCAAGCTTTTGCTAGTCATTTTTACTATCAAAGTCACGATGTTAATGACACTGAGCACTATATCGAATTACGCAAGCTTCAGGCTGAGTTAAATGAAAAGTATCAAACTGAACACAACAAGCTCTTCTTCCTCTCAATGGCACCACAATTCTTTGGTACCATCGCTAAACACCTCAAGTCTGAGCAAATCGTTGACGGTAAGGGCTTTGAACGTTTGATTGTTGAGAAACCTTTCGGTACAGATTATGAAACTGCAAGCAAACTAAACGAAGAGCTTCTAGCTACTTTTAACGAAGAGCAAATCTATCGTATCGACCACTATCTTGGTAAAGAGATGATTCAGAGTATTTTTGCCATTCGTTTTGCCAATATGATCTTTGAAAATGTTTGGAATCGGGAACATATTGATAATGTGCAAATTACCTTTGCAGAACGTCTAGGTGTTGAAGAGCGTGGTGGCTACTATGATGAGTCTGGTGCCCTTCGTGATATGGTACAAAACCACACACTCCAGCTTCTGTCACTCCTTGCTATGGACAAGCCTGCAAGCTTTACAAAAGGATGACATTCGCGCAGAGAAAATCAAGGTCTTCAAGAACCTTTACCACCCTACAGATGAGGAACTTAAAGAGCACTTCATCCGTGGGTCAATACTCGTTCTGGTAAAGTTGATGGCATGAAATACATTTCATACCGCAGCGAACCAAATGTCAACCCAGAATCTATGACAGAAACATTTGCTTCAGGTGCCTTCTTTGTTGAGAGTGACCGTTTCCGTGATGTACCTTTCTTCTTCCGTACAGGTAAACGAATGACTGAAAAGGGAACGCATGTCAATATCGTCTTTAAGCAAATGGATTCAATTTTTGGAGAACCTCTAGCACCAAATATTTTTGACCATCTATATCCAACCAACAGAAGGTTTCTCTCTCAGCCTTAACGGTAAAGAAGTTGGAGAAGAGTTCAAACTTGCACATAACTCGCTTGACTATCGAACAGATGCGACTGCAACAGGTGCTTCACCAGACCCATATGAAAAAAACTGATCTATGATGTTTTTAAACAATAACTCAACTAACTTTAGCCACTGGGATGAAGTGAGTGCATCATGGAAATTGATTGACCGTATTGAGAAGCTTTGGGCTGAAAACGGTGCTCCACTTCATGACTACAAGGCTGGTAGCATGGGACCTCAGGCTAGTTTTGATCTCCTTGAAAAATACGGAGCAAAATGGACATGGCAACCAGATCTACAGCCAGCTGACCGACAGTGAAAACCAGTATTATGATGAAGAGACCAGGCTGCATTACAACCTGATGCGGTATTATGAGCCTGAGGCCAAGTGGTTTGTGAATCAAGACCCGATTGAGTTGGTGGGGGATAACCTGTATCAGTTTGCGCCAAATATACAAAGCTGGGCTGACTTTTTAGGTTTGTCATCAACACCTGTTACTATTACATTGTAAATTTGTTACTGGAATGTCTCGTCGAGAATTCCAACGAAAACAGAAACATTAAAAACTCGGTGATGCAGGAAAATTAGTAATAATAGAAAAAGTTAACGAGATCCCTCTGTAACTAAATGTTACAAAAGTGATTTAATTAAAATAGTTTGGAGACAATATTAAGCCCGAAATCGAGACTTTGCAAATAAAATTAATTGAGAGGGTAAAAAGAATAATGCAACCTGATTTGGAAATTGTTATGAATTTATCTCAAATAATTAAACATTATAGAAATTGTTTGTCTGACTTGCCTGATGCTCCTTTATACGGAAATATTTCTCAAGGTGCGGATAGGATAAGTGAACATCTAGAGCAATTTTTGGCACCTGAACATAAACAATTTTTATTATTATGTAATGGGGGTTCTTTTTGGAGATATAGAATTATGAGTACAGAAGAGATATTGGATAGACAATATAGAGTACCAAAAATATACAAGACTATACTTATGAAATAGGACAAGTTTTATATGAACCAATTAAATAGGCTCAATGATCAAGTAACATTTAATGTTGATAGTAGAAAAAGTATTCCTTTCTCTTCATTTATTGAGGAATATATATTTGAAGTAGATATAAATATATATTTGATGGTGCTGATACAGATGATATGTGGTACACCTTTCTACAAGATAACCCTATTTAGAATCTAAATTAGGTAAGGACGACCTCACTATCTTCTTTGAGGTCGTCTGAATCATTTGTTCTTTAACAATCTCATTAGCAGTTGGCATGAGGTCGTCTGAAAAACGAACTTTCAGGCGACCTTCATCTTATGTCGTCAAAAATTTGCGCACGAAAGGGGGTTCATGTTATACTGCTACCTTTGAAATAGAATAAAAAGGCGTATATAAATCATGTAGGAAGGATGATTTAGAAAACTAAACGGCAGGGATTAATTTCTAGGAAACAGACAGCAAGACTGCGTAGAATTATTGGTAAATGTTCCTAATTTTATTAATGTAAATATATTGGAAAGGATTAATATGAACTACTTGATTAAGCCACTATGAATCAATTGGTGGTTTTTGTATTTGGTACTTCTCTTGAGGAAGTACAAGAAAAATATGGAAAAACCAGCAAGAATGGTTGAAGATAATATTATGAATAATAAGGTGGAATACAGAAATGCTTGTGAGTTAGTTTATGAAAACGATAAACTAGTTTATGGATATTGCTCAAAGATTCTAATCCCATATTAGGAGATATTGATATATTTAAAAATTCAATCGAAGATCTTAAAGCCATTGATTCAGAATTTATTGAAGGATATATATTCTTTTTAAGAACCTCGGAATTTTGCATAGGAGGTATGACAGGGAAAAAAATACCTGAAGGCAAGTTATTAATTGCATTCGATAAAAATCACTTTGATTTTTTTGAATGTTTTATCGAGGTGTAATCGAACTGTAGCCAATGAAACTTCCAATTACGATGTAAAAGTAAGTCGTAGCCCGCACAAAACCTTCAGTCCTGACGCAGGGTATGCAGCGATACCCACGAATACTGTTTTGTATTTCAGACAATCTTTATATTGCGCTCCATGAAATAATCTGATTTCGCATCATTATAGTAGGAATACGGCGCAAATAATACCGAGAGATTTACATAGTGGTATTCGACATACAGGTGCAGCCAGTGTGATGCGCAATAAACGACCTAATAAGAAATGTTGATTATTTGACAAATTATAACTGAAAGGAGTAATGAAAATGAAAATTAAAAGTTTAGTTGAGAAAATGGGTGGAGTTCAAAGGTTTACATTTGAACCACTGATTCTACATCTAGAAAAATCAATGTCTAAATTTTTAGATATTACTAAAGAAGAATTTTTCAGATTATTTGGATTATCTTGAATTATTTGGTGGAGAGACAGGATTTATAAAAGAATTTAAGTTAACCCCATATAGTGATTTGCCTGAATATTGTTATCCTGATGACGATATTCCTGTGGGTGGTAATATCGAATGGAATGGTGGTGATTTAGGTTTTTATGGTGAAAATATAAACTACCACTCCCAAATTAGTGAAAGGCTTGAAAAATACAAAAATAGAATACCAGATACTTTTCTACCAATATCAAGTAATGAATTTGGTGATTTGATTTGTCTATGTACTCAAGGAGAAAGAATTGGGCAAATTTTCTATTGGGATCATGAAAATGAATGGGATGAAGAAGATTATTTGGATGAATTTGGTGTACAAATGCCTGAAGAAGTAAAATTCCAAAATATCTATTTAATTGGTAAAAATCTATATGATTGCTTTAGTAGAATGATTCCAGTTTAATAATTAAAGTAAAGCTGCAGCCCGGAGAAAACCTTCAGTCCCTGAGTAGGATATTTGCGGTACGTACGCACGCGGTTTCGCCTATCAAAACCACATCAACGAAGACGGCGAAAACCGCCAACAAACCCACTACTTCACTGCGACCAAATCGACATACCGCGCGAGATGACTGACATCTACTGCAATCTCTTATGGTACGGCGAATACACCGCCTGGGGCCGTCTAAAAAAAGAATGAAAGGGTTTACAAGGATGCGCATACCAACCCTTCCGCCTGCAAAACCAGTATTGCGACTGTGAGACGGGCTGCATTACAACTTCTTCAGGTATTATGAGCCTGATGCCGGGAGGTTTGTGAATCAGGATCCGTTTCGGTTGTTGGGTGGGGAGAATTTGTATACTTTTTCTCCTAATACACAATCTTGGGTGCATTTTTAGGTCTTAGCGGTGTTTTTACAGACATGATCCAATTATATATTGGTAAAGGTCCTTTATCACGAATGAGACGATCAATTGGGGTATAGAACTGGGCCCTAAAACAATCAAATCCAATGTCTAAACCTACTGCTTGTGTCCATGTTAAATTAAAAAGCGATAAAATGGCACTTATGGTAGAAGCCAAATTAATGGCGATTCGTAATGAAAAATTGAATCCATCATTTATGAACAAAAATACTCTCAAATGGTGTAAAACTATATGCTGATAAAAATACTACTGCTAGAGAAAGAAATATAGCTGATCGTTACGCAAAAGTAATTAATCAACGAATGGAAAATGTTAAATCAGGAAAAATGCAAATCTGCTTGTTAACTTTTTAAATAGAAGGTGCAAAATATCTATTAACCGTTCATGTATTAATCGAGGGTATATTATGAAAAACACTTGTGGATATAACAAAACATATTAACTTAGTAGAAGTTCTACCTAATTATTTGAACTCTGGAATTAAGCAGGCAAAATTATATAAATGCGGGCTTCGAATCATGGGGAAACTTAGTGCATTATTTATAGATTCTGATAAAGTTGCAAATCCTGTAGATCTTGATTTTTCAGATTAAAACAATATCCTGAATTACTACATTGCTATAGAAAATGATTTTTGAAATTAAAAATATTTACAATCTTGAGACATTATACTCACTAGAGCAACTTGAAACCTTATTGCTACAAAAAGCCTTCGACATTGATATATCTCTTATTAAAAATTTAAAGGATATCAGATTCGATTACTCAAGAAAAATTAAGAATGTAGGCAAATCTCACAAACTGGAAAGATTACATATCTGGTCTTACAAAGGCAAAGATTCAAGTGAATTTCATGAACTTACAAACTTAAAAGATCTTCTGTTAGTACGACCAAGTATCAAGTCATTAGACGGAATTGAAAATATGACTAATCTAGAAAAAATCGAAATATGCTATGCGAGAAACCTAGAAAATATTTCTGCCCTTGAATCTCTCCGTAGTAAACATGAAATTAAATATATTACTTTACCTAATAAATTTCGAACTTAAATAAATTATCTTGTTAAGCCGCAGTTAGGGTAAATATCCAACGAAACATCAAGGTTGTCTGAAAAATGAAGAAGTTTTCAGAAACGTCATTCCCGCATGATTTAAGCAGGAACGACCTCGAAAAACCAAACCCTGTTTCGTTTGGGACGACAGCCATTTGCTGCGGAAGTCCACCCGGACGACAAACATACCTATATCTACATCGATCCCGACAGCTACGAACCCTTCGTACCGGTCCGCAATTGGACAACCGAAGACGGCGAAAGCCGCCAGCAAACCCACTACTTCCACTGCGACCAAATCGGCATCCCGCGTGAAATGACCGATAAGGACAGCAAGCTCTTGTGATTCGGCAACTATACCGGCGGGGTCGTCTGAAAGAGGAAACCAAGGTTGCGGATAGCGCATACCAACCCTTCCGATTGCAAAACATTCTTGTCCGCACTGGCATGTAGCTACTACCAAAATGGATGGAAATCTTAGTCAAAAAAGAAATAATGGGAATGGTACATTTTCTTGGAAGTACTGCAAAGATAATGTAACCGTACAACATAGGAAATAGTATCATGACAACTTTTAGAAGATAAAATCTTTAGTTTAAAACAGAATAATATAATGATGAAAGAAATTCATTTTTAAATAATTTAATTTCAGATTCTGAAAAATTATTCCATATCCACTCTCATGTAACATAATAAATGTACTTTTACTCCCTATAGAAATATAGAATTATCAAAAAGAGAATTTTAGTTTATCGATAAAAATGAAATATTAAATTGCACTAGAGGAAAAATGATATTGCTTATGTATACTTTTATGGAGGAATAAATGATTCGGCTGAAACACCAATAGAATTATTCCCCTTGTTTATGATCAAAAATAAAAAATATTAACAATTGGCTAGAATTAATAAACAAACCTAATTTTTATTGTTTAAAATTCTTTAGTCATAAAATAGATAAAGTTATCGATATATCTCTACTCGACAATGAGGAAGATGTGTTATCTATTTCTATTGGAGTAAACGCTTAACTTTAAAAATAAAATAAACTATTTCAGCAGAAGCAGGCTTTGTATAACTGAAAAGGTATTTAGCATGAAAGAATTATTAGAAAAACTTGAAAATAATCGTTTTTATTGATAAGGTCAGAATGGATCTTGAATTCGATGTAAAGGACTATCAAGAATTATTAAAAATTTTAAATGAAATAAAGCATTATACTCATAATCATAATCTAATTGAAAAAGATTGGCGTCTTATTTATATGAAATACCGAAATTAACACATATTTGGTATCTCAATTTAAAAGACGATCCAAATAAAATGAATCTTCTATTGTTAATCAACTTGAGGAAGCATGGATAGAGTTAGATTCAATAATTGGAGAAGAAATTCTTGGTCAAGGACAATAAATTCCTCTTAACAAACAGTAATCGTAGGTTAGGTCGAGTTACGCTAAATATCAAGGTTATCTGAAATCGATTTTCAGACGACCTCGAAAACCAAACCCGCTACTTCCACTGCGACCAAATCGACATCCCAAGAGAGATGACCGATAAAGACGGCAATCTAGTTTGGTTCGAGGATTATTCGGTTGGAATAAACTGAAGAGCGAAACGAACATATCGAAACTGCTCACCAAGCCTTCCGCTTACAGAACAAATATGCTGACCGTGAGACGGGGGTTCATTACAACTTCTTCAAATACTACGAGCCTGATGCAGGGCGGTTTGTGAATCAGGAGCCGATTGGATTGTTGGGTGGAGAGAATTTGTATCAGTTTGCTTCTAATATTCAAAATTGGGTTAATTTTTAGAACTGCAAAGAAGTTATGCAGAAAAACAGGAACGTATTAGGGCACTTGCAACTGATAGATCTCAACCCTCGTTTTGTCCGTGGCTGGGTGCAGAATGAAATTAGAAGAGTAGAGACTCGTAAGAGTCTAGGTAAAACTACTAAATTGTCCTTGAGATTACCACCTAGCTTTGATTTAGCTCACTGGAGAAAATATGAGAGTAAGAAAGGGTTTAGTTATACCTTTACGTGTCTTTTGACAAGAATATTACATAGACTTCAGCATAAAAAGATAATGGTGATCGAAGACAACCTTTGCGAGCATCAAAAAAATGTGGTGAAAAATCTGAGCAAGAAATCAAAGATTCACGAAAGTAGAAAGGATTTAAATAATGGGTCTGCCAAAAACAAGCAATTGATTCAATTGTTAAATTATCAGCTAAAGAAAGATTGGATTATTCTATTAAAACTATATCTGGTATCGAAACTTTATACCTACTAAATGGAAAGGATGACTGGATATGTTTGCAAGATGATGAAGAAAAGAATATCTAATGATCTTTCCAGAATATGAGTTTGCGGAGTTAGCTCCAATGGAATCCTCAAGCATTGAGAATAGATGAAATGGAACTAGAGAACTCTGAAGATACCGTTCCTTTAATGTCTGAAAATAATATTAGATTAGCTATTTTTCCTATAGATGAAAAAGAAACTATTATTTTGGATCCAATTGAATTTGCTAAGATGATCAATGACTATTTTTATGAGTGGTATGGGAAGAATTTGATTTACCTTATTTGTCGATGGTTTTACAACAAAAAGCAATAAATGCAATCTTTAATTTGTCCAGTCAAGAACGTTGTGAGCATACTTTAAAAAAGGATAGCTGACTCTGGAGTTCTATATGTTTTAGCAGACGAAAGAAGGAGATTGGATATTATGGGGAGATGAGAAAAATTCATCTTTAGCCATATGGCCTGAATTAGAATTCGCAAGAATTATGGCAAATTCTGAAGATAAGAATTTGATATTTATGAAATTGAGATAGAAGAATTTTTAGAGGATGGAATACCATGGTTGATAGAAAATAATATAGGTATAGCTGTCTTTCCGATTTCTGACAATCCTGAAACTATTGATATGAAGGCTATTCAGTTTGCCGCCTCAGTCAATAAAAATCTTAGATGAAAGTTAGTGATGAGGCCTTAGATTTGCCTTTATCTTTAAAACGAATAGTCAGTTCAAGATCTAACCAAACCGTAAGGTTGTCTGAAATATTTGTTCTTTAAATAAACATTTTAAAAATATACTTGGTGCACCAATTTCTAAAAGTAATAGTAAAAAGGAAAAATGATGACTCTTTATCAAATATACTCTGCTGTTGATAATAAAGATGCTTATGCGGACTTAAAAACAGGATGATAGAAAAATTGTGGAATTTATTAATTACAATAAAGGCAATTATACAGATGAAGCAGTTTTTATAGCTCAGAGTGGATATACCTCCAAAAATATTTCTAAAACAGATTATATTCAAACAATTCCTAAGATGTTATTGTTCTCTGAAACTTTTATTAATAAATTAGCTGATACATTAAAAATGAATTAGATTTTTCCAGCTAAACTTAGAATTAAGAATGATGAATTTAAATTTTTCCTTGGAAAAATTAAATTAACTGCTGAATTGGTAAATTTGGAAAAATCAAATTTTTATGAAATAGATGGAGAAATTTATCGATTATCCACCTGTATTCTTTTGAAAATATATCTGGCTTCGAGTTTTTGTGCAAAAGATATAAATGATGATTTAATTTGGGCTTTTTCTGATAAATTCAAAGAATTAGTTGTGAGTAATAATTTGAAGATGGAATTTCTACCTCTAACATGAAATATTCTGTAAGTAGTTATAGTAATCCGTAGCCCGTACAAAACCTTCAGTTCTGACGTAGGATATGTGCGGTACGCACGCGGTTTCGCCCTATCAAAACCACATCAACGAAGACGGAGAAAACCGACAACAATCTCACTACTTCCACTGCGACCAAATCGGCATCCCAAGAGAGATGACTGATAAGGACGGCAACCTAGTTTAGTTCGGGGATCACTACGGCTGGGGCAAACTGAAGAGAAAAACAACATATCCAGAACTGCTTACTAACCTTCCACCTACAGAACCAGTATGCTGACCGTGAGACGGGGCTGCATTACAACTTCTTCAGGTATTATGAGCCTGATGCAGGACGGTTTGTTAATCAGAATCCGATTGGGTTGGATGGTAGAGATAACCTATACTTATTTGCTTTCAATAGCCAGATATGGGTCTATTCACTGGAACTTCCCAAAGCTCCATGGGGGAAAGGTAGCTTTGATTCTTGGTTTGATAGTGCAAATGTTGCAGATATTCGCAAAGTTATGGCAGAACCAAATACTAAGAATGCAATACCAAATGCTTTGAGAAATGGTAGAGGATTCCATGAATGGTTCCCCGTTTCAATGGCTGATAAAGCAAAAAAACTTGGGTTCACAGCAAGTGAACTTAAGGGGCTTACAACTCCTACCTCCGATGTATAGTTTAAAGATATTCCTGACCCTAAAAATCCCGGTAAGTTTTTGGAAGGACCTCACTCCACAGGAGAAACACTTCCCAAGGGACAATCTATTTGAGCAAGTTCTATCGCTCATATTATGTTGACGGATAAATTGGAAGGAGTAAAAACTAAACGTAGTGCCATCATGAAGATTAAGAATTTTGCTGAAAAGTTTACTCGTGGTGGTAAAAAATCTGTTGGGGATGTTGAGGAACATAGATCAATACCCTATTATGTTTAAATATAATTAATATTATTTATGAATAAAGAGGATGTTATATGATTGATTCAACAACTAAAGATATGATTTCAGTGTGGATGGGAACATCTTTTAAAACACCTGATGAGTTTAATGAATATACAGATGGAATGGAGGACTCAGATTCTCATTGTCCAGCTTTTTGCAGATTTTTGGAGTTTCATTTATTGATTCTGATTATTTTGTGGCATTCCAGACAGATAATGGAGAAATTGTGCCAGTTGAAGTATTAGCAGAAGAAGTTGGGGCACACTCCAATAAAGTTATAAAAGATATTGTGAAAGTAGCAAAAAGAGAAAGGAATAAATGAAGGTAATTCTTTATATTATTCTAATGCAACATTTTATGAGGAAAATCCAGGTAAACTTTTCAATGATTTGAAGTTTATAGGAACCTTTAAAGACCCAAGAAAATATCGCTAGTGATAGTGAAACATTAGTCAGGATAACGGCAATCTAATGGTTGCACCATCGACTACGCCTACGACCCGTTCGGACGGTGCCTTTCCAAAGAACGCCATGACAAAACTAGCTTGATGAGTACCGAACCGAAACGCACCCACTACTTCCACTACGACCAAATCGGCATCCCGAGAGAGATGACCAATAGCGAAGGTAATCTGGTTTGGTTTGGTAACTACACCGGCTGAGGTCGTCTGAAAGAAGAAACCAAGGTAACGGATAGTACCTACTAACCCTTCCGATTGCAAAACCAGTATGCCGACCGTGAGACGGGGCTGCATTACAACTTCTCCAGGTATTATGAGCCTGAGGTCGGTCGGTTTGTGAATCAGGATCCGATTGGCTTGTTGGGGGAAATCTGTATCAGTTTACTCAAATGCGCAAACAGGCAATAAAAATTTGCAAAAAAATAAATGCTATTAAGGAAATTTAAATGTCAAAATTACTTTTTACTTCTTCTAAAAACATCACATAGTATCGGTTATATTGGAGGAGGAGCTGACCATATTCCGTTAGAATTATGGCCTAAAGTTCCAAATTCTGATGCCTATCAAACGCATCTATTTACTCTTTATTCTGACTTTTTACCCTGAAAATGATATTTCTCGTAGAAATTATTATATCTCTGTTTTTATTTCCATAGAGGAGCATGCACTGGGAGGAGTAAAAGACTCTATTTCATCTAAATATACTGTTAATTGTCAGGGTGATTTAATTTTACTAAATGATGGTTTTTAGTTGTGCTGTTCTTTATGAAAGGAACAAGATACCGGCAAGCAAGATTTAGGAAGTATTTCTTTGGAAAGAAAATTTTTGAAAGACTTGATGAAGTTGATAAAGAAGCCGATGCGAAATACAATGAAAATGAACATTTATTCTTTGAAGATAATGGGATGGGATTGGATGTATCCAAAATTTTTGGCAATCCTTATTTTGAACAAGATATAATATATCCTTCTCCTAAGTTTAATTTTTGCTTGCAATTATTAGAAGAAGATATAGATAAAAAGTTGCATATTTTTCAGAATGGTATTGGTTATTTTTGATCATGACCAAAATGTTAAGAAAAACTTCTATCTGGAAGTCAAGCAGGTATTTTCTTTATTCAAAACACTTAATAATTAACATAAAACCTTCAGTCCTGACGTAAGGTATGTGTGGTACGTACGCGGTTTCGCCTATCAAAACCACATCAACGCAGACGGCGAAAGTAGACAACAAACCCACTTCTTCCACTGCTTCCACTGCGATCTCGGTATCCCGGAGAGATGACCGATGGCGAAGGTAACCTGGTTTTGGTTCCGGAGATTATTACGGTTGAGGTAAACTGAAGAGTGAAACCAACATATCCGGAACTACTCACCAGCCGTTCAGTCTGCAGAACCAGTTTTGCGACCATGAAGCTAGGTTGCACTACAACCTGATGCGGGTCGGTTTGTGAATCAGGACCCGATTAGGTTGTTGGGGGGGGGGATAATCTGTATCAGTTTTCACCGAATGCTCAAGAATGGATTGATCCTTTGGGACTTATAACCTCTTCAGAGGAAAATAAGGCTACAAAAAGCATTGGGATACACGAAAACAATGTGATATCGCATGGACGACCCGTTCTTAAGAAAACAAAAACTGCTCCATCGGGATGTCATATTTATCACTACTAGATGTAGATAGTCATAATGGAGGTGTTTTGGGAATGGTGCTGATTCAGCTAAGGCATTGGATAGTAAGTAAATACGCTCAGGTACGTATGATGCAGCACTTAAACGAATTGGAGATTAAAATGAAGTTCTCTTATAGAATCACAAAAATACCATAAATACTCAAACGAAGATAAAAAGATATTATGTACCTCGCCTGAAGAATGGACGAGTTTTTTCTGATGTGGAAAAGGGATAGTCTCTCTTAATGAATACACAAAAATTGAATCTGAATATATCTGTCTTATATTAAAAATTTGTAAATTACATAAGATCAAATCTCTAAAAAAATAAAAGAACTAGATAATTTCAATAACTTAAAAACAATATAGTAACAATCAGAAAATAACTAAATGAAGAGGATTTGATTAAGTTATTAAAACTTATCTTGAGAGAAAAATTTGGTGTAAATTATGTTCCAGAAATTGTGAGTTCCATTTTGGCTATGATTATTACTTATATTGCATATGCATAAGGATTTATACTGTTTTTAATACTTCATCAACGACATTAAATATTGAAAAATATATCTCCATATATAAAATACAAACAAATTAAGAGAATTAAACCATTTTAAAAACCAAATTATTAATTAACAAAAAGATATGGATCGCAAAAGAAAAATATAACTCAAACACTTTAGAAATACATGATGAATACGACTACTTGACAACCTCATCCACCGCAGAACTGGCCGACGGCGAGGTGCAGAACTTTTCTACGACCTGCATGACCAACTGGTTAAAGCCAAAATCTTCAAAAAGACGGCACAAAAGAAAACTTGATCCTACACCTACGACGCCTTGGGTAGAAGAATAGGCATAGTCCTTTTTAATTTGAGAGAAGTAACTAGAGACAACATGCAGCGCTTGACCCTTATAGGAATCTAGGAGATTAGCTATGAAAGCAATAGAAATTTTAAAGAATTTTTGGAAGAAAAATTATCAACTGAAGAATTGAAATGGCGTTGTCTTCAATCAAGAATTAATTTCCCTGTTGGAAAGTACTAAAGCCAAACCTTATATGAATAGTAATTCCACTTATGAATATTTAATTAGTCAGGATTTGACATCTCTTGATGCAAAGTTGAATTTGATGGATATTTTTCAGGAAATTTTTAGATTACAAGCATATCCCGTACTCTTTCGAATTCAACGACAGAAAAATTGATTTAATTTTGGAGGCTATTCTAACTGGATACCTGCTGATATGGGTTATTTAAATTTCTTGTATGATAAGTACAAACCCTAAGACTGAATCACTAAAAAGATTATTAAGGAACATTTCATTTGTATGGATAAATATCTCCCAATGGTTACAGGAGCCTGATTGGCCTATCGTCGATAATATTCCGCAATGTTTTTAGGACAGTTAGATATATCGAAGTTGAAGCATGATACTACTTATTTGTACATTTTGGATCAAAAATCAGATAGATATACAGAAGTCTACAGTCTCTATAAATGGGCGAAGTCATGGCAAGCTGTAGCCTGCACAAAATCTTCAATCCTAACGTAAGGGTGTATGTGACACGCACGTGGTTTCTGTTTTTCAGACGACCTCTGTCAAATCGCCATCAGTATCACCGACCCCGCCGGTTTACACCACAAGCTACGGCTACTACGCCAATGGATGCCCGGAAACCGTTACCGATACTTACAATACGACAGCTACGACTCCTTGACGCAGGTACGTAACTGGACGAACGTAGACGGCGAAAGCCGCCAACAAACCCACTTCTTCCACTTCTTCCACTGCGACCAAATCGGCATCACGCGTGAGAGTGACCGATAGGACGGCAACCTAGTTTGGTTCGGTAACTATACCGACTGGGGTCGTCTGAAAAAGGATGGGCGGCCCTATTGAATGCACATCAGCCGTTCCGACTGCAGAACCAGTACTTCGACGACCAAGTGTTGACGATGCTAGCGGCGTATATGATTAATGAAAGAATAAATTATGAATATAGAATTGCATATTGAAAAGAGTACAATCTATTTTGAGATCAAATGGATCTACAAAAGAAATGTAAATTTGCAGCTTGGTGCTGTAATGCACTGATCATTAGAGATAAATGAAAAATATGACTAAAAATAACTAATTCAAATGCGAACTACCAACTCAGTGATGCTATCATTAAAGCTGGTTGGCATGATTTCTCCCAAATAAATATTGGAATCTCTCAAAAGCTATAGAAGATATAAATTGGGATGATGATGATTCATTAAATGATATGATAGAAACACAAGGAACTATAGAATTATTAGCTGATTCGGAATATGTTACTAGGTATACAACAAAAATCATCTGATAGTTATTACTTTGCTGCATGTGCTGAAAAACGTAATTAACTGGAAAAGATGCTTTAGTGAATTTCCCATACTCGAAAAATGGCAAAACTAGAGGACGAAAATTTAAAACGTGAATATGAAATTCAATTGTTATTTTTAGATGATTTAAGAAATAGTATAATTACCTTACAGGATATTAAGAAATATAGATAAATGGATGCAAGTCTGAGTAGACTATTTAGAAAGATGGGAGTTGAGTTGATGGAGTCTGAGGAATTAACTTCTAAAATTTTGCTGGAAAGTGTTTTAGAATGTACAAATTTTAGTAGTAAATGAGGTGCCAAATTTATACAGTGCAGTAATGGAGAGATTAAAGCAAGACGATGAAGTATTCTTTATGAATTTTTGTTGAAGATGAGGATAATCAGGATGATTATTATGGATATGTCTATAATAAAACAAATGGAAAAATCTACGAATATGCGTTCCATGATGACAAATTAGTGAAAAATAGGAAGTTGTCTTTTATTGAAAAAGAAAATTAGAGAGTTAACAACGAAAGATATTCTTGAATTACCTATAATAGATTTACTGTAATCTAGATATACCCTATGATTGGTCTCGTACTTTTATACAAAGGCAAGTAGTAGAAAAGCCTTGGCCTGTATGAGATCTCCAGTCCCGACGTGGGGTATGTTCGGTACGCATGCACACGGGTTCTGCTTTTTCAGACAGCCTCGATGAGAAACCCGCTTTGTTTGGGACGGAAGCAATTTACTGAAAAGAAATCCAACCGGACGGCAGATATACCCTATACCGACCCGGACAGCTACGAACTGCTGGCGCAAATCTTTGACAACGCCAAAGACGGTAAAGCACACCAGCTATTTCCATACCGACCAAATCGGCATCCCAAGAGAGATGACCGATAAGGACGGCAACCTCTTATGGTTCGGCAACTACACCGGCTGGGGTCATTTGAAAGAGGAAACCCGAGTAACGGATAGCGCATACCAACCCTTCCGCCTGCAAAAACAATATGTCGACTGTGAGACGATGCTTCATTACAACTTCTTCAGGTATTACGAGCCTGAGGCGGAGCGGTTTGTGAATCAGATCCGATTGGGCTTTCAGGCGGAGACAATCTGTATCTCCAGTAGGAACACCATACCCTATGAGAGCCTTACCTCCTGGTTCTAATGGAAAGCCTTATACCATATATAGGGTACTGAAACCAATTGATAATGTAGCTGCAAGTAAAATTATGTCGTTGTTCGGAGAAATTGGATTAGGGACACAGTATGAATTACCAAAATCATTAAATCATATAGAATCTGGGCATATGGAAAAAGGTGAAAATAGGAAAATGTTAAAAATTAATGAATTGAATTCATATCTTAAAAGTAAAAGGAGTACCAGAAGATAGTTACTCAATCAATGAAGTAAATGATGAATCATTATGTATTGTTGAAGAAAATAAAAATGGCATATATTCTATTCTGAAAGAGGATTGAGAACCGAAGAATATTGTTACCAAGATGAACATTTGGCAATTCTATATTTTATAAATCGGTTATCAAAAATGTTAAATTTTTCTTTCGAATGAAAAAGAAAAACTGTAGCCTGTATGAAACTTTTAATTATGGTATGGGATATGCGTACATACGCGCTAGCTTCTACTTTTTAGCGACATCTAAATCTTCTCTGAAGGCCTCCTGAGCTATCGATTCTTTAGCAATTTCATTGATTGATTGATGTAGAGTTCGTCTGAAAAACATACTTTCAGGCGAACTCTACCAAAATCTCTCTTGTTGGTTACACCACAAACTACGGCTACAACGCCCAATGGCTGCAAGTAGACCTATGTGGCAGTTCTCAAAAAGGTGCTAAACGTATGGGTATACTACGACGTGTAATTACCGCATTTAAAAATAAGGATTTTTATGGAACCACTAAATTTATCAAATGAAATCTTATTAGAAGATATTTTAGATACTAATGAATATGTACATTCTGAAAAAGAAACTTGGTAAAAGCCGTAATAGAACATTTTTCCTCCACATTCTGTTATTTACTTTCTAGAATTTGTTGAAAATTCTACCCTATGAAAAATAAATATTATGGGTATATTTTAATAAAAACAGAGAATAAAATTTATCAATTTTTCTTTTTATAGATAATATAAAATTCAAAAATGTAAAAATTAAATCTAAGGCATAAAAGACAGGAAAAAGCTCACAGATATTTTTAGCTTTGGACATCATTGATTTATTGTAAATGTAGTCTGCAAGCGTAGTTTGGGTTACCAACGCCAGCAGGGCGTAACATATATAAAATTTTTAATTCTGGCGTGGTGAGTGCAGTACGTTCCTATGCAGTTTCTGCCTTGCTAACAACAAACCCACTACTTCCACTACTACCAAATCGGCATCCCAAGAGAGATGACCGACATCCACGGCAATATGTTGTGGGACGGCTTATACCAGACTGGGGTTGTCTAAAAGAGGAAACCAAGGTAACGGATAGCACATATCAGCTCTTCCGTTTGCAAAACCAGTCTGTCGACCGTGAGACGAGGTTGCGTTACAACCCGATGCGCTATTACGAGCCTGATGCGGGTCGGTTTGTGAACCAGGACCCGATTGGATTGTTGGGTGGGGAGAATCTTTATCTCTTTGCGCCTAATGCGCAGGCTTGGGTAGACTGGTTAGGCTTACGATTTGCAAAGCCTCATGCCATTAAAATTAATGGGCGAAATCCTATTAATTCTAGTTATGCTGATACTACGTATCATATAAGTGGAGAACTGAAAGGAAAATATCCTCATGGTGTGCCGTTTAATATGTTTGGATTACCCGATTTTAGTCGTTACTCTGTGAAAAACGTTAATATTGGTAAACCTGTTAGTGATTATAAAGATTTTAAGAAAGCAAATATATTGGCTTTTTGGAAAAAATAATCCTTTTTGGTGCAGAAGCTCCTCTAGGGTTTCTATAGCATCATGATACAGGAGGGATGATAAGGCTACTTCCTAAAGATATACATAAGTCTGTGAAACATACAGGTAGTGTGGCTCAACATCAAACACGGAAGGAAAAAGAAAGTGTTAAATAACTTAGTAAAATTAATAATAGGAGTGATTTGAAAGTGAATATTAAATTTAAAAAATTCGGTTTAAGCCCAGAAGACATACAACAGATGAAAAATTATGGAATTTTGCCAGATAAGAGGACTTTACAAAGTCTAAGTAAAGCATATAATTCAATCAACCCAAATATCAAAGATATTATTGAATTTCAAGATAAATTAGGTTTTTAAGGTTGATACAGATTATGTTGATTTTTACTTAGAAATAATGGAGGGTTCCATCAAAGGTTAGAATAAAAGGCAATAAGATAGTTATTGATCATTTTTGTCTTTTTAAGTCTGATTATAAACTTAACTCTATCATTGATATATATCTCGATTTTCAACAATATGGATTGCCCTATTGCAAAAACTCCTTCTGGTGATAGTATCATTTTGTCTTCAGATGGAAAAATTCGTTTTTAATCATAATATCGACTCTATTGATGAAGAGATCGGATGATTGCAGATAATTTTTAGAATTGCTTGAAAAATTATATTAGTAATCTATACCCTGCATAAAAAGCAAGCCGTTGCCTGCACAAAACCTCCAGTTAGGACGTAGGGATATGTTCAGTATGCACACACTTTCTACTTTTCAAGCGACCTCAACTCTCTCTAGGTCGTCTGAAATATTTATTCCGTAACAATCTAGTCAAAACCTCCTATGAATACGGCCAGGACAGCTGCTCAAAAGATACAAGAACAAAAACAGATTAGACAATCTAAAAAGAGCATAAAGAATATTGTGTCACGAGTAATAAATAAAATCCAGATATTAAATTTATCAACTTAAAAACAATAGGTAGTTAATGAAAAAGAATTATTATGTATTTTATATGAAACGCATCCTGATTTTTGGGTGACATTATTGAAGATGTAAATCAAGTAGGAGGTATGGATGATACAGTTTTACATATTGCAGCCAGAAATAATTCTTTAAATGATGCTCTTGTATTTCTCTCAAAATGGGGCATTGATTGATCTTAAAGGGGACTTAGGATATACCCCCTACATTATGCATGCATGTTTGGAAATATAGAAATGGTGAAATCACTCTTGATAATGGATCTGATAAAAAAATATACAAAATGAATTTGGAGAAAATGCCGTTAGAATTGCAATTAACCTCATCCAGCAAAAATAAAAGAGAAGATAGTAAAACTATTAAATAATTTTAAAAACGTAAATAAAAATAGATAATAAATCAATCAAATGGTGCCATACCTCAAAATGTAGAAAGTGAGACATGATAAAAACAATCTAATTTTATTAATTAAAAATCAAATGTCAGATAAACATGAAGATGCTTACATTTAAATACACTTTTACTAAGCTCAATGAAAAACCTAGTATGATATTGATTGTTTCATAGAATTATTTAGCTATTATTCTAATCTATCCCAAGGAGAAGTGAGTGAACTATTTAATTTTACTGCAATCTTTAACAAAGATGAAATCAATATCATTTATGATTTTTAGAATATATTTCAAAGTTTGTCAAAGACTTAGGGAGTATATTGTGAATTTGAAAAATTTCTTACGAGGTAAAATATACAAGAACGAAATTATCTAGAGGGAAAAATTAGGACTACTTTTTCCAATTTTCAAAGTTGATAAAAACAATATCATAAGTTTTTGATGATAGTGATAACTTTTATATATTTTCTATAATGCAACTATCTACTAAAACTTGGATTGAGATAACATACGATGATTTTCTCTCAATACTTAGAATCACTAGAGTGGCAAGACTTTATACTAATAAAGGCTATATTATATTTTACTCCTTGCTGTTTAAAAATATATTTTTCTAATTTATCTAAATTTCATTTATATGGTTACATGTTGACTTTTTATATATTGCCCTAAGAAACCAAAGTACGATATTTAACACTATCTCAAATCAACTTAATCGTGATTTTTAAAAATTAATCCAGAATTTTAACCAGGAAATTAGTGTCGAAACACAAAAAATAACAAATACTATCCAACTTTATTTATAACTTCCGAGACGCAAGACACACTTTCCCCATACCGCCACCAAACCAGTCTGGCTGATGCGCCATTCTTCCTCAGTTACAATGAGCAAACGCTATATCGTGCGCACCGGCGATATGTTCCATATGAACAGCAAGTTCAATAAAAGATCCCCGTCCAATCTGACCGAAAGCCAATTAGGTTGCTAGGGGCTTTAACCTGTATCAACTTGCATCTAATACGCATTGAACATTTTACAAAATAAGAGATACACAAGCTTTAAATGATAAAATTCTTAAAGTGGATTTAAATATTTATTTAAAACAATCTATTTTAAAAATTGTATTCAGCCTACTTTTAAAGTAAAATATTCTTATATACGACGATAATGATGAAATAGTTTTAGAGTTAGTTTATAAATCTAGAGAATTCAAAAGGAATGGTTGACATATCTGACTCAAGAGGATATTCTTTTTCAAAAGACAAAGAAATAAATATTTACCATGAAAATATTAGTTCTTTGGAAGAATGAATGTATGATTCTATAAAGAATATTACTAAAGTTTAACTTAAGAAAGTGCGAATTGTTAAAGTAAGTTCCTACAGTAGTTAGCAAGGTTATTTAAGGTAATGAAAATGAAAAAGCTTTTTAAATCTAGAAGTAATTGATGGTTATCCTCCAGTATCTATGGAAAGCATTTGGGCAGAAGTGACTGAAGAAGGCTATCTTAAAATAAATAATATTCCTTTTTTTATAGCAAAAGAAATCTCTTTAGGTGATATTGTTAGTGGAATACAAACGGAAGAAAATTACTTATTATATGATAAAACCATCATTCATAGTCAAAAATAGTACATTGCGGATTGTTTTCTTTAATGAACATCAGAAATTTAAAGATAAAATATTAACAAAACTAATCGATCTTGGATGTGAGTATGAATCATTTAATGTAAATTTCTATGCAATAAACATCCCAATTCAAGTAGATATAGAAGAAATATATCTTTTTCTTAGATGAGTTTGTGAAACTGACGATTTAGATTATGACACAGGGTATTTGGCACAATAATTTACGCAAGCTATATCTATACCGAATAACGGATTCTACTGCCTTGGAAAAATGGAAAAATCATAGCAATTCTGCAAAATATGAACCTATTTAGCAGGAATCATAGAGGTTGCATTATGAATACCAATAAAAATCATAGATATAAATTTATTAACATTAAAAACAAAACAAAAATTTTTAAATACATTAAATCAAGAACTTAATTTTCCAAGCTATTTTGGCTCAAATCTAGATGCTTTTGGACGAGATGCATGAGAGATTTAAGTTGGATTCAAGGAAAGAAATTATTTTGAATTTTAATAATATTAATAAACTAAAGGATAGAAATAGTGAGTTATATCATTTTAATACATGATGCATTATCTTTCTACAAACAATACTGGGAAGAAAATAATCATGAAAAATAGTTACAATAAATTTCTAACTTACATGGTTGTATGAAATGATTTTCAGACGACCTTCTTCTTATATAAAAATCGTTGTCCTGACAATTCAGATAATGATAAGGATACATATAATGTAGCAAGTCGTAGCCTGCATGAAACTTCCAATCCTGGACACTAGGGCATGGCAACTACGAACCTTTGGCACAAGTCCACGACTGGACAACTGAAGACGGAGAAAACCGACAACAATCCCACTACTTCCACTGCGACCAAATCGGCATCCCGAGAGAATGACAGATAAGGAAGGCAATCTCTTTTGGTATGTCAAATACACCATCTGAGGGCGTCTAAAAGAGTCAACCAAGGTAACGGATAGCACATACCAACCCTCACGCAGGTAGTGTATTATTAAAAATTTGAAAGGAACCAGCACATGGTAACAGGATTAGAAATCATAAATTTAATTCAATCTCATGAATACAAAAGATTATTAGATAAGGTTGAACATGATTATAAAATTAAAAATTTATGACAATGACGACAGTATTTCACAAGAATGTAATTCTGTTGCTTATGAAATTAATAAATCAGGATTAACACCTGAGTTAATATTAGATTTTATTATGGAAAAACGATAAATTAGTTTTTGTTTTCTCAAAATTAAAAAAATATCAAAATTGTCAGAGAATTACTGTGACTTTGAGGAAGATGAAGAAAATAGTGATGATATTATTTTAATTGGTCAGGCTAAGACTTTCCTCATTGTAAACTCTATAGAAATTTTTACTATTGAGAAAATCAGAAATAGATTTAACAAATTTTTGAAAGCAATTAAGATCCCTTCTTATAAAAATATGCAAAAAGAGTTATTTGAATTTTTACCAGAGAGCCTAAAGATATATTAAAACTTTTACTACTCTATCTATATTTTGATATCTTTATTATATCTCCTGACAAGCATAGACTGGGTTAAGTCCCAACAGTGTAGTAAGGTCGTCTAAAAAACGAAGAAGCTTCAGACGGCCTCGAAAATGCCACTGGATTCGTTTGGGACGACAGCCATCTCTCACAGGAAATCCATTCGGACGGCAGGTATACCTATATCTACACCGACCCCGACAGCTACGAACCCTTGGCTACAGGTACATAACCGGACCAACGAAGACGGCGAAAGCCGACAACAGACCCACTACTTCCACTGTGACCAAATCGGCATCCCAATATTTAACCGATAAAGACTGCATCCTCGTTCGCGCCACCAACAGCCAAAGCATTAACTGCTTCGACTACAACGGCAACGGTCAAATTATTGACCAGCACCATGGGAAAATTAGGAGAGCCAAATGTCAAATAAATTTTTAATTCAAGCTCTGCAAGAACACAACTTACCAGTTTGGGATAAACTTCACATTGTCTTAGATTTAGAGAAAAAAGGATAATGAAATTTACCCTATTATCTTAAATTTTATAGAACAACCAGAGTTTAAAAGGTGTAAGGGAACATTAATTTATGCGCTAGAAAATTATCCTCCAGAACCCTGCTGTTTGAAAAAGCGATTGATTGGTTAATACATGGAGAATTTGAAGTTGCTCATGGAGCATTTAACATCATTAACAAAAATATCAAAACTATCAGGTGATCAGGGTTGATAATACATATGAAATCATAAAAACCTTTTCTACAAATCATCAAAATGAGAAATGGAGAATTGAACTATTGAACGACGTTTTAGATATGTTTGAGTAAAAATATAGCAATAAAAATATCCTGAAAAATTTAATTTATACATAAAGCTTTTACCATTATTAATTTCTTCTACTCATTCCGTCTACGTCTCCTGCCGTCCTCATTCCCGCCAGTATGCCAATCAAGATATAGGGTCTGCATTACAACTTCTTCAGGTACAACGATCCTGATGCAGGTCGGTTTGTGAATCAGGACCCGATTGGGCTGTTGGGTGGGGAGAATTTGTATGCTTTGCGTTGAATGCTCAAAGTTGGGTTGACTTTTTAGGGCTTGAAAAATAATAACGAAAGGAGTTAGTTTATCGATCAAGTTCAAATAGTAATATCAATTTAACTCCTCGCCCTGGTAAAGATACTACTTCGGTTTATCTGCATCTTTAGATTAACAACCTGGTAAATGTCAAGCTATTTATGATGTAAACTTCAAGGAAGTGGGCTTGAGACAGTCAATAATCATGGACGACACGTTTCCATTCGTCAAATCAAAGCTTGTTGAATAGGCTAATACTGTGAAATGCTTCTACAAATCCATCTATCTATACTCAGAAACTACAACAAGCAATCCCACAGAATAATACTAGTTCCACATCATATCGGTTGGTATCTCGCGGGAGTGGCAGAATGGGGTGTGTAACTTGCAAGAAAGATCCAACTCATCGATTCACTATAAATAATCTATATCAGTAAACTGGAGACAAAACTATGGAAGATTTAAATAAAAATGTTTTAGATTTAATGGATAATTACTCACAAATACTAAGTCGAAGAAATGAAGTTTACAAAGCATCATTTTTCAATTAAATAATCAGCAAATAAAAATCATGAGCTAGGCATTTCTATTTTATTAAAAGAAGAACTACTAAATGAAAAAGACATTGATTTATTTGATATCATATTAAAATATGAAGAAAAAGAATCTATAAACATCTATATTCATGAAGTTAGTATTTGCACATCTGATGGAATCATATATTTAGAATTTTCGAATATGATGCTTTTTAAAGAAAGATTTTATTCGTTTCCTAGATTATTTTTAGATGAATCCATAAGACTATATATGTAATTTTATATCTTACCTCCTAGTGAAACTTAGATTAGATAAGTATTCAACAAAGCATTGAGATGTATAAATAAACTCTCAGACGACCCTATTGGACAACAACTTGCTAATGAATTAAATACTACAGTTAAAGCACCAAATGAATATCTTTGGTTTTAAGTAACGAGAAATTAACACCTTTAATATCATGTAAACAACATCCGGAAAAGAAATTTAAAATGACTAACTTTATATCAACAGGTAGTACTTATTGGATTTCAGATGAAGAAATTCAAATTCTCGAAAAAGATACGCCACTAATGGAGATAAAAACTCAGCATTCAAATTATATCAATACCATATGTTTGTATCTTTAGATCAAGATTTGGAATTTAAATGGCTAGAGATAGCAGCAAAAATGGACATCCAATTGCCCAATCCAATTTAGCTGATTTATTTTTCTCACACACAGGCAATAAAGAAAGAGCCCTATTTTTGGGCTAAAAAGGCATATAGAAATGGTGCCAAACTAACAGACGAATTAAAAATATTGATAAATATCAATTAATTAATAAGATTTAGCGGATTATCATTCAAACCTAAAAACTCTGGAGGAAATCAGTAACATTAGTTGCTTGTCAAACAGTGAAGGGACGATTCATTTGCTCAAAAATTGGCTAATGAATTAAAAAGTACCTGTACGTGGTGCAACAGAAAATGTTAGTGCAGTTACAGGAGAAGTATTAAATGGAGGTAAATATTTACAATTAGCTCATAAAATCTTAAATTTTTCTTTTAGTATTTTTCTAACGTCTTATAATAACTCATACAGTAAGGATAGAGACATGAAATCTAATGCCAACATTTCAATAAATGACAGTATGTATATTTCTAAAACTGATCTGAAAAGTTAAAAATTGATGCTTCCTCTGGCAATAGTCAAGCAGCATCAAAATTAGCTAATTATTTTGCTTTTTATGAATTTATAATGATAAATTTATATTTTGGTTAATTCGATCAATCGAATTAGGTAATACTCAAGCACAATATGATTTGGCCTATATATTCTTTGATCATTACCAAGACAGTAAAGACAAAATAAATTAGACGAAGCGGAAAAATGGGCTCTACTTGCTCAAAAAAATTGGATGTCTATTACTAACCTACTCACTGATATACATAATGAAAAGCAGAATTCCAAACATAAACATGAAAACAAATAGTTAAAATAAAAACTAACCAAGCTAGCGTATAAATCCCTGAGAAAACATGGGGTGAATCAAGCAAGCCGTAGCCCGCACAAACCTCCAATCCTGACGTAGGGTGTATGCGGTATGCACGCGCTTTCTGTTTTTTCAGACAGTCTCAATCCGTTCTTTGAGACTGTCTGAAATATTGGTTCTTTAATAATCCGATTATTGATCAGCATCAAGGCCGTCTGAAACATTCGTTCTTTTTAAAAATTTCTCATTCACGCATTGGAGCAGCCTGATCTATCGCCAGCTGCCTGTGGCGAAAAATCAATATTACCAATACGATTTAGAAAAACTAGTTCAGTCCGTGCTGAAACAAAAAAAGCCCGCGGGAAATACCGAGATCTGGAGATATGAGTTCAAGTCCCAATTGGGGAAAAGGTAAAAATAAACAGGGACTAACGTGGCATCATCATGAGGATACAAAAAGGTTGGTACTGGTTGATTATAATGACCATAGAAGAAATTATGGTCTATATCACCAACAAAGAAAAGGCGGAAGAAGTATATGGGGAGGTGGTAGACCAGGTCGACGAGGAAAAATTAAACGGTCGCACTAGTAAACCATTAGGTAAATGTTAATTTAATCATAGAAGGAACAAAAATGAATTTAGATAAATTTTATAGAAGAAAAATTAGTATATCAGAAGTTATTGATTGTGCTAGATTATTCAACGATGATGAGACTGATAAATTTGCCAAATTTCATGCATATATATTTCTTCTGATGAAGATGAGTATTCTTGATTTAGAGACGGTTTTGTTATTTGGATAACGGCCCAAAAATAATGGATGGAAAAGAAGTTTTCCTGATTTTGTAAACGAAAAATGGATTAGATATTTTTATGTAGTGGGATGTATTTATGGATGTTTACGATGACTTAGATGAACGGTATCCAAATTTTACAAAAGATCAATTTATTGATGCTCTAAATTATTACATGGATAATGATGATTACATTGAATTTTAAAATCTATATTTAGGTATTATTTTTAGATTTCCTCTCTACGATTACGGATATATTAGTGTAAAGGAAACTAGGAGACTTATCTACTACAACTTGATACGTTACTACGAACCTCAAACTTGGCAGTTTGTTTAATCAAGAATCGATTGGGTTGTTGAGTAGAGATAACCTTTTTCAGACGACCTCTACCAAATCGCCTGAAGTCAGGTCATGGATGAGAGATTCAAATAACTATAGGCTTGAAAAAGGTGCGGGAAAAGGTGAAACTTTTGACCTTGTTTCATTTTTATTGAGGAGTTGTATGCTATGAATTTAGATGCAGTTAATCCAGAATTAGAATCAAAGATTAATGATTTAGTCTGATGAGGCTTATAATAAACCTTTTTAGAACAAGAAAAGTTATTAAAAAGAAGCATTTGAGCTAATACCCAAGCCAGTAACTCAATGGGCGCATCCAACGACAATGGTTAAGATTGCTTTGTTTGAGTTGTATTATAAACATCAAAAATATGAACAGGCTAAGGAATGGCTGAGTATTGCTTTAGTGTCGCTGACTTAGGAACCACTAATGCAAGGACGTATCTGTTAGCTGGTATTTTTATTATGACCTTGGAAAATATGATGAAGCTGACAAATATTTTGATATTGCTTATAATGATGCTGGATATTATCTATTTTAGTATTGAGGACAAAAATATTGGCAGTTTATAGCAGCGTAAAGACGAATTAAATCTCAAGACCAAAAAGTAAGATTGCACTGCACCTCAAAAATTAAAAATCAGGTAAGAAATGCCCTTAAATTTTAAAGGAGAATTTAAATGAAAAAATGGATACGTTAATTTTAACTTTTTAGATAGTAAACCCAATATAAATAATATATTAGTTGGGCTAGATTTAGACTATTCAAATAAAGTGATAGCGCCAGATGGTCATGAGTTAGCATTGGTTGCTTTTATACCAATTGAAAATCTATTAACAATTGCACCTCAATTAAAAACAGATTTTCAGGATAAGGAATATAAAGATAAAGCAATTTTACGTTTTTCTTATTATGATAAAGAAGATTATTTTCTTGACTACATTACTGAAATTGACGATGCTATTCAAGGATACACGAGAGTTATCGTCGGAGATAAAAATCAGTTCAAGTTTAACCTAGATAAATTTTATCCAATTAATCCTATTGAGAATATAGATGAAAATGAGTTTTCTAGGAGGACAACCTGAATATTTACAGCAAGAGAGTGATGATTTTTCTAGAAAAATATATTTTCATAGGTCAAATCTTAGGAATGGATCTACCTGAAAAAGTAAATGAAATTTTTTTATTTAACTGAGAACATCGGATATATTTTTATAAAATCCAGATCTATCTGGTGGATTATTCTTCGTACAAACAACTTAAACAAAAACTAAAAAGGATTGAATAATGAATGAAAGTATTGAAACTGTATTAAATTGTTTTCGATGGAAAATGTATAAATGGGAAGACAATGCTAATAAGCATATTGACGCAGGCACAGATATTCCTGATGAGATATTGAAACAAACACTAAAGGAAATATACGATAAAATACCCTAACAGATAAACCAAGAAAAATGGGAAAGTTAGAATGTATGACTATTAACTACCCTCCAACATTCAATCCGAACAACGAGAAAATCATTGAAATAGAAGAAAAAGGTAGCTCTATAACTGTAAAAAAAGTGATGTTCTTTACGCTGGAATGGAAGCACAAAGACTTTTATAAATTTAAAAAAACAGGCAGGCCTCTGGAAATTAGATAATGTAAAAGAATTTGATAGTTATGATGGAAAATGGCATTCTATACATATCTAAATTAAAGTAATTATACCAAGTTGTAGCCTGAACAAAAACTCTCAGTCCTAGAGGTATTTTATGAAAATCAAAGAATTAATTGAAAAATTAGAACAAAAAGTAGCCATCAATTTTTGAAAGCAGTATCAAAACCAGAATTTCCTTTTCCTTTGCTACAAGATTTAGAATTCTTTTTATGAAAATTATGAATATGCTATTCTCAATATTGATACTTCTTGTGAGATAAGAATAAGTTCACTTTCAGAATTGCAACCAACAAACTAAATTCTATATCCAGCTGATGATGTTATTTTGGGAGGAGTTGGCAGATGATATCAGTAATGATTGAATCATGATTGCATCTTCACAAGAGCTCAGTCAATATATCAGTATAGATTTAAATGAAAAAGATTTGGTTTTTGTTATGATAGTTTTATAGAAACTCATGCTACACCTGATGAGTCTCCCATTATTGCTAAATCATTTACAGAACTACTGGAAAAATTGGTTTCCAATGAAAAAGAATGGTTTTGGTTAGATTCTTCTTTTCAAAGCTATGGTGATGCTTATGAAGATGAATAAGTAAGTTGTAGCCCGCATGAAACTTCCAATCCTGACATAGGGCATGTGAGATACGCACAGGTACACAACTGGACCAACGAAGAAAGCGAAAGCGTCCAACAAGCCCACTACTTCCACTGCGACCAAATCGGCATCCCGAGAGAGATGACCGATAAGGACGGAATCTGTTGTGGTACGGAGAATACACCGGCAAGGTCGTCTGAAAGAGGAAACCAAGGTTGCTGGATAGTACATACCAGCCCTTCCGCTTACAGAACCAACCGCAAAAAATATAAAGAAAATAGCCCTTCCTAATGGAAAATCGTAGAAGCTGTTGATTATTTTGTACAAAAATCCAAAAATAAAAACCAAATTGAAAAGATGTTACTGAAGCAGCTGTCCAAAATTTTCCAAATAACACGAGAGATTTCTCTACTACTTTAAAAAGCATTAGGAGGATAAGATGACAGCTAAAAATTTTTTAAAAATAGAGATTTTTTAAAAACGGTACTTTTTTAAAGATTTCTCAACCGAAAATATATCGTGTTTCCTAAAAGATAACAGCAATGAGTCTTTCGGAAAGGATATTGTAATGTGTTACTTTTTATTTTAGGGATATGATATCTTTTATATATGATGAAAGTAAAGGAATACTTAAAGGAGAGCAAATAGAAATCTCTAACCATAAAAATTAAGAGTAAAAAGAATATCTTCTATATTGACATTTGAAAATTTGAAATTAAGCAAATTAAATGGGGATATACATTCTATATATCAAGATGATGATGAGCTTGTCGTTTTTCTTCAAAATGGATTAAATCTTTACTACAACAAATTCAATAAGAAAAATTTCTACTTACAAAAATAATTAGCCCAGACGAAAATTCTAGAAAGTTAGTAAAATCTACTATGAATCTATGTTCTAAAATATTAAACGTTATAAGGTAAGCGTAACAAGCCCACTACTTCCACTGCGACTAAATCGGCATCCCGAGAGAGATGCCAGATAAGGACGGTAATTTGCTGTGGTTCGGCAACTGTACCGGCTGGGGCCGTCTGAAAAAGGACGGGCGGGTTTATAAGAATACGCGAAGTAGTTTGATACGCTCGATTATCTAATGCTCCAGGTGCCTGTAATAATCCATGTGATAATGATTCCTTAGATTGGACTTCTCATGGAGGAAAACATGTTCCCCTAAAAATTCATCCTGGTCTAAAATCCGAAAAACTACAAAAAATGGTGAACCTGCAAAATATAAACCTAAAATTCATGGTGAATCATTAGAAAGAATAGCTTGAACAAAAGGAACTCTAGTTTCACCATTTGGAAAAAACGTACATTATAAAGTATATGATTCCGGAAAAATTATTGGTGCATCAGAAGGATAGATACAACATACATACGAGTTGAATGCTCTCAAGGAGTAATACATGGACATCCAATTACAAAAAGAAAAGTTGAAAAAGATTAGGAGCAATTTGAAATGGTACCTAAAATTGATTTTTAAAGATGGCATTATTACTTATGACAATTTATTTTGGTTATTCAATGACACTAATGGATTAATCAATAAACTTGAATTTGAAGAAGATTTATTACAAGTACAGTTCTTTAATGAAAAATATATTTTAGATGTTGGGTGGTATCCCCATATCGGTAGAAATGGAAAATTCAAAGTTTACGTAGTTAAAAATTGTGATTGGCAAAATCCATTATTTATAAAATCTGATAACACAATTAATGATTTATTACCACTATAAAACAAGGAATTAAATGTACATATGCTCATGAGCATATATAACAATAATAGGTGAGGTAGGAAGTCTCAACAATTCCACAAAGTTATCCAACCTGATCCACCACGAACTGGCTGACGGCGAGTGCTGAACTATTTCTACGATTTGCACGACCAACTGGTTAAAGCGAAAATCTTCAAAAAGAACTCGTAAAAGCACCCTCGCCAAGCTGGAAAAACGACAAATACCTCCACCTGAAAATGTTAAGAAACAATATGTTAAGGAATTGTTTATGGAAATTATTTCAAGAAATACGTATTACAAAAATAGAAGATGATATTCTTACTATTGCATTTGCAGATAGTGACAAAACTAACCCTGATAATTACTTAATCTTGCAAAAGAGAAGTTGATGACTTAGAATACTATTATTATGAAATAAACAGTCAGCAATATTCAGGAATAGGTGGTTTTAAAGGGTAGAAATTTATTCTGATAAATTAGTTATTTATTTTCAAGAGAAACAAAAATTTATCAAAATAGTATTGAAAAATCTAATTATTACTTATAAACCTGATAAAAAGATTAAATGAATTTATTGAGTATATTTTTGGGGAATCTGATTGCGAAGTCGTAGTTTACTAAATTTAAAAAATAATGACGGCATAGCTACAATATCTATAATAAAAAGGATTAGGAAAATATTGAAGGAAATATCTTTCTATCAAAAATTATGGAGGATACTTTTTATGTTCAAATCAAAATTATTTCCCGAGATTTTTAATATATGTATTAAGCGTAAAGTAGAAATTAAAAAGTTAGATAAACTTCCTAAAGCTGGATAATAACTATTTGTTATTTATTACTAAGTATCAGGGGTAGAGATAATACCTGATATTTCCTTTTTAATTATGAAGAGGCTTTAAATGAAAAATAGATACTTAGAGTGCAATTATCCCGAAAATATCAAGGTGTTTTTGGAGTATTGGACAAGCAGGACAGGGAGATGGATGGTTTCTAAATAAAATAGATAATACCATTTTTCATTATAATCATGATACTGGAGAATATACCAAATCTGGATTTACAAATTTAGGGATAGGTTTCTCACAATTTATCCAGTTGGCTTTCTTATACCGAGATTTAGAACACCTATTAGATGAAGGAGATACACTAACGGATAACATAAAAACTGAGTTTATAAATTCTGGTAAATAGTATAAGTAATAATTTATTTAATGTTTATCCATAACAATTCAACTTCTCACTACCGTTTACGACCGCAACGGCAAACATCTGCGTGGTGTTGCCTACCGTAACCACATCATGATTGAGCACAACCAGCCCGACGGACTGGTGTCCAGCTACGAATACGACCGTTACGACACCGACGGCAAAGTGCTTAAAAGCAGCAACAACCTCGGTGAAGAATGGACGTTCAACTACGGCAAAGACCATACTGTCGTTACAGACACTTTCAATACGACAGCTACGACCCCTTGGCACAGGTATGCAACTGGACCAGTATTCCGACCGTGAGAAGGGGTTGCATTACAACTTCTTCAGGTACTATGAGACTGATACGGGTTGGTTTGTGAAGCAGAACCCGATTGGGTTGTTGGGTGGAGAATCTTTACTTTTTGCACCTAATGTTCAAGGATCGGTTGACCCATTTGGGTTAGCAAAAATAGATGGGCTTACTATTCTTTCTATGTCAATATTTGATAAAGCTGGAAAAATGAAGAATGTAACTGACTTCAAATTCAAATAAGAGGATTATATGAATAAATTTATTTATAAAAAGATCAAAATTATACTGATCACTGGGAATTTTGCAATCAAAATAAATATCCATTTATTACAATTAATAATATTGATAATGGTTTTAGTGAGCTATTCTTTGACATAACAAATATAAGTAATAAATTAGAAGATATTTCTAATTCTATAAAAGAAATATCTTCTTGCTATAATAATCTAATTCCTAACTACATATTAGAAAAAGATATGAATCTCAATATTATTACTTTAAATTTCCTGTTATAAATACCCACGCAGAACTTATTGCGAACCAGTTATTTGATTATTTACTTGAAAATATAAGTTAAAGCCTACTGTTACTTAAGAAGATCAATCATTTTCTACTAAGTCAAAAACAATCGAATTAAATTAAAACTAAATACTTAATAAGTAGGTCATAGTTCGAAAATGAGAGATCCTCCTAAAGCACACAGTTAGATTCATAAAACAAATCGCCGCACTAAACGACCTGACGCAGCCCGAGATAGGTAAGAACACAGTAGCATCAGCTTAGGCCGTCAACCGCCACTATACCTACGACAAAGCTACTAACCAGATATCGCCTATCGTGAGGATGGTCGACTAGAATAGAAAAATATCCTGCAAGAATTCTTGCAGGATTTTCTTTTATATCAAACCTTCTAGAAGGCCCTTCATAAAGTTTTCAGAGTTAAACTCACCGATATCATCGATTTTTTCACCAAAACCAATTAGCTTAACAGGGATATTGAGTTCCTCACGGATAGCAAGAACAACCCCACCTCGGGCAGTTCCATCAATCTTGGTTAAGACAATCCCTGTAACAGGAGTAATTTTTGAGAATTCTTTAGCTTGTACAAGAGCATTTTGCCCAGTTGACGCATCAAGAGCTAGGAAGGTTTCATGAGGCGCTTCTGGCACGACGCGTTTGATGATACGACCAATCTTTTCCAATTCTGCCATTAAGTTTTCTTTGTTTTGCAGACGACCAGCCGTATCAATCATGAGAATGTCAATACCTTCTGCTACTGCTCGTTCCATCCCATCAAAGACAACGCTAGCTGGATCTGCTTTCTCAGGACCAGTAACGACAGGAACATCTACACGACGCCCCCATTCTGCTAACTGAGCAACCGCACCCGCACGGAAGGTATCAGCAGCAACAAGCATAACCTTTTTACCAGCTTGTTTGTATCGATTAGCTAATTTACCAATTGAAGTTGTTTTTCCCGACCCCATTAACTCCAACAAAAAGCATAACCGTTAATCCATCTTGGAAGTTAATATTTTTCATTATATATGCCGTCCTTTTTCGTACAGCTCCACCAATTTTTCGATGATAACATCGACGAAGGGCATCAGGTTTCTTAGCATTCTCAAGCTTGGCTTCATAACGCAATTCTTCCGTAAGATTTGAAGCCACCTGCACACCAACGTCACTCATGATGAGCAGTTCTTCAAGTTCCTCAAAAAGAAAATCTTCATCGACTGAGCGGAAAGTTTGCAAAGAAGGCATTCAAACAGGGCACCAAATCCAGTACGCGTTTTTCTTAAGACTACGGTCATATTTTTCTTGTTCAGTCTCTTGGACTTGAGGAGTTTCTTCGATTGCTTGGTTTGCTTCCTCTTCTTCAAAAACTCTGTTTCTACTTCGTCTGATTGAGGCTGAACAATTTCTTCCTCGTCACTATCATTTGAAGTTGCTTCTTCAACATGAGTCAATTCCTCTTGAGGACTATCTGCCTCTTGGGACTTTGATTTAACTCTTCTCGAGAAACCTTCAACTTCGTCAACTGATTCGACAATAGTTTCTTCGTCAACCTCTGCTTTCAAATAAGTCTTCATCATTTTCTTCGGCTACGACAGTCCCATCTTGCTCTTTGACTTCGATATTTTTCAGATTCTAGCGTCTCAGTTTGCTGGTTTATCATCCGATAAATCAATGTTTTTCTAGAGCTTTTTGACAACATCTTCAATTTTAGGTTCTTCTATTTTTTTCCAAATAAACGGTCAAATAATCCCATTCTTTAGTTCTCCTTCAGTACATATTTTTCAATTGCCCAGGCGACAGCTTCTTCGTCATTAGTCATTGGTGTTACCACATTTGCACAGCCTTAACTGCTGGCACAGCATTTTTGCATAGCGATACCGAGACTGGCCCACTCAATCATAGAAAGGTCATTAGCCTCATCTCCGCAGGCCATAACCTGACTTTGGTTAATTCCCAGGTGTTCAATTAGTTTAGATAATCCTGTCGCCTTATGAACATTCTTTGGTGACCATTCTAGCAAGAGTTCACGTGATTTAAAAATTTCATATTGATCGTATAATTCTGGTGAAATATTCTGAATAGCTGCATCCAAAGGCTCCTGAGGAAAGGCAGACACACATTTATTGTACGTTACCTGACTAGACAAATCTTCAAAAGCAGTTGGAACAAAAGTTAGAGCCGGATTAAACTGAGCATATAAACTTTCTTGGTCAGACTGAATCTGATATACTGTTCCTTCTGAAATTGCATCTAAAGGGATTCCTAATTTTTCAGTTTCTTCATAAATACGTGTCACATCATCAATTGAAAAGACTGTCTTATCAAGAATCTCACCTGTATTTTTCTGAACCAATCCACCGTTGAATGTGATAGTATACTCGTCATCGTGACCGTCTGTACCAAGCTCTTTAAGAAAGAAATCCATAGCCTTGAGAGGACGTCCAGTTGTTAGGACTACCTTGACCCCTTGTTCACGCGCAGCCTTTAAAGTTGCCTTGGTACGATCAGTCAATTTCTTGTCTGTCGTCAGCAAAGTCCCATCTAAGTCTAGGGCAATTAATTTAATATCTGCCATTATAACCCCTCCATATAAGCGATAACTGATTGGTCCTTATGGTGACCGATAACTGTTTCAGCTAGTTCCAAAATCTCTGGGCGAGCATTTTCAGGCGCGACTGGGTGCCCTACAACCTGCATCATATGAAGGTCGTTGAGATTGTCACCGAAAGCCATCACTTGGTCCATATCCAGATTTAACTTCTTAGCTAATTCGACAATTGCAACTCCCTTGTCCACATAATCGAGGACAATGTCGATAGATTCAAAACCTGTCGTCATTGCCTTTACACCAGAACATGTTCATTAACCCAAGCTTCGCCAGCTTCTACTGTCTCTTCTGTAAAGTTAGTTGTGAATTTGAAAATCTCATCGGTAATATCTTCTAGACTAGCTACTTTTTGGATATTCTCATTGTAATGATGACTAAACATGAGATAGGTTTCATCTACAGTATCTAAAACATAGCAAGCTTTCTTACCAGTCAAGAGCATCTTCTTCTCATCGAAATAAGGCGAAGTCTTTAGCTTTTCAAAAGTTGATAGGTAAAAATCTCTAGGCATGGTCGCTTCATAGAGGTCTTGCCCATGAAAACGAACCAGACTCCCATTTTCGGCGATAAAAATAATCTCATCTTTGACATCCGCAAAATGTTTCTCTAAGGACAAAAGACCACGCCCAGAAGCTACAGCAAAGTAAATCCCTTTTTCTTTATAAGAATGGAGAAGCTTTTTTAAACGCTCCATATCAAATTGGCCAGCTTCATCCAAAAAAGTCCCGTCCATATCAGTTGCGACTAGTTTAATCATAAATACTTCTATTCTCCAGTTATAAATCTATCTTCTATTATACCATAGAAAAGTAAAAAGACGTGCAGGATTGACACGCCTTTAGTATACTAGAAATCAATCCGTAGGGCCAATTTTGAAGACCAGGCTGATTTGCTTGCCTTTCTTTTATATACAACCTCTCAACACTTGTCTACCAAAGGTCTTGATTAAATTCTATTCTGATAATTAATCAGCTATTGCGTAAAAATTATCAATCTTTGGCTGACGCTACATTTGTCACAATCTAGAATAGCATATAGTTCTTGACATATAGTCTAACATATGAAAAAATACTTGTTGGAGGCTGATAATATGACTGAAAAAATCAAAAACTGGGTTAATATTTGCGTTTTTGAAAAATCAAGAAATTTTATTACTTAATAGACAGCACGATAATTTTTCTGGCTGGATTTCCACCAGGGGGAAAAAGTAGAATTCCCTGAAAGTTTTGAAGCTGCATTACAGGGAACTTAAGGAAGAGACTGGACTCACTGCATTAAATCTTGAATTAAAAAGGGAATTTCAGGCTTTTACTAATTCAATTGGTAATGAGAGATTTGTCTTCTATGACTTTTTATGTACTCAGTTTACTGGTGAACTAAGCACATCCGACGAAGGTGAGCCAAAATGGTGGAATCTAAAAGAAATCGATAAAATACCAATGCAAGATGAAATAAGAAAAAAGGCTACCGCTTTATTTAAGAAAAGGAAGCTTTGAAAGTATTAACTATTGGGATGATAATAAGAAATGTATTAGTGAAAACAAAAACAATTTTTATTTTGACTAGTATTCTCTACAGTATAATCAAATGCAAAATTCTCAATCCATTAGTAATTTTTGTATAATTCAGTACTCAATACAATCTGTCTTTTAATAACATATAGTTTAGAGTTTTTACAAAAATAATGGTATCTAATAAAATCATCTAATCTGACAATTTTTCTTGTATCTATTGATAGCTAAAAGCCTTGGAAACAGCTTATTCCAAGGCTCTCTATATTCTATTGTATCAATTTCCTTATGCCGATTTCAGTTGCGACTAGTTTAATCATAAATACTCATATTCTCCAGTTGTAAATCTATCTTCTATTATACCATAGAAAAGAGCAAATAGCGCCTAATCCATATAAGATTAGACGCCTGATTAAACTTGTAATTTATAAAATATTTATCAATCGAGTGATTGAACTTTCCTACCATCAATCAATTCCAAGTCTTTTTATCCATATTTGGTAACGAAAGTCCGAAACGGATGATACAGATACGTATCACAAATCCAACAATCGAGAAAGAATAATGAAAACACTAATTCTTGGAGATGGAGAACAAATGTTAACCTAATAAACTACACCAATTACAAAAAGATAGAAGTGCATAGATGTCTCTTTTAGAACACTTGGGACTTCGATTAATCAAGAGGTCTCGGATGATACCTCCGCCAGCACCTGTTAAAGCAGGCCAAAATCCCTGCAGACATCAAGTTCAATTTACTATCAGCTAAGGCGGTAGCTCCAATCAAGGAAAAGATGATTAAACCAATCGAATCAAAGATAAGATAGGCTTCTCTCAGCCACTTGTAGAATTTTTTTTCTTGACTAGCATGGGCTTGTTTAGATGTCACAAAGGCATACATAATCACAGCCACTAGTATTGCAAGATAAATCGGGCTAGGATCTGCTAGAGAAGCAGGAAATCGACTGATAATAGAATCTCTTATGATTCCTCCACCTACAGCGGTCACGATAGCTAACAAACTGATTCCCAAAAATATCTAAACGTTTACCAAATCCTTTGATGGCTCCTGACGCCGCAAAGGCTATAGTCCCAATATAATTACAAATCATTAGGAATAGGTCAAAATCCATATAAGCTCCTCAATTTATTTTTGTAACCTTTCCGACTTCTTGAAGGTCTTTCACATGCTTTTAGCTTGAAATGTTTGTAACAAGAACCAACTAAGCATCCATATTTATCAATATCTTTTAATTTGACTGAAACTATCTTAGAAATACCAGATTCTTGCATGGTAACTCCATAGATTGAGTCAGCTGCTGCCATGGTTCCCTTTACGGTGGGTAACAACGATAAACTGGCTATCCTTGTCAAATCGATTGAGATAATCCCCAAAGCGTTTAACGTTGGCCTCGTCAAGTGCGGCCTCAACCTCATCAAGGATTACAAATGGAATGGTCTTGACACGAATGATTGAAAAAAGCAAGGCCAAAGCTGACAAGGCTCTTCTCCACCACTCATAAGATTGAGGGATTGATTTTTCTTGCCTGGTGGTTGCACAGAGATTTCGACACCTGCTGTCAATAAATCTCCCTCGGTCAGGATTAAGTCCGCTTGACCACCACCAAACATCTGCTTGAAGGTCACTTTGAAGGATTCACGAATAGCTTCAAAGGTTGATTTAAATCGTTCCTTCACTTCATCGTTCATCTCTGTAATGGTTTCAAGAAGAAGATTTTTGGCAGAAAGAATGTCATCACGCTGACTATTTAAGAATTCCAAGCGTTCGTGTACTTCGTCAAACTGTTCAATAGCATCCAAATTGACTGGACCAAGTGAACGAATAGTTTTTTCCAAATCCTTGACCTTTTGTTCAGCGACAGCCAAATCTTCTAACGGATTGGCTTGTTCTAATGCTTCAGTATAACTAATCTGGTATTCTTCAGTCAGTTGACCTTGAAGATAGCGAAGGCGGTCCGTAATCTTCTCTTTAGTTGCTTCCGCTCGTGTTTGCTTACGAATCCATTCTTCATTTTGCTGACGAGCTTGATCCAAATGACTGGCAATGTCATCCAACTGACCTTCAATATCATCTAGTTCAAACTGCTTTACGAATGAGCCCTTGTTGAATTTCTTCCTTCTGACTCTTGGCTTCTGCTTCCTGCTTGGCCAAAAGTTCTGTATCAACTTTTTCAAGATTGTCTACCTTTTCTTGGAGAAGGCGTTCGATTTCATCTTGCTCCATATCAAGGTATTCAAGCTCTTTGTTAATCCGTTCAACATCTGCAACTTCGTAACGTTTTCGCCCCTATCATTTCTGTTTTGAGCAGACGTTCTTGAGAAAGTTTATCCTGCAAGCTTTGATAACGTTCTTGAATCGCATTTTTATTGGACTTGATTTCTTCAATCTCAGACTCAGCTTTTGCTTTTCAGTTGAAAATAACTGCAAGACGTTCTGCATTTTTCTTTTCAGCTTGCCAATCTTCCACCTCTTAGATTGTTTAATTCTTTTTCCTGAAGTTCTAACAGTGTTTCGAGTTCTTCAACTTGTTGGCAAGTTTGTTGATAAAGTCAGATATAAGCCCTGCTCCTCTATACGAGCTTGCTCTCCTGAGACTTAATAGTCTCCAAAGTTTGAGTAAGGGCTATCACGTTTTCTTTGAAGTGATTTCAGATTTATCTTCCTCTTGACGTAGAAGATTTTCTTCTTGAGCAATTTCTTTTTGTAACTGCTCCAATTCAGGCTTGATAAAAATGCTGTTATTTTGACGATTGGCACCACCAGCATAAGAACCACCTGTTCGCAATTCTGTACCATCTAGCGTTACCATTCGAACCTGATAACGTACCTTGCGAGCGCATCACTGGCATGCTCTCACCGTATCAAAGATTGCTGCTGTAGCTAGCAAGTTTTTAAAAATAGCTCATGCTTGGCATCAAACGGTAACCAATTCGTCTGCCATGCCAAGAAAAACCCTGGACTTGAGGCAACTCACATCTGGTCTCTGTCCAGAAATGCTACGAGCCTTAATGGTTGTCGAGTTGTAGGAAGGTCAGCACGACCAGCTCGATTTCGTCTTAAGGAAGTCGATAGCTTTTAGTCGCTGCCTGTTCATTTTCAACGATGATATGTTGGCTACTTGCCCCGAGGGCAATTTCAAGAGCTGTTTGATAACGAACATCAAAAGTTAAATGTTCACTGACCGCTCTGACAATACTGCCCAGGCGATCTTTGTAGAACACTCTAACACCCGCATAGAAATTACTATGGTTTTTAAGAATGTTTTCCAGACTTTGCGCCTCTGGCCTGTTTGTTTTTCAAACTATCTAGGCGGTCAAAAGTTGATTTTGCTGACTTTGATAAGCCTGCTTTTTGTTCTTCTTCCGTTTAGCATTCGTCTGATAGTCGGCAAGCAAGGTCTGTACTTTTTCTTTTTGCTGATTTTAGGCAGTCTCTGCTCTGTGCCTTTTGACTGGCAGAAGCTAATTGTTGCTTCAAGGACCTCCAGTGTTCTTCTTGCTTTTGAGTCTGTTGGCGACTATTTTCAAGATCATTTTCAATCCGTGTCAACTGGTTAGAGACATCCGCTTCTTCCTGCAAGAAGGCAACGAAGCGCTCACGCAGTTGCTCAATCATCTGATCAGGATCATCAGAAAATGCTTCTAACTCAGCTTCTAAACGGTTGAGCTCTAGTATTGACTGCCAGATTTTGCTTCTAACTGGCTGAGATTTGCTTCTTTCTTCCTTCTCTGAATAAGAGAATTTTCTTTTCATCCAAACTAGCTAAACGAGCTTGAGCCTCTTTGTCGATTGAGAGCAACCTGCTCTGTTCCAGTTTAGACAAGGCGCAATTTCCGTTCTAAATCACTGATTAGAGCAGTCAAATCCATCAAACTAGTTTGATCTTTAGCCATCTCTGCTTGTAAAATCTTGTCTCTGTCTTGGGAGATTGATTTTCAAGTTCTAGTGACTCGCGTTTTTGATAATAACTAGTCAACAGTTCTTGAACTTGGGTTTAATTCTTCTTCTGTTAGATCCAATTCAGCCTTATTGGCTTGAATCGTGCAACTAAAACTATCTAAGTGATGGCGCCGCCGACCGTCCAAGTCCATGAATTTACGAGCTGTTGCTGCTTGCTTTTCTAAGCGTTTGATTTGATTATCAAAGCTCATGATGATATCTTCCAAGCGGGTCTAAAATTGTCTTTGAGTTTGTTGCAGTTTAGTTTCCGTCTCTTTTGCGACGAGTTTTATATTTTAAAAAGACTCCCGCCGCTTCTTCAAAGATACGCGGCGTTCCTCAGGTTTGGAGTTAAAGATTTCTTCGACCTTCCCTTGGGAAATAATGGAGAAGGAATCACGTCCAAGTCCGGTATCTAAGAAAAAGATCATGAATATCACGAAGACGGACTCCCATCAATCTTGTATTCACTATCCTCAGTACGATAGATATGACGCTCCACCTTGATTTCCTGTCCTGCATCCTTGATGAAACCGTCCTGATTATCTAGAGTAACGACCACAGAAGCTATAGTTTAATGGTTTTCTACTTTCTGTCCCTGCAAAAGATAACATCAGGCATCTTCCCACCACGAAGACTTTTTGACACTGGATTCCCCCAAGAGCCCAGCGTAAACTCTCTGTTATGTTAGATTTTCCAGAACCATTGAGTCCTACAACTGCTGTTACTCCCTTGGTCAAAAACAACCTTGGTTTTATCAGAAGGACTAAACCCTGAATCTCAATTTCTTTTAAATACATGAATCCAGTCCTTCCTCAACTGCATTTTTAGCGGCTTCTTGTTCGGCAATTTTTGATCGTCCTTGACCCCTACCTAAACTTTGACCCTCGACAAGGACTTCAACCTCAAAAACATCTTATCATAGGGCAGGACCATTTTCCGAAATCACCTGATAATGAATATCGACATCACCATTGACTTGGAGTAATTCTGGAGGTGAGTCTTGTAGTCTTTTAATCATCTCAAAATCACCAGCCTCAACCTTTCGGTATCATGACCTGGTAGATAAACTCTTTTTACTGTAAGTAGATCCTTATTCAAAAAGTAGGGCACCCAAAAAGGCTTTCGAAAAGCATCTCCCAAGATGGTATCTCGATTACGGCCTCCAGATTTTTTCCTCTCCTTTCCTAGCTTGATAAACTGGTCAAACTGGCAGTCACGGGCAAAACCAGCCAAAACTCTTCACGCACAATCATGGCACGGAGTTTAGACAGGTCACCTTCTGGTTTTTAGGATATTTTTGTACAGATATTCTGAAATCAATAATTGCAGAACAGCGTCTCCTAAAAATTCCAAGCGTTCATTGTGTGAAATTTTTAAGAGGTGGTGCTCATGGCGTAACTAGTGTGAGTAAAAGCTGTTTCAAGTAACTGTTTATCTGAAAAACAAGCCCAAAAACGTTGCTCTAACACGGTTTCTAATTCTTTCATAAGAACCTCTTTCTAAAAACATTATAATCCCTATCCATTATATCCAAAAAGACCTTATCAGTCAGAAAAATAAAAGTTAAAAACTTGATTACAACTTCTATCTAAAATCTATCCATTAGCTAGCGAATCAGGCTATGGTATAATAAATCTTATGGAAATTGAAAACCAATCGAATGAATGCTCTGTTTGAATTTTTATGCAGCCCTTTTGACTGATAAAGCAAATGAACTATATCGAACTCTATTATGCAGATGACTATAGTTTAGCTGAAATTGCTGAAGAATTTCGGTGTTAGTCGTCAGGCTGTTTATGATAATATCAAACGAACAGAAAAGATACTGAAGATTATGAGATGAAGCTTCATGTACCTGACTACATTGTCCGCAGTCAGATTTTTGATCAGATCATTGAGCGCTATCCAGAAGATGCTTTTTCTCCAAGAGCAAAGTTGAGATTTTAACAAGTATTGACAATCGGGAGTAATCATGGACAGTCTAGTTATTTATCAAGGAATACCTTTGCAAACTATTAGCCGCAGAGGAACCATTTCCTAGTCGACTACAGATTATCTCGCCCAATGATATCTCCAAAGCTATGCAAATAGGTTTTAGCTGTTGGGGATATCCAAATGAAATCATGAAAGAAGTCACACCCGAAGAACTAGAGTGTTTGCAAATATTTTCGGACGATTTCCACTGAATTGAATAAATAGGAGAAAAATAGTATTTGAAAATTTAATAGAACGTTTGCAGAACGTCTTTTAAAAATCTACGTAAAAAGGAAAAATCACGAGAGTGATATCCAAGAAGCAACCAAGGAAATTCGTCTGGCTCTTTTAGAAGCCGACGTTGCTTTGCCCTGTAGTTAAGGATTTTATCAAAAATTCGTGAACGCGCGGTCGGGCATGAAGTCATTGATACCTCAATCCAGCTCAACAAATCATCAAGATTGTTAATGAGGAGTTGACAGAGTTCTGGTTCTGATACAGCTGAGATTATCAGTCTCCCAAAAATCCCAACCATTATCATGATGGTCGGTTTGCAGTGCGTGCGTAAAACAACCTTTGCTGGAAAACTTGCTAACAAACTCAAAAAAGGAAGAGGATGCTCGTCCTTTGATGATTGCAGCCGACATCTATCGTCCTGCGGCCATCGACCAACTCAAAACACTGGGACAACAAATTGATGTTCCTGTCTTTGCTCTTGGTACTGAAGTTCCTGCAGTGGAGATCGTTCGCCAAGGTTTGGAGCAAGCTAAAGCCAACCATAACGACTATGTCTTGATTGATACAGCCGGTCGTTTACAAATCGACGAACTTCTCATGAATGAGCTCCGTGATGTTAAAAGCTCTTGCTCAACCAAATGAAATCCTTCTCGTCATCGATGCCATGATTGGTCAAGAAGCTGCTAACGTTGCGCGAGAATTTAACGCTCAATTAGAAGTTACCGGTGTCATCCTTACTAAGATTGACGGGGATACTCGTGGTGGTGCGGCCCTTTCTGTTCGTCATATTACTGGAAAACCAATCAAATTCACTGGTACTGGTGAAAAGATTACTGATATTGAAACCTTCCACCCAGACCGTATGGCTAGCCGTATTCTCGGTATGGGAGATATGCTGACTCTGATTGAGAAAGCTTCCCAAGAATACGATGAGCAAAAAGCCCTTGAAATGGCTGAAAAGATGCTGGAAAATACCTTTGATTTCAACGATTTCATCGATCAGTTGGATCAGGTACAAAATATGGGGCCAATGGAAGATTTGCTCAAGATGATTCCTGGTATGGCCAACAATCCTGCCCTTCAAAATATGAAGGTAGATGAAAAACAAATCGCTCGCAAACGTGCCATGTCTCATCTATGACTCCTGAAGAACGTGAAAATCCAGATTTGCTCACTCCAAGCCGTCGTCGTCGTATTGCAGCTGGTTCTGGTAATACCTTTATCGATGTCAACAAGTTTATCAAAGACTTTAACCAAGCCAAACAACTCATGCAAGGTGTCATGTCTGGCGACATGAACAAGATGATGAAACAAATGGGCATCAACCCTAACAACCTTCCTAAAAATATGCCTGGGGCATGGATATGTCAGCCCTTGAAGGTATGATGGGACAGCAGGGTATGCCTGACCTGTCAGCTCTTGGTGAGCTAGGAATGCCCAGATATGAGTCAGATGTTCGGTGGAGGTCTCAAGGGTAAAATCGGTGAATTTGCTATGAAGCAATCCATGGAAACGCATGGCCAATAAAATGAAAAAGCTAAGAAAAACGCAAATAAAAAGGACTCGCTTGAGTCCTTTTTATTGTTCTTTCTAAGTTTCCAAATGTCTTGAAAGATATCTGGAATATCAGCAGTAAATTCCATAGTTTCACCCTGTTCTTGGATGGGTAAATCCAAGTGTTTTTGGCATGAAGAAATTGCCCATGTCCTTTAGGGTTTTACGAGGTCCATAAACCTCATCACCAGCTACAGGATGACCGATATAAGCCATGTGCACACGGATTTGATGAGTTCGTCCTGTTTCCAGTTGCAACTCTAATAAAGAATAGTCACCAAAGCGTTCCAAGACTTGGAAACGTGTCACTGCTGGTTTTCCTTTAGCAGTCACAGCTTGTTTCTTGCGGTCTTTTTCGCTACGACCAATCGGCGCCTCAATGACACCTCGGTCATTTGGAAGATTACCATGAACAATAGCCCAATATTTTCGAAGAGATTTCTTGTCTTTTGAGTTCTTGAGCGAGCTACTATGTGCTTCATCATTTTTAGCAACCATGAGAAGCCCAGATGTGTCCTTATCAATACGGTGGACAATTCCAGGGCGCAATACACCATTGATTCCTGATAAGTCCTTGATATGATACATGAGGGCATTCACCAAGGTACCACTGGTATGACCAGCACTTGGATGAACAACCATACCTTGAGGTTTGTTGACTACTGCTACATCCTCATCTTGGTAAATAATTTCTAAAGGAATATCTTCAGCACATACTCTAAAACTTCTGGTTCTAGGAACTTGATAGGTGATGACATCCCCTCTTGGACCGTATACTTGCTTTTTAACCTGGCCGTTGACCAAAGACTTGACCAGACTTGATTTGTTCATTAGCGAGACTACGAGACACTCTGTCAGATCTGACAAAGCCTTATCTAAACGTACCCCGCCTCTTTTCAATTTTTAATTTCCATTCATTTTCTTTAGCATTGCAAGCAATAACACAACGACCCCTACTGTCAGATAACTATCTGCCACATTGAATATGGCAAAATTGACAAAGTCCAAGTGGAACATATCCACAACAAATCCTTGGCTAATACGATCGATAAAGTTTCCCAGACCACCTGCAATGATTAAAACTAAGCCAAAGACTGTCCAGGTAGAATCTTCCATATGCTTGTGTAAATACCAAATAGCCCCTGCCATAACTACCATAGTTATCACTGCAAAAAACCACTGTTGATCTTGAAGCATCGAGAAGGCTGCCCCCCTATTTTGCAGATAGGTTAAACTAACAAGATTTGGGATCCACGATTTAATTTCACCAAGAGCAATATTCTGAACGACATAAGACTTTACCAATTGGTCTAATACGATTAAGGCTGCTATGACTCCTGCTACTATTCCTCTTTTTTTCATGCTTTCCTCTTCTGTTCAAAATACTCTTGCATAACCTCTACAAATAAAGTCCCTGCTTGACTCAAGTCTACTTCTTCACGTTTCACATAAACCATGCGATTAGTGAGATCGTCTTTAAGTGGAATAACGGTGATCCCGTTAACGCTATCGCTATCTAAGAATCCAGAACCAGTCGCATAAGCATTTGTTCTTTCAAGAATTCCATTTAAAGTAGCGCGGTCTGTTACGTTAAACATCTGAGAGCTGGCACTTGTGTCCACAAAGTTTTCTGAGTAATAGAGATATTCATCCTTTTCTTGTGTGAAACGAACTGTTGGCAAATCAACTAAATCTTCCATGACCAACTCTTTTTTCTTAGCTAAGGGGTGACCTTCACGTAGATAAATATGCGTTTGGAAAGGGATCAACTCAATCACTTCAAGACCTAACTTTTCAATCCGCTGCATGATACCCTTTTGGTTTTGATTGTTGAGGTAAATAATCCCAATCTCACTATGACCTTGGGCTACTTCATCCAAAATCTGAACAGTTGTAGATTCAAAAATACGGAAATTTTTATAGTCTGGGTACCTTTGAGAAAAAGTTGTGATAGTCGGTGGCAAGAAATCATAGTGCTGGCTGGCTATTGAAAACTCATCCTTTTCCTCTTCAGGATTGGCATACTGGTTCTGGAAAATATCAAATCCTTTAACCAACTCTTGGGCCTTTTCATAAAATTCCATTCCACGACGAGTAAGAAAGGTACCCGAACTAGTTCTGCGGAAAATCTTGAATCCTAGCTCTTTCTCCAGATCTCTTACAGAAATAGATAGACTGGGTTGGCTAACGTACATTTTCTCAGCCGCTTCACGAAAAGTACCACTATTTGCAATAGCAACAACGTAGCGTAATTGTTGAATATTCATGATTTCTCCTTCGATTTTCTATCTTATCATTATACCATAAATCAACCCTATCCAACAAAGGAAAAATCATGAGACAGTTACTTCTAAAAAGACAAACAAAAACACCTTTAAAGCTAGACCCCAAGATCCAACTAAAAGGGGTGTTATCAAATGCGATTATTTAGCTGCTGCGTAAAAAGCTCGTCTACTTTGTTCCAGTTGATAACTGAGAAGAAAGCTTTGATGTAGTCAGGACGAACGTTGCGGTATTTCACGTAGTAGGCATGTTCCCAAACGTCCAAGCCCAAGATTGGTTTTTACCTTCTGAGATTGGTGTGTCTTGGTTTGCTGTTGAAGTCACTTAAGCTTACCTTCTTTGTTAACAACCAACCATGCCCATCCAGAACTGAAACGTGTTGTTGCTGCCGCAGTAAATGCTGCTTGGAATTCTTCGAATGAACCAAATGTTGCATCAATTGCTGCTGCAAGTTCTGCTGAAGGAGCTGTTTTTCAGGAGTCATCAATTCTCAGAAAAGAGCATGGTCTAAAGTGTCCACCACTGTTGTTGATAAGCGCTTGACGGATATCAGCTGGGGATAGATTCTACATCAGCAAGCAAAAGCTTCAAGGTCTTCACCGATTTCAGGGTGTTTTTCAAGAGCTGCATTTGCGTTATTTACATATGCTTGGTGATGTTTGTCATGGTGTAAATGCATTGTTTCAGCATCAATATATGGTTCCCAAGGCGTCGTAAGCGTATGGAAGATCTCGGTAAGATAATAGCCATCTGTAATACCTCTTTTTCTTTTTATATAAAAATGATAACGCAAACAACCTCAAGTTATTTGCTCAATTTGATTGGCTGGCAATCTGTAATAGAGCCCTTTCAAATAGATAGCTTTTCTCATAGACACCAGTCTTAATTTGATAATCTGCCTGGATGAGATAACGAATAGAATCCTGCAGGAATTTCAGGGACAATCCTCGCGTATCACGAAGAGCAAATTTGATTTGATAGGGATTCGGATTGCGACCAAGATAGTGACCCAAACTGCTGACCATCTGAGATTCTGTCTGACCAGACTCATGCAATATTTTTACCTGTGTATAGAGTCTGAACTGTCCCAACATGATGGCAATCAGTTTAATCTCGTCTTCACCCTGTAAGGTCAAGTCTTTCACTAAGTCCCTTGCTTGATCTATCTTCTTCGCTAGGGATGAGCTGGGTTAAGTCAAAGATATTATCCTGCAGGGTTTTGGGAGATAGCTTGAACGATGTCCTCTTCAGTGATGTAGCCATCAGTCTTGTAGGATTCTAAAAATAAAAGATTCTTTTGAATTTCACTAAATTGAAAACCAGACTTGATGAGTAGATGGTCGAAAGCTTTGTTATCAAATACCAAGCCTTGTTTTTGAGACATTTTTGAAAAATAAGCTCGAATCTCCTGCTCTTTTTGGCTCAAGAGCTTCAAATATCTTAGCATCTCTTGAGAATTTTAACTAGACGTCGCTTGCTGTCTAGTTTACCTTCTACAAAAAAATAACTAATTTACTAGTAGGAGGGATTTTCTAGATATTCTTCAAAAGACTTGAGTTCATCATCTGAGAGATAACGTTTTTTAGCAGTTGTAATATCCAAAAAGTGATTCTAGGATCACGATCTTTTCATCCGCAAAGAAAGGGAGGCTAACCAATTCTAACTCTACATCCTTGTAGGAAACTTCCTTCATGTCAAAATGTGAGAAATTTAAATCAGCTGGATCATAACCAATTTGCTCTAGCACTTTGCGCCTTCATGACTTCAAACTGGCCCTGATCATTCCCAGTAAACAGAGTTAGGGCGGCAAGTTTTCTAAGGTCAACTGCTGACTTTCTTCAATGGCGAGCATCTCTTCTCCTTTCTTCTTATTTTTAAATAGATTTAGTCAATATAGTGCAATTTCCTACGGAAGTCTTCCAAGGATGCATAGCCTTTATTTTTCCATGATTGCTTTTTAGTTCAGCTGTGATACGTCTCAAAAGCGCTAACGCCTTTCTTTATGCAGGTTGTACCAATCTGAACCATGCTGGCTCCACAAAGGATATGTTCAAAGGCATCCCGTCCTGTCAAGACACCACCAGTCCCGATAATCTGAATTTCTGGTTTCAATCGTTGATAAAAGGCATGAACATTAGCAAGGGCAGTTGGTTTAATATATTCTCCACCAATACCACCAAAGCCATTTTTAGGGCGAATAACCACTGTTTCATCCTCAATATAAAGACCATTTCCAACAGAGTTTACACAGTTAACAAACTTAAGTGGATACTTGTTAAAAATCTCTGCTGCTTGGTCAAAGTGAACAATATCAAAGTAAAGGTGGAGCTTAATTCCTAGAGGTTTTTGTAAAGTAGGTAAAGACTTCTGATAAGATACTGATCAGTTGTTTCAAAGTCATAGGCAATTTGAGGTTTACCTGGCACATTTGGACAAGATAGATTGAGTTCTGTCAAACCTTTATAGTCACTTGCTTGTACTTTTTTCAAGATGGTATGTGTTTCTTCAGGAGACATGCCCACTAAAGAAAGGAAGAAAGTTCTATTTGGTTCTTTTTCCTGCAAATCTAAGAGATAGTCTAAATAGTATTCAAGACCATTATTAGAGTGAGCCCATGGAGTTAATGGAACCGAGCGGAACATCTTGATAGCGTGGTTCTGGATTTCCCTGACGGAACTCCAGGGTAGCTGTCTTGGTTAGCAAAAGTTCCAGCTGCAGAGTTTTTAACTCTTCTAACTCTTCAATCGTCATACAAGCCACACTTGCTGCATTCATTAAGCAATTTCCAAACTCAAAGCCCGCAATTTGTGTTTTAGTTGATACCATCTATCCAATTCCTCCAGATACTTTTATTTTTAATATTATACCATACTTTGATTTCTTCTATTTAAAAAGCTTGTTCTAGTGGAATAGTTCGTCTTTACCTTAACACTTCTCAGTCCAATTCCTCAATTGAAAGAATTTTTGAGAAAATTCACCTCTTTACACTATTCTGTTATAATGGCTCACGTAATAAACTAGGACAATAAAGGAGAACGACATGACATCTGCTAAAGAATACATCCAAAGCGTGTTTGAAACTGTAAAAGCTCGTAACGGGCATGAGGCTGAATTTCTCCAGGCGGTTGAAGAGTTCTTCAGCACTTTTGGAGCCTGTCTTTTGAAAACACCTGAGTATATTGAAGAAAGATATCTTGGCACGTATCACTGAGCCTGAGCGCATTATTTCCTTCCGTGTTCCATGGGTTGACCGTGATGGCAAAGTACAAGTCAACCGTGGTTATCGTGTTCAATTTAACTCAGCTGTTGGACCATATAAAGGCGGGCTTCGTTTCCACCCAACTGTAAACCAAGGAATCTTGAAATTCCTCGGATTTGAACAAATCTTTAAAAATGTTTTGACAGGACTTCCAATCGGTGGAGGTAAAGGTGGATCAGACTTTGATCCTAAAGGGAAAACTGATGCTGAAGTGATGCGCTTCTGCCAAAGCTTTATGACAGAATTGCAAAAATACATCGGTCCTTCACTTGACGTTCCTGCTGGAGATATTGGTGTTGGTGCTCGTGAGATTGGTTACCTCTACGGTCAATACTAAACGTCTCAACCAGTTTGATGCAGGTGTCTTGACTGGTAAACCCTATCCCATTTGGTGGAAGCTTGATTCGTCCAGAAGCGACTGGTTACGGACTTGTTTACTACACCGAAGAAATGCTTAAAGCTAACGGTAACAGTTTTGCTGGTAAAGGTTGTGATCTCTGGTTCTGGTAACGTTGCTCAGTTTGCCCTTCAAAAAGCAATTGAACTTGGTGCTGCAGTTATTTCTGTATCTGACTCCAAAATGGTTATGTCATTGATGAAAATGGTATCGACTTCGACCTTTTGTCAGATGTTAAAAACAACCGTCGTGCTCGTTTAACTGAGTACGCTGCAGAAAAACCTACTGCTACTTATTATGAAGGTTCTGTATGGACTTACACTGGTAATCTACGATATCGCTCTTCCATGTGCGACTCAAAACGAGATCAACAGTGAAGCTGCAAAACGCTTGGTTGAACAAGGTGTCAAAGTTGTTTCGAAGGTGCCAACATGCCTAGTGACCTTGATGCTATCAAAGTCTACAAAGAAAAATGGCCTTCTTTACGGACCTGCCAAAGCTGCCAATGCTGGTGGTGTAGCTGTATCTGCAGCTTGAAATGAGCCAAAAACAGCCTTCGCCTTTCATGGACACGTGAAGAAGTTGACGGACGCTTGAAAGATATTATGACTAACATCTTCAACACAGCTAAAACAACTGCAGAAACATACGGTCTTGGTACTGACTACCTTGCAGGTGCAAATATTGCAGCCTTTTGAAAATGTAGCAAACGCTATGATTGCCCAAGGTATTGTTTAATTCTAAAAAATGAACTCCTCACTATTCGTGGGGAGTTTTTCTAATGCAAAAAGAGAGTGGCACAGAAATCGGTAATTCGTTAGAATTCGATTTCGTCGTCCCACCTCCGCACAGTTGAGTAGGGCTGTAAAGCTGATGAAATCAGCGTAGTAGAGCCCACTCAACCACTGCGTCTTGCTCGACAATCCAAAGAAAAATGAGAGGCTAGGATTTTTGTCCCAGCCTCTAAGTGATTACAATTTACCAGCTACTGCATCCAACAATTCTTGGATTTTCGCTGATTGCTTCCTCTCGCCATGGCCATGTCTGGTTTCACCACCGTCCATCAACGATTGGAGCTAATTCTTTAACCAAGTTACCTGCGTGTATGTCTTTTGTCTTGCTGGCTACAAGGACATTCACCTTGTCACCAATGGCTGCGACAAGAACAAGCACATCCGAGTAGTCTTTTTGCTTCCAGTTATCTGCAAAGGTACGAAGAGCACCTGCATCTGAAACAGAAACTTGGCTAGCAATATAACGGTGTCCATTTGCTTCTTTGAACATTCTTGAAGACATCACTGCCGCTGCTGCTGCAGCTTTTTTCCTTCAATTCAGCATTTTCTGCAATTGACGGAGTTGTTCTTGAAGTCCTTCAACCTTGTGAGGCACTTCCTTGAGTTGAGGTGCTTTCAGTTGCTGCGACTCGCCTCAGCGCATCTTCTTGATCATGATAAGCTTCTGAAGGCTTCTCACCAGTCACTGCCAAGATACGACGAGTTCCTGATCCGATTCCTTCTTCTTTGACAATCTTGAAGATGCCAATCTCAAGTGTTACCTACGTGGTACCACCACAAAGTTCCACTGAGTAGTCACCGATGGTAGCAACACTGGAACTTCCTTACATGTATTTTCTCTACCAAAGAGGCTACAGCTCCATTGCTTTGGCTGTGTCGATGTCTGTCTCAACGGTCTTGACTGCAGCAGCTACGATATTTTCTCATTGACTTGTTGCTCACACCATGCACAATTCTTCTGGAGTCACGGCTTGAAAGGTGAAGTCAAAGCGGAGAATTCTACTATTAAGTGAACCTGCTTGAGTTGCATGGTGGCCAAGGATATTAGAAGAGCTGCATGGAGCAAGTGAGTTGCTGTGTGGTTCTTCATGACACAGTGACGACGATTGCTATCGATGGCAAAAGTGTATTCTTGGTTCAAAGCAAGCGGTGCAGAACTGTCAACAGTATGAAGAGCATGCATTCAGTGCTTTTTGAACATTCGTTACAGTCGCTACCAGGGTTTTCCTGCAGCATCCAAGATTTGACCGTGGTCACTACTTGTCCTGTTTCAGCATAGATAGTGTTTCTGTAAAGATCAGTGATGCAGTTCCTCAGATACAGCTTCTACTCTGCATTGTCCTTACGATAGCCACCAACAGAAGGCACTGGCTAGCATTGAGTTGAAGACACTTTCTACTGTAGCGTTTTGAAGGGTTTCTTTGCATCCCCATTGAACCACCCTTGACAGCTGACGCACGCGCAATTCTTGCCGCTCTTTCATGCTGCTTCAAAACCGTCCGATCGACTGTCGTTCAGCTTCTTCAACGATTTCTTCTGTCAATTCCACTAGAATCCGTAAGTATCGTAGAGTTTGAAGACATCATGACCAGCGATAACCGTTTGGCTTTTTCTTTCAAGTCTGCACAGATACCTTGGGTAAAGTGTTGACCTGAGTGAGAGGTACGCAAATGACTCTTCCTCGCTCTTTCACGATCGATAAAGTCACGTTTTCAAGAACTTCTGGGTGGTAGCTTTCCATGATTTTCCAACAGTTGGAACCAGTTTGAAAGGAAAGGCTCATTGATACCCAATTTTTGACCATGCATAGAAGCACGACGGAAGACGATGAAGGACATAACCACGACCTTCATTTCCTGGAGGCACCATCAATGGCAAATGTAAAGCGAACGGATGTGGTCTGCAATATTGGGAAAACTCATATTGTCGCCATCCTGATCATAAACCTTTACGAGACCAGTTTCTCACTTCACGGGATGATTGGCTGAAGAGGTCTGTTTTCAAAGTTGGTCTTAGACCTTTGGATAACAGCTACAAACGCTCAAAACCAGCTCCCGTATCAATGTTCTTGTGTGGCAAGTCCTTGTATTCGCTACAAGTACAGCTGGGTCAGCATAAGAATGTGACAAGACAATGTTCCAGATTTCGTATGATCGTTTCTGATATCTTCTGCGAAGGCGAATACCGATATTTTCTGGTCAAAAGCTTCCCTACGGTCAAAGAAGATTTCGTATTGGCCAGAGGTCCACACGCAATTTCCCAGAAATTGTCTTGATTGGAATCAAGTGACTTGGGATCACTCACTTCAATCGCGGGTTGTAGGAATCTGTATCAGCTGGGTAGTAGGTCATGGGAGAGTTTTTCCGGCTGGAAGTCAAAACCATTCAGGGCTTGTCAAAAGCTCATAAGCAAGTAATGGCTTCGTCACGGAAGTAATCTGATGAAGTTTAACATTTCAAACATGGTATGGTGACGGCAGTCTTCCTCGTTTTTCAATATCGTTGGTACGGATAGCCTTTGCGCATTGGTAATCAATGGGTTTTCAGGGATGAGGTCCCATCAAGTATTTTTAGGGGTGGCAACCTGAGTTGATCACAAAGGGACGGGTTGGTTTGCGGAACCAAGCTAACGGATGGTTCTACTGAGTGGCCTTTTGTATGGCCCAGAAATCAAGCCACATTTGGCGGACTTGTGCACTAGATAATTGTTTCATATGTATCTCCTTTTTACTAATTTGATTGGCTTTCTAGCATTTCCACATAGTCGATAGCGACACAGAGGGAAATGACTAGGTCACATAAGATTCGTCATAGACGGTTACGATGAGTGAGGTTAAATGGAAAAGTTCCTTGGTAATCTCCGCAATTGCTGTGCGATCGTCCAGCAATTTTGAAAAATTCAAATCAGACATGCGATACGAAGACCGAGATTGTCAAATTCATACTTATCTCTAAAGAACGTCAACTTCTTCGGATATAAAAATGATCGCCGTTACTCAGTTGAATTTCAAAAACGAGGTAGGAAAGTTAAGACTTCCTACTAATCTCACTGACCTGTTCGCAACATCATCGAGATAGTAAAGGTTTTAGGAATCTTAAAAAATGAACCTTCAACCTGATAGGCGACTGTGCCCAACTCATCCTGATATCAAAGCGTTCACCACCTAGGCGAAATTTTGTTTGACAAGAAATGTCATTAGCACCTCAAAATTAAAAGACAAATCCATATCACGAAGGGCGAAAAACCGCGGTACCACCTTTCATTCAATGAACTTGTCATTCTCTTGTTCTTATGCAATTATATGATTGAGTAGCATGATTTTCTATCTTAGATGGCTCGCAGCACACGCCAATTCTCTGAGCTAAGATGGAGAAAGTCAATTCTCAACTCTAGTATTATATCGTTTTTGGGTTGGGAGTCAAGAAACTTTTTCCCAATAATCTCAAAAAGTAGTTCTTCAACAAGAAATCTGTTTATTAAGATTTTGTCATACTTGTAACGAAGCTAAGTCTAACATTTCTCGATTAAAGTTCTTCATAAAAAGCAAAATATTTATCATCAATATCTTAGGTGTCTTGCATGATGAAACGTAAACTTTTCAATTGTTTGAGATAATTTTTAGAATTAACTAAATTAGCATTAATTTCCGATAGACCGTGGGCAACTCTTTGTTTTTTCATTGTTTAAAAATAGAAAACTCTTAGTGACTCAATTAATTCAGGCAAGAGTTGTCAAACTCTAATATTTTGAGTAAGGAAATTAGATTTAAAGTTGATGAGTGATAATCATCTTTCTTCGTCACTACCATTTTGTGATTTTTATATTCTCTATCCAAATAACTGAGAATTTCTTTAAAATCTTGATGTTCTTCATTTAACTTTGGGCAACTTCTATATATAGAGTCGGATAGTTCTTTTAGTCTCTTCATTATAAATTCAACTTCAATGATTTTGACTTGATTAAGACATCTGCACTTGTCCTCGTTTATTGAGAATTTCAATTAATAAATAATAATTGAGAGCAGTTTTCAACATCTAAAATAGGAAGTTCCTTTTATCTAAAAAAGGGTTGTCTGTTTTTAAAAACTACTAAATCTTTTAGAATGACTCTTAAACGATATAACTTTTTCTTAGAAAGCAATTTATGTATTCTTTCCTAGCGACTAATTCTTGTGCAGCAAGATAAATCATAAGAAGATTAAATTTCTTAAAATATCGTTTGATTAGAGACTGATTAAATTTCTCTGCTTGATCTTGATTGTACGTGGTTTTTCGTAATCTTTTGGTATATCTTGATTTTCGTCAACCTATGCTCAAACTGCTCTCACTTTGAAAGTGGCCCATCTCTATTTTGCTGATTTGTTAGGTGTTGCAACCTGTATGTCACTGTATAACTCATAATTGATCAAATAAAAGCAGAAATAATCTGGGGTGTCCCTGAAGATAGGTTTAAGATTGTATGTGCTGTCTCCAGAATATTTTTCATTATCTGTCCCATCACTCACAGATGCCCATCAAACAGTACCGTATAATACAGTTGACCAATAATCACTTCAGTTGATAATCTTAATGAAAAAGTGCTTTCTCAATAAGATCTCTTTTATTAACATTCTCACCATAAACTCAAAAACTATCTGTTCTGGTCTATAGGTACGCGATATGTAATAGTGCTGCATCTCGTTTATTACTAACAGGATCTGTAGTACCGCTAGCCGAAATTAAAACACTCAATATTTCTCTCCTTAATTATTTTAACCAATTCTAATAATTCTATTCTGTCTCTTAAGGAAATCAAAACCTTCTCTCTGAGTTGATAGTGTTCTTTAACTAAATCCTTTAATGTTTTGAAGACAGTATCTAACTGTTTTAGTTCTTAGCTTTTATGGGATCTAATTTGTGAGCTACTGTATTTCGAGTAAATTTACTAACTTTTTCGATTTTTCACTAGATCTTTCGTTCTCATCTTCTAGGATATTATAATAATCCCAAAGACCCAAATATCCGATGCATTAGTGTATGTATCTAACAATCCTGGATAACGATCTTTAATAAAATCTTCTAAAATAAATTTGTTGACTTTTTAATCCGAATAAGACCTTCACTAAAATTCCTCTTTATCTGTAAATCAATGGTCGAGATATGCATTTAGGACTTTTTCTTCTGCTCATTCCAACTTTTTGTCTTCAAAAGTTGAGGAATATCTTGTCTCATCCAAAGATCTACAATATCATGCAACTTCTTGCGACATTCTTTCAAACCAGGAAATTCGGATAATTGACTTTGTTAGCTCCAAATCACCTTGTAATCATCTTTTGGAATGAAATCTGGATTGTCTCATCAACCCCTGTTTGAACTTCTGAAGCATCTTTCCAATGGTGCGAATCTACAAAAATCAGATTTGTGTATCATATTTGTTTCAATCAAAGCCTGGATATCTTCTTCATCTCATGTCTAATACCCGTACTTCGAATCTTTTGTCAAGGACTTGAAACTTGTACTGCTTTGACATTAAGTTCGCTTAATCTATTGATAACAAATAAAAGCAGATTTTTACTTGAGGTGTTGCACTTGAAAGATTGAGAATAAACTCATCTTCTGTATAATATTCTTGAATAAGAGCATCAAAGTGTTCATACATCGTATCAAAACAAATACATTCATTCGACGATAATTTGTTCTATGAGGACAATTTTCGGCATATCTTCAGTATCAATAGAGAGATAACCCTATTGATTCTTTTCTTTCTTTTCTAATGTTCTCTCCGACAATAATAATTTTATCTGGATGATACTTTCTTGCAGTATCACCAAAGCACCATCTATGAAAATTACGAATCGGATCGGTATCACCTACTGCCGAAATTTAAAAATTTTCAATTTGTAATCTCCTTAATTATAAAATTAGCTTTTCCCATTTCATGAAAAATTCTTTATTTTAATCAACTCATTAAACTCAGCTGATTTTATCTATAATAGTTGCTTTTTGTCAGCTCCAATACACTTTGCCTTCCATTTAAGTGACTTGAAAACAATATTGCTTTTTGTAAGATACCACACTACTTGTTTAAATAGCGTTTTGATCCAAACGCCACTACAGCCAAGATAAATAGGATAATAAATATTATTTTTGAATCATTTCTTCAGGAAAATCCACTAGGAAAATTCTTTATAAGCATTGATAGGAATTCTTGAGCTCTCGTTCCTAGTTCCTCAATAAATCCTCCTGCTCTATCCGACGTTGTCGTAGTGGTAAAAACTAATATGTGTTAGAGGAGCTAGTGATTCTCAGTATACCGAAGAGGTTTCAGATTGATGATTTTGCAGAATAATCCCTATTTTTGAACTAAGAATAAGACTATATTCCTTGGTGGCTTTACTATCACTGACACGAATCCTCATTAAAACATGATATCAAATCCTCTATCTGATTCTCATGGATTAACCTCGTATTCTCTTTTTCAAAACCTCCAGTATATCTATTGCATCATTGTTAGTTCCACGCAGGATTTGTGTGATAAATGGTTCGAATAGCTCCCTTTAATGAACTTCGGGAATAAGGTTTTCCAAATGGATCTCTAATAAACTTTATAACCCGTTTTATTTCTCCTGCTTTTATATCGATATCATAATCATCCGTCCCTAGCCCTGTCTCTAATACAATAACCTCCAAAATCACGATTACAAATTCTATTATCATTCAAGAAGGAGATTAAGTGATTATTTTGAATTTTCGAATGCAGTTTACTGTTCAAATTTTGAGCATATCCTTTTCTCCACCATTCGATTGTAAAATTTACTCTATCAGGAAAATAAAAATGACCATTCTCATAAATATATTCTCGAGAAGTATACTCTCCACTACTAATATGACTAGGGAGCCAAGGCTAGGGCGTAAATTGAAATTCTCTAATTGGTTTTCATGCTTCTACCGATTTTAAAAATAAGATTTTTGCATAATTCAAGACTGCATGATGGAAAAATTCAGTGTCCACATCAACTATTAGTCCTTTATAAGTCTCTTAGAAAGTGGACAGAACTAAACTTGAATAAATCCTGCTTGCGTAATTTTCTTTTACTTAAACTGTGCTAAAACAAACCCACTGGATTTAGTCAATAGTAAAAACCATCTTCCATGAGCTTTTATCGAGGGTCTTCTCAATTGGTAAAGAAGTAGTCAAAGTCATTACTGGTCCTTGATGGACTTGGGTTAAGCGATTTTTAGCTCCTCAGGAATATCTAGGTGTCAATTCAAAACGCCCTAGTAACCAGTGAACGCTTACCACCTGTTCCTGAATATTGCAGGCTGGTCATTAGATTATTGAAAAGATCGATTCATTAGCAATCATATAAAGAGAATCATCTATCGTACTGTAGATGCTTTGAAACCACGTTTCTATATGGTTGATTCTTTGTTACGATATTAGTAACCGCATGTTCTTTGCATCAATCAGGTTCCCTTTACATAATCATCGAAAATCTTCAGTTAATAAACTGTAGTTTCTTTTGCTAGCCTATCTCGTACTTCTTTTGACATCTGTTATTAAATCTGGTTGATCAAATTTTGGATAACCAATTGGTTTTTGGAAAGGGCCTAAAATGATAGGAAAAGCATCGGTCAACACAAAGTCATCCTGACTTGACAGATAAAAATTCATCCAATTTCCTTATTTTCTTGCTTTCAATAACTAGGAAAGAAAACAATCGGTCCACTGAAAAGGTCATCTTTGAACTATCTAAATTTCCTACCCAAAGTGAGTAGTATAAAATTTCATGCATACATGTTTATAGGTCTACTAGACCTCCGTAGATAAAAGTTTATTTAATCTATCAGTACTATATGTTCCAAAAACTGTCACTATCTTAAGTTTTCAAAGCGAACCTTCCCATAACACACGAGCCTGAACCACCCAAATAATCAGAGTTCTAGGAGTTTTACATCAAAGATCACTTTAAAGTCCTCCTCTACCTGTGCTTCACTCTGTGATTTCGTAGATTAATTCAAAATCAAACCTACTATCTCTAATTGCTCTCTCAATCTGTTTGGTTTAGCATGAGCCAAAATACGATCTATTGTGTTTTCAAATTTTACTTCAGTATGTGTGTGGACTCTAATTCATCCAATTCTTCTTTATTTGCTGGGAAAGAATCTCTAAAAATAAGTCGATCCCATTTTATACTGGTCATCAGAACTATTTCCAAAAACTCGGCTGAGAACCCTCCCCATCTTGGGTTTCATATCCACTATGATTATATGATAGAAGACTACGCATTTTTCCTTTAATACTTGAACCAGAATGATGGGTGTTTGTAATGGATCTTTTTGATGATAGAGTAAAATCTAAAAGCCCTATAGCAGCATAGGCATTACTTGTGCCGATATGAGGCTCTGTCTAAACAATTTTGTCCTATTATTTGAAGGTTTTTGAATATGTCATTGTTCTTCCCCTTCATAAAAGCTTAAAAATAAGCAACCAAAGCTTCCATATAACGGCAAAAACGTTGAAGACTTTCCCTATACTAATTTCATTAAGTAGCTTCTATAATTTCTCCCTTGATTACAGTCTTTTACAGAAGGTTCTTTACCTGCTTGATATATATATTGTAATCCTTTAAATAGGGCTATATTTATCTTTCAAGTCATCGTACTCGCACTCTACTTTCGTCATATAATGTACTAGTTAGACTTAATAACTTTCTAATTTTGCTGGTTGTTAGTGTCAAAGTTATCTGAATCCTTTTCAATGAATTAATGACATTTTCTGCCTTATCTACATAATTATCATCTGTAAAAACATCATTATAAATCCTCTCTAATTTCATAAATATGGAACTCAGCAAAGCGGTTCTTTACGTTCTTGTTCACTACTCATACCAAGAAAAGAATAAGTTTTTAAATTCTTTAAACTCATATTTTTATCACTATCTGTCTCATTCTCTAAAACAAGTTCAAATAATAAGCTAAACGTGCAATGTTCATCTGATTATAGTTTTCGAAGGAGCTCAATCAGTTTATAAATAAAACTCTACCGATCATCCTGAATATTAGTAGCGAATATTTTGGAGTTTACCTTTATATACGTATCAATAAACTGATCAAACTAGAGTGTAGGTCTGGTCAAAGAGAAATACTATCTTGTCGTTATCATAGCTTTTGCCTCTAGCTTTCGGTTTCTTCAACTATTAGACTAACAGGTGTTTTATCTTGAAAAAGACCAATCCTGCTGATAGAGTTAACACCATTTGTCCAGTTGATAAAGTTTGTCGGAGACAAACCGTAAAACTCAATAATATCCTGCCAGAACCGATAGTAAACATCATCTCCACCAGCATAGATGATCGATAGTTTTGTCTTTTGCAAACTGATTGTATAGACCTTAAAGAAGAACTCATAGTTTTGAGAAGGTCGCTATGCAGTGCATAAGTATTAAAGTTTGCCAACACTGTGATAGGAGAATCCAGCCATAAGGCAGCTCCCCAAATCATCTACGTCTGAGCGAACAACTGCTAATCGCTTAATCCCTTGTCCAGCTTTTTCACTATCCTGAGAGATAGTTGAGCATACTTATAAATCTCACGTACTTGCAATCTCCAGCAAAGACATGGGTTGCTTTTAGAGATATCTGTGCTATAGCTATTCTTGGCATACACGGTCCCACTCTTCTTTAGCTAAGGTCGGCTTGAAATACCTCTAATATAGGCTCCCGGACCTATCAGGAGGCCTTTTTCTTTGTACAATATAGGGAGCTTCTTGTATCTCCTTTGGCAAAGCGATACATTCCTGCTGAATATGGCCAGACCTCTTGTTTATTAGACTTGGTACTTTTCTACTGAATGGCCGATCTCGCATTCTTTCAGGGAACTTTGCCTCCTTGGTTGAGTTCCAGGAGAGTTTTAGCGTCATAGCGAAATTTTCTTTTGAAATCATCCGACTAGTTGTTTGATAGACTTTTCGATGATCGGCCAGTGTCGTTGTCATATCATTGGCAGAAACGGACTCAGCAAATGCACGTACAAGCCTGTCTGGAAATGCTTGACCAAAACCGATTGAATTCTGCTTCAAAACTAGCCAAGGTTTTCTCTGGTTTTTCGGTGCTGGAAGGATAAAAGTAGGCGTGCCCACCACCAACGGTAGAAGATTAGTCCTTATGGCTCTAACTTCTCCAGTAAGCTATCAACGATATGTTCCCCATAAAATCTAGACACAAGGAACGTGCTTTTGGTTGTTGAGCAGCACCAGCCGTTGCAATATTGTAGATAAAGTCTTGGATCCTGACAGGGTCAAAAACTAACTACCAAGAAGGCTTCTGATCATGAAGGCTTTCTAAGTCTTGGGCAGAACCTTCTTATAGTCTCACGCAGTTTTCGATCATCTAAATACTCTGAATAGCTGAGAAAAACTGCTGTCAGACGACTGTGGTTGCTAGAAATATCGATAATCTCTTGATCCTTGTCGAAACAGGTACATTGGAAAGGGTGAGAGTCAAGCAGAAGATTCAAAAGTGGCATCTCATCTCAGATTGACTAAAGTCAATCTTTCAAATTCTTTTTCTAAAGTCTCTACTATCAAGTCATAATCTAACTGGTCAGACGGCTCACTAGATTCCTTAGCAAAGTTAGGCTCACCGTCAAGCTCTAATGGCTGTGCATCAAAATAACGCTGACTAGGGGTATCTGAAAATCACATTGAAGATATCGATTGTTGTTTAGGGAAATCTTCTTTTCCTCCATAGTGTCTGCTGCCCTTTGTGAGCCCTGAAAAGCAATCTTTGCAGCAGCTGACGTATATGAGACCAAACTATCAGGAGCTCAAATCACGACAGCAAATCACTGAGTCGCCTTGCTATCTGCTGTGCTGCTATTTTCATGATCCGGCGTCTAAACCATTCGGAACCAATTGTACCCAGGTCTTTCTCATTATACCTGGACCCTTGAATCGCTTTGCCGATAGCGTGCAAAAGCGACCCATAAACTAAATCAATCTTTTCTTTCTTCAAGTTCTAAACATCCCATCTCTAGCTAGTTTTCATACCGAGACACTGAGTACTCCGCAAACTTCAGTAACATGATTTGCATAGCTTAAGAGTATTTTGGTCCTGTAATCTTAAAAAGCTTAATCGTCCTTTAAAAGCTGGAATCTTCACCATGTACCAAATAACAAAGTCTCAATCGGTAACTGGTAATTCGACTACGCTTATTACCAAGTAGTCAGAGTTTCTCTTCGATGTCCTGATGATTCTCAATCAAACGTGCATACTTCATCGTCAAACTCTGAAGATAAGACGCATGAAGGAAGAAGACGTACTCTCCCTGTGAGCGGAATCCAGTTGAGTTTGAAATGGTGTATAAAAAATGACCGGTCTTGATCTTGATTAAAAGATTCAAGTAGTTGCTCCGAACCAAGATCTTTACATGGACAAAGACTCAACTATGAGAGTTTGGCGAAACATGAAGTTCTGCTCTTTTGAGCTCCAATAGAAAAGGCAGAATCTGGCAACGCCCTCATCGGTCAAGAGATGAAGGGACCATAGGGTCTTGTCCTTTTGATGGATGATTTTTTAGTGAGAAGTTAGATCTCCTGCTCGTAACAGGTGTCACACAGTCTGGGTGCTAGGGTTTTCCATCATAAAACCATGAAACTTGGTGGATAAGTCTATCGGTGACTGGTCTATCCGTTTAGAAAAATAGCAATTCTTTTCATGTTTCTCACCATTAGTACAAAGTACGCTTTTGATGTTAGTTCAAAAAGCGCTTTTATATCTTTCATTTTGAAAATATTTGTTTTAACTCTATCGTCCCCTCTCGAGGCAAATAATAATTTAAATATAGCAGAAGGTATAATGTTTCCACGTCCCCTTTCGAAGTGAATAGGATTCTATATCACATCTATATATGTAAATAATATAAAATGTATGATACCTATGAAACAATCAGTATACCATATTTTTGTGAGTTTCTATCTAAAATGAACAAACAATTTGTCTCATTTGAACAAAACATTCCCTACATCCCTGATGACTTTTTCAGGATATATTTTTCTACTGCTATATCTCTTTTTATCCCAACTTTTATTCCAAAGTTTCGAATTGCTAAAGATTACTACGAAAAATATTTGCAAATATAAAAGAACTCTATCACCAAATGTATGGAATCAGTTGATCAGGTATTGATCGATCCAAGCCATCCTTTAAATGAAATAGTATAATTGTTTCGATTAACAATTAAAAGGTTGGCCAGTACTTTTTGAAAAAGTAGACATTTTCATGATTTGTTACCGCTTTCTATTCGATAGACTTAGTATACTACTAGGCAGTAAAATAAAGCAAATAGGATAGTAAAAATAAACAGCTATACAACTATTCAAAAACGAACCAGCTTGACTGATTCGTTTTCGTTATCTATCACTATACCCGATACATCTTAAATTGTAGGAAGAGGTCACTGTAGATTCCTGTCCATTTATGATCAAATTTTTTCATAAACTTCTGGGTGTTTCATTGTATCTGCATCTGGATAGAAGGACTTGTCCTCTTTGTCTCCTCTGGGAGCATTTCCTTAGCAACAGTATTTGGTGTTGAGTATCCGACATACTCAGCATTTTTAGAGACATTTTCAGGCTTCAACATAAAAGTTGATAAAGGCATAGGCACATCCTGGTTCTTGACAGTTTTAGGAATAACTATGTTGTCAAACCAGAGTGTTACTGCTTCTGTCGGCACAATATATTTGAGGTTGGATTCTTTTCCAACATCTGGCTGGCTTCTCTGAGAAGGTCACACCGATGGCAGCATTATTCTGAATCATGTAGCCCTTCATCTCATCATTAGCTAATAGCCTTGATATTAGGAGTTAGCTCCTACAGTTTATCGACCGTTTGTGACAGTTGTACGGATCTTTTGAGTTAAGGCTATAGCCTGATGAGTTAAGACCTAAACCAAGCACTCACGCCCATCAAAGAGCATATAAATAGAGTTTTTGTATACTGAGCTCAGAGGTCGTCCCAGATGTTGGGCACTTCTCCTGAGTCTCATTGTAGACAATTCCAAAAGTTCACAAGTGGTATAAATATTCATTATTTGGGTCAAAAGTTGGTTGAGAAACTCTGGACCAATATTCTCACCTCAATCTTACTATAATCCCAGTGGAATAAGAGGTCTTCATCCTTCATCTTGATTAATCATGTACTCACCTCTGGGATGGCAATATCATGGGTTGTCCCACCCTGCTTGATTTTTCGTGTACATGAGTTTCGTTGGAGTCAAGGTCTCATGCTGAACTTGGATTCCTGTTTCTTCAGTAAATTTATATAGTTCAGGGTCGTATATAGTCTCCCCAGTTGTGGTGCACCCATCTTTGACTATCCGGCTATTGATTTTACTGCATCAAGATGATAGAAATCTCACCAAGACGAGGATAATAGCTAAATTCCTGCTAAAATGGAATAGAGTCGTCTTCATGCCTCCTTTATCGTGAAATGAAGTAATATCATGCAGGACAATACTAAAGAGGAAGACCAAGGCTGAAGAGCCAT